>OGSP01000001.1_pt1 | contig 474940 bp, 415 predicted proteins | sample 1573901 | NCBI WGS metagenome assembly OGSP01 (sample SAMN03295819, study PRJEB24534) | human gut metagenome | isolation source: fecal sample 9 from infant 2 | host: Homo sapiens | place: USA: Pittsburgh, PA | collected 2014-07 | reverse complement strand
ATATAAGTATTGATATAGATATTCTATTTTTTATTGATCCTTATACGTTCAATAGTTGGTTGTTCTTCATGATTCTTGGCAATGGTATCCACACGGAATAATACCATTTCAGGTCCAAATTCAGATATGAGTCGATCATCAACGACAACACTGTTAATCAACATACACCGTATGTTGACGACGCACATTTTCCAACATATTAGCACGAACCGATGTTTTTGTATCCGATCGATGGTTACCACCAAACCAAGCCGTATCGACACCGGCTAGACGGAACATGACTTTACCGTACGGACTACCATGCTCATGCTCCGGCTTGTTGTAGCCCATGTCCACGGAAATCCTCGGCGTGAGCTGCAACTCCGTACCGATGCGCAAGCCATGCTTATCCTCACTACGGCGCAACTGCCAACGATAGGCTTCCATATACACGCGCGCCCAACGGGCATTCTTGAAGCTTGTCCCGTATTCCGCAGTATATCCGTTAGACACACTCTCCAAGCGCATCACACCGTCAAGGGAACGCTCGCCGGACACACCGCGATACCAGTTCATGCGAAACGCACCGATCCCCGACACGTACTCCAGCCCGACACTCATGCGACCGTGATTGCCTCTGAACCGATGGTCATAAAACAGATTGCCACCGTAATAATGGTCATCGTTCTCAGCAATTCGGCGATAGCCGATACCCACATTCGCCGTCGTTCCTGTATCCGCTGCATTCGCCAACCGCTCCTGTGTAAACCACACATGACGAGATGTCTCATCATAATGACCTAACGGCTGCAATGTTTCCACACCGTACAAAGGCTTCCAGTTTTTCTGAAAGCGCAATGACAAGACGGTTCGCTGCATCCACGGTTTCGCCTTCGATCCGTGCATTGCGGAATGAACACCAGTCATGACCACCGCCTGCAACGCAGAGTTGACCGCATCCGTATCGGAATAACGAGTCGTCTTTTTATCTGTGGAGTCCGGCATCTCCAATCCGCCCTGACCGATGACATGATCTGGAGTATGAGATGAATTAACATGGAATGTATCTAAGTCGTCAGATAATACGGGCTTACTTTCACTATGAACTTGTTTTACCGTAGTCCCCTGCATAGGTTGCGCTGTTCTGTCCACCTGTTTTCCCGACACAGGCATGACAAACATACATAAGGCACTCATCAACACGATTATATATTTCATTACACACTCTTACGTACAAACACACTTCTCATTACGTAATTATGTACGTACTTAATTACGCACATAATACTTAATTACACACGATTAAATATGCCGATGATTCATGATTTTATCATGAACAACACATGAAATTATTTCTATTTTATATAGATATATAGAGGATTGTCAATGCAAATACAATACAATATGCTACATTCATACAAAATATCCATACAATATAATCGTTACAATCCATAATATTATTTTATATACATAAATAAATTTCATTTTATTTATATATAAGCTCTTCTTAAATATTTATAATAAGTGTATAATCAAAATATATAAACAACGTTTAATGAATTCTTAAAAGGAGAATTACAATGAAGAACAAATTATTACCAATGGGTATTATAGCTTTAATCATCGCCGTAATCATCTTGCTGATTATTCCAGATCCATCAGCGAACAACGTAGAAATCGCAAGACATGCAACCAATGCACAACAAGCGGCACAGGCCATTTCCAAGAATAACCAGACATCCATTCTTATCCACACCATCGGTATGTTCTGTCTCGGCCTCGGCATTGCATCGACCGTAGGCGGTATTATCGTGAAATTTATCAAGAAAGATAACTAAAACCTCTTACAGAGCCTAAAAGGGGCTGTAATTGAAATGCAGTTATATCGCATTCAATTACAGCCTTTTCTGTCTATTCTTCCAATGACTATTTTCACACAAACACACTAAAACCAAAACACAAAAAAGCTGTACACACAATCGATTTTTGAACTACCTTTGATGTCACATTGGTTTTGACATCAAAGCCGTTCAATCTAATCTATGTATGTACAGCTTTTATGATTATTTATATGTAGTTATTATAATAATGTATTTCATCTCAATTTGACGATATATATTTTTATCCCTATAATATAGGTAGATAGCCAAGCGAGTGGTTCCGTTAGGCTCATCTCAGAACTATAAATAATTGATGAAATGGCCTTTCAGTTATCCAGTTACGGGTAACGAAGGGCTATTTGTCTTTTCCAAGACAAATAAGAGCCACAAGTGCTCCAAAGGCAATAACTACAGTTATTACCTCTAGAATTAGCATGATTAACTCATAATCACTCATAGACACCCCTCCCTTCATTAACAAAGAGAGGCCCAACCTCGTTGACTATCCTAATCCTATTATAAGTCGAACTAATGCTCGATACAATAAGAAACGTTTTAAAGAAATATATGAATGAATCAATAGACGACTTTACCTGTCATGCAATTATCGATGTACTAAAATCGCTCCTATCTATTAATAATTCGCTTAAAATTTATGTGTAAATCCTGCATTTACAGACCAACCGGCCTTATAATCACCAGATAGACCTGTACTAATATCAGCAAAGATGCTGTTATTTGCATTAAAACCATAGCGACCACCAAAGGCTAAATCTGTCCAAGTGCCTTTAATGTCCTCGGAAGTGTATTTAGTAGTAGCACCACTTGTATACGTAGTTTTTACTGTACCGGAGAATACATGGTTAACACCAAGACGAGTATATAGATTACCTGCGCCGAAATGTTTACCGATTTCAAGGCCAAGACCGCCTACTGTACTGCTCACACCAGACTGATCTACATGCATACTGCCAGCATTGAAGCTATCACCACCAAAGTGAGTATAGCTCAATTGTGCTTGTGGCTCGATATATGTACCATTTGAAAGTTTCACGGTTTTACCATAGCGTGCACCAATTGTATACGCATTAGTTTTAGTCTCACCAGAAAGTTTTTCACCAATCTCATTACGAACAGTGAAATCGTTAGATGCACGACCTACTTGGGACTCAATATGGATATATTGGTTGTTACCAAGATCTTTCAAACCATACATACCGACAGCGAAAGCTTTTTCCTTACCAGAGCCGTTGAAAATGTAATCATCGTTACCACGAAGATAGGAAACTTGACCACCTATAGTCCATCCGCTGCCAGTTTTAGCATCGTAACCACCTTGAATACGTGTATAAGTTGTATCTGTGTCGACACCGTTTCCATTAAAGCTGTATTTACCGCCACCAACATGAGCCCAAATACCTGTCGGTTCCCCTTGTTGTAATACGCGTGAACGATACATATTATCTGTCAACGTTCTCCAACCATTAATATTACTCATGATAGCGGAACGAGTGCCACGCATATGTGGCGTATCAAAAGCTCCCATATTGACGTGCATCTGAGGATTCTGCTCGAGAGCTGGTGCTTGTTTTTCCTCAGCTTTTGGAGTTGCTTGCGGTGCTGGTTTCACCTCCGGTTTAGACGCTGGCGCTGGTTTTACCTCAGGCTTTGGAGTCGGTTGCGGTGCTGGTTTCACTTCCGGCTTAGGTGTTGGAACCGGAGCCGGTTTTACCTCAGGCTTCGGAGTCGGTTGCGGTGCTGGTTTCACTTCCGGTTTAGGCGTTGGCGCCGGAGCCGGTTTTACCTCAGGCTTCGGAGTCGGTTGCGGTGCTGGTTTCACTTCCGGCTTAGGCATTGGAACTGGAGCCGGTTTTACCTCACCATACTCATATTTACCCTGACCATTTTTATCAGCCTGCCACGTAACAGCACCTTCCTTAGCATGACCTTCGGTTAATACTTTAAAACGCGCGGATTCAGCACCTTCAGAAGCAATAGCAACCGTGCCTTGAAGATTTCTTTCACCATTTACATAATTATGGTAGTACACCTTATGAGCCAAATTATCCAAAACTTTATTTACATTGTCCTCAGTAGACAAGTCTAAGCCCTTACGACTCGTGTACATATGAGCACCGGAATTAGGTGCCGCACTTGTAATATGAACATCACCACCCCAGAATGATTCTGGAGTCAATCCATTTACAATATTTTCACGCTCTTTATAACTTGGATCCTCTTTATCATCATACTCACCATTTGGATCATATACAAAATTTACATGACCTTCTAATTTATCAATGTGAATTTCATTATGCTCACTTTGAGTTACTATGGATTCAAAATTACGATTTTTTGAACCGACCAAACGATGTACACGGCTTGGAGTTGTCATTGTGCTATAACTAGTACCATTTAAACCGCCTTGATACATATGGTCCCAATAACCACGGTCACCAAGGAATACATTGATATGATTTGGCTGTTTTGCATTTTTATCTGCTAAGTTGAGAGCAAAGCCAGTCCAAAGTACTTCGTCACTCTCTACACCAATATTAATTTCAGATGGATGTGTAACACTGCCATCGACTCGTACGTCACCTTCAATAGACATATCATGGCCAGTAAAATTACCCTTATTACCATCTACGCCGAGATTTACAGTACCGCCTTTAGCAATAACAAGTGGATTACTGCCACGACCAACTTGAAGATCGCCATTTTTAATATTCACAGTACTTCCATTTTGACTAGTAATGATAGTCTTTCGTCCATCCATTAGTCTACCAGATACATAATCTGCATTAATAGTACTCTTATTATCTGCATCAATACCATACAGTGTCCCTTGTACCTTTCCCAAGTTTAAGGTCTCACCCTTAACGGCACTAATAACAGTATCTTCTGCCATTACATTAGGCATTACAGAGCTAGCAATCGTCAGGGCAATCGCTAATGATAAGTTTGCTTTACACACACGTTTCATAAGAATCCTCTCTCATTCATACTATAAATTACCATTAAATCTTTTTAATTATAATTTATAGGGGCTATTATTGTAAACATAAGAAAACTGTTTCATCATCAAAAAAATAATAAATAACAAAAGAAAAAGGCGGCACCTAAGTGCTGCCCATAATTATAAAAAATCTATTGAAAGCTATATTATCGTTCATTCGAATTTGACGATATATATTTTTATCCCTATAATATAAGTAGATAGCCAAGCGAGTAGAACCGTCGGGCTCATCTCAAAAGAATAAAGAATATGATGAAATGGCCTTTCAGTTATCCAGTCACTGGTAACGAAGGGCTATTTGCTTTTTCCAAAGCAAAAGAAAAGGCAGAGATTATATAACATGTCCTCCATTACTAGATGTTCAGTAATGGAGGATATATCAATAATTTCTGCCTTCTTGTTTATCTACGCGCCACGCGCATAGCTGCCATCATGCCTGGAGATTTCCAGACGGATTGGCCATTATCCGATACGAGTTTATTATTATCGTAAAACACGTCTGCATTGTAATAGTTGTCATCACTAGATGTCACTTTATAGCTAAGACCTGCTGTTGTGTACACCGTAAAGTTGAGTATATCCCCCACTCGCTTTACAGAGTCTTGATCTACATACCAGTTATTACCGAGATATGTCGTAGCATACACATCTTGACGAGCTTCTACATCGTTTGTGCTAATGCCAATTAATACAAGCAATACCGCTAACATATACAAGAATTTACGCATTATAATTACCTCCCGTTTTATGGTAAGAATACTTATATATTATACCAAAAAACACCGATAATCGCATTATAATGGCAGTACTTTCTCAACCCTTGACTGAATCCGGTCGAGGCTTGGCGTAATTGCTTTCATCACAGGTTTTTCTATGAAAGCTAACCGCACATAGTCTACTGTCATACCGATGACAAAAATGAGCGCCACTACAAAGATTGCATACAGAGGTAATACTAATGAATCATAGTACTGATACGTTGCCAATACATTATCCCACATATGATGAAGGAATAACCTATTGTCATGGAATAGGTATATGCCAAAGGTAGTAGATGCTACCACATTGATCCAAGGGCGATAAATGATCTTTGCTTTCAAAAAAATAATAAATAAGCCAATACCTAATAGCAATTGAAAGAAGCCATAATCATTTTGCGTAAAGTAGAAAATCTGTTTCATATACGCTGGATTCGTCATGGCTAGTACATCGACAAGGATGTCTCCTAGAAAGGCCCCTACAAGGCCTATGGCGCTAAATATAATACCTATTTTCTTTGTTATATGTGAGCCATACAGCTTGATGTACGCCCCCATCGAATAGAATATAACAAAGGAAAAAATATGTTTGAATCCAAAGGTGGTATGCGGTACATTAGGCCACAAATTCAATGCTGTCGGTATTAAGAACCAAATTACCGTGGAAACCACTAGAAGCATAACGTAGTATTTATGCTGTAGCCAACGAAGTACTCTATTAATAATAGGCGTTAATAAATAGAGTACCAAAAAGTTCTGACCAAACCAACTCATGGCACCAATGGGCAATAAAGCGAGCATCATATTCCTTGATGTCACCGTATCGAGTCCTAAACCCATAGCCACGCCCAACATAGCAATGCTGTAAAACCATATTTGCCCTACTAACTTGACAAACTTGTACAGCTTAAAACTACTAAAAACCATGAAATAGCCCGTTATCATAACAAAGGCAACTACACCAGCCTTGCCTCCAAGTCCAAATACTTGGAGAAACACCTTATTAAACGTTAAATCTGGCGTAAAGGGGAAACAACCGTGCACGCTAAAATGGTGCATAATAATTAGTATCATCGAAATGATACGCAACAATTCAATATTGCTCGCTCTCATTCTCTATACCTCATATTCTTCCTCTCAAACTATATGAATACTACGCCAACTGGTAACTACCATGATGACTTGTATACATCATAAAATACATGAAATATATGAGAATGTTGTGACAAATTTTACACATAAAAAAGACAGCTGATATAATCAACTGTCCTTTTATTAATCTATACTTGTTTATGATACTAAAAAACGTTCACAATATTAATATGATACATCAAACTTAATGTTTGGAAATTTGTGTTCAAAACAGCAAATTATAAACACACGTTTATAATACCGACTTATAATAGATCCCTTCTTAGAATGTGCGTTTTACGTCTACACCTACTAAGTATGTAGTTTTATCTTTTTTATCGGTCATGTTGTGAAGTTTAGACACGCCTACCTTCGCAGTTAAGGACCAATCATTAGATAATTTACGGCTATGGTCAACCCAAATATTAAGAGCTTTTGCATTCGTATTGAGTTCGCGGTTTAGGCGTAAATACTCAATATTAAAGCCTGTTAAGTTGGCTTGTTTATCCCAGTGACCAAGACGAGCATATAAACGATTACTACTGTTACCCATATAATCACCAATGATATTGCCTTTATGTACATAACCATCATTATAGGACCAATGAGAATACCACCAATTGCTTGTTTTACCGCCTTCTAAACGAAGGTTCCAGTCTTCGTGATTACCAAGTTTTGGCAAGTACACACCTGCAGTCCAGGCAATTTTAGACGGGCTTGGAATAAAGCCGAGACCTGTGGCTTGGTCTTCACCATATACCATACCGTAGACTTCCATGGAGGGTAATGTCCATTTAATATCGTAACCCGCGATACTGTTCCACTTATCTTTTGATGCTGAGTCAGCATTTTTTCCAATTAAAAAACGGCCATAGTCTGAAAGACTTAAATGGCGCCCTTTCCCCCCTATAATAGATGTCATGCTAGCACCTAATACAAGACGTCTTGTAGGAGACACTTCAATGCGAGCACCTACAAAATCTGGATGTTTCACGTCGTTGCGATCATCAGACAATTTCGCATATACGAAGGTTGGCTTAATGGAACGCAAGAAGCGGAACGTACCGCCCACTTTTACAGGGTTAATAGTCGTTACTTTCACACCTGTTAAAGCGTTCATATTATTAGAAAGATTAAGGGAGGATTGGTGCATAGGCCCCCACCAAAGCTCATCTTTACCAGCTTGTACCTCTACGGCACCAATATGTGTTTTCACATAGCCGTTTACAAGGCGCGCACTGCTGTCTCCAGCGAATAAATCAGCACGCGGTGTAATAGCATACGCTACATGGTTACCTACCGTGCCACGAATATGCATTTCACCGCTTACTGTAGTACCACGATTATACTTATAACCATTGTTATTGCTGTTCAATGGTTGGTATGTGCTCGCCGTACGAACCCAACCGCCACGGTTTTGGTTGTACTCAGGGGAATTTGTAGAAGTTACAGATACTGTAGCAGAATCGATTACTACTCTGGACTCTTGTTTACCTATTGCCAAAGTTTGAATATCCTCTGCATATTCAGTTTCAAGATTTTGAATCATAGATCGAACGAATTGTGGCGTATTGGTATTCACTTTACCGTTCGCTTCTTGTATCCATTCAGCCACTTGTAAACGGCTGTAGGGCTTAGATGTTGGCAATGTATCAATATAACCTTGAACATGCAAGGAATCGATCATGTCATAGGTTGTAGAATTTAAATTTACATTGGGTGATACAATTTGTGCGCCATAAACGGGACTGATAGCCATCGCCATAATGGCGCTTGTAACTAATAATTTAATACTTTTCACGTAATAACTCTCCTCGATATAATAAATACAATTTGTACATAATCAAAATATACTATCACTCTCAAAATATAATAGTAAAAACTAGGAAATAACCTATTTTTATTTTACCATATACACATGCAAATCTTGTGCAGCTTTTGAATATCTATATTTGATAGAAATAGTCCAAAAGAACCAACTACAAACATACCTACAATTTTAATAACTTCTTTAAGAAAGACGTTCAAAAGTATTTTATAATTTATAATCTTGCGTGACAAAGTATTACACTATTGAAATATTTATTGAATTCTTTCCTATGAAACTATATTTATTAGCAGTCCTTTCGGAATACATCTACGAGATAAATCATTATGTTTAACATACTCAACAGCAGCATCAAAGGACCAATGATCATTTAGAACCTTACTTTCAATCCAATTTATAAAAGATTCTATAGCACCAACTCTCATGATATTAAAGGAGGCACACATTGTTTTTCATATGATGCCTCTCCAGAATCAGCTAAATATACAAGTTGAGAATTACCTTGATTATATTTTGATTTGACACCTAAATCATAATACAGGGTTCACTATGGATTTTTTTATTTGTTCAATTTCATTCTACAATTAAGTAAAATAACTTTCTTTTTATTATAGGAGTAATTCGATTCACTAAGGATACCAATAAACCTGCAATCAAACAGGACACCATTATAGCTAATAGTAATTTGACTGAATAAGTTGTATGAGGTATTAAAAATTGAATCCAATATAAAACTGGCATATGTAAGCAATAAATAGGTAATGATAATTTACCAATATAAGAAAATATCTTATATAATTGGTAATGTTTGTTCATATTAAATGTTGTGAAAAGAGTTATACTCAATAAGCAAAATGTTCCAATAATTAATGGTATTGCTATTTCTAAATTATCTGTTTTACTTCTACAAATCATTATTATATAAACAACAAATAACAAGTAAAATGTATTATTAATATTCCGCTGTAGTCGTTTGATTATATGATTATAATTTGACTCTACATAAGTCACAAGAAAATATAATGTTGTTCCTAAAACAAGTGCAGATAAACCACGTGCATATAGATAAATATTACTATTCCAATGAATAGCATGGCCCATAGCCTCTATATTAAAAAGATATAATACAAAAGGTAATAACCAAGATAGAAGATATTTATATACATTCGTAAATTTAATCATTACACATATAATTAATGGTAAGAAAACTATAATTTGACCTATAAACCATAGTGGAGGGTTAAAATCCAGTAACCCCTTATTTAAAGGAGAACCCATTAATAAAAGTAGATTAGTCGGTAATGATATGAAGGTATGCCTAACAGGCCCTTCATGACCACTTACAATGTAATAAATAAATAACAGAGTTATGCCACTCCAAGCATAAGGTAAAATACGATAAATTTTATCAAGCATATACTTAAATGCATCTTTATATATATTATCTCCAAGATATGGGGTCTTAAAAAAATGCATAGCAGTAAAATATCCAGTAAGCATGAAATAAAATTCTACGAAAAGCCACCCTGTAACAAAATAGGTTCTATTTTCAAATAAATAAGTATGATGACATAAAATTATTATTGCGCCTATAAAGCGACACAATTCTATATGTGCATTTTTCATTAACTATCCCCTATATAACCTACAATACAAGTTAAAATAATTCCCTAATGCCATTATTTAATTTAGGTCTAATATCATTATAAAAATAACCATATAGAACATAGTCCTATATGGTTATTTCTATGAACTAACATAAACTCTTATTTAGTGTTCTAACCAACCATGAAATTTATGTACAGTATTATTAGACCCTAAGTCTACAAGGTATACATAAGATTTTTCCTCATCTACTTTTATAGATAAGGATTTCTTTTTAGACTTAGCTATATTAATAGTAAGTCCAAGAATTTTTATAGTCCGAAAAAAATGCTCAGTAGAAGTGAATCCTTCTAAATTATCACCCGCATCTGCAATCATATGTAACTTATAAAATTTAGACTCACCATACATTTTAAAAGTAAAAATGGCTTGATTTAATTCAGCATCAAAATCAACTTTATATTTCTCTATAGGACCTTCTAATGAAGTTCTATGTGATGTATCTATAGGCTCTACTACTAAATCCATTACTAAATCTATTGGATTATCCATTAACATAAAACAAGTACTCATAAAGCTCCCCTCAATTTCAACTAACCCCTTTAGTTTCCATAAACAACTTTTATAATGATAGTATACTTCATAAACATAAAAAAATATATATACAATGCATCAAAACTTCATCTTCTTTTCATTTTATAATCAATAAGCTACAGCAAAAACACACAAGTTCTTGCCTCTAAATCAATTACTGAATTTAGAATATTACTATACCACCAAAATAGTAAAAGAATAGCTATTACCTTTAATCTCATAAGAAATACAATATGAGCATTCCTTATTAGAAAAATGCTTTTACTCCCTATTAACCTATCTCCTCATATATAATAAACCCTATTTAATACTATAAATTTTATTACGATATATTACGTATCCCATAGAAATAGTAACAAATAATTCAGTAATAACTGTAGTTATTGCCGTACCAATACCACCATAATAATACGTTAACGGCCATATAATAATTAAACTAACAATAGCTGCTGATATTAAAATTTTGCTATATATGGATTCCATATGTAATGAAAGCATTGTTTCATAACCTAAAACATTACTCATGGCAACTATCATAGGAATAAAGGACATAATCTTAAATAATATAATAGAGTCATAATAAGATTCACCTAATAAAGGGAGTAAAATCTTATCTCCCCATAACAATAAAATTAGACCGCCACAGAATCCAAACAATATATATATATATAATTGTTTTTTTAGAAATATAATACCTTGTGTATATGATTTTTTTAACAATATATTCACATGTGGATACACTGCATCGTTAACTGCACTTACCATTCTACGTATACAGCCTAACAGTTTATCAGCTGCACTATAATATCCAACAACTGTATGATTAGTTAATGTACCTAAAATAATAATTGATGTAGTAGTATAGAGGTTAATCGTAATCGTTGATAAAAAAATAAGCCAACCTTCTTTATAGATTTTTAACAAACTACCAAAAGATGGTATCGTCCATAAAGATGTAAAACGTCTTGTCAAAATAATAAGTGATATAATTCCAGCAATACATGGTGTACAAGATTGAAATAATGCGGCCAAAACATAATCATTAGGGCCTTTTACTAAAATAAAAATTCCAAATAGACATATAAATCGACCTATTAAATTAAGTATTGTTATATATCTCATTTCTTGAATACCTTGGAAAAACCATATTGGAAATATTATATTTCCTATAACAGCAGTATATGTTGCTATATATAAAGGTAAATCTAAGTCATGTCCAAAATATTGATACAATATGCCCCCAAGTATCAATACAATCGTAGATACTACTCCTAAAAATATAGATCCATACATATACAATGAAAATATATGTGCATAATCACTACTATCTGAACTAGCTAATGCTCTCGGTGCTGTTAAATTAAATCCATAACTAGAAATGAGTACAAGATAAACCATTACACTCTGAGAAAAAACAATAGCGCCCATTTTTTCTGGACCTAATACGATTAACAAATAAGGTACTAGTATAAAAGACAAAACATATTCTAAGGCACGTAATGATACCATAGAAAAAATATTTTCCACTAATTTTGATTGATTAAAAACCATAGACCCTTACCTAAAATAATTACCAACTATCATTAATAAAAGATAGTTGGTAATTCCCGTCGTTTTAATTAAAATATAGACTAACAATTATAAAATTTCATTTTTTATAGAGAGTAGTAAGCTAATCATTGTACCTAACATAATCCAATATAAATACAATTGCATTGTCGTACCAGCTATAAAGGATACCATTAAACCAAAATATCCGACAACTAAGGAAAATACCTTCCAAAATAACTCTTGATCAATATGTAACCATTTCTTATATAAACCTAAAAGCTGACAAATTATATAACCAGAAGGTATTAAAAACCCTATTAAACCTAGAGTTCCATAAACAGCAAATTGATGCGGATACTCACTAATTACGGGGAAGCTAGATTTAAAAATTCCATTCTCATTTTGAGATTGTATCCATAATTTTACTTCAGCATTATGTTTTAGACTATCTGGAATATTAGAAATAACATACGCCTGTTTTAAATCGTTTCCACCAACACCTAAAATAGGATATTCTTTACCAATATTATAGTCTACACGCATCATTCCAAATCTCTGCTGATTACTACCATTACTTGTGGATGCTATAGCAGACATATCAACTACTTCATTTTGTAAATCTTTCAACGGAATTAAGTGACCATCTTCTATATTTAAAGTTAATTTATTTGCACCTTGACCTGCTAATTCTCCCGTTTCATAAGGTCCAAACTTTTGTAACTCAATAACTACATTAGAATATTTCTCATAGTCACTTAATTTAGGTAGATCAATAGTTAAAACGGCTGTATCACCTTTTCTCATAGTTTGAGGAATTGTGACATTAACGCGCCCAAAACTATTCCATTGTTTATCATACCAAGCTGCTGTTAATTGATAGTTCTCAACATCATTCCAAGTCATCCAACCCGTATTTTCAATTTTTAAAGTGATAATATGATTATCTTGAATATTAGTAACATCATAATCTATACTATATCGATCTCTTAAAACTGAATTACAGCCTAATCCAATTATAACAGCACATAAAATCCAGATACCATTCTTAATTACTTTCTTAAAATATGTTTTAGAAGTTAACTTTCTAAATTGAATAAGCAATAATAAACTGGCAAGGGCACATTCAGCTATTAAAATACCAATCGCCGTTTTTGAGTTAGTTGTTAACATCATAATGATTAATATAACAGGTAATAATTTCCATAACCAATTCGATGTTTTTTTAACCATTGCATAATATATAGAAACTGGTATAGCAATCGATAAATAGGTAGATAAATACGCTGGTTCCGCAAATAGAGAGCGAACTCTATTACCATAAAATAAAGGCGGCCACCAATTGTGGGACGATGCAACATCATAAAACAATGGATTTATTTTAGTCAATATAATTGATGCCCATATCCCACCAAATAGATGTACATATTCGACTATGGAATATATGGTACATAATAAGGCTCCACCAATAATGCCTTTATAAAAATATTTAAAAACATTCTCTTTACATCGTATATATAAAGATATAATCCATAAAGAACACCCATAAGTGGTCAAAAAATTAAACATTAATTTGATAATAATTTTAATTGAAAGCCAAATTATTCCTATAATATTACTATCTTGATTCAAAATACTATCACTATTAGGAATTAATGATACAAGTTTTACTAACTTTTCAAATTGATCAATGTTAATGCTACTCCAATATGGAAATACCAAAAGCCCATTAACAGTAGAGAAAAATTGTACAACAAATAAAGAAATAACAAAATATACATATTTTTTAGGAATCCATGTTGTTCTCTTTTTAAATGCCTGGTAAAAATAACATCCGATTCCCAATATAATCGGATATATAGATAATTTACTACCCATATCCAAAACAGGAACTGTCATAAACTTATGAATAACATGAAATGGAATAAATACAATGGCTAGCATAAAACAAAATAGTTCGAACTTACCTAAACTAATATTATTTATACAATTTATGCCTCTCATTCAATCCTCCGTCTATAATAGTATATCTATAAACGTCTTAATAAACGTCTTAATAAACGTATAAATAATAACCCTAATTTATACCTAATTCTTAATAGGCTATATACACCCAAATTAATTGATGCTAATAATTGTGGGTATAATTTTCTTAAATCTTTATCTATATCTATTAATAAATAATCTTTATCTGTATTAGTAAAATTAGAATACCAATAAAATAATAATTTATAACGACTACTCAACAATCTAAAAAGTAAGTTTTGTCTATAACCATTAGTATAATGAGTATCATTATACAATTTAAAAAGACGCTTTAATATACAAATATAATCCTCTATATGTTTATAAATGCCATTCCAACTAACACTTTGAGTCGGTTGATCTAAACGATATTGATATACTACATCTTCTAAGAATACTACAGAATCAATTATGCTAAATATAAAATACACAAATTCTGTATCAACATAGAAACAATGTTCAGAAATTGATTGATTTACCTTTTTATATTGCTCTAGCTTTACACATATAGAATGCATAGGCATATAATCAAATTCACTTAAATCATTTATAGTATATAAAGTATTAAATTTTAAATTACGCCTTACATTTATAAGACTTATTCGATCATTATAAACCTCATTATATGGATTAATAACTAAATCAACATCAGCATTTTCTAGATACGTAACTAATTGATCTAATGCATTTGGATTTACCCAATCATCACCATCAAGAACTTTATAATACTTACCTTTTGCAACCTTTAACGATGCGTTAATAGTAGATCCATGCCCACCATTTTCTTTAGCAATAAGTGTAATTATATTTGGAAACTTTTGTACATAAGATGTAACTAAATCAACAGTTTGATCAGATGACCCATCGTCAACTACAATGATATCTAATTTATCAAAATATCTACATTCACAAAGCGAATCTAAGCATTTCTTTATAACATTTTCAACATTATATGCTGCTATAGAAATGGATAAAATTTTCTCACTCATATTTACTAATATCCCTTATCACTTGACTATAAACTAATTGAATATTTTCTACAGTTTTATTCGTGGTAAATCTAGAAAATGCAATTTTCTGTCCTTTTTTAGCATATGAAGTATATACTTGATTGTGAGAATTACTTAAAATAGATTCTAATAAATATTCTAGCTTACTCATATGGCCCAAAGGATATAATAAACCAGTTACACCAGATTCAATTATTTCATTAGACGCATTATTCTCACTAACTGAACTAATAACTAAACATCCATGAAGCATTGCTTCAATTAAAGTTCTCCCAAATGCTTCCGATTTAGAACAAGAAACCACAACATCGACCGTATCTAAGATTACATGTAAATCAGATCTTCTACCATAAAAGGATACATATGAACCCATATTATGATATTTAACATATTCCTCTAATTCTGACCTCAATTCACCATCCCCAATTATATGAAGGTGAAAATTGGTAACTCTTTTTCTAAGTAAATTATGTAAAGTTTCTATCAATTCAATCTGATTTTTATTTCGATTTAAATGTCCTACAATAGCAATATTTACTAAATCATTAGTTAATATAGGGCGAACTTTATAAAAACTGGTATCAATACCATCGTATATGACTACACATCTCGTTGTATCAATATATTTTGTATACATTGATTGTATATAATTGGACACAAAAATTATACGGTTACTACTATTAATCAATTTATATCCCAATCTATTATTAAATAGTTTAGATGAAAAAGCATGTTCAATATCTTCCCTTATGTGCCAAACTAGCGACTTTTTCATAATTTTGCTAGCCACCGCACCAACATAAGTAAAGATAGTATTATTATGAACTATATCAATCTTATGTTTATAAATATAAAAGCATAAATACAAAACCGATATAACATTTAATAGTAACCCTATCCCCTTTATACAATATTTAACTATAAATTTAATTGATAAATTATTGTAAACAATCCAGCTCAATGTTGGAATAATCTTATAATTAATTTGATGCTCCTCTAATAAAGATATTCCATCACCATATTTTGGTAAAATTACAAATACGTTATAACCATATATAGTTTCTAAATTCACAGCCAATTCAACTAAACTAAGAAAAGCTCCAGATGTTTTGTTATTATCCGATGATACTAATAATATATTCATCTATTCTCTCCATTAGAGATGTATTCAATAGATGGTCTAAATGAAAAGCCCTGAATAGTTGATTTCCAAATTAATGATAATCTTTTATATTTATTATTCTTTGCATCTTTAATAACCTTTAAAGAATGAAATAATAATCTAACACATTCATAAAGGAACCCTTTTATTCCTTCTCGTTTATACAAGTACACATCATTTCGATATAAATATTTATACCGATCTAGTCTTTCTTCTACCTCTGTTGAAATATGTGCACCTATATTACTATTTGATTTATGAATAACCACGCTATTATTTACTACATAACATGGAATATGTCTTGATATTCTTCGTGTATATTCCCAATCATCTGTCCAAATGAAGAAATCTTTTATAGGTAAACCAAATTTCTTTACTACCTCTACAGGAATAAATAAAGAAACAAATGATGCCATAACACAAGGAACTAGTGGAGTTGAAAAATCTTTAATATTTTCAAACATAGTTTTCCTTTGTACATTCATTGTACAAATCGAATAATCCTTCCAAAGTACCTTGCTACTTAAGAACCCATAATTTTCATGTAAAGTCGTATCAGCATCAAAGAACTCTTTTAACGCTGAGTGTTCGGGCATACAATCATCGTCCATTATCCATAAATATTTATATTGTTTTTTTGCAGCATAGCTTATCCCAAAATTAAAGCCTCCTGCACCACCCAAATTAGAACCAGTATTAATATAAATAATAGATTTATCCAAGATATATGGTTGTAATGCAGATTCAGTTCCATCTGTACTAGCATTATCTATAATAATAATATCTAGTTTATCCGACTCACTCTGTTGCTTTAAACACTCTATATTTTCTAATAATAAGTTTTTTCGATTGTATGTGACAACAATAGCAGCTACTAATTTATCCATTATGGCCCCCAAACTTTCTCTTTATAAAGTTTAATATTTTACCTAACCAATCCTGCCTTTCCATAAATGAAACAGGCACTTCACTATAAGAATAATTATGAGTTTCTAACCAGACATCTAATAAACGTTCACTTAAAAAGCCAAATAATCTTGGCTCTATACAATCTAATTTAGACTCTAAACTAAATAATACAGAGAATAACCACTCACAATATGCATCATATTTGTCTCGTTTCATAACAAACATATTAAACATATGTGCCCATTTTCTTTTTTTCAAATTTTCAAAAGCATCATAATAACTGGGATATTCATTTCGTATAATCATTTCTAATTCAATTAAGTCATGCTCATTATGAGCATGAATATATTGATTCCATATAGTCTCAATATAATAATGCCGTTTTTGAGATACAATAATATCCGTTTTAGACAGAATATCTTTATAATCTTTGTATGAAAAGATATCTTTACGATTACCTTGAATAAAAAAAGGTTTATTTCTAGACATAAAATATCTACGATAATGGCATAACCCTATATAATCCGCATCAAGATTTTTCCAAGCCCAGTATAATGCTGTTAGTTCACAATAATTAGGATTTTTTAAGGATATATTATTCCCCGTATTATCACCAATATACCCTAGATCTTCTTTACCTTCTCGACCTACATGAATAGGTATATATACAGAATCCTCTGGCATCCAATATTTTTTATGGGTGGCTACTAAAATCTTAATGTTCACAGTACTCTCCTACATGAATTGTTGATTCTCAAATCTATACCTACGATAGAAACAGCGATTATGCTAATTCTTTTTCAACCAATGCTAAAGCACTAGCAATGACCTTATCCATATCGTAATATTTATATTCCCCTAAACGACCACCAAAGATAACATTGGAAATCGTTTCGGCCTTTTTAACGTATTTAGCGTAAAGATCTAAATTCTTCACGTCATTTACTGGATAATACGCTTCTTCACCGATTTTCCAGTCTTTTGGATATTCTTTTGTTACATATGTAACAGGCTGTGTACCAAATTCAAAATGCTTATGTTCAATGATACGAGTATACGGAATCTCTCCTTCCGTATAATTCACCACCGCAACGCCTTGATGGTTTTCTTCTTCGAGACGTTCTGTTTCAAAGTGAAGACCACGATATTCTAATACCCCTTCAGAATAACCAAAGTATTCATCTATAGGGCCTGTGTAGATAATCTTATCTGCCAAAGATTCGTATTCGTTCCGATGTTTAAGGAAGTCTACACCTAAGCGGACTTCAATGCCTTCTAACATACGTTCAATCATCTTGGTATAACCACCCATAGGAATACCTTGGAAGCGATCATTAAAATAGTTATTATCATATGTATAACGCACAGGTAATCGTTTAATAATGAAAGCTGGTAACTCTGTACATTTACGGCCCCATTGTTTTTCCGTATACCCTTTAATGAGCTTTTCGTAAATATCAGTACCTACGAGGCTGATGGCTTGCTCCTCCAAATTCTTAGGTTCCCCTGAGATGGCAGCTCGTTGTTTAGTAATAATATCTTGTGCCTCTTTTGGAGTTCGAATATTCCACATTTTAGAGAATGTATTCATATTGAACGGCAAATTGTACATCTCGCCTTTATAGTTTGCCACAGGACTATTTACATAATGATTAAACTCAGCAAATTGATTGACATAATCCCACACATGTTTCAAGGATGTGTGGAAAATATGAGCACCATAGACGTGAATATTGACATCATCTTTGCTTTCACAATATAGATTACCTGCTATGTGATTGCGACGGTCGATGACAAGTACAGATTTACCACGCTTGTGCGCTTCATGAGCAAATACAGCACCAAATGGGCCTGCCCCAACTACTAAATAATCGTATTTCATTAATAGGCCCCTTTCGATTTAGCAACAGCCAATACAGTTTTCAACAGATATACAATATCGATCCATACAGACCAATTATGCACATACCAAGAATCCATGAGAACTCGTTCTTCATAAGTGGTATCACTGCGACCACTTACTTGCCAAACACCAGTAATCCCTGGTGGTACAAGGTAAAAGTCATTAATATAATCGCCGTATTTTACAATTTCATCTCGAACAATAGGTCGTGGACCTACGAGGCTCATGTCCCCAACAAGAACATTCCACAACTGTGGCAATTCATCAAGACTTGTCTTTCGAAGGAATTTTCCGATTCTTGTAACGCGAGGATCATCTTTCAATTTAAAATCTCGTTCCCATTCTTCACGAGCAGCAGGATTATCCTTTAAATATTGCTCCAAAGCCTCTTGTGCATTGGGCACCATGGATCGGAATTTGTAACAAGAAAATGATTTCCCACCCTGTCCAACACGTTTATGACCAAATACGATGGGTCCTGGAGAGTCCAAGTAAATCAATATAGCAATGATAGCGAGAATCGGTAAAATCAAAATGCCACCACATACAGTAGCTACAATATCAAAAATACGTTTAAAAACACGATTAGACTTGCGTGCTAGGTTATTTTGCACACGCAATACGACGGCTTGTTCTTCCATCATGCCACGTGCTGTAATATTACTGGCTGGTAAACCGAATAATTCAGGAACAAAGGCCACACGTTTTACTAATACTTGTAATCGATTAATTAGGGATACTAATTTTTTGGACTCAAGTCCGGGAGCACAAATAAGCACTGTTTGGACTCCTGTATCTTTAATAACGCTTTCTACATCTTTAAAAGCTCCAAGGCATGGGTATTCTTTAGCAATGGATGATGATTTAGGATTATCATCTACATAACCAATAATCTTATAGGTAGTGATCGGCATACGATCTAAAGCCCTCTTTACAAGTTCCGCAGTCTTCCCCGCCCCAACGAGAAGAATTGGAATTGTTAAATATCCTGTTTTTGAAAGTATTTTTCCTACAATAAAACGCTCGCTAAAGATAAATACGAACATACATATATAAGCAAAGGCAACAAATAGACGAGACACATCATTAATTACATGGCCTGTGTACATTAGAACAATCGATACGACAACCCCTATGGTAATGCTGCGAAACAAATTTTTCATCGTATCCCAATAAGGTGTTACCACAGAATAGACATTATTAAGCAACAAGATAGTTAAAAATACGATAGGCACAATACCATATACGTAAATTTCTTCTACCTTAAAATTTGAACTTACTGGTAAAATTGATAAGTTTAAACGCAAATAATAGGCTGCTAATATCCCCAAAACAATAGCAATATAATCTGCTATAAGTACTATGAGCTTACTTATAAATAACTTTTTATTATTGTTATTACAGATAGAACGATTCATACTAATACCCCAATTATAAGAAAAGGTTGTTTTCTCAATCTCAAAATATTAAGAAAACAACCTCTCTATCATACGAATACAATGTACCAATATTTACATATATTGTATCATATTTAAATATATAAAACTATAAAAAACATAGATTTCACCTATCTTTTATGTAGTTATTTATTCTTTAAGTCTATTTAAATCCTACTTAATTGTCTATTAAATAGTAGTTAGATGCCTTCCAATACAGCTATATAATTCTCAATTATCCCGCAATTGAAGCATAATCCCCATAACAACCCAAAAAATGCGAATACCCGATGAATTACCCCAAGTATAATCAATAGATCCAAATAAAAATAAATAACTAATAAAACCTACAATGATTGATAAATCATAAGGATTTGTAGATATAATATAGCTTTTTACTGATTTATAGATTGTGAAAATTGAGAATCCTAAAAACCCAATTAGACCTAGTATGCCAGATTCAGAGGCTATTTGTAACATATTATTATGAGAATGACCTAAGTCTTGGGTTTCTTTTTCTGATTTATACTGCTCTCGATATGTTTTCTGCCACAAACCTGGACCAACACCAATTACAGGATGATCCATAATCATTTTTCTATCCGACTCCCATACATAGATACGGCCTAAATTTGAGCCATCAGTAGTTACATTAAAGGTGCTTTCAAAACGAGCCATATAAGCTTGATTACTAGTAAATATAAAACTGATTCCTATAGTAGCCACAAGAAGTACCAATAAATAACGAATGTTAACAAAGGAATAGCGCAATGTAATAAGTACACCATTAATACCATTAAATAGCCAAGAACCACGGCTTTGATTGCCTAACATTCCCAACACTATACTAAATAAAGAGAATACAGCTGATTTTTTTACATAAGAAGGAAATGTTTTATCATAAACAGTGATTAAAGCTAATGAAAAAGCGAGCGTTAACAACATAGCTAGCCCCATCATAGAGCCATTAATGACACCACCTGCACGACCCTCTGTTCCTACATTATACCCCAGTAAATATTGTACAAAGGCAGATAGAGCATCGATGCCTATATACACAAAAAATATTGATAAAATAGTATATAATTTGCGAGAACTCTTGATAAATAGCAAGATTGGTACGATAATTAAAATCTTCCAAATCCAAATATTAAAGAAGTACTTAGTCGTCACTCGTATATTATCACTAATAAATGCAGACGGTAATATACATAACAGCATACCTAAGTACGCCCATCCATATTGGCGTATCGAATTTGGTATAGAAACTTCATCTCTTTTATACCACCATGTTAAAAGTGTAACGAGTACTATAAGTCCATAAATAAAATTACCAAAAGCCATAGATGACCGCGTCGTACATATCATAATTGAAATGAGTACAGTAAGTATCATTTCATAATTCTTAAGTATCCAAGATTTCATACTAACACCCTTATCCCCTTATTGTTATTATCTAATAATTAAGTATAGTTACGACTTACATATAACGTATAAATGTATACTTATTTTATTAAATTTTTCATATGTTCTTGAATTTCTTGTTCATATTGATCGAGTAATTCATAGCGTTTACGATATTGGCTACGTTTTTGTGATTTAATCTCCTCAATAGGCTTACGATATTCCTCTAAAGGAATTTTGAAAAAACGTTCATCACTACATAGTACACCGCCAGATTCCTCCCACAATGAATCTAGCTCAGCTACCTTTGCACGATGACCGCGAACTAAATGAGTATTCGCATAAAAGCCTTCATCAGATACAGCGTAAATAGATTCTACCTTACAAATGGCTGCAATATGACGTAATAGGAACATGATAAAGTTTTTTGGACGATAGCCAAACATCTTTTTTGTAACTATTTTAGCATTATCAAGACCATCTTTATAACCTTGAATCGTACCAATCCACATAGCAGATTCCCCATTAAAACCTTTACCAAAACGGAAGTTAGCATGGTATACCCCTTGATTACCCAAGGTGAGTAACAAGGTCAAAAAACCTTCTTTACGCTGACCAGGTCCATAATATAAACGAGCTACCATATCAAGGTCTACCGATTCCCATACGATATAGCCACGATTCATCCGACTTACGTCATCATAAATATTATCAGGATCTACAGAGTACATCTCACGAATTGCTTCATCTGTAAATATATCTTTCAAATAATCAAAATGATTAACAATAGCCTCTAATCGTTCCTGAGGTGTAGAGCTTTTAAACAAGAAAAATCTTGTCATCAACTCAAATAAACCAACTTGTCGGTCTAATAGTGTTAAATCAGGCGTGTAACTTGCAAAGTAGTTCTCTAGCGCCTCTATTTCTCGTTTATTTCGTATGGAGCGCATTGTATGTAAGAAGGTACGACGTGTTTCCCTCCAACTACGCTTGCCGTAAATCTTACGACCTCGCTGCCATTGTATTTGTAAATATCCCATCTCATACTCCTATCCACTAATACAACTAACAAACTTTATCATTAATGATTAGTGGAGTGTAAATTATCTATAATCGCAACTAATTCATCAGCTACACGATTAACAATGAATCGTTCCTCAACAACACGTCGTGCATTTGTGATAATACTTGATAAATCTACCGCATCACTCATCACATGCTCCACTGCTTGTTGTAATGTATGTTCATTCAAAGGATCAACAATAAATCCAGATATACCATCTTCTATAATTTCTCTCTGAGCCCCAGATCCACTCGTAATGACTGGTACACCGCAATACATAGCCTCACAAATAACAAGACCAAAGGCTTCACGCGTTACAGTTGGCAATAACAAGCAATCAATTGATCTATATAAACCTTCAATATCAGGTGTAAAACCTATAAATTCAACATAAGAATGCATGTGATGCGCATCTATATAGTCTTTAAGTTTTTTGATTTGATCCTCTGTACCAGCCCCCGATATAATCAACCGAATATCTGGATTGTTTTGATGAATCTGTTCAAGAGCACTTAAAATCAGATATAAACCCTTACGTTCTGTAATACGCGCACTATATCCAAATGTAGTAACTTTAGATTTCATTGGCACATTATCTGCAAATGAAAGAAATCTATTTGGATCAATACCATTATAAACAATATAATATTTACTAGTATTCTTAATAATAGGTGTCATAAGGTCATCATAAACGAGTTTAGATACACATACAAAGGCATCTACTTGTGAATTGATCCATTTATGATACATATCTGTTTTACCAGGTACAAGATTATGTTTAATAAACATCAATTTAGCACCCGTTAACTGCTTAAGAGCAATACAGAATAAGATATATTTACCAGAGTGGCATACAATTGTATTAATTCCTTGTGCTTTCATCTGTTTGGCTACTGCATTAACAGATAGAAAACCCTTCAAAGTATAGAGATTGGCAGTCATCACATGGCCGACTTGAGCATAGCGAGATTGCATCTCTTCATTTGATTGGTCTACTAAGGTATAAGCAGCCCTATGTCGTTGTTGTAATTGTTTACAAATATCATATACATATTGTTCACCACCGCCCCAAATTTTGGCGCCTACAATATTGATTATAGACATAGGTTCCTCCTATCATATACAGATCAATACACATATAGTGGCATCCATTGATGTATTCGAAATAATGTTTACATATACATCAATAGATATCATCGTCTAATTATACTACGACTTATTCATACTGTCCTCATGATTAATGAGCCACATGGTCAACAATGTCCAATCACGAGCATCATCCCCATGATTATCAATAGGCCGAATTGGCTCAACCGGTTTATAGGACGGTATGTTGCTTTCACCATAATCCATGCGAACATCGCCCATCATATGCGGCGTAATCCACTGGTACGGCGTAACTAAAGTTTCTGGCTGCTCATCAAACAAGGACGGCACAATGGAATAATATTCAAAACCCTTTGGTGCAATGGTTTCAATAATGGTAGGCATGAGGCTCATATGCGTGCCAATGGGCACCGTAATCACATCCTTAGTGAAAGCAGGATGTTGTAACAACCCTACGGTACAGAATGTATCGCGCAAGGTATAGTCCCGTTGAATTAAAGATGTATTATTCAATGAGCCAAATAGATTAGAGTGATCACCTGTAACAACAAATAAACTATCTGGAAAGGCCTCTTTCATAGCATTTACAAAGTTAAATATTGCCTTATCACTATAGCGATAGGTAGCCAATTCTTTATTGCGTTTCTTATTAGATTTTAGATCATCCCCAAGATTCGGCATGACCTTTTCAGGATCATAATCTAATAAGGAATCCTCCATTTTATAAGGACCATGATTGGATGTAGTGTAAATAAAATGGAATGTCGGATGATCTAATCCTTTAATTTGTTCCGTTATATTCTCTAAAAATACGTGATCGTATACGCCCACCCAAGTTTTAGGTGCATCAGGACCACAGAAAACAGAAGCGCTTTCCACACGGTCAAAGCCTTGAGCCTTACCGAAGTGATTAAAGTTGCCGTACGACGCATTACCACCATACCAATAAATCGTATCATAGCCTAATCGCTTCATTTGAGCTGCCAAAGAGGTCGGCAACGGTTCATGCCAAAAAGCTTCCCGTTCATTGATTTCCATACCCGCATCATAGACGCCGGATAATAGACTTACAATGGATGGACGAGACACATTACCAGCAGGCAAGAAATTAGGTACTTGCACCGTATGAGGATTATCTTTAAAATCCCATAAACCAGGACATATATTGAGATCCTTATAAGGTTCATCAAGAGACCATTGAGGGATACTTTCACCAACAATAAAGAAAATATGCTGCGGTTTATCAATACGAGGACCTGATGCAACACGTTTAAATGCATGAAGCGGTGTGTGTAGATCCTGCCATGAATCTTTGTATTCGTTAGGAACAATACGATAAATGGCGTCATCAATATCTTCAGGAGATGCGGTATATTCATCACGTAGCGGATGTTTAAACACCGTTTCTAAGGCACATAAATCTGGCACTGTAGCACGAGCAAAGAATATATCTTCTTTTACCACTGTAGGAATCGTATCCCATTCTGGTTTATCATCATGAGATAAGGTACCACCGTAGCGGAACCAATAGAATCCTAGAACAGATGCCGCCACAAGTCCTATATTCCAAGCTACAGTAGGCCAGGTTCCTTCAATGTTTGGATATGGTATAGATGGCAAGGATAAGAAGAAACCTCCCATGAACCAGGATATAACTGCAATAGGAATCAATCCTAGAATGACAAGAATTCCTCGGTCTTGATTAAAGAATACATCAATCAAATTCCGTTTCTCTGCATGATTTCCATAATGAACCATATAGTTGTACGTATCATGGAAATGCTTGTAGAAGATCATTTTTCCTGCAAAGGCTGCGTACAGTACACAGGAATACATCGTTAGACCTACTAATCGTATGGAATCTTCTATTTGATGGTACCCTTCAAACCATAGTGCAGGGAGTGTCACCAAGACTAAAGGTAATAAGAATACATAGGCATCAAAATCCATGCCCCACCAAAAGCCGTAACGCAATGAACCTAGAGCTGATTTCCAACGACCTTTCCATGTTGAATACGGATTATAAATAATCATAAAAATGATTCGAAAGATACTACTCAATATGGGTGCCCAAATCATTAATTTTATATTTTGTTGTAGGGATAGAAAAAATTGTTCACTCATTTATACTTCCATATCTACTTAAAGAACAATACTTCCCCATAGCAACCTACTTATACTACATTACTGATTATAATTGTCCATTAGATTTATTCAAATAATACAATTTTACATACTTTGTCATGGTGTACATCATATGATAGATCGATAATAGAAAACCTATTTTTCCGTCTAATATGCCACCTTGCAAAATATATATCTTGAAAAATGCCCATGTAGGGCGCAATATAATATCCCCTAAAAAATTACAAGACTTCCCTTGTGCCTTGTATTTATTAGCTGCTACCGTCGTATACTTATTGAACTTCTCAAAAAATTGATGCCAGTTATCATACGTATAATGATACAATTTTCCCTCTAATGTATCTTGTGGATACGGACTGATAAAAGCTTCGTGAACAGCCCCTTCCACAGTTGCTCCCTCTCGAGGCATCAATCGTAATACCTTATCAGGCCTCACCACACCATGGGTTGCCTGATTATAATGGAATAGATTATATCTGCGTAACCAATACGCCTTCGGTTCACCTTGAATAGCTCGTTGAATAGACTTTGCTAACTCTAGTGATACACGTTCATCAGAATCGACAAATAGAATCCATTCACTCTGGGCTTGTGAAATACCAAACCGTCGTTGTTGTGACCAATCTCCATTTAAGGGATGTGGTATAACCTTTGCACCCAATCCCGTAGCAAGTGATACTGTCTGATCTGTACTGCCATCATCGATGACTAAAATTTCATCAGCAAATTGAATACTCTTAATACAATCTACAATATGTTGTTCTTCATTGCGCGCTAAGATAATAGCCGTCACAGTACTCATAGATAATCCTTTAACTTACAAATCAATTAAATTTAATGGATAAAAATGTATATTTCTTTATTTGATGACATCCCCATGTTTAATGCGCCATGCCGCAAGTTCACGCATGTTTTTAATCATATCCCCATAGGATTGAGGCATGCTCGCACTTTGTTCTAACACTTTGCCACTTTTATCAAGATATAGTCTATGATTAAATACAAATTCCTCTTGTGTAAACAAGCTTGGTACCATCGCTTCATAGGTTTGACCAGGTCGGCCTACCAATTCCGCCAAGGTTGGAATGATTTGAATGCTCATGCCGAACGCATTAGGTGCAAGCCAATCTTTATGAATACCACGACCATAAAAAATAATAGGAATAGTAGATGCCACATTAGGACCTACTTCACGAGCAAAGTTAAAGCGTTCGCTATGGTCACCTGTAATGACGAACAGTGCAGACGGATCTGCTGTTTCTTCGCGAGCGATAAAATCACCCATTACGTGGTCTGCGTACCAAATATGGCCCATTTCGTTCAATTGCTTATCGTTTTCTTCGATAGAATCTGGCAAATGCCCTTTTACCTTATTCACATCGTAGCCTTCCTTAGCCACATTGATGCTATACGGTGGATGATTAGAGGTGGTCATAATCACATTGAGGATTTTTTCCCCTCTATGCTGATCCATGTAGGCAGAAATAGCTTTAAACAAGTCTTTATCGCCTACGCCCCAAGCATTGCCGTCTTCGCTTGGCATTTCAGAGGCATCGTGGAATTCATCGAAACCTTGAGATAAAACAAAGTTTTTAACATTTTGCCATGTGCTAAAGCCACCATACCAGAATACAGTCTTGTAGCCTAGCTTTTTCATAACAGGACCAATGCCTAAACCGTAAGGTTCTTTGAAACTTTCACCTTCATAATTAGGATATAGCCCTGTATCAGGCATCCCCGTCAACAAACCATTGATGGCCGGCATCGTACCGGTGCCTTGGGCAAGGGCTAGCTGCGTGCTCATCGCTTGAGGGCTGGCAGCGTATTTACGACCTTGCTCAACGAGGTACGCACCAGGCCCGTTATATTCAGCGAGGAACGGCCACAAGCCATAGGATTCTCCAAGAACGAGGTTTATAGACTGCGGTTGATCCGCTAATCGTTGTGTCGTAATGGTTCTCGTGAAAGAACCGTCAAAATTTGTACCGTTAAACTTACCACCAACGGCAGTGATTTTTTCATTTAACTCTTGAGGCGTTAAGTTAATAACCTCAAGCTCAGCCGTCCGTTTTGCAATGCTTTTAACACGATAGAGAGCCTGCACATCGTCTAGAATATTTTCGTTCAACAAATTGGAACTAAGTCGGGCCGCACTTTCCCAGTTAATAGAATTTGTATAGCTGAAAGCACCGCCAAATCTAAAGAATAGACCTATTACACCGATAGCGACAGTTAATCCAATGCCCGTCATCCATTGCGTTTTCTTCGTTTTAGGATACCAAGTAGTACAAAGTCGTTGATGATCTGCAAAATCACTATTTCTTACATTATCCGCATCATCACAATTCCTTAGATCAACAGCGTAGTCACTATATTTCTTGGCCCCCCACGCTAGGAAACGAACTAGAAAATAGCAAAGCGCTGCGCTCAATACAACGGCCCCTATGATGTACATGAGGGCATTATATTCATTGATAGCGGTATTTACAATGGCGCCGATATCATCGTTTTTACCGTTGATGAGCATCGCATTGTAGGAAGAGTTAAATATCTTGTAGAACGGAATGCGTCCCAAAAACAGGAAGGTCAACAATATAGTCGCAATGGAGTAGAGGACCTGTTTAACGCGCAAGGACGGCCATTTTGGCACAAAGGTATGTACCAACGTCCCCCCTAAAAAGCCTAGTAAACACAAAGAACCGACGGTCTTGAGACTCAATCTAAATCCTAGCCACAAGGATGTAAGGATATTCTCCATCGTCACGGAAGCTAGTTGTGATTGAAATACTGCAAGAAACACGATTCTAAATGCAGTCAACAGAACAGAGAAAAAGATAAATACCTTAATCTCTGTTCGTATGCCTTCAAATAATCGCTGCCATCGGTTCATCATTAACCCCTAACTGTTGAATCTTATAACCAAATTGTTAATTCACTAATCCAACTATATTGTTACAAATGTAACAAAACTACATAACTATACTGCCTAAATGAGTAATAAAATTTATAAACTACATATATATGCTACATATATGCTACGTAATATACTACATATATTCTACGTAATATTCTACTAATTACATAACTATCAATTATTTCGGATATTTCTTACATTTAGGACCTTTACATCGTTTGCATTTACCGCATCCACGGTCGATAGTCTCAGCACCTGCTGATTTTTTCGCACTAGCACTCTCCTTGACCATCTTTTCAGAGGCCTTACTATTCCATACGGAAACTATCGATTCTGCTTTTTTGCGGATTCATCCTTTTTGGATTTTTTATCCTTTTTCTTGTCTTTCTTCTTATCTTTTTTCTTGAAAGTATCAGCTAAGAAGACTGTTTTTAACTTATCATTTAAGACTTTAAGCTTCTTTTCAGCCTTATCTTTCTTTTTCTTTAACTTTTCTTCGTCTTTAGAACGTTTTTCTTCCTTAGACTTCTTGTGTTTTTTCTCTTTTTTATCTTCTTTAGACTTTTTATCTTTCTTAGATTTTTTTTCGTCTTTGGACTTTTTGTCTTCTTTGGATTTCTTATCCTCTTTGGATGTTTTACTTTCCTTGGATTTTTTATCGTCCTTAGATTTCTTATCTTCAGAGCCGTTAATACGCGCCCATTCATCATCAACGCGTTTCAATTTCTTTTTAAGAAGCTTCTCCATCTTCTTATTTGTTTTATCGGACTCTAAACCAGCTTTACCAAATAATAAAGCATTCACCGCCGTGTATGGATCAATAGACGACATATCCTCATCATCCACTTTAGCTTCCTCTGATTTCTTATCTTTTGAAAGTTCATCAAGACCATCTACATCTAACGCTTCATCTTCATCTAGATGATGAATTGCTAAGCTTTCAACGCCTTCTAATGGTTTTACATCAAGGTGCTCAATCGTAGTATCTTCAAAATCTGCCATTTCCTTACCGGAGCTTTCACCAAAACCAGTAAAGAGACCGCCTATAGATTTTAATTCGTTCAATTTAATATGATTCATGCCCACCGTAGAATCATGATGCACAGGAACATCAGATAATTGTACCTGTTCCATAGCATATGCATCATCATTATAACTAGCGCCCTTGCCAAGTTCAGATGTATTAGAAATGACGATATCTTCCTTATCGTCGCCTAACACATCACCAAATAAATCTTCTTCTAAAGATTCGTAAGAATGCAATAAGGACATACGTTTTTGAACATCTTCAATTTGATTCCACAAATCAACGAGAGAAGATGTATAGTACACCCGTTCTTTTACCTCTAAATATGCTTGGTAAACGATAGATAATTCGGTCTCATTAAGGCCTTCCTCTGCACCAATTTCTTCAATCATTTGTTGAATCTGTTGATCTCGGTCATATCGTTTAATTAAAGCTTTACGAATGCGTTCAATCAACATTGTATCGATGAGTTCCATATGCACCTCCTATATTCAATACACTCAGTCCTACCCGCTACATTAGCGTATACGAATCAATGTATAGAATCATAAAAATGAATTGATTTTATAATCTCTAATATATTATTATAGCAGAATTTATCTGCTTTTTCCTTAATAATATGTGTAAAAGTTCCTTAAAAATAGAATAAAACCTCAATTTAAATACGTCCCTAATAATATACATTTCATACTACTAAAACACTATTCAAACCGAGGTTATTTAATTAACTGTTACATTAAAATATATCTAATTGTTACATAAAAGTCTTACATTACTGCACTAAAATAAGTTGACTGAATAAACGAGAATTCGCTCCTTTGCATCGCTAGCCTCAAAGAGGTCACTACAATCAATAGTTTCCTCTTGTTCCAAACGCACATGGTTATTTAAAAAGTTCTCCACCTCGTCATTAACATAGTAGAAAAATAACTTAATCTCCCGAGGATTATGATATAGCGAATCAAAAATATTTCCTAATACCCGCTTAATCGTATGGAGTGCAAAGGGATTAAAGAAAAAGCATCGATCAGCCTGATCTGGCAAATCATACAGCGCCGCATCACCTAGTACAAAGCTTACACGATTACGAGCAGCAGGGCTTTCACCATTGATTAAAGCCTTTTCATAAAGCCGTTCATCGTATTCGATGCCTATGGAATGGCAGCCCGTTTGGTAAGCCATAAAAATACTCACTCGGCCCTTGCCACTGCCATAATCGATGAGCGTATTTTTCTTGCGAATATGACCGCTATTTGCTAAACGCTCCAGCACGCAATAATCCGTCGGCTCGTACGGATGATGCTCCGTATCGGAACGACTATCATCGCGACCAGAGGTTTTAATTTGTAATACACTTTCCCACTCTTGCTCTGTTGCCATCTATACAATCCTACCACGAGACCCAATTATATGACCTAATACTGATACTAATATTAATTTCTATACATACTATACCCTTATTAGGGTACTAGTTACTAGAGCTGTAATAATACTAGTATATAACAAAAGCACCCACATCGGGTGCTTTTATTATATGAAACACTTATTAATGTCGATATGGTATACTAGGAGTAATATTTCTATTATTCTCATGTGCAGAATTATATGTCATTAAAAAGGAGTATCTACTTACATGGACAGTGATCTGACCTTAGATTTTATCATTATCATCGTATTAATCATCGCAAATGGTTTATTCTCCATGACGGAGTTAGCCATTGTAAATGCGAAAAAACGTAAACTTGAAGAGTTGGCTGAAGCAGGCAATGAACGCGCGAAAACAGCCTTTGAATTATCGGAGAACCCAAATGAAATGTTCTCTACCATTCAAATCGGCATCACCCTCGTAGGTATTTTAACTGGTTTGTATTCTGGTGCCACCTTCTCTAGTCCATTAGAAGAAATTTTAGTATCAAATATTCCAAGCATCGAACCATACGCAGCCTCTATAAGCTCCTTCATTATCGTTGCCATCATTACCTATTTATCCCTCGTTATCGGCGAACTCGTGCCTAAACGCTTGGCCTTAAATAGCCCTGAAAGCATTGCCGTTATAGTAGCAAAACCAATTTACTGGCTATCTGTGGCGTTGAAACCAATCGTTAGCTTCCTCGGCATTTCCACAGAATTCCTCTTAAAAATTCTAGGCGTTACTGTAAAAGAAGAAGCCCCTGTTACAGAATCTGAAATTAATAAAATGCTTACCGAAGGCGTTGCCATGGGTGCTTACGAAGAGGAAGAACCTATCCTCGTAGAAAATATCTTCCATCTTGCAGATATGAACGCAGGTGACATCATGACGCCTCGTACACAGCTCAAATGGATTGATCTTAATGGCACGGAAGACGAGATCATGGAGGTCCTAAAAAATGCCAACCATTACCGCATTCCTGTAGGTACCGATTCCTTGGATGAATTAAAGGGCCTCGTTACCGTATCCGATGTATTAGTTCAAATTATGCAACGTCCTAGTGAAAGTTCCATTCATGATATCATCAAAACTTGTTTGAAAGAACCAGTTCTCGTTCCTGAATCCATTTCACTCATGAAATTATTGAACGTTCTACGTACAGAAGGCGTTCATGAAGCAATTATCCTCGACGAATATGGTGGTTTTACTGGCCTTGTCACCTTGCATGACATCATGGAAGAAATCGTAGGTCTTATGCCTTCCGGTGAGGAAGAAATCAAGGAAGAAGAAAACAAGATCATCGAACGCGATGGTGCATGGCTCGTAGATGGCCTTCTCAACGTAGATGAATTTAAAGAATTCTTTCACATTGATCAAGAATTGCCAGGTGAAGAAGACGATTTATACAAAACTATGGGTGGTCTCTTAAACGTCCTCTTCGGTCGTATTCCAAAAGAATTAGACAAAGCAAAATGGAACGGCTATACCTTTGAAGTCATCGATATGGATCATACTCGTATCGATAAAATCCTTGTAACCTATGAAGAACCTATTGTAGAACAAGAAGAAGAAAAATAAAGCTCAAACTATAAATAGCCAAAAGATAAAGAAGTGAGTTCTCTTACTATGAACTGTATCCAAAAATTGGTCATATTTTTGGATACAGCTTAATTAATAGAGGACTCACTTTTTTTGCTACATTTTTGTATTCATAAAATAAGTAATACATATACTAGCAAAATATAGATTACTTTTAAAAATTATCGTTAAAAATTATCACCAATTATATAAATTAAGTATATAATTCTTTTATTTTCTGCATAAAGGCTAGAACTTTCAATATAAATATAGTATTATTAAATTGTATAAAATATATAATTAGAAATTAGAGTTTTCTAATATACATATAGAGTCCTATGATTACTACCTATGTGTAGTTCTGTGTCATAGGGCTTATATGCGGTAGTCAAAGGAGAGATTCTATGAATCAACGAATCATAGCAACCATAGGAGCCCTATTAATAGGGACCGCGATTATTAGTGGTTGTGGATCAGAAAAGCCACCTGAAGATACAAGTCTCAAGGTGCGTACCATCACTATAGGTGAAGAGTCTGGAACTACTGATGCTGGCTATGCAGGCATCATTCATAATAAAACAGAAACAAATTTAGCCTTTCAAATTGGAGGACGTGTCATCAACAAATTTGTAAATGTTGGCGATGTAGTGCAAGCAGGCCAAGTCATTGCTCAAGTCAATGGTTCAGATACATCAGCTCAGGTACAAAATGCTGAAGGTGCTGTAAAAGCTGCTCAATCGGCCTACGAATTGGCAGAAACCAATGCTAAACGATACCGCGAGCTCTATGCACAACAAGCGATTAGTAAATTGCAATTAGACCAAGCTGAAAACCAATTGAATGCCACATCTGCTCAATTACAACAAGCACAAGCAAACCTTAATTTGAGTAGTAATCAAAATAGCTATACTAATTTAACGGCTCCTGATACAGGTATTATTACAGCTTTCAATATTGAAGCAGGACAAGTCGTAGCAGCCGGTCAAAGCGTTGGTACCTTAGCAGCTGGTCACAATCCAGAAGCAGTCATTGCCCTTCCTGAACAAGAGTTGAGTAAAATTCATGTAGGAAGCCCTGCTACTATTACCTTCTGGGCCTTACCAGATGTAACAGTACAAGGCGTTGTACGTGAAATTTCACCAGTTCCTGACCCTGTAGCGAGAACGTATACCGTAAAAATCACCTTGCAAAATGCGCCTAAAGAGGTACAACTAGGTATGACGGTCAATGCTAATCTATCTACCACAGATAGTACCAATATTTCTATTCCGTTAACGGCTCTTGTAAAAGACTCTAACGGCAATAATGCGGTCTATATCATCCGCGATAAGAAGGCTCATCTTGTGCCTATCAAGACTGGTGAGTTCGGTAAGAACTCCGTCATCGTCACATCTGGTTTAGCTAAAGGTGACATTGTCATCACCGCAGGTACCCAACAATTACAAGAAGGGACGGCGGTTAGTCAATGAAACAATTTAACTTAGCCGAATGGGCTCTTAAACACAAGTCCATTATCTACTACTTCATGGCTGTGCTCCTCACCTTCGGTATCTTCTCATTCACCCATATGGGACGCATGGAAGATCCTGATTTTACGATGCGAACTATGGTGGTCGGTGTTGCTTGGCCGGGGGCTTCTCCACAAGAAATGTCGGATCAGGTAACGGACAAACTCGAAGAAAAACTACGCGACCTTCCTGGTGTAGATTATACAAAATCTTTTACAGATGGCAGCAAATCCGTTATTTATATCAATTTAAGAGAGGATTTGCCATCCGATAAGATTCGCCCCGCTTGGGAAGAAGCGCGGAATATGATCAACGACGAATGGAAATCATTGCCTGCAGGCGTTCAAGGACCGACCATTAACGACAGGTTCGACGATGTATATGGCATTATCTATGCCATCAGTGGTGATGAGTATTCGTACGAAGAAAAACGACAACAAGCAGAAGACTTAAAACGTCAGCTTTTATCTGTTCCTAATGTTAAGAAAATCAGCCTCATTGGGGTTCAACAACAAACCCTCAATGTAACCATAAACAAGGATAAACTCGCATCCTATAAAGTCAGTACACAACAGCTGTTAACAGCGCTTAAACAGCAAAGTATGATGGTTCCAGCTGGTGTGATTACAACGGATACAAACAATGTATATCTCCGCGTCAACGGCCTATTCGATAGTCCTCAAGCGGTGCGAGATATGCCGATCCGCATCAATAACCAAACCTTGCGCCTCGGTGACATGGCCAATGTAACCATGACCTACCAAGACCCTAGCGACCCACAGTTCTATTACAAAGGCAAGCCAGCCATTGGCATCGCTATCTCCATGGATGCAGGGGCTAATAATATCGAATTCGGCGAAGCCATCGACAAGAAGCTCAGAGAATTACAGAAAACGATTCCTGCCGGCCTCGAACTCAATCAAGTATCAAATCAACCGCATATCGTTAAGGAATCCATCGGCGATTTCTCTCAATCCTTATTTGAAGCCATCGCCATCGTATTGCTCGTAAGCTTTGCATCTCTCGGCTTACGAACAGGTATCGTTGTAGCCCTCACCATTCCAGTCGTTGTGTCTACAACGTTCATCTTGATGTATGAAAGCGGCATCTATCTACATAAGGTTAGCTTAGGTGCCTTAATCCTAGCTTTAGGCCTCCTTGTAGATGATGCCATCATCGTTGTAGAAATGATGAGCGTTAAGCTCGAAGAAGGGTGGGGCCACTTTAAATCGGCTACCTTTGCTTACCAATCTACAGCATTCCCAATGCTATCGGGTACGCTCATTACCTGTGCAGGTTTCTTGCCATTAGCATTGGCACAAGGTATGGTAGCAGAGTTTACAAAATCCCTATCTATCGTCGTATTTATGGCGCTCATCCTATCTTGGTTTGCCTCTGTTCTCGTCAGCCCTGTATTGGGTTATAAAATCATCGAAAACAAGGCTCCCAAGCCGGAATCGGAATGGACTAAACGAGACCGTATCATGCACAAGCTCAATGTGACCTTCTATGATAAGTTTGAAAAACTATTACATTGGGCTCTAGGACATCACAAGATAGTCCTACTGGCCACATTAGGAGCTTTCGTTTTATCCTTGCTTTCACTACCATTGATCAAACAGGAATTTTTCCCATCATCAACGCGTAATGAAATCATTATATCCATGCAATTTCCTCAAAGCTCATCTATCGAATATACTGCTAACCAAGCAAAACTCATCGATGAACATTTGAAAGACGACGAGCGCATTGCAACCTTCACCTCCTACATTGGACAAGGTTCTCCACGTTTCGTCCTCACCTTGGAACCGGAATTGCAACGGAACAACTTCTTGCAATATGTAATTGTTACAAAATCCTTAGAGGATCGCGATAAACTCTATGCTGAATTGACTCCGTATTTAAACGAGCAATTCCCATCGGCCCTTGTAAATACGCAATTCTTACAAATCGGTCCACCATCCAAATTTCCAGTCATGCTTCGCGTTACTGGCCCTGATCAAAAGGTGGTAAAAGAAATTGCAAATCAAGTAAAAGCTAAAATGCAAGACGATAAAGACTTACAAAATATCGCCTTTGACTGGCCAGATACAGAACCTGTAGCCAATATTCACATCGATCCAAACAAGGCACGTTTACTCGGCATCGATAGCTATGCTGTATCCTTGCACTTGCAAAGTCTATTGTCTGGTACTAAATCTGGTGAATACTATGAAGGGAACCAAACCATTCCTATTACCTTCCGTTTAGGTGACAATGAGCAACATAACTTAAGTGCTCTTTCATCCTTGCCAATTCAAACAGGAAATGGCTCCTATGTACCACTTAGCCAAATTGCAACCATTACCATGACACAAGAGGATGGTATTATCTGGCATCGCAATATGATGCCAACCATTAGTGTGCATGCCAATGTAAAAGCAGGTGTATTGGGTAATGCGAAAACGAAAGAGGTTTACAAATCCTTACAAGACATTCGCGATTCCTTGCCTACAGGCTATTCTATTGACCTAGACGGCGCCGCTGAAAAGAGTGAAACAGCCGTTCAAAAGCTATTAACACCAATGCCAATTATGCTCTTTGTAATCATGACAATCCTCATGTTCCAATTAAAGCGTATCGCCCTCATGATAATGGCTCTACTCACTGCTCCATTGGGACTAATCGGTGTTGTATTAGCACTCAATATTACGAGAACACCGTTAGGCTTTATGGCTATTCTAGGGATTATCGCCCTCTCGGGTATGATCATCCGTAACTCCATTATCTTGTTAGACCAAATCGAAATTCACAAGGCAGAAGGACAAGAACCTCGTGAAGCGATTATCAACTCCGCTACACTTCGTTTCCGCCCTATCATGCTTACCGCTATCGCAGCGATTTTAGGCATGATTCCTCTCATGGGATCTGTATTCTGGAGCCCATTGGCCATCGCCTTTAGCGGCGGCTTACTAGTGGCGACGGTTCTAACACTCATCGTATTACCAGTCATGTATGCAAGCTGGTATAAGGTAAAATAAAAAAGCAGTAATTATTTCTGCTTTTTTATTATCTATAAGATATATAGATAAACCACAATACAAAAAACCCCCTATAAAAGTTTCTAATACTTTTTATAGGGGGTTTTTTAATAAATATCATATAAAAAAACAGCAGGGCTTTCCCCTGCTGTTTTTTTAGTCACAATAATACATTACGACTTACTTATTTCCCTTAGGATTATATTAATAATTATATCTGACTTAGTCTATTATTTATTAAACTACAACGGCTGTACCATTGCATGTAATCATAAGCATGCCATTTTGTGCACCTACTGTGCTGTATTGGAAGGATACACCAATAATAGCATTAGCACCCAATTTAGAAGCTCGTTGAGACATTTCGTCGAGAGCTGCTTTGCGCGCATTCATCAAAGAATCTTCATAGCTGCCACTACGACCACCAACGATATCGCGAATACCAGACATGAAATCTTTCACAAAGTTACGGCCTTCTACGACTTCACCAAATACAATACCTTTGTACTCTTGTACAGGTTTGTTTTCAATATGCATAGTTGTAGTAATAATCATAATTGTATCCTTTCTAATTGATTACAATATATTTTAATTTATTATAACAAGACTTTTAGATAAAAACAAATATAGCTTTCACATAAAACAATTACATATTGTATCTCCAAAAATTACATACTATATATCAAAAATTTACATATTATACATCAAAAATTTACATATTATACATCAAAAAAAGACCTGTTCACTACTTTCATAATGAACAGGTCTAATTTTATATTTTTATCTATCAAAATCGCGGTCTAAGTTAACTTCTTTCAACGGCACAACTTTAGTTTTGTTGATGTATTTGTAACCAAGGTAAACTGCGAAGAAGATTGGTAAGCCAATGTAGGCAACGGATACGCCGTACCAGTCGATGGTATCACCTGTGAAAGCGGAGTAGTTTTGACCACAGATGATAATGACGCAAAGAATGAACGCCAAAATTGGGCCAACTGGGAATAACCACGCTTTGTATGGCAATTCACTAAGATCTCTGCCTTGTGCGATGAAAGCACGGCGGAAACGATAGTGAGACACGGCGATACCAACCCATGCGATGAAACCACATAAACCAGAGATATTAACAATCCATGTATAAGCTGTACCTTCACCGATAAAGCTTGTTAGGAACGCAAATAAACCGATTGCTGTCGTTAAGATTAACGCAGGCACTGGAACACCGCGTTTATTTAACTTAGCAAAAATTTGAGGTGCTTGACCTTCCTTAGCGAGTGCGTACAACATACGCGTAGAAGAGTACAGACCAGAGTTACCAGCACTCAATACAGCTGTTAAGATGATAGCATTGATAAAGCTAGCAGCAAAGGCAAAACCAAAGCGGTCAAATACGAGTGTAAATGGAGAAATAGATACGTTCTCTACACTAGAGTTCAACAAATTTGGATCTGTGTACGGAATCAAGAAACCGATAACCGTGAAAGCACCGATATAGAATAATAGAATACGCCAGAAGATTGTATTAATCGCTTTTGGCACATTCTTTTCAGGGTCTTCCGCTTCACCAGCGGCTACACCGATCAATTCAGTACCTTGGAAGGAGAATCCTGCCACCATAAAGATAGCAAGAATAGATTCCCAGCCACCTACAAATGGAGCCTCTCCTACAGTCCAGTTTGCAAATCCTGGAGATGTACCACCGATACCAAAGATGAGCATAAAGCCACAGAATAGAAATACGAATACTGTAATAACTTTGATGCTAGAGAACACATATTCACTTTCACCAAAGGAACGAGTAGATAAATAGTTCAAGCCAAATAAAATGAGCAAGAACAGAGCAGACCATACGATGGCAGGTACATCAGGGAACCAATATTTCATGATGAGCGCCCCTGCTAATACTTCAGCAGCCAAGGTAATAGCCCAGTTAAACCAGTAGTTCCAACCCAAGGCAAAACCAAAGGCAGGGTCTACATAGCGTTTTGCATAAGTCCCGAAGGAACCTGGAATTGGCAAGTACGTAGCCATTTCCCCAAGAGATGTCATGAGGAAATAAACCATGATACCAATAAGGCCGTAAGCTACAAGAGCACCACCAGGGCCAGCTGTACTTACCACTTCACCACCAGCAACGAATAAACCTGTACCGATAGCACCACCTAAAGCAATCATATTCATATGACGAGCTTTTAGGGACCGTTTTAGGTGTTGATCTTTGTTAGACGTAAACTCTACGTTACTATTATGATTTTCAGACATGGGTCACCTCTTACAAATCTAGATTACGCACGTATTTTGCGTTATCTTCAATAAATTTACGACGAGGCTCTACCTTATCACCCATGAGGACCGTAAAGATTTTTTCAGCTTCGATAGCTCCATCTAAGCTAACTTGTAAAATCGTACGATTTTCAGGATTCATCGTAGTTTCCCATAATTGTTCAGGGTTCATTTCACCTAAACCTTTATAACGTTGAATTGTAGTACCATCGCGGCCTACTTCATCAAGTTTAGCAGTCAACTCTGCATCAGAGTATACATACCAGTGCGACTTGCCCTTCTTGATTTGGTACAAAGGTGGTTGAGCAATATAGATATGACCTTCCTCTACCAATTGTCTCATATAGCGGTAGAAAAATGTTAATAACAATGTACGGATATGAGCACCGTCAACGTCCGCATCTGTCATGATAATAATCTTGTTATAACGGGATTTTGTAATATCGAATTCTTCCCCAATGCCAGTACCGAAAGCGGTAATCATGGAGCGAATTTCGTTATTCGCCAAAATCTTATCGAGACGTGCTTTTTCTACGTTAAGAATCTTACCGCGCAACGGCAAAATCGCTTGGTAACGACGATCGCGACCTTGTTTTGCAGAACCGCCTGCAGAATCACCTTCGACTAAATAAATTTCAGTCATAGATGTATCTTTTTCGGAGCAGTCCGCCAATTTACCAGGAAGGCTAGATACTTCTAACGCATTTTTACGGCGTGTTAAGTCGCGGGCTTTACGAGCGGCCTCTCGAGCACGGCTTGCCATCGTTGCTTTTTCGATGATTTTCTTCGCATCTTGAGGATGTTCTTCAAAGAATGTTTTAAGACCTTCTGTAACGATAACATCTGTAATACCTTTAACTTCGCTATTGCCAAGTTTAGTTTTTGTTTGGCCTTCAAATTGAGGTTCCAACACTTTTACAGATACGACAGCTGTCAAACCTTCACGTACGTCTTCACCAGAAAGATTAGACTCACTTTCCTTAATCAAACCAGATTTACGGCCATAATCATTGAGTGTACGAGTCAAGGCAGCACGGAAACCAGATAGATGTGTACCACCGTCAATCGTATTGATGTTATTTACGAAGGACAACAAGTTTTCACTATAGCTATCGTTATATTGCAATGCTACATCTACCACAACATCGTCTTTTGTATTTTCAATGTTGATAACAGTTGGATTAATTGCCTCTTTATTTTCGTTCAAGAAGGTAATGAAAGAAACCAAACCACCTTCATAGTGGAAGCTTTCAACACGAGGTTCCTCTAAGCGCAAATCGCTCAATGTAATGCGAAGGCCTTTATTAAGGAATGCCAATTCTTGTAAACGCATTTTCAATGTATCAAAGCTAAATACGGTAGTTTCAAAGATTTCTGCATCTGGCTTGAAAATAACTGTAGTACCAGTGCCTTCGGCCTTGCCAATTTCGTGCAACTCGGAAGTTTTATGACCACGAGCAAAGGAAATTTCTTGAACAATACCATTTTGAGATACTTGAACCTTAGTCCATTCACTCAATGCATTAACTACGGAAATACCTACGCCGTGAAGACCACCAGATACCTTATATCCGCCACCACCGAATTTACCACCGGCATGCAATTTCGTTAATACTAGCTCTACCGCAGACATACCAGATTCATGCATCCCTGTTGGAATACCACGACCATCATCGACAACAGTAACACTATTATCTGGATTGATGGATACTTCGATATGTGTAGCATAACCAGCAAGCGCTTCATCCACAGAGTTATCTACAACTTCGTATACGAGGTGATGCAAACCACGAGCAGACGTACTACCAATATACATCCCTGGGCGTTTACGCACCGCGTCTAGACCCTCAAGAACCTGAATATTCTGAGCGCCATAATTTTGTTCAGGCATGAAACAAACTCCTCCTAACAATCTATCATACTGCACTTGATTGAAATAAAGTAACAAAACATGTACAGGATTAAACTTTATCTCTTTATTATACTATAAAACTCGTCAATCCGTCTCATTAAAGTCTTAATACTGATACCAGATCCATACACACAAGCATCAGTGACCACATATGTCTTGATTTGCTCCTCTGGCACCATGGCGATATATTCTAGCATTTCATAGTGATGAATAGGACTTTTATGGGACTTTCCGCCCTTGGCATGTACCATCGTAATAATGGATTCTATGGGCACGGAAATGGTATCTCCAATATGAACGTACATAAGAATGCCCCCTCTACTTTTCTAATGTCCCATTAAGGGCATCGATTTTGCGCTGTTCCTCTTCAGCAAGGAACTTAGAGCGATATTTATTACACAAATTGATGACGTGCTGATCCGTCAACTCATCAGGCTTTTTGTGGGTAATGAGCATGGCCACCATAAACATATGACGGCGATTGATAGATCCTTTATAAATCTTATCCAGGTAAAAGTATATGGATTCCCGCATCGCTTCTGCAAAGTCTGTAAAAGTACACTGTATAAATTGCTGACAGTCGCTATATTTAAAGTACGGATATTTTCTAATCACAGACTTAATGTCCTTAATATGTTTTCGATGCAATTCATATTCACAGATTGGACAGATTTCCTTTTTAGATTTCATATGCATGCCACATCGTTTACAACGATGGTATCCATGCTGCTGCTCTAAATAAATTTCTCGCTTTCGAGCCGTAATCTGTACTTTCCGGAAAGCAGCTTTTAATGCTTCGTTATCCGTTTGTTTCAACGATGTATCAATGGCGTCTACGTCTTCTTTTGAAAGCACGATATTAGAAAAATTAATACGTTTTGTAATAATCTGTTCATCAGGAATCGTGAGAGACGTTTTATTTTCTACTTTCACATAGCTCTGACGTTTCATGATGAAGCGAATATCGGTGATTACCTCTTGGCGGTAATACTTGTTGATAGCCTCGATGATACGTCGTTTTTGCATTTGTAATTCCTGCATCCACATGGAATTATCTGCACTGATAACCATGTCTGGAGGCTTAATAGACACAATTTTTGTATGATCTGCGATAACATCGCCCACTACATCACGCCACTTGTGAACGAGGGTATTTAATTTGTATTGTTCCAGTAAATTTAGTTCTGCTAAGGCCTTTGGTAAACAAAGATCAAGGCTGTCCATACTGAACCTGTCCCCCTTCACAAGAAATAAATTGAACGGATTTCAAATCTTTAAAATCGTGAATATCTGTAGTGGTAATAAATGTTTGAATTCGTTTATGAATAAACTGCAATAAATTCGCTCGTCTCGACTCATCAAGTTCGCTCAATACATCATCCAAGAGAAGAACTGGATATTCTCCTACCTCTGACTTGATAAACTCAAGCTCACTCAACTTTAAGGACAATACAGCGGTTCGTTGCTGCCCTTGCGATCCAAATTTCTTTAAATCCATCGCATCGGAAAAGAATCGTAAATCATCGCGATGAGGGCCAACGCTAGTGCTTAAACGATGACGATCCTGCGGCAACGCTGCTTTTATACGTTCGTAAAAGCCTTCCTTTGTATATTCCAATGAACCATTGTCCATATACGGCTGTTCATAACCAATGGTTAAATTCTCAAGGCCACCTGTCAATTTACGATTCATCAAATCGATGAGCAAATTGATTTTCTTTAGGCTTTCTAATCGTTTTTTCACAATAAAGCTTGCCATATCTGCTAGCTGCAAATCCCATTCTTCAAGAGGAATAGTATTCTTTCCCCTATATTCTTTTAGGACTGCATTTCGTTGCTGTAACAGCCGATTGTACTGCATCAATTGATGATAGTAAGTAGCGCTGGTCTGAGATATTTCCATATCAAGGAATCGCCTACGTCCCGATGGAGTCCCCTTGATGAGCTGTAAATCTTCAGGACAGAAGATAACTGTATTTAATGTACCAATCAGTTCTTTTTGAGATATTTTTGTGTCATTTAATCGAATATCCTTAGGGCCTTGACGGAATAATTTAATATTTACCTTTTGAGGCGTATCTTTTTTCTCGAATTTTACAACTATGCCTGCTTCTTCAGCATTGAACATAAGCATATCTGACGTATCGTTCGTACGATGGCTTTTACCAATGGTACCAACATAGATAGATTCGAGGATATTCGTCTTACCAGACCCATTAGTGCCATATAAAACAATAATCTCAGGATTAAACTGTATCTGTACATCCTTATAATTACGAAACTGAAATAACTGCAGTGAGTCAATTCTCACCGATTATGCCTCCTCTTGTGTAATCACGAGGTCTACATCAAGACCTTCACAAGAAATCACATCACCAACGCGGCATTTCTTGCGTTTTTCCGTTACAACCTGACCATTCAAGGTAAGGATGCCTTCATCGATGAAAGATTTAATTTGACCACCTGTTTCAATGATGCCTTCTAACTTCAACAACTGATCAATTTGAATGTACTCCGTATGAATGGGTACCTGCTGTTGCTCTTTCATAACGTTCTCCTAAAGTAGACAATTAACATAAGCATATATATCATACTGAGTCCAGGTCGCTCGCTGGGCATTTTTCTTCGAAAAATTGCACGCTCCGACCAAAGTTATATTTGGTTGGAGCCCAAAGCACAGTTCTTCACTGTGGATTTTCTTAGATAACTTTGTTATCTAGAAAATCTTACGTTCAGAACAAAGCGATGCAGTGTCTCTGTCGTCGCAAGCTCCTCCATTGACTACTGCCCTGCTTTTACTTTTATGCATTTGTGCGAACTGGTGTTACTACGTATGTATAGTTCGGATTATTGTCTTGTCGAATGACAACAGGACCATTTTGTTTTAAGAACAAGTGGATATTATCGCCTGTGCTGTGACGCAAGATGTCAGAGATGTAGCGACCGTTGAAGGAGATTGTGAAAGGTGTGCCTTTAAATTCAACAGCTACGTCTTCTTTTGCCATACCGATTTCAGTATTTTGAGTAGACAATGTGACATTACTTTCAGACCAATCATAACGAATTACGTTATAACTGATGTCTTTAGCCAACAAGGATACGCGATCAACAGCACCAGCAAATTCACGGCGATCAATTACAGCGCTAGAATCGAATTGAGAAGGAATTACCTTTTCATATTCAGGGTATGTACCTTCAATTAAGCGAGAAATAATATAAATAGATTCAAAATTGAATACGATTTGTGTGCGATTCCAAATGATATTGATCATAGCTGGATTATCTGTTGGTAATAAACGAGATACTTCAGCTAACGTTTTTGTAGGGATGATAGCGCGCATTGGAGTCGTTGCTGGTTCATCGATGGTAATTTTTTTAACAGCCATACGGTGTGTATCGGTAGCAACCATAGTCACTTCGTTTTCTTTGATTTCAAGAAGAGCACCGGTAAATACAGGACGATCTTCATCAGTAGCAGCTGCATAATTTGTTAAATCGATGAGTTCTTTCATGGCAAAGCTATCGATGTTTACATGATCTTGGTCGTGAATTTGTTCCACCAAGGAGAAATCATCTGGGTGTAATGTAACAAGGTTAAATTCGGAAGATCCAGATGTAATTGTCAAAGAATTTCCATCTTCTGGTTTGTAAAGTTCAATAGTATCGCCAGGTAATTTGCGAATTAATTCTTGGAAATAGCGGGAGCCTACCACTAAAGTACCAGGTTCTTTAATGTCTCCATCAATGGTTAAGCGAATGCCGAGTTCAAAGTCGTTACCTTGTAATTCTACTTGACCATTTTTTGTAGTCATGTAAATAGCGCCTGGTAAGTTGGAACTTGTTTTATTTTGAGATACCTTTTGCAATACGTTAATTGCTTTTTGGAGATTTGCTTTAGGGAATGTAATATGCATATGTTACTCCTTTATAATTTTTATATATTGTAAAAGCACTAATAATTAATTGCTTTGTTTGTAATATTCTATGTTTACTATCTTAGATGCTCTATAGATATTCTACGGTAGATCTATTTCTACTGGTTTTTTGATTGTTTGTTAGTTTTAGTAGTAGTAATAGTAGGGGTCTGTTTATATGTGTAAAAGTGATTTGGCGCCACTAACTGTGTGAATTATGGGTTGTGTATAACTATGTTGATAGTTTGTACTTACTTATCCACATATTAACATCAAAGTATGAGTTTTAGGATATCCACAAAGTTATTCACCGTATATCCACAGAGTTATCCACAGGTTGTTAATTTCTGTTTAATTTCTGCAACCATTCGTTTAGTTTCTTCGTTTTTTTCAATTTCCTTCGTTATTTTATCGTACGCATGGAGAATTGTCGTATGATCACGAGAAAAAGCTGCTGCGATTTGAGGATAGCTTTCATTGATCATATCGCGGCATAGATACATGGCGATTTGCCGTGGAAATGCGAATTGGGCTTTTCGTTTCTTGCCGAGTAGGTCTTGCTTTTTAATATTGAAATAAGAACTAACAAAATTCTGGATGCTTTCAATATTAACCATATTCACCTCTTCGGTATGAACGAGGCCCGCCAAGGCGTGTTTTGTGTATTCTAGGTCGATAGATTCGAGACGTTGATCGATGGATGCTGTACCGATGAGCTTGGTGAAAGCACCTTGCAATACGCGGACGTTTTCGCTAAATTGTAATGCTACGTAGTTAATTGAATCATTATCGATGCGAATAATGCGATTCTTTTTATATTCTCGTTCGAGCAGTGACCTGAAGATGGCAATGCGCGTTTCTAAATCTGGATTTTCCATTGTGGCAATGTAACCAGCTTGGAAACGAGAGCGAAGACGATCTTCGAACTGTTCCATATCGTTTGGCATCGTATCAGAGGTAAGTACGATTTGCTTGTTGTTATTTAATAATTCATTGAATGTATTAAACAGCTCAGTTTTCGTACTTTCACGGCTTTCAAGGAACTGAATATCGTCAATCATGAGCACATCGATATTGCGGAATGTGTTGCGGAACAATTTACCTTGGTTGCGCTGTAATGTTTCAACGAAAATATTCATAAAGTTTTCGCTCGTAATAGACATGACCTTCATATGTGGATGATTTTCCTTGATAGCATTACCGATGGCGTGCATCAAGTGTGTTTTGCCGAGGCCCGATGGACCATAGATAAAGAGCGGATTATAGTCTCCACCTGGAAATTCAGCTACATTTTGAGCGGCTCCAAATGGTATTCGGTTCGCATTGCCCGTTACATAATTATCAAAACGGTATGCCGGATTGAGATTAGATAGTGATAAATCCACAGGTACATTGTCAGACTGTAATGTTGGCGTTGTTTCTGATGGTTTCTTTGGTGTCGCTACCATTGGTTCGTCTGGAATCTCCACAGGCGCTGGCGTGCGGTCGATATAGACAGGATCTTGATAGACTGGTGTGTAAAACTCCTCTTGATGAGCCTTTTCCTCTACTATAGGTGGTAAAGGCATCGGCGGTGCTACAACAGGCGTATCGATGAGATTTTCATCAACAAAGGTAGTATCTACACTTTCTTGATTGAAATCGAATAACACCATATCTCGATGGGAACCGATAACCGTAGTAATCGCATCCTGCAAAGCCTTGCTAATTTGCGGCTGCTGGTCGATTAAGTTTTTTACAAATGTTTGCATGACCCCGATATGGATTGAATGACTTTCGAGAGACATGGGAATCAACGATGATGTGACGCGCAAATACAATGCATCAGGTAAATGTTGCATATTCTTTTTCGCCTCTTGCAATATATGCTCCCATATATTATTTAAATCAAATGATTGCATGACGTGCCTCTTGTGAATAACTATTGCAATAAATGTGTATAACTTTAGGAATAATGTGCATAACCATTGTAAAAGCTGTGGAAAAAACTATTATTCCTGTGAATAACTTGTGTATAACCTGTGAATAAGTAAAAATAAAAGTCTATTTTATATAGATAATTACTGACTTTTCAGTTTTTATAAACTAAAAGAGAAAAAATGTGGATAACTTCGAAAGTTATCCATCAAAAACCTATAAAAATATATAATTTTTCCTAATTTCAAGTATGATTGTACCAAAAAATAAGTAATTTGTCATTCAATCTGTGGATAACTTTTATAAACTGTTTATAATGTATATTTTAATTTTCTCTTGGTATATCTATTACTTTTGGGATAGGAAGTGAAACTACTTTTATCGCTCCATCCTGACGCAAGTCGCTCAAAAAGTAGTTTCACTTCCCCTCCTCCAACCATATGATTTTATGATTTTTATACATATAACCAAAAAAGTAATAGATATACCTTCTATCAATCTACATTAGATCTGTTTATAAAACGTTATCAACACAACTTAAATGAAAATCGGGGAGAGAAGTCAGAGGAAATTAATAGCATCAATTTTCCCCCTTTCCTAGCAAGAGGTTAAAAGGTAACATTTGTTAAATCTTAGATCCGTATTCTGAAAGACTTTTAGATTTCCTATAAAAACTGATACTACTTTTTATACTGGTGGTAGGTGTATGAGTAGTCATTAGAGTGTGTTAGGAGCAGGAATAGATGTGGATTTTTGACCGACTTACGATGAGTATGGAGGGAGAAAACCACATCTATTCCTCCCCCTATAAAAGTAGTATCAGTTTTAAGTTCTATCGGATTTAAGTAAAATCCACATGAAAGTCTTTCAGAATAGCCCTAAATGATTGACAAATTTACGTTTTACCTCTATAATTACCCTGTTATGGTATAAGTAAAACAATACAGAATGACGAGGAGGTGTTTTACTAATGAAACGTACTTACCAACCAAATACTCTTTGGAGAAAACGTACCCATGGTTTCCGTGAACGCATGAAAACTATTGGTGGCCGTCTCGTTTTGAAAAGAAGACGTGCAAAAGGCAGAAAACGCTTATCTGCATAATATAATAGCTGTTAGGCAGGAGAAAAAACTTGGCGCTGCTGCCAAGTTTTTCTATTCTTAGGACTTAAGGACAATGCATATGGATTATTGCCTTGATAAAGCAAGACGACTGACGCACAATAATGAATATCGCCTTGTGTATAAGCACGGAAAATACGAAGTAGGCCGTATGTGTGTACTGTATCGTATGCCCGTGGCAAAGCAACCTACGCGCATTGGTTTTGTAACAGGTAAAAAGGTTGGTTGTGCAGTGGAGCGCAACCGAGCTAGACGCCTGATGAAAGAGGTATATCGCCTCAATCAGCACGCCATTCGCGAAGGGTATCATATCGTAATTGTTGGACGTGGCCCTCTGAAAAACGCTACCTACGAAAAAGCGGAAAAGGAGATTTTGTATCTCTTGCGAAAAAGCAAATTATTGATACAAAATGATAAATAGGACCACAAGTTAGAGGCTTTGGTCCTTTTTGTGTATATGGAGGTTTCCATGAAACGCTGTATAACCATGCTTTTACGACTTTTAATTAGGTTTTATCAGCTCGCCATATCTCCCTTAAAACCTGGATGTTGCCGTTATTATCCGACATGTTCCACATATACTCTGCAGGCCATCGAAAAATATGGTCCTTTGAAAGGTAGCTGGATGGGTTTAAAACGCATTCTTCGCTGTCATCCTTTCCACAAGGGTGGCTACGATCCAGTTCCCTAACCCACGTGGGATTAGGCTGGATGTGTTCTGTGAAAGTAACTTTCACCATCACCATCAAGCACAGTTTTGGAAATACCTGAGCATCTGTATGGATGAAATTTAGACCATACCATAACGATATATAGATGCGCAAAGGACGATTTCGGACTGTATGAAAAAGGAGAAACAATGGACTTTTTAAGTGGTATTTTCCAACCTATCGTTGATTTAATGAGCACATTGGTAACCTATGCGTTCCAATTGACTCAAATGATAGGTTATCCAAGCTACGGTGTGGCTATTATCCTTTTAACAATCGTTATTAAAGCGATTTTGGCACCACTTACTGTTAAGCAAATCAAATCCATGAAGGCTATGCAAGAATTGCAGCCTCGCATGAAACAATTGCAAGATAAATACAAAAACGATCCTGCAAAACTGCAAGCGGAAATGGGTGCATTGTATAAAGAAATGGGCGTTAACCCATTGGCTGGTTGCTTGCCATTGTTGGTACAAATGCCATTCTTGATCGCGATTTACTGGGCTTTGAAAGATTACCCATACGATCCAAACTTTGTACAATTCTTGTGGTTGCCTAGCCTTGGCGATCCAGATCCAATGTATATCTTACCTATTTTGAGTGCATTATCCACATGGGTTATGTCTCGTCAAACTAGTAATGGTGCAACTGGTGCAGCTGCGCAACAACAAAAGATTATGACAATCTTTATGCCTTTATTCATTGGTTACATTTCTTTGAGCTTCCCATCTGGTCTCGTTATCTACTGGGTAGTTTCTAACGTATTCCAATTGATTCAACAGCATTTCATTTACAAAAATTTGAACGCTAAGTAGGAGGCAATTATGGAATTTATCGATGTATCTGCTAAAACCATTGAAGATGCCATTGCTAAAGGTGTAGCTCAATTAGCCGCTGAAGGCCAAGAATTGGTAGAAACTAAAGTCTTAGAACAACCTTCTAGTGGATTTTTAGGCATTGGTCGTAAACCAGCAGTTGTTCGCTTATTCTTCACTGCTTTGGCTCAATCTGCTACTGCAAAAGAAGTAGCTAACGCAGAAGAACAATCTGTAGCTATTGCTTCCGAACCAGTGGCAACAAGCGAAATAGAAGTACAAGATACAGCAGTTGAAACTTCTGAAAGTACTGTAACGGAAAAACCTTCTAAAAAAGAACTTTCAAAAGAAGATCAACAAGAAATTGCTGAAAAAGGTAAACAATTCCTCGATGATATGTTTACGCAAATGGGCCTCACTGTGGTTATCGAAAAGATGATAACCAAAGACAAGATTACATTCCAAGTACACGGCGAAGAGCTAGGTATTTTGATCGGCAAACATGGTCAAACATTGGATGCTATTCAATACTTAACAAATCTCGTGGCTCACAAGGATGTATCTGGCCACTGCCATATCGTGGTAGATGTGGAAAACTATCGTTCTCGCCGAGAAGAAACATTGGTAAATCTCGCGAAACGTTTGGCTTCTAAGGTGAAACGCAACCGTCAAAAGGTTTCTTTAGAACCGATGAATGCTTTTGAACGTAAAATCATTCATACTGCCCTTCAAGGGGATAAAAACGTTGTTACCAACAGTGAAGGGGATGAACCATTCCGTCACGTTGTGATTTCGTACAAAAAATAAAATATAGTGGTGCAGCTTTCAAGTAACTGATATCCTCGGTTGCTTGAGGGCTGTTCCCTTTATTCTTTAGGTTATGGTGAAAGCTAACCTAAGTTAATCTTCGCATGCAAAGATTAGTTTAGTTTAACTTTCACAGGCGAAGAACATATACAAAAACAAATACTAGATAATCGAAATACGGAGATATGTATGTATATAGATGATACAATAGCAGCCATTGCGACACCGCCCGGCATCGGTGGGGTTGGTATTATTCGGGTCAGCGGCAAGGATAGTTTTCCTATTGTAAATAGCCTGTTCAAGAGCACTGGCACCGTTCCTTTGATGGACCGCCAAAATAGAACGATACAATATGGGACCATTGTGGACCCAGCGACGAGCAAAACCATCGACGAGGTTCTTGTGTTATTGATGAAAGGTCCTCATTCCTACACGGCAGAGGATGTAGTGGAAATTCAGTGTCACGGCGGCATTGTGCCAGTTCGACAAATTCTAAAATTGCTCGTCAATCATGATGTACGCATGGCCGAGGCCGGTGAATTTACGAAGCGTGCCTTTATGAACGGACGTATCGACCTTACCCAAGCGGAGGCGATCATTGATATTATTGAAGCAAAAACGGAGGACTCCCTCTCTCTCGCTGTATCTCAGCTAGACGGGACCGTTTCGTCTTTTGTGAAAGATGTGCGTGAACAGCTCATCGCCATGATTGCTCATTTAGAGGTAACCATCGACTATCCTGAGGAGGATATCGAGGACGTAACGAGCCAAGAGGTTCGTGATCAATTACAGCCTATTTTGAAAGCCATGGATGATCTCTTGTCCACAGCGAATACAGGTCGCCTCATTCGAGATGGTATTACGACGGTTATTGTGGGTCGTCCAAATGCAGGTAAATCGAGCCTCATGAACGCTCTTTTGCGCGAAAACCGCGCTATCGTAACGGATATTCCGGGGACGACGCGGGACAGCATTGAAGAATATATGACCGTAGAAGGCATTTCTCTACGCCTCATCGATACGGCAGGTATTCGGGATACACAAGATACGGTAGAAGCCCTTGGCGTGGAGCGTGCTCGTGATTATATCAACAAAGCAGACATCGTGCTCTGCGTTATTGACGGATCTACTCCGTTAAATCCTGAAGAAATCGAAATTTTGACCTCTGTGAGCGGTTTAAACACCATCGTACTCCTTAATAAGTCCGACGTGGCACAAGTCGTTACAGATGAAAATATTAAAGAACATGGGAATTTTACAGCTATTGAACGCATTAGTGCTAAAGAAGGGGAAGGCTCTGCAGTTCTCTCTAAATGGGTACAAGAACTCGTCTATGGCGGTCGCGTAAAACAAGACAACAGCGCCATGATTAGTAACGTGCGCCACATTAGCCTTATGGAACAAGCAAAGGCACAAGTCGAACAAGCCCTCTCCTCCATCGACATGGGCATGCCAGTAGACTTTGTAGCTACCGACCTGCGCAGTGCCTGGGAACTACTAGGCGACATCACAGGCGATACCATCCGAGAAAGCATGATAGATGAATTGTTTAGTCGTTTTTGCCTTGGTAAATGATTTAAACTTTCACAATAAGATAAGTAACAAATATAAGGAATTTAATTGATATGTACACAGTAGATAATTATGATGTCATTGTCATCGGCGGCGGTCATGCTGGTTGTGAGGCGGCTCTCGCTACTGCCCGCATGGGTCATCGCACGTTGCTGGCGACCATCAGTTTAGATAATATTGCGCTTATGCCGTGCAACCCTGCCGTGGGTGGTCCTGGTAAAAGCCATCTTGTTTACGAAGTTGACGCATTAGGCGGTCAAATGGGTATTAATGCGGATGCTACAGCTATCCAAATGCGTATGCTCAATATGGGCAAAGGACCTGCCGTTCATTCTTTGCGTTGCCAATCCGACAAGATTAAATACCAACATTTGATGAAACAAACATTGGAGAATACAGATAATCTCAATGTTAAGCAAATCATGGTGACAGAACTTAAGATTGAGGCTGATAAGGTAATAGGTATCGTTACAGAGCTTGGTGAATTTTATGGCGCTAAGGCTATTATTCTTTGTACAGGTACCTATTTGAAAGGTAAAATCCTCATCGGTGATATCGATTATGTGGGCGGTCCAAATGGTCAACGCGTAGCGGAACATTTCTCTCAATCCTTACTCGATAATGGTATTGAATTAATGCGCTTTAAGACGGGTACACCAGCACGTGTAGATAAACGTACTTTAAACCTCGAAAATATGGTAGTTCAAGAAGGCGATGCACATCATCACGCATTTTCCTTCATGGATGAATGGATTAATCGTAATGAAGATGTATGTTGGTTGACCTATACTAATAAAGAAACGCACGAAATCATTCATAGCAATATTCACCGGGCTCCTATGTATAGTGGCAAAATCGAAGGCGTAGGCCCTCGTTACTGTCCTTCCATCGAAGATAAAGTAGTGCGCTTTGCCGATAAAGAACGCCATCAATTATTCGTAGAACCAGAAGGCACGGGTACAAATGAAATGTATGTACAAGGTATGAGTACGTCTCTTCCAATGGATGTACAATATGCTTTCTTGCGTACCATCCCAGGTCTTGAGAATGTTGAAATTATGCGTCCTGCCTATGCTATCGAATACGATTGCTTGAATCCAACGCAATTGACACCAGCACTTCAAGTGAAACATATTGAAGGTCTCTACTCTGCAGGTCAAGCCAACGGTACATCTGGCTATGAAGAAGCGGCTGCTCAAGGCCTCATGGCTGGTATCAACGCAGCATTGTGGATTCAAGGGAAGGAACCGCTCATCCTTGCTCGCTCCGAAGCGTACATCGGTGTTCTTATCGATGATCTTGTAACAAAAGGTACAAATGAACCGTACCGCATGATGACAAGCCGCAGTGAATACCGTCTATTGCTTCGCCAAGATAATGCAGACCTGCGTCTTACAGAAAAAGGCCGTGAAATCGGTCTTGTAAAAGACGATCGTTGGGCCAAATTTACAGCAAAGAAAGCTGCTATTGAAGAAGCAATGGATATGTTACGAAATACACCTGTCAATCCGTCTAAAGAAACACAAGTTTTGCTTGAAGGTTTAGGTACAGCACCTATTAGAACAGGTATTCATGCTTATGATTTAGTAAAACGTAATGAACTCTCTTACGCCATTGTAGCTGATGCATTTGGTTTGAAACGCTATACACCTGATGTAGAAGAGGCTGTCGATATTTCCATTACCTACGAAGGGTACATTAAAAAGCAAATGGACCAAGTCGATAAAGTTCGCAAACTAGAAGAAAAAATTCTTCCAAAAGAATGGGACTACACAGAAATTAAGGGCATTTCTCTTGAGGCTCAACAAAAGCTCAATAAGATTCGTCCTCACTCCATAGGCCAAGCAAGCCGTATCTCTGGCGTCTCCCCTGCGGACGTGTCTGTTCTATTGATTCAACTTGAACAATACAACAGAAGTAAATAAAAATAGCCTGTAATAATATGAATTCATGTAATAACATGCATTTTATATGAACTTTTTAAAAGATATTTCCTACAAATCTTATTGTCCTATACATATTAGACAATTCATTAGGAGTACTTATGAAAGAAAAATACGATGTGTCTATAGCACCTCTGTCTGAATTTGTTTCATATATGATGGAGCAAATGAGTCATTTTGGCTTGCCTTGTACGGAAGAGCAAGCCAAAGACTTTTACATGTATTATGTGCATATGATTGAAACAAATAAATATCTTAATCTAACGGGTATCACAGACATGAAAGAGGTCGTGATTAAGCATATGATTGACTCCCTCTCCTGTTATAATCCTGAAATCATCAAATCTGGTATGTCTATCATCGATGTCGGTACGGGTGCAGGTTTTCCTGGTATTCCATTGGCTATCTATGACCGTAGCCTCAAGGTTACCCTGTTTGATTCTTTAAAAAAGCGGCTTAACTTTTTGGAATCGGTTATAGATGAACTAAAACTGACGAACTGTACTACCTTACACGGACGTGCGGAGGATTTGAGTCACCAAGATTACCGTGAAAGCTTTGATATTGCTACGAGTCGCGCCGTGGCACGCTTGCCGATTCTTTTAGAATGGACTGTGCCATATGTAAAAGAAGGTGGATACATAGTTGCTTTAAAAGGAGCTATCTACGAAGAAGAAGTTAAAGAATCTAGTAAAGCCCTTAGCATACTAAAAGCTACTATCGAAGAAGTAAGGACCGTTACTTTGCCAACCTTAGAGGATAAACGAGCAATCGTGTATATAAAGAAAATTGGAAAAACACCAAAACAATATCCACGAAAACCAAAAGAAATCAAAGACAAACCGTTAGTATAGCAGTTAATGATTTAGGCGTAGAAACTAATATAAATAAACTCTATGCTATATTGCTACATAAAGAAAAAGAGGATGCAAATCTTAGATCTGCATCCTCTTTTTCTTTCTTAGTAACGAATTAGTTCGCATTCCCTCCCCTACCCTATATCTATTAAATGATATCGTTTACAACAAAATTATATATTTTGTTCACTATATGAGGCGGAGATAAAGATACATATAACACCTTTCCCTAAGAACGACTTAGTTCACTATGGAGGTCGTGGGAAAGGTGTTATATGTTAATCTTAGAATGACTTTATACGTGGTCAATAATATATAATGTTGTATCGATATCATTTAAAGGCATAATATGTACGCCTGCTGCCATTTTCTTGATTTGTTCAAGTGTTTCGATTGCAATTTCTGTACCCGCCTCTTTACCACCTTTTTCCATGCGGTCCAAGATTTCTTGAGTAAGATTGATTCCAGGCACTTTTTCATGGAGGTATGTAGCCATTTTAAAGCTTTTAAGTGGAATCAAACCAAGCATGATAGGTACATCGAATTCAGACATCTTGTCAATGTAGCGTTTTGCCTGTTCTAAATCGTAAATTGGTTGTGTTTGTACAAAGTGAGCGCCATTTTGAATTTTAGCAGCTAATTTTTGGCGTTCAATCTCTAAATCTGGAGCACCAGGATTACCAGTTGCACCGATGTAGAAGTTTGTAGGTGCGTCTAGGTCATTACCTGCAAGGTCTTTGCCTGCATTTAATGTCTTAGCGATGTTGAGTAGTCCCATACAGTCGACTTCAAATACGGATTGTGCAAATGGATGGTCCCCATTATCTGGTTTATCACCAGTGAGTGTTAAAATATTATGCACGCCCAAAGCTGCTGCACCGAGTAATTCAGATTGCAATCCGATAATATTACGGTCGCGGCATGTAAGGTGGAAAATAGTTTCAATTTCTTTGTTATGTTGTAATAAATAAGAAAGAGAAATTGGGCTCATGCGCATTTTGGACATAGGGCTATCAGCGATGTTGATAGCATCCACCTTCCCTTTCAAACGGGCTGCTTGTTCGAAGGTCTTTTCTGCAGAACTGCTTTTAGGAGGATCCAATTCAACAGTAATGGTGAACTGCCCTTGTTGATGTTTTTCTCGTAATGTCATCATGTACCTCGTTACTATACATTATTTTTCTAGTGTTTCAAAGAAATCGTTAGCATGGTTAACAGCAGCGATGCCGTCCTTAGCGTAGATATCCGCGCCTGCTTGGTCTGCGTAGTCTTGAGATACTACGGCGCCACCAACCATGACCTTAGTTTTAAGGCCTGCTGCACGGATAGCAGCGATAGTATTGTCGATTTGTGGCATTGTAGTCGTCATCAAGGAACAAATACCTACTAGAGCGGCTTTGTTATCTTTAATGGCTTGTACGATAACTTCTGGGTCAACGTCTTTGCCAAGGTCGACGATTTTGTAACCGTTGTTTTCGAGCAACGCCGCTACGATATTTTTACCTAAATCGTGAATGTCGCCTTTAACTGTAGCCACGACAACAGTGCCTTTATCTAGGCTTTCACTAGCAGGAATAATTTCTTTAATCGTGTTGAAAGCAGCCTGCATTGTTTCAGCAGCAAGCATTACTTGTGGTAAGAATAATTTACCAGAACCAAACTTATCCCCTACTACGTTCATTGCTTCGGATAAGCCTTTTTTCGTAAGATCTAATGGGTCGATACCATCTGCTAAGGCTTTTTTTACAAGATCAATGATAGCTTCTTTTTCGCCTTGTTCTACACATGCGCGAATATTGGCTAAAGGATCATTACTATCGAATGATTTTTTTTCTGGCCCTTTAGGAGCAGAGTTACCAGGAGCAGTCGTTTCGTCTTCATAGCCGTATTCTTTAATAAATTCAGCAGAACCTGGGTCCCATCCTAGTAAGGTAGTACTAGATACAAATGCTTTTTTTGCTGGATAATTGAGTGGATTCATAATCGGTGTTGTTAAGCCACATGCAAGGGCCATTGTTAAGAATTGGCCGTTCAAATATGGACGCTGAGGCATACCGAAGGAGATATTGGACAAGCCCATTACTGTTGGGAAGCCAAATTTTTCTTTATATAACTGTAGCGTACGCAATGTTTGGCGTGCACTATCTTCACCACTGGCAAGTGTTAATACTAATGGATCGAGTAATAAATCATGTGGGTGAAGACCATAACCGTAAGCGCGATTTACGATACTTTCAGCTAAAGCAACGCGGTCCTCTGCTTTTTCAGGTAAGTCACCACTACAGATTGGCAAGCAAAGTAATGCTGCACCATACCGTTTAGCCAAAGGCATTACGTGCGTAATAGACTCCTCCTCCCCATTTACGGAGTTGATGAGGGCACGACCTGGATAGTTTTTAAGAGCTATTTCCATAGCTACTGGGTCTAATGTATCAATGGATAATGGTGTTTCTACGAGCATGGATAACTCAAAAATGGCACGTTCCATTAAGGGCGATTGATCCATGCCAGCTACGCCCATGTTTACATCGAGGATATCTGCGCCAGCTTCTACTTGATCCAACGCATCACGTTTAACACGGATGAAAGAGCCATCGCGCAATTCTTGAGCGAGGACTTTACGGCCAGTTGGATTAATACGTTCGCCAATGATAAGTGGTTTTGTATGATGGCCTAATTCTAAAAGTTTAGTACGGCTTGTAATAATTGTTTTAGGTGCAATGTGGGCGCGTTCTTTTGGCGTATGAGCTTTCACAGCATCGGAAATAGATTGAATATGAGCTGGTGTTGTACCACAGCAGCCGCCAACATAGCTTGCACCAGCGTCAACAATTGGAAGCATCAAAGGCCCCATCTCTTCAGCTGAAAGTGGGAATACAGTTTGTTTATTTATTAATTGAGGCATACCGGCATTTGGCTGACAGCTTATTGGTAAATTTGTAACGCTTGCAATCTCTTCGATAAGAGGTGTGATTTGCTCAGGCCCAAGGGAACAGTTGATACCAATGATATCAGCCCCCATAGCTTCTACAATAGTAGTTGCTACTGCTGGCGGTGTACCTGTAATAGTACGACCGTCTTCACTGAAAGAAAATTGACAAATGATTTGTACATCATCCTTTGTCTTTCCTGCTGCTTCACGAGCATCTAAAGAAGCTAATAAAGCGGCACGCATTTCCTGTACGTCGATGATAGTTTCAATGATAATAAAATCAACGCCACCTTCGATTAATGCTTCGGCTTGTTCACGATATGTATCATAGATGGAGTCAAAGCTCATATTGCCTAATGGTTGTAAAAAACGACCTGTAGGACCCATAGAACCTGCTACACGAGCAGTTGGTTTATTCTCTGCAATGGCTTCTTTTGCTACCTTCACAGCTGCAATATTGATTTCTCTTACGCGATCCTGCAAGTCATAATCTTCTAATTTAAGACCACAAGCACCGAATGTATTGGTAGTGATTACATCACTGCCATGTTGTAAGTATTGAACATGAATATCCTTTACTACTTCTGGTCTTTCAATATTAAATAGCTCTGGACAATAGCCCTCTTCTAAGCCTGCCGCTTGAAGCATTGTGCCCATAGCACCGTCAAATATATACATAAACATCTTCCTTTAACATCCTAAATTACAATGTTTCACGTGAAACACTATTGTATTGGTTGCCCCTTCATGGCAATACCAGAAATGTCGGCAGTAGTTTTACTACCTTCCTCTTCTCCCCCATCTTGGGTGTTGACTGTTGCCTTCTCTGGTAATTTTCGAGATGCACAGTTTTGTTGTGAACAAGATGTACAGCCTCGTTTAGTTTTAATATCTTCGTTTGCTGGCATTAAACCGATGATAGCCGTTACAGACTTACGTGGGAATAATAAATAGTTCTCTGTTACTTGTAAGCCAATCATCTCTGTTTTGATAATTTTAGCTAATTGTGGTTGAATTTCTAGTGGCCAGTTGCCATAACCAGGGCTAAAACGCCAAGTTGGCTTATAGCCTTGTTTTTTAGCAATTGTATTGATTACTTCGTTTACCTGATCAGCTACCTGTTCTACAGCAGTTGTGGCTGCTGCATCAAGTAATAAGCCTACCGTATAGTTACCTTGTTTAAATAACTGCTCACTACGAATTTCTACATCTTCTCCAACTGTTACACCTAATACGTATACTTTAGTAGATTTTTCTAGATGTTTTTCAATGATAGACCCTTCAATTTTAAGCGGTGGATTGCTTAAAATTGTTTTTGTTTCTGCATCGTAATCATATTCTTGATATACACCCCTAGGTGTAGCCAATAATTGGATTTCCTTACATGCTTCGTCAACATAGTTTTGTGGGAAATCCTCAGCGTGACGAAGTCCTGCGTATCGTTTTACTTCTGCTTTATCGATGGCAGGAAGCATTCCGTTATAGATGGGCATAGAAACGCCTCCTCTTCAAAATAAAAAGCTCTGCGTGTCCGTAGAGCGTGTGCTTACTGTTATTAATTGTATATATAAATCTTATAGAGTGATTTTTCTAGACTCTTAAGATTATCAATCTAATTACTATCTAACTAATAGTATATAGATATGAATAATACCTGTCAAAGTATATGGGGTCTGTATTCTCATATAATTTAGTAGTATATAGGTATAGTTTAAAGTTATATCAAAATGATTTTTTGATCGTAAAAGTTATTGTCGATGAAGTTTTTATGTACTTAATGTTAATCTTAATGTTTCACGTGAAACAATTTGTTAAATATAATCTAATAGTTTGTGATGAGTATATAAGTATATTAATATTAGTATAGTAAATTACATTTCGTATATTATTGTCATATATAATGTTACCGATCAAAAGTTGATTACTTTATACCTTTCGCTAATGGTGTTGTTCTATAAATAAAAAAGATGATATAAAATAATTTTGTGTATATTTGTCTATTGGTATAGATTTATATTAATATGATAATTTTTTACTGTAAAATTTTTTATTAATTTTATAACTTAATTTTTGCGTTAGATTTTAATCCTTAAATGTTTCACGTGAAACATTTAATCGTAAAACTTATAAAACATTTGATGTAATTTTTCTTATTTTGTGTTGTACTATATAGTAAAGGAATAAATTGCTATGTTTCACGTGAAACAATAAAAAATAAGTGTTGTAATTATATTAATGAAGTTATTTACCTATAAGTTTATGTGCGTAATATAAATGTAAGTGGGAAAAATGTAGTAGATAAATAAAATAATATAGTAGATAAAAAATTAATGAGAATTTGATTTATAAATACCGTAATTAGCATTGTTTTATGTTATAATGGAAAAGAAATATTTTGAACGAAGATGTGAGGTGAATTAAGTGGGCAAAGTTATAGCTATTACTAATCAAAAAGGCGGTGTTGGTAAAACTACAACATCAGTAAATTTGAGTGCTTGTTTAGCTGATGCAGGTAAAAAAGTATTACTGGTTGATTTGGATCCACAAGGTAATGCTAGTTCTGGGTTAGGTATTGAAAAGGATGATTTAGAGCTCTGTGTGCATGATGTTCTAATTGATGGAGAACCAATTGCTGATATTGTACAACCTACAATGCTTGAAAACCTATTTGTGGCGCCTGCAACAATTCAACTAGCTGGTGCTGAAGTAGAACTAGTTTCCGTTGTTTCACGTGAAACAATGTTGAAAAAAGCATTAGCGTCAGTAAGAGATACATATGATTTTATCGTTATTGACTGTCCACCATCTCTCGGGTTATTAACATTAAATGCCTTCACTGCTGCTGATAGTGTATTGATTCCGATTCAAAGTGAATTTTACGCATTGGAAGGGGTTAGTCAATTAGTTAAAACGATAACAATTGTACAACAAACATCAAATAAGGATCTTGAAATTGAAGGCGTGCTATTGACTATGTTTGATGGCCGCACAAATTTATCGATTCAAGTAGCCGATGAAGTAAAAAAATTCTTTGGCAATAAAGTATATAAAACAATTATTCCTCGTAATGTACGTTTAAGTGAGGCACCTAGTTATGGGGAGCCAATCATTGTATATGATCCAAAATCCAAAGGTGCTGATGTATATACGAAATTAGCTAAAGAGGTAATTAAAGCATCTAAAACTAAATAAGCACTAGAGATAAATAAGTATTAAAGCTCAATAAACACAAAAGCGAAGTAAGTACCTAAAGGTAATAAGTATCTGTTATATGTATGTATCTAATGCTAAGAATATTAGTTTTTGGTGGTTTGCGTGATTTACATATTTTAAATTTGTAAATATTTGTAAGGCCGAGAGAGGTTAGTTGTATGCCAAGAGAAATTAAAAGCAAAAAAAGCAAAGCGTCTGGATTGGGGAAGGGCCTTGAGAATTTAATGAAGGTTGACTCTGTAGAGTCTGTATTGCCTGAAAAGGAGATACATGAACTGCCAATTTCTGAGTTAGTTCCAAATGTAGATCAACCGCGTAAAAGTTTTGATGAAGATAGTCTAGCTACATTGGCTGAATCAATCAAGAATCTTGGTATTTTCCAACCGATTGTAGTTCGTAAACAAAAGAATAAATATCAAATTGTAGCTGGTGAGCGCCGTTATCGTGCTGCTATGATTGCTGGATTGAAAACAGTACCAGTTATTGTTAAAAAATATAATACCGAAGAAATGACAGAGGTTGCTCTTGTAGAGAACCTACAACGTGAAGGATTAGATCCCATTGAAGAAGCATTGGCTTATCAAGGATTGATGGATACTTATAAGCAAACGCAAGAAATGATTTCTGCTCGTCTTGGCCGTAGCCGTTCATATATTGCTAATATGGTTCGTCTTTTAAAATTATGTGATTCTGTACAAAAGGATCTTATCGAAGGTGATTTAACGGTTGGTCAAGCTCGTCCATTATTAGCGTTAAGAAGTGCAGCTCAACAAATAGAAGCAGCTGAACGTATTAAAGAGGGTGAGCTAAGTGCTAGACAAGCAGAGGCCCTTGTTAAGTCTATGCAAAATAAATCGTCTAAAGCAAAGACTGGTAAACCTCAAAATACGGCAGAGGTTCGTGCCCTAATGGACCGTTTAAAACTAAGCTTAGGGTCCCCTGTGAATATTAAATTCCGTGCAGGCAAAAAAGTACAAGGAAAAATTGAAATTGCTTTCTCCTCTGAAGCTGAATTAGAAAGACTTATTGCATATATGGATGGGCAAGATCAAACAGAAGATGCGGAAACAATAGAGTTTAGAGTATAATTGGCTAGCAAAAGCAAAAGCAAAAGCAAAAGCAATAGCAATAGCCGTAACACCAACAATAATAGTAACGATAATAGTAACAACAATAACAATAATAACAGCTATAGCAATTGCAATAGTCGTAATAGTAATAATAACAATCTGCAGTAAAAGTGTAGTCTACGGGCTGCGCTTTTACTGTATTCTAAAGAGATTATAATAAATAATATGATAAGTTATTAGATAATTTATCAGAAGCTTTATAATATATTTTGTAATATATGTGAAGGTTAAGTAACAAGGATAGGTTATGGAACAAACACCTAAGGCAAACCGCATACATATTGCCTTTTTTGGCCGTTGTAATGCCGGTAAATCTACATTGATCAATATGTTAACTGATCAGCCTGTATCGTTAGTATCCGATGTGGCAGGGACTACAACAGATCCTGTAAGCAAAGCTATGGAAATTTTACCACTTGGCCCTGTGGTGATTACTGATACTGCTGGTATAGATGATACAACTGAATTAGGCGCATTGCGCATGGAGAAAACAGAAGAGGTAGTGAAAAAGATTAACTTGGCTGTTTATGTGCTTCGCACCGATGAAGAGCCAACCTCCGACGATATGCACTGGTTAGGTCTTTTGAAACAAAATAATGTACCTGTTGCACTTTTTATTAATGAGATTAATGGGACGACAAATAATTTAACGGAGTCTAAAGCTAGTGTAGGCAGAGATATACTGGGAGAGCGTTATATAGCAGATCATACGGGTTTATCTGATTTGGTTACTGTCATTGGTTCTGCTGACTTCACATCTGATGCGAAACGATTAGAATTGCTTGATCTACTCGGTGGGCTAACACCACTTGATGTAGAAGGGGAGCAAACTCTTTTACAAGGTTTAGTTGAAGAGGGGGATACAATCATTCTTGTATGTCCTATCGACAGTGCCGCACCAAAGGGGCGACTCATCTTGCCACAGGTACAGACTATCCGAGAAATTCTCGATCATAAAGGTTTAGCTTTAGTCTGCCAAACAGAAGAATTACCGGCTATGATTCACTCGCTTAAGAATCCCCCTAAAATGGTAATCTGTGACTCCCAAGCGTTTGATCGGGTTGATGAGTTGACGCCTGATTCGATTCCGTTGACGTCCTTTTCTATTTTGATGGCGCGGTTCAAGGGAAAATTACAGGATTTAGTCACTGGTGTTAAGGCTATTAAGAATTTGAAAGCTGGTTCCAAGGTGCTGATCAGTGAAGGTTGTACACATCGTCGTCAATGCGATGATATTGGGACTGTAAAAATACCTAATCTTTTAAAGAAGCAAGGCTATACAGATTTACAGTTAGAATTCACTAGTGGGGGAGCATTCCCTAAGGATGTATCACAGTATGATTTGATCATCCACTGTGGTGCTTGTATGCTAACACGCCGTGAGGTGTTACGTCGTATAGAATGCGCTGTTGTACAAGGTACACCCATTGTAAATTACGGTGTACTCATAGCAGCTCTACATGGTATACTAGAACGAGCAATAAGCCCATTTGTTGACGAACTAGAGGGCTGATAAATAGCCTAATAAATAGCATTGTAATATGTATGTAACACATACATTTAGATATACATTACATGCTTGTTATATACATTATTATATAGGTATCATTTATCTATATTAGATATATTAAATATTAGATATATTAAATTAAATTGCATGCAGTCATTTAACTTTCACAATAGGAGTGGTATAATTAACTGTTGGAGTTTTGATGATTGTATAGGAAGGAAAATACATGTTCGAATCGATTCAACCGTGGATAGGCATGGTTACCATCGTTCTTGTTATAGTGTTATTCGTATATTGTGTAATCTTACACATCCGTTTAGGGAGTTTGAAAAAGAAATACGATTTCTTTATGCAAGGGGAGCATGGTGCGAGCCTAGAGCGTAAATTATCTGTAGAGGTCAGTGAAATTCGCGATGCTGCGAAGGGCCTTGAGTCCTTGTTATCCGAGCAAGTGGCAATTCGCAATATTCAGAGTAATACGATACAAAAAATTGGCTTTATTAAGTATAATGCCTTTGAAAATATCGGAAATGATTTGTCCTTTGCGCTTACCTTGCTAGATGGCAACAATAATGGCATCTGTATCTCTAGTATTTACGGTCGTAGCGAATCTCGTATTTTTAGTAAACCTATTGTGAAAGGTAAAAGTTTAGTAAGTCTTTCACAAGAAGAATTAGAAAGTTTGAACGAAGCGTTGGGTGAGCGTACCAATGAGGAAGCGTTAACGAGCGCTATCGTTTCGAAATAAGGAAGTTTTATGTTGAAAATACCGGCATTCATTTCAAACAAAGTTGAAAGAAATGGTGACAACTGCATATTGACATTAACTACCAAGCAAGCGAAACTCGTTGCCATTATTGGTTCCGTAGTATTGGTCTTGGCATTGGTACTCGGTATTTGGGGCATCGTGCGCCAGGCTGAGGTTGTGCAATTACGTCAACAAACGCAATTGCAATCGGAACAGTTGAAATTGTTACAACAAAAAACAGAGGTTCTGGATAAGAAAATCCAAAACTTAAATCAAATTAGTGAAGAGAATAAGCAAATGCTGAAGGGCGCTGAATCTGGCACACCAGCTCAAGGTGGCGGGGATGGTAGCGACCCAAAGCAGGAAGCCGCTGATAATAGTGAAGCACAGACGTTAACAGCGGCACAATTATCGGCTCGACTATCCAAAATGGATAAGGAAGCACAGAAATTGCTTGTTAGTTTCTATACGATGCGCAATATCCTTCGTGATGGTGGCGCACAAGATTTGATGGCATTACAGTCTATCAATTTCTCCGCTGGTTCTGGTGGTGCTGTGAATAGTACGACACCTAGTATTTGGCCAAGTAAGGGCGTTATTACATCTCCATTTGGTAGCCGTGTTGACCCTGTTACGGGTGCTATTGGTGCATTCCATGAAGGTATCGATATTGCCGATGACTATGGTTCCCAAATCGTGGCTACTGCGGCAGGGGTGGTAACCTTTGCGGGGTATACAAGCGGCGGTTATGGTAACCTCGTTGAAATCGATCATGGCAATGGCTTTGTTACCCGTTATGGCCATAATAGCGCCGTATTGGTAACGGTAGGGATGAGCGTGAAACAAGGTCAAACCATAGCCTTGATGGGTAGTACTGGTAAAAGTACGGGTGCCCACGTTCACTACGAGGTACGTCTTAACAATACGCCTGTGGACCCTATGATCTTCTTACCAATTAGCAATTAGAAATATAAAAGCTTATATAAGACCTAAAAAGAACTTGTTATGCGTGCATATGCGCTTATAGCAAGTTCTTTTTCTTTCCTTTTGTATATATATATTGTAAAATAAAAGTATATGAACGGAGGTATATCTATGAAGGCCTATGTACAAGTTTATACCGGCGAAGGCAAGGGCAAAACAACTGCCGCAATCGGCCTAGCTATTCGTGCCATTGGCGCTGGCAAGAAAGTCCTCTTCTTACAATTTATGAAATCTAAAGTATATAGTGAGCATACTATTTTACCTACCTTAACAAATTTAACGTTAGAAACTGTGGGCAAGCCATTCTTTATCATCAAAGAAGGCATGAAGAGTAAGGATGAACTTGCTAAATGGGGCGATGAAGTCGTTGTCTTTGAGTCTGGTAATCCTCCAAAAGATTATGTAGCTCTCATCGAAAAAGGCTATGAACGTGCACTCGCTGCGATCAGCAGTGGTGAGTACGACCTCGTTGTACTTGATGAGTACAATATGGCTCTCTTCTTTGAACTCATTACATGGGATAAAACTAAAGCTTTACTCGATGCTCGTCATCCAGAAACAGAACTCGTATTTACGGGCCGTGGGGCTCCTCAAGAATTAATTGATGAGGCCGATCTCGTAACGGAGATGAAAGAGATTAAACATTACTACTTACAAGGCGTAATGGCTCGAAAGGGCATTGAAAACTAATCATAGGAACACCTAAGGAGGTGATGTGGTTGAGTACAGTGGCTATTGTGGCCCTCGTTATTGTGGCCATCATTGTAGCACTCATCTTGACTATCCTACTGGCACCAATCACATATAGCATCGAAATTGATGGGCGGACGCCATATCGTGGCGAGCTGCGCATCAAATGGCTGTGGCGCGTATTTTCACTCCACTTAGCGTACATTCAAAATAAACCATTTTTTAAGGAATTATACATTTTAGGTGTACTTAAGATCGGTCCTGTGAAAGACTATGAACAATGGCTTGAAAATCGTGTAGATGAAGAATATCAAAAGGTAATGGATGATGACGGCGACATATCACAAGCAGAAGCTTTTGCAAAGGCTATGCAAGGAGGCGGACAAGGTCCAACTGCAAGCTCTAGCGGCACAAGCTTTGATGACTTGAAGAGCGCCCAAGGCTCCAATACAAGCTTTGATGATGACGAATCACCAGGGGCGGGGAGTGCGCCTAGGGCAAAGGAGCGCATTGAGCGACCTGATGCGGCTTCTAAGGATATGGATGCACAAGCTCGTGCTGAGCGGTATGATTCGATACAACAAGATCCAACGGCTCATATTCAAGATGATGATGAAGTAGTAAGTCATGTTACTTTCAATAGTGACGGATCTATCAAGGAAAAGGTATTTACAAAGGTAAATGATATTAAAACGACTGTGAAACAACGTTTTGGAAAGCCTGATCCCAATGATCCGCTAGCATCATTCAAGTCTGAAATTCCTACATTCTGGTTCATGAAACACTTGAGAAATACAGAGTTGTGGTGTCAGATATTCCTTGTGTCGAAACGATGCTATAACCACTCTAAACCACGTGATATGGCTATAGAGGGCCGATTTGGTATTGGCGATCCGTATCGGATGGGGCTTATTGCATCTATGTTGTATAGCATTTGGCCTGAGCAAGCAGAGTCTATTGAGATAGATTATGTGAACTGGGTAGCTGAAGGCAGCGGCCATATTAAAGGTCGTATGATTCTTGCCGTATTGGCGTGGTATGGTACTAGATTCTTGGTATCTAAACCTATGCGTTCCCTATTGGGTGAAAGTGCTCGTGTCTTCTGGGTTAAACGGAAGGAAGCAAAGCAGCTAGAAAAGCTAAAAGCCGAACAGGGTCAAACAGCGTAAGGATATATAAAGTCAATTGAGTATATGAGCTATATTATTATAGCTATAATACTTTCACAAAAAGCGGAGGTACTGTGATGGAGAACAGTAATGTAAAAGAGAATTTGGAAGTCCTATTCGAGAAGTTTAAAAATATGATCAAAGTGGAAACTGTAGTTGGTGAAGCTGTGCAAATCGGCGATACTACACTCGTTCCATTTGTTGATGTAACCTTTGGCTTCGGTACTGGTACAAACCACTGCACAGCCAATAAAAATCAAGAATCTGGCGGCGGTGGCGGTGGTGCCAAGATGGAACCAAGTGCGATCCTTGTTATTAAAGGTGACCGCATCGAATTGTTCAACATTAAGGGCAACCCTTACAGCAGCAGCTTTGATCGCCTTATCGGTTTGGTGCCTGATCTCGTGTCCAAATTGAAATCCGATAAATACATCTATTTAAATGATGAACAATAATTCGGTGAATAATGAACTATAATTTGATGACAAATTATAAATAATTGGTGAAAGCCGAAATGCCCACATGTGTGTTCTGAATATGTTTGTATCGACTGCTTTAAGGGTCTCAGAGTATGCTTGTGGGTATTATTTTAAGTTCTAATAACTTTCATAAGTAGTTCATAGGCCTTTATTATGCTATTTATCATAGTCTTGTGAAATTTAGCAAGATTTGCTATAGTAAAAATAGTACACTATTGGATTGTATAGTGACACTTTTAATCGAGGAGGATTTCAGATGAAATTATCTAAAAAATTGACTACCTTAGCTATCGTTGGTGCTATGTCTGCTACTGCTGCAGTAGCAAGTGCTGCTAACATTGGCTTAGTAAATATGAGCCAAGTAGTAAATAGCTACCCTGGCTACGGTGCATTAGATATGAAAATGCAACAAGTAGACGCTCAATACCGTCCACAAATTGAAAAAAAAGTTCAAGAAATTGAAAAAATTAAAGACTCTGCACAAGCAGAAGCAGAATTCAACAAAACTGTAGCTCCATTGCTTCAAAAAGAAAACGAAGAAATCAATAAAATTGCTCAACCTATGATGCAAGCAATTCACAACACTGTTGAAGCTATTCGCGTTGAAAAACAAATGGACGTAGTATTGGATGATCCATACACAATTCGTGCTGCTGACGCTAACAGCAAAATCGAAAACATTACTAACGAAGTAATTAGCCGTCTTAAAAAATAATAAGTACAAAACCCCCTAACTGAGGTATCAGCTAGGGGGTTATTTATTAAAATATATTTTAATAAATCCGATAAAGGAGTGAGATTTAATGAAAGATTTTAAAGTATTAGCCACAGAGCGGTATTCGGTTCGAAAATTCGATACTCGACCAGTGGAGCAGGAGAAGGTAGATATGTTACTAGCAGTCGCTCGATTAGCACCTACGGCGCATAATTATCAGCCACAACGACTGCTCGTGTTAAATACAGAAGATAGCTTAAAGAAACTAAAAGATTGCACTAATGGTCACTTCAATGCACCGTTAGCAATTATCGTTTGTTACGATAATACGGTGAGCTGGAAGCGGGAATACGATGATGCGGATATGGGGGTTGTAGATGCTAGCATTGTGGGATCCCACATTATGTTTACCGTAGCCGATATCGGTTTAGGCACAACGTGGATTGCTCATTTTGATCCTGCTAAAGTACGCAAGGCATATAACTTGCCTGATAATATCATCCCTGTAGCCATCTTCCCAATTGGTTACCCTCATCCAGACTGTGTTCCTGCACCAGGCCATACAAAACGCTTTGATGTGAGTGAATTTACAATCTATAATTCCTTTTAAAAGAATGTTTTTAGACTATGTATTACTCTATAAGTATTTAATAACTATGGATATAACTGAACTATTGAACAGTTCTATAAAACTTAATAACTATATGATTTCTCTTTAATACATAGTTCATATAAAAAGGACAGTTGTTTATATCAACTGTCCTTTGGTATTTTATTCTGGTTTATGAATGAGGTTTACAACGAATTCGCTGTCTTCTACGAGTGTAGCTTGGATGTAGTTGTCGCCGTTAAATTCCAATACTTGGCCTGGTACAAGTACATGCTCTTCAGTTTCATTAAGGAACACTTGTACTTTACCTTTTACAACTGTAAAAATGACATTAGCTTCTGGGTGGTTATGTTTTTCCACCTTTTCACCAGTCTTGCCGCCTTTTTTTACGATTACATAGTTAGGGCCTTGGAATAATAAGCCTAATTCTTGATTAACTGTGCCTGCCATAATGGACCTCCTAGTTCTAATTTTTATATTGAAAGTTTAATGTAATATATACTATGTTGTATATCTATCTTATAATTGTATTATAAATGATATTGTTTATCAATGCTGTGCTTATGGCTACAGTTTCGAAAATAGTTAAGCTATTGTATAATTTATATAAAAATAGGTATGAAAAAAGGAGCGTAAGTTACGCTCCTTTTTCAGTACATATATCTGAGAGTAGATAGTTTATATTATTTTTTACGAATTGTATATAAACGTGTGCCGTTTTCTTCTGTCGTTACAAGTTCAAATGCTGGATCGATAGCTTTTACAAAGGCCTCGAACCATGTTTGGTAAGCTAATGCCATGAACTTAGGGTCAACGCCCGCTGTACGCCAGTAGCCTGCTTGTAATCTGTGGTCGCCAACCCAGGTAAATTCATCTGGACTTTCAGAAACCACTTGGTCACCACCATCGCAAGGCATGCCATTTACGTAGAAGTTTTGTAACGCATTGTAAATCGCTGGTGCAGTGTGTTCTTCAAGGTTATCTTGAGCCACAACGCCACATGCTTGGCCTTGTACTGCAAAGGCATCTAGAATAGCGGTTACTACGTGTACTGCTTCATCGCCGGAATTTGTGTCGAGCATATCTTTGATGAAAGCTGCTTCACGAACGGAAGCAATGTTGATTTGGTTAGCTAACCAGCCGTGAATATTGCCATGGTCGATGATATTTTCCAAGGGAATGCTTGGATTAATTGGCTCGCCGTATGTATCTACGGAGATGGAGTGTAGTTCCTCCGCCAAATCATCAACAACTTTAGACGTTTTTTCTAAAATCAAATTTTCACGCTCAACGAGCAATTGAATTTTGCGATATAACCAGTAATGGATGTGACCTAAGAATGCGGACATATTAAGCTCCTTTTCGTGCTGTTTCTAATTTCTCTACTAAATCGTATACATTAAAACCGTGGATTTCTGCGGCTTGCCATAATGGTTCAGCTGTTGCAGATGGGCAACCTAGGCAACCCATACCAATACCTTGTAATACAGGTACAACATGTGGATAGGTTTCAACGATGTCGCGAATAATTGTGTCTGGAGTGATAGGGGCACCTGCTTCGAGGCGTGGTGCTTCCACTTCAGGATCGTTACCTTGACCTGGTAAGAACACAGCTGGTTCTTCGGACTTGCTTTCAGCTGGAGCCCCTTCAAGGTCGCCCAATACAGCTGCTTTGAAAGCCTCTAAACCAATGCGGTCGATGAATTCGCCCATGCGTTCGATTTGTGCGTTTTCTTTATAGTATGCGATGATTCGATCAACTAATGCAAGAGCTTCTTTTTCTGTTTTAACTTCTGCGATGAGGTCGCCGATGCGAGGATGCGCGCCGCCGCTACCGCCAGCGTATACATTCCAACCTGCTACAGTACCGATAACGCCCACATCTTTCATGCGGCTTTCAGTACAAGAATTTGGACAACCGGACACGCCGATTTTCATTTTGCTTGGCATTTCAAGGGACAAGTACTTGCGTTCGATTTGCATGCCAAGATGTACGCTGTCTTGTTTAGCGCGTTTACAGAAGGTAGTACCTGGGCAGATTTTTACGCTGCGTACGCGGTTAGATACAGTGTACGCTGGCTCCATGCCAAGCATCTCCCATGCTTTATCTACGTCTTCTGCTTTCAAATTTGTAATCATAATGCGTTGGCTGCCAGTTAATTTAAGAACGGCGCCGAACTCATTCGCTACGTCGATATATTTTTGTAATTGATCAGGTTGAATGAAACCTCCTGGAATGCGAGGTGTAATTGCATAACGGCGTTGGCCGTTTTTAATGCGTTGTAAATTTGCTGCAATTTGTGCCATGATAAATCCTTTCTCGAGCCCTCTCTGCGGAGAATAGTGGCTAAAACTACTTAGTTAATCTATAAAACTCTTTATATATTAATTATTTACGCCCTAGGGTTTTGTGAAAGCTTCGCACATATATACGGACAAGTGGGATGAGATCAACTAGGCGATGCCTCAACAAAACCCGACGTAATGATCAGTATGGGTATTTAGAATACTGACCCGACGCTCTTAGTATAAACCATTTTAACAAACAATAATGTAACCCAAGCTACAAAAATAGAACTTTTTAATATTAATTATTGATTGTTACTAACTATAATTATATACGATACTGTTTATAGATGAAACCCAAGGGTAACATATCGTATAATAGACACATAGAATGTTTTGATGTAGGAGAAACGATGAAAGTCCTTTACGATACTATTTTAAAAGCAACATATATAGGTCGCCCGAACCGTTTTGTGGTGACTTTAGATTTGAATGGTGAAAGCGTACTCGCTCATTTGCCAAATCCTGGTCGCATGTGGGAGCTTTTGTTTACGGGGGTAACGATGTATATTGTCCCTCACAATAAGCCGGATGCGAAGACGAAATACCGTGTGGTAGGTATAGAACGTGATGGCGTTGTTATCATGCTCGACACAAACTACAGCAACGATGTGGCACAGCATTTAATCGAAAATAAACTGATCCCTGGTTGGGAGGTATGGCGTGTAGTAAGACGGGAATATACGGTTAAACTACACGGCACATCATCTCGCTTTGACTTGCTCCTCACAAATGATAAGGGCGATGAGTTCTTACTAGAGGTTAAGTCCTGTACTTTGTTCTCCAAAACGGGTGCCATGTTTCCTGATGCTATTACAGAACGGGGCCGCAAGCATTTATTGCATCTGAAAGAATTGCAAAATGAAGGCTACCACACAGGCGTTCTATTCCTCGTACAATGGGACCAAGCGCAGTGGTTCTTGCCAGATTATCATACGGACTTGGAATTTGCCTGTACCTTTAAAGAGGTGGCACCTTCATTAGATTGGAAAGCCGTTGCTGTGGCGTGGGATGAGACTTTCACCATGCCTACGGTGACACATGAATGTTCCTATCCGAGTAGCGTCCTCGATACAGAGGTTCATGATAGTGGTGTGTATGTGATGGTCATGCACCTCGATCACGATCTAGATCTCGAAATCGGTTCTAAAGGGATGATGCATTTCAAATCTGGTTACTATATGTACGTTGGTTCTGCGAAGACAAATTTAACAAAACGTATTGAACGTCATAAACGAAAACGGAAGAAAATGCACTGGCATTTAGATTACTTCCGCGGACACTGTGAAATGATAGCGGGCTTACCAATACGTACTAGTGGGCGGCCGCAGGCTATGACAATTTCTGCTCAGGAACGGCGTAAAGGTAAATTCTCTGATGATGACTCGGCTGCTCGTGAATGCGCAGATGTAGATTTAACTAAAATTGACGTAGAATGTGCTCTCGCTGATGCGGTGCGAGCTATTGCGGAATGGAATGTACCGAACTTTGGGTGCAGCGATTGTGACTGCAACAGCCATCTATTCGGAATGAGCGAAAACCCGATACATAATAAAAAATTTATGAATGTGATAGAAGATTTTCGTATGAATAAATTGGATGCGCTAGTTAAGTGATTGTTGTTAATGGAGCATAACTAGGAGCATAACTAAAAATAGTATGGATGGGGCCCGAATACAAGCATGCGAGATTATTAAAAAAGGGGTTCCCTTATCTCTTCGCTCCATAGTGACCTAAGTCGCTTATCAATAAGGGAATCCCTTTTTTATAACGTTATATGTGAATTCGTCCCATCCATACCTATGTTTTCTATTAACTAGTTGCTTCGACCATTAACAACAAAAGCCCTTTTCCTTTCGCATGGGGCGAGGCCCCTGATTGGGAAAAGGCAGTGAAGTAGAGTATCAACAATCAGCTGATTTTATCAATAATTGTGGCTATATATTTGATAGAATTCTTTGATACACATGGAATATTTGGGGAGAGGTGTGGTTGTGTATGCCTTTGTTTGTTAGGTTTGTGTTGTTAGGTGTGGTGTGTGCTTGTAGTGTTGTGTTGAGTGGTTGTTCTTTCATTTGGACGACGGAGAATGGTGATCCTGCGACACCAGAGGATATCAAGTCTAGTGTGGAGAAGGAGTTTTCGGCTGTGCATCCGAAGCTTGTTCTTCAGTCATCTGTGGTGGAGAAGGAGAAGCCATTCCAGCGAAATGTGTATGTGTTTTATGATGAAAGTAATGGTTTTTCCTTTACCACAAATTCTGTAGTGAAGTGGCCAACCTTGCCGGCCCCTGGTGGCGAGCGAAAAAATGATGCGGACTTTGCGTATTCACAAGCGTATTTAGTTCATTTGAATGGTTCGTTAGTGGAACGTGCTAAGCAGTATGGCATGCGGATGGCGACGCACGAGGAAGCCTTAGAGTTAGCTAAGTCTAAAGCGACACGTGTGGCAGGTACTAATAAGATATCTCTATTCACATATGATGAGATTATCTTTGTAGACGAATCTGTAAAGGGTAAAGATATTTTAACCTTTATGAAATCTATATATAGTTTGTATAAACCGCAAGACAATCCAGCGTTATTGCACCCCCCTTCTGATAGAAGCGTAGGCTTTTATTATCTACCAAAAGGAGAAGCGGACAAAACAAAAGCTAAGTATTTGATCGCCTTTCGATTTATGGCAAAAAATGATTGGAAAGAAACCATGCTAACAGGCATTGGTAGTACTGGTAATGACACTTCGGCTGTAGAACGAGATTTTGTTAGCATTTTAGATCATATGATACAACATGCGGCTCATTAAATAAGAGATAGAGGTTACTATATTTTATAGAATTAATTACAAGTTGGGCAAGAGTTGTACAATTGGGCCATGTAATGGGAAGGAACTTTTACAAAATATAGCGTTATATACGCAAAAATGCTATAATTATATGATGAATTAGTATCAGTGTTAGTAAAATGAGGTGAGATTGTGGCAGACCAACAATGGTCCCACGGGAATATTCATCCCGTTCAGATTGATAAAGAAATGAAGAATGCGTACATCGATTATGCAATGTCCGTAATCGTTATGCGTGCGCTTCCAGATGTGCGCGATGGCTTGAAACCAGTACATCGTCGTATTTTGTACGCGATGCACGAAACAGGCATGACGCCAAATAAACCGTACAAGAAATCCGCTCGTATCGTCGGTGACGTACTCGGTAAGTATCATCCACATGGGGATAGATCCGTTTACGACGCGACGGTTCGTTTGGCGCAGGATTTCAATACCCGTTACCTGTTGGTGGACGGCCACGGTAACTTTGGCTCTATCGACGGCGATAGTGCCGCTGCGATGCGTTATACCGAAGTACGTATGGCGAAGATTACAACGGAAATGCTTGCCGATATCGACAAGGAAACTGTTGATTTCATGCCGAACTATGATGAAAGCTTGCAAGAACCAACTGTATTGCCAGCGAAGATTCCTAATCTTCTCATCAATGGTTCCAGCGGTATCGCCGTAGGGATGGCGACAAATATTCCACCACATAACCTCAACGAGGTATGTAATGGCCTAGCGATGCTCATCGACAATCCGGATGTGACTGTAGATGAATTGATGACCGCTATTAAAGGTCCAGACTTCCCGACTGGAGCGCTCATTTTGGGCCGAGAAGGCATCAAAAAAGCGTATTCTACAGGTCGTGGTAGCGTTAAAATGCGTGCTCGTGCGACCATCGAAGAGATGTCTAAGGGCAAGCATAAAATCGTAGTGACTGAGATTCCGTACCAAGTGAATAAGGCTCGTGTCATTGAAACCATTGCGAACTTGAGCCGTGATAAGGTCATCGATGGCATTACAGCACTTCGCGATGAATCTGACCGCCAAGGTATGCGCATCGTTATCGAATTGCGGGCTGACGTGCAACCAGACATCGTACTTAACAAATTATATAAACACACTCAACTTCAAGAAACATTCGGCGTGATTATGCTAGCTCTCGTAGATGGACATCCTCGCGTATTGAATTTGAAAGAAGTATTGGGTTACTACTTAGATCATCGTCTAGATGTTATCGTACGCCGCACTCAATTCGAGCTTAACAAAGCCGAAGCGCGTGCTCATATCTTGGAAGGCTTGTTGATTGCCCTCGACCACATCGATGAAGTAATCGCTACAATCCGCAGTTCCCAAACTGACGAAATTGCACGCAATGCATTAATGCAAAAATTCGGGCTTTCAGAAAAACAAGCGGTTGCCATCCTCGACATGCGTTTACGCCGTTTAACAGGCTTGGAACGCGAGAAAATCGAAGAGGAATACAAGGAATTGTTGGCATTGATCGAAGATTTGAAAGCTATCTTGGCTAACGAAGCGCGTCAACGACAAATTATCAAAGACGAACTCGATGATATGAAGAAGAAATACGGCGACCCTCGTCGTTCTGAAATCACCATCGATACGTCTGACCTTGATGTAGAAGACCTCATTGCTGACGAAGAAATGGTTATTACCTTGACTAAACAAGGTTACATCAAACGCATGAACGCGAACGTATATCGCAACCAACATAAAGGCGGCGCTGGCGTTATCGGTATGAAGACGAAGGAAGATGATTATGTAACGCAAATTATGCATGTGCGGACCCATAATACATTGCTATTCTTCACATCTGCAGGTCGTGCATATCGCCTCAAGGCGTACGAAGTGCCAGAAGCAGGCTCCCGCAACTCTCGCGGTACCGCTATGGTTAACGTATTGCCACTCGCGGTAGGCGAATCCGTTACGACTATGATCGACCTTGAACGGGTCCATGAAGATGTAAATTTATTCATGGTCACTGAGTTCGGCGTTGTAAAACGTACAGCTATTGAAGAATACCGCAATATCCGTCGTTCTGGTCTCAATGCGATTAATCTCGACGAAGGCGATCGTTTGATTTCCGTTAACGTAACGACTGGCAACCAAGACATCTTGATTGGCACTAAGTTGGGTATCGCTATTCGCTTCAGCGAGCACGATGTGCGCCTCATGAAACGGGCAGCTCACGGCGTGCGCGGTATTAAATTAAATGCAGGCGACGTGGTTGTAGGCGCTGGTGTTCTTAATACTGATGAAAGTGAAGCACAAGTGTTTACTATCTCTGAAGAAGGTTTTGGTAAACGCAATGATGCGGAAGCTTATACATTGCAAAAACGCGGTGGTAAAGGCTCTAAGAACTTCAAGATTACTAACAAAACCGGCGATGTAGTAGCCGTAGAGGTTGTTCATAACGATGACGAAGTCATGCTTATCTCTGAGCAAGGTAAAATCATCCGCTTCAATATGAATGACATCGCTGTGAAGAAGGGCAAAGCTATCTCTGGTGTGAAAACACAAAACCTCGACGAAGGTGATAAGGTAGCTAGTATTGCTGTTATTCCAGGCGCTGAAATCGAAGAAGAAGTAGAATAATATAAAACACTATATAACTATTAAGTAACCATGGGCGATCATCTTAGATGGTCGCCTCTAGTGTTGAGGAGTTTAAAAATGAAAAAATGGCTAGCTGCTATGTTTGCAGCAGGAGTTTTCTTTGTAGGTGGCTTTGGTCAAGCTAGTGCTGCTGACTGGTACTATATCGATGCTGATGCTGACGATGCGGCATGGTTTATTGACAACTCTTCTGTATATAAAACAGATGATGCGGCTACAGTACTTGTTAAAATTAACAATGTAGAAGGCTTTACATATATCTACACAGTACGGATCGATCGCAAAGAAAAAACATGGACAGAACTTGATACAACAGTATATAGCAATGCTGGTATAGCATTGCTATCCAGTAAAGAAGCACAAAAACCTACGAAAATTGAACCGGATACCATGGGGGCGGAAGTTATGCAGGCCCTATGGGGTAAATAATCCAACAATTTAATAGAAGCTGATATTCGCTCTGTCTATTTAGATACTCAGAACGTATAAGTAGCCCCGAACTATCCTGAAAGCCTCCATAGTGACCTAAGTCGGTTTCAGAATAGTTCGGGGCTTTCTATATTATTAGTACTCTTACAGGGCGAATATCCGCTTTCAAATCCGTTGGATTATTTAATCCCATAAGGGGCCTTGCTAGACTTCCTAGGGAGAAAAAGTGACCTAAGTCGTTTTCAGAGTAGTTCGAGGTTTTCTATATCATTAGTACTTTTACAGGGCGAATATCCATATTCAATCGTGTCAGATTCATTTTTTCATACAGAGAGAATATTCCAAGGTGAGTGTGTTTTTGTTTTAGGTAGGTATGTTATTGAATAGATATGACAAAGAGGCTGTAATTAAAACTTAGTTTTAATTACAGCCTCTGGATTAGATTGTATTAACTATTATGATGGGAAAATTTAAATACTTCTTTTAAACTTATAATAACCAGAATTAGTGTAATTCCCCATCCAATTCGAGTTGCTAATAATAAATCATTTAACCAGATATTTAAGCAAGTTGCACCAATAGCTGAACCGATTGAAATCGCAACATTTTGCAGCATTCGTTGCAAAGCTCCTGTACTTCCTTGGATTTCCATAGGACTGGCTTGCATAATACTGGCAATATTAGCAGGTTGAAAGTATCCTCCACCAATACCGTAGATGAATAATCCTAATGTTAAGAGTTGATAAGGCCAGTTAGGATTGATCAGTAAGAGAAAAATCAAGGATATGATAATAATACTTAGACCAATATGGCTAAATAGCTTATTTTTATTGCCGTTATTGATTTTACTGGATATTCTTGAAAAAAGCACCAGCCCTGTAGGAGCTCCTAGAACAAGAAATCCAGTTTGCCCCACTTCTAGATGATATGATTGTTCAAAAATGAAGGGGGGAAGTAAAAAGATCATTGCAGAGGCAAAGCCAAAAGTAACTGTTTGAAAAAGGTAAGAGATTACTTGAGGATTATTTTTTAATCCTTTGATATCGATAAGTGCGTGTTTGTTATTAAGTTCCACATAGTAAAATATAATTCCGAGCAACAAGCTAGATAGTATCAGGATTATACCAACTACAAATAGATGTGATTTGTTTAATAAAGATAATCCTAATAAGAGAGAAACTAACATGAGAGTGTTTATAGTAATTCCAAGCATATCTAATTGTCGGTTGTTGTTTTTTTCGGAGAGTTTATTGAGAAGGAAATTATTACATGCAATTCCAAAAATTACAAAAGGAATATTTATCAAAAAAATAAGTTGCCAGAAACTTAACGAAAGTATGATCCCGCCTAAAGAGGGCCCTAGAATAGGGCCTAAACCAATCATAATTCCGAGGATACCAATAGAGCTATTTTTACGTTTTTCAGAAACTAAAGTTGTAATTAGTGCGGCAGAAGTAGCTTGTAAAGCAGCCGCTCCTATGCCTTGAAAAATTCGTCCAATAATTAATAAACTGATATTGTTAATTAAGCCACAAAATAAAGAACTTAGACCAAAAAGCACGAATCCTAAATACGAAATTTTTAATTTTCCAAATTTATCGCTTAATACGCCTAAAGGTAGGATAGAGATAGCTAAAGCTAAAGTATAACCGGTTATTGTGAAGGCTGCAATATCAGTTGAAGTTTGAAATTGTTCTTTTAAAAAGGGTAATGCTATATTGATAATTCCTGTATCGAGAGTGGATAATAACATTCCCATACCTGCAACAATTGTTATGAGTAAATCTTGCAATTGTTTATTCATAAAGATTTCTCCTTTTCTTTAAAACTATTAAGTATAATATAATAAGTCTAAAGTCTATAATCAAACGATTCAAAAAATATCGAATCGTTTAGGAGGATGTTTATGTCTATTACAATTCGGTTTAGCGATTATGCTTTGGAAACAAATGAAACGTTAATACAAAGAATACAATTTGTGTATTCCCCTTTAAATGAACTTTTTAGAAGTTTACATGTGCTTTTAAATCCGCGCCATCATGGAACTAATATTGATTGGGTGATTGAGATACAAGATAAACTTACTGAAGAATTTTATGAGAATCTTCATTATTTCCAACTTTTTTATGAACTGGGGGTCTCTCCTATTTTACTTTGTAATTTTCGTTATCATATGACAACGATTGAAGAGGAAATACAAAATTTAAAGAAATTTCTGGTTAATTATCCGACTATTCAATTAATTGAGTATTTGGAGAGAATAATAGATGATAGAGAAAATGCCTTTATTCCAACATTAGCAAAAGGACTAGAGTGGAAAGATTTTTCTTTAAATGAAAATGATCAATTGCTTAAAGATTTGAAGCGAAATGCTACAAGTGTTTATAGGAGACTTTTTTCTTTTATTGATTGGTATAGAAAATCAATTTTTGATGATACTTGGAAAGAAAAATCAATTGAGCAAAAGCTTTTAATTGAAATACAAAAGCAATCTTCATTTTTGAGGGAAAAAGGTTTTATAGAGATGTTTAATCATTTACAAATTGATCGAATCCATTGGGAAAAAGGAGCTTTAGCTATTATTAAACCTTTTAATCAAGAGGTTTATTTAAAGGACAGTGACTCTATTATGTTGTTACCAAGTTATTTTATTTGGCCGCATCTGTTTGTTGAATCTTTTAATCAAGGAATTGCTATTACTTATGATATTGCGGAGCAACCAAGTTATTATAACTCCACACCGGAGGGATTAGTTACTATTTTTAAAGCCTTGAGCGATTCAGTGCGGTTGCAAATTATGAATTATGTTTTGGAAAAACCAAGTACGACACAGTCTTTAGCGCAAATTTTATTAATGACTGAATCAAGCGTATCGAGACACTTACAAATTTTAAAAGACGCAAAGTTATTGAAAGCAAGAAAAGTGAAGAAGTTTGTTCTATATGAACCGACAGAGTTAGTTACTCAACTTATGCCGAATTTCTATCGCTTCTTTCGAAATTAAGAGAAGATGAATTACCATGTTGTGGGTTGATAGAGATAGTTTTCATATAACATTTAGTTTTCCCTTATATACTAGTTTGTATATTTTTGTATTTTCTTTGAGAGGTATTAATATGAAAAAAACATTGGCAGCTGTTTTGGCAGCAGGTGCATTATTAATCGGCGGTATTGGTAGTGTTGATGCGGCTAATTGGTATACAGTAGGCACTGATAGCAATGGTGTTACTTGGTCTATCGACAATGATTCCGTTAAAAAAGATGATAAAAAAGCGGTAATGGATATTAAAGCTATGGACTATGAAGGTTACCATTACATTGTGACTGAAGAGTTTAATCATAAAAAACGGGAAGTTAAGGATCTTAAGGTGACTCTTTATAATCCACAAGGTTATGTTATGAAAGAGGAACAAGTTAATAAAAATAGCCGTAAAGTTGAGCCAGGTACGCCTGCGTACGCTGTATTCCAACTTATTTGGGGCGGTAAATAATTGAATCCTACAGACGAGTACACTATTGCTTAGTACCGGCTTGTCTAGATTGAATGATTTTGTGAAAGCTTCACTTGCGCACGTTCTTTAGAAGAACGTGCGTTTTTTATGTACAATATAATTTTGTTTTAGTTCTTATAGTATTAACAATTAAGCCATTAGTTTTTATAGCGCTATAAGTAAGTCACTTATTAAGGCACGTTAGTTAACGCCCTTAAGATAGATGAATTATTCATCTTTCTATGTTAAAATGTGATTTAAAGTACACTTTTTCAGAGGTTTTGTGCAAAAGTGTAACAATTCTACATAGTATAAACTTTCACCATAGCGTATACTATAGGTAAGATGCAGAAGTATGGCTTGGGCGTAGTGCTCCGTAGTTTGGCATATTTCGCCCCAATAGGTTTGGTAGTTATAGTTTGTTAGAGGAGGTCCTCATGTCTCAATACGAATTTATCGATAAACGCGTGCCGATTGCACTCGACAATCCATCCATTTATCACGACATTTCCAAGTGTAAAAACTGTACGTTATGCCGTCGCGCTTGTGCGGATGTAATGAGCGTACTTGATTACTACGACCTTGATGCAAACGGCGATGTGCCTGTATGTATTCATTGTGGTCAATGTGCGGCAGCATGTCCATTCGACTCCATGCATGCTAAATCCGAGCTTGAAAAGGTAAAAGCAGCCCTTGCTGATCCTGAGAAAATCGTCGTAATCCAAACAGCGCCAGCAGTTCGTGTATCCATCGGTGAAGGCTTTGGTTATGAACCAGGTACATTCTTGGAAGGCAAAATGGTTGGTGCCTTGCGTAAACTTGGTGCAGACTATGTAGTAGATACTAACTTTGGTGCGGACTTAACCATCATGGAGGAAGCATCCGAGCTTGTAGAACGCCTTAAAAATGGCGGTCAAATCCCTCAGTTTACAAGCTGTTGCCCAGCGTGGGTGCGCTTTGCGGAAATCTATTTCCCTGAATTGATTCCTAACTTGTCTTCCACACGTTCTTGTATCGCTATGGAAGCGGCTATGATTAAAACGTACTTTGCAGAGAAAAAAGGCATCGATCCTCGTAAGATCGTATCCGTATCTGTAAACCCTTGTACGGCTAAAAAAGCAGAAACGAAACGGGAAGAAGAAAATGCAGCGGCTCGTTACCACAATGACGAATCCCTTGGCATGGACACAGATATTTCCATCACAACTCGTGAGTTTATTCGTTGGATTCAAGAGGAACATATTGACTTCAACACAGTAGAAGAATCTCAATTTGACGACTTAATCGGCATGGAAACTGGCGCATCTATCATCTTCGGTAACACAGGTGGTGTTATGGAAGCGGCGATGCGTACGGCTTATAAGCTCATCACTGATAAAGAGCCACCTCCATACGCGTTGACTCACCTTGAAGACGTTCGCGGTATGGAAGGCGTAAAAGAGGCAACTGTTCAATTGGGTGACGACGTAACATTGTCCGTTGCCGTTGTTCACGGTGGTAAAAATACACGTGACTTCTTGAATGCATTGAAAGAAAACGGTAAACACTACGACTTCATCGAAGTTATGGCGTGCCCAGGCGGTTGTATTGGTGGCGGTGGCCAACCGCGCACTAAATTGCCGCAAGCCGTGAAAACTAAAGAAGCTCGTATCGGCGGTCTTTACGAAGCTGACGAAAACTACAAATGGGTTGCGTCCTATGAAAATGAAGAAATCCAAACCTTGTACAAAGATTTCTTAGGTGAACCATTGGGCCATAAGGCACACGAACTTTTACACACACACTACACAGACCGCAGCGCGGTTCTTGGTACTCGTAAAGACGTGACACCTGAAACATGCCCAACATCCCCTAAATTCAAAGGTTAATGATAGCCGATTGCTTAAATATGGTGCAAGTAAACATATAGTAGCGTTAGCTATTTAGGGTACAACAATATAAAATAGAAAATCCTACGGGTCATGAGTGACTTGATACTCACGTAGCCTTTTGTTACAGTGCGGTCACTTTTTAAACGATTCGTAGGATTTTTTTATATAATTATTCAAAATTCACATATTTTTACTGTATAACTTTATTATAATAATCCAGTATAAAAAAATTATTTTATTATGAGGAAAAGATGAATCATTTAGTGTATAATATAAAAATATACTGTACGGATCAAAGGGGGGAATTATGGGTGTTGCATTGGGAGAGCAACATAAAAAGCCCATAATATTCATAATATTGCGTAAGTATTAAGGAGCTTTTAGGAGAGATGAACCAGTTTTTTCGGCGGGCCCTGAGTGGCCTTGCCTTACTAGTTGCTGTCGTTGGTACAACTGGATGCCAACATGAGAGTCAGGCAGAACAAGAAACGGTACGAACCGTATCGTACCGTGCCGTCATGGAGTCCGACAAGCCGGTGTCTGAAAAGGTGGACACTTGGATTGCGGCCATGTCTCAAGAGGATAAGGTGGGGCAGCTGATGATGATCAGCCTTCATGGCAGTACGATAGGACAATCCCAAAAGGATGTGATCCGAAAATACCGTGTCAGTGGCGTTATGCTAACGAATGAAAATCTTATTAATAAGAACCAAGTGAAAACTTTCACCAGCGATATTATGCAAACGGCGATAACCTCTAGCATGGTGACACCCTATATCGGGGTACATCGTGATCGCATTTTGCATGGGAATGAAAGTTTCTTGCGGTTGCCGAAGCCCAATCGGTGGGGGCAATTGCCTATGGATCGTATCATCAACTTGGCCACGCGATCTGCTATTGAAATGCGGGATATGGGTTTTAACCTAGTTATTGGGCCTAATGCTAATCTTGGTGTACCTAATATGTCCTATACATCCGATCCCACGTGGGCAGGCCATATAAACCTTGCCATGGTGGAGCGTTACCAAATTAATCATATGTGGTTCGCTTATAACTACTTTCCGGCGGTGACCTTAGGGGATGCGTCCTTTGGATCTGCTAATGAGGCGAAAGCGTATCTCAGCAATAATGATGTAGCCGTCTTTAAACGTCTCATTGCACAGACGACGGCGAATAGCTATATGCTCGTGATGAGCCATATTCAAATTCCCGCTATCGATAACGAGAATTTGGCGAGCTCCTCTAAGGCGATTATTGATGGTTGGCTTCGCAAGGAGCTTGGCTATAAAGGTATCGTTATGACAGACCGTATCGATGTGGGTGCTTTGCAATCTAATCAAAAGATAGGCGATTACGCTGTGGCCTCTATCTTGGCGGGCAGTGATCTCATCCTTGTTGATGCGGATACGATTCATATCGATGAAGTCCATCGTGCGCTGACGCAAGCGGTGGTGGATGGAACGATTACGACCGAGCGCCTCAACGAATCAGTTAAGCGCATTTTATTGATGAAAATGCAAACTCAAATTGAACCATAAAATATGTAGATATATCAGATTATGTAATCAGAAATTTATGAATTAGATATTTACTATTAAGAAGCTTAGTATAAGAACATTTAGTAACAATTTAATATACTTTACATGCAAATGACGTGCTTACCAAAAGGTATAGCACGTCATTTTTAACATATATAGATTAAAATATAAAATATATAGTTTAATATGTATATCTTATAATGTATAACTTATATAACCATGCCTTATAGGATATGTTGATATCAAACGTATATGAGAATAAAGTAATCATAAGGCCTTTTATGATAGTAAGGCAATACGTATCACATGAAAGCTCTGATTTGATGGGTAAAAAAATTAACATAATAAAAAGCTATGTTAACTATATGAAAAAAAGTTTAATAATGATTTAAGATTATGATATAATAATTTCCGTAAATAGTTGGAGGTGAGTATATGAATTTTGTGGGACGTGCTGAGATTATAGAGAGTATCCAGTCCCGTATTGCATTGGGCCGAATGAGTTTATGTGTTGTATATGGCCCTCATCGCAGTGGTAAATCCTATGTGGCTTCGCAGCTTGTACGCCGTCATAAGGCGGTATATTTAGCGGGGCGCATGGCTAATGAATCAGTCCATGTGGCTGATATAAATAGAGCTCTTGAGGCACGTTTTGTTCCTGCTGATGCTCAAGACAAGTTTGAGCCTGTAGAGACCTTGCATGAGGCCTTTGTAAGACTTTTTGAAAGCAGTGTGAAAATACCTCAGACTGTGGTGATTGATGATTATCCTGCCTTGGTAGAGGCTGTTCCTCAGTTCCCAATTCACTTGCGTGACTTGTTAGATACCTATAAAGATACGAGCCGATTAAACATCATTTTGATGGCGAATGGCATGGAACAGCTCGATGGCCGCATCATTGGCAATCGCAGCCTTATCGGACCTTTCGTGTCCGAATATCTCGAGGTGAAACCATTTTCCTTGATTGATATGAAATCCTTGGGCCTTCACTATGCAAAGGACGATTTGCGCACCGTCTTTGCCGTAACAGGTGGTTTGCCTGCCTATGTGCAATACTTTGATAATGGTGAAAGCATCGATACGAATATTATTAATTTGTTCTTCTCAGTAACGGGAGCTCTCTTTGAAGAAACACAATATATCTTGCATCGAGATATGAAGAATATAACGGGTGCCAATGCCATTTTAACGGGTCTTGCTAGCTTGGAAAGACCGTACTATGTGGAGCTTTTACAAGAAAGCCAAATTAAAAGTGGCACGTTCACATCCCGTTTGAACGATCTTATGTCGATGGGACTCGTAGGTCGCATTCAGGCAAGTAGTCGTGGGAACGCGAAGTATGCGGATTACCATTTCACGAATAGTATGTTCCATTTCTGGTACCGCTATGTATATAAATACTGGGGCGATATCGTGCGCGGTTATGGCGCTGATGTATATTATAATCATGTAAAACCGCAGCTAAACGACTTTGTTCAAGCCGCGTGTATTGCGATTTAATCAGACAATTTCAGATTGAATACTATTACTTAAAGATTGAATACTATTACCCAATGATAGTATATATTTCCTCTAAAAAATGACACCACATTGCGTATGTGGTGTCATTTTTAGTAATAATATATTTTCAGCAATTACCCTTTGAATCTCATACTTATGGTGTACTATGGATGAAAATTAAGGCTCCAATATAACAGAATATAGGGAAATTCCGAGGAATTGCCGATTTGTCAAAAAACTCTTTCCGCGGTATTGTGTACATAAGCGCTATGCCATGGCAGGAAAGGGGATTTATGTTATACACAAACGAAGAACCTTTAGTACAAAGAACATGTATTAAAACTGCAAACTTACAACATGACAACTATCAGTCAGAAAAATTAGAAACACAGGCATTACCATCTCATTCTTTATTATCGAAAGCTGATGAGTCTAGCCAAAGTATTCCAGAGAAATTGAAATTACAGACCCTCGTCTGTGGTCATCAAGTTTTATCGTCCTTGTCGGACAAGAGTCTCGTGTCCATTTGTCAAAAGCCAAATATGAGGATTCAGACGGTAGGGTATCAACCGTGGTCCGTTGATGAGCTTCGTCATGATGCGGCACAAATCGAGCTCTGTCGCAGGTATCGACCGCTCATCTTGCACTATACGAATCGCATGGGAAACCGTGAGTTCCGCGAGGACGTAGAGAGCTATCTTTGGGCGATCCTCATAGAATCGATTTATAGCTTTGATTTGGAAGGGCCCGTACCGTTTCCAGGCTTTGTGAAAGCTGGCGTCATGTACGGTTACATGCGGTACTGGAAGCGTGAACGATTGCGATATCGCCGTGAAATTCACATCCCAGATCGGACCACCGATGATGGAGAAGTCGCCTTTGGTATGGATATCTTCGCATCTGGCGAGAATGTAGCGGATATGGTGATGAGTGCCGATGAAGAGCATAGGCTTCGAGCACGCCTCGTATGGGCCTTAGGCAGACTATCTCCTGATCAACGAGACCTACTGCGCCGTGTCTACGGTGAGTGCCAAAGCTTGGTATCGGTTAGTGAAGAGCTGAACTGCAGCCGCCAAGCCATCCAACGGCGTCACGAACGAGCTATTCGGAAGCTGCGTAGGTATTTGAGTACGGACTTTAAGGACGTGCGTGTACATTAGTTATTATAATTTAATTTCTTATTTATATCCTATATATTGCATATTTCTTTTAATCTCGATTAACGAATATACATAAAATATGCAATTCTCAATTTAAATGAGAAAATAATGACACATCAAGGTATATTTAACTTTTACAAGATCATAAAGTCTTTAAATATACATAAATTTCTATAGTTTTGTATATATATTTACAAATTATACAGGCTGATATACAATTAAGTCAGCAGCAGATTAAAGCATGCTAATCTGCTTTCACAGAACACGTGTTCATTGTATTGTTGAAAGGAATGTTCCTGATTAGATTGGAGAGGATTCCATGGCAATAGATGATAAACTAACAGATTTGATGGCCGCTCGGCTATCTAAGGGAGAAGATTTGGATTTGATCTACACGAATCCAAAGAATCACATTGTTTGTTTTATTCCTACCTATCAACCTAGTGGTGGGGACAGTACGAAGTGCTATTTTGTGGATGGACGCGAAGAAATGGTCCATCTGCCGATGCGAACGATTACGCGAGAGCTGGCGATGCAAGAAGGGTTGAGGCCCAATTACATCATGACCAGCGATGGTCGGCGCAGCAGCTATACCGCGCCTAAGACCTATGGTCCGCATCTAACCTTTGCTCATATTAAATGTCGCCGCCCTATCGGCAAGGACGTGGTGTACGGCCTCTTTAACGTGGCTATACCCTATGAATATATCGTTACGGAAGGTCCAGAACCGGATACGAGCTATATTCATGTGGCGGACTTTGCACCGATCTTGGTGTACCAATCCCCGCGTCATATCAAACATAAACTGAATGAAGCGATGCTAGAACACTGCAACTATGTGCGAAAAATGCTAGCCCGCATCAAACTCAGCCAAAACCCTCAAGTCGTGGCCGAACTATTTATCGCCTGGAGAGACCTAACGAGATAAATCGTTGGATGGTGAAAGTAGAATAAAACGAGGGGAGAGAAAGGAGGGAGGAAATAGGGAGAAAAATATAATACGGAAGAAGTAAGGTAATTAGAGGTACATAATATGCCTCAAATAATTAAATATATTCTTAGAAGAACCACCCCTGATAGGGGTGGTTCTATTTTGTTATTATCAATCTAAAAATTAATAGTTATCATGTCATCTTATAGATATTCATTGATTATCCGTATATATTTAATAATTATTAAAGGTATTTATAATGAATTAATTGAATTTTGACATTAAAAATCAGATAATATAATTGATAATGAAAAAAGTGTGAAGTTGTTTGTAGTGAGGGTTTTAATGTGGGCTTTTTTAGATTTAGACAATCCATAAAGATTGCACCAGGAATTAAAGTTAACTTTAATAAGAAAAGTACTAGCTTCACCATTGGTCGTAGAGGAATTCATACGACAATAAATGGATCAGGTATTCGGAATACTATAGGACTCCCAGGAAGCGGCCTTTCTTATACCTCATACCAAAAGTTTGATAGTAATTCAGTTTCTACAGGCATTCCTTATACACGTGTTTGTCCTAATTGTGGGCATAATATGAGAAAGGCTTGGGTAAACTGTCCTAAGTGTAGTTTTAATTTATTATCTTTGTATGTTAAGCAGGAAACAAATCAGCCTGTTGAACTTAGTTGGGATGATGTGAAAAAGGATTATTCTAATCTGAAAAATGAAATTAATACTAATAAAATAGAGACAGGCTGTGGCTGTCTGATGATGATATTTATAGTTCTAATTATTTATTGGCTTCTAAGTTGATTTGATATTCATAGTTATAAAAAGTGAGGGTTATTATGAAAAAATCAAAAAAAGCATGGTTAACATTTGTTACAGTGAGTTCTTGGGTATTAGCACAATTGGGCTTACCTACTGCTGCACAAGCTTGGGCACCTTATTCTGATGATTTACAAACTCTGGATCATACTGGTGCAGTTAATCTAAATAAGTTTAAAGGCACTACGTTTAAGTCTAAAGACAGCCTACCTCAAAAACAAATATTTAATAGTATTGATGGTATTTTTTCTAATGATTTAGTGGAAATGGCACATTATAGTCATAGATCTCATTCTTCCCATAGATCCCATTATTCTCACTACTCTAGTTCTTATGGTCGTGGAGGATATTCTGGTGGATATTCGAGTGGTTCCTCAAGTTCTTCAGATGAAGGCTATGTTGCACCTGCACAACCTACAGATGTTCTCCCGATTGCAGATATACAAAAACAACTTAATGATTTAGGGTATTCTGTTGGAACTGTAGATGGTCAAAAAGGGCCTAATACTGTTCAAGCTATTAAGAATTTCCAAATAGAATATGGGTTACCTGTATCTGGTATTGTGGATTGGCAAACAGAGGCATATTTAAATAGTACTAATATTAATATTGTTAGGGCTGGACTACAACGACATGGTTATAAGTTCTCATCTGGTAGTGGTCGTACACAAGATGTTGTTGCAGCTATATATGATTTCCAAGCTAGACATGGATTACCACAAAATGGTCGGATATATTTAAAAATGAAACAAGCCTTGGGTGTTTAGTATGGCAAATTATTTTATTAGAAAAGAAAATGATTTCATTTATTTTGTTGAATTGAAGAAAGAGTTTTATGAGCCTAAAGCTGTTATGTATGCAGCGAATATGTTTACAGATCAGTGCCATATTAAAGTTGATGAAGTAGACTTTGATACTGTTGGTGTTTGGTTTAAGTTAAAATTAGAGGCTGATAAAGACAAGTTAGAAAAGTTATTGGGCGACTTTTGTAATGAAGCATTAAAAAAACAGGTTCAAATTGATTTAGATGATAGATTTGGTAAACTTAGGGAAATTATTTATCATAAAGCTTTTGATAAAGCAGGAGGGATAGACTAGTGTCAGCACTTCCTGAATTGCATTATTTACCATTTGGGTTTACAGAGTTACCAAATGGGATAATGCTCTTAGTTAATCAAGGTGGAGAACATTTATTTATAAATCGTGATGACTTCAGTCATATTTTAGATAACGATATTGATAGAAAATCAGACTTTTATTTTGCGTTAAAGGATAAACAGTTTTTAGCAGATGATCATGACCTTGAGATTCAACTTGATGTATTAGCTAATCAATTAAAGAGTAGAAAAGCATATTTAGATGATTTTACATCATTACATATGATTGTTGTAACAGCACGGTGCAATTTTAATTGTCGATACTGTCATGCCAGTAGTGCAAATGAAAAAGAGCACGATTTAGATTTAGACTGGTCTACTGCAAAGTATATTGTGAATAAGATTTTTGAATCTCCATCACCGATTATAAAAATAGAATTTCAAGGCGGCGAACCATTATTAAACTGGCCTATAATTAAAGATATTGTAGAGTATGCAGAAATAGTAAATCGGATTGCTAAGAGACGATTGGAATTTGTTATTTGTACTAATTTAACATTGGTTACTAAAGATATCTTAGAGTATTGTAAAAGTCATAATATTGCAATCTCTACATCTCTTGATGGAGATCAAGAGATTCAAAACTTTAATCGTAAGCCACGAGGCCTTATTGATGGATACAAGGTATTTGAAGAAAAATTAGCTTTAACCAGATCTATTTTAGGTCAAGACGGTGCGTCACCATTGCTTACTGTTAGTAAGACTAATTTAAATAGCTTACCTCTTGTTGTTGATGAATATATTAAACATGATTTTCATGGGATTTTTATTCGTGCTCTAAATCCTTATGGTAATGCTGTAGATAATGTAAATACGTTAGGCTATTCAACGGAAGAGTTTCTCAAAGCTTATAAGAATGCTTTAAACTATATTATTCAAAAAAATATAGAAGGGTACCATTTTATTGAGTATTATGCAGCATTGCTATTAGAACGTATTTTGACACCTTTTAGTACTGGATTTGTCGATTTGCAATCTCCATGTGGCAATATCATAAGTGGCGTTATTTATGATTATAACGGCTATGTTTATGCCTCAGACGAAGGGCGTATGTTAGCACGACGTGGAGATAAACGCTTCTGTTTAGGTCATGTAAAAGATAATACTTGGAATGAGCTCTTCAAAGGTGATATTGCTAAAGAGGTTGTTAAAGCTTCCTGTGTTGAGTGCTTACCTGAATGCGCAACCTGTGCATATCAATTGTATTGTGGCGCAGATCCTGTACGATATTATGCTGAAAATGGGACTCTTGAAGGGCATAGACCAAGTAGTAGTTTCTGTCAGAAAACTAAAGGTGCTTTAGACTATATTTTCTATTTACTAAGTCTAAATGATGATAGAATCAATAAAGTCTTTTGGTCATGGATTAATTATTGAGGTTGATAATGTTAAGTACAAAAATTGAAGGTATTAATATCGAACAACCCTATATAGGTAAAGTGTATATAGAAGATGACTTAATTACTTGTAATAATGGTCAGCTCAAATTAACACTTTCACCAAATGACTTCCTTAATTATGAATCAGGCGATATTGTCTCTATTATGCCAGATGGGATTGTTTCTATTTTATATCATACTAGCTGGCAAGATTTAACACTCTTTATTACAAATCAATGTAATAGTGCTTGTATTATGTGTCCTCAAGTCTGTGATAATTCTGGTCATTTTTTAGATATGAATTTGCAAATACTTGAGTTAAGGCCTGAGAATGTAAAGCATATAGGTATTACTGGTGGCGAACCTACAGTCTTCCCCAATGTAGTTGTTAAGTTATTAGACCGAGTTCATGATATTTATCCAGATATTCCTGTCTCTTTTTTAACCAATGGACGTGCATTTAAAAATATGAAATTAGTTGAAAGAATTACGAGTATTGGTCATTCTAAATTGCTTTTTTGTATTCCTTTATACGCAGCAAATTATGAGCAGCATGATTATATAGTTGGTAGTAAGGGTGCATTTGTTGATACTATTAAAGGGATTTTCAACTTATTTAGAATGAGGCAGTTAGTAGAGATTAGAACTGTTTTGTTCAGTAAAACTATAGGTAATATAAAGTTACTAGCTGATTATATATCTAGGAACCTACCATTCGTACGACATGTTGCTATTATGGGGATGGAATATAGTGGATATGCAGCTAAAAATAGTGAGGACTTTTGGATTGATCCATTTGACTATAAGGACATACTTGATTCTGCAGCATTGTCATTACATAGACGAGGTATGATGACATCTATTTACAATATACCTTTGTGTTTGTTGACAGAACGTGTGCGATTTTTAGCAAGAGACAGTATCTCTGCTTGGAAAAAAGCATATCCTGTTAGCTGCAATAGTTGTAACGTAAAAGAACAATGCTGTGGTATTTTTGAAACATCTGTTAATATAAGTGGACATATTACTCCTTTATGAGGAGTGGTGAGGAAATATAATTAAATATAGAAAGATTTAAGTTGCAATATTAATTTAAATAGAAGTTAGATCTACTTCTGTAGTGTATATTAGCGATATAAATATGAGTGTAGTATAGATCTTGACGGAGTAGTAGTGCGCAAAACCTATTTGTTCTAATTGCTATGTTTTTTATAAGTAAGTATATATGGTAATTTAAAAACTGTTTTCTTAGTATATGGATTTTGATGTTCTTTGTGTAGTATGAATAAATAATGGGAATAAATTATTAAACTATAAATTAGCTAAACTTATATTAAAACATATTAGGTTTCTATGATTTTGTTACAATAAAATGATTGGTAGCTATAATAATCTGTAGGAATTGTCAATCTGAGGTTGAGCGTAGAGGGGGGAGAATAATATGAAATGTAGAGTGAAGTTATTTGTGTGTATGTGTTTTAGTATTTTGTGCTTATTTTTTACGTTAAGTGTTGAAGCTTATCAAACATCATTGGATAGTGTTATTCATGTCTCTCAAAAGATTGCAGGTGATTGGTATGATGCCAATGGTAATAAGGTATTAAGTATTTCAAATGGTTATATTAATGGGTGCCGTATCGTGGATGGTACTGATTTCGCAGGGGGTTATCCAGGTTTAGGTGTTTTTATTATTGAAGAGGCACAAGGCAGAAAGGCTATTCATTTAGAATGGTTAGGGTTTGATGAGCATAAGACTTTGATCATGAATAAAAAAGATCAACTAACAAGTAAATTTCCAAAAGAGCATTATGAATCTGTTCATGGAGTGTATTTGGGTATGACTCGACAACAGGTTATTGACTTGCTAGGTATACCAAATTCTATTGATAAAATATATGGTCGTGAGATATTAAAATATACGGACTTAGGTTTTCAAATTAGGACCGAGTATAATATGGTTACAGAGATTACACTTACTGGTAAAGGTGCTCGTTTGGATAAGTCTGGATTGGGGATTGATTCTTCTATGGTTGATTATTACAACTTCTATCAATTTAATAAAATGCCATCCGAGCTTTCAAAGGATAAATATCAATTACCATTTTCTATTGGTCATGGTGAATTTATATTCTTTGGTGGTAATGAGGTTTCGCTCACTATTTATAATACTTAATATTGTAAAAGCAAATAGATATTGTGACTATAATATAGTAAGAAGGTATGAGTAGGTGTTACGCCTATGAGATCCTAGTTATAAATAGGCACGTTCTCAAGAGTATAGTATATATACTGATGAGAACGTGCCTTTGCTGCATTACTGGATGTGGTTATTGTTTTTGGAGCTTTAGTGCCCTTATTTGCTTTACAAAAAGCAAATAGCCCTCCGTTGCCTAGTGTAACTAGATAACTGAAAGGCCATTTCTTCATGTTTTTATGTAACTAGAGATGAGCCTGACGGTACGACTCGTCTGACTATCTTCTTATATTATAATAAGGTTATTATATATCGTCAAATTATGATGAACACGTGTATGGCATACAGTTTGATAATGTCGTTGTAAAATAAGAAAAACTCCTATTGGCTTTCACCGATAGGAGTTTTTGGTTTTATAATTGTAATTTTATAGTACTTTTAGGCCTATTATTAAGTCACAGATTATAACAAACTGATTATATTTCTTTTACATCATCAGGTATAGCCGGTGGAGCCGGTGGTTTACCCATGGATCGTTCAATGAACACCACAGCCACAAAGACGATGAGGCTGACGATGGAACCAAAGATGATGGACATGATACCATATGGATTGCCAACGAATTCCCAGTACACTCCTGCGATGGAGCCGAGCACGATGGACCAAATGCCGGCGCCAGCTGTTGCATTTTTCCAAGTGAGGCCAAGTAGGAATGCAGCGAATGGGCCGGCGGATCTCATGGTGAAAGCAAATACGAGCATCGGAATGATGGCTTTGCTTACAAGGGAGATGATGATGGCGATGATGCCAAGGAATAGTACGCACAGACGGCTGTAATTTGTGAGCTGAGCGTCAGTGAGGCTTTTACCAAAATGATGTTCCACAATATCCTTGGTAAATACAGTAGCAGCGCCTAAGAGGTCGCCTGCGCCTGATGAAAGCGTAGCCGATACGACAGCGGCCATAACGAAGCCTGCCATTACTGGCGGCATGAGGTTAAGTGCTACCGTTGCCACCGCATTGTTCGCTTCGATGTTCGGAAACTCAGCCAATGCTACGAGGCCTAAAACCGCAGGAACAAAGGCGAATAGAGCCATAATAATACCACAAATGATAGAACCGAGAACGGCCGTTCTTTCATCCTTCGCTGCAAAGTACCGTTGTACGGATTCTTGGCCGGTGGAGAAGGTCATGAAGTACATAATGATGAGGCCAATGATGGTTTTCCAACCAACCTTCGTAAATCCTAATTGTTCAGGCGGCAATTTCGCAACTATCGATTCCCAGCCGCCCACATTGTGCAATACGAACGGCACAGCGAGGGAGAAGCCCCCAACGAGGACGAAGAAATGGATAACATCTGTCATCGTTACGCTCCACATACCGCCGGACATGGTGTAAATTACGAGTACCGCGCCGCAGATGAGGATAGCTAGCTCTGTTGAAAGCCCTGTGAGAACGCTAATAATGGTTGCAGTTGCTGTAATCTGTACGCCTGCAAGGGTGATCGTTGCCAGCATGGACAAAATGGAAGTAATGAGATGGCTAGATGCGCCGAAACGACGGCCGATGATCTCTGGTACTGTTGTTGCCATGGCACGCCGCAAGAGTGGTGCAATCAACGCAACGAGGATAACACCAATCCCTGCAGATACTACGTACCAACCTGCAGATAAACCCCAAGAACCATATGCTTTCGCTGCTACACCTACGGTGCTCCCACCACCGATTTCCGTAGCTGCTAATGTGCCTGCCGTCATAAGAACCCCAATACGACGACCTGCGAGTAGATAGTCAGTACTATCTTTTACACGAATATGACAATATACGCCGACTAATAAATTCAGTAATAAATAGGCGCAAACAATAACCCAAATAATAGTCAGAGAATCCATATGACACCTCCAAAAATTTACACTATCTAGAGATTCATACTAAATCACCCTTACTACTTGCGGTGCATATATCAAGTATAGTTTAATTATCCATAAAAACTGGGGAAAATACAAAGAGGAGTTTTATTGCTCGTTGCAGAATATATATACATTGGGAATAAAAAAAGCCCGTTACTAACGGGCTTTTTTATGTATTTATCTGTATATCACTATTATTCGTTCCTTATTATGTCGTATATTAGTTTCGTCCTATAATAGACTTAGGATAGTCAGATGAGGTTGGACCTCTCTTCGTTTTGCCTTACAAAAAGCAAATAGCCCTCCGTTGCCTAGTGTAACTAGATAACTGAAAGGCCATTTCCTAATGTTTTACTGATTTAGAGATGAGCCTGACGGCACTACTCGTCTGACTATTTATCTATCTATATTATAGTAAGGTTATGTTATATCGTCAAATTGAGATGAACCTCATATATTAAATAGAAACAAACCTCATGCATAGTGAAATATAAAGTTATAAATAATAGGCACGATCTTATTTGCATAGTATACTTATGCTAATAAGGTTGTGCTTATTTGTTTTATAAATATGAGAGACGCAAAGAAGAGAGGTTTTTATGTTACGTAAAAGTTTACTACTGATGACGGCGATAGCTGCTTTCACCATGAATGTATGCGCTGTACAGATCGAAGTGCCGAAAGAACAGCCACCTGTTCCAGGCGCAGATGCGAGTATTCCTGCCAATGCGTATGAAAATTATCGTCATATTAATAAGGTAGCGGAGCAAGAGGTAGAGTCATATATTCAATTTGTAGAATCGAAGTCTGTAAATCCGGCATCGAAACTGGATAAGTTATATCGAGAACGGTCTGGTTTTGTTAAGGCTTCGGAGCTTGCGGATTATTCGCAGTCTACAGTTGTGTTGCTGCATGAAGGGAATAAGAATATCAGATTATCCGTACCAAATGTTAGCTTACGTGGTGATGTTGTAGAGTCTCCATCTGGAAAACAAGGGCCCTTGTTTGCTGTTCGAAGCCTTAGTGCGTTTTTAGTTGTTGGTCCACCGCATGCAAAAGAGCTTAATAAATATTCTGAAAGTAAAGGAAAATATATGTATCCAGGATTACGGAATACATCTTGGAAATTTATGTCGAACAATGCTCGTGTGATGTATACGGAATTCACACTGAATGATACAAAAAATGCCTGTGGCATTACCTATGGTGGTTGGGTTAATACAGAAGATCCATATCAAGATCAAGCACCTGAAGTGGTGATGAGTAATTATATTATTCCATCCATAGAATCCTTAGCTGGATTAGATAGTTATAGCCAGATTGAGCATTGGGGAAACTTTCACTATCGCATTCCTAAGACGGCTAAGTTAGTCAGTGAAGCCGTAGAAAATGAGAGACATGAGGTGAGAACCTATGAGGATACAGGGGTTAAAATACGGGTAATACGTAGCGCAATCATGAGTAAAGAGACAGATAACACGCTGATTAAGGTTCCAATAATATATTATTTACATAAATATAATGATTTAGAGACGCCTACACAGTACGCCGTAGTGTGGAATAACGGAATTCCTGGTTCTTTAGTTGATGCCTATAAGCCCAATCGTGAATCCTATCTTCGTCATGTTATGAAAGATTCTGTATACTATTACAGTTATCGCATTAATTATGATGAAAGTAAAACGTCTTATACACATAAACAGCTGAGAAATATGATTGAATATGTGGGATTTGATGATGCGGCAAGATTACGAAAAGAGCCACAATGGCGAGAGAAAGGGTCATATAAAGAAAGACTCGAAAATAGCCCAGTATTTATCCCTTGGTATATGGAATGGGTTAAACTGTTGACTCAATAAAAAACTTTGCTTTTTTAGCTTGTATAATATTAGATAGGAGAGAGGCAATGAGTAAACTCAAATACATTAAAATTATATTAGTGCTTTTGCTTAAATCTTATCTCATTTATCTATGGGTCAACTTCGTAGGGACGTTTACTAATCTACTCTATTATATTTATATATTGAAAGTATATTCATTGGAGCATTTCGGTCTATTTCTATTTTTTCTCTTTGGTAATATATGCAGTATTCTGTGGCTTGTTTTATGGTGTAAGCGATTACCACCAGCTTTTAACAAGCCTCAAATATATTATGAAGTTAAAGACTGGATACGAATTAAGAAAGCAGAGGCACTTATCTATAAAGTCCTATTTGGCAGTTTACTACTTTTGTTAAAGCTATGTCTTGTAGTGTATATCTTAATTATAGCTTCCATGATTTTAAGCATTCCATTGGTAAATTCTTAGTATTCTTTCAAAAGTTAAATAAACTAAAAGCCGAGCTTTTAATCATTAGAATTAGCTCGGCTTTTATTGGTTTATTCATATATTTATATAATATGGTCTTTATTGTATCGTATATTAGTTTGCTCTATAATAGACTTAGGATAGTTAGACGAGGTTGGGCCTCTCTTCGTTTTTGAAGGGAGGGGTGCTTATGAGTGGGTATAAAATCATTATGGTTATCCTTGGGATTTTATCAGTCATGATATCCTTTGGAGCACTTGTGGCGCTTATTTGTTTTGAAATAGCAAAATAGCCCTTCGTTTCTTCGGAAATTAGATAAAACGAAAAGGCCATTTCTACATGTTTATATGTTATTAGAGATGAGCCTGACGCAACTACTCGTCTGACTATCTATCTATATTATAGATGTAAAGATTTATATCGTCAAATTGAGATAAACTGGAGGTCTTTATGAAACCATTTGAAACAAAAGATTATCAAGCTTTTACCATGTTTGAGAATCGTTGGGCTCTTGTTACGGCTGGAACGCTTGATGATTTTAATACGTGTACGGTTAGTTGGGGCAGTATGGGCAACATATGGGGCCCTAATGGTGGCGATATATCCACGGTGACAGTGTACATTCATCCAGCGCGTTACACTCAAGAGTTTATGGCTAAATATGATACCTTTACAGTTAGTTTCTTCCCTGAAAGCTATCGCAAGGCTCTTGGTTATTTAGGTTCTCATTCTGGTCGCGACGAAAATAAGGTGGCAAATTCTGGCCTAACACCAGTTGCGGCAGGTGATGGGGTGACTTTCAAAGAAGCAGAGTTAACATTTGTATGTAAAAAGCTATATGAACACCAATTCGATGAAGCCCATTTGGCAGAAAAGATAAAAGAATTCTATGCGTCATATCCTGATGCCTACACACAAGCTGGGCATGATCGCTGGGAACCACATTATATGTACATTGGTGAAGTAGTTGATGCCATAGAGGACTAGTCTGTCCACATAACAAATGAAGACATACATACAATTCTTTGGGATACCGTGAATGCTGTATCTTAACTAAGTATATTTTAGTTTTCTAGTACTAAAAAAGTCGAGCTTCTATCGTTTAGTTGCTCGACTTTTGTTAGTTAATTTATATATTTGTATAATATAATGCTTATGAAAGCTATTTTATAATGGTGTTAATATAGATCGTCTATGCTTCTGGAAATAGAACATGTTCTTGCATTTTAAAATTAGGATTATTGGTAGAATCAAAGAACTCAATCATATTCCGTAATTTTTGAACTTCCTCAGCACTTAAAAAACTTGGATAGAAGATAGTATAAGTAAAACTATATATGCCATCATAGGAGTTAAAGTTTAGAATGTGATCATCCTTATTAGGTTCATAGCTGTGTATGGTTAGACCAGGGATGTTATTGTTCCATACAACTGAGTAATTGATATAGTCTGATGCTGATGGATGGTAACGGTAAATATCCCAGAACGTATTTAAATCAGTTTTAAAATTGTAATGACCGTTTATAACAAGTTCATGCGCATATGGGTTTTTAGGAATATTGTCAGTAGAAATAAAGAATGTTATGTCTCCTTTTTTGTAGTATCTAATATCTTGGTGGTCGGTGCCCTTACTTTCACCTTCGTATATGGCGTCTTTTGGTACACGGTATTGTACACCGTTTAAGCTTTCTATGCGTGAATATTGATTTAATTCATTTAGGTTTTGTACAGAGGGAAGCACATAATTAGCCAATAATTTATCTGTAGGAACCTTGTTCAAAACGGGGTTGTTATCATAATAGACAAACCCTGCGTGATATAAAGGATAACGCATGTTATAGCCCTTAAATTTAAAATTAATCGTGTCGATGGTGAGCGTTGTTTTTTTACCGTTTTTAAGGTGTGGCATCTTCATGCTATCCCAAGTGCTGTAGGTAACAGTAGGATATGAAAATACAGTACCCTTTATATCAGAAATCTGTTTTGAGGACTTTCGTTTCGCATTGGCTTGTAAGAAATTACGGACGTCTTTGTCTGTTAGCTTTTCATAAGCTATTTTGGTGTTGCGCCAGTCGTAATCTTTAAAATCTGCGTAGTCAATTTCTAAATTGAGACTTCCGTTATCGGTTAACACTCGATAGTCCTCAATAGTTCGACTCGGATTTTTGTAACGCCCTATATGATAATCACTTTTTATGCCCGCTACAGGGAATGAAAGCCGAATTTGGTTGTAATTATCGTGAATGGATATGATTGTATTATGGTAATGTTGACCGCGATATATAGAGGCTGCTTTAGTATACTCAATTTCGTTTTTACTAATACCGTTAGCCTTGTCAGTTGCTTTTAATGTTTCCACATAGTTTACTACATCCTTTTCAATATCAGAGTTTGTGGTTTGGTAATTTATGTAGGCATCTTTGGTAATCTTAGAATCTGCACCAGGAATATTAACATCGATGGCTCCTACTGGTGATAATATAGTGCTTATGATGAAAGCACACGCTAATAGTGGTAGTTTAGTCATGGTGGTATCTCCCGCTCTCATTTTCGTATTTATTGGTATTGTAGTAATCCGTAGGTTATGTTATTAAGTATAATTATATAACTAAATGGCTATATTTTTTAGTGACATGGAAGCGTGTTTTGCTTACATGCTACTACCCCCTATGGGGCATGAGTCCTTTTTTATAGGTATTGTAGCGTCAGGTTCTGATTTCAGTGTGATTATCTTAATATTAGGTCTATAGGTTATATAAATAGTGTAAATTGATAAAATTTTTATAAAATATAATCCCACAAAAACTGCAAAATCTGATATAATATTAGTATGAAAATCGACGTATGTAAGGACTAAAAAATGGTGTGTATGAAGTGATTTTCTGGCCTAGAAAATCACTATATCCTTAGTATTCAGTCGATATAATCGGAATGTTGTATATATGAAATGACTACGCAAATGCGTAGTTTTTATTATTTTTTGTTTGGTGTAGGTAGTCCCATGAGTGTAGTGAAGCCCTTATTATGGCTATTAGAACCGTATATCGTATACAAGGCCTATTTGTGGGGCGTCCGCTTCATGGCACAGCCTTTTACATGGGAAGGCGAATTAGATTGGTTCGCTTTTATGCTAACCATACTGCTCGTCATTGATGTGGTGGCGTTGCCCTTGGTGATCTTCTATTGCCCTGGTTTGAATCCTGGGGTACGTGTCCCGGACTGGATTCGCCGTTTAGGAACACCTATTTATGCCGTCCATAATTGGCTTGATAGTAAGGTGGGTGGCGACACATCTACGCCGATTGTATGGCTTCGTAAAGCCTTGCATTCCCTACTTTTATTCATTTATTATTTGGTGCCATTTTACGTGGGTGGTCATCTCGTAATGGGTCTCGTAGTAGCGCTCATGTATGACGTTCTCGTATGGGCGCATGGAGGTGTGTGATGACGACTTGTGAATGGCCGACGACGCCTTTATATCAGGATTACCATGATTACGAGTGGGGCCGACCAATTCATGATGACCAACATCAATTTGAACATCTTTGTCTTGAAAGCCTCCAATGTGGCCTCAGTTGGCTTACGATTTTGAATAAACGAGATATCATTCGAGAATGCTTTGATCATTTTGATATTGATGCGGTGGCTGTTTATGGTGAAAGTGACATTGAACGCATCATGCAGACGGAGGGGATGCTTAAGCACCGTCCTAAAATTGAAGCTATTATCAATAATGCTGCGGCTTTTAAACGTATTCAATCTGAATTTGGTTCGTTTTGTAACTATATTTGGGGATTTACAAATCATAAAACGATTATTTATGAAAACCATCCTGAAGGGCATTTCCCTACTAAAAATGGTCTATCCACGCGGATTAGCAAAGACTTAAAGAAGCGGGGATTTAAGTTTGTAGGGCCTGTAACAATTTATTCACACCTACAAGCCAGTGGCCTCATCAATGATCACGGTAAAGATTGCCCTTGTTTTGAGGAGATTAATAAAACAGCAGATATCGTACGTTTACCTGTAGACGATGAAGCTTAAGGAAGATAAGCAGAGATTAGTTAACAATAGTTTTTGCGCATGATTGAGTTTACATAATTGAATTTGTTGTTATGTGGAATTGGGTGTACACTAAAATCGATGAGGCGATAGCGACTCATCTCATGTTGGCCCGCTTTATATAAACACATATACTCTCTCTCTCCTAAGCGGGTCTATCATTAGTTCTCTCTCAACGCTATAAACTATACAGAGCCTCTACCTTATTGGGTAGAGGCTTTTTGCTGTATATAATGTTATAAGAGGAGCAATACTGTATTAGGGAGCTCTATAACAGCATTAAACAGGCTATATGTATGGTCTTAAAGAATCTTTAATTAATCCAATTTCATAGTATATATTTTATACCATATAAATTGATTTCTTTCGATGTAGTTGTTATACTAAAGTAAACTGATAGTGTTACTTTCACAATTAAAGAAGGGAAATATATGATTGGTTTGGGAACGGCCATTAACATTGGTCTCATTATAGCTGGTAGCTTATGTGGCCTCGCGTTTGGTCGCTTTATGAAAGAAAATTTAAAGCAGACGCTCATGATTGTGAGCGGTATTATCGTGCTCCTTCTCGGTATGAGCGGGGCCATGCAGTATATGCTCGTCATTGTCAACGGATCTCTACAAACAACGGGGCCGCTATTGATGATTATTAGCATGGTCGTAGGCGCCGTGATTGGCGAAATTATCGATCTTAATCATTGGATTACCGTGTTTGGTGATTGGGTGAAAGCTCGCACTGGCAATGCTGGTGATCCAAAGTTTACACATGCTTTTATTACTGCATCTTTGACGTTTACTGTAGGTGCTATGGGGGTACTGGGCTCTATTCAAGACGGCCTTACTGGAAATTATCAAACACTATTATTGAAAGGCATCCTCGATGGTATTATCGTTATGGTTATGGTATCCTCTATGGGAAAAGGGGCGCTGTTCTCCTTTATTCCTGTAGGTATTACGCAATGGCTCATCACGGCAATGGCACATATTGCAGCGCCTCTGATGACACCTAGTGCCATCGATAACCTATCCTACGTCGGATCTATTCTGATTTTCTGCGTTGGTATCGACCTCATTTGGCCTGGTAAAATACGTATTGCAAACCTTTTGCCAGCCATTTTCATGGCAATGGGGCTTACATTTTTGCTATAATTAGCATTACAATAATATATAGATTTTTATAAGAGACCTATATTCTCTGAACCTTTGATGTGTACTTTGTACATGATACGGTCGAGGATGTAGGTCTTTTTACATTTTTAAAATCAATTTAGTAGATGTGCGAATTAATGATAGTTTTAATTCAATTATGACAATAAGGTAAATTTATTACATTCCGAAATAGGTGACCAATAGAGTCATCGCAAGTGTAGGATTTAAATGATGTTTTATAGAATTCTTTTACCAAAATTGTTTGTAGAATAATTTCAATTCTATGTATAGTTATTCTTCAAGTATATGTTATTGAATTATACCTGTTTAACAGGTATAATCAAAGGAGAGATTCTATGATTATTGGATTTAAGGATAAGGAAACAGAAAAAGTTTACTATCAAAGCTTTTCCAAACGCTTTTCTCCGTTTATACAAAGGCTAGCTCTTCGTAAATTACTATTGTTAGATAATGCTGAATCATTACAAGATTTACGTTGGCCACCAGGTAATCGCTTGGAGTTGTTGCAAGGAAATCGATTTGGTCAGTATAGCTTGCGGATTAATAGCCAGTACAGACTGTGTTTTAAAGTGAAAGATATTAATAGTTTTTATGATGTAGAAATTGTAGATTATCATTAATAGAGAGGAAATTAATATGGAAAAGTTTATTCCTACACCTACCATTAGTGAAATATTAAAGGAAGAGTTTATGGATCCATTAGGACTATCTGCATATCGATTAGCTAAGGATATACATGTGCCTGTTTCACGTATTCAAGAAATATTGAATGGTACACGGTCTATTTCAGCAGATACATCGTTGCGTTTAGCGAAATACTTTGGTGTTTCGGAAGGGTATTTCTTGCGTTTACAGATGGATGTTGATTTGCGTACAGCAAAACTTAGTGAGGGGATGGATGAAGTATTATCCTCTATTACACATTGTGCTTCATTAGACCCCGTAGACTGTCAATAAGAGATTGATAACTTTCGATGTATTTGGTAAAATTAACTTAAATAAGTAAGTTGTTACAACATTGAATATTGATATAAGGAGAACCTATGTTATTCGTTGAATATCCTAAATGCACAACATGCAAAAAAGCAAAGAAATTCTTAGATGATCACAAAATTAAGTACACAGATCGTGACATCAAGTCCGAAAATCTTACAGCAGAGGAAATCGCTGCTTGGTATCCACAATCTGGCAAGGATTTGAAAGCATTCTTTAATACTTCTGGTATGATTTACCGTGAACAACAATTAAAGGATAAATTGCCGAACCTTAGTGAAGAAGAAAAACTAGCTTTATTAGCATCTAATGGCATGCTTGTAAAACGTCCTATCTTGGTTCTTGAAGACAAAGTACTCGTTGGATTTAAAGAAGCAGAATGGATTGAGGCGTTGAAGCTCTAATTTCATTTTAGTTAACCGAAAGAACAGGTCCCTAAAAGCCTCCATAGCGAGCTAAGTCGTTTTTAGGGACCTGTTCTTTCTACTTTTTTAATAAAGAAATTAGAGCTCACAACTAGGATCTATTAAAATAGCCTACAAAGCGAGCTAAGTCATTTTTAGAGATAGGTCCGTTCCTTTTTTATACAATTTATGAAATTAGAGCAACAACTGGGGACTCTCATTTATCAAAAATTTTGATTTGTATATAACTTATATATTTTGTATAATATTTACATGATAGATATACCCCTATAGGTACTATAAAATTTAGAATAAAAACAAAAGGTAATTCAGATCGGTAGTTGATTACTGTTAGGTTAATATTAGTACGATATTAACACAAGATTAGTGTCATATTGCATGGGGGTGTACCTTACTATTTAATAAATTGTTTTGTATTTTATTTCCGGATTAAGTAAGGCCGGTATCTCATTTATAGAGAGGTCTATATGAAGTTTTTACAGTCTTTATCAGCGCAGGTGTCTCTGCGCACGCAGGGGGCCATTTTGGCACTCGGCATTTTGTTTATTATATTAGATGCGCTTACAGAACCTATGAATCCAGCTATTGATTTGGCTTGGGTGACGGTCATCATTTGTGGCTTGCCATTGCTGATTAACAGCGTGCAAAGTATTTTGGATCATTTAGAGATTCACGCTAATTTTCTCATTGTGATAGCCATGGTGGCGCTTATTGCGATTGGAGATTACCATACGGCGGCTTATGTAGGACTCATCGTACATGGTGGCTTTTTCTTAGAGCAGCTTATTACGGGCGACGTACATTATACATTGGATGATGATATGTTGCCGACCATGCCTACACAGCTTGTAGCCTTGCGTCAGGGCATCAACAATTATTCATCTGTTATTGTTGTGGCTGTCATGTTGCTTTCCATGGGTTCCTATGCATTGACGCAGAACTTTATGCATACCATTACATTGCTAGTTATCCTTTGCCCATGCTCTTTGGAACTCGTTCTTGTGGCACTCATGATGGGTTCTCTCGTAGATGAAAACTCTCCAACGGCGGGACTTTCAAAAGAGGCGAAACAATGCCATTTGGGCCTACTTATCGTGTCCATTTTGTTCCACGTTGCCATCATCGGTGCTGGTGTGTTAGGATCTATCAATCCTGTAACAGCTGCTGCATTGCACGGCTTGGCGCGACTTGGTCTCGTGTATAATTTGAAAGTATTAAACGGCTCCTTGTGCATCGCATAAATAATTAAACTCCCCTAGTAATCATAAGTATTACTAGGGGAGTTTTGTATATACAACAGTGAGTTGCACAGTATGTATTTTATATTACGTATTCTATTGCTGGCCTTTGTCTCCAAGGGTGAGGAGTAGGAAGACGATGGATAGGATACATGCACCAACGAGGGCAATGAAACCACCATCCCAACCGTAGAGGTCAACCATGAGACCCATGAAAGCACCAGCACCAGCAGAACCGATGAGGTAACCAAGAAGGCCTGTAAGTCCAGTAGCACCACCTGTTGCTACGCGTGGTACCATGTCCGCTGCTTGAAGGCCAATCATCATAACAGGACCGTAGATGAGGAAACCGATAGCAATGAGTGCTAAGTTATCGATGAGGACATTGCCGGCAGGGTTAAACCAGTATACGAGGATCGCCAAGATAACGAATAACATGAAGCAAATCGTAGCTGGAGCACGGCGGCCGCGGAATACGCGGTCACTTAAGTAACCACTTACAAGCATGCCTGGAATACCAGCCCATTCGTATAAGAAGTAAGCCCAACGGGAACCTTCTTTTGTGAAGCCTTTCACAGCGGTTAAGTAGGTCGGTGCCCAGCTAACTACGCCGTAACGGATGAAGTATACAAAGATATTTGCAATCGCAAGATACCATAAGTATTTATTATGCAAAATATATTTGTAGAAGATTTCTTTGAAAGTACTTTTTTCTTCATTTGCTGTATGTGTATGAACGACTTCGTGTTTGTATTCTTCGATAGGCGGTAAGCCACAGGATTGAGGTGTATCTTTCAACAATACAAAGGTAATAATCGCTAACACGATAGAGATAAGGGCAGGGAAGAAGAAGATACTATGCCATGTACCGAATAGGTAGATGCCAAGCGTAGCAAGAGGAGCGATAATGCCGCCACCTAGGTTGTGGGAAACGTTCCACCAAGACCACCAAGCACCGCGTTCGGAACGGGAGAACCAAGTTACCATGTTTTTTGCATATGGAGGGTAGCCCATACCTTGGAACCAACCGTTTAATAAGGCAAGCACGCACATGATAGGAATACTGCTCATAACACCTGGTAAGGTGCCGAATAATAACATAACTAAAGCACTCAGCAATAGACCTACTGTGGAGAAGTATTTTGGGTTAGAGCGGTCAGACGCATTACCCATAACAAATTTACTTACGCCGTAAGCTACGGATAAGATGGTCATAACTATACCGAGATCCGCTTTGGTGTAGCCGTACTCAGCAATCATGTACGGAACAGCCAAACTAAAGTTTTGGCGGATCAAATAGAATGTAGCATAACCAATAAATGTACCTGCAAAGACTTCGCGTCGAAGACGTTTGTAGGTGGAATCGATTTGCGCCTCTGGTAAACGTTCAATATGAGGAGCAGGAGAGAAAATCGACATTGTTACACATCCTTTCTACAACATGTCATTTGTAATAATACCATGTTGGGTATGTAGTCGACTATACTTAATTTTCTATTATAATAAATAGTTATTAGGAAACTGCATTATGGATAGTATTGATTAGGGTGAAATAGTATTGAATAGATTGAGAATCATCAGAATATCTTTTATGTAAAAATCATTAAATTTGCGAATATATATATGAGTAACTGTTTATACATTTGTGTAATGAGGCTATGCATGAATAATATAATCTTATTGAATCCGCATTTTTTCTGTACTTTTGAGTGTATATGAGTAATTGTACATATTTTGTTATTGACACAAGGTAATGCGAAAATCGTTAGCTTGGCTGACCGTTGGGTCACATGGATTGTAGTGATTGCGTTATTGGCCGCGGTTGGCACCTATGTGGTAACTGGAGAAATCATTCGTGCCGTAACCATCCTCGTTGTGTTCTGTCCTTGTGCTCTCGTATTGGCAACGCCGGCAGCGATTATGGCGGCTATTTCTAATGCGAGCCAACACGGTTTCCTCGTGCGCCGTGGTAATATTATGGAACGCTTGGCGAAGGTTGATACGATGACCTTTGATAAAACAGGTACCTTGACCTATGGTACACCTGAGGTGACCGCCGTTGAGACTGTGGGTCCCATGCCTACTGATGAGTTGTATCGATTGGTTGCTTCGGTAGAGACTAAATCTGAGCATCCATTGTATATGTTGCTGTTGATGGTGTATTGGCTGGTTATGTGGCTTTGGCGGATCGTGTTCGCCGTGAAAGTCGCGCCGTAGTAGAGTCCTTAAACGAACTTGATGTGATGCCTGTTCTTTTAACAGGTGACCATGTGGCAACAGCGAAAACGATTGGTAAACGATTGAACGTATCCAATGTGATTGCAGACTGTTTGCCAGAAGATAAAATGGATACAGTGGCTCAATTACAACAAAACGGCAACATTGTAGCCATGGTTGGCGATGGTGTAAACGATGCACCAGCCCTCAAAAAATCTGATGTGGGCATCGCTATGGGCGGTGTTGGTAGCGATATCGCGGTAGAGGCAGCAGATATCGTTCTCGTAAACGATAATATTAAAGAAATTCCTCATCTCGTAGCCTTATCTAAACGCATGATGACCACAATTAAGGTAAACCTTTCCTTCTCCTTGCTCTTGAACTTTGTGGCCATCATCTTGGCAATGGTTGGTACCTTATCCCCCGTGTGGGGCGCCCTTGTTCATAACGGAGGGAGCCTTCTCGTAGTTGCAAACTCTGCATTACTGTTGCGTTGGGCTTACAAATCTAATTACATAGTAGATGATGATCATTCCGTTCTCATGAACGCAGCTCGTAAACGTGTGTTTGAGGCTTAATAGTAGTTCATTATAAATATCAGTAAGGAGTGTGTGTATCGATTTGATTACTAAATCGATGAGCGTTAAAAAATAATATAGTCAATAAAAAGCGCTATCTATCCCTAAGGAAACTCAAATAGAGTTGTGGGATAGATAGCGCTTTTGTTTCACTTATAGTATGAAATCGATGGTTTCTAGTGTTGATTAATCAATATATGTTACAGGATAACCTTTGGCTTCGATTTCACGGCGGTTAAGACCATTTGGTAGATCTGGGTAGCCGATAGCGAGGCTAGCGTAGACTTTTTCGTCTTCGCTAAGACCTAGTTCACGCATTTTGGCTTGGATGCGTTCATTATCTTGAAGATGACGGATTTGGTTAACCCAGCAACTACCAAGGTCAAGTTCATTGCAAGCAAGCATCATGTTTTGCATAGCACATGACACGTCAGCAAAGTTGTTGGCATAACTTGGTTTACTAGCCAATACGATGAGTACAGGCGCATTATAGTGGAATACAAATTTGCCTTCGGCGGACATCTTAATGATATTCACCATGTAAGGTAAAGTATTTTCTGTAATCGGCATTTTGCCGTATTCTTCTTGAACGAGTGTTACTAGCTCTTTGAGCACGACTTGATTCGTAATAACCATGAAATGTGTTAATTGCGTATTACCGCCAGATGGAGCGCGGCGACCTGCGTCGAGCACTTGATCGATGAGCTTTCTAGATAATTGATCAGCTTTAAATTTACGTGTACTATGACGAGTTTTGATGCACTCTAAGGTGTTCATATAGGCCTCCTATTATAAGTTAGCTTTGATATAGAATTTCTTTTATTATACTACAAGGAAGGACCTAGTAGGGGGCGTATTTTTACTAAGTCATTTATTAGGAGACGGGCCTGCAACGAAAGAAGATTTCCTTGAAAACAGAAGTTATAACTTTCTAATTTAATATCAAATAAATTTATAAATAAAGTAACAACTTTATGGTATGATTTTTACCCATAAATTCTATAGAAGCGCCTAATTCTTAACGAATAAGAAAATAAATATTAATTGACAAATTTAAAAATATCTGTTCAAAGTGGGCTTTTTGCGTTGACTGTTTACCGTAAAATTGTGTACAATTAATTAGTAGATAATTGTGTGCATATGGAGGTAGAATATGGCAGAAATTGGTGTACTTGAAGGGTACAAACATAAAGAAGATGTTCCTGATTCAGAATATTTAAGATTGGAAAATCAATTGAGCTTTCCACTCTATGTAGTGGCAAAGGAAATTGTTAATGCATATCGTAGTCACTTAGATCCTTTAAATTTGACATATACTCAATACATCGTAATGATGGCATTGTGGCAATATGGTGATTTATCCGTTAAGGAATTGGGACAAGTATTGCGCCTTGATTCCGGTACATTAACACCGCTTTTAAAGAAATTAGAAGCCAAAGCATTCTTGAAACGCAAACGCAGTCGTCAAGATGAACGCGTAGTTATGGTAACCCTTACTGATACGGGCAAAGCATTACGTGATGTAGCGGTTCATATACCACGCCGCTTGGCTGAATCGTCAGGTCCTATATTTGACGTAGAAGAGACACGTCAATTGCGTATGTTGCTTAATAAATTGCTAGAAGCAATCGATAACGCAAATGCAAAAACAGCAGAGAACATGAAGGGCTAATTTGATACAACCTCATATGCATATATTCTGTAACTTTGGAAATCTAAAAATTTTATTAAAAATGTGATATACTATACATATAGCGTATTGTATTCAAGTCATGTGAGAGTATGACTGATTCGTGATTTGCCCTCGTGGCACAAAGGAGATCATTATGAATAAAAATTTATTAGGTGCATTTGTATTAGCCGGTACATTATTAGTAGGTGGTGTTGCAAACGCAGAAAACTGGAATGGGTTAGCTAACTACCCAGAGGTTCCAAATAGTGCAAATGGTACAGAAACGTATTTCTTTGATAAAGCATCTGAGTTTAAAGGTATCGATAGCAGCCGTAACAACGTATTTGGTGTTAATGTGATTAACATGCATAATAACCAATACGGGGAAGCTACATTGTTCAAATATCTTGTTAATCCAAGCTTACATACTGTATATCGTTACGCTCCAGATGGTCAAGTTTACCAAATTCAACCTGGAACAAATGAGTTCAATATGTTCATGGCTGCTTGGAAAGAAGTATACGGCACAACTTTCGAATTCCCAGCGTTATAATCTGATGGCCCGTGCCGTAATAATTACATAACTATTGCTGGTGAAAGCTCCTTTTGGGCTTTCACCAGTGTTGTTTATGGAGGTTTTTTTATGTCTAAATCTGAATTTGCTCAAGCCTATACGGAGCGTATGTTCCCTGATATTGCAGCCCCAGCAGGTTATATTGATCCAGAGTTTGAAGTATTGTTTGATAATTTTGCCTTTGATGAAGTCATCACCGAAGAAGGCCGTAATGTATCGGCAAAGGATCGCTTCTTAGCCATTCTTGCTACATTAGTAGGCGCCTCCGCTGTTGATGAATATGCATTAATGCTACCGGCAGCATTAAACTTTGGTCTTATTCCTGATGAAGTGGTAGAGCTCATTTATCAAGCGGTGCCCTATCTTGGCATCGGACGTGTGCGCCCATTCTTTAAGGTGACCAATAAGATTTTTGACTATCGAGGAGAAACCATTGTTGATCCCTCTCGCAGCACAATCACTGGAGAGTCCCGTCTTGAAAAAGGTGTAGAAAAACAAGTGGAAATCTTTGGCGAGTCTATGCGTAACTCTTACCAAGAAGGGCCAGAAGATATTCGTCATATCAACAAATGGCTTGCCAATATGTTCGGCGATTACTATACGCGTAAAGGCCTTAGCGTGGCTCATCGTGAAATGATTACCTTCTGCTTCCTTGCGGCTCAAGGTGGCTGTGAAGCTCAACTCAAGGCTCATGTAGAAGGTAATTTGAACGTAGGGAATAGTAAACAATATTTGATTAACATCGCATCCCAATGCGTGCCGTATATCGGCTATCCCCGTACCTTAAATGCCCTTCGTTGCATTCAAGAAGGCTACACCGCATGGGAAGCTAAACAATAAAGGAGTTCTATGTTTGATTTAAATCCGGTTCAGATATTAGCAAGTATTCCTGCTATTATGATCGTTTTTTCTATCTTTGGATATGCAGAGGCAAAGGTAGCAACTTGGTTTGGTGATCCAACGCCACGTCTGGCGGGGCGCCTCACATTGTCACCAATGGCACACCTTGATCTAATTGGTACCATCTGTATTATTCTTGTTGGCTTTGGTTGGGCAAAACCTATGTCAATTAATCCATCTTACTTTAAAGATCCACGACGTGATATAAGCTTGCTTGCCTTTGCAGGTCCTGTGGCAGGTCTTATAGCAGGCTTTATATTCACCTTTATATATATGCTCCTTGGAAAATTAGGCCTCATGGAGTCCCAAGGTCTTGCCATGGTTATGCAATATATTATTTTATATAGTATTGGCTTATCAATCTTCTGTTTGATTCCGTTCCCACCATTGCCTGGTTTTAATATTATCTTGCCGTGGTTGCCTACAGAGTGGCAGATGAGATATTACCAATTAGGGATGCTTAATTTATTATTCTTTATCATCCTTATTAACACACCCATTATTTCTATGGTTATTCGTCCATTACAACAAACGATATTTAAAATCTACTTTGCCATTATTGGGCTCATACTATAATTATATTTTGTGAAAGTTTCTACCATAAAGATAATATCTTTATGGTAGTTTTTTATAGTTTATAGATAGATTTAGCTTATCTTTACATATAATGTATTTGTAAATTTTTTTCGTTTTTTATAGTAACAATTTTACTTTTGACTGTTCTTTGGATTTTATATTAAAAACTATCGATATAGTTCCTCAATTGTGTTATAATAAATACAAAGATCGTAAATTTTCGATATAGCAATATTATAGTGCATCACTAGATATTGTTGATATAGTAAATCGATACACTAAATCGATACACTAAATCGATACACTAAATTGATACTGTATATAGATATTCAAGTGAATAAAAGAGGAATTACATATGAATTTTGAAGAAAATCAAGTGCCAGAGGCGATGCTGGACAAGCTTACAAAGGTGTGTACTTGCCGTAGCATTACGCGCAAAACGATTAAAGAAGCCATTTTAAATGGTGCTCATACATTTCCACAAGTAAAAGAAGTAACTCGTGCTGGTACGGGCGCTTGCGGTGGTAAAGGCTGTGGGCCTCGCATCGTAAAGTTGTTAGCTGAAATGAAAGAACAAGGCAAAATTTAAATTAAAACATCCAAAATATGAAATGTAAATTACGAAATTTCAAATTACAAAGTCGAAGCTAAGAACTATAAGCAATATAATATAAATTTAAAAGTTGAATCTATAAGCTGTAAATAGTAAACTTCAAAGATTAGATTAAATACATAAAGATTGTTGCTTAATCCCGCTATCGGACGTATCCGCAGGGTTTGGGTAACAGTCTTTTTGTGTTGTTGGGGTGGTCTTTATTTTTTGATATACTATACATAATACTTTTTAGAGATTTTGGAGGTATATATGTTTCGACGTTTCGTAGCAGCTACGATGATCGGCGCCTTAGCACTCACAACGGGTTGTGGTTTACATAATCCATTTACTTCAAAGGCAGAGCCTGTGACCTATGAGTCCGTAGTACAAAGCGAGCTTTCACCAGAGCAAAAGGTGGACAAGCTAGTGGCGAATATGTCCGATGCGGACAAGGTGGGCCAATTGTTAATGATTGGCATTCACGGTACGACGTTGAACGATGATGCTAAGTTTATGCTCAACGAATACCGCGTGGGCGGCATCATCTTGTTTGATCGGAACATGGAGTCCAAGGATCAAGTTAAAACGCTCATTGCAGACATTAATAAGGCTGGTAAAAGCGCGGGTTTAACGCCGTTGTTCCTCGGTATCGACCAGGAGGGTGGTGCCGTAGCGCGCATGGAGGATCAGCTCATTAAGGTTCCTCCTGCTGAGGAGCTAGGCAATGCACCTATTGAACAGGCTGCATCCTTGGCAAAACAGTCTGGTGCGGAATTAAAAGACTTGGGCTTTAACATTAACTTTGCTCCTGTGGCGGATTTGGGATTAACCTATGGTCGTTCTTATAGTACAAACCCTGATGAGGTTGTGCGCTATGCAGGTGCCGTTGGTAAGGCTTACGATGAAGCGGGCTTGTGGTATTCCTATAAACACTTCCCCGGCATTGGCAAGACTGACGTAGACTTGCATGCGGACACAAGCATCGTTCCTGTATCTAAAGAAACGCTGCTTTCAGAGGACACAAAGGTATTCGTAGACCTCATCAAACAGTCTAAACCGAATACCTATGCAATCATGGTATCTCATGCGATGTATCCACAAATCGACCCAGACCATCCCGCTAGTTTATCGAAGGCGATTATTACTGATTGGTTGCGCAAGGACATGGGTTATAATGGCGTTGTCGTAACAGACGATATGGATATGGGAGCCCTCGCGAAACACTACACCTTTGGCGATATGGCGGTGCAATCCATCCTCGCAGGCAGCGATATCTTGCTTGTGTGCCACGAATACGAACACATGCAAGAGGCTTACAATGGCCTTATGAAAGCCGTGAAAGACGGTCGCATCTCAAAAGAACGACTCGATGAATCGGTGAAACGGATTTTGCTTATGAAAATGAGCCGAGGATTGTAATCTCAAATGCCTCCGAATGTGTAAAGAAAATATATTTACACACTTGTTTAACAAAACTAGCCATCTCTTTTTAGAGGTGGCTAGCTCTGTGTTTAAAGCGCTATCTATTGTTTTGTGACTCGGACCTTTGACCTTGTATTCAGTGAGAAAGCTATTTTTATACATAATCCTTTCTTGAAAATGGGGGTTTACATAAGTATACTAATGATATGAATAGATAGTTTGACTGAGTGCTGAGCGATTTTGGTAGATGGTGCTCAATGACTTGGTGCTTAGTTTAACCCGTTAAATCGCTGAGATGGTTATATGGGATGTTTAGATAGGTGTTAGATAGTAATGCTAAGGAGAATCTTATGAAATTATGGAAATTTAATAAGCGGAGTTCTACCTTGGCAGATATGTCTATGAATCGTGTGCTTTTAACGGAGCTCATTGCAAAGGGGGCCCTTGTTGGGGTGATTGCAGGTTTCTTTGGGGCATCATACCGCTATTTGATACTTGAATCAGAGCATATCCGGTGGCACCTGATGGATGGTATTACTATGGAATGGGCCATAGGTTGGCTTGTGGCCATGGTCATTTTTGCTTTTATTGTAGATCGATTGCTAGCGTGGGCCCCATTGTCTGGTGGTTCGGGCATTCCTCAAATCGAAGGGGAAATGCTTGGACTCTTTGATATGAAGCCCTATCGGACACTAGTATCTAAAATGATTGGTGGCGTACTGACCGGCTTTGCAGGATTTTCCGTAGGTCGTGAAGGGCCAGCCGTACAGATTGGTGGTTCTGCCGGCAAAATCGTGTCTTACTGGATGAATTCGGGGCTACGAGAACAGCGTATTTTGACATCCGCAGGTGCTGGGGCAGGCTTAACAGCTGCCTTTAGTGCGCCCGTATCGGGAGCGATGTTCGTCTTTGAAGAGGTACATAAAAGCTTTTATCCGTATCTCGTTGTACCAACCTTCGTGGCAACTTTGATTTCTAACTATATTACAGTTAGTATCTTTGGACTTACACCAGCGTTAGGCTTTACGGTGACCTCAGGGGTTCCTATTGAATATTTTCCAATATTGCTCATGGTTGGTGTTATCATGGGGCTATGTGGCGTGTTATTCTGCCGTATGATTTTTGCTTTCAAGAGGTTCTTTGATTGGTTCAAATGTTCTCGATTCTTGAAATTAGCCCTTACCTTTGTGGCAGTGGCAGCCATTGGCTTTGATTCGCAACTCCTCTTGGGTGGGGGCAATGACCTTGTGGGTCAGCTTGCCTTTCAATCTCATGGCGTATTGCTCTTAGGTGGCATCGTATTAGGCAAGATTTTACTTACCACCTTCTGCTATGGCAGTGGTGCTCAAGGGGGCATATTTTTGCCCATGCTTGTAATTGGTGCCGCAACAGGTGCTTTTTGTGAAAGCTTACTTTCAACCTTAGGACTTATTTCTCCTGATTTTGTACCACAGTTCGTTATCTGTGCCATGGGTGGCATGTTAGCGGCCGCTATGCGGACCCCAATTTTGGCGATTTTGCTCGTTCTTGAAATGACGGATAGTTTCTCTAATATTTATGCTATCGGTATCGTTACGCTCGTGGCCTATCTTGTGGCGGAGCTTTTAAAAGAACCGCCGATTTACGATTCCTTGTTGCAAGCCATGAGTGGTCAAAGCAATCTAGAATCGGTGCAAACCTTCTTTCAAACGAAGGTGCCTGTGGTGGCAAACTATACAGATGTACAATTACAAGATTTGGCCTTGCCAGATGGGACGCTCATCGTAAGCATTCGTCGCAACGGCACATACATTGTGCCCCTTGGTGATGTGAAGCTCGAGCCAGGCGATGAATTACAAGTCTCCTGTGAACGTGGCCGATTGAAGGCGGCTAAGGAATTTTTCCAATCAAATTAGTCATTATATCTAAAGCTAATCGTTGATTCGTGGTATATATTAGGAGTAGTTTATGAAAATTGTGAAAGCTACTGAGTCAGATGTATTGGATCTGTACCGTTTGCAATTGCTTACATTTGAAAGCGAAGCGGAGATGATTGGAAGTCGAATGGTTCCTGCATTGATGGAGTCGGAAGAGGAGTTTAAAGCTACTTTCACCCAATGGCATACCTATAAACTGGTAGATGATGGGGGAAGAATCATCGGAGGTATTCGCTATCAATATGACGATGGCGTGGTAGAGGTCGGTCGCTTGATGGTGCATCCAAACTATCGGCAACAAGGGTTGGCTCGGAAGTTATTAGTTTTCGTAGATGAACAATGCAGTCAAGACCGGCGTGTATTATATACATGTACGAAAAGCTGGATTAATATAAAGTTATATACAAAAATGGGGTATAAAGCCGTTAGAGAAATACAGGATGAAACGGGATTATCCTTTGTATATATGGAGAAACAATAATTCAAACGGCATGGGAGGTTTTAATGTGCTTGATAATATAGTGGCATTTTATATATTCTTTACCGTAGTTGGCTTTTTAGCAGCTATGCTTGGCACCATCATCGGTGCCGGTGGGGGACTTGTCTTTGTGCCTCTCTTTATGTACTGGTTCCCAGAGTGGTCTCCATCTATGGTCGTAGGAACATCGCTTTTTTCTGTTATGTGTAACGCCATTTCTGGATCTATAGCGTATCTTAAGCAAAAAAAGGTATACATTAACGCTGCTATCATCTTTAGTCTTGCTACCTTCCCGGGGGCTATTTTAGGTGCCCAAATGTCTGGATGGTTCTCTGGTAAAGGCTTTATGTTTGCCTTTGGATGCTTTATGCTGTGTGCATCCGTATTGATTGGTTTTAAAAATTTTAGAAAAGGGGAAAGAAAGGAAGAAAGCCTTACTCTTGAGCAGTTGAGCTATAGTAAACCTATCGGTATTAGTATTAGCTTTTTTGTTGGCTTTATTTCGAGTATCTTTGGTATCGGTGGTGGCCTCATCCATGTGCCGGCTTTGATTTATCTCATGGGCTTTCCTACCCATATGGCAACGGCTACAAGTCAATCTATTCTCGCCGTATCAACAACGGTGGGGGTTATTACACATTTAATTGAAAGCCACATCATATTTAGTATTGCTATCCCTACTAGTATTGGCGCTATCTTTGGTGCTCAAGTAGGTGCTCGTATTGCAAAACGTCTCAAAGCAAAAGCTATCCTCGCCCTCATGAGCATAGCTGTCTTTGCATTGGCGGTACGTCTCATTCTTAAATCTGGTATTTTGGGATAATATGGTTTTATAATTAATCTATCTTTAATAAGCATAATTTAGTAAAGCTCTCTAATGGTGATTCGTAAGTGTTTATCATTAGAGGGCTTTCTGTATTTTCAGCATTTTATAAAAGGGTATAACTAAAAGTCATAGAGAACTATAAATGAGAATGAAAAATTTAAAATATATAGATCATACTATTTTTATGCATAATGTTAGTAATGTATTTACTATAGAATTATAGGTAGTACGAATCGTTATTTAGAGAGGTTTTAGCATATAATTACTGACTATATCTATACATGCTTAATAAATAAGGATTCTTGATTGCATATGTGGAAAAATGGGTACATGATAATGCTAATGAGATGTACTTTCAAATGAGGGAATAAAAGGGTAATTCATATTGATTTTTATTAGAAGAGATATAAATTATGCATAATTATAGTGAGGAGAATGAGAACGGCGTATACTAAAAGTAATAGATTCCTTAAGAAAGGATAGGAGGAAATACAAGTGAGTACACTTATTAGAGATTATGAACGTTTTGCCAAAGAGGCAAATGAGATTTGTAAAGGTCGCGTATATACCGATCATTTACGTCGTTATGCATATGGCGTTGATGCGTCTTGTTATAGCTATTTACCAAAGGTAGTCGTTAAAGCGGAGGATGAACGAGAAGTAAGACGCCTTATTCGTTTGTGTCAACAATGTGGTACACCATTTACATTCCGCGCGGCCGGCTCCTCTTTGTCTGGTCAATGCTCCAGTGAAGATGTGCTCATCGTATGTAATGATGGCTTCAAGAAAATGGAAGTTATCGACGATGGCAAGGCTTTAAAATGCGAATGTGGTGTTATCGGTTCCGATGCGAATGATTTATTGAAACCGTACAATCGTAAAATTGGTCCAGATCCTGCAACGCTTGCCACAGCATTAGTAGGTGGTATCTTGAATAATAACTCCTCTGGTATGTGCTGTGGTACGGCGCAAAACTCTTATAAAACAATTCGGTCCATTCGCGTTGTATTATTAGATGGCTCCATCCTTGATACGTCTGACCAAAAGAGTATTAATCAATTCCTTAAAGAAAAACCTCAAATGGTAGAGGATATCTTACAATTGCGTAAGGATATTTTGGCCGATGAAGAATTGACACACTTGATTCACCATAAGTACAAAATCAAAAATACAACAGGTTACGGCTTGAACTCCCTTGTTGATTTTGAAGATATTATCGATATCATCAACCACTTGTTCATCGGTTCTGAAGGTACATTAGGTTTCGTGTCTGAAATCGTATATAACACTGTTGAGGACGTACCGTATAAAGGCTGCGGTCTCATGTTCTTTAAAACATTGAACGATGCATCTCTTGCTGTTGTAGCCTTGGCTAATATGGGCCGTGACAAGGTTGTTGCTGCGGAAATGATGGACTATCAATCCCTTAAGGCCGTTCAAGCGCTAGACAATGTGCCTGACTTCGTTCGCGAAGTTCCTGAAGGTACAAGTGCTATTTTGTTCCAAACTGAAAGCTACTCCAAAGAAACTGTCGATGAAAACTTAGCTTTTATTAAAGATAAATTGAAAGATATTCCAACAGCTATTCCAAGTCTTTACTCCCAAGATCCTAAAGAATACGATTCTTGGTGGGCTATCCGTAAAGGCATTTTGCCAATCGTTGGTGGTCAACGTAGAAAAGGCACCACTGTTATTACAGAAGACGTATGTTTCCAAATCGAAGACTTCACTAAGGGCATCGAAATGCTTACCGAATTATTCCACAAATACGATTTCGTAGACGGTGGCGTGATCTTTGGCCATGCGTTATCTGGTAATGTTCACTTTAACATTACACCTGACTTCAGCGATCCTAAAGATACTAAGAACTTCGGTGACTTGGTAAAAGAAATGTCTGAACGCGTCTCTGGCTTCGGTGGTTCTTTAAAAGCTGAACATGGTACAGGCCGTATGGTGGCACCGTTTATTGAAATGGAATGGGGGCGTAAAGCGTACGAGATCAACCGTCGTATTAAAGCTATCTTTGACCCTGAACGTATCTTGAATCCTGATGTTATCATTACTGATGACCCAGATGTGTATAAGAAAAATCTTAAAGCTCAATGCGTTATCGATGATGCTTTTACAATCTGTATGGAATGTGGTTTCTGTGAAAAACATTGTCCAAGCCGCAATTTAACATTGACTCCTCGTCAACGTATTGCATTGTTGCGTGAAACAAAACGCCTTGAAAACGAAGGCAATTTCACATTGGCTGCGGAACTTAAAAAAGGCTATGAATATTTTGGTGTAGATACCTGTGCTGCGTGCTCCATGTGTAAAGGCCTTTGCCCGCTCAGCATCGATACTGCTCAAATTGCATTATCCATGCGTCGCATCGATCCTCCAGCACCGGAATTAGCTAAGAAGATTTACGATAATTTCCCTACTACACTTCAAATGGCTCGTGCCGGCGTAAGTCTCGAAGGTATTGCAGGTTCTATCGTTACACAAAAAGCGATTTCCAAGATTACAGAAGGCTTACATGGTGTAACAGGTATTACTCCGTACATTCCTAAGACTACACCTAAGGCCAATCGTTACAGATTGAGAAGCCGTATTAAACCGACTAATTTTGAAAAGGTTGTATACTTTAGTACTTGTGCGAACCGCGCCTTCAAACCTAATCAAGGTTACGACGATGAACGCAGCTTGCAACAAGTTGTAGAAAGCCTTTGCAACAAGGCCCATATCGATATTATCTACCCTCAACATATCGAAAACCTCTGCTGTGGCTTGAGTTTTGAAAACTATGATGACGTTCATGAGCGCGCTGTTAAGGACTTACACGATGCATTGATGCAAGCATCTCAAAACGGTAAATATCCAATCGTGATCGATCATAGTGCATGTTTCAACCATGCTTTCAAACATATGCCAGACTTAGAAATCAACGATATTTCTGAATTTTTGTGCAAATACGTTGTGCCTCATCTCGACATTGAAAAATGTGATGAACGGGTCATCGTACATAAACAATGTAAGATCAAATCCTTGAATAAATCTCAATATATTGAAGATTTGGCTCGTCTATGCACAGACCATGTATTCAACATTAAATCCTTTGCATGCGATGGCTTTGCTGGTCAAAAAGGGTTCTTCACACCAGAACTCAACAAATGTGCTACCAAAGACCTTGCAGCCGAAATCGCTGAATACGGTGCAACACTAGGCGTAAGCTCCAGCTCTACCTGTGAAATCGGCCTTGGCGAAAACGGCGGCATCCCATTCATTGGCGTTGCATTCCTATTGGACCGTTGCTCTAAGGCTAAGAAATAAGTCTTGTATATCTATTGCTATTTACGTTAACGTTGCTAGTAGTTTACACTAAGGGTACTAGTAGGTTGGGTTAAAGTAACTGGTAGTTTATATTAATATTGCTTTAATATTGCTCGTAAATTATGTTAAAACTACTAATAGTTTTTTAGGAGTTTTATGAGATTTATTGCTAATTCTTTATTTTTCTAAGAAATGTGGTATACTAAACGTAGGTAGTAGAGTGTATGAAATTACCTGCAATATAACCAAAAAAAGGACGAGTGGCAGCTCGTCCTTTTTCTTGCTTATTTTTTGTTTTTATTGTTAAGCCAGTAGCTGTAGGTAGTTACAACTAAGGCAACAATAATAGGGGCAAGCAAGGTGCCCCAGAGTGTATAAAACAGCTCCTGCAATATACCACCTCCTTTCGGGAGGTATTTTATATTATATCATCATGCTATGGAGTCTTGTACATAATTAATGATTGGAGAATTCTTAATGAAGAAGGTTGTGCTTTTCTTTCTTTTAATAACAGCCCTTACGGGATGTGGATTGAATCAAAATACGAATAGTAATAAAACAGAATCAAATGCAACTAGTTCTGCTACTGGTTCCTCTACATCTGCTGCGGGAATCAGCCAAGCGACTACCAAGCAAGATGGACATCTAATTACAGCAAAGCAAGCCTTATCCGCTGGTGAGTATGCGAAAGCCATAGAGGAAGCTACAGCGTCCATTAAGGATAATGCTAATAATGCAGAAGCCTATTCTGTACGTGGCTTTGCAACAGCATTAAACGGTGATGCGGCTAAAGGGTTGACAGATACTAAAAAGGCTTATGATTTAGACCCTAATAATGTGGCTAATTACTATAACATGGCGATGGTCTATAAGTTGCAAGGGCAGTTAAACGATTCTAAACAATGGTTTGAAAAGGTATTGGAAAAGGACCCTAGTAACACCTGGTCTGTGTATGGTATTGCTACCATTTATGCAGACCAAGGGGAAGATACTAAGGCCCTTGATTGGTTAGAAAAGGCTATAAAAATTGATCCCTCTGTAAAATCCGTTGCAGCCGAACAAGACCATTTTGAACGCTTTCACAATAACGGACGATTTAAAACGTTGGTAGAATTATAGACATGGATGTGAAACAGATGATTCGCCTTATTATAAAGGTGATAGGATTTATATATTGGCTTATTTTTCTATACCTTGGCGGTCTAATGGTCGTAGACTGGTCAGGGTTTATGACTCGGTACAATATTGAAACACCAATTTTCCTTAGCTATATAGTGGTGGTAGGGTGTATTGTTATGCCTTATTTGGTGTTTTATTGGAAAAAACTGAATCCTAATGTTAAACCGCCCTATTTGGTGCGATGTCTTAGTGCCTATATGAACCGTCTAGAGGACCAACATAGTATATGGTTTGATGTGCTATATGTACTCAAGCTACTGCTCTATTTTGTAACAATCCTGTGGATGATCTGTATACTATTACTCATCTTAGCAGCTATTGCATGGACAATAGTTCTAATTTTACTGAGCAATTGATGATGTAAATTACATTGTTTTCTCTACTAATGCTTCTTGTAAAAGTTGAGAAAAATTAATTCCTTTAGCCAATGCTCTGTCGTTAAGCCATGCAGGAATCGTTAAGGTTTTCTTTACGGACTTACTATTTTTAGCTAAATCAATATCTGTTTGCACTAATGTAGGATATGTTGTATCGGTACATGGTAAGCTGCGAATAGATGTGGGGGTAGGTAGAGTTTGTCCATCTTCTAAAGCGCCTAATATATAGAGTTCCATAGCCTCTTGTGCATTGGTTATTAATTCTGTTAGTGTTGAGCCGGTGCTACTAGTGTATTCGAGATCTGGAAATTCGGCCCAGAAACCATCGGCATCATCATGGATTATGGCAGGGTATATAAATTTCATAGGTCCTCCTTATTTTAGTCCCGTACGTTTCAAAATGGCATTTAATAAACCGATAGGTACATCTTTTCCATGTACGGCAATAACTTCAACTTGATCATCCTTTTTTAAACGATGATGACTACCTCGTTGCCGTACATCCTTCCAGCCATTTTGCAGTAATAATTTAAGTAAATCCTTATCCTTCATATTCTCTCCTTTTATGATAACACGTGTATACGTACAAAACAATTATTAGGAGTTATACATTCTTATTTATAGTCTAACAGTATATAAAGGAAAATAGGGGTGACCATTGGTCACCCCTGATTCTATTAGTCACTTGACAAAATTGATAAATGACCTTCATATATTAATCCTATTCATAAAAATTATATCAGTATATAATTAATATATATAAATTAGGTTGTGTATTGATGGAAGGAGAGGATTCATCATGAAACTATTCGGTAAAAGGGTAGCAATGGCTGTATTGTGTGCGGCGACATTGGTATCCCCATTTTTTTTGAGCGGTTGTAGTATGTCAGAGCTATGGCAGGGTACTGAACAGAGCCGCAAGGAAATTGCGCAGCGGTCTGAGCAGGATCAGGTGCAGTTATTTAATCAATATGTGAAAGCTGTAAGTCGATACAATCGCATGGCTGTCATGTTTGATTATGCGAATACGCCAACTCTTAATGAGTTAAAAGCAGGGCAGCATTTAACTGTATTTAGTGCACCGAACTTTAAGCAGCTACAAAAAGAATTAGAAGAGGCTAAGCAAGCCGGTGTTCCGTATGATGAAATGAAGGAGCCTTTAGATAAGCTGCTTTCAAAATTGAACGAAATTACACCAGTAGCCGAAGAGCTCGATGCATACTATAAATCTAAAGGGTATACCACAGATAATTATGCTAAGGAGCAACAATTAGGCCCTAAATATGTTCAATTGTATGAACAATTTGTTCCTATTTATGCTGATTTTGATAATGTTATGCATAAAATCAATACAGACCGTTTGCAACAACGGTTGCAACAATTGCGTGATGCAGGCAAGAAAAATGCTGCTGCAGCACAAGAGGTTCATTTGCGACTTACTGCGGTCCTAGAAAAGATCGATAGTGAAAAACAACTAGACGTAAATGCTATCAATCAAGAGTTGCAATCTATTGGTGATGTATCAAATGGTATTACTAGTCCTAAGTATGATTCTGTTAAGACCTCTGTAAACTCTACGATTGGTGCAATCCGTACCTATATGGGTTCGAAACAAGATAACGACTATAATCGTATGATTGAGGCCTATAACCATTACATTTCTAATCTGAATACGACCAATATGAATGAGTTAGATTAAAATAAGTTAGATTAATACGTCTATATAAAAGAAAGCTGTATCAAATGAGGATATCATTTGATACAGCTTTTTAGTTGATATATAGGATATACCTTACTTTTTTAGGCTAATGCGCGTTGTAATTTGGCTTGATAAGGAGAATAATACTAAGGCTATCCAGATACAACCGAAGGCGATTATCTGTGGTGTGCCAAAGCTTTCACCAAAGTAGAAAATGGCTAGCAACAAGGCAATGGTAGGGGATACATATTGCAAGAAGCCTAGTAGATTGAGCGGCAATAGTTGTGCACCATAGGAGAATAGCACCAATGGGACAGATGTAGTTAGACCGCAGGCTATGAGCAACATAGTTGTATACCAGTCCGTGCCGAAATAGGACCACACGGTATTATCGACCATGGTCGTATATAGTAAGGCTAGCGGTGTTAATAGCCAGGCCTCAAAGGCGATGCTCGTAAAGGGAGAGATGCGCAGTTTCTTTTTTACAGCTCCATAGAGACCGAAGGAAACGGCGAGGATCATCGACACTAATGGCAAGGATCCCACTTGATAGGTGAGTAAGGCGATACCGATGGTAGCGATGAGGACACTCAGCTTTTTTGGTATGGATAGAACCTCTTTAAATAGGATGACACCTAATACTACATTGAAGAGTGGGTTGATGTAATAGCCAAGGCTCGTGTTCATAACTTGATTATTGGCGATGGCCCAAATGTAGGTGAACCAGTTTACACTGATGATGACTGCCGCAACTAAAAGTAGGAATAATTGTGAACGTTGTTCTTTTAGTAATTGAAAGTCCTTTTTGAATTGTTTAAAGTGTAGGCCAAATACAACGATAGCCATGCAAACACCTGACCAGATAATGCGCTGTGCCAGTATATTATACGGCGAAACATGGTTTAATAATGCCCAATATAGAGGGAGTAAGCCCCAAATTATATAACAACTAAGGGCTGTGATTAACCCTTTTTTACTTGTATGCTCCATAATGCCTCCTCATGATAGTACTTATTATATCACTGTTTCTAGTCTGTGAGGGAATAATAGTGTTTATATCCTATGAGATTTACTTGTGTTTATAGCTAATTTGAGGGGGTTTTTGTTTGATGTCTTATGATAGAGATATCTTGAATTTTAATTTATGCATTTTAGTTATTACGTATGATTTTCAGTTATAACTTTGATTTTGGCACTTATGATTAAATGTTATGTTCATTGACTTTGTGCATATTGTTACACTATATTGGACTTAGAACAACGAATATAGAGAATAGGTGTCGCAAGACTTAATAGAGAAATCGGTATAAGCCGATGCGGTCCCGCCACTGTAAGGATGAGCCTGCTTTCATATATGTCACTGGAGTAATCTGGGAAGGCGAAAGCGAGGTGATGATCCCGAGCCAGGAGAACTGCCTATTTGATAATCACCGTTATGTACCTACGAGCGATAGGAAGGGGATTGGGGTATGCTGGCTACAGTATTTTTTTAGTGTACCTTTCAATAAGAAACCTTACGTGTCACTTTAGGTGGCACGTTTTTTATTGCCCTTAGAGTGGATGTTGAGTATAGGAATCAGGTTTTATAGATATTAAACAGATGGACACATTTTGAGGTTGATGTGGTCCAATAAGATAAAGCTCGAGTGATTCATATATCTAACAATTCGCAGGTACGGTGCGCTGTTTCTCGGTATGGTTTCGAGTTGAAAAGGAGGCACATATATGTCTGACAAAAAGACTTCAAAGGATGCTGAACGCGATTTATTAGCACCTGTATCCTTTGATGAGTTTAAGAAACCTACGTATGAACAATGGCAGGCCGAGGTTGAAAAAGCGTTAAAAGGTGGCGACTTCCATAAGAAGATGTTCACTAAAACCTATGAGGGAATTACGTTACAACCAATTTATACGCCTGCATTGCATGGAGAAAAAATTCCAAAGGGTGTATACCCTGGGGCAGGTGAGTTCCTACGTGGCACAAAGGCAAGTGGTTATATTAAAGACTCTTGGGGCGTATCCCAATATGTAGACGAATCCTTTCCTAAGGATGCTAACCATGCAAGTTTATACGAAATTGTAAAAGGTGGCACCATTCACAATATTCGCCTTGATGAAGCAACACGCCATGATCAAGATGTGCAAGTAGGCGCGGCTGTTGGTATCGGCGGTACATCTCTGTCTACTATGGATGATTGTAGCCAATTGATTGAACGTTTTAATTTAAAGGAAAATCCTTTATACATTGAAACAGGTGCTTCTGCAGCTATCTTGCTCGGTATGCTAGCCGCTACGGTGAAAGGCTCTAAAAAACAGACCTCTGACTTGAAAGGTCTCGTTGGCGCAGACCCTATTGGTGTTTGGGCTAAAGATGGTACATTGCATATGTCTTTAGATACAGCCTTTGATGAAATGGCACATACTGTTGTATGGGCTAAAGAACAAGCTCCAGAGCTTAAAACTGTACTTGTATCTGGCGATGTATACGCTAATGGTGGCGCTAATGATGTGCAAGAGGTTGCCTATGCATTGGCAACAGCAGTTTGCTATGTGCGTCAATTAGCACAACGGAACATCGATATTCATACTATTGCTAAAAGCATGATATTCACATTCTCCTTAGGAGCCAACTTCTTTATGGAAATCGCGAAATTGCGCGCTTTGCGTGTGATCTGGGCGCGTATCATGGAGGCCTTCGGCGCTGATGAAAGCGACCGGGCGGTGCATGTTCACGGCAGAACATCGGCTTTCACAAAGACCGTATACGATCCGTATGTAAATCTGTTGCGTAACACGACACAGGCGTTCTCTGGCGTTGTGGGCGGTTTGGACAGTTTGGAGGTATCTCCGTTTGACCAGCCGATTCGCAAATCCGACGATTTCTCCCGTCGTATTGCGCGTAATATTCAGGTCATGTTGCAGACGGAATTCGAATTGCGTCAACCGGTTGACCCTGTAGGCGGTTCCTGGTATGTGGAAACATTGGCAGCCGAATTATGTGAAAAAATTTGGGCTGAGTTCCAAACTATTGAGGCTAAAGGTGGTATCGTAGCAGCTTTGAAAGAAGGCTATCCACAAGCTCAAGTTAAAGCAGTTCTTGACGAACGCTTCAAAAACCTTGCATTCCGCAGAGATGTGGCTGTAGGTAATAACATGTATGCGAACATGACTGAAGAATTGCTTGATCCAAAACCAGAAAATCAAGAAACATTGCGCCAAAAACGGGTTGCTCAAATCGAGGAGTACTTGGCAAGTGCGGAGCCAGATGCGGTTGTGAAAGCACAGGCTACCCTAGAAGCAGGTACTACAGAGCCAGGCGCTTTGATTGGTCTTATTGAACTCGGTGCATTGCAAAAATTAACAATACGTCAAATCCGGAAGGCTTTAGATGCTGGCGATATTGCTTCCGAAACCATTGAATCCATTGCAGCTCATCGCTGGACTGAACAGTTTGAAGCACTTCGCATGCGCACTGAGAATTATAAACAACGTACGAAAGATAATGTGAAGGTATTCTTGGCCAATATGGGCCCAATCCCTCAACATAAACCTCGGGCGGACTTCTCCACAGGCTTCTTCGAAGTAGGTGCTTTTGAAGTTATCAAAAATGATGGTCATGAAACAACGGCTGATGCTGCGAAAGCTGCTCGTGAAAGTGGTGCTGATGTTGTCGTTATCTGTTCTACAGATGATACATATCCAGAATTGGTACCACCACTTGCTAAGGAATTGAAAGAAACTATGCCGAATGTAACGGTTATTTTAGCAGGGGCACCTCCTAAGGACTTAGAACCTGTGTACCGTGAAGCTGGCGTGGACGACTTCATTTCTGTTCGTGCAAATTGTTACGAAATCTTGAATACGTTACAAGATAAGAAAGGGATGTGAGCTCATGTTTAAAAATCCAGACTTCTCCTCTCTTGGCTTGGGATCTCAGACAGCAACATCTCGCGATGCATGGCTTGCTGAACTTCAAAAAGAAACAGGAAAAAGCTTTGAAGATTTATATAATACAACAATGGAGCAAATCCAATTAAAACCTCTCTATACAGAGATGGATTATGAAGGAATGACACACCTTGACTATATGGCTGGTGTACCTCCATTCTTGCGTGGACCTTATTCCACAATGTATGTTACTCGTCCTTGGACAGTACGTCAGTACGCTGGTTTCTCCACAGCGGAAGAATCCAATGCGTTCTATCGTCGTAACTTGGCTGCGGGCCAAAAGGGTTTGTCTATCGCCTTTGACCTTGCTACTCACCGTGGTTATGACTCCGATCATCCTCGTGTAGTAGGTGACGTTGGTAAAGCGGGTGTTGCGGTAGACTCCATCCTCGATATGGAAATTCTATTCTCCGGTATCCCACTTGATCAAATGTCTGTATCCATGACCATGAACGGCGCCGTATTGCCAGTAATGGCGTTCTATATCTTGGCTGGTGAAGAACAAGGTGTAGATAAAAAGGTTATGGCTGGTACAATCCAAAATGATATCTTGAAAGAGTTCATGGTGCGTAATACTTATATTTATCCTCCAGCTACGTCCATGCGCATTATCGGCGATATCTTTGCGTATACATCCCAGTACATGCCTAAGTTCAACAGTATTTCCATTTCCGGCTACCATATGCAAGAAGCGGGCGCTACTGCGGATATCGAATTAGGTTACACATTGGCCGATGGTCTCGAATATATCCGTACTGGTGTTAATGCGGGCCTTCACGTTGACCAGTTCGCGCCACGCTTGTCCTTCTTCTGGGCAATCGGTAAAAACTACTTCATGGAAGTGGCAAAAATGCGTGCAGCTCGTATGTTGTGGGCTAAGATTATCAATAGTTTCGGCTCTGAAAATCCTAAATCTATGGCACTTCGTACACATAGCCAAACATCTGGTTGGTCTCTTACAGAACAAGATCCGTTCAACAACGTGGCTCGTACATGTATGGAAGCGATGGGCGCGGCTTTGGGCCATACGCAATCTCTACATACGAATGCGCTTGACGAAGCCATTGCGTTGCCTACGGACTTCTCCGCACGTATTGCGCGTAATACTCAGCTTTACATCCAAGATGAAACTAAGGTATGTAAGGTTATCGACCCATGGGGCGGCTCCTACTATGTAGAAGCGTTGACAGATGAATTGATTCGTCGCGCTTGGGGTCATATTCAAGAAATTGAATCTCTTGGCGGTATGGCGAAAGCTATCGATACAGGGCTTCCTAAGATGCGTATTGAAGAAGCTGCTGCACGTCGCCAAGCTCGTATCGACTCTGGTCGTGAAGCGATTATTGGTATCAACAAATATCGTCTAGATAAAGAAGACCCATTGGATATCCTCGACGTAGATAACACGGCTGTACGGGAAGCGCAAATTCGTCGTCTCGAACAATTGCGTGCTAACCGAGATGAAGAAAAGGTTCAATCCTGTCTTGAAGCGATTACAAAGGCTACAGAATCGGGCGAAGGCAACTTGCTTGCTCTTGCGCTTGAAGCGGCTCGTGCCCGTGCATCCTTGGGTGAAATTTCCTTTGCTGTTGAAAAGGTATGCGGTCGTCATAAAGCGGTTATTCGCTCTATTTCCGGTGTATACTCCAGTGAATTTGAAGATGACGATGTAATCAAAGAAGTACGTCAAATGGCGGATAACTTTGAAGAACTCGAAGGTCGTCGTCCTCGTATCATGATTGCGAAGATGGGCCAAGACGGTCATGACCGTGGTGCCAAAGTTATTGCTACATCCTTCGCGGACATGGGCTTTGACGTGGATATCGGACCTTTGTTCCAAACTCCAGAAGAAACAGCACAAGATGCGGTGGATAATGACGTTCATATTGTCGGATTTAGTTCTCTTGCGGCGGGGCATAAGACATTATTGCCTCAACTTGTAGAGGAACTCAACAAGCGGGGCCGTGGAGATATTTTAGTTGCCATCGGCGGCGTAATCCCTGCTCAGGACTATGAATTCCTACGCGAACATGGCGCAGTGGCTATCTTTGGCCCTGGTACAGTTTTGCCAGTAGCGGCGAAAAAATTACTAGAAACATTGACTAGTCACGTTCAAGACGAGTCTCATGACTGATAACAAACGGCCTACTCCGGATGAATTGCGCAATACACAGGATGCAACTTTCACCACTGGTGAAGGCAAGGCCCCTGAATTAGGTGTAAAAAACGCAAGCACCGAGGGTAGTACCTATCGTCCCGACTGGGTGCCAGAAGAAGCGAAGAAAGATGACACTTATGCGTGTCACGTAATGAAAGGCGTCAAGGAAATGCATGACGGCCTCTTATCCAGCTCTGCTCATCTGGCTCCAGCGGTACGTCCCGTACAGCGGCGAAAGAAATTGACTGTCGCTGATTATGTACGCGGTATCGAGCAGGGGGACCGCGTTATACTTTCACGGGCTATCACATTAGTAGAAAGTAATAATAAGGACCATTTCAAACTAGCTCAACAGGTGTTGCAAGCCGTATTGCCTCGCACGGGCAAGGCATTGCGCATCGGTATTACTGGTGTGCCTGGGGCCGGTAAAAGTACGTTTATTGAAGCCTTCGGTAACATGCTCATTGAAGCGGGTTACAAGGTTGCCGTACTGGCTGTAGACCCTACGAGCCAAGTCACAAAAGGCAGTATCTTGGGTGATAAAACGCGGATGGAAACGTTGACGAAACACCCAGAGGCTTATATTCGTCCATCGCCAGCTGGTGGTACACTAGGCGGTGTGGCTCGTAAAAGTAGAGAAACTATGCTACTTTGCGAGGCTGCTGGGTACGATATTATTCTCGTTGAAACCGTTGGGGTTGGGCAAAGCGAAGTTACCGTGCGTTCCATGGTAGACTTCTTTATGCTCATCGTTTTAACGGGGGCAGGCGATGAATTGCAAGGCATCAAAAAAGGCGTTATGGAACTTGCTGATGCTATTGTGGTCAACAAGGCCGATGGGGATAACCTCAAACGAGCTCTCATTGCTCGTAGTGATTATGACCGGATGTTGCATTACATCCGTCCGGCTACGGAAAAATGGAAGACTCAAGCCTATACATGTTCAGCTGTCACAAAGGATGGCCTCGATGAATTGTGGGATGTTATCCAAGAATTTACTGAACAAGGCAAAGAAAATGGAGTTTTCTTAAAACGCCGTCAAGAACAATCCCTTCGTTGGGTACGCGATATGATTGACGAACACTTGCACAACCTATTCTTTAATAATGTAGTCATTCAAGGTCGCATGGGCGAAGTCGAAGCTGCTGTCTTAGACGGTGAAATGAGCGAATCTCAAGCCGTTGAAGAACTTATTGGCGTTTTCGATAAGTCCTTACAATAAGTAGATCGGTAAATACATATTGTATTGTTAAATATATATGGTATTGCTAAATATATATTAGATAAGCCGGCATAACTTATCTTAATACGCACTCCGTTAGCAATCGTATGTATTTCGATATAATTAAAGATGTATTTGTAAAAGGCATAGTATCAATGTTCACTGTTGGATTTGGACCAATAGTAGTTGCATACTATGCCTTTTTCTATGTCATAATAACTAATTGTGACTAATTATTTGCTATTAATTGTCTAATAAAAGATGATTAATATATAAGTTCATCTTTTTAAAATGCAAAAATCAGTGTATAATTAAGTTATATTATTTATTAATCGTTTAATGTTACGAGAGGGGCATTCAAATGAACAAAAAATTATTATTACCTGTAGGTGTAGTCGTTCTAATTATTGGTATTGCGATTCTATTATTAAATCCAGATCCAGGGGCGGCTAATTTGGAAATTGCGAGAAATGCTACAAATGCTCAAGCGGCAGCAAAGGCGATTTCTGAGAATAACCAATCTTACACATTGTGGTATTCTATTGGTATGTTCTGTAGCGGTTTAGGCATTGCACTGTCAGTAGGTGGCTTCATTGTAGGCTTTATTAAAAAAGACTAATCTATTTAGGAACGCATAAAAGGCTGTACTAGAATGTATATCATTTCTAGTGCAGCCTTTTTGTATTTTAATTTTAGGGTTATAGGACAAAACGTGTTGGTCTTGCCCTATAACCCTAATTTTATCCTGTGGACTTTAGCTAGCTTATGTCTATCTAGCGAATTAGTCTATATTTATCTTGCAAGTCGTCCTATATCTATTTATGTTGTGGTTTTACGCTCTATATCTGTTTTCGGTGGGATAAAACGTGGTATAATTAACCCGGATAGAGCCTAAAGGTATGTGGCTTTTGGAGGTTAGTATGAGTAGTATAGCGCATTTATTTGTAGCTGGTGGATTTGTTATGTATCCGCTGGTGATTTTTTTACTGTTTACCTTGATGATTGGCATTGAACGTATCTTTCTATATCGCAAGTTTACAAAGGATTTGCACCGTTTTAATAAGGTCTTAGAGAAAAACCAATCTTGGATTATGTTACCAAGTGTTTTGGAACGGGATACAGAGGAACTTGGTTCTTTATTTGCCCGTGCTATCCGCAGTGCAAAGAATTATAATGGCTTGGAAAACCGCCTTCAAGATGTAGTGTCGTACGCTGATGAACGTTTAAAACGCGGCCTTAGTTGGCTCAGCATGATTGTAACAATGGCTCCGTTATTGGGGTTGCTAGGGACGGTTCTCGGTATGATTCGTGCGTTTGCTGTGGTAGGTGGCGATATTGGGGCTCCGACCATTATTACAGGTGGTGTTTCTGAAGCCTTAGTGGCAACGGCTACAGGTTTGACCGTGGCCATTATTGCCCTTGGCTTTCACAGTTACTGTGCAGCAAAGGTCAATGATTCTGTGGCGACATTAGAACATGAGTGCGGCAACATCCTTGATGCGTACAACGAGGAACATGATATATGAGACGACGCACGTTAGGGGTTAAAAAAGAGCCTACCATCATGATTATTCCTATGATTGATATCGTATTCTTTTTATTAGTATTTTTCATGGTAGGCACGCTGTACATGAATACAGAGCAACAAATTCCGCTTAATTTACCATCTGCATCGACGTCTACGGCGAAATCTATCGAACCTATCACCATTACCTTAACTACAACGCACACGCTATATATCGATAATCAGGAAATCTCTTCGGATCGCTTGGCGCAAGAGGTCAAATCTATCGTTACACAAGCACCTCAACAAGCCTTTGTGATTCGTGCTTCAAAAGATGTATATTATAACGATGTTATCGAGCTTTTGGACATGCTCAAGGTGAACGGTGCTAAATATATTAGCGTCGCTACGGAACGGAAGTGATTCCATGTTTGAATCACATTATCTGAAACCCTTTATTGTATCTTTAGGCATTACAATCATGCTTATCTCTGGCATGGGGCTTTCCTTGCGTGGCATCGTTGGAACCGGTGTGGCTTATGATGCCGCAGAGGTTAGCTTTCATCTGCCCGAGGATAGTGAAAGTGATGCGGAAACTACCGCTATTGAGCCTATACCTAAGGATAAGCCACCGGTTGAACCTCCGGCTCCAGAAGGCCCTGCGCCTAAGGCAGATCCTCTTGTAACGGAAAATACAGGTGATGAAAGTGCTCACAATTTAAATGCCAATAAGACTACATCTAATGATCGTCGTGAATGGGCCGTTCCAAAGGCCATAGAATCGGAAACGACTAATAATGAACAAGCTGTAGTTACGGGTGGAAATGATTCCAAAGACGGGAAATCCTCTAAACCTGACAATGCTCCTATGGGTAAGGATATAACATCTGATCCGAATGCCAATGGAAACGGCTTTGCCGAAGCTAGTGATTTATCCTTCCTATCTGATCTTGCGTGGGGGCTCCTAACACCAGGGCAACAAGCACTTTTACAAAAGTCGGATATAAATCCCCAAGAATATTTACGAACTGTACAAGAACAGGGGAAGGGGTCAATCGTAACAGGTAAGGTTGTAGTGCGCGTTAACTTTGACATTAATGGACATGTCATCGTAGGAGAACATACACCGCTCATCGCTGAGGATGTACCGCAACCAGTCAAAGAGGAAGCAATGCGCATCGTTAAAAGCAGTGGTTCTATTATCAATCGAAGAGGGGAACCTGTATATCTAGCGGTTCCTGTTGTTTTAGGACAATAAAGAGGCATATCTTACATACATTAGTATGGGATATGCCTCTTTGTTATGGTTGTGAAAAAAGATTGTATTAATTTTGATTGGTAAGCATTGTTTTTGTAGAGTTGAAGACGGCTAGATATACGATGGCGCCGCCGATGAATAATGTGACCTGCATAGGAGTGCTGAATTGATCAGCTCGCCACAATGCGAAAGCGTAGAAGAACATGGTAATCAACATGATGAGAAATGCAATGATAACGCGTACGTTAGTATGTACCGCTAACGATGTAGTAATTCGGGATCTATTCATCATTACGTAAATTAAAGATACTACGATGTCTGCCGTAAAGATGGAGAAGATAAAGTTGTAATCAAACTCGCCAAAAAGGACTACCGCCAAGCCGATAAAGCTGAGCCCAAAGAATAGACGTAATAGAATACCTATAGTATTAGATTCATTGCGCTGTGCGCGGCGTTCCTTACGATTTAAAGTTGCCATGAAAGCCTCCCCCATAGTAGAAATGTTTGTTATTATTAGTATAAAGCTCGTGTATAGATTGAGCAATTATTTGCAGTACATTTAGTCTGTATGTTTATTATATATCACAATGTATAGCTATGATATAGTATTGATTAATTTATTATTATATGACTATATGAGAAATCAAAGTGAGAGATTATGATTCAAGTTATTCTTACCTATATTGTTAATGTTATTATTGTATTTGTATTTTTTCCTATTTTAGAATCTGTAGTTCAATATGTGTATCCGTTTTCATGGGACTGGCTTATAAAACCGCTACATTTAGTGGATAAGCTCGATGTATATATTATTATATCCTTTGCGTTGCCTATTATTGTGGCCATCGGATTATTTTTGCCACCTTTTAGTTGGATTGTCCATGTATTGCAAGGTGAAAGAAAACCAAATGCAGAAGAATCTGAATATATTGAACCGCTGTTTGAGGAATTATGTGCATTTAGCGGTGTAGCACGTAACTCACTGATATTGCGCATGCGTACAGATGAGGAAATTAATGCCTTTGCATCTGGATTAAATCACATTACGATTTATACAGGAGCCTTGTATTCGTTAGATAAACGGCATTTATTAGGTGTTCTTGCCCATGAATTAGGCCATTTACGACATCGTGATACTATCTATTTAACCATTACCTATGCTATGGATCGACTAGGGCAATTAATTTTAAATCTTGTAATATATCTAAATTTTGCTTTAAATATACTGGCTATTATACCAATTGTTAATATCGTAGTACGTATTATTCAATTAATTCTTATCGTTATGATTGCAATCGTGAAATATGTACTTCTATTACCGAAGTGGATTACCTATTATTTTGATAGCCGTCGTCGAGAGTATGCTGCTGATGCCTATGCCGTTTCGATTGGTTTGGGGCGGGAGCTGCGTGATGGTCTAGTTTCATTAGGACTTGCTACTGAACAAATTGGTATTCTAGAGAATGGTGAATTATATGATTGTGAAAGTACAGGATTTTTCAGTCGCTTGTTTATTACTCATCCAAAAATGATTAAGCGAATACAACGTATCAATGAAGGGATAGAGGTATATAATCTCAAGCAAAGTCTTAAAGAAAATCGTTAAAGTGATAATTAATTTAATAAATACGAACAATAAGTAAAATTAATATAATTATCATTCGGAAAATTTAGACCCGTTCGTTGAATGGAGCTTTCACATATGGTACAATAATCCTATAAATCTAGCTTTTATCATGCAAAGGAGATATCATGATACCACGTTATACACGAGAAGAAATGGGCCATATTTGGAGCGAACGCAACGAATTCGATACAATGTTATTGGTGGAGACCCTCGCCTCTGAGGCACAAGCTGAGTTGGGCGTCATTCCTAAAGAAGCGGCGAAAACAATTCGGGAAAAGGGCAATTTCGACGTTGAGCGCATTCATGAAATCGAAAAGGAAACAAACCATGATATCATTTCCTTCGTAACAGCAGTGGGTGAATACGTAGGTCCTGAAGCGGCTAAATACATCCATCTTGGCCTTACCTCTACAGACGTGAAAGATACGGCGCTTGGGTATATGATGAAACAAGCCTGCGATATCTTAATTGATGACTTAAAGCGTTTGCACGAAGTATTGCGTCGTCGTGCAGCGGAGTTCAAATACACACCTATGATTGGCCGTACCCACGGTATTCACGGCGAACCAACTACATTCGGCTTGAAATTGGCATTGTGGATGGCAGAGGTAGAACGTGATATTGAACGCATGGAACATGCTCGTAAAAGCGTTGCTGTTGGCAAATTGTCTGGTGCAGTTGGTACATACTCCAATATCGATCCATTCGTAGAACAATACGTATGCGAAAAATTAGGTCTTGAACCTGTTAAAATCGCTACACAAGTAGTACAACGTGACCGCCACGCTGAATTATTGTCCACTATTGCTGTTGTAGGCGGCACATTGGATAAAATCGCTTTAGAAATCCGTCACTTACAACGTACAGAGGTGCGCGAAGCAGAAGAGTATTTCAGCCCTAAACAAAAGGGTTCCTCTGCGATGCCTCATAAACGCAACCCTATTACATGTGAAAGAATTTGTGGTATGGCTCGCTTGCTTCGTGGTTACGCACAATCTGCTTACGAAGATCAAGCATTGTGGCATGAACGCGATATTTCTCATAGCTCTGTAGAACGGGTTATCTTGCCAGATGCGACAATCGCGTTAAATTATATGTTGCACCTAACCATTCGCACCATTGATAAGTTGTTGGTATACCCTGAAACTATGCTTAAAAACCTTAACCTTACAGGGGGTCTCGTATTCAGCCAAACAATTTTGACACACCTTGTAGATAAAGGAGCGGTACGTGACGAAGCATACCGTTGGATTCAAAAACATGCTATGGAACGCTGGCTTGAAGGCAAAGACTTTGCAACAGGTTTAAAAGCTGATGAAAATATTAAGAAATACATGACTGATGAGGAAATTGATGCATGCTTCGACCCATATAAATTGCTAAGACATGTAGATACAATCATGGCTCGCTTTGGCCTATAATTGTAGGCGCTTTCCACATAACATATAAAATTAGGGTAGGTATAGACCAACCAGCCTATGGTACAATGGTACATGCAATAGGCGTTGGCTGTGCCTACCTGTTTTGTATTAGGAGGTTATATGAAACGTATCATAAGAAAGTACGGACCACCTATTTTTCACTGCATTAATGACTTTGGGCAAGGTTCATTAGCTGCGTTGATACCATTCTTTATTACTAACTTTGGACTTAATTATTATCAATCGGCGTTTATTATATTTTGTAACACCGTAGTTGCATCCATAGCTCAGCCTATTTTGGGCTATGTAGCAGATCGTTGGCGCGTGCCGTGGTTTATTCCTGTAGGCTTTTCGGTTACATTGGTATCCATTAGTGCTATAGCGATTGCTACGAGTTACGAAATGATTCTTGCTTTGTCGCTCTTGGCCGGGGTAGGGGCCGCATTATTCCATCCTGAGGCAGCTCTACTGGTAAATCGTACGCAATCTCATGAGCTTGGTAATGCTATGGGGCGCTTTGCAGTCGGTGGTAGCGCTGGCTTTGCACTTGGACCTCTCCTCGCTGGGGGTGTATATGTCTTTGGGGGACAATTCCTTTGGGTATTTACGATTATCGCGCTACTTGGCGTATTGCTATATCTCTATGCCTTTATGGGCGAGGGTGAAGCTGATACCGATGATACTGCTGATACTGTTGATACTGGTAACCGTGAAAGTCGTTCTAAGGTTCTTAGTACTGCTACAAATGATTGGGCGAGCTTTGGTAAGTTATTTTTTGTGATTGCCTCTCGATCTATACTCTTCTCTGTATTGGCTATCTTTATTCCTATTTTGTATATTACCGTTATTAATGGTGAAGCTAGTGCATCTAGTTTGGCCCTTACTGCGTACTTTGCGATGGGGGCCGTTCTTACCTATATGGGAGGGGCTTTATCGGATAGACTTGGATTTCTTAAAACTGTGCGCTTAGGTAATCTGATTTTCTTGCCTTCTGTTTTAGTATTTATCTTTGTGCCTAACGTTTGGGGCTTCTTTGGCGCCATGATACCGATGGCCTTTGGTGTGTTCTCACAATACGGGCCAATTACGGTGTTAGGTCAAAAATACCTTGCTAAAAATGCGGGCTTTGCATCTGGTATTACGCTAGGCCTTGGCATTACCTTAGGTGGCCTTGTGGCACCTTATGTAGGACATCTAGCAGATATTTATGACGTACAAACGGCATTGATGACACTGATCCCTGTAGGGGTTATAGGCTTGCTTATGAGCTTCTGGTTAAAAGAACCAAAATAACATCAATGCAATAGGGTCATATTAAAGACATAATAACATGTAAGTAGCAAAATCGTATAAAAGAACTAAAATAGAATATTTTGATTCGATAAAATGTCAATACATGGGAGGTGACCATTGGTCACCTCCCATTTGTTTACTTTAATAAACCAGTTATCTATATTGGATATAGTAAGACTTTGATTTTCTATATTTCAATATCTTTACTTGATATATGTTTTAACATATAATTAAGTAAAGATTTCTTCTAGTATTAGGAGGAATGACATGGATACGTTTTCTGTTGTTTTTTATGAAACTCTAAGTGGGGATACGCTAGAAAGATTGTTTTAACAAATGGTTTTGTAAAGAAATCTATAAAAACACCAAAGAGTGCAATTGAATTAGCTATTAAATATAAAAATGACTATATTGAGAGGTATACATAATATGGAAACGTTAGATCAATATTTAGAGAAACAATTAAAAAATCCGAAGTTTAAGAAAGAGTGGGATGCGTTAGATGATGAGTACCAAATTATTCAGAATATAGTTGAGGCGCGATTAGCAGCACATATGACGCAAATGCAATTATCTGGGTTAACAGGTATTACACAGTCTGATATTAGTAAGATTGAAAATGGTAATGGCAATCCATCCTTAAAAACTTTACAGAAAATAGCCCATGCGTTTGGGAAGAAACTAAAAATTGAATTTGTATAAATACTTTCACAGAATCCGAACATTGTTGTATAATGATATTGAATTATTTAGACTTTCATATGGAGGATATAGATATGGCAACTAGTATGGTTATCGGCACTCAATGGGGTGACGAGGGGAAAGGTAAAATTGTTGACTGGATCGCAGAACGTGCGGATGTTGTGGTGCGCAGTCAAGGTGGTAATAACGCGGGTCATACTGTTGTAGTTGATGATAAAGCGTTTGCACTTCGCCTTTTGCCAAGTGGTATCTTATACGATAACAAACAAAATATTGTGGGTACTGGTGTTGTTATCGACCCTAAAGTTTTGTTACAAGAAATTGAAGGCCTTGAAAAGCAAGGCAGATCTGCTAAAACCCTTCAAGTTTCTGACCGTGCACATGTCATTATGCCATACCATATCGCTCTAGATACTGCGGAAGAAGCATCTAAAGGGGATGCTAAAATCGGTACTACTAAAAATGGTATTGGTCCTTGCTATGCTGATAAAATCAATCGTATCGGCATCCGTATCTGCGATTTGTATGATATGGAAACATTTAAACAAAAATTAGCGTACAATGTAGAGTTCAAAAATAAAATGCTTACTAAGGTATACGATGCTGAACCTGTTAACTACGATGAAATCTTAGCGGATTACATCAAATACGCTGAAGCGTTGAAGCCTTATGTAACAGATACTAATGCGGCTGTTCTTAAAGCTGTAAAAGAGGATAAAAAGGTATTGTTCGAAGGTGCTCAAGCTACTATGCTCGACCTTGATCATGGTACATATCCATTTGTAACATCCTCTCATCCAATTGCAGGTGGCGCTTCCACAGGCGCTGGTGTGGGTCCTAACTACTTGAAAAACATCTTCGGTGTAGTAAAAGCTTACGCTACGCGCGTTGGTGCAGGTCCGTTCCCTACAGAGCTTCTTAACGAAACTGGCGATAACCTTCGTGAACTTGGTCATGAGTTCGGCACTGTAACGGGTCGTCCTCGTCGTTGTGGTTGGTTAGACCTCATGGTTGTAAAATACGCAGCAGGTCTTAACAGCCTTGATTATTTGGCTATAACTCGCTTGGATATTCTTGATACTTTCAAAGAATTGAAAATCTGTGTAGGTTACAAATTAAATGGTAAAGACGTAGAAGGCTTCCCAGCTAACTTGAAAGATCTTGAAGCATGCGAAGCAGTGTACGAAACATTGCCAGGTTGGGAAACTGATATCTCTGGTATTCGTGAATACGACAAATTGCCTGAAAATGCTCGTAAATATGTAGAACGCATTGCTGAAGTAACAGGTGTACCTTTGGGTATCGTATCCGTTGGCCCTAACCGTAGCCAAACTATCGACTTAGTAAATGTATTCTAAGCTATACTAATTTGATATAATAGGAAATTTGTATTTGGTAGCATTGATATAATATTATACATTTTAATATTTTTTGCTATGCAATCGATTTATAGAATTATACAGATATGACCCCTCGTAGAGGGGTCTTTTGTGTTGAATAGATGTAGAATATAAACGTGGATACTCTATATCTAATCCTTTAGGTTGCTACAGTGGTGCGGTATATCGAAGTATGCTATATAGTTATTAAAGTGTGAGTATATCGAGAAATATATAATGGATAATAGAGCGCAATTGTTATATATACAAAAAAATGTATATTCAGATAAATCTATAAAATGAAAATTTGTTTAAAATATTCATTTTATACAAAGAGATACGTGCTTAAATTAGTTTATAATAAGACGAAATTTACTTATCTATAATTTTTTTGTATTCATAATAAATTATTAAGATACAAATATAAAGAAAAAAATAGATTTACATTAAGAAATAGTATATAATAATACCAAGAAGTAGATTGATATTTTTTGATAAGGATCTGAGGAGTTAAAGATATGGTTGAAGTTTCTTACGAACGTTTAGCGACGATTTTTAAGGCATTAAGTGATGAAACGAGATTACACATCATCGATATGTTGTCTTGCAATGAATTATGTGCAGCCGATATTTTAGCGAGCTTCAATTTGTCTCAATCTACGTTGAGTTACCACATGAAAATCTTAATTGATGCAGGTGTAGTTAACTCTCAACGTAATGGTTTATGGACGCGTTACTCCATTAATGAAGCTACATTTGCGGATATTTTAGATATTCTCCCTCAATTATACAAAACTAAAGATGAGTGCATTTGCGCGCAAATTAAATACTGCCGCATTTCTGAGCACGAAAAAGAAGCGTAACAATGAGACGTTGGATTATGCATGTTGATATGGATGCATTCTTCGCGTCCATAGAACAACTGGATCATCCAGAGTATAAAGGCCACCCCGTAATCGTGGGTGGTCTTTCTTCACGTGGTGTTGTAGCTACCTGTTCCTATGAGGCTCGAAAATTTGGTGTTCACTCTGCGATGCCAATCTCGAGGGCTAAGAAACTCTGTCCTGATGGCATCTATGTATATCCTCGGATGGATCGATATAAAGAAGTGTCGAACCAAATTTTTTCCATCATGAAAGAATTCACCCCTTATATTGAGCCTCTATCTATTGATGAAGCCTTTCTTGAAGTGAGCGGCATGTCTACCATGTATAGTGGTCCTAAAGCGCTAGGACAAGCCATTAAAGATCGTGTATTCGAGCAAACAGGACTTATTATCTCTGCAGGCTTAGCACCCAATAAATTTCTTGCTAAATTAGCCTCTGATTTAGATAAGCCAGATGGTCTTGTGGTCATCCCATACGGTCGTGAAAAAGAGGTGCTAGCTCCTTTGCCTATTAAACGTATTTGGGGTGTTGGCCCTCGGACAGAGAAAATTTTAAAAGCTGGTGGCTTTCATCTGATACGTCATATTCAGTCTTTGCCTGATGAAAGCACTTTAATTCCTCTTGTTGGAAATCAGGCAAAGCGCATATGGGAACTCGCGAATGGTATCGATGATAGACCTGTTGAAACAGACCGAAAGACACAATCGATTGGCGCTGAGGAAACCTATGAAGAAGATCTCACAGAAGGCCGTGCTATTGAATTAGAATTTAGGTACTTTGCAAACCGTTTATCGAAACGGCTTCGGAGACGTAGCCTTTATGGACATACTGTATCTATCAAGGTTCGGTATGATGATTTCACTACCGTATCACGGCAGAAGCGGCTAGATACGCCGTCAGATCATGAGCATGTATTTTTTGAAACTGCGCTGCTCTTGTGGAATAAGCTCATGCAAGATAAAATGAGTAAGAATCCGAAAGGTACAAAGAAAGACGTAGAAGCACTAGGGGCAACTATGAAAGTGAAATCTACTGATTTTAGATATAGTAGTTCTAAAGATAATCGTTCTAACCATATTGGTTCTAAATATAGTACTTCTAAATATAGTAGTTCTAGTGAGATTACTTTTATGGATCCGCCTGGTCCTATCCGTTTATTAGGCCTTACTGTGAGTGGTCTCGATGAGGAGGTTCCTATGCAGGACAGTCTCTTTGAATCCCCACAGGATAAAACAGAGGATAAGCTATCTAGTGTGTTAGACTCCTTAGAGTCTAAATTTGGTGAAACCGCTGTCATGAGTGGGGCGTTATGGCAACGCTTTCACGGAGACAATGGAATACGCAGAAAACGGTCAGAGTTGAAAGCGGCAGTGGATGCACAGCCTGATCAAGAGGATGGGGAGTCTATTAATGTTGATGTAGTCTCAACTAAAGAGGCTAATCGGTCTACAATTGCAGATACACACCCATCTATTGAAGGACCTAAAAAGACCGTCAAAAAGGACTTATAAAGATTATATTGAATACTTTCGCTAATATAATTGTTCGTGTTACAATATGGGTGTAGTGTTAATAAATTACCGCAAGAGAGGTATAGATATGAGTTTATTTCGTGTGGCCATTCATTATGGCGTAAACAGCAATGGTTTCTTGTCCTATGATACAGAAACAAAAACAGTGTCCGTAGATTTACCTGAACAAGAGTGGGTTGATAAGGTAATCGCTTACTTGAATAATGAACATGCTATTGAGCATGCTACAGGTCTTGATACGTATGAACGATTGACCGTAAAACCATTAGAATCTTTGGATAATCTTAAGTTAGCTTTAACACGTATGTGGGAAGCGATCGACGTACAAGTTGATTGGAGTCGTCCGGCATAAATTGAATGAAAACACCTTGTGATCTACAAGTTAGTAGAAACAAGGTGTTTTTTGTTTTGCGTATTTTTGTAGGTATATCTTAACAGAATTTAAATATATAACATTGAAATTCTCATTTTAAAATTATAAATGATATCGTGTATACAAAATTTATAAAGGTTTAGGGTTGTTATGTTAAAAAATTTGTGCTATTCTAATTACATATTAATGGATAATAATTATCCATTAATAATTTTATCGTAATTGAGATATATGATTTAAAAATTATGTAAAGTAAATTACTTTAATTTTGATCTCTAAGTAGGAGTTTGTAACATGAATAATGAAAAGAAACTAACAACCGCCTTTGGCGCTCCCGTACCAGATAATCGCAACTCTGCTACAGCAGGTAAACGTGGTCCTGTATTGATGCAAGATGTTTGGCTCATGGAGAAATTAGCGCATTTTGAGCGCGAAGTGATTCCTGAACGCCGCATGCATGCTAAAGGATCCGGTGCATTTGGTACTTTCACAGTAACTAACGATATTACAAAATATACGAAAGCAAAAATTTTCTCTGAAGTAGGCAAGCAAACGCCGTTATTCGTACGTTTCTCCACCGTTGCCGGTGAGCGTGGTGCGGCCGATGCAGAACGCGACATTCGTGGCTTTGCCGTAAAATTTTATACGGAAGAAGGAAACTGGGACCTCGTAGGTAACAATACACCTGTATTCTTTATCCGCGATCCATTGCAATTCCCTGATTTGAACCGCGCTGTAAAACGGAATCCGAAAACAAATCTTCGCGATGCGACAGCAAACTGGGATTTCTGGACTAGCTTGCCAGAGGCGATCCACCAAGTAACAATCGTCATGAGTGACCGTGGTATTCCTAAATCCTACCGCACAATGCATGGTTTTGGCAGTCATACATACAGTCTTATTAACGAAAACGATGAGCGCGTATGGGTTAAATTCCATTGGGTTTGCCAACAACCGATTGAAAATCTTTCTGACGCTGAGGCGGCTAATGTGGTAGCTAGTGACCGTGAAAGTCATCAACGTGACCTCTTTGAGGCTATTGAAAGAGGCGATTTCCCTAAATGGAAATTATGCATCCAAGTGATGACCGAAGAACAAGCTAACAATATGCCATACAATCCATTCGATTTAACAAAAGTATGGTATCATGACGAATTCCCATTAATCGAAGTTGGTGTGATGGAACTTAACCGCAACCCAGAAAATTATTTCCAAGATGTAGAACAAGCTGCATTTGCACCAACAACTATCGTTCCTGGTATCTCTTTCTCTCCTGACAGAATGCTACAAGGTCGTTTGTTCTCCTATGCGGATGCGCAACGCTATCGTCTAGGGGCAAATTATTATCAAATCCCTGTTAATGCCGCTAAATGTCCTGTAAATATCTATCATCGCGATGGTCAAGGACGTATAGATGGAAACCATGGGTCTACAATTGGCTACGCACCAAATAGCTTTGGTGAATGGGCTGAACAACCGGAATTCAAAAATCCTCCTCTCGACGTATCTGGCCCAGCCTACCAATATGACTTCTATGAAGACGACTCTGACTTCTTTACACAACCAGGTAAACTGTTCCGCCTCATGAGCCCTGAACAACAACAAGCCTTGTTTGACAATACGGCAGCGGCTATGAATGGTGTACCTGATTTCATCAAAGAACGTCATGCAAAACATTGTTACCAATGCGATCCAGCTTATGGTGAAGGCGTTGCCAAAGCATTGGGCATGGACATTGATTTTAGTGATGTGAAATAAGACTAAAGATATTATTTAAGCAACATTAAAATAGTTTATCTAAATAATACTAACGATTGAAAAGAACTTTCTTAACTAATAACTCTCTTACACTTATATAAAAACAAATCTATAAAAAATCTAAATTCACACAAAATTTTTATACACTGACACCAATTATCTTATAAACAAATAAAACCCTTTAAGGGGCCTTTGCTAATCACATCTAAGTTAAGAATCATCAAAGATGTGTAGCAAGGGCTCTTTTGCTGTGTTAAAAATATACAAATTTTAAAAGGATTTTAGTATAACTATGTAGAATTATATGATATGTTGAATTTGCACGAAACGTTACATGTGAATAGGAGGCAGTTATGAAATCTAGTAGTTTGGCATGGTATGTGGCGGTGGCTTGTATTGGAGGAAGCCTTTGTATGGGGCCTGTGGTACAAGCGGATTCTCCGACTAAGGTAAAAACAAATAGCCCTGTTTCTGCTGCTGTTGTAACGCAGGCTCAACCAGCTCAGCCTGTTACTGTTACAGCAGTTAAGAATGATGGAGTTAGTACTACAACAAATAATACAGTAACTAATAATGTAGTAGCTAATGATGTAGCGGCACAGGAAGCCCTCAAGCAAAAGCAACAGTACCAAGCCGAAACTGAAACGATGGGCTTGCTATGGATGCGTACCTCTGCAGAGTACAGAGCATTGGCGTATCAAGGGTATAATGTGGCAATGAATGCTGTTAAGATGGCCGTTACTGATCCATCTCATCAAAGAAAACCTTTAGCTATCGTTCTTGATGCGGACGAAACCGTAGTGGATAATACCAAGTTGATGGGTGAAAGCATTGTAAATGGTAATGGCCGTTTTGATGCTCCTTGGTGGCGTCAAGCCGTGCATCAAGGCAAATCGCAAGCCATGCCTGGCGCTGTTGAATTCCTAAATGAAGTACATAAACAAGGGGTAGAAATTTTCTACGTATCAAACCGTTACGCCCCAGTAAACCTTGATGTAACGATACAGAACTTTAAAGAATTAGGATTCCCATCTATTGATAAAGACCATGTGCTACTATTCGAAAAAGACTCTGACAAACAACCCCGCTTTGATATGATTGCTAAAAAATATTATGTCGTTGTATACATGGGCGATAACGCGGGCGATTTCCCAATCGGCACAAAAGGCAAGACACTAGCTGAAAGAAATGGCATCATCGATGCTCATAAAGAAGACTTTGGTACTACCTTTGTGGTATTCCCAAACCCTGCTTACGGATCTTGGGTAAGTGCATTAGCTAAAGGCTACCAAAACCTAAGCCCAGAAGAACAAAAACAAGTAAATAACCAATACCTACAACAATAAGGACGCCTTGCGTATACTTTATTAAAAACGATATAATAAAGTATACATGCGTCTATAGCTCAGTTGGATAGAGCGGCAGTTTCCTAAACTGCGTGTCACTGGTTCGATTCCGGTTAGGCGCACCAATAAAATAATTAATGGGCATATGTTTTTTAGTATTATGTCTTTTTAGGAGCCAAGACTTAAATCTTGGCTCTTTTTAGGTTTTGAGATCTAAAACACTGTCTCATAGAGCAGAATCGGTTTGAAAACCTATTTTATCAGAAATTATTCTTATGCTAATTAAACATAAGTTTTATGATAAGTATCTCTTTATAATGATATAATTAAGATAATTATTGTATGTAAAGGGCAGTGTATAGTGGAGAGTGTATATGAGCTTTTACAATTGGATTCAAGAAAAGCTCTTCGATAACTACGAGGAGTGGCATATGAAGAGCCCTGATTATAATCGAAACGGTTTTAACATAGTTGGTATAGATAATACTCTAAAGGCCATGCATGATGGATTTTTCATGTACATGGAGTTATACCCACCTCATGCGATCAATGGTTGTACTACGATGAAAGCCCGTGTAGGGAAAACACAGGATGCAGTAGATATATTCTTAGACATAGATGGTAAGACGTATCGTATGGCTGATGTAAGTTATCCTGATGCAGTGAAGATGATGCGGGCTTTTGTGACAAAACGCAGAGTACCTGATCGTAGTTTGTGTGTAGAAGTAGCAAATCTAGATATAGAGCAGATGAAACCAACATTTACAGAGCTAGCAACGTTATTACTAGGCGATGCTAAACAAGGTAAATCTTTTATGCCCGAGGCTAAGTTGCGCTCCATGGAAGAATTAGAAGATAGTTGGTGGAACCTTTATGAGAAACTAGTATCTAAAGGATATGCCGTAGAGCTAAGCTGTAAGTGTGAACTAGAGGATTTTGTTCATAATGTGCAGAAATTAATACGTAACAAGTCTTTAGATACTAGCGAAAATCTAACTATTGATACAGCAGCATTAGATGAAGACCAATGTATTATGGATTGGTGTGCTGATCTTAATTCTACGTGGGTAAACTATAAGTTAGCAGGCATGGACATCGGAACCGATAGCTTTGTACTTATGGTACTTTCAAATGAGGAATTCAAAACAGCCCAAGAATTAGCAAAAGAACTATTACATAGAATCGATGTAGCTGAACGCTCATGATATAACAGAAATTATGATGAGTAGCGTGATTATAATGTAGGAGAGAGTCATATGAGTATTGTACGTCTACCAGAATATGAAGCAGAGTTTGAGCCGGAAGTATTTGAAATTTATGCATTGCCGCGCAGTGATGCGAATGGAGCTAGTCCTTATTTAGATAAGTACCATAGACCATTAGTGTCTACCGATGCTATTTTAGATACTCGAACCGGTGTGCTTGACCGTAGCGAAGGCATTTTGACGTGGATTATTGAGGGTCTTGACGATAGATGGGGGTATTCTTTTGAGCCTCATGGGGTCTATAAATTGTTAGTTAAGAAAGCAAAACCCTTAGAGGACTTGGGCTATATGCGCCCGTCTTGGAATAATCGCTATTATGTACTCGAGGTGTTAGAGGAACATGCTAAACATAGCAAGTTAGAGGCGTTGTCGGCGTATTTGAAAACTCCTAAATACCTTCATACCGATAGGGGCGATTTCCTCTTAAATCGAGAGTATCAATATTACACAGCGAGAATTGGTGATTATGCATTCACTCTTGATGTGGATGAGGGCTCTGATGAAAGCTGTACCACAGCATTGGCTGCTTTCAATACAATCGATAATTTCAAAGCATTTGAACAACGAATTAGTATATATATTAGTGAGACCTTGTTAGAACTCGCTAATTACTGGCTCGACAATGACGATCAAGATCCGATTACATCAGACGTATTTGCTAAGCGTATTACGATGGGTGAATTGGCGTTTCGTAACGATGGCTCCATAGAGGTCTATTATGACGATGATGATATTTTCTGGGGGCACTGTATCATAGCTCATATTGATGCGGATGGGAACCCTGTTGATGCAGATATTGCAGGCTGATTAACTAATGGAGCGTCCTAATGAGAAAATCGGAATTAATGACATTATGGAATGTTGAAAGCTGGTCTGAAGAACCGTATGGCGTTTACTTTGTATCTCGCCGATTGGGCATTAATCGTTTAGAGAATGTAGGACAAGCCTTTAAAAAACTTAATATTAGTTGTACCGGTTATACTGAAGATGATGTACTTTCACTATCAATATGGGAGCAATTATATGTTCAATTAGATGAATTAGACCAACTGGCGAAGGGGCTCATACAAAAGGGAATACCGCAAGAAGAGTCTGTTGTACTAACGCTAACGGATATAATGCTGGATAAATCAGGTTGTTACGATGCATTTGCACTAGGCTATGATGTGGGAGAATCCTCAGCAGGACATCTATATGTTTTGGTTCCTTTTGATGAAAACTTTACGGCTCAACAAGATGTGATATACGAAACCTTATAGAGTTGTTTGAAAGTGGTGATACTGGTGTTGTATTCTACCTAAAAATATAAGTGATATGCAGGAGAGAGCCTATGGAAGATATGTATAAATTAGTCAAAGATTTCTTTAGTCATGATATGGATTTAGATGATTTATTTGATTCTGAGGCTATTATCTGGGTTGACTGGCACGAGGATGACGAAGATGTGGTGCGTTATTTCAATGATATGATAGATGAGCCTATCGATATTCAAACCGTTAGTAATGGCAAGCCCTATGGTGACGATATTATGCTACAAAAAGGCGATAAAGAACTCTTAATTCCTTACGGTGATGAGAAAGATCGGGATGTGACCATCAAATATTTTAATGACTTCGTTAAACCTGATTATGAGGTGCGCTGGTTTGCTGAAAGCCTTGGCGATGATACGCTCGGATTTACCGTGCTTTCAGGGGCAGAATGGTCCAAATTAGACGATGAATTTGGGGCGGATACGGTTCGCTACTATTTTGAGCCAATTGATATTGAAAGTAATATGTTTAATCTCGACATGGATGAAGTTTCTGCATTATTGGCATTACGAGAAAATAATAGATGAAATAGAGAGATGAGAGAATCAATAAGAGGGAAGAATATGGATTATTTAAAACTATTGTGTGAAGATTCTAGCTTGGCAGCAAATTTTGATGCTCTATTTGATTTCTTTTTACTCGATGAACCTACAAAACGTGATGAGGTAGAGGGGCGATGTACCTTTTCCGTGGACGGAGTAGCTTTTGCTCGTGATGGTGCCGGTGGCGAATATCATCAATTAGAGGATGGCTCTATCGGATATATGAGTAGCGAAGGGGAATGTGGTCGTATAGCTGAAAGTGTAGATGATTTAATCCATTTGTTGGTGTATAGCATTTGCTGGCATGATTATTGTGATGCCAGCCAATATACGGACATATCTACTCTTGAAGCCTATGCCAATGAGCGACATGATCAAATCGCTTCTTATACAGAAATGGATGTATGGGAAACCGTTGTTCAGGTGCTAGGCATGCCTTTAGAAGCAAATGTGGCTGCTGAATTACAAAAATTCTATGACGCTGCACATCGAGCCCCTTTATATATTTGTTATTTCCATGAAGATGATGGAACCGTTACAGAATCACATAATCTGTTTTTCTAGACGTATTGTTTAAAAGGAGAATTATATGGCTATTGATGGAGTAAAAATCATAGATAGTGATGATGGCCATGATATTTATAATTTGATTGTTGAGCGCTATAGAGATGGTATCAGTATTGATACCATTGTTTCAGAAATTCTGGCTGAAGAGCAGAATTTTTGTACTGACGAATTCTATACAGAAATTTATTGGACTGCCGTAGCCTATTCGCTGTGGAAGATAGGTCATCTGCCGCAGGATATCAAAGAGAATGCATTAGACATAATCGCGAAGGGCGCTCATGAGTTTTGGCTAGAAATTGATAGTAAGGCGCTCAAACAACGGCAAAAGGTGTTAGATACATTAGCCGTACAACTACAAAGTGAAAATCCAAAGCCTCTAAAGGTTCGTAAATCTAAAACAAAGCGAGAACCTCATTTTAAGGTGGGCGACGTATTAGCTGTTACGTTTGAAAACGAGTATGGAGTTATTTTTGTATCTGACGTGGATCAATCACCGCGGAAAATCGAGTACCATTTGGCCTGTACAAGACTTTTACAAGCGCACAAACCTAGTATGGATGATTTTTTAAATAGTCAAATTTCCTGTCGTAAAGATAATACAAATTTCGGTATCGATACCGATTGTTGGTTTAATCATAAAGATCTAGGCCTATTGCTAGACCATTTAGAAATCATTGGGGCTGTTGAACTGTATCCGTGCAAGCTGTGGAAACTAGCACCGGCAGGCACATTGGACGATATCTACACCGAGATTACAGATGAGCCTAGAAGAGGTAGAATTCGCCTGATAGATACTAATGAATTGGTGAAAGATATTGTTCACCAATAATTATTGCGCTAAAAAAGGGAGTAGATGCGATGAATGCAACAACTCAAACATATATAGAAACTGTGAAAGTCAGTGATATACCCTGGCATCGTTTGACCACAACTTACGGCCGTGCTACAGATTTTCCTGCTCATTTTGAGGTGTTGTGGGATATGAAGGACGTTGATGCCATTGATGCGGCAGGTGAAGAGCTGGCCCAAAACATTGAGCATCAATCGACTTTATGGCATGCTACGCCCTTTGCGTTGATTTTTCTATTACGTATTTTTAAAAAAGCCGTTGAAGAACAAGGCCATAATCAGATCGCAAGATATTTAGTAAAAGAATTAGCTGAATTATTCATCATTATTGCTGAGTGTATTAGAGATGGTCTTATGCTAGAACATGTAGATCAATTATCGAACTTTGAGGATATGCTCAACGAAGAGTATCTTTGGTCTGAAGAATATGATGAAGATGAAGATGTTCTTAGATATGAGGAAGAAGAGGTATTTCCGGATGATCTGTTCTTTAGCTTCTACTACTATTCTTTACAAGTGCTTCTATTATGTAAGCCATTGTTAGACAAAAATAACAAATATGAGGTTACGTTGCTAGAATTGTTGACAGAGATAGAAAACTAACTATCAGTGGAGGCTTCGAATTATTCGGCATTTATGGAGATTATAGATTCCTAAGTAACTATGTAAGTTTTAGATTACTGAGTATCTAGGGAGGTTTTAGAGTATGGGACTCATTGCAAATTATAATTGTATAAGTGATGAAAGCTTAAAAGAACTCAAAGGGTTAGGCTCATCAAAGAAGGATCTTTTTGAAACCGTTGAAGAGTGGAGCGATGAGGACGAGTTATTGCTCGACATCGATAAGATGTGGGATGTCCTTCACTTCGTGCTTACTGGTGTGAGTACTGATCATAGAATAGATGATAATCCACTTAGTCAAGCTGTGCTTGGTGTAACGTCTATAGAGGATTTATCAGACTATATGGCCTATACGGAACATTCTCAAATAGCTGATATTGTAGCGGCTTTAGAGCAGTTTGATATGGAACAAGCACTCGAATCTTTCGATATGAAAGCCTGTAAAGAGGCTGAGTTATACCCAAATATTTGGGACTATGACGAAGAAGAGGAGGAAATCATAGATGAGCTTCTCCATGACTTCGAGCAGATGAAAGGGTTTTATAAAAAAGTACTAGAATCGACTGGGCATGTGATGATTACGATTTATTAAGTAGATTCTTAGATTTGGTATGTTCTCAACGAAAGCTAAAGAAGTTACTTATAAAATGGGGCGTCTATAAAGATATGAGCAAGGAAGAGTTTAGTTATGGTTAGGTGTACCAATACAAATTATAATAGGCATAAGGTTTTGTATGATCTATGCCTTTTTGCTTTTAATAATTTATATAAAATTATGGACATTTAGTATAAATAGTCTTCTTGTATATTATATTAGTAACGATATAATAAGAGTATAAGGGGGAGATAAAGGTATTTTATAAATTAAATAGGGGGATATTGTGATTACCAATGTTGAAAAACAATATTTTATTAGTTTATTAAATCGGAATGGGTATGTATTGAATTTTAGTACAAATAGTTTTGATAATTTTACTATAAATAGTATTGGTATTGCTTTATGTAATCATTATGGGCTTTCTAAAGGAAAATCATTAGAGGCATTTCTTTTAGAGTGCTCGCCAGATGAAGCAAGAAAACTTTTAGCTGATTTAGTTAGTTATTATGAAGCTAACTACCATTATGAAATTGAACATAAAGATAAAAAATATTATGGTTTGTATGTTAAATGTAGAGAAATCTTGGATCGAGAACCTTTTGGTGGTACAGCGGTAACCGCTGCCATTTTTGATGATTTAGAAAGTGCGTTTTCTACAGAATATATGTCAGATCAGTTACAAAGGTGTTTGAATGAAGCAAATGTTAATCCTACAGAGGCTATTGGTAAGGCAAAGGAAGTTTTAGAAAGTTGTTGTAAAACAATATTACAGCAAAGAAACTTTCAAGAACGAATTCCAATTAACTTAAATAAATTAACAAAAGAAACTTTTAATATATTAGGTATTTCTTCTGAATCAGTTAATATGGAACGTCCAGAAGGTAAGCTAGTTGCTAGCCTTTTAGCACACCTATCTGGTGTTGTTAATTGCATGGCAGAGCTACGAAACTATTATGGTTCTGGTCATGGGCGAAGCGCACAATATCAGGGATTAACGAAAAGACACGCTTATTTAGCGGTAAATATATCATTTTCATTAATGCAATATTTATGGGAAACGCATAATGAACGTAGGGAATAAATTAAAATATTATGAAATTTTTGACTGTTATATTGGCACAATAAAATAGAGTGGCAATTTTTTGTTTGTGTATCGCTGTTTTGATTTCTGATACGCGCACCATAATTTTTATATACTGCTGGCGATATTAGCGATTTTATCTAAGAAGCGCCGGCGTTTTTCATCTGAGCTGTTTTCTGTGCCCGTCAACTGGGTATATGTAACAGGTTTAATGCCGCAGGATTTCAGAACTTGATTTTTTAACACCTTGCCATAGTCCTGGATAAACGGCGTCAAAAAGGCGGGAGTGTTGTGGGTTGTGATAATCCAGGCCGATTTCCCCTGTAAATGACCTATAAGGCCTCTTTTACCGTATGAATAGGCAAAGCCCGCTGTAAATACGCGATCGATAAAGCCTTTGAGCATTGCGGGCATACCGCTCCACCAAATTGGGTAGATAAAGATGATATGGTCCGCCCAAGTAATCATATTGCGATACTTTTCCATGTCCGGCACAGTGCTTAAATCTCGACGTTTGTGCGTGTTATCAAATCGCAATATAGGATCGAATTGCTCCTCATATAAATCCAAGGTCTTTACATTGTGGTCTTTTGAAAGATTCTGTTGCACTACTTTCAGAATAGCGCTATTAAAACTTTGATGATTAGGATAGGTGTAAATGATTAAAATATTCATGGCTAGTTCCTTTCTATTTAATCATCGTCAGGTTGAAGCAATTTGTATAGTAAAATGGTATCTATATTAAGTTAAAGTCTAGTGAAGAGTATTTATTCTGAAAGTAAATGGCGATAGAATTTGCTAAGGAAGTATTGTTAATTTCTTCTATTTGCAGGTGTTACCATAAAGGTATATAGTATAGACATGTGATGGATATAGTCACATGTCTATTTTTATAAGGAGGACGCTATGCAACACGTTCAAACCCGCAGTACTACGTCCGCGTTAGTACTCACAGCCGTATTGATTGCCCTCGCAACATTGTTTACCATGTACACGAAAATCCCAGTACCTGGCATTCGCGGCTATTTCAATGTAGGAGATGTCGTTATTATGACGTCAGCTCTATTATTAGGTCGAAAATATGGCGCCTATATTGGTGCTATCGGCCCGGCGCTAGCTGATTTATTCCTCGGCTATGTAGTCTTTGTACCCATCACCTTCGTGGTGAAAGGCATTGAAGGCTATCTTGTCGGTACTGTCTATAACAATAAGACAACTACCTCTGCCTTGGTAGCAACTATCGTAGGCGGTATTGTTATCGTAGCTGGCTACTTTATCGCCGAATACTTTGTATTTGATCCAGGCGTAGCCATTGTAAGTATTTTAACTAATACTATTCAAGCTGTTATGAGCGTTATTATTAGTATGATTTTATATGCTATATTACGGAGACGACTTGCGTAATAGTATACTTATTGGTATACGATGTAGAAAAAGATGTTAGTATAGTTAATGATGACACTCAAGAAAGTACAGCGCTAGTAGCGCTGTGCTTTCTTTGTTTTTATTATAATTATCCATGAACTTTTAATTGTCATTATTTTCCTTAAAGTATTGATGCTTAGATAAATGGACATATTTTATTTGTTTTGTTAATATAAAACTCAATAATAATTTTATGTTGTGTGTTATGATTGGTGAAATTTTATGGTTAGAGTTTTATATTTATTTTTATTGCTAGTTGTTTTGAGTCCTATTAATGCTTTTGCTGATTATCAGAGGGACACGCTTGATATAGAACTCTCTCTTAATGAGCAGATACAGTCTCAGTTAAAGATTCCGGCTGAAGTCCTTAGAACGAAGAATGATAAAGATTATAGTTTTGCATTACAGGTAAGAACGGATTCTCAAGGACGTATTACTTCTGTTGAGTTAGATCCAAATGAGTATATATCTAATGATGAGATATATTCAAAATTAGTACAGTCTGCAAAAGATACAGTTTGGAATATAGGGGATATTGATGTTAAAGAAGAGCTTGTTATTTATATTCCATTTAATTTTATAATCTCCTCTAAGGATGATGTAAATTGACAGTCTTTAGAATTCAGACTATACTATAAGTACAAAAGAGCCAGTTAACGTGTTCTTGGCGTTAGGCTCATCAAACAAATTGGAATTTGATAAACCTAACGTGTCTAAGTATTGCCGTACTTAGTCTTAAACGTTAGGTTTATCTTATTTTATAATCAATATATTGATTATTTTTTAAGAATTAACACTACGAGGGTAGCGAATAAAATCATTAATGATAATGCTTCGTATACAGTCATAATGTCACCTCCCTCAAAAGACGGAGATGAACCCAACTCACGTTAATGGCTCTTTCGTTATTAGTATATAGCAGAAATTATTGATTGAAAAATATGGATTAATTTCGTACAACTTGTACACGAATAAAAGGGAGACTCTATGAAGAGTCTCCCTTTGTTAGTTATAAATAGACTAATATTTATTAATAGATTTTTTATTGCATAGAACATAAGTTCGGTTTATAATGAAGTAGATAGCCGACGAGGTTGGGCCTCTCTTCGTTTATAAAGGGAGGGATGCTTATGAGTGAATTTGAGATCTTTTCGACTGTTCTTGGCTTTTTGACAGTTGGTATTTCCTTCGGGACACTTATTGTTCGTATTTGCTCCAGAAAAAGCAAATAGCCCTTCGTTACCGCTGGGTAGCTAGGTAAAACAAAAGGCCATTTCCTGAGTTTTCAGTTTTTGAGATGAGCCTGACGTGACTACTCGCTCGGCTATCATTTATATTATAGGTTGTATCTCATATATCGTCAAATTAGAATAGATATCCCTGAACAGTTCGAACAATATCCAATAGAACGGGCATCATTGTAGAGCTTTTGCTTTTAATAATATGGTATAATACTTTCATTATGTAGTGAAAAAGGAGATCTAAATGGCAAATTTACCTAACTGCCCTAAGTGTGGCGACGAGTACACATACGAAGACGGTCATATGTTTATCTGCCCTATGTGCGGTAATGAATGGACCGCTGCCGATACGGAGGCTGCTGCTGAGGCGGGTATCATTCGCGATGCTAACGGCAACGAGCTCGCTGATGGCGATACAGTTGTTGTTGTAAAAGACCTCAAAGTAAAAGGTGCGGGCGTATTAAAACAAGGTACGCATGTAAAAAATATTCGCCTCATCAACGATGCAAGCGACGGTCACGATATCGATTGTAAAATCGATGGCTTCGGTGCGATGGCATTGAAATCTGAAATGGTTAAGAAAATCTAATCTAAGGAATCCCTACCGATAAAAATTCGGTAGGGATTTTTTCGTGGTATAATCAACTTATAATGCATATAGTAAGAGAGTTTTTAGATGAGAGGAAACTATGTTTAACCGTGTTATTTTATTGGCCTTATTAGTATCTATGATGAGTCCTATTAGTTCTCTAGCTGCAGATTTAAAGCCTGCGGACAAGCGTAATTATGAATTGCAACAACAGATTTCTTATAACGTAATCATTCCACCAGAGGCTTTTGAAACGAGTGCAGACGGAAGATTAATCGTTCCTATAGAGATTAAGACGGACGATAAGGGCAATATTATAGCTGTTGAAGCGGGTCCTAATAATTGGAAGCTAGATCGTGAAGCGTACCCAATTTTTGAGGAGGCTGCTAAAGAGGCGGCTTGGAATACTAAGCATGTTGATACTGATGAAGCGCTCGTTGTAACGATTCCCGTTAGTATTGTCATGTTATCTGATAATAATCTAAAGAAATGATAAAGGAGGACTTATGGAGGCTACAAAAGATTTAGAGAGATGTACTTACGAACTTCTCGCTGAACGGGGAGTCACATTAGAGGACATTGCAGAACTTGTTTTTTATGTACAAAAACCATATATGCCGAACTTAAAACTTGAAGAGTGTAGAGATAGTGTGGCGTCTGTACTATCTAAACGGGAGGTACATAATGCAATTATTACGGGCATAGAGCTTGATAAGTTGACAGAGCAAAATAAATTATCTCAGCCATTGCAACGTATTGTTGCTAATGATGAAAGCCTATATGGTATTGATGAAATTTTAGCTTTTTCCATCGTTAATTTGTATGGATCTATTGGCTTTACAAATTATGGATATTTAGACAAGGTGAAGCCAGGTATCATCAAAAAACTAGATAGCGAAGAAGGGGGACGCTGTAATACATTCCTCGATGATTTGGTAGGTGCCGTAGCGGCAGCAGCGGCAGGGAAACTAGCACATAATGAACCAAATCGTGTACAACATGCTATAGTAGAAGAATAGAAGTCCGTCATATATCTACTTGTCGATAAAGTATGAGGTGGGCTTCGATGACTCATTGATAACTCTTTGACAAGACTTGATGACAATTTGGCAACAAGTTGATGACAATTTATAGAGTTGGTAGATACTATTGATGTTATAAAGAATAAAGAGTATAAATAATATTGATTGGAAATAAGTACTTTGTTTTGTAGCTATATACAGGAGGAGCTATGCAAAAGGTTCTGGTAGTAATCGATATGCAAAATGATTTTGTCGATGGTGCACTTGGCTCATCGCAAGCACAGTTAATCGTAGATAATGTGCGTAAGAAAATTGAAAGCTTTGATGGCCCTATTATCTTTACTCGCGATACACATGATAGGGATTACTTGGAGCGTCAAGAAGGGAAACTTTTACCAGTGCCTCACTGCGTTAAAAATACCGAGGGCTGGCATATTGTGGATGGCTTGATTGAGGCTGCAGAAGGTCGATCAATTATGAGTCCTGTATCCTTTGTAGATAAACCAAACTTTGCCTCTTTTGAGTTGCTTACACGGTTAGAGGGCATGGATAGGGTAAATCCTATTGAGTCTATTACGCTCATCGGCTTATGTACAGATATTTGCGTTGTGTCCAATGCGATTATGCTGAAAGCAGGCTTGCCAGAGATTCCTATTCATATTGATTCGAGTTGCTGTGCTGGTGTAACAGAGGAGTCCCATCAAGCGGCATTAACAACGATGAAAATGTGTCAGTGTATCATTGACTAACTTGTGAATCAAATTTATATAAAACTATATGTGATTGCTGATCAAAAGTCATATAACAATTAACTAATTAAAGGCTGTAGGAGTTCCTATGGCCTTTTATGTTAGTCTTTTATATTGACGTTTTTCTATATAATGTGTACAATTAGATAAAGAATGATAATTCATATCAATTTGTTAGCTAAAATATTATATCCTAACTTCTGGTTACGTTAGGATAATCAGTCTCTTCTTGAAGTATATATGCTATGCTAGTAGATTGATTCTATATTACCGATGCAGGTGCATCGAATCGCTTTCACAAGAACGATGATACGAAATAGTTAGCATTGTTCTATGCCCTAAATTTAAGGAGGACTACTATGAAACCTTTCGAACTCGCACCATTACCGTATGCGTATGATTACCTTGAACCTGTTATCGATACTGAAACAATGAAATTGCATCATGACAAGCATCATCAAGCCTATGTTAATAATTTAAACGCTGCTATCGAAAAATACCCTGATCTTCCGTATGGCTGTGTAGACTGTATTCTCGGCGATATTGCTAATGTGCCTGAAGATATCCGTCAAGCAGTTATCAACAATGGTGGCGGTCACAAGAACCACACCATGTTCTGGGACATCATGACAAAACCAGATACTTCTAAATTGCAAGGTCCTTTGAAAGAGGCTATCGATGCTGAACTTGGTGGCTACGATGCTTTTGTTGAAAGCTTCTCTACTGCGGCAGCTACACGTTTTGGCTCTGGTTGGGCTTGGCTTGTAGTTAACAAAGATGGCAAGCTAGAAGTGACATCCTCTGCGAACCAAGATAATCCTTTATTGGAAGGTAAAAAAGCAATTCTATGCTTAGATGTTTGGGAACATGCATACTATTTGCACTACCAAAACCGTCGCCCAGACTATATCAAGGAATTCTTCCGAGTTATTAATTGGGACAAAGTTTCTGAAAACTACGAAAAAGCATTGAAACCACATCATGATTAAGTGGTACACTTGTTAGAAACAGAAACAGAAACAGAAACAGAAACAGAAACAGTAACAGTAACAGTAATAGACAAGTAATTTAAATATATAACGGATAGTTGATGTGTCTCCCTTCATGTATGAGGTGGGATGGATAATCATCTATCCGTTATTTTTATCTTTTTTTACTGTTTTCGAGCGTATAAGCGTATAATTTATTTTATTGGTAAAGAGTTACTATTGGTAAAGCGTTACATGACATTTTGAAAATTTTTGAATTACTTTCAAAAGTATTGCCACGGATACAGATTTTCTAATCGATATCGTTTATCATAGATTCATAGGTCATTATATATAGACCTTTTACAGTAAATAGATAGCCTTATATGCGAGATTTTTACGTATAGGGGCTCATTAATATTAGTAAGTATTTTATAAAGGTTTTGACATGAGGGGCTCAAAATGGAAAAGAAATTAGATCTATCCAAATCTGTATATGATTTGGTAAAAGAATATCCTGAAGTAGCAGATATTATGAAAGAATTAGGGTTCAGCGAAATCACAAACAAGGTGATGTTGAACTCTGTTGGTAAAATCATGACCATCCCGAAAGGGGCGAAGATGAAAGGCGTATCCATGATCGATATCGTGGGCGCTTTCATGAAAGCTGGCTTTACCTTAGAAGGTGAAATGCCAAATCTATCTGGTGATGATGCGGAAGCTGCGAGTCATCCTGGCGTGGCACCTACTGCAGCGGCTACAAAGTCTAATGTTACGGACGCATCTACTAACGTAGCATCTAGCACTGTTGCAGCAAATGCAGTAGAAAGCAGTGTACCAGTATCTACTACAGCGCCAGCTAACACTGACGAGAATTTCGGAGCTAAGGCTGAAGATACAGTTCAAGATAGCGAACGCGTAGAGCAGCTCAAAGGTTTCTTGAAACGTTTAGGTACAGGTGAAGACCTTGGTGCCGTTCGTGAAGACTTTGCTAGTCAATTCGCCCATGTTGAGGCTAGTGAAATCATGAAAGCTGAACAAGGCCTTATGCGTGAAGGCACACCACTAGCAGAGGTTCAACAATTATGTGACCTTCACTCCGCATTGTTCCACGGTTCTACTATCCACGAACAAATGGAGTCTGAACACGCTAAGGTTGAGGCTGTACTAGAGGCTCAAGAAAAGAGCAAAAGTGTGGTATCCTTGGTTGAAACTGTAGGCCATCCACTCAATCGATTAACAGAAGAAAACAAAGCTCTTGATATGTTGATTGAAGCTACAAAGGTTAAGGTGGCCGATAAGACTGCTACGGTAGATGATGTGAACGAAGTGCGCCAAGTGTCTATTCACTACGCTAAGAAGGGCGACCTTTTATATCCACATTTGAAAGTAGCCTATGATATTTCTGGCCCATCCATGGTTATGTGGACGGTTGATGACGATATTCGCGATGGCTTTGGTCGTCTAGCTCGTGCTAAGTCTATTGATGATGCTTGGTACGAAGAGTTTGATGGTCTTCTCACACGTGCTCAAGAGATGATCTATAAAGAGCAAAATATCTTGTTCCCAATTTGTGCAGAGAACTTTAGTACTGAAGAGTGGTATCAAATCTACAAAGATACAGCGCAGTATGAAGAAATCTTTGGGGTAAAACGCACTGTTTGGACAGAGGCTGAAGCCGCATTAGCTACACAAACAACAAAAGCAAGTGGCGATGATAATACTATTGCTCTAATAGGTGGTAGCTTAACTGTAGATCAATTAAATGCCATGCTTAATACAATGCCAATGGAAGTCACCTTCGTTGACCACGAAGACATTAACCGTTACTTCAACGATGGTGAAAAGGTCTTTAAACGCCCTACTACAGCTATCGGTCGCGATGTATACTCTTGCCATCCTCCAAAGATAGAGCCTATCGTACGCGGTATTATTGAATCCTTCCGCAAAGGGGAACGCGATAATGTGGCGGTATGGCTTGAAAAGGTAGGTCGTCCATTCTATGTAAACTATATGGCGGTGCGCGACCAAAACAATAATTACCTTGGTACATTAGAATTAGTACAAGACATGCAATTTGCAAAAGACCATTTCAAACGTTCTTAGTAAATTTTATTTTAAATATCTTTACTAAAAGGCCATTTTAAACATTCTTAGTAAAAGCTATTTAAATATCCCTGCTAAAAGGCTTTTCAAACGTTCCGAATAATCGATTATTTTAAATACTCCTGATAAATAATTGCTTTAATACTCCTAATAAAGGCTTTAGATGTCGTTAATAGTAACGTATGATTAGCTAAAAGTAGGTTTAAATATAATAAGAGGCAGTCATAGACGTGTTATAAACAGCTGTGACTGCCTCTTTTGATTATATAGTGATATTGAAAGTTAACTATTATTTTAAACCTGAAATATTTAAATGTTTTGTAGGATAGCATCCGTAGCAATTTTGATGTTCTCAAGGCTTGTGGCCAAGTTCAAGCGCACAAAGGTTGCGTAGCTTTCACCACCAAACCATTCACCAAAGCTTGGTGCAATACCGCATTTATTTTCAAAGAAATCATGTATTTCCTCTGGTTTAAGATAAGCGCTAAAATCGATCCAAGCCAAATAGGTGCCGTCCATAGGGCTAATGCGAAGTTCAGGCAAGTTGGCAAGTAGTTTATTGTACATATAATCATAGTTTTCTTTCACTACAGCGAGTAGGTCCGTTAGCCATGCTTCTGCTTCTGGATGCGTGTAGGCAGCTGTGATGGCTGCCTCGGCAATGACGTCCGAATCTGTATGATATACAAGGGCTTTAAAGGCGTTGTAATGATTTCGCAACTCTTCGTTAGGGATAATGACCTCTGCGTGGTGCAGGCTAGCCATATTAAACGATTTTGACAACGAGGACATGGCGATGAGCCTGTCTGTATACGCTCCGTTAGACACAGTTAATGCAGATGTAAATGGTTTAAGTCCCGTGATGAGGTCCTGATGGATTTCATCACTAATGATAAGGACCTTATGTTGCTGGCAGATACTAAATAGTCGATCCATTTCTTCTAAAGTCCATACGTGGCCTACTGGATTGTGCGGATTACAGTGAATGAATAACTTAACATCGTGTTTGACGATAGCCGCTTCAAAGGCCGCGTAATCAACAGCATAGCGGTTATCTTCGTTGTGTGTCATGGGAACGGCGATGATTTGCCGCTTCGCATCGCTGGCGCTACTGTCGAATGCGCCGTACACAGGGCTTAACACTGCGATGGCATCATTTGTTTTTGTGAAAGCTGCTATGCACCACATAATGCCCGTAATGACATTAGGTGCGCTGGTGAGCCAACTACCATCAATTATGCAACGATGGCGGCGCTTATACCAACTAATGACAGCCTTTAGGTAATCGGGATTTGTCATGGTATAACCTAAAGGATTGGCTTTTACATAGTTGCAAATCGCCTCTTGGATGCACTGAGGCGGCATAAAATCCATATCCGCAACCCATAGTGGTAATAGGTCAGTTCGATTGAATTTTAACTGTTGTCCGTTCCATTTTCTGGAATGAGATCCTTGGCGATCAATATAGTATTTTTTGGTAAACTCTGCTGTGTTCATAGGGAGCCTCACATTGGTCAAAATTCAGGATAGATTTGGCTGTGATTAGCGTACAAAAGTCGTAAATCTCTGTTTATATTATATCAATATATATGTATCAAGTTATATGTAAATATTAACATAGTTTAATCTTGCATATAGTACTAAAGCAATTATGTTATTAATTACATAATTGTTTTGCTAAGGTAGTGCTAAATCAGTATTACATTAGCGATGTCATAATCATTTTCTTAAATCTCAAACAAAACACACAGAAGGTTTTATTCGCACACATATTTAATCTTAAAAAACAATCCTAAACCAAACCTTGAGCTATATATCGCTATGAAAGGGGGGGAGGCCTACTGGTGCCTCTTTTTCTATGCAATCCTTGCAAGTATAGGGGCTATATTGGCATACCAAAGGTGTGATAATTGCTTGACTGTTGGGACTTTCACAATTTAGAATATACTATAGAATAGTGTGAGTCTGACCAGTGACCACACGTCTATCAAATGGTTACAAAAGATAAATGTTAGCAGCATGTGGCGGCGTCCCTATGTGAGAGGGCTCATCGGAATGCTTAGGTGCATGCAACGCTGTAAGTATAGTACTGGATCCTTGTTAGGAGGCATGTGCCATGAGTAACGAATTAAAACCACTACATTTTGATGCGGATTATACGATGGAGGAAGCGCTCGCAGAGGCGAAACGTTGTCTAAACTGTCCAAAGCCATTGTGCCGTATGGGTTGTCCTATTGAAAACGAAATACCTCGTTTCATCCAAGCTATCGCACGTGGTAATTTTGGTGAAGCTAATGATATCTTGGCGGAACGAACAAATTTACCGTCTATCTGCGGTCGCGTGTGCCCACGAGAAAATCAATGCGAAGGCAACTGTATCATGAATAAGGCGAAAAAACCGCCTATTAACATCGGTAAATTGGAACGCTTCGCTGCTGACTTTGAAAGCATCAATGAACTTCGCAAACCTAAGAAGATTAAACAAGATCTTGGTAAGGTAGCGGTAGTAGGGTCTGGTCCTGCAGGTTTGTCCGTAGCAGGTGATGTGGCTAAACTCGGTTATGAAGTAACCGTATTTGAAGGTCAATCTGAACCAGGGGGCGTACTCTTATTTGGTATTCCGGAATTCCGCTTGTCTAAAGCTGTTGTACGTCGTGAAATCGCTCGTCTTGAAGGGTTAGGCGTTAAGTTCGTATGCAATACATTTATCGGCCAAGATAAAACTTTGGACGATCTCTTTGCTGAAGGATATGATTCTATCTTCATCGGTACTGGTACGCATATTCCTCAAGACGTGCGCATGGAAAACGATGAAGTACCTGGTGTATTCCAAGCAATGTACTTGTTGACGAATGTACAATTGGTAGAAAATGGGGAACTTGATGAAAATCAAATTCCTGTTAAAAAAGGTGACCGTGTTATCATCATCGGCGGTGGTAACGTAGCGATGGATGCGGCTCGTACATGCGTACGTTTAGGCTGCGAAGCGGTAACAGTAGCATATCGTCGTAGCCAAGAACAAATGCCAGCCTTGTTGTCTGAATACGAAGAAGCCCGTGCTGAAGGCGTTCAATTCCAATGGTTCGCTTCTCCGGTAGGCGTAGAAGGTACAGATAAGGTTGAAGGCTTCAAATATGAAGTGATGGCGCTTAACGAAGATGGTGCAGGTATCCACGGCACTGGTAACTTCCAAGTCATGCCTGTTGATAAAATCATTATCGCTGCAGGTCATAAACCAAATGCTCGTCTTGTAGGTGAAGGTAATAACTTAAAAGTAGATGAAAAAGGTTATATTATTACATCTGAAGATCCATATGGTATGACTAGTCGTGAAGGCGTATTTGCAGGTGGTGACGTTGTTCATAAACCTGCTACTGTAGTATTGGCTATGCGTGAAGCTAAAAAAGCTGTTGATGGCATGGTTAAATACATGGAAATCAAAAAAGCACAAGAAAGCGCAAATCAATAATTTTATATAAATACATAGAAAGGACTATACAGTTCAGTTGTATAGTCCTTTTGTATTGTTAATAGACTTATTATTCCTAAATGTATTTTAACAATATTGCGTATTTACTATATATCGCATTTACTATATATCGTATAGTCTTCTTGTATTATGAATAGAACTAGGTGATTTTATAAATCAAGTGTATGCATAATGTATAAATGCTGTATAAAAATTGCAATATATAGATAATACCTGTATTTTTGATTTGCTATCTGTATTTTTAATGATAATAACTTTTATATATACTAAAATTCCACGAAATGATGAAATATTACGCTACATATAATACATATAAAAAAACCTTAACTAAACTAATTGGTGCATTAGTTTTTGTTAAGGCTTTTGTGTTATCGCTTTTCAACCATTACTAGGAAATGATTGAGCCTAGATTTATAGTAAAGGCATAAATATGTGTTGAGGGAGAAAGTAGATAGAGGCTGCCATGAATCCTATCGTATGTTGTCAAGATCTACAAGTTCGAGAAGAAGTTCACAAGCTTGGTGTATTGATTTTACTTTGGCGTAGACAATTGGGAATGACTCAATATCAATTGGCAGATAAATCGGGTTTAGCCCAATCTTATATTAGTGACCTTGAAAGTGGTGCCGTAGATCCTCGGTGGTCTACAATTTATAGAGTCATATATGGACTTGGAGAAATGAACATACAAGATTTTTTGAATGGGCCGCAAACAATTAGAAGCCTAAAGATTCATTAATGATGATGACTTCCATGGTTTGCATATTGCGCATCTTTTTATAGTAAATCGTTAATGCATTGCATATACGATCCGGAGAACCACAGTCATAGCATTTTTCTTCTAATGTAGCACATGGATTGAGAGAGCTCTTTTTATTCTTTTTACTGTTGAGCGGAGCGGCTACATTTCGTGCGCGATAGATGGCGGAAGCTAAATCTGGCGTGATTTTGTTGATGCCTAGCACAAAAAATACCTCCTGAGAGCCGAATAAAGAGGCTGCAACACGATTACCCGTACCATCGATATTCACCATCTCTCCCGTCTGAGCAAGAGCGTTGACTGAGGTGAGGAATACATCACGGCCCATGGTGCGTAATGCGGTGTCGCGGAAGCTTTCACCGGGAAGCGGACGTTGAATATCTGTTATGTCATCGTTGACCTGGGCTAAGACATCATGAACCTTGAGCTCCAATAAGGTGTGAGAATCACCGATGGCTACACATTTATTTTGAATACGGCCTTTTAAATAGGAAATAGCTTCTGCGCCTGTTTCAAAATAATGAACTACAAATTTATTTCGCTCCAAGGCTTTAATCGTTTTCTCTATGTCTATAGGCGTTTCGTTATTTTCTGGATTTATAACGGCGTTGATTGTTGTCTCAGTATTTGCCATAAGCCCTCCTAAATGAGTGTATAAGGAATATAAATTGGCATTTTGCTATCCGTATTTTATTTCTATTATTGTAGCGTGTATGTGTAAAGAGTTCAATTATTGGTATGTAGTTCGTAGATAAAACTTATTTGAGGCGTTAGGTTTTAAATTAAAAAATTAGGAATCTAATCCAATCTTATATTTAAAATGATAAAAAGTTGGAATGAAATCCAAGTTGATAGTTAAAATTGAGAAAAGTTGGAATGAGTTCCAACTTTCACAAAAGAGTATAATACTAGGAATGATATGTTAAGAAATAATTTTTACTTTTACCAATAGGTTGAATTTGCTATAATAATAGTATTGATATGGCGTAAAGCCAATGTTAAGGAGGCAAAAATCGTGGATTTAATTCAAAAATTAAAAGACCAAGTAAAACCATTAGGTAAAAAAATCGTGTTGCCAGAATACAAAGATGAACGCGTATTGAAAGCAACTGAAATTATTTTGAAAGAAGGTTTCGTAACACCTGTACTCGTTGGTAATCCTGCTGAAATCGCTGAGGCTGCTAAAGCTGTTGGTGTATCCATCGAAGGTGCTGAAATTATCGATCCAGCCAACTATGATCGTTACCAAGAAATGGTTGATACATTCGTAGAATTGCGCGCTAAAAAAGGCATGACTCCTGAAAAAGCTGACGCAACTATGAAAGGCGATTGCTTGTTCTTCGGCGCTATGCTTGTTCGCCTTGGCGCAGTAGATGGCATGGTTGCTGGTTCCGCTTGCCCAACAGCAAACGTATTGCGCGCTGCATTGCAAGTTGTAGGTACTAAACCAGGTCTTAAAACTGTATCTTCTTCCATGTTCATGTTCACAAGCAAAAAAGAATATGGCGACGACGGTATGCTAGTATTCTCTGACTGCGGCGTATTGCCTAATCCAACTAGCGAACAATTGGCTGATATTGCAGAATCCACTGTAGAAAAAGCTCGCAAAGTTGTTGGCATGGCTGACCCTCGCGTATCCATGTTGTCCTTCTCCACAAAAGGTTCCGCTTCCACTCCAGAAGTAGATAAAGTGGTTGAAGCTGTTAACATCTTGAAAGAACGCAACGTTGATTTCAAATTTGACGGCGAATTACAATTGGACGCTTCCATCGTTCCTTCCGTAGCAGAAAAGAAAGCTCCTGGTTCCAACGTAGCTGGTAAAGCTAACATCTTGATCTTCCCTGATCTTCAAGCTGCTAACATTGGTTACAAATTGGTACAACGCTTCTCCGGCGCTGATGCTCTTGGCCCATTGATTCAAGGCTTGGCTAAACCAGTTCATGACCTTTCTCGTGGCTGCTCTGCTCAAGACGTTGTAGACGTTGCTGCTATCGCTGCTGTTGAAAGTATCTAATAGCTGCCTACATAATTATATATACACATATGTCATGTATGTTTTGATATGCTGAAAGCTGGCTCTATAGGGCCAGCTTTTTGTATGTTCAACATATATCCATATATTTTATATTTATCACGCCATGTTATTTCCTACAGCGTTACCATTGTTGTCATGTTACTTTCAAATTCGTAGCCACTGCGACAGACAGAATCCATGGTTGGTCGTATAGTATAACTATAAGAAAATAGATCGGCGTAAACGATTGGAGGTGTATCTTATGAGTTTTGGGACTATTAATAAATCCATGACCGTAGCTGATGCGGTTAAAGTAAATCCAGAGTTAATGGATGTATTAGCAAAAGATGGAATTGATTTTTGCTGTGGTGGCGGACATCCTTTAGCGGAGGCTATTGCAGAAAAAGGTAAAGATGTGGATGCATACATTGCTATGCTAAATGATGTACAAGTTGCTCAGAAATCTTCTCGTGCAGAGGTGCTTAGCTATTCTAAAGACCAATTGATTGATTATATCGTTCATAATTACCATCGAGAACAATTAAATATGATTGATGAAATTGACCAAGGGTTGGCAAAACTGCTAAATGTACATTATGACCATCATGGTGAGGAATTGACAAAGATTTATCAAACCTTTTTGCAACTCAAATCCGCTCTTGTACCTCATTTCCGGCATGAAGAACATGTAGACTTCCCTGAGTTTAAAGCGGGGAAACCCGTAGACTTTGAAGAACTTCGTGCTGAACACGAAGCTGCAGGTGTACTTTTGGAATCCTTAAGTGCATTGACCAATCAGTACACGGCACCAGCAGATGGTTGTGCTACTTATGTCTATGTATTTAAGACCATGAAAGCCTTAGAAGAAGGCCTTCATGAACATATTTTCTTAGAAAATTCTGTTTTGTTTGACATGAAATAGATTATAATATCATCTATATAACGAACAAGGAGCTATTGCAAAATGGCTCCTTGTATGTAGTAAAGACACCAATTGAATGGTTGGTGTCTTTTGTTATCTTGAGAATCATGAGTTTGTAGCTATAGTATGGGGGAAATACATCATTTGCATAAATTCATATAGAAGGTGTATGATTAAGTTAACTATATTTGATTAATATCTTTAATCAATATATTGAGTAAATGCACTTGATATATACAGGTGTAGGTATGTTTGAAGTCGTGAAAAGGAGAGGGCTATGATTTCTGTATTCGACACAAATCCTGTTGTTTTTGAAAGTACGGATCGTATATTGACGGTTAGTTACAATGGTGTACTCTGTAAAGATTCGAATGGACAAGTTATAACTGACATTGATTTTGATGATGTAAATGAGCTTCATCTTACAAGATATTTAAATTCAAATAGTAACTATTCGATTATATTTAGAGACCATAATTGGAAAAATATAGAAGGTCAAGATTTAGATACTGACCGTACAGATTATAATACTGGTCATAATATTCGTGAAACCAAAGCAATCATTGCTGCTTTTGCTCGCCATAAATTGACAGCGGACTTCCCTGCGAATTTAGATACTCTTCAATTGCCACTAGATTACTCCTATATGGGTAAACGAGAAATTACTATTAAAAACGGTGTTATTTCGAATGGTAAGGTAGATATTCCTATTAATGAAATTCGTCGCGTAGTGTGTGCATCTAATGGTACAATTAGTAAACTATTAGTATATAAAGAAGAAAAACCTAGTTCTTTCTTTAAAAAGATTTTCGACAAATGTGATATGAAAATTACGTTGAATGCTATTACGTTGCCTTTGTTGGAAGCTATCGTAACGCGTAATACAGGCCATGGTATCGATTTCTCCCGCGGTAATGGCTTTGATCAAAAGGATTCCAACTATATTATTATTCGCTATCTTGACTCTGGATTCTTCCTTGAAAAAGATGGTACAGCAACAACAGAATGGCAAAAAACTGCGGCGGAAACAACGGCAAAATTTAATTATGATGTGAAAACATTATTAGTGTAATAAAGATTTTTAATTTAAATTAGGAGATTCCATGTCTGTATATCAATTTTCCCTGCCTACTAAGTCTGGTGAATTACAATCCTTACAAACTTATGAAGGTAAGGTTCTTATCATTGTTAACACGGCGAGCAAATGTGGATTTACTCACCAATATGAGGGTCTAGAGGCTCTTTATAAGCAATATAAAGAGCAAGGATTAGAAATTATTGCTGTTCCTTCCAATCAATTTGGAGAGGAAGAACCTGGTTCTAATAACGAAATCCAATCTTTCTGCAAATTGAATTACGGTGTTACTTTTACCGTTATGGGGAAAGCAGATGTACGCGATGAAAGTGCATTAGACCTTTTCAAATACATGATACGGGAACAACCATTCCAAGGCTTCCCACCTAGTGATAAAACTGAAATGCTTACAGATTATCTCAATGGTATCGATCCTAATTATTTAAAGGACGATGAGGTAAAGTGGAACTTCACTAAGTTTGTTATAGATCGTAAAGGTAATGTGGTAGGGCGCTTCGAGCCTGTTGTAAAACCGATGGAAATGGAAACTTTCATTAAAAAAATTATTTAGTAGAGTCATTAGTATGGTAAAGAAAAGAACCGCTAGTTTTTGTAACTAGCGGTTCTTTTGTGTAAATAAATAAATACATATATATTTATTTATTTTTGTTTATACATAGTAATGTAAGGTTTTATGTGAATAGGAAATAAAATTTCCTAGGAGATTTTTGTATCTTTATGGGCTTAAAGTATGTTTTGAGGCTCATCTTCAAAGATAAATCCTGTCATCGATAGGGAGCCCGAATTATAGGTTTGATTAAATACAGTCGGTTTTGTCCCTTCGCTAGCGGCCATAATATAGATTAATGGTAGATAGTGATCTGGTGTAGGTGCTGCGTAGCTTGCATGAGGATGTGATGTGTAATTAACAACAGTATCTACATCATTTTCTAAGATTGCCTTAGAAATATATTGGTCAAACTCAATTGTGGCAGAGGTGCCGGATGGATTATCCCATTCTATGCGTCTTAGATTATGAACGATATTACCGCTGCCCATGATAAGATAGCCTTCATCGCGTAATGACTGAAGCTTTGTTCCTAGTTGATAGGCTTCTTTTGGGCTTAGGTATTTATTGATAGATAGTTGGACAACGGGAATCGATGCATCAGGGAACATGTGAACTAACACAGTCCACATGCCGTGATCGATACCCCAAGTGTCATTTATAGAAACGGAGTTACCCAGTAATTTTTGTACTTTTTTTGTTAAATTGCTGTCACCCTTTGCAGGATACACAACTTCGTAAAGTTCTTGAGGGAATCCATACATATCGTAAATTTGCTTTGGGTTCTCTGCGCTTTGAACATAGGTGTCATCTGCATACCAATGGGCAGAGATGGCAAGTATGGCTTTTGGTTTGCCATAGTTGTTAATTATATTTTGTCCTATACTTTTGAAAGTATTTGTTGTTTCTGTATGTTCTAAAGCCATCATAGGGCTGCCGTGACCGACGAATAGTGTAGGCATGCGTTTCATAATATCACCTAATCCTTCAATTGATAATGTGTAATCTGTTTAATGCTGTAAAATTGATACAATTGTTTAGCTATAAATGTTGATGACTAAATCTAATAGTTATTGATTCACCAACCGATAATTGTATTTAGTTAGTAAGTTTATTATATATTGGTGCAAATATTTTGAATAGTAGAATTATTTGAGATAGGTACTATCAAATATAATAGAATTGTGATATTTACTGATTAAAAAATTTTCAAAAATTTTTGTACCCTAAAAAATGATACTATAAAATACTTGCAATTCTAAAAAATTGTGATATGATTTGAACTACATTAAGTGGAAATATTTCTAATACCGAAATAGAAATTTGTAGTGTAGCTATAAAGAGTAGCTTAGTTATAGATGTTAATTTTGTTATAACAAGCTACTTAAGCTAGATATATAAGGAGAATGACAATGGCAGAGCAACTTGTAAATGTTCATGATTTAGTGGGGCGGTGTCCTTTTGCAACGAGCCAAAAGTTATTGGCTGGCAAATGGTCTTTGTTGATTATGCATGAATTATCTGAAGGTCCTGTGCGCTTCCGTGAATTAGAACGGAGATTACATCCAATCACACAAGCAACACTTACAAGAGCGTTGCGCCAAATGGAAGATGATGGCCTTGTACATCGTGAAGTATATGGAACCATTCCACCAAAGGTTGAATATAGCCTTACCGAAGTGGGAGCTGGTTTTAAAACTGTATTAGCTTCCCTTGAAAACTGGGGTAACCAATATATCGACTATATGAAAGCCGCTGGCCGCATCTAAGAAATGCCAGCGGCATTTCTGCCCTTATTATGATACATATGGGGCACTATATATTTGATAAGTCTTAAAAAAAGTCCTTTATATGTGTCATGAATAGCCATTTGTTTATGCCATGCATTTAGAAAAATATGGTATAATAAAAAATACGAATGATATAAATTCTCAATAAATCAGAGGTATTGATAATAATGTTACATGTTACTTTTTTAGCGCATAGCGGATTCCTTGTAGAGGATGGTAAGCGTTGCTATGTATTTGATTATTATAAGGATCCTAATAATATTGTTTGGCAGTTGGCTAAACGAGGTCGTGAACTTTGGTTCTTCGTGAGTCACACTCATGGAGATCACTTTAATCCGTCCATTACGGAATTTGATGGTCCTCAAACGCGCTATATTTGCCATCAAGATGTGCCATTAGAAGGCAAGGTAAAAAAATGTATTACCATGCGTTCTGGCCAAGATGCGATATTAGATGATGTAGGCATCCATATGTATGGCAGCACCGATGAAGGCGGTTCTTTTTACGTAAAGACAAATACGGCGAATATCGACTCTGACTCTATCTTCCATGCAGGCGACCTTAATTGGTGGCATTGGCTTGGCGATACGCCAGAAAACAATGCGGATGCAAAGCGTATGGCTTGGCGTGAGTTCAAGGAATTAGACGGCTTATCCGTAGATGTAGCGATGTTCCCAGTAGACAATCGTCTCGAAGACGCTATGGAGTGGGGTAGTATTGAATTTTTGCGCCGTGTACAGGTGAATAAAGCCTTTATTCCAATGCATTTAAATGGTCCATTATGGGTACCGTCTGTATACTTTAAAGCTCTCTTTGGGGAGGTGCCGATTTGGGAGCCTCAAAAAGATGGCGATGAGGCTACTTTTTAGATTGTAGATATAATTTGTGAAAGTCCGTAGGCCTCGAGGTCACTACGTTATATAGGGATAGTCTATATGCGTAATTGAGTAAGTTAGGATCAAGTGATGATGAAAACCAAACCAGTGGCAACCACCCTATTGGTTGTCATGGCTATTATATTTTTAATTTCATATCCGCAACGACATGATACATTTTGGGCCTTTATCATGCATATCTCTGGAGCAGCTATGATAGGTGGCCTCGCGGATTGGTATGCAGTAACGGCTCTCTTTACGAAGCCTTTAGGCATTCCTTTCAAAACGGCAATCTTGCCACGCAGTAAGGAACGATTAATTCAGATAGGCCGTACTATGCTCAGCGAAGAGCTATTGCGCGTGCCACAGATGTATTATGCTATCAAAAAAGAACGCGTTATGGTCCGTATCGTTGAATACGGCATGAGCGATGTGGGACAAGTTCAAATTCGAAATCTCTTGTACGGTGTGGGCAATCAAGTTTTATCTCATATGGATATTGAACCGATGCGCCAAGAGATTAATAAGGCCATTTATAAGGGGGTTACAAACTGGAAAGCAACACCCCTTGTTATTCTCTTTGGTCGTTGTATGCTAGAACGTCACACAGCAAGCGTGTTTTGGCTTTATTTTAACCGCACATGTCAGCGTGTTATCGCATCAAATCAGGTATACCCGTATTTGTATCGCGTCATGCTAGACATTATGAAAACTTATACAAAGGATTCTTTTTTTCGCGAATTGGCTATCGCCTTTGGTGGAGATGGACTTTCACCAGAACGATTGGTAGAAACGGTACAGAAAAAAGCTGTTCAGTTCTTGAAGGAAAATGAATCTATTGATTCTGCATTGGGGCGCTATGTATGGGGCCAAGCGATTCGATTCTTCAATAACCTAGAAACCAATACAGAATGGCAAGCTTTCATCGAAGAACATAAAAATCAGTGGATTAGAATGGTTCTTGAAGAATGGGAAGGCAAACTTATCGATGGGGATACATTGGACTGGAAACGCCTCATGGACATCGTTATAGATCGCTTTAATGTGCTTGGCACCGAAATTTTGTTGAATCCAGACAAGCAGGCGCCGTTTGAGCGGTTCTTCTTGTTGCGTAGTATTCCGTGGTTGCAGAAGTTGAACCCGCTCATCGACAGTGTGGTAGGTCAGGAATTATCTCGTTACTCGCCTGATGAAATCACTCAAATTGTTCGCGGCAAAATGTACTATGACCTTCAAATGGTGCGTATTAATGGTTCCCTTATAGGCGCTGTCCTTGGCGGCATCTTATACGGTTTGACCATCATTGTAGAGGGGGTGCTCAAATGATTAGTTATTTGAAATCCCTTACCTTGAAACAGCGTGCTAATGGCATTCTAGGCTTGACTGCCGTATTGTATTGTTTTGCTTTTGTAGGACAATTTTTCTTTGGCCATGAAAGTTGGTATCAACCGTTGTACTGGGCTGTTCAATCTGCCCTCATCGGCAGTGTGGCTGACTGGTTTGCTGTAACGGCTTTATTTCGCAAGCCACTAGGCTTCCCATATCATACAGCGCTAATTCCTCGCAATAAAGATCGCCTCATTAATGGTGTCATTAAACTTGTAGAGACGAAGATGCTTACCAAGGAGCGTTGTAAAGTATTATTAAAAAATGTGCAATTTGTGCCATTGTTTGAGAAGTTCTTGTTGTCTCCTGAGGGGCAACGAGCAGCACGCCTTGTGATTCATCAAGGACTACACCTTTTATGGAAATCTCAAACTAATGAAGAATGGGCACAATGGGGGGCAAAACGCATTCGTGGATTGCTTCAACAACATTCTCTCGTGCCCGTTTTGAAACACGTATTACTCGATTTATGTGAGCATAATCGCTATGAAAGTATGGTTGTGCAAGTTCTAAACGTGATTCAAGAACGGATTAATCATCCGGCTATGGTTACCTGGCTTACCGCTGTCGTAGCAGAAGAGGCACATAAGAAAAAGCGAAAAGGCTTCTGGTCTGATTTCCTTATTTCTATGTCCGAAGCTACCGATGTAGTAAACTATCAAGAAATGGCAGAGGCTATTGTACAAGAGGCCTATGCGATGCTGGAAAGCTGGAAGCGGCCCAATAGCCCCGAACGAACTGCTTGGTTGCGACAATGGGTAGAACCAATTCGTAATATTGAAGAGAATCATGAAGTCTGCGATGCTCTTAATGAAGCGTGGGAACGTTGGATTCGCGAACAAGACTGGGAATCTGTTATCGAAAATCATTTATGCCCTTATATAGAAGAACTATTGCTCGTAGGGGATGAAAACGGAGAAACTCCGGCTCAGGTTTTAGTTAATATTGCTCTTGAATTATGGAATGTATACGGCCAATCAGAAGATCTTAGAAATCGTATTGAAAAAACCTTACACGATATTGGCGACTATGTACTTGAACAAGGGTATGACCTCATTGAAACTATCATACGTCAAGTATTAGGTGGCCTCAGTACAGATAAATTTATTTACTTTATTGAATCTAAGGTGGAGGACGATCTCAGCTGGATCCGCATTAATGGTGCTATCGTTGGTGCTGTAGCGGGTCTGCTTGTATGGACTTTCTTAGAATATGTATATATGCCGTTTTGGCAACAATTTGTAGGCTAAAGTTAATTATCTATAATAAGTTGCTTTAAAATTAAATACACAAAAACTAGCATATAGAAGGAGCTTCTATATGCTAGTTTTTTATGGTTTAATTAATTCTACATTATGGGCTTTTGGATTAAAATTGATATAGAAAAGGGACTGACCATTGGTCAGTCCCTTTTATGTTATTCTTCCCTTGTATTGTACGGCAATCGCACGGTAAATGTAGTTTTTACTTGGGGTTCACTCGTGGCCGTTACTGTACCATGGTGTAAGTTAATAACTTTATTTACAAAGTAGAGGCCTAAACCTATACCGTGATTAGATTTTTTATTTCGCGATTGTTCCGTTTGATACATACGATCCCAAATATGATCCAGAGCTTCAGGTTCGATGCCAATACCATTATCTGTTACGGTAATGACTAAGTCTCTGCCTACGAGTTTAGCCGAAATATCAATAGTAGAGTTTGTAAACTTAATGGCATTGTCCACTAGGTTTGTGATAGCTCGACGTAATGATACTTCGTGAGCATTCATATGTAAATTAGGCTCAATATGAGATGTAATCGTAATCTGTTTATCTGTATTTTCTGTACAGAGTCTTGTATAGTCGTGGACCATATTGGATAACATCAATGATACATTGACAGGTGCAAAGCTTAGACCTTGTGCATTTTCAAGGCGGGCTACATCAAGCAGTTGGCTTACGAGGTTAGTCATGAATTTAGCTTGCTCTAAGATATGTGTTAAACCTTCCCGTAGATCTGCTTCCGTACGACCGTATTTTAAAGCAAATTCACTTTCTGCTTTAATAACGGCAATTGGTGTACGTAGCTCGTGAGATACGTCAGAACTAAATTGTCTTTCACGATTGGAAGAATCCTCAAGACCTGAAATCATACGGTTAAATGTTGTAGTTAGTTCGTAGATTTCATCTCTCGCTGTGCGAGCTGGAATGTCGATACGACGGCTCAAGTCGTTGTTCTTACCGATGACTTTAGCTGTTTTCGTCAAGGTTCGGACCGGTTTAAGTCCTTTTTTGATGAAAAGATAACCGCCTAGGGAGGAAATTAGTAAGAAAATGATATTTCCTAATAATAGGCTGTATAAAAGGTTTTCCGTTTTTTTAGAGGCTGTTTTTACTTTTGTAACAGCACGCAAAATACCACGATAGTTTGGTTCATTGACCGGTGTATCGTAGTAGTAGAAGGTATCATCGCCTGCAGCAATTTCACCAACTTGGCCTAAGGAAAGAATTGTTTGGTTTGGAAACCCATCTGGCAAGGCCCCTTTAATAATATAGCCGTCTTGAGTTGATACAAAGAAGAATGTATTATCTTGGTACGGTTTAAACTTGCGGATATCCGTAGCCATAATCATCGCTTGCTGCTGTAAGCGCTCGCGTACTTCTTTGTTATCGGATTCATGTGTATATGCGTAAATCCATGCGGATGCAACCATCAAAATGATAAGCAAAAAGATGGTATACCACGACATAATTTTAAAGGTTAGGGGCAGCCGATTAAATAAATCGGTGGCTGCCCCAGACATGGTATCTAGATCTCGGTGAGGATCATTAGTTTTCTGTTTTGAGGACATACCCTACTCCACGAACCGTTTGAATGAGTTTTACATTTTCATCAGTATCAATTTTCTTACGCAAATCTTTAATGTATACGTCGATAAGGTTAGAGTAGCTTTCATAATCGTATTCCCAAACATGGTCAAGGATTTGTTGACGAGATAATACGATATTTTCGTTACTTGCTAAATAGAATAATAGGTCGAATTCTTTTGCAGTCAATGTAATTGTTTCGCCGTCGCGTTTAACTGTACGTTGAGGAACATTGATGGTAAGTGGACCTACATGGATATCGTTTTGTGCATGACGCGCATTACGACGAGCCAATGCATAAATACGAGCAGTTAACTCTTCAAGATCGAAAGGTTTTACAAGGTAATCATCCGCGCCAGTGTTAAGGCCTGTAACTTTATCTTGTAAGGAATCTTTTGCTGTTAAAAGCAATACCGGTGTTGTATTACCGTCGTTACGCATTTGTGCAAGAGCACTGATACCATCGAGGATTGGCATCATAATATCCATTACGATAACGTCATAGCTGGATGTGTTAACGTAATCGATCGCTTGTTGCCCGTTGAAGCATGTATCAACTGTCATATTCTCTGCACGTAAATATTTAGCCGTGATACCATTCAGCATTTCTTCGTCTTCTACAAGTAAGATTTTCATTCTCTGTTCTCCTTATGTATGATTTAAAAATATAGCTCTCCAACTACATTAATTATAGTCATTATATATATATACTTCCTTTTTTTGAAAGCTACAACACCATATAAGGTGACTATATATATAATATTATATAACTTATTTATCTATTATCATACCTTATACAATAGTAATGAGCAAAAGATGAATGTACATGCGAGTTTACAAGACTTTTCTTCATCTTTAAAAGTCTTAAAAATGGTGAAAGACAGAAACTTAATGAATTCTGCTAATGAATAAAATCTAACTATATCGAAGATTGCCGTATGCGCATAGATGAGGATGATTTTATCGATTTTAGATGATGTGCGATAAATCACTAAAAAAACTTATGATAATTATTATCACAGGAATAAATACTTGTTATGAGCGGAGAAAAACGATAATTTTCGATAATTAAATTCGAGGTGAATTTGGTAGGAATTTAATGGATATTAATTATTATAAACTGTTAGCAATGATTAAAAAGCTAGTGTTTATGCGGATTATATAGATAACAAAGGAAATAAAAAAGTAAAAAAATTTCGGAACCGAATTACTTTCGTAAAATCCTTAACTTCTTGTAAAAATTATTCATATAGGTATTTTTTTGACTCCTCTTTTTACCTTAAAAATACTAAGTGAAATAAATTATCAATTAGATTAATCAAAATTAATTATGCATAATAGGGTTTAGACATGACCTGAAATGCTCTCTATAATTATAGGTAAAGGAATAAGAAAAATCGCATAAGTATGGGGTTTTTCTTGAAAGAAAAAATGATTAGGTTATCAAAAATTTTTATAAGTTTTTGAAATGAGATAGTCTAACAAGTTTTCTTATTAATAGGTAGTTATGAGGAGGTCATTATGGAACAGTTTGATGTTCTAGTAGTAGGTAGCGGTGGCGCTGGTCAACGCGCGGCTCTTGAAGTAGGTCGTCGCAAAGGCTTAAAAGTAGCTCTTATTACTAAAATTTTCCCAACTCGCTCTGCAACAGCAATGGCGCAAGGCGGTGTAAATGCATGTTTGAACAATGTTGCAGCTGAAGATACAGTTGAAACTCATACTTTTGATACTGTAAAAGGCTCTGACTATCTTGGCGACCAAGATGCAATCGAATTCTTCTGCTCTCGTTGCCCAGAAGGCGTACTTGAAATGGACCACATGGGTGCTCCATTCTCCCGTACTGAAGAGAATAAAATTGCGCAACGTAACTTCGGTGGTCAATCCTATCCACGTACTTGCTACTCTGCAGATAAAACTGGTCATGTTATTTTGCACACAACTTACGAACAATGCTTGAAAGAAGGCGTACACTTCTTACAAGAATGGTACCTTTTAGATCTTGTTAAAGACGCAAATGGTCACGTTGGTGGCGCAGTTGTGTGGAACATGAAAGAAGGTAAAGTAGAGCAAATTAAAGCAAAAGCAATTATCTTGTCTACTGGTGGTGCAGGTCGTATTTTCTGGACTCGTACTACAAACCCATTCCTTTCCACAGGTGATGGCATGGCAGCAGCATTCCGCGCTGGTAATGGCTTAAAAGATATGGAAATGATCCAATTCCATCCAACAGGTCTTGGTCGTACTGGTATCTTGATGTCTGAAGCGGTTCGTGGTGAAGGTGGTTATCTTCTTAATTCTGAAGGCGAACGTTTCATGAAAAAATATGCGCCTAACAAAATGGAATTGGCATCCCGTGACGTTGTAGCGAAAGCAATCGAAGATGAAATCGCTGCAGGTCGTGGTTTCGGTTCCGGTCTTAACGCATACGTAGTAGCTGACCTTCGTCACTTAGGTCCTGAAGTTATCATCGAAAAACTTCATGGTATTCGTGACTTGGCTATGACTTTCGAACATTGCGATCCATTGACTCAACCGGTACCTATTCGTCCAACATGTCACTATACAATGGGCGGTATCGACGTAGTGGATTACAAAACTTGTGCATGTGAATTGCCTGGTTTGTTCGCTTCTGGCGAAGCATCCTGTATCTCCATCCACGGTGCTAACCGTTTGGGTGGTAACTCCTTGGCAGATGGCGTAGTATTCGGTAAAGTATCCGGTGCTGGCGCAGCTGACTATGCTGAAACACATGAACAACCTAATGTAGATGCAGAATTAGCTGCAGCTGCTAAAGCTTGGGAAGCTAAATTCACTGAAGTAACAACTCGTGAAGGCGGTCGTCCGGTTGTAGAAATCCGCGATGCATTGGCTGATGCAATGTGGAATAAAGTAGGTATCTTCCGTAATGAAGAAGGTATTACTGAAGCATTAAAAGAAATCGAACAATTGATTGAAGATTATAAAACTTGCTATGTAGGTGACCCTGAACGTACTTACAACATGGCATTCGTAAACTATTGTGAAATTGGCTCCATGTTAACAGTAGCAAAAGCTATTGCTATGGGCGCTTTACACCGCCGTGAATCTCGTGGTGCTCATATTCGTGAAGACCATCCTAAACGTAATGATGAAAGATACTTAAAACATTCCTTGATCAAATTAGGTGCTGACGGTCAATACGAATTAACAGAACGCGACGTAGTGTTCACTAAATACGAACCACAAGAAAGGAAGTACTAAGATGAGACAAATCACCTACCATATTCACCGTTACCAACAAGGTCGCGCGTTTGTACAGACTTTCAAATTCGATTACGAACCTGACCGTACAATCCTCTGGGGCCTTCAAAAAATTAAAGATACTCAAGATCCAACATTGACATTCTTGGCAGCTTGCCGTTCCGCAGTTTGCGGCGCTTGCTCCATTCGTGTAAATGGCGAAGCGATGCTCGGCTGTGAATCTAAAATCGATGAATTAACAGAACGTTATGGCACAGACGAATTGACAATCGCTCCAATCGGCAACTTCCGTGTTATCCGTGACTTAGTTGTTGATTGGGAATCCAAAGTTGATCGTTTGAAAACAGTTGCTCCTTGGATTTTCCTTAAAGCTGAATTCAACGAAGGGGACAAAATCGTTCGCCAAACTCCAGCTGACTTCAAAAAATTCGTTGCTGGTACAGAATGTATCCTTTGCGGTTGCTGTGCGTCTGAATGTAACAAATTGACTGCTCGCGAAGACGACTTCTTAGAACCATATGTATTCACAAAAGCTAACCGTTTCGTATTGGATAGCCGTGATGATGCACCTATGGCTCACATTCAACCTGCATTCGACAATGGTCTTTGGAAATGCGTTCACTGCATGAACTGTATCTCCCGTTGCCCTAAACACTTAAAACCTGCTCAAGACATTTCCAACTTGCGTAAAGAAGCTACAAAAGCTGGTCTTACTAACAGCAAAGGCGTTCGCCATGCAGTTGCTTTCAAAGAGGACCTTTACAAAACTGGTCGCTTGAAAGAAGTTTCTATGAGCTTGAAATCTGATGGTGTTGTAGATTCCGCTAAACAAGCATTCTATGCATTGCGTTTGTGGAAACACAGCAAAATCAACCCATTTGAACTTGTAGTACCTCAAAAACCTGTAAACGGTATTGATGGTGTTCGCAGACTTATGAAAGCAGCTGAGGAGGTAAGCAAATAATGAAATACGCATTTTTCCCAGGTTGCGTTCTTGAAAGCGCTGCCAAAGAAGATTACTTAGCAACAGTTGCTGTAGCTAAAAAATTAGGTATTGAGTTGGAAGAACTTGACGGCTGGACTTGCTGCGGCGCTTCCCACGTTCAAGATATCGCTCCAGAAGTTACACTTGCTACAAACGCACGTAATATTGCATTAGCAGAAGAAAAAGGTTTAAACCTTTTAACTGTATGTAATACTTGTACTTTGATGCTTCGTGAAGCTAAAAATGAACTTGATGCAAACGAAAAAGAAAAGAACGAAGTTAATAAAAAATTGGCTCAAATCGGTAAACAATACCGCGGTACAACTGATATTACTCATTTCTTATGGGTATTGATTCGCGATTACGGTTTGGATAAATTGAAAGCTAAAGTTGTTAAGCCGTTAACTGGTTTACGTGTAGCTGAATACTATGGTTGCCATATTCTTCGTCCTCAAACTGAACTGGGCTTCGAAGATTATCAAATGCCTACATCTTTAGCAGATTTGATCTCTGCTATCGGTGCTACACCAATCGACTTCTCCCGTAAACTTGATTGCTGCGGTTTCCATGCTGTATACCCTGCACATGATTCCGTAATGCAAATGACTGGTTCCATCAACAAAGATGCAGCTACAGAAGGCGCAGATTGTGTAGTAACTCCTTGCCCACTTTGCCAAATGCAACTTGATATGTTCCAAAAAGAAGCTAAAGAAGTTGTAGGCGGTGGCAAAGATATGCCAATCTTGCATATGTCCCAATTAGTAGGTCTTGCTCTTGGCATTTCTCCTGCTGAAATGGGTATGCCTAAACGTCACTTAACTGATACTGCGGCAGTGACAAAATTTGTAGGTTAATTCGTTTGATTTAGGCATGATCAGAGTTGATCTATATAGTAGTCTGAATCTAAACCTATTATCATAATTACCAGAAGAACCCCCTAGCTTAGGCTAGGGGGTTCTTCTTTTTTATAAATAGAGCTCCAGTAATGTTAATGGTAATAGTAATAGTAATAGATTTGGATTTAAGTGTACTGAAATATTAATCGTGAAATATATATAAACCGATAAATGTAAAATAAATACAGTAAAATACTAACTTTATAAATAAATTTGATTTTGATATCGATTGATAATTGTAGTATAATAAGTACACAAATTGTATACACTTATATGAGTAATAGCTAATATGTTGCAATTCATAAATTATTATAATGCTATATATACTAGACTATACAATATAAATTTGGGAGATATTATATTGGAAATGCTAGTTATTATGCTTTGAGAGGGCGATTAGCATTATAGAGTGTATATACGGGGGAAAATAATGAATGATATGCTATTAGAATATATCGATCGAATGATTGATCAAGAGACAGAACATCGTGTTTTTTCTGTGGATTTTAACAACAAACAGTACTTTGTAAAACAGGATATAAGTAACCATCGCTCTAGTTGGATTAAACCCGCACCTAGAGCTTCTTTTGATTATGAGTTTTACAAGATTTCTTTTGTGAATACGCAATTACCAGTAGCTCCTGTTATTGCTGGTTTTAGAGAACATTATTTTGTTACAGAAGATTGTGGCAAAACGTTAACATATTATAGCCAATTGCCTGCTCAACATCCAGAGGATGATAGTTTGCAAGATATGTTAAGTCATATTTTTTATATGTTTGGCAAGACATTGGGTCGCTTGCATGATTATGGTTTAAGTCATGGTCGTCCTGCCATGCGAGACATTACTTATGAGCCAGAAGAAGATAAGATTACTCTGCTAGATTGGGAGAATAGCCGTCGTTGGCCTGAGTTTACACCGCAAGGCTGGGATTTACTCATCTTTGTTCACAGTTTTTTCCGAGAGGATAATTTACCTATATGTTATCTATATGCTATGATGAATGGCTATAGCTCAGCTTGTACAGCCCGTGAGACCGTTCTACATATAAAAGACATTCTGGGTAAACATGAATATCTTTTTAAATTCTGTCGTATGTTAAATCCTCTACATTTTGTAGACACTGAAGCCGCTGTTAAAGCATATGACTTTATGTTGGCTTTGAAAACCGAATAATATGTATATGGATAGTACTCATAGTAAGAGCACTTTATAGACCTTTACCGGTGTTATCTAGATTGATAAGCTTCTAGATAACATTAGGTAGAGGTCTTTTTCTATTTCAATTCATAGTATTACAGTCAGAGTTCAGCTACTTTCACCATAAGTACCTTAAATAACGGCAAGAGGGTTGTCGAATGAGGGCCTCAGGAATATAAGAGGGTGAAAGGAGGTGATACGATGGCCAATATTAAACGCACTAAATTGGTGTTGCGTTTTAACATCGGTACCGAAGATGCGCCGAAGTACAAAGACGTAACCTATACTCGTGTTGCGGAAGAAGCGTCTGACGATCATGTGAAAACCGTTGGTAATGCGCTGGCAGCCTTGTATGACCACAGTTTGTCCGACGTGGTCCGCGTCAATGAAGTATCCTTAGGACATTAAGTGTAGGTTTTCTACCATTTTGTTTTAGGTGATCCAAACACATTTTTATTGCTGGTTTCGTACATTCTCACATAGTCGTAAAGAGGTGTAGAAATAGCAAGTCCACACATTCCCATCCTTATTGATATGAATCGAAGATAGGCATATTTGTAATTTAACTTGTTTATATAGTCTATTTAGATTCGATGAACTTGTTTATGAAACGTGAAAGGAGGCGCCCACATGGCGGAAAAACGCGTTGTATATCTTACATTTTCTACGGTCGGTGGTAAAAGCACATCAGTCACAATTAGTGCTCCTCGTGCTGGAATTACTTTACAAGATGCTAAAACAGCGGCTAATGCATTAGTGGCTAACAAAGTCATTCTTGGTGCTGGTGATGCAGAATTAGTAGCATTCACTACGGCTCGCGAAGTAAAGACACAAACTACTGAATTGCAATAGTACTGATTATGTACGATGTGATTTTGTTAGTGGAAATATAATTTAATAAAAAGAGACCTTGATCAAAGCGAGGTCTCTTTTTTGTGTTGTAATTGAGATGTGAATTCAAAATTATTTCAGGTTTATAATTTATAATATCCTTTAAAATGACTGGTATTTATATGATATTGGAAAATATAGTATGATATGATAGACTTATTAAGTGATTTTGATTATCGTTTTGATGCAACTTGATTTATTTAAAACTAGTTTAGTAGGGGAGAAAATAAGTTTATAGAATTAAGCTGTTAATAAAGGAGGTTTACGATGAAAGAGGCTTGGGAATTATTCTTACATGGTGGATTTGTTATGTGGCCGTTACTAGTGGCCCTTATCATTGCCGTAGCTATAGCGATTGAACGTATAGCTTATTATCGACAATTGAAGCGGGAAATGTTTGCTCTGAATGATGCATTAGAAGAGAGCGAAATAAACTGGCAATCCTTATTAACTACCTTAGAATCTAAATATACAGCTAATATTTCGTATAATCTACCTCGCGTGATTGGACAGTGTCAGGATCGTAATGTATTGCAGTCTAAAATGGAGGATATGGTGGCTCATGTTTATACGCACGCTTCTCGTGGCCTTGATTGGCTTTCTACCATTGTTACGATAGCACCATTGTTAGGCTTACTTGGTACTGTAACGGGTATGATTGGTGCCTTTCAGGTATTGGGTGCTGACGGTGCGGTACCTACTGCTATTACCGGTGGTGTGGGGGAAGCCCTTGTCGCAACTGCTTCCGGGCTTTGCGTGGCTATTGTAGCATTATGTTTCCATGCTGCATTTACCCATCATGTACGCATGACGATATCTCGTTTAGAAGATTCATTTTCTCGTGTTTTAGATTCTTATGATCGGGGGCATGCTGCATGAAACGAATGAGTCGTATGGAGGGAGAAAAGCCTACTTTAATGGTTATTCCTATGATTGATATCATCTTTTTCTTGCTCGTATTTTTTATGATTAGCACCATATATACAATTCCACAACAATCCTTATCTATTATGCTGCCAAAAACGAAAACGCAGCAGTCCGCTGAGTTGCGCCCGGTTTTAATTGATTTTGAAAAATCTGGGCAGCTGATGATAGATGATGGGTATGTGACGAAAGAACAGCTTATTAGCTCTGTGAAAGCCAAGATTGGAGAGAATAAAAATCAAAATTTCCTTATTCGTGCCGATAAGGATTTGAGCTATGGTAAGGTCGTGGAGTTAATGGATGATATGAAAGTAGCTGGCGCTGCAAGTATTAGTATTGCCACTGTTAATAAATAGGTGATGCTATGCCGAAAAAATATGTAGATGTGTGGAAATATCCACATATGACCTATAAAAAAGCCTTTGTTATTGCTACTATTATCAGTATTATTACGGTTGGTGTTGCTTTTATTTCCTTTTCTGATTACATCGAATCTCAAATGACCGGATCTTTGCAAATTAATTTTCTAACGGAACAGGAAGCGGAGAAACAAGTAGAAGAAATTAAAGAGCAGATTAAAGAAGAGAAGGTTCATGAGCTTCAATACCAAAAAGAATTGGAAAATAATAAAGTTCAACCTGATAACGGTGGAGCCGGTCACGGAGGACAAAATGGGAACTCTGCTGTTCCTACAAAAAGTGATGTAAGTCCGTCTAGTCAACAAGCGAGTGCTGGTGAAATAGGAACGGTTAAACAATCTTCTGTTGGTAGCAATACGGGGAGTGGACTTGTCGGAGCTGAAGGTTCTGGGATCGGGTACGCACCAACAGGTAGCGGAGAAGGGCTTAGCAATCGTGAAGGTACCGGAGGTACTGAAGTTGATGTCGGTGGTGGCGGCACATTCAGTTATGATGGGTATTGGAGTAATTTACAAAGTGCAATTAATAGTAATTACCCTACAGATGCATACACTATGGGGATTCAAGGTGATGTGACACTAAGAATTTATTTTGCCCCAGGTGGCAGTGTTGCCAGTGTGGAAGTCCTCAATTCTGATGACCCTATGTTATCAGAACATGCTAGGGAATATGCTTATAGTGTAGGCGGTGCTGAAAATTCTACAGGTACACAGCAATATGCAGATATTACAATTCACTATAATTTATAAGTATAATGAAAAACTAGTGTCTTTATGGATACTAGTTTTTTTATATGTATATATATTACTTTGATAACATAAAATAATATTGATAGTTATTTCTGATGAATATATAATTGAGATTAGATATCGTTTTATACTATTAGAGCCCTAATATATTTTCTGGAGGTGTGTGATGAAAAAGTCATGGGCAGCACTATTGTGTGTTGTATGTCTAACGTCTGTTGCAGGTGTGGTAGGTGCAGAAAATAATAGTTCTACAAGTGTAGATAGTGTGAATGAATCTCAAAATACTGTGAGTAATGAGCAGTCAAGACGCATGAAAGATATTACGGTTACGGCTACTCGTACGGAGGCTTTAGTTCGCGATGTGCCAATTGCGACAACGATTATTTCACAAGAAGAAATTAAAGATCGCCAATATCGTAATTTAGAGCAAGCCTTACAAAGTGTGCCAGGCGTTGCTTTCAGCACCGATGCCCACGGTGGACAAAATATTACGATGCGTGGTGCCGAATCTCGTCATACATTAATTCTTATTGATGGACGACGTGTTACGGGAGAATTGACGAAAACGAGAGCTAACGCTATGGGCTGGCTTCGCCAAGGCATGGATAATGTGGAGCGTATCGAAATAACGCGTGGTCCGTCGAGTGCCCTTTATGGTTCTGAGGCGAACGGTGGGGTTATTAATATTATTACAAAGCAATCTAGAAAGCCAAGTGTAGAGGTTAATACTGAAATATCTCGTCGTGATGCATCGAGTGCGACAGGGTATAACTTCAATGTATTGGCTCGTAGCGGGCAAAAAGGAAAGTGGAATGGATCGATTGGTGCAGGTATTCGCAGGAATATAGCGGGTAATAATGATTCTGGCTCGGATAATAATTATCATGGTGATCGGATACCGCTTCATTTTGACGTATCTTATCAAGCGGGAAAAAGGGATAAATTTTCCTTCTTTATAGATCGAGAAACTGAAGACTTGGATATGAATACGAAAAAGGGTAGCTCATTAACTCAATCGGTTGATAAAAATACGACTACTACAAGTACAGGTCTTCGTTGGAATGGCCGTCGCGGTCGGTCATCGCTTATGGTGCAGTCTTACTACAATCATTACAAAGACACTTATGATCAATATAAGCGCACGGGTGGCATAAAAAAACTATCCATTTGGGATGAATATTATAATAAAGAATGGATTACAGACGCACAGGTTAACACGGCAATTGATAAGAAGAATCTCTTGACGTATGGCGTTCAATTCCGCCGTCAAGAAGCGATTAGTACGCGTATTAATAATGGCTCCATAGCATGGTCAAGAACTCGAGAAGGCATTACAGATACCGCAGGTAAGGCAACCATTAATTACGGTAGTTACTTTGTACAACATCAATGGAAACCTAGTCGTAAATGGGTAATTATTCCTGCAGTACGTTACGATACGTCAAATGCATTTGATAGCCATTGGTCGCCTAAGATTGGTGTTACCTATAAAGCAAATGATAGTCTTCGCTTTAAAATGAACTACGGTGCAGGCTATTCCACACCTGGTATGACGGAAATGTATCATCATTGGCTTATGGCATCTAATGTGCCGAGAGGGCGATTAGGAACTTTCGATATATATTTGCAAGGTAATCCTAATTTGAAACCTGAAAGCTCTTATAACTTTGATTTCTCTGTAGAAAAAGATTGGAAACGGACAAATGTTAAGGCGTCCTATTTCCACAATGTTATTAAAAATTATATTGAAAGCGGTGCTAATCGTATTGATATGGCAAATCGCCGAATTTATGTTTCGTATTCCAATTTACCTCGTGCTGTATTGCAAGGTGTGGAATTATCTGTAAATCATAGACTCAATGATAAATGGGATGTATTCGGCAACTATACATATTTGGATGCGAAAAATGACGTGACCCACGACCGTCTGTTAAACCGTGGTCGCCATGTATTCAGTGGTGGTGTTAATTATCATCAAGGTCGCTGGACTGGCGCGTTCTGGGGTAATTATTATATTAATTACCTTGATGGCATTGATGCTATCGTTGTTAACCCACGTCTCAGTATCCCGAAAAAGAAAAATATTCAAACTTGGAACGTCATGGTTACTCGTCAGTTGAATGACAATGCATCCATGTATGTAGGGGTTGAAAATATATTTGGTGAAAAACAAGACTTACGGGATGTTCATGGCGCTACTTATCGCATGGGTCTTAACTTGCGTATGTAATAGTGAGACATTAATGTACGCATGAAATGCTGAGGCCTTAATGTATGAATGAAATATATGCATATGTATTGGTGTATGTAATATAGTGGCATTAATTTGAAACTATAATGTATGAGGTTTAGCTTGCATAAGCAATCTGCGAGGTGATCATTATCAATAAGCCGTTATTATGTTTATTGGGGATTGTTGCCGTTGTGGGATCTTTCACTACGGTTATAAGTTTTGAAGGCAAGCGAGAGGTATTCAGCGAGGCAGGTGCTATTCAGATTGAAGATGATACGAAGCAAATTGTGTCGTTGCCAAGTGTAGCAAGTCGTGTAGTATCTATTTCTTCGGCGGATAGTGAATTGCTTATCACTTTAGGTGTTAGCCCCGTAGGCGTAGTAAATTCAAGGGAGTTACCGACAGATGTGCAGGCTAAAATTGCACAGTATCCGAATATGAATAGTGCTGTATCTCCAAGTATTGAACGAATTATTATGTCCGACCCAAATCTCGTTATCGGCATTGCCATGCCGTTTCAAACGGCGTTGCGCAAAGCTTTTAATGCGAATCATATTCCTAGCTTTTACCACTTATCCTCCAATTATGATGACATCATGGACCATATTCGACATGTGGGCACCATGACTGGTCATGATAGGGAGGCGGCTGCGTTGGTCCAGAAATATAATGATATCCTAACGGAAATCATACAGCGTCATAAAGATGAGTCTGCACCGCGTGTCCTCATCGTTTTTGGGACACCTACGAGTTACCAACTAGCCTCCAGTAAAACATATGTGGGAGATATTCTCCAAAGATTAGGGGCAAAAAATGTGGCTGATGTATATTTGCCGCAGGATGTATCGGAGAATGCTTTGGATGGATATATTCCGCTTAATCTGGAGACGATGGCCGTTCTTGATTGTGACAAGGTTATCTTGATTAATCATGGTAGTAGCGGTGAGAAAGATATAGCAGCTTTTAAAAAGGCTTTTAAAACGCCGGCATGGCAGAATGTACCTGCTGTTGCTAATGGGAATATAGAGGTCTTGCCGGGTCCTTTGTTTGCGTCGGTGCCGACCGCTCGAATGGATCAAGTGTTATTATATGCGGAAAAGGTGTTATATGGACAATCTCATTAATGTGCAGGAACGTCGTGGCCTACGCGTTTTTGTGGCTGCGCTGATTCTGTTAATAGCAGGGGTGTTGCTGAGTATGAAACTGGGCGCCGTTCCATTAACTTGGGGCGAATTATACCAAATCATAACGGGTGGCGACACATCGAAAATTGGTCAAATTATCATGACTATACGCTTACCACGTGTTGTAGTGGGCTTTTTAGCTGGCATGAATCTTGCCTTAGCTGGTGTGATTTTACAAGGTATCTTGCGAAATCCTTTGGCGGATCCCGGAATTATCGGCATTACCTCTGGCGGTGCTTTGGCGGCTATGATTATTATGATTCTCATGCCTACTTACGTTATGCTTGTTCCTATTGGTGCTTTTGTTGGTGCGTTAGTGGCATCGTTTTTGGTTTATGGGATTTCTTGGCAAGGTGGACTCAATCCGTTACGCCTTATTTTGGCTGGTGTGGCTGTGGCTGCTTTTTTTTGCGGGTTTAATACGATTCTATCCGTATTTTATCCAGATCGTGTTCAAGGAACGGTGAGCTGGATGGCAGGTGGTTTTGTAGGGCGCAGCTGGGACGATGTGATGATGATCTGGCCTTATACGGCTATAGGCATTATTGGATCTATGATATCTATCAGATGGCTTACATTACTCAGTTTAGGCGATGATACAGCACGTACCTTGGGGGTGCATGTTGAAAGATGTCGATTGTCCTTGCTCGTATTAGCCTCTTTGTTAGCCGCATCAGCGGTGAGCGTGTCGGGGATGTTGGGATTTGTAGGTCTTATAGTGCCTCATGTGGCGCGCCTCATCGTAGGTGTGGATTACCGTTACTTGATTCCTACGTCCATGGTCTTTGGTGGTATATTAATTGTTTATGCAGATACATTGGCGCGCATGATGATTGCGCCTGGTGAAATTCCTGTAGGCGTACTGATGAGCTTCTTGGGTGCTCCATTCTTCTTGTATCTATTGAAAGGGGTGGGGCGAAGATGAGTGTGTTAACCGTCGATAATATAACGGTAGGCTATGGGAAACGATTGATACTGGAGAATCAATCTATCGTCTTTGATAAACCGGAAATAATATCTATCATTGGTCCAAATGGTTCGGGAAAATCAACGTTTTTGAAAGCTTTGGCGCGGCTTATCAAGATAAAACAAGGGACTATATCGTTAGATGGAAAATCTTTACATTCGTGGAATACAAAGGAATTAGCGCGTCATATAGCTTTGTTACCGCAAATTACGACCGCCCCTGAAGGAATGTTAGTTGAGCAGTTGGTTCGATCCGGACGAAATCCGTATGTATCGATTTTTAAGGAACTATCTGATGCGGATTTAGCTGCTGTGGAGCAGGCGATGAAATGCACAGATGTATGGAAATATCGGTATCGGCAAATAGGGGAACTATCCGGCGGTGAACGGCAGCGCGTATGGCTTTCATTAAGTTTGGCGCAAGAACCGAATATTTTACTCCTCGATGAACCGACTACCTATCTCGATAGTCGCCATCAAATTGAGTTGATGGAGCTAGTTAAACGCACACAGCGGGAACGAAATATTATGGTCGTTATGGTGCTCCATGATTTGAATCTAGCTTTGCGCTATAGTGACCGCATTATTGCTATTAAAGAGGGAGCTATTGTAGGTGATGGAACTCCGCATATGATGATGACCCCAGAGAATTTAGCAGAGTGGTTCGGTATTAAAGCGGATATTTTACAAAGTCCTCGCAGTGAAGAAACATGTCCTATATGTGTACCATATGGTCTTGCTTAAATAGAGGAACTTAAATGCTATATACTAGTTAATTGTTAGCTGTTTTTACTGAAATGTACACAATAGCAAAAAAGCTATTTCGAAAATTGCATACTGTTTATACCTTAAAGAGACCCCACCTGTGGTGAGGGTCTCTTTATTATGGTAAAATATATGGTGTACCAAATGGTTGGGTGAAATTTTCACGAAATGATGTACAAGCATAAGTACATTATAGAACCCGGATGGGGATTTTTAATGAGGTAAAATAGTGGAATATATTATTTCGTTTATGGAAACATATGGCTATACGGCCATGTTTATTGCAATGGTTCTAGAAAATGCTAACGTGCCTATTCCAAGTGAAATCGTACTTGGTTTTGCGGGGTATTTGATAGCTCAAGGCATATTTGATATGCATACAACAATGGTGGTAGGTATCTTAGCAGGTATTGTTGGTTCTATAGTATCCTACTGGATGGGTGAGCATGGTGGGCGCCCTTTATTATTGAAATATGGTAAATATATATTCTTTAATGAACATAAATTTGAACTGGCAGAAAAGATGTTTAATAAATATGGCGGTGTAGCTGTATTTTTTGGTCGACTTTTACCTGGTGTTCGTACCTTTATCTCCTTCCCTGCAGGAATGGCACGCTATCCCATGTGGCATTTCATCATCTGGACGGTACTCGGTACGATTCCTTGGACGATTTTGCTCGTTTACTTAGGCAAGGTACTTGGTGAAAATTGGCAAGACCTTATCGAGTACAATCATGAGTTCTTGATTGTTATGATCGTTGTATTTGTCATTATAGCTGTAGTACTGGGCTTTAGATACTATCGTAATCGTCGATAAGGAGGCCCTTATGAAACTCTCTCGATTAACACCAGTCGTATTTATTGTGTGGCTAGTGTTTTATATGTTTGGCAATAATATGTTGCCTGTTACAGATCCCGTTGAATCTAATTATGCGTTAACGGCAAAGGAAATGGTTCTTTCAGGTGATTGGCTATCTCCGCAGATTTATGGTACTTATTGGTACGATAAACCCATCATGATTTATTGGCTCATTGCTCTTGGCTTTAAAATTTTTGGAATTGCTGATTGGGTGGTGCGCCTACCGAGTGCTATTTTCGGTGCTTTGTCGGTGGCGACCATGTATCAATCTACGCGTACCATGAGCGGTAAGTGGGCACTTGGTCTCATTGGGGCATCCGTTCTAGGCACATCTCTCATGTTCTGGACCGTAGCTCATGGCGTTATTACGGATATGGTGCTCCTTTATACGACATTGATGGTCATGATTTACTCCTACAAGGGACTGGTGGAACAGAAACCGTATGCCATGATTGTGGCCTATGTATTCGCTGCGTTAGGCGTACTCACTAAAGGTCCGGTAGCCATTGTGTTGCCTGGTATGATTCTACTTGTTTTTGCAGGTATTAATCGTTCTTGGTCTATGGTGAAAGCCATCTTCGATTGGCGTGGCATTTTAGCCTTTTGTGTAGTTTGTTTGCCGTGGTATGTATACATGTATAGTGTTCATGGTCAAGACTTTATCAATGGCTTCTTAGGACTTCACAATGTAACGCGTGCTACTCAGTCGGAACATCCAGAAGATAATGTGTGGTGGTATTATCTCGCTATCTTCCTTGGTGCTTCTATGCCGTGGACGGGTGCTGTTATTTACGGTATAATCGATGGCTTTAAACAACGTCATACAGGGTTTATCTATAATATGACTTGGGGTGTTGGAATTGTGCTATTCTACACCTTGATGGCAACAAAATACCCTCTATATACCTTTGTTAGCTTAGTCCCATTTAGTGCTATCGGTGCTTTGGGCGTTATGAAGCTTATTCGCAAAGGCAAATCTAGAGCCTTAAAATGGATTATTATGGGGCCGACGTTGCTTTTGTGGATTGCTTATGTAGCAGGTTCTTTCTTCGCACCATGGGGTTTTTATTGTTTGCTCTATGTCGTGGTTGCTATGGCAATATTGGCTATGTTCTATACATGGTATACGAAAAGAGGATATCGTTTAGTTACAATTATTGTCCTTGGTACGATGGTTATATCTTCTATAGTTGTTATGGAAGGTTTAGAGCCATTCGTTAAGCAACGTAGTAATATTGATGTTGTTCCAGTAGTGGATTCCTATGAAGGGGATGTCTATTACTATAACGGCTATAGTACGGCTGTTGTGTATTATACGGGCCATAAGGTTATCAAGATTAATGGTGATGAAAGTCGCTGGGATGATCGAGATAAATTGAAAAAACGTAGCGCTGAATGGCAGAAGAAATATCTTATGGAACAAGTAAGTGAAGAGGAATTTAATAAGACTATCGAATCTGGTAAGCCACTTATGTTAATCGTTCCTAAAGGGGAGGTTAAGCATTTCCGTCAGTCCTCCATTTATCCACATGTATCTGAGTCTAGTGAAGCAGGTACATCAGAAGTTTACATATTAAATAAAAAGACTCTATTCAAATAATTGTGAAAACTTAATAAACATTAAAAGCAGGTAGTATTCAACGGATGCTACCTGCTTTTTGTTATGTTTGTCATTCTTAGTTAAATGCTTGTTTAAAGAGAATATGATTCTGTGCATATTGATATTTTTCGTACATAAATAATAATACCTACAATATTAATATGATTTATTGACATAATTAATACATATTGATATAGTAGGTTATATTAAGTTTAAAAGACGAGGTGTTCTAAAGCCTTATTTCATCTAAGGTTTAGAAAAATGCGAAAAAGTGACATGAGTCATAAACGCCCCTTGTTGTGAGGTAGAAAGAGGGGACACTATGAAAAAAACTTGGTATCTAATCACTGCTATCGTGCTGTTGGTAGTAAGTGGGGTGGCGTATGGTTATCATGAATACAGTAAACCGAAGACCGCCCAAGAATTAAAAACTGTACGCGTTGCGTATTTACCGATTACTCATGCGCTGCCCGTATTTGCTACGAAGGAATTGGAGACAGCGGATGGTCCTGTCCATGTAGAGCTTGTTAAATACGGTTCCTGGCCGGAACTCATGGATGCGCTCAACACCGGTAAAGTAGATGCTGCAGCCGTTCTCGTTGAACTGGGCGTAAAGGCTCGTGAACAGGGAATTGATGTGCGCGCAGCGGCATTAGGCCATACGGAAGGCAACATTATCGTTGTAAATAACGACATTAATTCTGTACAGGATTTGAAAGGTAAATCCTTTGCTATCCCTCATAAGCAATCAACTCAAAAAATTCTTGTAGACCTCATGCTTGAACGGGCAGGCCTTAGTGAGAAGGATGTACAGATAGTGGAGATGAGTCCTCCTGAAATGCCGTCCGCATTGTCGGTCGGTCAAATCGCTGGGTATAGCGTGGCTGAGCCTTTCGGTTCTCTTGCCATAGAAATGGGCGCCGGAAAGGTCTTTGAAGACCCTGATCACTTATGGCATGACAATATCTGCTGCGCCCTCGTGTTCAACGGTCAGTTCATCGATGAACACCACGATTTGGCGAAGGCTTTCACAAAAGCCTATCTCGATGCAGGTACATATTTAGATGAGCATCCGGAGGCGCAAAAGGAGATTGCCTTGAAATATATGAAGTTCAAGGATCCTGTTATCGAGCGTTCCTTGCAGGTGATTGGGTTTGGAGATTTGGCCCTCACCGAGGAGCGTTATAAGGCGCTCGTGCATCACATGACCCATGTCGATTTGATTAAAAAGGTGCCGAGTTATTCAGAGTTTGTAGATACATCGCTATTGCCATAGGGGGTAGACCATGAAGAAATACACATATGTGCCGGGGGCGTTCATCGCGGTCTGGCTGATTTGGGAGCTGGTTGTCCGCATCGGCGGATTTAACGAAGCCTTGTTGCCGACGCCGTACAAGGTGCTGCTCGGCTTCGGGGAACTCATCGGGGACGGCGTATTGTTCAAGGATATTGCGGACAGTTTGGTGCGCTTTTTCATAGGCTATATCATTTCCGTCGTAGCCGGCGTTTTCCTGGGGCTCATTTTAGGCTGGTATAAGGGCATTTGGAACTATATCAATCCCATCGTTCAGGTGATTCGTCCCATTTCACCGGTAGCATGGTTGCCGTTTATCGTTCTGTTCTTCGGTATCGGACAGGCGCCTGCCATCGTTATCATCTTTATTGCGGCGTTTTTCCCGGTTCTATTGTCCACGGTGTCCGCGATTCAGAATATCGATCCCGTATACATCAAGGTGGCTCGAAATTTTGGTATCAAGCAGCCGGAATTGTTATTTAAAATTGTATTGCCCGCGGTGTTTCCCGGTATTGCATCAGGACTTCACATCGCGCTCGGCACGGCGTGGATATTCCTGGTGACGGGGGAAATGGTAGGGTCCCAGACGGGTCTTGGATTCCTCATCATCGATATGCGGAACAATTTGCGCAACGACCTCCTGATGGTGGCGATTCTGACGATCGGCTTTGTGGGACTTTTGCTTGATTGGGGCGTGTCCCTCATCGAAAAATGGATTTATAGACGTTGGGGCATTGAGAAATAGGAGGTGGACGCATGGGTTACATTTCGGTGCGCAATGCACACAAGGAATTTATGAAAGATGGAGAACCACTCACCATCCTTGAGAATATTAATCTGGACATTGAACAAGGTGAATTTATTTGTCTCTTAGGTCCTTCCGGGTCCGGTAAAAGTACGCTTTTAAATGCTATGGCAGGCTTTGAGCTCGTTACCTCGGGTTCTATTACCATTGATGGCGCAGAGGTGAAAGCACCCCAATTGCGGTATGTAACGGTTTTTCAGAATTACGGACTGTTACCGTGGCGAACGGTGGAAAGCAATATTGAACTGGGTCTTGAAAGTAAGAATGTACCAAAGGAAGAGCGACCTGATATTATCGATAAATACGTGAAAATGGTGGGGCTCGATCATGCTCGGAATCGCTATCCGGCGGAGTTGTCCGGCGGGATGCAGCAACGTGTTTCCATTGCGCGGGCGCTAGCGGTCGATCCGGATATTATATTTATGGATGAGCCGCTTGGGGCCCTCGACGCGTTGACACGCATTAATTTACAGGACGAAATCTCCCGCATCTGCCGTGAAGAGGGTAAAACGGTCGTATTTGTTACGCATGATATTGAAGAGGCTGTAGTCCTTGCGGATCGTGTCGTAGTGCTCGCCGCTAATCCGGGACGGGTGCAAACGATCATCCCCGTCAATCTCATCGATAGGACGGACAGGACCTCCGCATCCTTCGTCAATATTCGAAATCACATATTTGAACAATTCCAACTCGCCAAAGAAGACAAAATCGAGTTTTATATATAAATGTGATATTGTATATATTAGTAGCAACAGAAGCCCAACAAAAACTGTAGTTTCAAAGATAGTAGGATCGTTCATTACCATCAAGGCTGTTAAATGAGGCCTGTCGTTTTGATGGTAGAGAATCTAAAGTCGCTTTGAAATTACAGTTTTTTATATTTTGTTGCATGTGGATATTTTGAATATTAATTTCGCATCAAACTTTCAGAAATGGATGCTATTATAATATAGTAACGGTATACATTTTATGTAGTGCGTGATTATCAGATATATTATCACATATCATGATTGGATATCGTAATATATGAATTGTATTATTATGGGATTTAGTGTATAAATACAGTATATAAAGGATTGATAATCATGATATACAGCATTATTTATTATATGGTTCGGTAGTATAAATTGGGGGAGAGCCTATGTCCTTATTTACATCAGAGGAAGAGAAAACGCTGTCTTTTGATGAATATATGACCTCGTTTGATACGAATCAGATTGCAAAAGTACAGCAGTTTATAGACTGGCTCGGTCAATATAGGGGCGAGCTTGTTCATAATCCATGGGGCGAGGTGAATCCTGACCTCGAAATTGTTCGGCCTGATTTTGATGCGGCTCAGGTGCGTCGTAACAATTTGATGGCGTATTTGCTGCCGCGGTTGGGACGCTCCAAGATCTTTGTGGTGGCGGAGGCTGTCGGATATCAAGGTGGGCGCTTTTCGGGCATTGCCATTACCTGTGAGCGCATGTTGCTGGATAAGCATAAAACGATTCGGGCGCATCAGATAACGCCTGTTACATTACAAAGAACTAGCTCCCCTGTGAGTCCAATGCTGAAACGGACTCAACAGGAACAAGGGTTCAACGAACCTACGGATACGGTAGTATGGAGTGCCATCATTGAACAGGGAATCGATCCGTACGATGCACTGTTGTGGAATATATTTCCCTTTCATCCTCATAAGGCGGACGAACCGCTCACTAATCGGACACCGACCGAGTCGGAGCAGCAGCTAGGTTGGGAATATACGAAAAGACTGCTGGCATTGCATACCGAATTAGGTGGACCGAAGTCGCTCGTGCTCGCTGTCGGTCAAAAATCGGCGGACACGATGGGGCGATTCGGTCTTTCAGCCATCGGTCTTAGACATCCCGCTAACGGTGGGGTTAATTTATACCGTGAAGGTTTTGCTAAAGCTATAGGCCAATTTATACCGTAAAGATCTTGTTGAAGCTATATATAGAGAGAGTTTTGAGATAGAAGGTATTACATATGAAACGTTATTGTGAATCCTGCCGTCAATATTGTGACGAGGCGGCCATGTTCTGTCCGCATTGCGGGCAGTATACGACTGCGGTGGAGGTTGAGAGAATTGCACCGGAAGGGGATATTATCTATCCGCTGGCGCATTATCAGTTGAGTTATAAGGATACATTTCTTTATGTGGTAGGCCACAAATTTATGAATTCAGATGGCCGCGCGTCTAAAGGAGAATTTTTGCGGTTCTTTTTGTTGTGGCTATTAGTTATCGTTGGAATTCTGGCGCTTGCTTATGGACTTACGGCGGTGCTTCATAGGGGTATTTATTTAATCCTGTTGGCATGGATGTTACTGACAATCATCGGTCTAGTCTTGCTAATTCCGTTGGGGGCTCTATGTATCCGTCGCCTTCATGATACCGGTAAAAGTAGTGAACATCTATTTTTTGTTTTAATACCTTTTATAGGGCCAATAATTCTATTTGCTCTACTGTGTAAGAAGGGTGAACCGAAGGCCAATCAATATGGTGAGGCGTTAAGGAACATCGTCATTGACAAACGGTTGGCATCTATTATGAAAGTATCGCCTACGAGCAGTGCTTTCACCACTCGAATTCTCGTTGCATTGCTGGTGAGTGCTATCTGCGTATGCAGTGTTTCGGCTCGTTATATGGGACCGGAAAGTGAACTGGAGCTGGGCGGATGGTTTACGAACATCATTGTCGGTCAAGGCAGTGATGAAGCTGCACGGGATGCGATACACGATTATTTTGATGCCGTCAATGAAAAGAACTATGATAAGGCTTTCACCTATGTTATCAATCAGACTAAGACGAATCCCGTAGAAAAGCAAAAATGGATGGAATCTATGAAGTCGGCGCCGAAGGTGGTTGTCGGGTCCTTAGGTGCGAGTCGTATCACTCGTATAAACAGCATGAAACGCATCATTTACGAAGCGGATCTGCAAGTCACTAAACCCGGAGATGGCGCGGTTGAGGCTGCGCACATGACACGCTACATATCTCTGGTCGAAGAAAATGGCGAATGGCATATTGAAGGATTTTATAAAAGTATGCCAGATGATAAATAATGAAATGCTTTGGGGTGGTTCGGTTTGAGCCGCCCTTTTAAGTAGTAGTAAAATTTTATGTTACTTTTGATGAATCAAGCGTAGAACTCTTTTGTTTATGTTGTTTTTATGTTATAATGAGCACAACGTATGAAAGTGAGGCTTTCATCAAAACAGATCGGACTATATTGCACTGCGTATCGGATTGAGATAAAAATAGAAGTCTCTTGCGGTTGAAGCATCTGATAGTGCACTATACTCATTTGCTACGGCAAATGGCACACAAACTAGGAACGGCAAAATTTGATAGCGCATTTTTGCGCCCATTTGACGAGACGCTAGTATAATAGCGCCTTTTTCTTTGTGTGACATTTCCTCGTGGCATAGATCAATTCAAGTGATAGGTGAGAAAAACTATGTTAAATAAATTAATGAACAAAATTTTAGGAGGAACTGTGAATACAACAGATAATCAGGTTACTGCGCAAGTGAAAGCAGAACCAACAGTAGCAAAAACTGCTACTCTTACAGCTGCGGCTGAAGGCGAGCAAAAACAAACGCGTCGCCGTACAAATACACGTCGCCCTGCTGGCGAAGGTCGTACGCGCCAACAAACAGCTGGTGAAGGTGAAGGTGCAACACGCCAACGCCGTTCTACAAATACTCGCACAAGTGCGAATGGTGGCCGTACTAATACGACTCGCCGTACAAATACACGTCGCAATGCCGAACAAGGTGAAGGTCAAGAACGCAAAACTCGTCAAACTCGTGCACCGCGTGGTGAAAATACACGTAATACGCGTACTAATAATGGTCGCAATGGTCAAAATGGTCAGAACCGCAATAATAACCGCTCAAATAATCGTTCTACAGGTTGGAACAATCAAGAGGAACAAGTGGAATTAGTCGGTCGCACACCAAATGGCGCCAACAAGGGAAAATTCCAAATCATTCCATTAGGTGGTCTTGGTGAAATTGGTAAAAATATGACTATCTTCCAATACGAGGACGAAATCATCGTTCTTGACTCTGGGCTTGCATTCCCTAGTGAAGATATGCTTGGCGTAGATATCGTTATTCCTGATATGAGCTATATTATCGAGAATAAAGACCGCGTGAAAGCTGTCGTAATTACTCATGGTCATGAGGATCATATCGGTTCTTTGGCATACCTTATGAAAGAAATTAGTTGCCCAGTATACGCAACAAACCTCGTTTGTGGATTAATCGAAGGCAAGTTTAAAGAACATAAGGTATCTCCAAAATGTCTGCGTACGATTGCTGCCGGCGATGAAGTTCAAATTGGTCAAGTGACTGTTGGTTTCATCCAAACAAATCACTCCATTCCTGACTCCTGCGCTGTATACTTTAATACACCAATCGGGACGGTTCTTCATACAGGGGACTTTAAAATTGACCAAACCCCAGTTGATGGCCGTTTGATGGATATGCACAAATTTGCTGAGCTCGGTAACAAAGGCGTATTAGCGCTATTATCGGACTCTACAAATGTAGAAAAACCAGGTACTACTGGTTCTGAAAGTTCCGTAGGTCCTGCGATTAAACAAGCTGTTGGAGAAGCAAAAGGCCGCGTTGTTTTGGCAACATTCGCATCCAACGTATCCCGTATCCAACAAGCTATTGATGCGGCGGTTATGTTCAACCGTAAGGTTGTAGTTATGGGCCGCAGCATGGTCAATGTTACAGAAATTGCCCAAGAACGCGGATACTTGAATATTCCACCAAATACAATCATCGACGTTGATGTAATGCACAACTACACAGATGACCAAATCATGATCTTAACGACTGGTTCTCAAGGTGAACCGATGGCAGGCTTGTCCCGTATGGCAACAAGCAACCATCGCACTGTAGAATTGGCACCGAATGATACTGTTATCATTTCTGCAACACCAATTCCAGGCAACGAAGGTGCTGTAGGTAGAACTATCGATAACTTGCTTCGTTTAGGTTGTAATGTGGTATACGGTAAAGACCGTGGTATTCACGTATCTGGTCATGCGAGCCAAGAAGAGCTTAAAACAATGCTTAACCTTGTTCGTCCGGAATACTTTATCCCAGTTCATGGTGAGTATCGCATGTTGCGCCGTCATGGTGAACTTGGTGTGGCCATGGGCGTAGATCCTAAGAAAGTCCTTATCGGTGATAATGGTCAAATCTTTGAATTCGATAAAGATGGTGGTCGCAAAGGTGGCCGCGTACAAGCTGGCGCTATCTTCGTTGATGGCCTTGGTGTTGGTGACGTAGGTAATATCGTTATCCGCGACCGTCAACAATTGGCACAAGAAGGTATGGTTATCGTCGTTATGGCGATGGATAAAGCTTCCGGTACTATCGTAGCTGGTCCAGACCTCGTATCTCGTGGTTTCGTATATGTTCGTGACGCAGAAGAACTCATGCTTGCTGCGGAGCGCCGTGTAGAACAAGTTCTTGAAGATTGCGAAATGCAACGCATCAAAGACTGGACAACCATTAAGCAAAACGTACGTGACGCATTGGGTAAATTCTTCTATGATAAAACTCGTCGTCGCCCTATGATCTTGCCAATTATTCAAGACGTATAGATATAATTAAGACAAGCAGTTGTTAAAATATTTATTTAACAACTGCTTGTTTTTCATTGGTATATGATTGTAAAATTAATGTAATCAAAGTAGGAATTTTATAATAAGTAGCGAATATTATTTAGTAGAAGAGTAATAAAGGGGAAAGGGAGGTGAGGGTATGTCCGGACGGTTTCCGGTGAGTGGAGCTATTTTAAACTGGTTACCTAAATATAGTGGTAAAGGTTATGAAGCTTTTTATAAGCGGTTTCCAAAGTATGGAGAGTGGATTGCCGGCAGTGTGCATCCGACAATTTGCCAAATACAGGCATTAGCTACTTTTTCCAATGTACCGTTAGGGTATATTTATTTAAAGAATCCTCCACAGTTATCGGATAAAGAGATTACTGATTTTAGAAGACTAAATGGTGAAATCCCTGATAGGCCATATAGTCCTGAGTTAAGAGATACTATTTATGATATGCAGATTCGCCAAGATTGGTTGAGTCAATATCGAAAGCTTAATTTAGGAATAGATGCGTTATCTTATGTAGGGGGTTTTTCTAAACACATGGATAGCAGAAGTCTTGTGCATCAAGCTTATTCGTTATTAAATATAGAGGCTGGTTGGCAAATAGGTATAGCAGATCCGTTTACATATATACGTGAACGCATCGAGGCTATCGGTGTTACTGTATTTGTTAACGGTATTGTGGGCTCTAACACTAGACGTAAATTATCTGTCGATGAGTTTAGAGGGTTTACATTAATTGATTCTTATGCACCTGTTATTTTTATCAATGGAGCTGATTCGAATCATGGGAGGCTGTTTACGATTATTCATGAGTTTTGTCATATATTATTAGGTGAGGAAGGCGTTACTGATAGCTCTTCTGAGCCGTATTGTAACAGCTTTGCAGGTGAATTTCTTGTGCCGGAATCTCGATTTATTCCAGTGTGGAATGAACATTTGGAGGATTATGAGACCGTAGCTAAGCGTTTTAAGGTGAGTGAATATGTTATCTATCGTATAGCATTAGAGCATGGATATATTACTCGAATTCAATATCATAGACTAGTGGAACGTTTTAATCAGCGATTACAAAGCTTACCTGAACGAGAGACAAGAGGTGGTGGGGATTTTTATGTCACTGCTCACGCTCGGTTGGGTGAAAGTTTTAGTCGTACTGTTGTCAAAGCTGCTCGAGCAGGTGAATTGGCGTATCGAGATGCGTATGAGTTGTTAGGCTTACGTGGTAGTACTTTTACAAAATATGTGAATGAGTATAGTTTTTAGGAGAAAAAACTATGTATGTTCTTGATAGTAATACCTTTATAGATGCAAAGAACCGCTATTATGGGTTTGATATTGTTCCATCGTTCTGGAATGAGTTGATATCTCGCAGTAGAGGTAATATTTTAACTATTGATCACATTAAAAATGAAATTATGAGCGGTAATGATGAGTTATCTACTTGGTTTAACACTCATTATTTGACATTTACTGAAGCGACAAATGATGATGAGATACAAAATTCATATGTAGATATCGCTGAATATGTGATGTCAAATCAACAATATAAGGATGCAGAAAAACATCGCTTTTTGGCTAAAGCGGATCCTTGGCTTATAGCTTATGCGAGTGTCCGCAGGGGTGTGGTTGTAACCCACGAAACCTTAGCGGGACCAAGCACTACGAAAGTCAAAATACCGGATATATGTGAGCATTTTGATGTTTCATATGTGAATGTATTTGAAATGATGCGTCAATTACATATGGTAATATGAGATGAGGAGCTACTTTAGGTGGCTCCCTATTTTTCGTTATTTATATGTATTGCCAGTACTATAAATAGCACCACTATCGCAATTGTCTACTATATGGGGTATTTGAAGTTACCCTTTTAAACTGTTATAATTAAAAGATACCAATTAATATATCTTCTTATGTAAGAATGGTGATTTATGAATAAAACAAATACAAGAGCGATGGTAGAAACTGCGTTTGTTAGTGCTATAGGTGTTATGCTAGGTGCTATCAGTGTATATGTGCCTGGTTTCGCTTTTTTAGCATTTTTGGTTACGCCTGCAGCGATTGGAATAATTGGAACAAAATGGGGCCGCAAGTATAGTATATCGGCAGCCGTTATTACTACATTTTTGTCAGTAGTGTTATTCGGACCATGGAATGGATTGGCCGTAGGGTTATTTTCTGTTGTAGGCGTAGGGGTTGGAGAAGGCAATCGTCTTTCGTTGGGAACGATTAAACGGTTACTACTTCCTAGTATTGCCATGTTTATTGCTGTATTAGTTAGCCTAATTTCACAAGTATATATATCTGGTATTGACTTATCAATGATAGATACTCAAATAACTGAACAAGCTCGTACATTAGCAGAACAGGCGTTACAAACAAATCCTAATATGACACAAGAGCAAGCGGATTTATTCTTAGAAAGAATGAATAAGCTTACTGCTTCTTTGAAGGATATGTTTTTTGTAGCTGTGGCAATAGCCGCAGTAGCATATAGTTATGTAACAATTCAGATATCTATATGGTTAGGCAAGCGATTACATATTTCCATACCTCGATTTTTACCGATTGAAGAATGGAAGATGCCTATTTGGAGTGCTGGTTTATATGCACTTGGTATCATTGGGATTTATGGCGCTCCACATATTAATATGGAGTCTTCATGGATTACAACTATTAGTAATAATTTAGTTCTTCTTGGTAGTTCTATGTGTTCTGTTCATGGCTTTGCTGCTTTAGCAGATTTAATGAGTAGTTATCGCATGAGTAATAAATTGAAGTGGATATTACTTGGTGTATATGCCTTCTTCTTTGGACAAGCACTAGCGATATTTGGTGTTATAGATATGTTTTTAGATTTACGGACACGTTACAAAGCGCGTCAATAGTAATAGAAAGGAGGCCGTTATGAAATCCTTTCAACGGAGATGGAAAGGTTTAGAAATTACCATTGTTGCCGTTCTCGTATTATTGCTATTATTGTTGGCCTATTTAAATTGGGCTATTGCAATTTTAGCATTAATCATTGTAGTAGCGGCGTATTTGGTTAATTATAATACCCTTCATAACCGGCGTCGTTTAGCAAGAGAACAGTTTAGTGCGATGATGAAAAACGTCACACAAGCTTCTAATTTTGCTTTACAAAATTTGCCAATGGGGATTGTTCTTGTTAATAAGCAAGGCACATTGGTGTGGAATAATAGTGTTTTCGCTGACTGGGTTAAGGTGGATTGGAATAAGCTCCAAAAAATGTCTGCTTTGTTGCCTGGTTTCCGTATCGATAAAATCTGGGGTAAGTCCGGATATATGACGGAAAAATATGAAAATCGATACTTCCAAATTATTTATAAATTTATCGATCCTCGGGATACGCGATCAGATATTGATAGCGAAGATGAACTTGCGGAACATGCAGTGATGGCATTGTACTTTAAGGACATTACTGACCTAGAAAAGGCCCGTATTAAAGCGGAAGAGGGACAGCCTGTATGGGGCATGATTCAGATTGATAATCTCGAAGAATTGACAAAAGGTCTTAGTGATCGTGAGTATACTAGTATTTGGACAGATATAAATAATATCATCATGGATGAAATTGACCGCTACGAAGGTTTTATTCGTAACTTCCAAGATGATATGTATACCTTTGCCATTTCTCGTGGTGCGCTTCATGAGATGGAGGAAGACGGGTTTAAAGTGCTCGAACGAATCCGTAAAGTACCTTCTCCGCGTCAAGTACCAGCTACGATTTCTATTGGTATTAGTGAAAATGTAGGTTCTGTGAAAGATGTATCTGGCCGTGCTCGTGCAGCCTTAGATATTGCATTAGGTCGCGGTGGTGACCAAGTGTGTATTATGGATGGTGAAAGTACGCGCTTCTTTGGCGGTAATACGGCAGGCGTTGAGAAGAATACGCGCGTTCGTGCTCGTGTTGTATCTCAAGCGATACATGAGCTTATGATTGATTCTGATAAGATTCTTATCATGGGGCATCAACGTGAAGACTACGATGCATTAGGTGGTATTATCGGTGTAGCCGCCATTGCTCGAGCACTTGGTAAAGACGTGCGCATTGCACTTTCAAAAGAAACTAGCGCCATTGATAAAATGGTGAATGTTCTTAACGAGTCAGAGTTCTGGAAAGAGAATATTATTACTGCAGAAGCTGCAAGAGTATGGGTAGATGCGAATACGCTCACTGTCGTGTGTGATACGCATCGTCAGGAAATGGTGGCGGCTCAAGAGGCGCTTGAAATTTCTGAACGACGCATCGTTATCGACCATCACCGTCGTGCAGCGGACTTTGTAGAAAATCCATTACTTACCTATTTGGAACCATCTGCATCGTCTACATCTGAGCTCGTAACAGAGCTTGTACAATATGCAGGTGTTCCTGTGAAACTTTCAAAAGCGGAAGCTACAGGCATTTATGCAGGTATCGTATTAGATACGAAGAACTTTGTTCAACAAACTGGTGCGCGTACCTTTGAGGCTGCAGCATTTTTGCGCCGTGCAGGAGCGGATATCGACAGAGTTAAACAATTGTTTATTGAAACTTTCGATTCTATCCAATTGCGTGCTAAAATGGTATTTGAAGCAAGTCGTACTGAAGGGATTGCTATTTCCGTAGCGCCTGAAGGTTTGAAGGATATGATGGCGTTGGCTGCACAAAGTGCGGACATGCTCATTAGTAATGAAGATATTGAAGCAGCTTTTGTACTATATTCCCTAAATGATGGCGGTATCGGCGTCAGCGCTCGATCCAAAGGCAAGGTGAACGTACAAGTTGTAATGGAAGCCTTGGGTGGTGGCGGTCATAGAACTGTGGCTGGTGCTCAATTACAAGGTATGACCATAGAGGAAGCGAAGCAGGCCATTTTGGAGCATGCTCTTGATGCGCTTCATTCCGTAGAACAAGAGGAGGAACAACAATGAAAGTAGTATTGTTAGAAGACGTTAAAAAAGTTGGTAAAAAGGGCGAAATCGTTGAAGTTAGCGACGCATATGGTCGTAATGTATTGATCAAAAAAGGCCTCGGCCTTGAAGGTACAGCAACTAACGTAAATAATGCGAAACAAAAACAAGAATCCATTGCTCATAATAAAGCCGTTGCAAATGACGAAGCTAAGATCTTGGCAGCTCAATTGACTAAGGTTGAAGTAACTGTAAAAGTTCGTATGGGCGAAGAAGGCCGTGTATTCGGATCCGTTACTGCTAAAGATATTTCTGATGCTGCTAAAGCTCAATACAAAGTAGATATCGATAAAAAGAAAATCGAAATTAAAGAACCATTGAAAACATTGGGCGTACATGACGTATTAGTTCGTGTTCATCCTGAAATTACAAGTACTATCAAGGTTAATGTAGTAGCCGAATAATAGTATTCACCATGCTCTTTGAGTATGGTGAATTCTTTTATCCATAGTGGTTGTGTGAAGGGGATTATCATGGATGTACGCATTCCACCGCATAATCTAGATGCGGAAAAGGCCGTTTTGGGGGCTTTATTAACTAATGGATCCAATATGGGTGCCGTTGTAGATACGGTGACGAGTATTCTTAAATCTGAAGATTTTTACCGAGATGCACATCGTATTATTTACGATGCTATTCTAGAAATCGTGCATGCCAATAAGACGGCTGACTTTATCACAGTTGGTGAAGAACTAGACCGTCGTAAGCGCCTTGATGCAGTAGGTGGTCTTGCTTATATTACATCTCTTGCGAATGAATCGGTTTCCTACAATGTAGAGGAACATGCGAAAATCATCAGCGAGAAAGCTCAGTTGCGCCGCCTCATCGATGCAGGGAATAAAATCGTAGGCATGACGTATGCTGGCGAAGATGAGCCGACGGCAATCCTCAATAAGGCAGAGCAAATGGTGCTAGACGTAAGCGGTCAAACTCAGTCTGAATCCTCCTTTGCAGCTATTGGTGAAGTGGTTTTATCTAATCTAGATAAACTTAATGCACTGCAACAGCATGATGGTGCTATTACAGGTGTGCCAACAGGCTTTAAAGATGTGGACCATATTTTCAACGGCTTACAAAAATCTGACCTCATCCTCGTAGCGGCTCGTCCTGCGATGGGGAAAACAGCTTTCACCTTGAACATCGCTCAAAACGTAACGATGTTGTACGACAAGACGGTGGCGTTCTTTTCCCTGGAAATGGGCAAGGAACAGCTCGTTGGTCGTATTTTGTCCTCCGTGGCAGGTGTGAGCTCTGAAAAATTGCGCCGTGCGAACATGGATCCTGCTGACTGGGAAAAGGTTATTGCCGCAGCGGACCGCATGAGTAAATCCAAGCTCTTTATCGATGACACGCCGGGTCTTACCGTACAAGATATGCGCTCCAAATTGCGCCGTCTCAAGGTGGAACATGGTCTTGATCTCGTTATCGTCGACTATATTCAGTTGATGCAAGGTCGCAACGCTGGCAAGGGCAGCGAGAACCGTCAACAAGAGGTGTCCGAAATCTCTCGTAATCTTAAATTGATTGCTCGTGAATTTAACGTACCGGTTATCGCTTTGTCTCAGTTATCTCGTAGTGTTGAAAGCAGACCAGACAAACGGCCTGTACTTTCGGACCTTCGTGAATCTGGTTCCCTCGAGCAAGATGCGGATATCGTTATCTTCTTGTACCGCGATAAATATTACGATGAAAACTCTGAAAAAGGGGACAATGCAGAGGTCCTCATTCGTAAACATCGTAATGGCTCCGTCGGTACTGTGGAACTCCAATTCGTTGGAGAATTAACACAATTTAGAGACGTAGAATTCCGAGACCTAGGGCCGGAACAATAATGAAAACTATCGTGGGGGGCCTATATTGATGGGGCCCCGTGACATAGCTACATTTTAATTAAAAAGAAAGGACTATACTTCTTTGCTCCTCGTGACCTGATGTCGCTGCATAAGTATAGTCCTTTCTTTTTATCACTGTAGATATGAAGGTGTCCCATCAATATAGTGGCACTCGATAGTTTTCGTTGTATTGTTGGGAGAGGAGCGTATGATGGTTAGAGGTACTGAGTTTTTTGTGTTTTACTTCTTTTGTGTGGCTCTTGGGTTAATAATTAGTGGGTTGTATTTAATTATCAAACGATTTTTATTACGTCGCAATGGAACTCCAGTAACGATTGTGTCTATACTTCCACGAGTTACAAAGGAAATACCATTTAGAGTGATTGGTGCGGATAGATATATTTATGGTTATGATATTAAGTATATTTTGAATGGTGAAACTCATACTGCTGAGAGTGTAGAGTTTTATATTCCTTTTGCACCAACCAGTGGACCTATGGTTCAATTTAGTCCGACAGGTGTGCTTGCAAAAAATGGAGAAGTAAGTATAGATAATGTGACGATAACTATTGAGTATGGCGCTGTTTCAATTGTATTAGGGGGATTAGTGTTATTAAGTTTGTTTTGATAGAAATAAATTAGCTATCTTTAATAGTTTGTTAAACATATGGCATCTAACATTAGATTATATATCTAGTGTTAGGTGCTTTTTATTTTTCTATAAAATTACCTTTATAAAGACAAACATATGTTTGAAAATACTGCGAATTTTTGTTATACTAGTCATACAAATTCTTGTGTTCTTAATTTTTGTAAAAGCTAGTTGTTTAGCGCTTTAGGGAGGTGTTTGTATGGGTTCAGCTGATACGGATCGGCTGTATATGTGTATTGATTTGAAGTGTTTTTACGCATCTGTAGAATGCGCCGATTTGGGACTGGATCCGTTTACAACACCTTTGGTGGTGGCCGATGGTTCTCGTGGCAAGGGGGCTATTACGTTGGCTATTTCTCCAGCCTTAAAAAAGTTAGGTGTTAAAAATCGCAGCCGATTATTTCAGATTCCACCGCATATTGAGTATTTGACGGTGAAGCCACATATGAAGCGGTATATGCAGGTATCTGCTGAGATTTATGGAACCTTGCTCAAGTATGTGGCGCCCGAAGATGTACATGTGTACTCTATCGACGAGTATTTCATCGATATCACGCCTTATTTGCCATTATATAAAAAGACGCCTCGTCAGTTGGCGCAGATGTTGCTTGATGCGGTGCTAGCGGCAACGAAGATTTATGCCACCGTTGGGATTGGAACGAATTTGTTTCTCGCCAAGATTGCCCTCGATATTTTGGCGAAACATGCACCTGATTTTATAGGTTATCTTGATGAAAGCCTTTTTAAAGAGAAAATTTGGTATCATCAGCCCTTGACCGATATATGGCAGATTGGTAAGGGCATAGCTAATCGTTTGCATAAGTATGGTGCTTATGATTTACATGGTATTACCATGATTCCAGAAGCGAAGTTGTACAAGGAGTTTGGCATTAATGCAGAGCTCATCATTGACCATGCTTGGGGCCGTGAGCCTTGTACGATTGCGGATATCCATGCGTATCGCCCCATTAAGCACTCTATCTCGCACAGTCAGATTTTGTTGCGCAATTATACCTATGAAGAGGCATGCGTGCCTATGCGTGAAATGGTAGAGTCCTTGGTGTTAGAGCTTTTACAAATTAAAGGGGTTACAAATCATATCTATGTTCATATCGGCTATGCTAATGAAATGATGCGCTCTACAGGAGGTTCTAAAAAGCTTAAGCAGTATACAGATTCTCTACAGACCTTGACGACGGCGGTTATTAAATTATACGAGCAGCATTGCCATAAGAATGAGCTCATACGGCGTATAGGGGTCAGCTTTGAGGATTTAGTCAATCGATCCGCCATACCTCAAGAGGTGGACCTATTTAGCACTCTTACTACAAATGAAGAGGAAAAAGAGCGACAGGTACAAGAGGCTATGCTATCCATTAAGAAACAGTTTGGTAAGAATTCTATTTTGCGTGCATCGAGCTTACAAGAGGAAGGAACCATGCGCTTTAGAAATACCTTGGTAGGCGGTCATAATGGGGAATAGATATTATAATGGATACATTGGAAATACATTAGTCGCGTAAGGGGAGGTATACATTAATGAAACATCGCATGTCTCGGTTACAGCGAGCAAAACAATTTATGCCCTTTGCGGCATTGAGGGGATTTGAAGCGTTATTAGCCGCTGTAGCAAAGCCAAAAGAAAATCGGGCAGAGTTATCAGAGGATCAAATAGACGAGTTAAATACAGTTTTACAATCTGTACGTTGTGGGGAGTGGGTACGAATCGTTTACTACAACAAACGAAAATATACGGAACTTATAGGAGCTGTTGATATGATTAGTGAGCAATTACAAATTCTATCTGTACAAGGAACTGTTATTCCTTTCAGATATATTAAAGAGCTAAACTTGTATGATATATAAATATAAATGATGGCTTTTACTGTGTATGGTAAATAGACTAGAGTTAAGAAATAATTAGGTATACAATAGTATCATGGGTAAATATAGCTTTATAAAGATTTCTTTAGTTTTGTTGACTCTAATATACCTATATAATTTTTCGTGTTTTTGACTTAGAAAGGCGGTGTATGTAATGCATGATGTCATATCATTACTTATAAATCGCTATGATTTTTTCCTCCAGCTATTATGGGAGCATATAGAAATTTCAGTATTAGCTTCTGTTATTGCTACCATCATCGGTGGCTTATTGGGTGTGTTTATATACGAATATAAACGGCTAGCTGCGCCAGTTATGGTAGTGGTTAATTTCCTATATACAATTCCATCTATATCGATGTTAGGCCTTTTGTTGTACGTATCAGGTGTTGGTAATACGACGGCTATCATTGCATTGGTTATATATGCTTTATTACCGATGGTACGAAATACATTTACTGGTCTTAACCAGATTGATCAAGCCATGTGTGAAGCGGGGATTGCATTAGGGCTCACGCGGATTCAACGTTTGTGGAATATAGAGATTCCTTTGGCTATGCCGACTATTATGGCTGGTATACGGACCATGCTCGTTATGACCATTGCCTTGACAGGTATTGCGTCCTTTATTGGTGCTGGTGGCTTAGGTGTAGCGATTTATAGGGGGATTACAACGAATCAAAGTGCTTTGACAATTGCAGGCAGTCTACTGATTGCCCTATTAGCCATTACCGTTGATGCTCTCTTTTCTTTAGGTGAAAGAGTAACGCGTATTAGCCCTCATATGAAGCGCTATACGATTATATTTGTTTCGATGATGATGATAATTGCGATGGGTATAGGTGGTTGGGCTATGTATTGCCGTCATGTGAAGACCGATGTTATTCATATTGCAACGAAACCCATGACGGAACAGCTTATTTTGGGGAATGTTTTAAAAGAATTGATCGAGAAGAAGACTGATTTAACCGTAGAGGTTACAGAAGGTGTCGGTGGTGGTACATCAAATATTCAACCAGCTATGCTTTCTGGCCAATTTGATATATATCCTGAATATACTGGTACAGCTTGGTCTGCTGTGCTAAAACGTACGGATACGTATGATGAAAGTCTATTTAATGAGCTTTCACAGGCCTATAAAGAGAAATATAATTTTGAGTGGGTCGGCATGTACGGTTTTAATAATACCTATGGCATAGGGGTGCGTAATGAAATTGCTCAGAGTTATGGCGTAAAAACGTATTCTGATCTTGCTCGTATAGCACCATCCCTAACATTAGGAGGGGAATATGATTTCTTTGGACGTGAAGATGGCTATGCTGGATTACAACGCGTGTATGGCATGAGATTTAAAGCTACTAAAGATATGGATATAGGGCTAAAATATACGGCTATTAGTCGTGATGAGGTGGATGTAATGCCGATATTCACGACTGATGGTCAATTAAGTATCGCACCGATTACGGTGTTACAAGATGATAAACATTTATATCCATCTTATATGTCTGGCAATGTGGTACGTAGCGAAGTATTGATTGCTCATCCTGAACTGCGCCCTGTATTAGAAAGTTTGAATCATACGATTACAGATCAAGAGATGGCGAAGATGAATTACGCCGTTGAAACGGAACATCAACTACCAGCTGATGTAGCACATAAATTCCTGGTAGAACGAAATTTGATATAAGGTGAATATAGTTAGAACTAAAGTAAATAAAATTTGATATATGTTGAATATGATTTTGTATTGACATTTAATCTCCTTTGATGTAATATAAACATATGAACAGGTATTCATATAAATAAAAATATCTGATGAAAAATGTTTAGGAACATATATAACAAGATATGAAACAAGATATGTCTAATAAGTATTAGAAAAATATTACCTATTAACTTACAATACAGGATAGAAGCGTTCACTATTATCAAAGGAGATATCATGGAAGAAACATTGTTATTGAAGGATTTGAACTGTCCGAACTGCGCAGCAAAAATTGAAGATCGTATCTGTAAAATGGATGTGGTAGAGACTGCCAATTTCACACTTGCTACACATCAATTAAAATTAACCGGCTCTTGGGAAGACCGTGAAGCTCTTAAACGTGACATTCAAGACATTTGTGATGCCATCGAAGAGGGCATAACCGTAGCAGATTATGAACGTAAATCCAAAGCGGCTATGGATGATCATGGTCCTGACCAGGATCGTGATGGTGATGCTGTAACAATTGCAGTCATCGTAGCAGGCTTGTTATTTATGATTTATGATGTTTTGTCATCCTTTGTCCCATCCATCAGCTTACCAGAGAGTATTGAAACTCCAATTTACTATGTTGCGTATATTCTTCTTGCGTTCCCAGTATTGCGCATCGCAGGTCGCAATATCTTAAAAGGCCAAGTGTTCGACGAGAACTTCTTGATGTCTATCGCTACATTGGGTGCTATTGCTATCGATGCATTGCCTGAGGCCGTAGGCGTTATCTTGTTCTACCGTATCGGTGAGTTCTTCGAAGAAAAAGCAACTGATCGTAGTCGTACAGAAATCATGAACGCTGTTGATATGCGTCCTCAAGAGGTGCGCGTTGTAGATACAGACTGCGGTGGTGAAATCGTAGTTATGGCTCCTGAAAAGGTTGAAGTAGGCTGGACTATCGAAGTTCGTCCTGGCGATTTAATTCCTCTAGACGGCACAGTGCTTGAAGGTGAAACACGCGTTAATACAGCACCTGTAACAGGTGAACCTGTACCTGTTCGCGCCGTACCTGGCACTCAACTTATGTCTGGTTGTATCAACGAATCTGGTCGCATTACAATGCGTGTAGATAAGGTTCTTGAAGAATCCATGGTTACTAAAATTCTTGATGCCGTGGAAAATGCAGCATCCTCTAAACCTAAAATCGACCGTTTCATTACTCGTTTTGCTCGCGTATACACACCAATCGTTGTAGCTTTTGCATTGGCTGTAGCTATCATCCCATCCCTTATTACTGGTGAATGGCATAAATGGATCTACACAGCCTTAACATTCCTCGTTATTTCTTGCCCATGTGCATTGGTGCTTAGCGTGCCACTTGCATTCTTCTCCGGTATCGGCAATGCGTCTAAACACGGTATCTTATTAAAAGGTGGTCGAGTTATCGAGGCGTTGGCTAATGTGAAAGCAGTAGCTCTTGATAAAACTGGTACTATCACATCTGGTGAGTTCAAAGTTCACAGCGTAGAAACTGTAGGCTCTCATGTAAGTTCCAGTCAATTGTTATCCATGGCGGCAGCTATCGAAGCCGTTTCTACACATCCAATCGCAACAAGCATCGTGTCTGAAGCAAAAGATCAAGGCCTTACAGTGGAACCTTCTGATTTCGTTCAAGAGTTAGCTGGTGAAGGTATGGTAGGTATGGCAGATGGTCAACAAGTACTTATTGGTAACCGTCGTCTTATGGAACGCTATAATGTGCAAGGCTATCCAACAGAAGCTGCTGAATATGGCACAGAAGTTCTTGTCGCAGAAGGTAATACATACTTAGGTCGTATCATCATCGCCGATGAAGCTCGCCCAGACTCTGCTGAAGCGATTGCTAATCTTAATGGTCAAGATATTAAAACTGTTATGCTTACAGGTGATGCTGAAGCAAGTGCAAATTACATTGCTAAAGAAACTGGCGTAAGTGCTGTACGTGCTCAGTTGTTGCCTCAAGATAAATTGTCTGTTGTACAAGATATTCGCTCTGAATATGGTCCAACTATGTTCGTAGGGGATGGCATCAACGATGCTCCAGTACTTGCAGGTGCTGATGTAGGTGGCGCGATGGGTAGTGGTGCTGATGCGGCTATCGAGGCGGCAGATGTTGTGTTCATGCGTCCATCCTTGACTGCCATTGCACATATCCTAGACTTGTCCAAAGCAACATTGCGTGTTGCTTGGCAAAATGTAGTATTCGCTATTGCCGTTAAAATTCTTATCATGGCGCTAGGCCTTATGGGCTATGCATCCATGTGGTGGGCGGTATTCGGTGATACTGGCGTATCCATTCTTTGTATTTTGAACTCTATTCGTATCTTGCGCCGTTAATTTGGTGAAAGTAATCTTATAGATTAATGCAGAAATATAACAAATGACATGATTCTGATTTGACAGAGTAGGATAAAACAAATAACCTCTATATTAGCGATAAGCTAGTATAGAGGTTATTTTTATAAGATTTAACCTAATGATATATTGCTGATTATTTGTTTGCATACTTACTCACTGTAAGTTTTAGTGGTTTAATCTTTTGGTGGATTTTTTAGTTTAGCAGCTTTATTAATCTATGTGCTCGCTAGATTTTTTGGTAGATTTGATAAAAGGATGTTTTGAGATGCTTTTAACATATACAATTGTGCATTGTTAATAGACATAAAGTGATTTATGTATATACTACATAAACAAAACTTTCACAATTGAATTGAATAATAGCTATAAAATAGTATATAATTTATTAGATGATTACTATATGTTCGTTGAAAGGAGGGATAGCATGATCACGGTGTACAAACACATAGAAGAAGAGTTAGTTTCGGACTGCACTGTATCAGATGCCACAAAAGGTTCTTGGGTAAATTTGGTGAACCCAGACCCCGATGAGTTGTCCCTCATCAATATTTTGACGGAAATTCCAACGGACGTTTTAAAGACCGCCCTCGATATGGAAGAACGTTCTCACGTGGAGTTAGAGGACAACTATATTTTCGTGGTTATCAACATTCCTGCGATTCGCGGTAATGATATGTACGATACGGTGCCGCTCGGTATCTTTTTGACGCCTGACTTCTTCATTACTGTATGTCTTGAAGAATCCGAGGTGTTGTATCCGTTCATTTCAAACCAACTGTCTACATTCTATACATATAAAAAGACGCGGTTCTTGTTCCAAATCTTGTACCGTACAGCCACATTGTTCTTACGTTATTTGCAACAAATTAATCGCCGTACCGACGATATTGAAGTTCAGTTGCGTCATACAACGAAGAATAAAGACTTCTTCCAACTATTGGAATTACAGAAATCCATGACATACTTTACCTCTGCGTTGCGTACGAATGGAACTGTTATGGAACGCCTATTGCGCTTGCGTGGTCACAGCACTTATAGACATTTGCTCAAGATGTACGAAGAGGATGAAGATTTACTAGAGGACGTTATCATCGAGAATAAACAGGCCATCGAGATGGTTGAAATGTATTCCAATATCTTGATGAACATGATGAACGCCTTCACATCTATCATCTCTAACAACCTCAACATGGTTATGAAAATGTTGGCGGCCCTTACGATTACTTTGGCGGTGCCCACAATCATATTCAGTCTGTGGGGAACGAATGTGGCGTTGCCGTTCCAGGATGATCCGAATGGATTCTACGAAGTAGTAGGTATTTCCGTGGTGTGTTCCATCATTGCTATCATAGGCATGTGGAAAAAAGACCTATTCTAGCATATATGACAAATAACTAAAAGATTAGGGCAATACTAAATGTTAAATACAAATGAAAAAGCTGGCTGCAAGTCGGCTTTTTTGCTTGCTTATGTATTATATTATTGCTTCTTTACGTATTACGTTATTGCTTATTATTAGGTCAATTTGATATAATAGTACCGTTATGGAGAGGTGTCCGAGTGGTTTAAGGAGCTGGTCTTGAAAACCAGTGACTCCGCAAGGGGCCGTGGGTTCGAATCCCACCCTCTCCGCCATAATAAAGCCCTCTAGGTTTATGCCTAGAGGGCTTTTCAATCTTTATTCACTATGGTATGCTATCGATATATTTATTAGATATTCTGTAGAAAGGAGCTCGTATGAATCGACTTAGTTTCTCGCGAACTCAGATTTTAATTCTCCTTAGCGTGTGGCTCACGTTCTTGTTGAGCTTTGTTATGCGCTTGTCTTGGGCATCTGTTATGCCTATCCTCAATGAGGCGTTGCATTTCACAGCCAAGATGGGGGCTCAACATATTTCGGCCTTTTACTTTGGTTATGCGTTAACGGTATTACCAGGTGGTATTTTAGCCGATAAAATCGGTTATAGACGCACCATCTTGTTTAGTTTGATCGGTATGGCCGCTGTAACGGCTTTGATGAGTACCATTACAGACTATACCATGGCTTGGGGTTTGCGCTTCTTATTAGGGGTTATGTCTGGTCCTGTACAAGCTTCTTGCTTGAGCGCTATCGGAGATCACTTCGGTCCGAATCAACGGGGTGCGGCCGTAGGTATCTTTATGAGCTGTACGTCCTTTGGTATTACTACGGTAAACCTTTACGCACCATATGTGGCAACACATTACGGCTGGCAAACTGCATTCCTTGCTACAGCAATCTTACCATTGTTAGTACTTGTATTATGTTACTTCACGGTGCGTAAGCCGAGTGCAGAAATTCTCGCACAACGAGAAGCTGAGGCTTCTGAAGCGGCTGCTAAGCTTGGCGTAGGTCAAACGTCTTTAGTAGAAAACTTGAAGCACATCATTTCCAATCGTAACATTCGTTGTTTGGCTATTGCAGGCTTCTTCGCCACAGGTACGACTTGGGGCGTAACGCAATGGGCGAACTTATACATGGTTAAACAATTAGGTGTAACTGCTATCTATGCAGGCCAAGTCATGAGCGTATTCGGTACGGCTGCGCTCATTGCGAAACCAACAATTGGTATTCTATCTGATATTTTGCCAATTAAGAAGAACCATTTAGCGGCGCTCGTTATGTTCTTATTTGCGCCCGCTTTAATCTTGTTTGCAAGTACGGCAAATCCAAATATGCTCTTTGTAACAGGTCCAATCCTCGGTATTGGTGCCTTTATGCATAGTGCGTTGACTAATGCTCTTGTAGTTCAATCGGCAGCACCTCATTTACGCGGCACTACAGCGGGCTTTGTAAACTTGTTTAATCAAATTGGGGCTCTCTTGGCACCACTGCTCTTGGGCAATGTCCTCGTTATGACGGGCAGTTACCAAATGTCCTTGATGTCTATTGCCATTGCCCCTATTATCGGTGCATGCGCATTGTTCTTCATTCGTCTTAAATAATATAAAAGGATCCGTAAATGAACTGCCTTTCTAAAAATTGTATCTAATTGGAGGGCGGTTCAAAACGGGTCCTTTTTGTAATTAATATGTATATTGTGTATGGTGTTCTTTTATTATATGATTGAGTCATATTACAGGAGGAATGTAAATGGAAATCATCTGTTTTGGCGATAGCATTACGCGTGGCTATGATGTACCCTATGGACGCGGATGGGTCGAAATCTGCGATGCTTCCATAGAGAACGTTAATTTTACAAATTATGGTGAAGATGGCTGCTCCGTACAGGGGATGATATATAATATTGAAAATTGGGCGGTTACTGCTGTATCCGATCCAACACGTCATATTTTCTTGATGTGTGGCACTAACGATATTTTACAAGGTCGAGATAGTACCTATGTGTACAAGACTTTAGTGAAAGCTATTGAGCTGGCTAGTACAAAAGGGATGGTAATCATCGGTTTAGAAACTCAAATTGATAGCGATATGGATGGATTAGATCTCGTTGTACGAGAGGTTAATGAACTGCTAAAAGCCTACGCAGCTGAGCATAATATTAAGGTCATAGATTTCTATACCACCTTGTTTGAAGCGGATCAAATTGGACAAATTGTCTTTGCTGGAGAGGTACACCCCAACGAGCGCGGTTATCGATTAATGGCGTATAAGGCATTAGAGGTCTTTACGCGATTATAACGGCACTATAATACGACTGTAACGGGACTATAATGCAACTGTAATATAAAGAACATAAAACCTCCCCCAATGAGTTGCCTCATTGGGGGAGGTAGTGATTTATAGTCTTTTTTGCTGGTGAAAGTTGGGGGCTTTCACCAGATACAATTAAATTCGTAACGAATTATTTTTTAGATTTAGTAGATACTTTATTGTTGGACACCTTAGCAGATTGTGCGATTGCATATGCAGTGCCTTTTACTAAATCAGAAGCTTCAGCAGTGTTGCCAGATACGGTTACAGCTGCTACAGTGTCTTCGGTTACTGCGAATAATGCAGTTGCATAAGGGTGTTGCGCACCATTTGGTACAGTTACAGCACCGGATTTAACAACGATGTAACGACCGTTGTTGTTGAAAATATCATAATGAGCTGCTTGTTTTACACCATCATAGCTTTCATTGTAAGCGAACAATGCAGCTACTTCACCACTTGCTACTTGACCAGATTGTTGCATGGAACGCAATTTAGCAGCTGCTACAGCTGTTGGTTGAGTCATGTTTACAGTGATGCGCAAAGAGTTGTTATTTACAACTGCTTCAGTGATTACGTTTGTAGAGAATACATTCGCAACACCGTTGCCAGCACGGTTGTAAGAGCTAGCAGTTTTCACTTGGTAGCCGTTAGTGTATGCAGGCAAGTCATATGTGTAAGTTTTACCATTTAACAACAAGTCGAAAGCGTTCAATTGGTTAGCTTTGTAGCGAGAAACGTAGGAGCTGCCGTTGCCATTAGCTGTTACGGAGTTTACAGTTTCTTGGTATACAGGTTGGGCTTCAGTAGGGATAGGATCCATGATTTGAAGACCTACAGCTGTTGTTTGTGGTGCCACAAAGATTGGATCACCTAATTCTTTAGATACAGGCATTTGTTGAGCCATATCACCTGCTGTATAAGGCACTGCTGGCAATGGTTTGTAGCCAGGGCGTGGTGCACTTGTGGCATAACTAGTTTGGTAAGCTGGCGTAGCCGCTTGTGGTGCAGGATAAGAATATTGTTCTGCTGAAGCACGTTCGTAAGCGCGTGCATTAGCATCAATAGTTGCAGCAAAAGCAGAGAAAGACATTGTTGTCGCTGCAAATACTGCAAAAGCAGTTGCTAAATGTTTTTTGTTCATAATAATTTACTCCTAAATACATGATTTTACAAATAACACAGATACTAACTTGTATTATATAGGAATTCATGCTAATTGTAAATAAAATATAAAATATTATCTTAATTATAAATAAATATAATCAGATGAGTCAAATATTGTACAATTAGCCATAGAATGTCATATTACTATATAATAATAATCAGTATAGTAATTTATTATATCGAAAAACTTCGTTTAATGCTATATCTAATTCGTATAGTGCTACAATTAGTTTGTGTAGTGCTATATCTAATGCGTTAACTGATATGAGCAATATACATTTGTGGATTACATCAATTGAGATGGTGAAAGTTTCACTAGGGAGGTCTCATGAGTATTAGCGTCTATTATGGACGGGCTGGATCAGGCAAGACACGTGCCGTATATGAGCGCATCCGTCAGGTCATGACAGATTGTCCAGGGGAACCAATAATTTTGCTTGTTCCTGAACCTGCCACCTATCGGGTAGAACGGGAGCTAGCTGAATTTATGCCTGAAAAAGGCTTTACTACAGTTCGTGTCGTAGGCTTTGGGCGTTTGGGTTATCAGGTATATCAATCGATAGGCTCAAAAGGGGTTGGTCAATCGAGTTTATCTAGCTTTGGCCGGGCTATGTTGTTGCGCCTTGTAATGAAACGAAAACAAAAGGAACTGGGGCTGTTAGAACAGGCTACAAAGCGGCCTGAGTTTTCCTCCGTATTGCAACAGCTCTTTTCTGAATTCCGCGCCTTTCGTGTAGGCCCTGCTGATCTAGAACGAGGGGCAGAGACTGTTAAAAATAATGTATTACAAAAGAAATTGCGCGAGCTAGCTATCTGTATGTCTGCCTATGAAGAGGAACTCAGTCGTCATGGGGAGCGCGACATCGATCCTATCATGGAAATCGTAGAGGCTTTGCCACAATCTCCTCTCATGGAGAATAGCCACGTCTTTATCGATGGTTTTCATTGGTTTACGCCCACACATTACGAGCTGATTTATACTTTGTTTGACTTGGCGAAGGAAGCCGTTATTACTATCGATTTACCGATGGCCCCAAAGGCGTTAAATTTAGCTCGTCGAGGGGAGCATCTCTTCAGCCGCCCTTTAGAGATTTACGACACCTTAGTTGCTCGTTATGGCTTTAATATCAACTGGGTTGGCTTTGATGGGAAACGAGGCCCTCAAATCGTTCAAGAGCTAGAGGCTAATTACTTTGCTAGCCCTAGTAAGAAAAACACTACAGATGCAACGATTCCGCTTATTCGAGGCTATAACAGGGAACGCGAAGCCGATGCGGTGGCTCGTCGTATTTTAGCCTATATAGAATCATCTGAAGAGGCTCGTTACCGAGATGTATGTATCATGCTCCGCGAGTCTGAAACCTATGGTGACACTTTAGAAAAGGTTTTTGCTCGCTACGGCATCCCGCACTTTATCGACCGTCAGCGGCCTATGAAAAACCATCCATTAGGTGAGCTATTGACGGCTCTTTTTGATATCGTGCGTCATAACTATAGTCGGGACAGCATGTTTCTATTGCTCAAGACGGACTTGATGCCGCTTACTCGTGAGGCTGTAGATGAGTTAGAGAACTATGTTCTCGAGTTTGGTATCGATCATTATAAATGGGAACGTGAAAGCTGGCCGTACCTACGAGGCTTTCATGAGGGGCAAGATGAAGAGAGCCACGTAGATGCACCACGCAGAGCACGTGTTAACAAAGCAAGAGAAATCATTATGGATATATTATCTCCATGGTTTGACTTTGCTGCTAATGCGGAGGGTCATACAGGGGCTGAGTGGGGTACACAACTTTATGGTTTATTAGAAATCTTACAAGTGCCAGAGCGGCTCTATGAATGGGCGAAGGATGCAGAAACTATAGGTGATCAAGAATCCAAAGCTAGTCATGAACAGATGTATAATGCGGTTCTTTCCTTTATAGACGAAATTTCTATGGTCATGAAGGATGAAATATTGACTCTGGATGAGATGATGCTCCTCCTCGAAGAAGGCCTTAGCGATGTAAACTACTCTATGATTCCGCCGTCTTTAGATCATGTGGTGATCACCACTATCGAACGTGGTTACAGCCAGTGGTGGCCTAAGGTGTTCGTAATGGGCCTCAACCAAGGCGTATTCCCTCAAAGTATGGGAGATGAAGGTCTCATCAAGGATAAGGAGCGTCAAGAATTGGCCGATGCAGGCATTACCTTAGCAGAAGGGGCCTTGCCGAAGGCTTTCAACGAGAATTTTCTATTATATCTCGCCATGACACGGGCATCCGATTCGTTGACCTTGTCCTATGCGGGCTCTGGTGAGGATGGAACAGGTCTTGAGCCATCCCTCGTTGTAAAGCGATTAGAATCTCTTGGGTACGTAGATCAGGCAGTAGATATTCCTCTCTCCATTGCACCTGATACAGAGGCAGATTACGTGTGGCGCCCACTCCAAAGTCTGTCATTGCTATCTGAGCGTTGGGGGGCTCTCTTTAGTGGTTATGAGGTCAATCCTCTTTGGTGGGGACTCTATAACTGGGCTCGTGAAAGCGAAACTTATCGTCCTCGTTTAGCGGAGGTGTCACGTGGCATTCGAGATAATAACGATGTGCCTGTCATAACGCAGGATTTAGTGAATGGGCTGTTCTTGTCTAAAGGCTACATGTCTGGTTCTGTGACACGCCTTGAACGATACCAACAATGTCCGTTTAAGTTCTATGCCCAATATGGTTTGAAACTAGAACCGCGTCCAGTACGCTCCTTTGGAGCTCCTGAAATCGGTACGTTCTTGCATGCTAATTTAGAGCGCTTAGGTAATTATCTACTAGAAAATAACAAACAATGGCGTGACCTCGACGAAGAGGAACAAGAAAATCTATGCCGTACTGTGGCAGACGAAATCTTGCAAGAAAATCAGCTAGGTGAAGAAACGAGCGATGCCTACCAAAAGGCCATTGAACAGCGTGTACAGAGAACATTACATGTGACGGTAGACCGCCTCATAGAGTGGTCTAAGCGCAGCGATTTTGATACGAAGTATTTAGAGCAAGACTTTGGTCGTCAAGGTGGCTGGGATCCTATTCGGGTCCCTCTTGGTGAAGACCGTTACTTGCGACTCATCGGTCAAATTGACCGCATCGACGAATATACACGGGATGATCAAACCTATGGCATGGTTATCGACTACAAGTCGGGTGGTGCTCATGTGACGGCCCAAGATGTGTATTATGGACTTAAACTGCAACTCATGACCTATCTGTTGGCTTTGGAGTCCGCTTATGGTAAAACACATGGCGGATCTATGTCCCCTGCGGCGGTGGTTTACTCTTACGTGAAGAACCCTAAAATCCCTGCTGATGCGCCTATATCTTATGAAGATGCGGTTTTGTTGGCTAATGAAAGCGATGCTTGGCAAAACAGTGGGTACTTCTCCGATGATATTGAGTTGTTGACGCATATTGACAATAAGTTCTTGTCCTATGGTTCTAAGCGAGGGCCTTATGTGCCGATTGCTACGAAAAAAGACCAAACCATTTCCAGCAGAGATTTGCGGAAGGTTAAGTCTACAGGCGAATTTGACGTAATGTGCCGCTATACAAATCATGTGATGGCTGAGACGGGACGTAACATTGGGGACGGGCAGTTCCCAATTAAGCCATATCAATTGAATGGCCTTAGACCTTGTACATACTGCGACTACAGAACGGTATGTCGCTTTGATTCTAGCCGTAATCGATATAATTATTTGTCTAGATTGTCCGAAGATGATGCATTAGAACGGATGAAAGAGGTCTTAAACGACGGAAATAATAGTAGCGAAGGAGGTGAAAACCATGGGTGTTAAATGGACACCAGAGCAAGAGTCTGCTATTATAGCGCCTAAGGATTCCTCCTTAGATAATCAGACCTTACTTGTTGCGGCCGCTGCCGGTTCAGGTAAGACCGCGGTTCTTGTAGAACGCATTATTACGCGTCTTAAGGACATGGATAATCCCTTATCTGTTCAAGAACTCATGGTTGTAACTTTCACAAAGGCTGCAGCTCAAGAGATGAGCGCTCGTATTGGCCTTGCCTTGGCTAAAGCCATGGAATCTACAGATGATGCTGCACTACAAGCGCGCCTTGAACGACAGCTCAATCTGTTGCCCTCGGCTCATATTTCTACATTGCACTCCTTTTGCCAATGGGTAATCCGGTCCTATTTCTATAAGCTCGACATTAATCCGACAGCGCGCATCGGCAATGAAGCAGAAATGACATTGCTACAACAAGAGGTATTAGCCGATTTATTAACTAAATCCTATGAAGAGGGCCTTTATAATATCTATGAGCTAGCAGATTTCTTCAGCGATGATAAATCCGATGCAGGCTTAACGGCGAAGATTATGTCCCTGTATAACTACGCCATGTCCCTCGCCAATCCCGATGGATGGCTACGCAAAGCCTTAGAGCCTTATAAAGAGGCGATGGACATAAACCCTAGTGATACGTTGTGGGGTCAATATATGTGGTCTAATTACATGGCTGTCATCGATCGCATTCGCGAGCGCTTAGAGCGGATGGAACAAATCTTGCTCGATCCAACAGGACCTCATAAATGGCAAAACATATACGATAATCAACTGGCTGCACTAGGCATGCTTTCAGCGGCTCAAACTTGGGACGACATGGGGGAAGCTTGTAAACATATGGATACCTTTATTAAAGATCAGTTCCGTATGGGCTCAAAAGAGGCGCAAGCCTATGACCCTATATTGGTGGCAGAGTTTAAATCTTTGGGTGGTCAAAATAAAGATGACCTCAAAGCTATGCAAACCGCTATATTCACCGTTCCGGAGGCTACCTTGCAAGAGCAGTTTAAGGCTCAATATCCAATCATAGAAGGGTTAGTAGAACTGACGATTGCGTTCCATCAAGCGTATCGGGATATGAAACAAGAGCAAGGCATCATGGATTTTAGCGACCTTGAGCATCTATGCTTGGCCCTTCTCGTTGAGCCTGGCACAGAGGATGATCCTCAGCCATCTGAAGTAGCGAAGGAACTACAAGATACTTTCAAAGAAATCATGGTTGATGAATACCAAGATACGAACGGCGTGCAAGAGACGATTATTAACTTGATTTCTCGCATCGATAATAGGTTTTATGTGGGGGACGTGAAGCAGGCTATTTATAGCTTCCGTATGGCCGATAGTTCTCTGTTCATGGAGAAATATAATACGTACGGCGGCAATGATGCGGTAGAACGTCGTATCGACTTGGCAAAAAACTTCCGATCTGACGCAAATATTTTGGCGGCTACGAACTTCTTGTTCTACCAAATCATGACGGAAGACGCGGCAGAGCTCAATTACACAGAGGCTGAATCGCTCATTCCTGGCCGTATCGTGGAGGATGCGCCTGAGGATTGGGTCGGTGGTGACGTAGAATTGCAACTCTTAGATGTGAGTAAGGATACCCTTGGTGCTAGTGAAAGTGACGAAGATGAAGGGGATGACCCTGAAAACAACGAGCGTGAGCTAGATTTTATCATTCAAAAAATCAAAGAAATCCATGCTGCTAAGAAGCAGGTACAAAATCCAGATGGCACATTCCGTCAAATCGAGTGGCGAGACTTTGCTATTTTGCGCAGATCCTTAGCGGGCTGGGGGACGCGTGCCGTAGAAGCCATGCGGCAAGCGGGGATTCCTGCGGTGGTAAATGAGCGAGACGGTTACTTTGAAGCCCAAGAGATTCAACTCTTATTGGCGTTGTTATCCGTCATAGATAATCCGGAACAAGATTTGCCGATGGCTGCCGTGTTGCACTCTGGCCTCGTAGGCCTTGATGCCAACGAACTAGGTGCATTGCGCCTGTCTGGTGAGGGCTCCTTATGGTCTCTTATGCCAGCCTATGCAGAAGAGGCTCAAGATGAGCGTTTATTGGCCTTTATTGAGCATATGGAAAGGTGGCGCACCTTATCGCGTCGTCACGGTGTGACCGACTTGTTGTGGGATATTTACGAATCTCAAGACTATGTAAACTATGTGGGAGCTATGCCGAATGGCCTCGTTCGCCGTGCCAATGTGCTCGCCTTATACGATAGAGCCAAGGGCTATGAAGCCTCTGGCTTCCGTGGGCTCTTTAGGTTCTTGCGCTTTGTGGAAAGCTTACGCGACAGCAACCAAGATATGCCTCTTGCCAATGTGGTGAGCGAGGCAGACAATGTGGTGCGCCTTATGACCATCCATAAGAGTAAGGGCCTTGAATTCCCTGTAGTGTTCCTATCTGGTGTACAAAAAAGATTCAACATGATGGACTTGCGTTCAGAGCTTCTTATCGATAAAAATGCAGGTCTTGGTTTGAAAGGGTATTTCCCAGATATTCGAGTGTCCTTCCCGACCATGCCTTGGTTTTATGTGAAAGACGTAAAAGAAGCGGCCCTCAAGGCGGAGGAGCAGCGCATTCTCTATGTTGCCTTGACACGGGCACGAGATAAGCTGTTCATGACAGGCTTTATTAAAGGCTTTAAAAATTCTAAAGGTGTGTTAAGCACCATAGGTGAGCTCATTAAAAATGCGGCTTCCGTAGAAACTCAACAGTTACCGACAGATATTATTACACAAGCTAATACCTATCTAGACTGGATGATGATGGGCTTTGCTCGTCATTTAGATGGCGGTAATCCATTGCGCGTAGCCATCGAGTACGAAGGCCCCACCTATTTTGATTTGCCTGATAAACAGTGTCGTTTAAAGGTTGAAATTCATGATGGTTCTCTCTATGGTGATCTCGATTACAAAGCGGATATTGACGAGACAACAATCAATAAGGTGCGGGACTTAAAAGCTGTTAATTCCGTAGAATTACCGCAGAAAATCGTGGACCGTTTTAACTATATCTATCCATACAACGATGCTACACGACGTACTGCTAAAATTTCTGTTAGTGAATTGAAGCGACGATTCCAAGAACGAGAACTTGAAGCAGGAACTATTGATACTTTGAATGAACCGATTGCAACGGTAGAAGTTTCAGCAGATGCCCTAGCAAACTCCGTATTCGGTCGAAAGCCACAAGCATTACAGTCTGAAGATGATGTATTGACCGGTGCTCAATGGGGTACCTTGATGCATGAGGCTATGCAATGGCTACCTCTTGTGAAGTATACGCAAGCTTCTTTGACGAAAGAACTCGATGCATTGGTGGCGAAAGGGACTTTTACAGAGGAAGAACGGAATTTATTAAGCGATACAAGTTTGTATAAATTTTTCAACTCTGATCTTGGTAAGCGCCTTATCAATGCAAAACGTATCGAACGAGAGTTGCCGTTTAGCATGCTCTTTGAAGGAAAACGCGTATACGATACTTTAGAGGACGGGGAAAATCTGTTCCTTCAAGGTATTATTGATACGGCCTTTGAGGAGGATGGCGAATGGGTTCTCGTAGATTACAAAACGGATCGCGTTACATCCGGAGAAGAACTCATTAAGCGCTATAAAATCCAAATGGACCTCTATAAAGAGGCCTTGCAGCGATTGACGGGAATGCCCGTGAAAGCATGTTACATTTATAGCTTCCGCTTGCATGATGCAATCATTGTGGACTAATGCGCATAGATTCTTATAAATTAATAAACACAAAAGCTCTCTATCCGTTGATAGAGAGCTTTTGTGTTACCAATTACTTATTATATATGTGGTAGTTTAGGCAGATTTAAGGCTTTTTTCTTTTTGTGCTTTGCAGGTGCAAATACTTTGAGTACGCGTGGCAATACTTCAATATCCACAGGCATATCCGGACCTGCATCACCATCCATATTAGTCGATAAATCATCGACGTCAGATAGAAGTTCGATATGAGCTTTTTTTACCGTTAATGTCGTTGTATAACGAGAATTATAGATGGCACCACTGATAATGAGTGGTAATACGCTGAGAATATCGAGGATAAAATATTCCTTGAAGATGATGATACGCATATAACCATCATCTACAGAGGCTTCTGGCATAAAACGTTCAAAGCTAGAGACTACATTGGTAAGTAGGGCTAAAACGAGAGGGGATTTGCAGATGAAATCGTCGTTCTCTGTTTTGATGCGGTACGTGTAGTCCTTTGTAGTGAACAACGCTTGGCCTGCTCGCAAGAAATACGCAAGAGGGCCGAGTATGCTTTTTTCCTTTGGCGTAACTTCATCCACAACCTTAGGAATAACACCAGCTGCAATATTATTGCAGAAATACCGATCATTACAACGGCCGATATCAATGGTTCGAGTTTCATTGATATCGATACGCCTGATAGCTTGTGTTGGATTTTGGTGAATGCCGAGCGCACGAGACATATCATTTACTGTACCAACGGGGATAAACCCAAAGGTACAGGAGAATCCACCTTGGGCAATACCATTAACGGTTTCGTTAACAGTGCCGTCACCACCCATGCAGAATACGGCATCAAACCCGCGCTCACAAGCGTTCTTAGCGAAACGTGTAGCATCGCCTTCACCTCTGGTGAATTTAACCTCAATCGTTTCGAACAAGGTGCTCAATTTCCATTGTAAATCGAGGGCGTAACGGCGCGCTGCACCGCCTCCTGAGACAGGGTTGATGATAATCAAACAACGGCTCATAGTATACTTCCTTACTTTCAAAAATGAGATATAGCTATTATCTATAGTTAAATTGACAGTCTTAATGATGAGTTCTATAATTGTAATGTATGTACTTAATTTCGCACAACATACTGTCTAAGATATGTTGTATACTATATTATACTCATTTTAACCGTTCTTTGAAAGTCTGAAAGCACGAATGGTTAGCAAGGTTTAGGGGCTAGTAATGGGAAGACAAAGTTCAAAAGATAAATACAAATTGTCCGCAGTGGATTCTATCGAAAGATTACCTCTCAGTGAACAAGTATATTTAACATTAAAAACAGCTATCTTAACAGGCGAATTGATGCCTCAAGAGAAGCTTAACGAAGTAAAGATTGCAGAACAATTACAAGTGAGTGCTACACCTGTGCGTGAGGCATTCCGCAAATTGGCTAAAGATAATCTCGTAGTTATCGTTCCTTGGAAAGGCGTTACTGTAAAAGCTGACACGCCAGAAGAAATCGTAGCGCTTTACCAAGTTCGTGAAGTAATGGAAGGACTTGGTGCTAGATTATGTGCTCGTCATGCTACACCTGAGCAAGTACAAGAGCTAAGAACTCTTTGTAAAGAAATGCATGAAATTGAAGATGCCACAGAACGTGTTGATGTGAATAGCCGATTCCATACAATGATTGCTCATTACTCTGGCAATGAACGCATTGTAGATTATCTAGCAGGTTTCCGTGAACGCGTTAATCGCGACATGTACATCAGTTCTTTCAATGCTGTACGTACACATGATTGTGATGACGAACATGATCAAATCGTAGACGCTATTGAACGTCACGACGAAGTTGCTGCAGAAACAGCTATGCGTCAGCATATTAACAATGCATTTATCTTTAAAAAAGCAAATGCAGAAGTACAACATAAAAAACTTAATGAAGTGTAATGCCTGCTGATGCTGATGATGATGTAATAGGCATAATAACATATGAAAAGCTCCGCCATTGACGGAGCTTTTTTGATTGTTATTTTGAATAGTTAATTCAATTTTCATTTAGAGTATTTCGAGCATCTTGATATAAATTAGTTATCATTTGTTGTATTTAATTAACTGTTCTTTTAGTCTATCAGATTAGTTTGTTCTTGTTTTGTTTCGAGACGTTCTTTTGGTGTGGTTCAGAAGCTCTAGTCGTTTATAGTGTGATGTTAGGTGCGCATTACAGTTTTTATAATCTACAACACGCAGTCTTACGAGTTGACCTACGTTGATTTGAAAGGCTTGGGCGATTTTAAAAAGAATTTCCAAAGACATGCCAGAGATGCCTGTACCACATTCTAATTTACTTAAATAACTACGACTGATACCAATGTGACGAGCTAACTCTTGTTGAGACATATTTAGGGATACGCGAATAATGGCAATTTTATGACCTAAACAAACATATTGATGTTGTAAAAACGGGTCTTCGTATGTGTTGATCCGCAGTTCGGTGAGCGGTGTAGACGAGGGGTGCATAGGGACTCCTTTCTTTTCCCTACTCTCTAAATATAGTATACTGAGATTATTAGCATCTGACTAATATAGAAAAGTAGATAATTATCGGCTATTACAGATAATTACACGAATTGTGAAAGTAGTATTACATGTATGCTATAGTAATGTGATCATACCATCTAGTATGTTATCTTGAGTAGAGGAGGCAATATGGAAAAATACATAGCCGTTGCCCTCGGTGGCGCCACTGGGGCCTTATGCCGTATGGCTCTTGGTGAATGGGTGATGACAAAGGTCAGCTCGTTTCCGTATGGTACGGTAGTAGTAAACCTCGTTGGTTGCCTCATTATCGGTCTAGTCTTAGGCCTTTATATGCAAAAGCCAGATCTACCTCAATGGGCGAGATTCTTCCTCGTTGTAGGTGGGCTAGGTGCATTTACCACCTTCTCAACCTTTGCCTTTGAAATGCTACAGCTTATGATGGCTGAATCCTATGTACAAGCATTATGGTACGGTGCAGTACAAGTCGTAGGGGGCTTAATCCTCTGTTGGGTTGGTATGCTAATAGTGCGTCTACTCTGTACTATGTAAACATATTAATATTGAATAATAGTATTAAATACATTTTGATGTTATACAGTAACGTATTTTGTTATTAATGACTTGGGAGATATTATGAAATCTATTAGAACACAAGATGCCGTAGGGCAAATATTATTACACGATCTCGTAAGAATCGTCATCGGTGAGGTGAAAGACACGCCCTTCCGCCGTGGACATGTAATTACAGAAGAGGACATTCCTAAACTCTTGGATCTTGGCAAGGAACATGTATTTGTAATGGAGCCAGAAGATGAGGGGTTCTTGCACGAAGAGGATGTAGCTCGTGCTTTATACCATATGGCAGGCGGTGAAAACATGCACGATGGCCCTATGGCACAAGGTAAAATTGAAGCCATTGCGGATGTAGATGGCCTTTTCAAGGTCGATGTAGACCGATTATATGCTATCAATAGTATTGGTGAGTTGACTATTGTAACGAGATTTAATAATACACCTGTGAAAGCTGGTGATAAACTAGCAGGCATGCGCTGTATTCCATTGTTGTTAGAAGAACAACAAGTAGAAGATGCAAAGAAAATTGCTGATGGTAAGCCTTTGTTACATGTAAAGCCGTTCGTGCGCAAAACAATGGGTATCGTTACGACTGGTTCTGAAGTATTTGAAGGTCGTATTAAAGATGCTTTCACACCAATCATTGAAGAACGTTGTGCTGAATTTGGTGTTACAAAGGTAGCTCACGAAATTGTAACGGATAATACAGACGATATCGTGGCGGCTATCGACAAGGTGAAAGCAGCAGGCGCAGATATCATTTTCTGCACTGGCGGTATGAGCGTTGACCCAGATGATCTCACTCCAGGAGCGATTAAACGCTATGCAGATCGAGTAGTTACCTATGGATTACCTGTGTTACCAGGGTCCATGGTTTGCATTGCTTACTGTGCAGATGGCACACCAATTCTTGGTGTACCAGGTGGTGTATTGTTCAGCAAACCGACTGCTTTTGATGAAATTGTGCCACGCCTCATCGCAGATGATGAAATCACCAAAGAAGATTGTATAGCTATGGGCCATGGAGGATTCTTGGGCTAATAGGCTAGTATAACAAGATTAGCTAGAATAACCAATATAGCTATTCTAAGTAATATAGCTAAAGCAAATAATATAACTAGAATAATTAGTATAGCTAATATAATGAATATAGTTAATATAGCCAATATAAGGAGATAAGATAAATCTTATCTCCTTATATTGTTATTATGCTATTAATTTATAGTATGATGAATTTGATAGAATTTTTATTTATAGATAAAATTGATAATTTTATCTATTTTGTTAAAAAATTCGTTTACTTCATTTAATATTTAAAGTACAATAATAGTTAAGGATAATGATAATACATTAGTTAATAATGGACATATTTTATGCTGAGTTTTGTTGAATATATATTATAAATGATAATATATTATCCGTTGTATTTATAATTTTAGATGTAGGGAGGAATAGTAAACGATGAAAAGAAAACAAGTTGCATTATCATTGGCAATACTACTTGCGTTAGGCACGGGAACTGTATTACATGTAGAAGCACAAGGAAATCCGACAGAGTATTCACGTCACTTTGGTGATGAAAACACGGTTACCAGTGACCATAGTTTAGCAGTAGGTTTCAGAAATACGGTATCCGGTTCATATTCAACTGCTGTAGGACAGTCTTCTACCGCATCTGGTGAGACTTCACTAGCTATCGGACGAAGTGCACAGGCAACTGCTAATAATACCAATGCTATTGGTCGGAGTGCACGAGCAGAAGGTGAAAATGCTACTGCAATAGGCCATGGATCAGTTTCTTCAGGGCGTAATTCAAATGCCTTTGGTTCATCCGCTAAAGCATCTGCTGAAGCTTCTACAGCGGTTGGCAATAGTACAAAGGCTAGTGGTATTTCAAGTACCGCTACTGGCTTTAATGCTGAGGCATCTGGTAATTTCTCTTCAGCATATGGTAATGATGCTAGAGCAAAGGGAAATCGTTCAGTAGCCGTTGGATATAATGCAAAAGCTGAAGAGAGTGCAACTGCTGTAGGTAATAATGCTAATGCTGGTGCTGCAAATGCTGTTGCAGTAGGTTCAGGTAATACGATTACTGCACGTAGTGGAGTTGGAATTGGTAGCAGTAATTCTGTTTCTGGCATTGATTCTGGCGCTTTTGGGGTTAGAAATAACGTAGCGCAAGCAAATACATATGTACTGGGCAGTAATGTGACGTCAACACAAGGAAATAGTGTTCTCTTAGGCAATGCATCTACCGATAGAGCTGCCACAACAGAAACACAAGCTAATATAAATGGTATCAACTATTCCGGCTTTGCTGGGGTAGGGTCAGCTCGTAACGGCGTTACGAGTGTTGGTGCATCTGGTAAAGAACGTCAGGTGATTAATGTAGCATCTGGGAAAGTATCTTCTGATAGCACGGATGCTATAAATGGTAGTCAATTATATGCAGTAGCAAATACAGTGGGCGGAATTCTTAATAATCACAATACATTAATTCAAAATAATATTAATGAAATCGATAAAAATAAAGAAAAAATTGCCGACAATGAACGAAAATTAAAAGATCATACAGATGTCTTACAAAAACATGAAGATATTTTAAATGGACATAGTCAAGAATTAGAAAAACATAATAAATTAATTGTAAATCATGATAATCAAATTACTCGTTTAACTAAAGAAAATCTTCGTCAAGATGCTGATTTACTTCGTCATGAAGATCAAATTCAAAATCATGACATTCAATTAAAAAATCAAACTGAACGTATGAATAATCAAGAAAAACGTATTGACAATCAAGATAAGCGTTTAGATTATTTAGATAATCGTGTTGATAATCATGATGCTCGAATTGAAAATCATAGTGAGCGTATCGAAAGTCATGAACGTCGTATTGAATATAATAAGACTTTAGCCACAGAAGCATTAAAAGAAGCTAAAAAACATACTAGCATTTCTGCAGGTAATAATGTAACTGTAACTACAAGCACAAATGCTGCTGGTGGTACTGATTACAAAGTATCTGTAGATAAAGTTAAATTTGGTAATGTTTCTTTGGACAATAAAGGTCTAAATAATGGTGGCAATAAAATCACTAATGTAGCCGATGGTGAAGTATCCGCTACATCTAAAGATGCCGTTAACGGTAGCCAATTGTATCAAGCTACTAGCGGTATTAGTAATGGTGTGAACCTATTAAATAGCAAAATAGGAAAAGTTGGTGCTGGTGCGGCTGCATTAGCGGCTATTCATCCATTGGATTTTGATCCTGATGATAAATGGAATTTTGCGGCTGGTTACGGTAACTATGCCGGTGAAAATGCGATGGCATTAGGTGCTTTCTACAGACCAAATGAAGACACTATGTTCAGCGTAGCTGGATCCATGGGTAACGGTGAAAACATGGTCAATGCCGGCGTTTCATTGAAATTAGGTCAAAAAAATGGTGTATCTACTTCTAGAGTAGCTTTGGCTAAAGAGGTTCAAGACTTAAAGGCCATTGTAAAAGCCCAAAATGTAGAGATTCAACAAATGAAGGTATCCATGGGAATGGCACCTCAGTATGACAAGAAAGATGTGAACTTCCCTGATGTACCGGCTAATCATTGGGCTTATGAATATGTGAAAGACTTGGCTGATAAAGGTCTTGTTGAAGGTTATCCTGATGGCGAATTTAAAGGCGATCGTGCGATGACTCGTTATGAGTATGCTGCAATCATTTATCGTGCTTTACAATTGGGTGCTCCAATTGATGGCAAAATGGGGCGTGCGATTAACGAATTTAATCCTGAATTGGCTCGTCTTCGTGATTTGGATCGTACTCGTGTAGATCGAATCTCTGGTAAAGATAATGATCGTCATAAGGTAGAACGACTTCGTGTCAACAATAAAGACAATAAGCAAACTAATGATTACAGAGACGTTTATGGTAGTCATATCGAGCGTAATGCGAAGTAATTACTTGTCATGAATTAACCTTTTAAACTAAAAGGAAGACAACAAAATAGTTCTTGTATAAACTAAAGAAAAAACAAAGGAGGCTGTGATAAACAGCCTCCTTTGTTCAATTAATTGCATTATTAATTGCGTTATTAAAATGATTTTTTACCTAGTGTAGGGTGGCTACAACGTTTTAGCGTTAGGGTATCAATCATATGGACGGCTTCGTCCAATGTAATATCTTCGCGCTTCGTTGGTGTTTCTAGGACAGCTAACGGATGATCCGTGCCTACCTCACCAGAAGGCAAGTATATATATTCTTGGTTGACGGCGTCACCAAAGATATAGCCGGCTTGTAAATGTTCTTTGTGAATGCGACTCATGGTCTCTCCTTAAATAATTTGCTTTAGCATGAAGTCTAGATAGTCTGCAGATACTAACTCTAGTTTTGTCGTACCAAATTCCTTTGGAATCCGGTTAAAGGAAATTTGATCGTGTAAGTGGCCAAAAATGCAGATATCTACCTTATATTGCTTCATGAGGTCCGTAAATCCCGAAGGGGCGTTGGACTCGTTGAATGGAGGGTAGTGTAGCAACAATAATTTGGTTACTGGAATATTCTCTATATCTATAATTAAATTAGATGTTGTAATTGAATCAGATGTTGATGAATAGGCCTTTTTAGAACAGGTCACATCTGTGACCTTTGTTTCCTCCTTAAGTTCTTCAAGCATATTATGTATAGCCTTATCTATTTCTTGAAGTGCCGCTTCAGTACGCATCACTTCTCTATCGTAAATGGATTGGTCCGTTTCTGGGGAGAAGTGGGAGTCTCCAGGACAGAGGTAGGCACGCGTTCCTCCGAATGCAATAAGACGCGGACCTTCTTCGGTTTGGATGAGTTCTGCGGTGCCGTGACCTTGTATAAAGGTAATAGCGTCGCCCATGAGATTATGCATCTTGTTTGCCGATGCCCACCAATAATCATGGTTGCCGCGAATCATATATTTTTTACCAGGTAAAGATGCAATTTCTTGTAAATCGCAGGCCGCTTCCTCGAGGCGGAGGGCCCAGCTCATGTCTCCTACGAGAAAGACGATGTCTTCATCGCTTACATTGGCATTCCAATGCTCTTTGATGCGGGCCCAGTGATCATTCCAGTGAGGACCAAAAATATCCATCGGCTTTGTGGGGGGATTGCCAGATAGATGGAGGTCGCCGATGGCAAATACTTTCATAAAAATCCTTTCAAATATGTATGGTTAAAACCATATATCAAATTATCTATCAAATTATGTACAGTATATAGTTAGTGCTATTTAGTAGCTTGAAAATAAGGTGTAATATCGTGCTTGATTTTGGCGGCTCGTCCCTCATCGCAAGTTTGTGGAATTTTGTAGCCTACATAGAGGGGCGTTGTTACATAACGCGCCACTACCTTGATGTAATCATAGCCGTCCTCAAGATTATATACAAAGTAATTATAGGACTGGCTAAAGTTTGCTACACTATGCAATACATAGCGCAAAATTTGCTGTAGTCGAAGGGCTACAGCACGAACCGGTGTATCTGGTTTAAAGCGAATATTGTACTCAAAGAACCCGATAATCGGATGGGTAGACAAGGTGATGCGTACATCTTGATCCTCGTGCAAGAGCCAACCCTCCATATTTTGGGCCGTAATATCTTTGTGGTAATCGTAATTCTCAAGTCCTATGATTTGGCTGTGAGGATGACGAATAGAGCCACCGGACATATAGCCATGATTCTTGAAGAACAGTACGGATTTGAACTCTTTACGCTGACGAGTTTCGCGCCATTTATCGAGACCAAATTGGAGAATATGGGCGGCTTCGTCTGTAGGTAAGGTAGAAAATTCGCCTTCGTCAGTTTCCGTTTCGATAATGACGGTAGGCCAAGTTTTTTCTAATACAGGATACTTGTTCATGAGCCATATAATATGGCCTGATGTATCGAGAATATCCGTTAATTTGGAACGATCACAGAAGGGACAACGCACTTGTTCATTGCGAATATTGACGGGCTTTGTCCGTCCTAATTCGATATTAAATCTAAGTGGTTTGTTCATCATGTGCCTCCTCCCTTGTAAGAAATTCTATACTCTTAATCATACCACAACTAGCACATTCGTACATGAAATAATGGTATAATAATAGTGTGTTATTTTTGTAATTAAGGAGACCCTATGAAACCAACGACACTCGTATTTCCCATTGATGAACAAAATCGTATATTGTTAGGGCGTAAGAAGCGTGGTTTTGGGGCTAACAAATATAATGGTTTCGGTGGTAAACTTGATGATGGTGAAAGCTTCCGAGAGTGTGCCATTCGCGAACTCTATGAGGAATCTGGCCTTCAGGGAACCCCTGAAGACTTAGAATGTGTCGCGGCTTTTGATTTTCAATTTCCTTTTGATGAAAGCTTAACGCACGTGAGTTATGTGTATTTCTTGCGTGCTTTCACAGGCAATGTAGAGGAAACAGACGAAATGGAGCCTCATTGGCTAGAACCGAATCAAATTCCTTATGGACATATGTGGGATGGTGACCGCAGATGGTTGCCGATGTTGTTAGAAGGTAAGAAATTAAAAGGACCTATTGTGTTTGGACGAGATAATAATATGGTGGATAAGATGGATTTGACCACTGTTGATACTGTTCTTGAAAGCGAACACTTGGCGCGCATCGATCTGTATATTAATGGATGATGAATGTACGATTTGTTACAATTTAACGTTAAAATCGTTATCTGGTGGGTATTGGAGTATAAAATAGGGATTATGTAGCCGTGAAAGTGGTACTAGGCTCCTAAATTTATAATATATTGAGGTAATATGACTGATAAAAAGAACCCAAAGTGGGTGCCACAGCTATTGGCGTGGTATGATGTACATAAACGGGAGTTGCCGTGGCGCGGTTGTGTGGACCCTTATAAGATTTGGGTTTCCGAGGTGATGAGTCAGCAGACCCGCATTGAGGCAATGAAACCCTATTATGATAACTGGATGCGTCTATTTCCAACCTTGGAGGATTTGGCAAAGGCCTCCGAAGATGAGGTGGTTCACGCATGGCAAGGGCTTGGTTATTATAGTCGTGCTCGTAACTTGCGTCTTGGCGTAAAGGACGTCGTTGAAAATTACGGCGGTATCGTGCCTCATGACCGTAAGACCATGGAATCCTTGAAGGGCGTAGGTTCTTATACGGCAGGGGCTGTGCTATCCATGGCGTACAACGAACCAGAGGTGGCTGTAGATGGCAATGTACTGCGCATTTATGCTCGGTTGTATCGCATCTTTGATGATATTTTGAGCACTAAAGGTAAAAAGGCTATTACGGCTATCGTAGAGGAGACTTTACCTCACGATCGACCTGGCGACTTTAACCAAGCCTTGATGGACTTTGGGTCTGCCGTATGTATTCCAAAGACACCCCGCTGTGGCGAATGTCCTATTGTAAATATGTGCGAAGCATACCAACATAAGGATACAGATAAACTACCTGTGCGCATCAAGAAAACAAAGGTAGTAGAGGTGCCTTTATTCGTGGGGATCTTGCAGTATAAAGGCTATTATTTATTGCATAAACGGCCGAACCGTGGACTTTTACGATCCATGTGGGAATTCCCATCTGTGGAAATGGTATCTGCCTTTGAGGACGGAGAACGAGGCCTTGAGGAATTAGTTCAGGCCCTTGGCTTTGATCTATCTTTGCAACCAGTACTTGTGAAAGAAATAACACATGTTTTCTCTCACCGAAAATGGTTTATGAAAGCATTCCGCGGTGATTTAACGTACACAGGGGACGCTAATAATATATTGATTGCAGATATCCAACAGCAATTGCCAAAGGACTGGATGCTCATCAAGCGCGATGAGTTCTCCGACTATGCTTGGGCGGGACCTCATGGTAAACTGACAGAAATCGCAAAGTAATTTGTAGGAGCAATGAATGAGAATTCTATTTAATATCATTTTTTCTGCCATCCTCGCAATAGGTCTGGTAGGATTTTGGACTCTATTCCTCAACTTGTGGAAGCCTAAAAAGAAATGGCCTGCCTGGGTGGGCTATATCATCATTATCGGTGCGTGGTTCGCGGCTATCCGATACTATATACTCAATCAAGTGGATTTATATGGTACGATGTACTATCCTTTGATGAATATGTTCCGTACTGAAAGCTATGGATTCCTCTTTGGCGTATTCCTAGCGATTCCTGTATTTATCATACTTAGTCTATTATATTGGACAATTAATAAGATTTGGAGCAAAACACCAGAGGAAAATAGAACGGGTCGTCGTGCTTTCTTTAGAACTGCTGCAACTATAGTGCCGTTGGCTACTATCGGTGGTTCTAGCTATGCTGCCTTTGCAGGTCAACAAGAGGTAGTAGTAACGCATGAAAGCTTTGGCTACACGAATCTACCACCTGGTTTGAAAAACTATAAAATTGTTCAACTTAGTGATATTCATATAGGTCCGAGTATCGACTTAGATGACTTTGATGAAATCCTGAAACTAGCGCTTTTACAAAAGCCTAATCGCGTTGTTATCACTGGTGACCTCATTGATAAGCTTGCATGGTTGCCGCAAGTCTGTGAAAGACTGACAACCTTTGCAAAACAAATCCCAGATGGGGTTGACTTTATCTTGGGAAATCACGAGTATCATCACGATGTAAATAAGGTGCTGGATTCACTTAAACGAAATACACCTATGAATATTCTTGTGAATAGTAATATTCAAATCATGGGGGGCAAACAACCTGTATATATTGCGGGCGTTGCGTACGATAACGATCGGGAAAAAGAAAAGCGTGAAGCTATGATTGATAAGGCTTTATCTGGAATTCCAGACTATGCCTTTGTTATCCTATTGGCTCATCACCCTGAATTCTTCGAAGAATCTATTGAACGAAAGATTCCGTTGACTCTATCTGGACATACCCACGGAGGTCAAATCGTATTTATGGGCGTACCATTAGTACCAACGGGCACACCATATACAAAAGGTCGCTATGTAGAAGAACAAAGCGTATGCTACGTTAATAACGGCACAGGACACTGGTTCCCAATTCGTATCAACTGTCCACGAGAAATTACGGTTATTACATTCTTTGATGGAGTAGCTTAGTTTGAAAGACAAACTCACTATAGGTATACATTAATGTATAGTAAATCCTTTATTTATAAAATCCTTATATGTATTATTGTGCTTATGCTATTTGATATCTCTCTAATCTACGATATGACAGCGGATATATATAAGAGATATCTCAAAATAGCAATACTAGTGGCAATTGGATGCCATTTAGATTTATACCTGGAACTTAGTAAACAAGAAATACTGCTAATACAGGCGTTTAAGAATGATACATTTAACGAGACCTATGAACTGTTAAATACAAAACAGGCTATTCTCATCATATTCTTGATTGTATTAATGACTATAAACCTTGTGAATATATAGGTTTTATGTTAGGAGTAAGCATATGTTTTTAAAACTTTATAATTATTTTGTGCGAGGCTTAGTACTTTTTTTACTTATATGTATTCCATATAGTCTTGTCACAAATCCAGAGTTGATTGAAGATGAAGTAGATTTTTATTTCTTTGTTATCGCATATGTTATAATACTTTTGTTTTATGTGGTATGGAACTATATTTATAACTATTTAAGACGTAAAAGAGGGTAGCATTTGTGTGCATTCATTTACCATTAGTTCTGGAATCTATCTTTTTTCGGTGATTGTTTTATATTGGATTATATAAAATACTGCTAAAAACTTTCACCATTATTGGTATCTATATGATAATTAAAAGTATGAAACAGTTTTTAGTTGATGAATTTAGTAAGTTTAAAATTGAAGTAGTAGCGTTAATTCAATATGTAAGAAATCTTAAAACACTTACGATGAATGTGCAAACTTATCTTTCAATAAATATTTTAGTTTTCTTGGGCATAGAAGCAAATATTTTCATGCTTTCTCTTCCTTTTGATAGAATATATAATCAAGAATACTATAATATGTTATTTTATGTAGGGCATACTCTTTATATTCTTTTTGTTTTTATTACAAATTACATGCGGTTGAATTATTATAAAAAGGCTTCTTTTAATTGGCTTAATGTCATTATAATGATTTCTTTAGTAATGGTTTTACTTTTGGGTAAAAGTATTACTATTTCTAGTTCTAATTTTAGCTTTAGAGGCACTACTGATTATATATTGGGGAATGAGGTACTATGGAGCGTAGATACACCTGAGATGTTCTTTCCTTTTCTGATGGGGTTGATACTATTTTGGGCATTTGGAATCGATAAATTATGGTCTGCTCATAATACTATTGAAACTAATGGGATTATTTTTGATAATAAAGTTATTGATGTGTGGTGGGGCAATAGAAATGATTTAACCGATGGGCAAATTAAGACCTTAAAGTTATATTATAGTCGACAGGAGTCCTACCCTTTTTGGATTGATATCTATAAAAGTATTTTAATAGATAGTTTATGGTTTTATGGACGCAGTACTGTTCGTCAGTGGCATATGTTTAATGTGTTTTTAGCTTTTATTATGTATAATTTTGTTGTAACTTATACTATTGAGCCATCCATTCTAAGATATACTTTATACATTTATCTTACATATACTGTAATTACTATGATATGTAGACGCTTGATGGATACCAATAGTAGTATTTTTTGGCTTATTTGCTTATTTGTACCTTTAGTTAATATATATGTGCTGTATTTACTATATAATAAAACATCTGCATTATATGATCAGGAAAGTAACTCAATCTTTTATTATCCTTTATAACTGATATTCTCCTGCTATGAGAATCTAGTAGCAGGGGGTATGAAAAAGCTGAATTAGTGAGAGAAAATGAATAAACTAGAAGAGATAAGATGTTATCTAGACATGAACGAAGAGGTTGAGTTTAGATATAAAGGATTAGAGTGTTTTATAACTCCAAATAGTGTTATTTGGGAGTTTTGGATTAATGATGAATGTGTCATTAAAGAGCCAGATTTAGACACTTTTTTAATGATACCTTGCTTAGAAGATCACACAATTAGTGATATTTTTGCTAATGAGTTATATGATGAAAAATCTTTGTACATTTTTTAAACCTTTAATATCAGTGTTTATAAGGTAATTGGCAGCATCTTAAGGCTAAGTATGTTTGACTAGAAAAATTAGGAAGGAGTAAACATCAATGAGTGATTCGGGTGCTTCTTTATATGATGAAGTTTTTGAAGGCTTGAAATGTAACAGAGAGTTAGAAATATATTATAATGATTCCACATATGGGGTTGTTACTTATAGGACGTTATGGCAACTCTGGAAAGATGAGGATCTTTTAGTAGAATGTAATGATTTTTTACCATTATTAGAAAATCCATTAATAAATGGGAGGAGTTTAAAAGATATTATAGAGCAGAGCGAGTGTGGATTGCTTTTAATGTAAAGGGTCTGAATTATAATCTAATGAAACTATAGAAGGAATGTAGATGATAGAATTAGAATCTATTAAGCAGATAAAAAGTCCAAGTTTAGAAAATGTTATAATTTTTGCTTTGCGATGTGCAAATTATATGATTATAAATGATAAACTTAATGGTTTAATTGTTTTGGACCTGGAGTGGAGAGAAGTTAATAGAATTTATATAGGCGAACAATTATTACTTATTGAAGCAATTTACACAGATGTGGTGAGAAATAGAATTGTATTTAAGTTAGAGTCGTCTTTATGCTTTGTAGATATCGATGCACATTTTGTTAAGATAATACCTATTCCTAATAATATTAAGGAATTCTATTTTTATCAATTATATAAATTTAGTGATGACATAATTTTAATGCGTACCAATAAAGGGGTAGTATCTTTGTCATTGATTGATTATTCTGTTCGTATTATAGATGAAATAGCAGACTATGATGAAAAATTTGCATATTTTGTTTATGAAAGTGAAATAAAAGAGTCCTTTCTTCATAATGGAAAATTAGTATGCTTGGATACAAATAATATTACGATATTAGATAATCTAAAAAAGATTCAGATTCAAAACCCTATTTCTGTTCCGTATTATGACATATCTGTGACTGATAAATATGGATTAGCTGTTGCAGAGAATCAATTACAGATTTTTAATCTCAATGGAGATATAAAAAGCAAGATATTATCATATAAAAGACCATGGTATGGTGGGAGAGCTGATATAGTTGAAAAAGATGATGGACTTCATCTATATGTAATAAGTCGTAATGATTTGGACGAATTAACAAGTCTTTCAGAATATGTAATGCCGTTTGATAAGATGCCTAATCATGTAGTGTTGTTATAAGATTTATATTTAGAAAGTCGTTTCTAGAAATGTCGGTTCTTTTACATCTGTTGCGGCAAGTGAGAGTGTGCTACAGATAAAATTAAATCTGATTAAAGAAGGATGTAGATAAGTAATGTATCAAGATCTGATTATAATATTGGGGATTATATTTCTCATATACAAACTTATTACGCATGAAGGTAAGCTTAGTATGGCTAGAGTTATTGCAACGTTTTCTATTATTGTCGGTTGTGGATTAGTATTGCTGAGTAAACTGATATCTCCATTTGTTTTACTATTTTGGTGGCTAATATGTATCGGGATTTCTTTGATAGGAATGTATTTTGTGCCAAGTAGTGAGAATTATGATGAGGATAAAACTCAAAAGCATCAAAAGCTATATAGAGGGGCTTTATACTCCTGGATATTTATGATAGCTTTATATATTTTTCTATATATTTTGATTTATTATTAGCTATATCCTTATTATTGAGCTAAGTATAATACCAATATAATATCAGGTGTATAAATCCACAAGGGAGACGCTAGCGTTAATATTCAAACACTGTAACGAGATACAAATGATAGCTTGAATAAGCTTGATGAAATCTTTGATAACAAGAAAATTGAAGAACGTCAAGAATTATCTAAATTATTTGCAAAAGAAGCCTTTGGCCAATTACATAATTTGAATCCAACCTCTAAAGAAGGTAAAGTTGCAAAAGCGATAGCCCATGGCATAGTCGCTGAAGTATCTTCCCGTATGGCAGGGAATAAACCAGGTAGTGGTTTTTATGCTGGTGCTACCAATGAAGCATTAATTGGAGAAATTCAAAAAATTGCAAAAGAAAAACCTGATGTAGCTCAAACATTAAGTGCATTACTAGGTGCTGCTGTAAATGGTACTTTAGGTTATTCTCCTGTAACAGGTGCAGCTGAAGCACAATATGGGACTAAATGAAATCAATTGAGTGAGCATCAGATAGAGTCTTTAAGAATTGCAATTATTAGAAACCTTGATAATAATGGTAGTGTTGAAGAGTTAATAAGAATACTTGAAAATGGCGTAACTATAAGTTATATTCAAGAAGCTGAGAATCCTTTTCTTAGTAAAAATGTAGATGGAACTTATACTATTAAAGCTGAAGGTTATTTTTATGATGATGATATGTTTCTAGGGGTTAAAGGATTAGGAGCAAGGATAGTCAATAAGCTAGGCATAAATTATCATGTCACTCTTATGAATAAAGATGTATCATTAGGTACTACAATCATACTAGATGAAATGGCTACTTTGGCTAGAGCCAAATACAGTAATGGATCCAATAATGAAAGATTCATTTTTGTTGATACATCTGATAAAGTGAGTGTAATGCCTGTATCTGAATCTAAGTCTATATTTGTTTGGACTAAGGATGCCTTAGGCAAGTCTGTTGCTCAAAATGTATTATCTGAAGTAGCAAATCAACCATGGGTTGGATATGTGTATTATGCAGAGAACGCATCAAAAATTACTCGAACTGTAGCGAAAGTTGGAGGGCCTGTTTCAATAGGTTTCTTACTTAACGATATACAAAATGATTACCAAATGTACAGTGGGCGTGAACTAGTAAAGGCTTGGGGAGCTAATTTGATTCCAGTAGCTACTGGATTAGGGGGTGGAGTTGTAGGAGGTAGTGCGGGCCCTGTAGGGTTTTTGCTGTTGGTGTTGCTGGAGCGTCATTTGGGGATTATTATAAGGATAGAATCAAATCTAATTTAAAAAAGGATATAGAGAAGTAATGCTTCAGGACTTAATTATAATAATAGGAATAATATTTTTTGTATACAAATTAATTACTCATGAAGGTAAGCTTTCATTAGCCAGAATTGTGGCAATGTTAGGTATGTCTATATGGCTTGGGGTAGGTTTGCTCCATGAAGTCGTTTCGATATTTGTATTATTCTTTTTGTCTTCAGTTGTTATGGGGATTTCTTTAATCGGAATGTATTATATACCTCGTAGTGAAAATTATGATGCGGTTGAAACACAAAAGCATCAAAAATTATTTAAAGGCGCCTTATACTCTTGGCTTTTTCTAGTAGCCTTATACATATATTTATATGTTTTAACCTATTATTAAATATTATACTTTTGCTTGGATTCGTTTAGCGTGAGTTTTTGCAAGTGGTAATCTAGAATTCGTGAGAAATCTGGATTTGGTATTAGACATGCGGATATTAAAAAATATTCTTATTACTATTCTAATTTTATTTCCTTTTTGTTGGTTCTATAATTTTGATTTAGATGGCACAATGAATTGGGCTTTAGGGCGATATGAATGGCCGTATCAATTTAATATAGCATTACGGGATAATTGGAAAAGAGTAGGAATAGAAGGTTATGTCTTTTCTTATGAAACACATTTTCCTTTTATATATGTTTATGGGGCTGGAGGGTTCACAAAAATATTAAATGTTCCGTTTATAGGTTATATAGAGAAACTACCCAATGATAGTTTTTATAATCAAAAAGGATACGGTGAAAAGTTAAGTTATGCTGATGATACAATAGCTGATATGAAAAAAGCCTATGGTAGCACATTAGTTATTTATACATCATTTAATGATTTCTCTATACACGACCAAGAAATTTTTAGAAATATGGTAATAAATACAAAAGCAAATGATTATAGATCTCCATATAACGCAAACGCTATTCAAGAAGGATATATTAATATTATTAAAGTTTTCAAAGGGTTAGAAGCTTTATTAGGTCAAAAAATTACAATCTAATTTTTTTAGTCTTATAAAACTCAAAAGAACGCTATAGTCTAATCTTCAGTAATAAGTAGTACTGAAGGTTTCAAGACTATAGCGTCCTTTTATTTTCCGTTCATTTGAGGTATGAGAGGATGTTACAGATATGTCATAGAGGTGAGAGATTTTATTTCATGCGAACTGCTTCGGCAAATTCGTCTTCGGTCATGAGTTTTTCTTCCAAGATGATTTCTTTAATAGAGCAACCGCGTTTGTACGCTTCTTTTACCACCTTAGCGCTCTTGTCGTAGCCAATATATGGTGTTAAGGATGTAGCAATCATGAGAGATTGTTCTACGAAGAAGTTGAGTTTTTCAGGTACAAATTCTACGCCGTCGATACAATGTGTTGTGAAAGAGTTCATAGCATCTGCGAGGAGGCGACAGCTTTCAACAAAGTCATAGATCATGATAGGCATATACACGTTCAATTGGAACGCACCGCTGCCTGCACAGAGCGTCATAGTTGTATTGTGGCCGAATACTTGGGCGCATACCATGGTCAAAGCTTCACATTGAGTAGGATTTACCTTGCCTGGCATGATGGAGGAGCCCGGTTCGTTTTCAGGAAGATGCCATTCGCCGTAGCCACAGCGAGGACCAGAGCCTAAGAAACGGACGTCGTTGGCGATTTTAAATAGGGTAGTCGCTAATGTGTTAAGTGCACCGTGAGCCATCATAAATGCATCTTTGAGAGCAAGTCCTTGGAATTTGTTATTCTTAACACGGAATGGAGCACCTGTTACCTCTGGCAATACAGTTTCCATAACGTCTAGATAGCCCTTAGGTGTGTTCACACCTGTACCGACCGCAGTACCACCGAGTGCTACGTCGAGTAGGTGGTCAGCATTTTGAAGGAGCATAGTTTTGGCAGTTTTTAGGCCGTCCACAAAGGCGCTAATTTCTTGGTCTACCATGATGAAAGTAGCATCTTGTAGGTGGGTACGACCAACTTTTTGCAATCCTTTTCCTTTTTTTTGCAATTTTTCAAAGGATCCGATAAGGCCGTCCAATGCAGGAATTACGCGTTTTGTAATTTCAAAGTATGCACAGATATGCATTGCCGTAGGGAATGTATCGTTTGTACTTTGACCGCGGTTTACATCGTCGTTAGGATGAAGCGGATTGGATTCATCTAACTGTTTAGCTCGGTGAGCGATGACTTCGTTCACATTCATGTTAGTTTGTGTGCCGGAACCTGTTTGGAATACGGTTAACGGAAATTCATCATCCCATTTTCCGTCCACGATCTCATCTACTACTTGAGCGATGAGTTTCGCTTTTTCCTCAGTTACTGCGCCACACTTTGCATTGGTTAAAGCACATGCTTTTTTTACAAGCGCAAGCGCCTTGATTTGTTCAATAGGGATGCGGTGGTCACCGATCTTAAAATTATTGAACGAGCGTTGCGTTTGAGGTCCGTAAATTCGTCTAGCGTCGACTTCGACTGGTCCCATTGAATCATATTCAATTCTTGTTTCCATAATGTTTACAACCTCCTTAAAAGACATGCCGACCCTACTGTCGGTACTTTAATTATATAAAATCCTGTATATTTGTACAGAATAAAAGAGAATGATTTCTATTTTCATATAATTGATAGGTGTATATGCATAATGCGCATATAAGAAAGGGGATGTATATTGCGCTTTCCTTCTCCCCATACCTTTATGATTTCAATCTATATGTAAGATTGATAATGCGTTATATGTAGAAAAATTATAAATTAAATATTTTATTTGGTGAATAATGAAAGGTCTATTTTTAGGGTAAACGATTAGGTATATATTAGCGTGGGGGTCCTCCAAAAACGACTTAGCGGCCCTGCGAAGCAGGGTGGATAGCTTTGGAGGCTTTTGGAGGGCTACCACGTCTAATAAAGTGTTTAGGGTACAGAATAGACCTTTTAAGATATCTGTTGGAGGAAGCTAAATTTATAATCTTTTATATGTATACATTATAAATATCGCATATATATTGAAATCATCGCTTTAACACGATAAAATGAAAGTAGCTTAGTATATTGTTTTAAGTTTATGATTTCACAGAGGAGGTAAGTACTTATGAAACATGACTTTACGAGCCATGACCTTCATCTGCCGGAACTGACGTTACGTGGGATGCTACTTGGTGCATTGATTACTGTTATTTTTACAGCATCTAACGTATATCTTGGTTTGAAGGTTGGTTTGACGTTCTCGTCATCCATTCCGGCTGCTATTATTTCAATGGCGATTTTGCGTTTTTTCAAGGATTCTAACGTTCTTGAAAATAACATGGTACAAACGCAGGCTTCTGCCGCTGGTACATTGTCCGCTATTATCTTTATCTTGCCAGGTTTACTCATGCTTGGGTATTGGAATGGCTTTCCATTCTGGCAAACATTTTTGCTCTGTGCCTGTGGTGGTTCTCTAGGTGTATTATTCACCATCCCATTGCGTCGTGCCATGGTAGTGAATAGTGATCTACCATATCCTGAAGGCCGTGCAGCAGCAGAAATTTTAAAGGTTGGCTCTCACAATGGTGAACAAGGCCCTCAATCTAGCTCCGGTATGACAGACATTGTGTCCGGTGGCTTTATAGCTGGCCTTATTAGCCTTTGTGCAAATGGTTTCAAAGTACTTGGCGATAGCATGAGCTTCTGGATTCCTGTAGGTAGCAAAGGTATTACTCAAATTCCTTTGGGCTTCTCTACAGCGTTGTTAGGTGCTGGTTACCTTATCGGTATCGCTTCTGGTATCGCTATCCTCGTTGGTGTACTCATCGCGTGGGCTGGCTTCGTGCCTTACTTCACTAATATGTTTGCTCCAGATGGCGGTGCTACTGCCAAGTTTGCAATGGCTGTTTGGAAATCTAAAGTTCGTTTTATCGGTGCTGGTGCTATCGGTATTGCTGCGATTTGGACTTTGATTACCTTAATCAAACCTATCATCGAAGGTATGAAAATTTCTGTTAAATCCATGAATAGCAGTTCCGCAGAACGTGAATTGCATCGTATGGATACAGATATGAGTACAAAATCCGTTTTAGGTGTATTCATACTTATTCTTATTGGTTTAGTATTTACATTCTGGGATTTCGTATCTGTCGTATCTATTAGTGCAGGTTTAATGTGGACACTCGTTGTAGTAGGTATCGTAGTAGCTTTATTAATTGGCTTCTTCGTAGCTGCAGCGTGTGGTTATATGGCGGGCCTTATCGGTACATCTGCTTCTCCAATTTCTGGTATCGGTATTTTAGCGACTATTATTTCTTCCTTAGTTGTATACTTTATCGCAGCGGAAAATAATTTATTTGCTACACAAGAAGGTGTTCAGTTCGCTACTGCTATGGCTATCTTTATGACATCCGTAGTTATTGCGATTGCATCTATTTCTAATGATAATTTACAAGATTTGAAAACTGGACAACTCGTTGGTGCTACACCTTGGCGTCAACAAATTGCCTTGTTACTTGGTTCTGTAGCCGGTGCCATTGCAATTGCTCCAGTTCTTAACTTGCTTTACCAAGCATACGGTTTCACAGGTGCGTTACCACGTGCTGAAATGGATCCAAGTGCTGCATTATCTGCTCCTCAAGCGACTTTGATGACTACCATTGCACAAGGTATCTTCAACTCTAGCATGGATTGGGACTATATCTTAATCGGTGTTGGCGTTGGTGTTGTGGCGATTATCGTCAACTTGATTCTCAAGAGCACAACTGCAACCTTAACATTGCCTCCATTGGCTGTTGGTATGGGTATTTATTTACCACCTACTTTAGAAGTACCGCTTATTATTGGTTCTTTCATCAGCTACTTCGTAGGTCGTTATCTTGTAGCTCGTGCTAAAATGCGTGCCGGTGAGCTTGCTGACTACGATGTAGAGCAATCCAACCGCCGTGGTGTTCTCTTTGCTTCTGGTCTGATCGTTGGTGAAAGCTTGATTGGTGTAATCATAGCTGTTATTATTGTATTGTCTGTTACAACTGGTGGTGGGGAAGCTCCACTTGAATTAGTAGGGCCTGAATTTGAAAGCACAGCACAATGGTTAGGATTGCTTGCATTCATATTCGCTGGTCTCTATCTTGTTCGCCGTGTTGTTACACACAAGTTCAATAAAGAAGAAGCTCTTGCTATGAAAGCTGAGCAAGAACAATAAGAGGTTAAACAATGAAATTAAAACAGTCTGTACTCATCATTATGGCTGCTGCATTGCCAGTAGCCTCCTTCGCAGCAAGCGAAGTAATACCTGTAACGCAAGATACTGTAAATGTACAAGCAAATCAAACAAATGCGAAACGTGTTAACCGTAATGATTTAACATATCGTATTTCTAGTACTGCTACACCTGAGCAAAATCGTGCGTTGCGCTCTAAAGCGTCTAAAGTAGATCGTAATGCAGTGGAAGTGGTAGCTCCAAATGCGGACCGTTATATGGATCGTAAAGAGGTTGCTGTATCACCTGTGGAATCTACTACAGATCATTTGGATTTAGTATTCCCAGAGGTTAAATCTGTTAGCCCTGCGGTAGAAAAAGCAATCAATACGACCATCAAAAAGTATGTTTCTAAAATACAAAATGATGTAGAAAAGTTAAATGCTAAAGAATCTGATAAAACAAATGTAGTTATGTACTATGATGTTAAAACAGATAAAAACGGTATTTTCAGCGTATTGATTCACACATATACTATGCGTGATCATGATGCCAATGGTGTAAACTATGTAAAAGGCTTCACATTTAACACTACAACAGGGCGACAATTGTCCTTGTACGATCTTGGTGGTCTTAATAAAAAAGAACTGGTGAATGCGATTAATAATAATCAAGATGTGAAAGATAAATTAGGTGGCGATGTAAATATCGATAAAATGCCTACTGAATTCTACACAACAGATGATTATTCCGTTGTAATGATCTTGCAACAAGATGTGGATGCAATCCATAGCGCAGGTACGGTATATGTACCAGTTGGTATCTTGCGTGACCGCGAAAATGATGTAACAAAAAAATAATCGAACTGTGTAAATTCGATTATGTGTGTATAGTAACAGCTGTTTAATTGTGAAAAGAACCGCTCCTAAGGGGGCGGTTCTTTTTTGTCTATGTTATTGTTTGTCGTTATAATAGTTTACGCGTGGTGGTAATGGGAATTGAATGTTTCCGTCTGACTTTGTAAGTGGTTCTGGTGGTAACTGTAAGAATACATTATCATGGAATTTCTTTTTAAATGCTTTCAATGTCGATTTTTGAATAGAATCAACGGTAATGAGAAGGGCACTTGTATCAGTATTTGGGGAGATGGAAAGAATCTTTCCTTGAGGTTCTTTTTGTTGGTAAAGGGCGATGGCATCGGATTGATACTCCTCTAGTTGGGCCTGATTTAATTTACCTTTTGATACGACTACAGTTCTATCTAGCTGTGGATCATGAGCCTCTGTAATCGCTTTGGAAACAAGGTCAGTTTTCTTTTGATCCGTTAAAGATGCATGTAATTGGCCTGCCTCCCAGAATAGAGCTCCGTCTTGACGGAATTTGGTGAAATCATTGCCATAGCCTAATGCTTTGTCGATGATATTAGCTGTTTTGTTTTCTACTTGTTGCTTGAACAATGTATTGTGGAAGGCAAGTGCTTGTTCTGTTTGTGTCATGCGGTACGCAATTTCCGCTGCTTCTGCACGAGTTACATATTTTTCAGGGTTAAACAATGTACCTGGAGCGTAGTTTGTGAACCCAAGATAGGCAAGCTCGCGAACGGCATCTTGTGCCCAAGGAGCTACAAATTTTTGGTCTCCATAGGCTATATTATCAAGAACTGTTGGGTCTTCAGTGGTATATCCTAAGTAATGGATATAGTTATCTGCTACTACCGCAAACTCTTGGCGGGACATATATTTCTCAGGTTTATAAGTGTCATCACCATAGCCGCTGATGATATTCTTGCGAGCTACAGATTCAATAGCAAGAGCAGACCAACGGTCAGATGTAATATCTTTAAATTTACTTGATAAAAAGGCGGCCGTACCATCATCCGTAATATTGTTGAAGAGCGCTGCTACTTCTTCACGTGTCATAGGTTGGTTAGGTCGGAATGTACCATCAGAATACCCTTTCATTAGGTTTGCTTTTGTTACAGTGCTAATCGAGTTAGCTGCCCAAAAATCACTAGGCACATCTGTAAAGATGTGGGCGCGGATTTTTTGAATATCTTGAGGTGTACCGATAGAGGTGTTTACAATTGCAGGTGATGCGGTATTAGTAGATTTAACGTTAGCCGCTTCTGTTTTAGTAGTCTCCATCTTCGTAGCATCTGTTTTAGCCATTGGTGCTTTAGTTGTTTCCATTTTAGTGGCTTCAACAGTAGTTGCAGGAGCATGAGTTGTAGTGGTTGTGTTTGCAGAAGCAAAACCAAGGCCTGTTGTAGTCAATAATGTGCCGAGTACGAGGGCACGTAATGCGTGAGGGGTATTCTTGTACATAAAAATCCTTCCTAATCATGGTAAAGGCTAGCGCTTGATAGCCGTAGAATATAAACTTTCACCAGCATAAAAAGCTATATCCGTCGCATCATAGTCAATTAGTTGGCATGCATAGTGATATACAACAAAGCAGCGTAGTACTGTCGAGTATACGCTGCCTTGGCTGGTTAAGTGTAACGCCGATTAGCGTTTTACTGTCATTTTTACTTTGGAACCGAATAATTTAGAGATCCCTTGTTGTGTTTCTTTAGATGCTGTAGATACAACTGCGTAAAGTTGGTTATTTTCTACATCAGGGAATGTAGCTAGAATTGTACCTGCTTTTTCATTTTTGTTGTAGTAGTTGCGGAAGTTTGTATCGATTGCATCGTATTCAGCTTGGCTGTATTGGGAGGATTCAACTACAACATAGTTATTTACAGTAGAATCACCACGGTTTGCAAGGTTAGCTTTTACTGTGGAAATATCGCTGTCTGTTTTCAAAGCTACGTGTAATTGATTGTCACGCCAGTACATTACGCCATAATTTTGGAATGCATCTTCTGTTTTATAAGTTTTATTTAATTCAGAAAATACTTTGTCTTCTAATGCAGCTTGTTGTTTTTGATCAAGTGCTTTTAGTGTGCTGCGACGAACAGGGCGAACGGTGCGAGTAGGTTCAGCTTTTTCAGCTACTGCAGCATCTTTATTGCCTTTTACGTCTTTTTCAACTTTTTTTGCATCAGATTTTACAGCTTTATCAGCTTTAGCTACATCCTTTTTAGCGTCTTTACTTACTTTAGATGTATCTTTCTCTAATGCTGTATCAGCTTTTTTGGCATCTTCTTTTACAGCTGTCTCAGCTTTAGCTTCAGTTGTACTGTGTTTCGGTGTTGCAAGGCCAGCACCATTAAGCATGCGGTTCAAGATTGTTGCCGCTTGTGCTCTTGTTACAGGTTGTTTAGGGTTAAAGTTTTCTGTTGCCCCAGATGCTACGATGCCTCGTTGTGCCATGTATTGGATATCTGCCAAGTAAGCAGAGGAGATGCTAGCTTCGTCTTTGAATGTTACTTTTTCTGCTTTTACAGGTGTAGAAAGATTCAATTTTTTAGCTAGACTAGCAGCAGATGCAACGAATTGTTCGCGGTCCATAGTTTTGCTAGGTGTGAAAGCTGTTTTAGATGTGCCTTCCATTACGCCTGCAGCACTAACTAATTTGATAGCAGAGCTAGACCAACGATCTGCTTCCACGTCAGAGTAGGAGGTAGAGGATTCTTTTGTTGCAATCTCTGCTAATTCTTGTTCGTTTAAGTTGTGTTGTAGCACTTTGCCATAAATAGCAGCTGCTTGTTCACGAGTAATTTGTGCACTAGGTTTGAATGTATTATCAGCATAACCAGAAAGGTAACCAGCTTGTGTCATTGCTTGGATAGCATCGCGAGCCCAGTTATCTTTTGTGTCAGGGTATACACCAGTAGGTAAGTTTTCTTTAGTTTTTACAACTTTTTTACCTTCTACCTTTGCAGCATCTTCTTTTACATCATTTTTTACGGAAGTATCAATGCGTTTAACGTCATTTTTTACAGAAGTATCAACGCGTTTAGCATCGTTTTTTACGGATGTATCAGTGCGTTTAGCAGCGTTTTTAGCGGATGCATCAGCATGTTTTGCATCACGTTTTACAACTGTGCTACCATGTTTAGCATCATTTTTGACGGATGTATCAATACGTTTAGCATCGTTTTTAACAGATGTATCAACACGGTGTTCATCCGCTTTAGCAGATACCTCAGCTCTAGTAGCCACATTAGATACTTCAGATTTTATATGAGTCGCAGTTGTTTCAGCGTGAGCCATGCTGAATGTAGAACCAAGGGCCAATGTAATTGCTAAAGACAAAGATAATTTATTTAGTTTCATGAAAAGGGCTCCTTTCAAACTATACTTATATAAAATAAATTATAACACTTTTTAAATTTATACACTACTATAAGAAAATGTAATCTATAAGGATAAAACTTACATGAATTTGAAAATTTGAGTACCATTATATAAATATAGAATGAAATATAGATAAAAGTTGATTTTCTAGTAGTTAAAAATGCAAAATGATAAACATTCGCAAAATCTAGATTTTATAGGGCTTTTACAAGAAAAAATGATAAATGAAATAATAGATGTGATAAAATTCAATGTTTGTTATTACAAAAAGTCATAACGATATAAGAAATAAAAGGGTACATACGAATATAGCAATTCTTTGGACAATATCTACATGATTAATTTATAATTATAGCGATGAGCTTTTGAATATTTATTTGAAAGCATAAGTAATGTTCAGGGCAGAAATTTAGTCGAAAAATTCACTACTAAAAATTGCCATAACACATACATATCAAAATTTTTTATTAGGTTAAGTACTAGAAAAGACGAGGAAGATAATATGAAAATTCATCTTTTCCAACAGTGTTTGATTGACATGTTCTACCCTCATGTAGGTATGGCTGGTGTAGAAGTACTTGAAAGATTAGGTTGTGAGCTTGTAGTACCTAAGAAACAAGTATGCTGTGGACAAATGTTCACTAACTCCGGTTATAATGACGCGGCTATGGACGCAATTAAGAATACAATCGAATGCTTTGAGAACGCTGAATATGTAGTCAGCATGTCCGGTTCTTGCGCTTTTGCAATCCGCGATGAATATCATCATTTCTTAAAAGATCAACCAGAGTGGTTGGCGCGCGCAGAAAGATTGAGTGGTAAAATTTACGAATTCACTCAATTTATTACTGACGTATTAGGTGTTGAAGATGTAGGGGCTCGTTTTAACGAATCTGTTACATACCATACATCTTGCCACGTAACTCGTTTGATGGGCATTAAAGAGCCTCCTTTCAAACTCCTTAAAAACGTTAAAGATATCAACTTGATTGAATTACCACGTGCAGATCGTTGCTGTGGTTTCGGCGGTACTTTCTCAGTTAAAAACCCTGAAATCAGTGAAGTTATGACACGCGAAAAAGCATTGGAAATTGCTGGCACAGGTGCCAACGTTATCTCCGGTTCTGACCAAGCGTGCTTAATGAACATCGCTGGTATGCTTGATCGTCTTCATAAAGAAGGCGAAATTGATCGCCGTATCAAAGTTATGCATATTGCTGAAATCTTAAACTGCCGTTAAGGAGGAGACGACATGGCACTTATATATGACAATCGCCCCTATAAAACACGTATAAAAGAATGTTTGGCTGACGATTTCAAAGTTGCAGCTATTAAAAAAGCACAAGACGTGTTTTATGATAAACGTAATACAGTAGTTGCGGATGTTCCTGAATGGTTAGATTTCCGCGCTGAAGCGGCTAAAATTCGCGATCACGTACTTAACAACTTGGATTACTATGTAAGTCAATTTGCTGACAATGCTGAAAAAGCTGGTTCTAAAGTTCACTTTGCGTTCGATGACAAAGAAGCGACTCAAATTGCATTAGATATCCTTCGCCAACGCGAAGCAAAAATGATCGTTAAATCCAAAACTATCTTAACTGAAGAAATTGGTTTGAACGAAGTATTAGAAGAAGCTGGTATTGAAGTTAACGAAACTGACTTGGCTGAATTTATTTTGCAAACTGCAGTAAGTCCTCCATCTCACATCGTAGTACCAGGTCTTCATTTTGAACGTAACAAAATCCGTGAAATTTTTGCTGAAAAATTAGGTTATACAGGAACTGAAAACCCTACGGAAATGACTCACTTTGTACGTGGTTATGTACGTGAGCGCTTCTTAAAAGCTGATGTAGGTGTTAATGGTTGTAACTTTGCAGTTGCTGAATCTGGTACATGTACAATCGTTTCCAACGAAGGTAACGGTCGTATGGCTAGTTCTATTCCTAAGACTCAATTAATTTTCTTAGGTACAGAACGTATTGTTCCTGATTTCAAAGCTCTTGATGTTATGATGGAAATGTTGAACCGTTCTGCAGTAGGTTCTAAGATTTCTAACTACTTCTCCATGATGACTGGTCCTGCGCGTCCTGGTGAAGCTGATGGTCCTGAAGAAACTCATATCATCATTATTGATAACGGCCGTTCTGGCATCTTGGGTGGTACATTCCAAGAAATGCTACGTTGTATCCGTTGTGGTGCATGTATGAATATCTGTCCTGTATACCGTCACGTTTCCGGTCATGGATATGGTTCTGTATATCCAGGTCCAATGGGTGCTGTATTGACTCCATTATTCAAAGGTTACGATGTAGCCGGCGATCTTCCATATGCTTCTACATTATGCGGTGCATGTACAGAAAACTGTCCAGTAGCTATTCCATTGCATGAATTGTTGATGGAGCACCGTCATATCATGGCTGATATTGAAAAGACTCGTCCAAAAGCAGAAGAAGCTATCTTCACAGCAGCTGCTAAGATGTTTGGTAATGCAACATTATTTGATCTTGGCACAAAAGCTGGTGCTATCGGCATGAACTTAATTAGTAATAAAGAAGGTAACATGCCTGAATGGACTCAAGCTATTCCAGTTATGAACGGTTGGACTAAGTCTAAAGAGTTGGGTTCCTTGAAATTCAAGAAATTCCGTGATTTATATGCTGAACATGAAAAGAACAAGAAGAAGGAGAAAAAATAATGGATGTAGCTAAACGTAATCAATTTATTGCACGTTTATCTCGTGCATTAGGCCGTGATCAAGAAATGTGCCCTGCTTTTGTAGAAGGCTTTGATTATAGCCATGGTCCTCAAGAAACTATGTTCCAAGATTTGAATCGCGATCAAATTTTGACAATGTTTAAGGAACAATGTCAACGTGTTGGTACAAAATTCGTTGAAACTACACCTGACAAACTAGGTGAAACAATTTTGGCAGCTATTGACGACTGGGGAAACGGTAAAATTGTATTCCCAAGCTCTCCTGAAGTAGAAGAATATAAATTAAAAGAATTGTTCGAACAAGATGCAGCTAATAATGGCGGCACTCGTACATACTTCCAATGGGATCCAGCTAAAGGTCGTGAAGAATGTATTTCTAATACTGCTAATGCTGATATTGGTATTACATTCCCATACTGCGGTATTGCGGAAACTGCTACTGTAGTACAAGCTTCTGGTGAGGATTCTGGCCGTGTGATTAGTTTGTTGCCTACAACACATATTGCTGTGTTGTATACTGACACAATTAATCCTCGCATGACACAAACAATGGAACATTTGGCTGAACGGTATCATAACGATCCAGCTAAGTTCCCTACAAATATCTGCTTGATTTCTGGTCCATCCCGTACGGCGGATATCGAATTGGTAACTGTAGATGGTGCTCATGGTCCTATCCAAGTAACCTATATCTTAGTTAATAGATAATATAATAGCTAGATTTACTAAAGGCGATTTTCTTTTAGAAAATCGCTTTTTTGGTGCATATATTACAGAATACATTAAATGTTACCAGAAATTAAATATTATACTTGTATTTTTTTCGATATATGCTATACTAAATTCATAACCTATTGTTGTGATATGAATTAAAGAGGTGTATTATGAATATTCCATTCTTTACAGATTACCTCATGTTAAGCAATCCATTAAGTATTGGTATTATCGCGGTGTTCGTGCTCGTGTTAATAGGTATTTATGTATTGCAACGCAAGGGCACATCCTTCGGTAATCTCGTTATTATTGGTACTATTGCCGGTGCCGTACTTGGTATAGCGGTCCAAATTATTGCAGGCTTCCCTGATGATCCATCCAAAGTGGTTTATATTAAGGAAAGTACAAAGTGGTTCTCTCTCGTAGGGGGCGGTTTCATCGACTTAATCCGCATGCTTGTTATTCCTATCGTTTTTATCTCTATTGTTCACGTTATTTTGCACATGGAGGCAGGTGCTAATCTTAAAAAGTTAGTAGTTGCTATGATTTCTACGAATCTCGGCATGGTAGCCGTTGCTGCTATAGTCGGTCTAATTTTGGGGAATGCCTTCGGTTTAGGGCAAGGTTTTGATATTGTTGAATCTGGTAAGAAGATTCGTGAGATCAAACCTATGGTTGATACATTCCGAGCACTAATTCCAAGTAATCCAATTCAAGCGGCTGCTGAAACAAATGTTATCGGCATTGTTGTATTTGCAATTATCTTGGGTAGCGTAGCTCGTCTATTAAAACAAACAGGGACAAACTCTATGGAGGTATTCACAAAACTATTTGATGAACTTCATCAGTTGATTTCCTGGGTAGCTGATTTCATTATTGGTCTTATGCCATATGGTGTAGTTGCCTTATTAGCTTCTACATTGGCAACACGCGGTGTACAAGCTATTCTTGATATGGGCTTGTTCGTAGTATTACTTTACGTTGGTCTTTTGATTATGTTTGTTGTACAAGCGATCTTGATTACTAGCTTTGGTTACAATCCGATTACATACTTCAAGAAAGCAAAAGCACCACTCTTATTGGCGTTTACATCTCGTTCTTCGATGGGGGTATTGCCATTAACTGTAGAGACCTTGACAAAACGTCTTGGCGTAAATGCTACAACGGCTAATACAGTAGCTTCCTTCGGTACTACTGCGGGCATGCAAGGTTGTGCCGGCGTATTCCCTGCACTTGTTGTTGTTTACATTTCTAATGTAGCGAATATTCCATTCGATATGACTATGTACATCATGAGTGTTATCGTTATCGCTATCGGTTCCGTTGGTATCGCAGGTGTGCCAGGTACGGCTACAATGGCTGCATCCGTATCCCTTAGTGGTACAGGCCTTGGTGCATACTTCACCTCCATTAGTCCAATTCTAGCTATCGATCCATTGATCGACATGGGCCGTACATGCTTGAACGTATCTGGTTCCTTAACAAATGCTCTCGTAGTAGATAAAATCATGGGAACTATCGATAAAGACGCATACAATAATCCTAATGAAGGTCGCGTATAAAAACTAACAACACTTAATCATATAATTATTATAAAAAGGGGCTGTAGCTGAATGTGGTAAAACCACATTTGGTTACAGCTTCTTTTGCCTTTTTAAAAGTGATAATTATTACAGATTGTAAACTATATTATTAATAATCGATATTGAAATTGTGAGCTTAGCTACTAACATACTTATGCATGTATGGTATACTAAGCGTTATAAAGTTACGAATTATGCTTAATAAATATAAGCCAAGAGGGTAATAGTATGATTACACAAGAATTGAAAGATCGATTAATTGCAGATTATCCAAAGTTTGAGGATATGACACATAAGTTCTATAAGAAAGAACTATCTATTGCAGATTATAAAGGGCAGTCTGGTGCCTATGGTAGTTACGCTGAGCGCGGTGCAAATACTGGCATGAGCCGTTGGCGCTTCAACGGTGGTCGCATGACGCGCGAGCACATACAGTTTTTAGCGGACTCCATTCGTAAATATAACCTGCAACACGTACATTTCACTACCGGTCAATGCTTACAAATGCATGGCCTTGATGGTGATACAATATTAAAGCTCTATAAGGAATGTTATGACCACGGTATTTACAACCGTGGTGCTGGTGGTGATAATCCCAATGTAGTAGCTAGTATTTTACGCGGCATTGATCCTCGTGAAACTCTAGATATTACACCATATGCAACAGCAATTAGCGAATTTCTTATGGAGCAAATGTTCTATATCAAGATTCCTCGCAAATTTAAAATGGGCATAGATAATGGTTTTGATAGTACCCCACATTCTACGTTCAAGGACCTAGGTTTTAACTTAACAAAACACAATACCTTTGATGTGTATGCTTGTGGCGGTATTGGTCCTAATCCTCGCATTGGTATTCCGGTGGCACATGATGTAGCGCCTGAGGATGTTTTGTACCATGTGAAAGCTATGCTTATGGTCTTTGCTAACCATGGTAACTTTAAAAACCGCGGTAAGGCTCGTACTCGTTACATGCCTGCTGAAATGGGTGGGGCGGAAGCTTTCATCAAGATCTATGAAGAAACCCTAGCTATGGTAAAAGAAGTAGAACACCTAACTATTAATCCGGCTGATTATGCTTATGAAATTACAAAAACTGGTAAGCGTGATGATTCTGTGGAAAATTATCGTATTCACCGTCAAAAACAAGAAGGTTTATATTACGTAGAATACCATCCAGCAGGTGGTGATGCGAACGTAGAACACTTGTTGGCTGCCCTTGACTATGCAGTGACACTTGACCAAGTAGAAGCACGTATTGCGCCAGACCAAGCATTGTTCTTCATTAATCTTACAGCTGATGAAGCACGCAAAATTGCGGAAATAACTGATGATAGTGCCGAAAATGATTTCCGCCGTTCCGTATCTTGTGTTGGTTCTACTATATGTCAGATTGGTATGCAAGACTCTAACGGTCTGTTAAAAGATATCTTCGCACACCTTGAAAAAAAGGGTGTAGACACAAGAAAACTACCTCGTTTACATATATCCGGCTGTCCACATTCTTGTGGTACACACCAAATCGGTGAAATTGGATTCCATGGTGCTGTAAAATTAGTAGATAAAAAACCTATGGTAGCATTCATCCTTGTAGATGGTGGATCAGAACACATGGGTTCTGAAAACTTCGGTAAAATGGCTGGCAATATTGTAGCTACAAAAATTCCAGAATTTTTGGAATCTTTGGCAAATATTCTAAACGAATCTCCAGAACCAGACTTTGGGACCTGGAGAATGACACACAAAGCGCAATACATGGAACTTATAAAAGCATTTGAGTAAATGTGGTTTTCGCTTGTGATGGGGCCCTAGCATATAAGTAGTTTCTACGTCGATTGCTATGGGGCCCCGTTTCATTGCGACAACTTAATTAAAAATAAAACTGGGTACCTCTTTGCTCCGTCCTTCGTAAAGTCGCTGCAGAGGTACCCAGTTTCATTTTTATAACACCTGATGTAAATTAGTCCCATAGCAAAGCGACTTACCTTACTAATATACAGAGCGGCCTCATGACAAGCTACATTCGATATTTACTCAATATGCTTTTATATGATGGGGGAAGGGAGAGACGGCCAAGTAATTTTGACTAAATTACTATCAAGACTAGCCGTAGGCTAGTCCCTTCCCCACGGTGGGCATGGCGCCACTACTATAAAGTTTATTATAATGTGTAAAATGATAGTGTTTTCTATGATTTGTTTCAAGGTGTAATTGTAATGGGGCTACATAAGTATTAGCTAGATTATTTACGCTTTTGGATGGGACATCTTTATAAATACAGTGATAAAAAAGTAAGAATACGCTTGTGCAGCGACTTTGCGAAGAACGGAGCAAGCAAGCGTATTCTTACTTTTTTTACCAAGTTGTACTAACGAGACGGGGCCCCATCCTAAAAGCGAATGAACAAATGTTAGTTGAGTCCCAATACAGTTAGAATAATTGTTTAAAACTAGATATGACTTGATTTTGTATGTTATAATAGGCTTTATAGTAGTATTTGGAGGATATTCAGATGTTATTTACCGTCAATACAGAAGTCTGTACACGATGCGGCCTTTGCGTTGCTGACTGTCCGACCGGATTGCTGGTGATGTCCGATGCTGGACCTGTAACTGGCAGGGGAGGTTGTATCTCCTGTGGGCATTGTATTTCCGTATGCCCAACGCTTGCTCTTGATAGCGATATGACACCGCGTAAGGAGCAAATCGATATTACAAAGGAACCTAAGTTAACGCCTGAGCAAGCTGAGCTATTCATGCGTAGTCGTCGCTCTATTCGTAACTATCAAAATAGACCAGTCCCTGTAGAGCTCATTCGCAAAGTGCTAAACGTTGCAAGAATGGCGCCAACAGCGACTAACACACAAGGTATTTCGTATATAGTAATCCGAGATAAACAAACGTTGCGCCGTATTGCTGATCTTGTTCTAGAGTGGATGCATCTGGCTGCAAAAACAGTACCGATTATGCGTCTCTATGCTCGTGCTGCTCAAGCAGAGGTAGATAAAGGCAAGGAGTATATCTTGCGCGATGCGCCGGCTCTCGTAGTGGCAATTGGCTCTAAAAAAGATATTCATCGTACCCATGATAGTGGTCACTCTTGCTTGTCTTATGCTGAGCTATATGCGCCGACTTTAGGCCTTGGTACTTGTTGGGCTGGTTTCTTTGAACATGCTGGAGAAGCTGAATACCAACCATTATTAGATGAATTAGGTGTACCTGATGATAAAATTGTAGCTGGTGGCATTCTTATGGGATATCCTAAAGTACGATATCGCAATATTGTAGAGCGTCAACCATTAGATGTTACATTTGATACAGAAGAGTAAAAAAGAGATGCCCCAATGATTGTAATCATTGGGGCATCTCTTTTTAGTTATATAGTGACGATATAAACTTTATTAGTTGGCAGTTGTAATAGTGCCTTTGAATGTTTCGTCGATGTATTGTTTAATAGCATCAGATTTGTAAATATCTGCAATTTTTTTGTATGTTTCGTTGTCTTTGTCTTCACTACGAACTGCAAGTACGATAACTGTTAGTGGTTCATCTTTAGATTCGAAGAAGAAACCTTGTTTTTCTACACTAAGACCAGCACTTTGCACATAGTTCATTGGAATAACTGCAATTGTTACATCATCTAGACTACGAGGTAATTGAGCTGCTTCTAGTTCTTGAATCTTTATATTCTTCGGGTTAGATGTGATATCTGCAACTGTTGCTTTGAAGCCGACACCATCTTTTAACGTAATTAATCCAGCTTTAGCTAATAATGCTAATGCACGACCACCATTAGTAGGGTCATTTGGGATAGAAACAGTAGCGCCTTCAGGTACATCTTGTACGCTGTGTACGCTATTACTATATAAGCCCATACGCACCAAAATTGTTTTACCGATTGCTACTAAGTTGGAACCATTTTGTTTGTTAAAGTTTTCCATAAATGGTACATGTTGATAAGCATTCAGTTGAATATCGCCATCTGCAAGGGCTTTATCAGGTGTTACATAGTCTGAGAATTCAACTACTTTAAGATCGATTCCTTGTTTTTTAGCTTCTTTTGCTACAGCTTCAGCTACTTGTGCATGAGGACCAGATGTAGCACCTATTTTGATTTCTTTTTGTGTTTGTGTTGATTGATTTGATGTACTACCACAACCAGCGATAGCAAATGCAAGAGCACCGATAAGTAATGGTGCTAACAATGTTTTTAATTTCATATAATCATCCCTTTCAAGTCTTATAATGGTTATATCCTATCATGGATGAAGGGGATTTGTATATGATAAAAGCATATCAGTTAGCTATAGATTAAAACTATGGTGAAATTCTAGCTCATTTATAATACAATTCAATATAATATATTGATTAATGTGTTATATTGAATGTGTGATCGCTAGGTAGTAAATTTATATTTTAAATATTTTTGTATAATTCTAATATGGATTCATATATCTATATGTCGGATTAATGGAGGATGTATGTATAATTTTGATTTTTATAACCCTACACATATCGTATTTGGTAAAGACCGTTTAGATGAATTAGATACATTGGTACCAAAGGATGCAAAGGTGCTCATTACTTATGGTGGTGGCTCCGCTGTGCACAGTGGTCTTATTGATCGCATTGTGAAAGCTCTTGGTAACCGCAAGGTTGAGCAGTTTGGTGGTATTGAGCCAAACCCATCTCTTGAAACTTGTGAACGTGCGGTAGCTTTCATTAAAGAACATGGCGTAGATTTCGTTCTCGCTGTAGGCGGCGGTTCTGTAGTAGATGCTACAAAACTTATCGTTATGGGTGCTACCTATGATGGTCCCGTTATTGAGGTAATGAAAGCTGGTGTGCCAGAGGTTCCGGTAGACATGGTACCAAATCCATTACCATTTGGCACAGTTATGACACCACCTGCAACTGGTTCCGAAATGAACAATGGTGCAGTTATTACTTATGGTGACGGTAAATACCCTGTATTCAGTAGCTTAGTATTCCCTAAGTTCTCCATGCTTGATCCAACATTGACTTTCACCTTGCCTGAAAGACAAGTTAAGAATGGCGTTATCGATACCTTTGTGCATACCACAGAGCAGTATTTAACATACCCTGTAGAAGGTCGTATTCAAGATCGTTTCAGCGAAGGTATTTTAAAAACTATGATTGAAATCGGCAAAGAAACAGTAGAAAATCCAGAAAACTACGATATTCGTGCTAACCACGTGTGGGCCTCTACATTGGCATTAAATGGTTTAATTGGTGCCGGCGTGCCACAAGACTGGGCAACTCATCTGATTGGCCATGAGTTAACTGCGGCGTACCATCTTGACCATGGTATTACATTGGCTATCGTATTACCTGCATTGTTAGAAGTGAAAAAAGCAGACAAACTTGAAAAATTGGCACAATATGCTACACGGGTATGGCATATTACAGAAGGTACAAACGAAGAAAAAGCGGACAAGGCTATCGCTAAAACTCGTGAATTCTTCGAGTCCCTTGGCGTATCTACGCATTTGAAAGACTATGGTCTTGGTGAAGAAGCAGTTGATAAAATTGTGAAACAATTAGAGGACCATGGCATGACACAACTTGGTGAAAATGGTGATGTAACACCAAAAGTAGCTCGCGAAATTTTAACGCGTGCTTTATAAAGAGTTATGTTGAGAATAATCAAAATTTGACACATATCGCATAGAATGTATAATATAATAGCTTAAATAAAAGACACCATATGGTGTCTTTTATTATTAGAGTTTATTTGTTAATGGATATAGGGGTTAAATTTGCTTAGCTCTTGAGTACATTTTATATGATATACAATTTATGATTTTGAAAGGAGGAAATCCTTTGAGTGAAACAAAACGCCGAAGTGCCTTTTCTTTTGCGCTACCTTTGGTGGTACCTATTGGTATCAGTTTGTTTTTCTTAGGTTTAGGTTTTGGTCTTTATGTTACTAGCCAAGGACTCCCTTGGTGGACCGCACCAGCTTTGGCGGCTACTATTTTTGCAGGCTCCATGGAGTTTGTAACGATAGGACTGATGTTAGCTGGATTTGATCCTCTCAATGCCTTCATTTTGACCTTATTCGTTAATGGTCGTCATTTTTTCTATGGGTTATCAATGTTACAACGATATGTAAATATGGGCTGGAAATGGTTCCCCACCATTGCATGGATGTGTGATGAAAGCTTTGCTATCAATGTAAGTACTCAGTTGCCCGATGATGTAGATGAAAAGTCGTTCTATTTCCACGTAACTTGGTTAAATTATGTATTTTGGGTAGTTAGTACTTTTATAGGTGGTCTATTTGGTAATCTGTTAGCCACTGTAGATTTACGAGGTATTGACTTTGTATTACCAGGTTTATTTATTGTTATTTTCTTAGAGATGTTGTTGAATGCTAAGAATAATAATATAAGATTATTTGGTGTTGCTGGTGCGATAATAGGGGTGGCGATGCTTTTGTTGGTAGGAAAATCCATCTTTATGCTTGCCTCTATGAGTTGTATGCTCCTAGCATCTTATATTGCGTATAAGTGGGGAGGTGTACATCTTGACTAGTTTTGAAATGGTCATTACCGTTGCTATTGTGGTAGCAGGTACATTGCTTACACGATTCGCAGCATTTCTCATATTCCCTCCCGGTAAAAAGGCGCCAGATTTTGTACAGTACTTGGGAAAGGCATTACCTGCAGCGGTAATGGGGATGCTTGTTGTGTACACTTTTAAAGATACTGTAGTTCTAACATATCCTTACGGATTTCCTGAATTAATTGCATTGTTAGTTACAGTGGGGCTTCATATATGGAAGCGAAATATGTTCATGTCTATTGGGGCAGGAACTGTAGCGTATATGATTCTTGTACAAGCCATATTTAATGTGACAAAATAAAATAAACCACGTATATCTATTCCTATGAAAGGTTAGATATACGTGGTTTTATTTTTACAAATACTGTTTTGCTTATCGTGATGGCATGATTGTTATATTTATTGTAATTGTTATCAACAATGCATGTTACTTAGTATTTAATTAGTATATTACGTTTTATTTTAGTTGTAACAGTCTTTCAAGCCCTGGTGCAGTATGATGATTTTCCAAGAAGGATCGTTGGTCTAGTAGTTCCATAACATCCATGTCGATGTTGGTGAGTTTGAAATCGAATACATCGAAGTTTGCTTCCATATGGCTCACGTTATTGGCCTTTGGCAATGGAATGATGCCTCGTTGGATGTGCCAACGCAAGATGATTTGATGTTTTGAAACACCGTATTTTTCTGCCAAGCTTTTGATGATTGGATGGTCAAAAATCGGTTGGCGGTCACGGGTAAATGGAGACCATGCCATGCCTACAACTTGATGCTTTCTCATCAATTGTAAGAGTGATTGACGTTGGTTGAACGGGTGACATTCGATTTGGTTGACCACCGGTTTTACATTGCAGTGGTACAGCAAGTCGATGAGGCGGTCTTCGTAAAAATTAGATAGACCTAACCCACGGAGTACATTTTGATCGTATAATTCTTCCATGGCGCGCCAAGAACCGTAGTAATCACCTAGTGGTTGATGTACTAGCATGATATCAATATAGTTGGTATCTAATTTCTTTAAGGAACTTTCAACAGCACGCATCGTATTATCGTAGCCTGCATCAGTGTGCCAGATTTTAGTAGTGATGATTATATCTGTTCGTTTAATACCAGATGCTTTGATTCCTTTAGCCACGGCTTCTTCATTGCCATAATAGGCGGCCGTATCGAGTAAACGATAGCCTACGCCAAGTGCATTGGCAACGGCCTGTTCAGTCTCTCCTTCGGTGCCTGTTTTATAGGTACCATAACCGATGGAGGGAATGAAGCTACTATTGTTTAAAATTCTAAAGTCCATCCGTTCTTCCATGAGAACCTCCGTTATATCCATAAATTAAAGGAATTAGCTTTCATACAATTCTAACTGATTTTATGATATACTAAGGTATTGATAAAAATCAATATGATAGGAAGTGACAGAATGCAAATAAATCGTTTCTGCTCTGTAATTGCTATCCTTGGTGTTATGATTATGACACTCGCTATTGCGGGATGTGGTACGAAAACCGTATCCGTCGCAGAGGTAACGTACAAGGATATGCCGTTGCAGATTCATAATGATGCCAATGTAACGGCCCTTAATAAGGCGACGATAACGCCGACCTTGACGGGGCAGGTCGTGTATGCTGTGAAAGTAGGCGACCAAGTACAGCAAGGTCAAACTGTGGCCACTGTAGATACATCGGCTTTACAACAACAGCTAGCATCCTTGCAAGGACAATTAGCACAAGCCCAATCACAATCATATGCCACAGCTGTGACGACTACGACTGCAGCATCTATAGATAGTACTCAATTGGAACAGGCTCAACGCATGCGCGAAGCAGGCATAATCACACAAAAAGAATATGATCGTATTTTGGAACGATCTCAACCACAAACTACAACAGTCACAACTGGTGGTGGGGGAGGCGTCAATACGGCGGCTATCGAGGCACAAATTGCTCAAGTATCAGCACAGATGGCAGCTTCTACAATCGTGGCTCCTATAGCAGGTACGGTGACATCTATTTATAACGAAGACCGTCAAATGGCGATTGCGGACCGTCCGTTTATGATGATTCAGCAATCCACGCCGATGGTAGCATCCCTCAGCATTCCCCGTGATGCGGCTATGAAGTTAGGTACATCTGAAGCCAAGAATGGTATGAAGGTACTTCTCAAGGTGGGGGACCAAGAAATACCGGGGGAATTGACTTACGTAGATATTACTCAGCCTGAAAATGTGCCAAGTGTTCTCGTAAAAGCTACTTTCAACAATGAGAAAGGCCTAATCAAGGCTGGTGAATTCTATACACTCGTTATTGAATCTAATGTGAAAGCCAAGATGCTGACCGTTCCAACTAAGGCGGTTCGTGAAAACCAAGATGGCAAGTACATATATGTGTTAACTGAAAATAATACCGTTGACGTACGTGTTGTTGAGGTAGGCATCACTGAAGGCGATGACGTAGCCATTATTTCTGGCTTAAACGAAGGTGATAAGGTTATCACTACAGATGGTACCTTTGAATTAGGGGAATCTGTAAAATTATAACTACAAATTAAGTGACTTCAATAGAGTATTATGAAGAGCCTAATGAATATTTGGCTATATTCAACTTTTACCGATAACGACGGTAACCTCAGAAGAGGAATCTGATAGGAGGGATTATTATTTTAGAATTTAAACGTTTTGAATTAAGAGATAAACCATTAATCGATAAGTATTTTGAACAACATCATTATGAAGCATCTGATAACTGCTTTACTACATTATTTATGTGGCAAGATGCGTACGGCATTCGTTGGGCTGAAGAAAATGGCGTGTTGTACATTCAAGGTGGCGGTAAGCGTGAACCATTCCTATTGCCTCCATTTGCTGGTAAAGATGCAAAGTTCCTTGATGGTTTATTGCGCGCTAAAGAATGGTTTGTGGAAAATAAATTGCCATTCCGCTTCAAAGGTATTAGCAAAATCATGAAAGAGCGCATGGAAGAATTATGTCCTGGACGCTACACATTCACACCTGACCGCGATAACTACGAATACATTTATAAGTCTGAAGATCTTATCAATTTGTCCGGTAAGAAGTTCCGTCAAAAGAAAAACCATTTAAATCAATTCCGCATGCAATATTCCAACTATGAATATGTGCCAATTACAGAAGATATCATTCCATTATGCCGCGAAACAGCAGCATCTTGGGTAGAAACCCATCATGAAGAAGGTATCGAAGATGAATTGGTTGCTATCAATTTATTATTTGATAACTGGGATGTGCTAGGCCTTAAAGGCGGCACCATTAAATTGTTTGGCCGCGTGGAAGCTTTCAGTATCGGTGAATTGTTGAATGATAAAATGGCGTTGATTCATATTGAAAAAGCAAATCCAGATATTCGTGGTTTGTACCAAGCGATCAATAATGAATTTATTCGTCATGAATTCAGCGATGTAGAATTCATTAACCGTGAAGAAGATATGGGCTTGCCTGGTCTTCGTCAAGCAAAAGAATCTTATAACCCAGATCATTTTGCTGAAAAATATGACGCAGTATATGCTAACGAAGCAGATAATGCGACAGGTGGTAAATAAAAAATGAGCTATGAAGTCGATGTGCTTCATAGCTCATTTTGTTATAATAGAATTGTTAGCCTATCTATTTGAATGTAACTATCGTATCATCATAGCGATATGGCGATATGGCGATATGGCGATATGGCGATGCGATGTGCTTAGATTAGATATTATACGCTGTGACGCAATAGATAGATAACGGCTCTTATGATATAACGAGGATATAAACATGGAATTTAGAATTGCGACGGTTCAAGATACGCCTCATGTGGAAAATCTATGGGCGTACTGCTTTGAACCAAAGGAAGATCCATTCTTCCAATATTATTTTACAAAGTGCTATGAACCAGAAAATACAATGGTCGGCCTAGAACAGGACCAATTGTTGAGTACCGTTCATTTGCGTCAATACAATCTTAATATACGTGGGGCCGTATTGCCTACGAGTTATATGGTAGGCGTAGCAACACATCCTGCGGCTCGCCGTGGTGGAGTAGGCGGTGCATTATTGACCTCTGCACTAGAGGAGCTTCGTAAACGCGGACAAGCTATGACGATTTTGATGCCATCCAAGGCGGCATTCTATCAACAATATGGTTGGGAACTCTATGCTCATCAATGGGTGAACACTATGTCGCTAGAAGACTTGCGCCCTATGACAGATAAAACGTTGAGCTTTGGCTTGCTAAATAGCGTAGATCAATGGACTTTGTTAGATCCAGTATATAAAACATATACGGCTCGTCTTTCTGGCTACGCAGAGCGCGGTGAAAAGGAATGGAAACGATTATTAGGCAGCTTCTTTGCAGAAGGCGTAAACATTGCTGTAGTGCGCAACGATGACTATGTCATTGAAGGCTATGCAGTGTATCGTTTAGGTCAGCCTGAAATTCCTGTTACTGAGCTGGTTTACACGACACGCCGTGTACAACGTGCATTATTAAATTATTTCTATAATCACCGTTCTCAAGGTACGTCTATCCGTTGGAATGAAGGCCTTCACGATACATATTATCGCTTCTATCCTGATGGTAGAACTGGCCATGCTACCATGCCATATATGATGAGTCGTATTGTAGATGTAAAAGCTGCTTTTGAAGCGATTCCTGTAAATCCAGAGGCATTGATGATGCCTATAACAATGACCTTTGCAGTAAAAGATGGGCTTTGCAGCTGGAACGAAGGCCGTTATGAAGTGGAATATGGCGGTGCATTAACTCCATCCGTTAAAAAGATTTCTGATACATTTGATGGTGAAGCGGATATTACCGTTGAGGTCGGTGCATTAAGCCAGTTATTAATGGGCACTCTTACGGCTCGAGACCTTGTTTTTGAAGGGAAACTATCAGTAAGCGAAGAATGGTTAGACTATTTCGATATTCTCTATCCTGAACAAAAAACATATATTAACGAATGGTGGTAATATGAGCTGGAAAACGTATACGGTGAAAGAACCGACAGAGTTGACGGTCTCTAAATATGTAAAGGAACGATTTTCCCTATCCTCTCGGGATATCCAAATGATGTTTCGCAAGAAACGGGTAAAAGTTAATAGCCGTGTGGCTCATTCACAACGGACACTCAAAAAAGGGGATGTGTTAACCTTAGAATTACCACAAGATAAGGATTATGGGGTTGATGTAGAAAAGGGACCGATTACAGTTCTCTATGAAGATGCGCATACGTTAGTTGTAAATAAGGATCCCTTTATGCTCGTTCATCCTGCAGGGCAAACGAAGTCTTGTACATTGAGTAACTATGTGGCAGGGTATTATGCGAAGAAAAACGTAGTTCATAAGGTTCGACCTGTGCACCGCCTCGACCGAGATACATCGGGGTGCATTCTCTTTGGTAAAACAAAGGAAGCACAACAATACTATACAGATGAGTTACAGGCAGGTCGTATTGACCGCATTTATACAGGTCTTGTAGAAGGTCGCATTGATGCGGATGGCATGGTAGATGCGCCTATCGGGGTAGATCCAGTATTCGATAATCGCCGCGTTATCGATGAATTTGGGCAGCCTGCTCAAACAGAATATATTGTTCTTGATCATGAGGGAGACAATACTCTGTTACGGTTTAAGTTGTTGACTGGTAGAACTCATCAAATTCGCGTTCACATGGAACATATTGGTCATCCCATCGTAGGTGATGCTATGTATGGTACGCGTAATAAGCCCTATACACGTCAATGTTTGCACGCATCGGAGCTAACTTTCGTTCCGTATGGTAAGGACGAAGCTATTACGATTACATGTGAAGTAGGGGATAATTTTGGTCGAGAAAAATAAGTGTTGATTTTTCCACTCTAAATGATAAGCCCATAGTGCTTATTGGATGAGAAGCTTATTATCCCTGTATCCTTGTATACAAAAAACAATAGTGATAAAAACTCATAGTCTATGCATGAAAAGCATAGACCATGTTTTTTTTATATTTTCAATTCACAGTGGACAGGAGTATACTGTGTATAGACATAAAATTCTATAGAATGTTAAATTGATAATTTTATAGAGAAATAGTTTGTTAGTTATACTTTTACCAAGACCGAACGGAACGATGCCGCAGTGCTTGGAATAATCAAGTGATATGAAGGAGTGCACGTTATGGATATGAAGCAAAGCACAATAAAGCAACAACGTCTAGATCAAGCTAGACTTGAAGCCAATGGTATGTACAGCAGCCAATTTGAAAAGGATGCGTGTGGCATGGGCTTCGTTGTTAATATTAAGGGAAAAAAATCCCATGATATTATCGACGATGGTTTACGCATTTTGGAGCGTCTTGAACATCGTGGTGGTGCCGGTGCTGACAAGGACACAGGGGATGGTGCCGGTATTTTGGTACAAATTCCGCACGAGTTCTTCAAACGTGAGTGCGAAGTGCTTGGTATTCAACTGCCTGCAGCTGGCGAATATGGCGTAGGTATGGTCTTTGCCCATAAATATGAAAGTCTCCGTAACGAGCAAAAACGAATTCTCGAAGAGGTCGTACGCGGAGAGGGCCAAGTTGTTCTCGGCTGGCGTGAAGTGCCGGTAGATGGTACAAAGGTTGGTAAAGAGGCTGCGGCGATTCGTCCTTGGATGATTCAAATCCTTATCGGCAAAGGTCCCGATGTAACTAACAATAAGGAATTTGAACGCAAATTATATATCATCCGTAAACTGGCGGAAAAACGCATCATTCCATTAAGCAAGGAATTATCTAGCGATTTTTATATCGCATCTTTGTCTTCTAAAACAATCGTATATAAAGGTATGTTAACACCTGGTCAATTGCGAGACTTCTACCTTGATTTGAGCGACCTTGACTTTACCTCTGCGTTGGCAATGGTTCACTCCCGTTTTAGTACGAATACATTCCCAAGCTGGGCTCGGGCACATCCTAACCGTTTCTTAGTTCATAATGGTGAAATCAACACCATCCGCGGTAATGTAAACTGGATCAATGCTCGTGAAGGTAAAGCGGAATCTCCATTGTTCCCAGATATCAAAAAGGTATTCCCTGTAGTAGATGATAGCGGTTCTGACTCGGCTATGTTTGATAACACATTGGAATTCTTGCACATGACAGGTCGTTCCTTGCCTCATGCGATCATGATGATGATCCCTGAGCCTTGGGAACGCAATAATCTCATGAGCCGAGAAAAACATGATTTCTATGAGTTCAATAGCTTTATGATGGAACCATGGGATGGTCCTGCGGCTATGGGATTTACCGATGGCACAGTTATTGGCGGTGTCCTTGACCGCAACGGGTTACGTCCTGCTCGTTACTATGTGACAACAGATGACCGCGTTATTATGGCTTCCGAGGTTGGCGTTGTAAACGAAAATGCTGAAAATATCCGTGCTAAAGGCCGTTTAGAACCAGGTAAAATGCTGCTCATTGATACAGAGGAGCAACGTATCATTTCCGATGAAGAAATCAAACATCGCGTCGCTACTGAATTGCCATACAATGAATGGGTAAAGGAACACGTTATTCATTTGTCTGAAATTACGCAGGCCGATGAAAGTACAATTCCAACAGTAGATGATTTATTTAAAGAACAACAAGCTTTTGGTTATACTCAAGAAGACCTTGTTCGCATGATTGTGCCTATGGCAAAAGATGGTAAAGACCCTGTAGGTGCCATGGGTGCCGATGCGCCTTTAGCTATCTTGTCCGATAAACCACAATTGCTATATAGCTACTTCAAGCAAATGTTTGCACAAGTAACAAATCCTCCTATCGACTCTATCCGTGAGGAGATGGTTACATCTACACGGGTTATGCTTGGTAACTCTGGTAATCTAACAGATCCTAACAAAGCAGGAACCTATGCGTTGTCCATGCGTACACCAATCCTTACGAACCAAGAGTTGGCGTCCATCAAGGCTCTTGATTGTCGTCGCATGAAATCCGTAACCTTGCCAATTCTCTTCGATCCTACTAAGGGTGCTGAAGGCTTGCGCGATGCGCTAAATGATTTATGCGAAAAGGCAGAAGAAGCAGCTCGTACAGATCAAAATGTGTTGATCTTATCCGACCGCGGTGTCGATGAAAATCATACACCAATTCCAGCGTTGTTGGCTGTAGCTGCTGTTCACAATCACTTGATTAACAAAGTGTTGCGTACAGAAATTGGCCTCATCCTTGAATCTGGTGAACCACGCGAAGTTCATCACTTCTGTACATTAATCGGTTATGGTGTAACAGCTATCAACCCATACTTGGCGCTTGAAACAGTTCGCGATTTGCAAGCTCGTAAACGCCTTGGAGATATTACACCAGAAGAAGCAGAAAAGAACTATATTAAAGCCGCTGTAGGTGGCATCATGAAAGTTATGTCCAAAATGGGTATTTCCACAGTTCGTTCCTACCACGGTGCACAGATCTTTGAAGCTTTGGGCTTGAATACTAACTTCATTAATAAGTTCTTTGTAAATACGCCAACACGTATCGGCGGCATTGGTCTTGGCGGTGTAGCACATGAGGCATTAGCTCGTTATGAACGGGCTTTCAAATCCGACGAAACTGTACTCGAACCAGGCGGTTGGTATGGTCCAGTAAAAGATGGGGAAGAGCATCTATTTAACCCTAAGACTATCGACCTGTTACAAGAATCCCTTATCGGAAAGGATTATGCAAAATATAAAGAATACTCCAAAGCGATTCGCAATGATTACCATGTTACATTGCGTTCTTTAATGGAATTGAATTATCCTGTAGGCGGTGGTATTCCTATCGAAGAGGTTGAACCGGAAGAGTCTATCGTAAAACGCTTTAAAGCGGGCGCTATGAGTTACGGTGCCATCAGTAAAGAAGCGCATGAAGCGATCGCTATCGCTATGAATCGTTTAGGCTCTACATCCAACTCTGGTGAAGGCGGTGAAGATGTAGCTCGTTTCAAACCATTGCCAAACGGCGACAGCATGAACTCCGAAGTAAAACAGATTGCATCAGGTCGTTTCGGGGTAACAGCGAATTATTTGATCAATGCAAAAGAGTTGCAAATTAAATGTGCTCAAGGCGCAAAACCAGGTGAAGGTGGTCAATTACCAGGCAAAAAGGTATATCCTGAAATCGCGAAAGCTCGACACTCCACTCCTGGCGTTGAGCTCGTATCTCCACCACCACATCACGATATTTACTCCATCGAAGACTTGGCTGAGTTGATTTACGATTTGAAATGCGTCAACAAAGATGCGCGTATTTCCGTTAAATTGACATCTGAAGCAGGCGTCGGCACGATTGCTGCTGGTGTTGCGAAAGCGAAAGCGGATAATATCTTGATTTCCGGATACGATGGTGGTACTGGTGCGGCAGGCCGTACATCTGTTAAACACGCTGGTGTGCCTTGGGAATTAGGTTTGTCTGAAACTCATCAAACATTGATGCTCAATAGATTGCGTGACCGTGTTCAATTAGAAGTAGACTCTAAGTTGATGACTGGATTCGATGTGGCTGTAGCAGCTATGCTCGGTGCTGAGCTATTCGGCTTTGGTACATTGCCACTCGTAGCGGTAGGTTGTAAAATGGCTCGCGTCTGTCACCTCAACACATGTCCTTACGGCGTAGCCACACAAGATGAAAAATTGCGTGCTCGCTTCACAGGTAAGCCTGAGTATGTTGAAAACTTGATGCTCTTTATCGCACGTGAATTACGTGAAATCATGGCTCGTCTAGGTATTCGCTCCGTAGCAGAACTCGTTGGACGTATCGACCTTGTTCGTCAAAAATCGCAAGACGATAACTTCAAATTGTCCCGCGTTGACCTTAAACGCATATTGTTCCGTCCGTACATCAATGCCTCTGTAGGTCATATGCACATGGTTGACCAAAATCACGAGTTGGAACGCACCTTGGATATGTCCAAGCTCCTGCGTATGTGCCGTCCTGCTATTGAGGACCAAAAACCGATTCGTGCTAAATTGGCTATCACTAACATCAATCGTGTTGTAGGTACCTTGGTTGGTTCTGAGGTGACTCGTCGTTATGGTGAAAGCGGCTTGCCAGACAATACAATCAAGTTGAACTTCGAAGGCTCTGCAGGTCAATCCTTCGGTGCTTTCATCCCTAAAGGTATGACATTGGAACTCGAAGGGGATGCGAATGACTACCTTGGTAAAGGTTTATCCGGTGGTACAATCACTGTGTATCCGCCTAAAGCATCTATCTTTGAGGCTGACGAAAACATCCTTATCGGTAATGTTGCCTTCTATGGTGCAACCTCTGGTACATCCTACATCAATGGTGTAGCTGGTGAACGTTTCGCCGTTCGTAACAGTGGCATCACTGCCGTTGTGGAAGGCGTCGGCGACCATGGCTGTGAATACATGACCGGTGGCGAAGTGCTCGTACTCGGTAAAATCGGCCGTAACTTTGGAGCAGGTATGTCCGGTGGCTATGCGTATATCCTCGATTGCGATGAACGTTATGTAAATACAGGTCTCGTAGAACTACGTCCGGCCAATAATGATGACCTTAAACGCATTAAAGAATTAGTAGAACAACATGTATTGCATACTAACTCCGCTAAAGGCCGTCACATTTTAGAAAACTGGAATAACTTTGTAAACAGATTTACAAAGGTTGTACCTGTAGCATACGAGGAAATGCAAGCTGCTATTGAACGCTTCAAAGAACAAGGCTTGTCCTTAGAGGAAGCTCAATTAGCTGCATTTAAAGAAAAATATGCATAATATATTTCTTCTTAGTTAATTTTTGTTATATAAGAATACAGTGAAAAGCCTCTATAGCTTTGACTATAGAGGCTTTTTCATGTATAATATTTATATTGCAATATTGGATCATGGCAGTTCTCGGGCCTGTGCAATGGGGGCCTGTGAATCGTGTCAGGACTGAGAGGTAGCAGCACTAAGCGGTAACCTTCATGTGCCACGGGGAACCCGGGGGCTGTCGTGATCGAGTATTGCAAGGCGGCCTATAGGGCCGCTTTTTTTATGTCTAATTTTCCTGAATATGGTATAATAAAGTATTGTAAGTTTCGGAAAAAGGGGGTGTTCCAATGGCATATATTGCGCTATATCGTAAGTATCGTCCGCAGACATTTACCGATGTAGTCGGTCAGCATCAGGTGTCTGATACATTGATGCGCGCTATCCGGGAGGATAAGGTAGCTCATGCCTATTTATTTGCCGGCCCGCGGGGGACTGGTAAGACGAGCATGGCGAAGATTTTTGCGCGCGCTATCAACTGCGAGCATGGCCCAACGGATCACCCTTGTAATGAGTGTAGTGCTTGTAGATCGATTTTGAGTGGCCAGTCCATGGATGTCCTTGAAATCGATGCCGCATCTAATCGCGGTATCGATGAGGTGCGTGCTCTTCGTGAAAGCGTCAAATTTATGCCTGTTGAAGGGCGTAAAAAGGTGTTCATCATCGATGAAGCCCACATGCTCACTACAGAGGCGTGGAATGCGCTTTTAAAAACCATAGAAGAACCTCCTGCTCATGTGATGTTTATCTTTGCCACTACAGAAATTGAAAAATTGCCTGTTACTATCGTGTCTCGTTGTCAGCGTTACACTTTTAGACGCATTACTTCTGATGACATCGCACAACGGTTATCTTACGTAGCAGAAAAAGAAGGCTTTGGTCTTGATTCTGCGGCGGCTCAGCTCATCGCTGTTCATGCAGACGGTGGTTTGCGTGATGCCTTGAGTATTCTAGACCAATGTGCAGGTATGGCAACGGGCTCTATTACACCGCAAGTGGTGGAAGAGTTAATCGGTCTTGTAAGTAAGGAATGGATCATTCATTTCTTAGATGCTTTGCGCAACGGAGATGGCCCGAAAGTATTATCCTACGTTCATGATGCATTGGCAGAAGGTCGCGATGCGACGCAAATTATGGAAGCCCTCATTCAACATGTGCGTGCCTTGCTCGTTGGTAAGGTGGCTCCTGATGCGGATGAGCTCAAGGTATACGATGCCTTTAAGGATGAGTTTTTAGCTCAGGCCAATACTGTTGATTTCAATGAACTTAACCAATATGTGCGCAGTGCTCAATCCATCATGAATGATGCGAAACAAGTGGACAACCCACGAACCATCATTGAAATGGGCCTACTCGTGCTTTGTGCTAAATTAGGTTCTGTTGATGAAAGCTTAGAAGACCGTGTATATGCACTAGAAAGTGCCGAGAGATCTGAACGAAACGATTTATTGAACCGCATGGCTCAATTAGAGCAACGAGGCCCCGTAGCAGCTCCAACAACATATGGTGCTAATGCATTTGTACCACCACAAGGTGGCTATGCGAATAGTTTTGTATCTGTTGATACTACTGTAACTACACAGGATGCTCCAATGAGCAGCACTCAAAATACTACTATTGATGCAGTGCCACAATCAAGTGGTGTGGGGATGACACCGCCTCCTATGAATGGGGTAGGTATGACGCCTCCACCGATGGGAGCACCAGGTAGTACACCTCCTCCGATGAATGGAGTGGGCATGGCTCCGCCACCGATGGGCGGGGTTGGCATGGCGCCACCGCCAAATAATGGGGACACGGATTCCCGAAAACCTACAAGAAACCAAGCTAAAGGTCGTGCTAAAAAAGGTGTTAGTACACAGGCCATCATTAGTGAACAAATCTTGTCTGCTCAAGAGTATCGCAATGTACAATCCAATGTGATTAAATACTTGAAGGATAGCAATCGCAATATGACCTCTACCGTTATCGGTCAAGGTCAACTTGTATATGTAGACCAAAGCAAGGCGGTCATGGCCTTTAAAAATACATTGCATCTCAATGTGATGACTAATGAAGTGAACTTGGCTGAAGCAGCTGATGCTTTCACTTATACACTGGGCTATGCGGTACACGTAGAAATCGTAGATGCCCTCACGCAAGTTTATAAAGACTATAAAAAGGCTGCTGGTAGTACCACACAACGCCAAGTAAAAGCATCCCAACGACCACAAGAACCGATGGTTGACGTAAAGACGACCTCCGGTGCGGAACCGACACAAATGGATTTGACCAATGATCCGCAAGAGAGTAAGCCTGATTCTGCGGCTGTGGACGCGGCTAAGGCTGCGGCGATGGCATTCTTAGCTAAGAAAACCGGCGATGCTGTTGCAAATACAGTAGTTAGTGATAATGCGAATACAACTACAATAGCTGCATCAGAAACTGCATTAGGAGCTAGCGTAGAAACAGAGCCAGCATCCGGTGGAGATGTGCCGATTACATCTTTTGATGGCAGTCCATCTAATCAGGTTTCTGATGGTGAAATTCCTATTGAGTCTCTAGCGGGTTCTATTGAAGGGGATGATATTCCGGTTCATTCCTTTGATGATGTACCTGTAGATGATATGGAGGGTTCTTATGTATCATCCTTAGATGATATGCCACCACATCCATTAGATAGTGTGACTGTTATCAGCGAGGATGGCGAAGTGTTAGAGCGCCCTATGGATAGTGGTGCACATATCGAGGTGGAAGCTGTCCCAAAGTCTGATGGGGGTGAACCTCGTGAGGTAACCCCACAGCAAGGTGATGGAAATGGTATGCTTTCACCAGCACCTATTGAAATAGAGGCTATCGATAGCGTTACGGTGGCTCGTGAATACGCATGGGATCCAGCGCATATGACCGAAGAGGAACGAAACAATCCTTTATTGGCAGAAACATTAGAAAAACTATCTGAAGACCATGACATCATAGTCGAGGTCATCGAAGAATAGATAAAAAAGTAATTGTTATATAATAACCTTTGGCTTTCGGGCTATTAGGTTACACATATGTTATAAACCTATGTCATATAGTATTAATGATATGGACTTAGAATATTAGTATAGGACGATGTCCTAAAAGGAGGAAATACAATGTTTGGTAAAGGTATGGGCAATATGACTGGCATGATGAAAAAAGTTCAAAAAATGCAAGCAGATATGAAGAAAATGCAAGAAGAGTTAAAAACTCGTACTGTAGAAGCTTCTGTAGGTGGCGGTGCTGTAACCGTTGTGATGAACGGCGAAAAAATCATCGAATCCTTGAAATTGAATCCTACAGCTGTTGATCCTGAAGATGTGGAAATGTTAGAGGATCTCGTAATGGCTGCGGTAAACGAAGCTAGCAAAAAAGTAGACGACCTCTTGGCTCAAGAAATGGGCAAAGTGACTGGTGGTCTAAACTTGCCAACAGGTTTATTCTAAATGACAAACGCTTTAGAACGGCTCGTAGAACAGCTGCGCCGCTTGCCTGGCATCGGTTCTAAGTCGGCTAGACGCTTGGCGTACCATTTGGTAGAAATGCCGAAGGAAGAGGTGGACCGCCTCGTGGAAACCATTGTAGAAGCGAAGGGGGCTACGCGTCACTGTTCTATTTGCTTTAACTTATCAGCTCAAGATCCTTGTGAATTCTGTAGCAATCCAAATCGTGATCAAACGACGATTATGGTTGTTGAAACATCTCGTGATGTGATTGCTATCGAGCGCAGTGGTGATTATAAGGGCTTGTATCATGTATTGGAAGGTGCCTTGTCCCCTATGGAGGGCATTGGTGCTGACGATATTCGCGTAAAAGAATTGATTGCACGCCTTCGCGATGGCGTTGTACAAGAGGTTATCCTCGCGACAGATCCAGATGTCGAAGGGGAAGCAACAGCTCTGTATTTGGCGCGCTTATTAAGTCCAAGTGGCATCAAGGTAACGCGCATTGCCCGCGGTGTTCCTGTGGGGGGCGATATCGAATATGCCGATGAATTAACGCTAGGCGGTGCCGTAGTGAACCGTCAAGAAATGAAAGGATAGTAGTATGGGAGCTTTATTAGCATCACCGATTATATCGGCGGTTATTTCCATTGCTGTAGCCTACATTGCTTTCAAGGTAGCATTTTTCACCATTAAACGGGTGGCTATGAATGTTGTGATTGGTGGCTTAACCTACTGGGTATGTGTTCATGTACTTGAGATTCCAATGGATATTGGAGTTGGTATTTGGGCATTAACAGCAATTTTAGGTCCTATTCCTATGGTTTTAGCTGCTATATATTACGGCATTAAATAACAGGAGGTTTTTATGCTTATCAATCGTGAACAACAACGCGTTATTGATGAAGTGGAACAGAATATCCTCTTGTTAGCGTCCGCTGGGACGGGAAAAACGAATACACTTGCTTATCGGGTGGCTCATCTCATCGAGGGTGGCTATGCGAAGGCGGAGAATATCTTGTGCATGACCTTTACGAACAAGGCCGCAAATGAGATGAAAGGCCGCATTCAATCGCTCGTAGGCAGTCCTGCAAAGGCTGTGGAGGTTAGTACATTCCACAGCTTTTGCTTTTTCATTCTCCAACAAGAGGGAAAGCGCAACGAAAGCTTGTACACAGATGTGACCATCTTTGACGAAGAAGACTGCAAGGAACTCTCTGAACCGTACCGTCCTGGTAAATTGCGAGAAATGTCCTTTGCTAATGTTATCGCTATGGTGAAAGAATATCGCTCTTTATATGGCTTTTATTCTGATGATCTCGTAGGTGACTACAAGCGGACAATCGAACGCTTGCAGAAGGAGCAGCGTGAAGCCATTGAGCAGCAATTCTCCAGCTTTGGCAATGTCCTCTATAGTGAACTCAATGATTTCTTGAACCATGGTCACGAATGGATTGCTGCGTATGATGAAAGCTTAGCTTCCGTGCACGGTCTAGATTTTACAGACCTCATCTGCGGTGTTCATCGCCTATTCCAAGACCCTGTAGTTCGTGAATGCTGGCGCAGTCGTTACAGCTATATCTCTGTAGATGAAATGCAAGATACAGGCGTACTAGAGTACAAGGTTCTAGAAATGCTGTGGGAAGGTAATCACGTACTTTTGTGTGGCGACTATTTTCAAACCATATACGAATGGCGTGGCTCCGATCCGTTCCGCTTGCTGAAGCAATTTGATGCGGATTTCAAGCCCTTGAAAATCATCTTTTATGAAAACTATCGTTCTAATTGGACGCTCTTTACGATGGCTTTCAAGACCTTGCAAAATATGTTCCCTGACCTAGTTGGGTCTATCTACACGGAATTGCCTCGTGCCAATAGTGAAAGCAAGGGCAAACCTGTTCTCATTAAAGGCTGTAGAAATAGCTACCTTGAGGGTCGATATATCTACGAAGCTATCTGTGCATTACCGAAGGATGCTAATATCGGCGTTCTCGTGAGGGATAATAAAAAGGCACAGCAGCTAAGTGATTCTTTTGAACGTCTTAACGGCGAACGATCTGAAGAGGAACGCCGTCACTTCATGATTATCGACGAGTTTAAATTCTTTAGACGTCAAGAAATTAAAGATGTTATGGCTTACTTCAAGTTGTTGATGAATCCTAATGATTCTGTCAGTGCGAAACGAATTATTAAGCGCTATGTTGCTGGTATTGGTGACGCTCGTATTGCTGCGATTGAAAGCCCTGAGACGCGCCAAGTAGGTTTAAAATTGACGGACTTTATGGATATGCCTATCTTTGAGGCGGAGCCTTATGCAAAGCTTGTCAGTGGATTAGAGCAGCACGAAGTAGTTGTTTATGACGTGGAGAGCACCGGCACGGATACGTCTCAAGACCGCATCATTCAAATTGCGGCAATCCGCATCGATGAACATGGACAGGTCTTAGAGACCTTTGAACGCTTTATCAATCCTGGTGTACCTGTTGGTCAATCTGAAGAGGTACACGGCTTCTCCGATGCGTATTTACAAGAGCACGGCGAAGAGCCAGCTATAGTGTTACAAGCCTTTAAGGAATTCTCTAAGAATGCTATTATTGTAGGTCACAATGTAAACTATGATGTAAGCATTTTTACGAACGAATTGGCGCGTCATAACTTAGGTAATCCCGAGTTCAAGGCTATCTACGATACCCTCGATATCTACCGTCGTTTCTATCCTAATTTACCAAATCATAAATTGGGCTTCCTAGCATCTAAGTTCCCTATACACCATGAGCCAACACATAATGCAATGGACGATATATTAGCCACTGCACAGCTTTTAATCTATGCGGTGAAAGAAAATATCGTGCCTACTACAACGGGACGTATGGTAGCTATTAACAAATATAAGGCAGCTTTCACTAATATCGCATCTCAAATGGCGACGTTGCGTAGAAAAGCCTATACGGAGATGCCAACGAAATTATTGGCGTACATCATGAATCAAATGGGAGTTCTAGAATACTACAAATCTCATGGAGAAGCGGCTAAAGTAGAGCATATACGCGATTTATATCGTATCATGGAAAAATTAGATGCGGCTTATGAAGGGCCAGCAGGATTAGCGCGGTTAAATCAAATCTTGCAGCTCGCAGCTCTCACGGCGGGCGAGCCCGCACAACAGGTGCGAAACGAAGACCGCATTCCTATCATTACCATTCACCAAGCAAAGGGCAGTGAGTTCGATTACGTATTTTTAGCAGGACTCAACGAAGGTACGTTCCCAAGTCCTTTTGCCCTTGCAGAAGGTCGTGATGATGAAGAAAAGCGCTTGTTCTATGTGGCCATCACTCGACCTAAACAAGAATTGACCATTACCTTTGAACAGACAAATATAAGAGGTCGAGCTGTTCAACCAAGCTCGCTACTCAACTATATGCCACGAGATCCTGAACTCGTAGAAAGGAGATACTGATGGCGCGAAAAACACATCGTCCTGATGATATTCTGTGGACCGTGACCGCTGTAGATATAGACGCTGTGCTTAGTCAGAAATATGCAAAACAAAATTTGTCTAATAACGGTCGAGACGTATTTAGTAGCAGTCGAGGTATATCGAGTAGCAATCAAGACATGTCAAGTGGTGATCTAGAACATACTGGCGAAGCATGTGATATTTCACTCGGTGAAGTGTTAGATACTAAATATCCTCGAAAGTCCTTAGTTAAACTCTTTGAAGAGAAATTAATCCACATTAATGGGCATAAGGCTACACCAAAGGATGCAATCTCCGTAGACGATGAGATCTGGATTGCTATGGCTAAAGAGAAGATTGACCACGATCCAATTGAAATGGACTTATCCGTTTTATACGAAGACGAGGATCTTTTTATTGTGGATAAGCCAAGTGGTGTGACGGTGAACTCTAAAGATCGACTATCTCTTGCCAATGGTGTGGCGCACTATTTTAAAGAACATGGTATCAAGCGAAAGGTACGTTTCTTGAACCGTTTAGATCGAGATACGACGGGCTGTATTGTCATTGCAAAAAGCGGTCTAGCTCAAAGTCTTTATCAACAACAAATGGATGATAACACCTTTGAAAAGTGGTATATGGCTACTGTAGAAGGCATTGTAGAAGCTGATGAGGATACTTTAGTATTCCCTATGGAACGCAGTGCTGATGGTATTCATTACGAAGTAAATGCAAAGGGCAAAGAGACTCGCACAGATTTTTCCGTCCTATGTAGACATTCTTCCCAGCCTGTGGATAACTCTGTGAATAAGTCTGAAAATTCTGTGGATATAGGACTAAAAAATGTGGATATAGAATTAGTAGATGTGGATAAAAATAATCTAAATGTGGACAAAACTGTGTATAAGTCCAATAAATGTGGATATACTGAGGTTTTAGTTCGTTTGTACACAGGGAAAACACATCAAATTCGAGTAGCTTTCAGCCATATAGGGCACCCTCTTGTAGGAGATACCTTATACGGTGCACAACCTACGGGACAGCCATTCCAATTGCGCGCTCAAAAGGTAGTATTTACACACATTCGCACAGGAGAGCATATTACGGTTATGGCATAATCTGATCTGGTTAACTCGTTACGTAATACAAAATACTAGTTTGTTAGTCATAAGTTTGTACTATACATTGTGAAGTCACAATACATCAAAATTCCTAATTGAGAAATGAGAATTATTGATAATTCAGTAAAATCAATAAGTTTAAAAATATTTTTCAAGAAAAATAATGACAAATGATAATCGATAAGCTATAATATAAATAGGAGCAAATCGATATAGTTCAATTTAAGAACTATAAATCAGAATGTAAGAGGTGTAGTATGATTTTACAAGATAATGGTGCAGCACGTAATCGGGGGATTACGCTTGCCAGTATAAAAGGCATTATAGGTAATGTCGTTCTCGTTATTTTTAAAATGATTGTGGGCCTTGCGTCTAATTCTATCGCCATCATCCTTGATGCAGTAAATAACTTAACAGATGTATTGTCCTCTGTATTAACTATTGTGGGTACGAAATTAGCCGCCAAAGGGGCTGATAAGGAGCATCCATTTGGTCATGGTCGTATAGAATATATGACTACTATGGCCATAGCTTTCATCATTCTCGGTGCAGGTATTGGATCCCTTAAGGAATCTGTGGATAAAATTATCCACCCTGAGGTATCTACATTTGATATTCCAGGTCTTGTTATCATCGCTGTTGCCATCGTGGTGAAAGTAGTGATGGGCCGTTACATCAAGGCACAAGGAGAAAAATATAAATCCGATGCGCTCGTAGCATCTGGTATAGATGCCCTTTTTGATGCGGTGATTACCTTTGCTACATTGGTATCTGCAGGCTTAGTATTTTTCTTTAACTTTGATATTCAAGGTTATGTGGGCGCTGTTATTTCTGTTTTGATTTTAAAAGCGGCGTATGATATTTTACGTGAAATGTATAACCATTTGCTCGGTGTTCGAGCAGATGATAATTTAATCCGTAATATTAAAGAAACTATCGCACAGCATCCGAATGTGGGTGGTGTATATGACTTGGTATTAAATAGCTATGGTCCGGGAGAAACAATTGGTTCCGTTCATATTTCTGTACCAGATTCTATGACAATGGCAGAAGTTCATCCATTAACAAAGGGCATTGCGGTTCATCTTTATAAAAAGTTTGGCATCAATATGACTGTTGGTGTATATGCTGAAAACAAACCAAGTGTAGAAGTACTTGAAATTAGAAAAGCTCTTGATCAAGTTATTAGTTTATATACACATGTAGTACAAGTACATGCCTTCTACGTACAAGAAGAAAAGAAGGTTATCTACTACGATATTATCTTTGACTTTGACGAAGAAGATCCACATAGTACATTAGAAAAAATCAAGGCAGAAATGCAAAAACGGTACCCTGACTATACACAATTCGCTATTGTGGATACGGATTTTAGCAACTAATTTAGTAAATTATAATTTGTGTTGATAAATTCTCTAAGGAGAGATGGAATGAAAAAAATTGCTCTTACCGCATTAGCTGTAATGGCGGTTGTTGGTATGTTCGCGGTTCAGCCTGCAGATGCAAAAAAGGTAGAACAAGATCCAGTAGTGGCACCTATTGATATGCCTATGAATGATGAAATTCAACAGGTTAATGGTGTGTCTAAATCAACAAATAAAGAAACACGACGTTTGTCTAATAATTTAGCAGAAGCTACAAAAGTGATGATTAAAAAGAATTGGAAGACCATTTATATTAAAGCTGTTCCTACGGGAGATAAGGATGCTGTACGCTTTTATTACAAAGATAATAGAGGTCAAGTATACAATGGCCAAGTCATTAGAAATACAGGTCTATCCAAGGGTAAATATATGGCCGGTTCTTTACATCAAACAGAGGCCTTGCAAGAATTAGTTAATCACTTGCAACAGAATGATCAAGAAGTACCATCCTCTATTGATATCATAATCACTCAAGAAGGCTATCGCATTAAGACTATCTTTAATTACAATGAAGATACAAGTAACTTACCAGCATATCTACAACAATATGAACAACAAAACTTCCCGTCAATGAAGTAAAAGAAAAGCTCGTGCATAGCACGAGCTTTTTTGTTAGATTACGTAATCATCGGAATCGTCTTTTTTAGGTTTTTTGTAAAGTTCTTTTACGCCTGCCATTTCGATGAGTTCTTCCCCAAGGGCATCTTCATCGTCCGTGTTAAGCATGGAGTAGAAGGCCCAAAGAATAATAAACCAAATTGGTGTGAACAAGAGGGCAATTCGCGTATCTTCGTTTAAGGCTAGAATGGCTAAAACGAAAACGAAGAACGCGAGGATAACGTAATTCATTACTGGGTATAGAGGCATTTTAAATTTAGACTGTGCCACTACATCAGGATTTTTTTTGCGATATTTGAGATGGCAAATAACCATCATGGCCCAAATAAAGATAAAGCAGAACGTAGAGATTGATGTAATCATAACGAATACTGCTTCAGGCATTACGTAGTTGAGTACAACCGTAATCAATAATACGGCTGCCGAGAAAATCGTTGCTTGGTATGGCACACTGCTGTGAGTCAAGCGGCGCATCGAACTCGGGGCGTGACCGCGTTTTGCCAAGGCGTAAATCATACGACCAGTACTGAAGATACCGGAGTTTGTAGCAGATGCTGCAGAGGTAAGAACAACGAAGTTTACGATACCTGCAGCGGCTGTAATACCAACGGCGGTAAATACAGCCACAAATGGACTTGCAGCAGGGTTAACGGCAGTCCAAGGGTAAATACTCATGATGATGGCTAAAGAGCCTACATAGAATAAAATAATACGCAATGGAATATTGTTTATGGCCATTGGAATAACCTTTTCAGGATCTTCTGTTTCGCCAGCCGTTAAACCTACGAGTTCTATGCCTGTGAAAGCAAATACAACCATTTGGAATGATAGGATAAAGCCCATCGTTCCATTCGGAAACCATCCTCCGTAATTCCACATATTACTAAAGGCGGCGACGCCAGCATCTGTAGTAAAACCTGTAACAATCATGATGATACCGATGATGATAAGAGAGATAATAGCGATTACCTTAATCAAGGCAAACCAGAATTCCATTTCGCCGAAATGTTTTACAGCTGTCAAGTTCATTAACAACAAGACGATTAAAACGAGTAAGGCGGGTATCCATTGGGGTAGCCACGGTATCCAGTACTGCATGTAGAGGCCTACGGCCGTTAAGTCTGCCATGGCTAGTGAAAGCCAGCAAAACCAGTATGTCCATCCCGTGATAAATGCTGCTCGATCCCCTAAGTAATCTTCTACAAAGTCGATAAAAGAGTGGTGGTTTAGGTTAGATAACAGTAATTCGCCTAGTGCTCTCATAATAAAGAAGCAAATAACACCTGTTATTAGGTAGGCGAATATAATGGATGGACCAGCCAAGTGAATGGCGCGGCCGGAGCCTAAGAATAAACCTGTACCAATAGCACCGCCGATAGCGAGCAACTGTACATGCCTGTTCTTAAGACCCCGTTTTAACTGATGAGTATCAGACATAATAAAGACCTCTTTTCTACAAACTATCTATAAACATAAAAAGCCATGGATAACCATAACTTTCATAATCTATAGAATCTATAAAACTATTTTCTTATAATACAGTATCTATTCTAAAAAGTCAAATGTATTTTTACAGTAGACAAAAGATGATATGATTTTCTGATAGAGTATATCCTTATATTGATAAAAGCAAAGAATATTCTTTTTTTATGAAGTTTATTGACGAATAATATAAAATAATTTATAATAAGTACACTTATAATAAAAGGAGGATATAAAATGGAATTTAGTTTTAGTTTGAAAATAAAAGCGGCAAAAGAAGCTGTGTGGACGTATTATGCGAATATCGAAAAATGGTATGACTGGGAAGAGGATCTAAAAAATATTACATTAAACGGTAAATTTGAGACCGGTTCATGTGGTACAATGGAGCTTGAAGGTATACCACCTATGGAATATCAACTTACTCTTGTAAAACCTTTTGAAGAGTTTTGGGATAAGACTGAAACTCCATTTGGTGCTATTCTTTTCGGACATCAAATAATTGATAATCATGACGGAAGTGTAAATGTAAAACACACTGTAAGCTTAGAAAGTGAAGATAAGCAACATTTAGAATTTTTAAGTCAAGTTTTTTCAGATGTTCCCCAATCTATATTTATTCTAAAAAACTGTTTAGAAAGATAAGGTGATTGCTGTTTGTTTACATCAAAATATAAAGACAATTCAGAAAAATCAACAGGATTATTGTTCATGAGGGTGTACAATAAATGGCATTTTACTATAAAACAAGCGTTAAAAGAGTTGAACTTAACACATCCTCAATTTGTTGTTTTAGCATCTCTTGCGTATCTATCACAACATGATAACGAAGTTACTCAAGTTATGATTTCAAAACTTTCAGGGATAGATGTTATGACGGTATCTCAAATATTGAGTTTATTGGAAAAACGTGGTTTTGTAGAGCGAAAAGAACACTCTAGAGATACACGTGCGAAAGCGGTTCTTTTAAATGAAAAGGGCAGTGCAATATTACAAAATGCAGTCCCATTAGTTGAACAAATTGATGAACTCTTTTTCGGAAAGCTGAAGAGTGATGAAGCTCAATTTAAACATCTTCTTGGCAGATTACATGAAGAGTAAGGTGTATTAATTTTCCGATTCTTGTGGAGGCTATTATGAGACGTCAAGATCGTATGGTTACAAATATAGATGAAATTAAGGGCATTTTAAATAGCACTCGCATCATTCACTTAGGTATGATGGATGGTGATTATCCTTACGTGGTACCTTTACATTTCGGTTATGAAATTGTAGATGATATACTCTACATCTATGTACATGGCTATCATGAGGGGAAGAAGTTTAATTTGATTAAAGTGAACCCCCATGTATTTATCGAAATTGACGGTAATGATGAGGCCCTCGTATCAGGTGGAGATATTCCTTGTAAATATAGCTCGGTTTATTCTAGTGTGATGGGCCGAGGAGAGGCTACCTACTTAGAGCGTGTTGATGAAAAGGCTCATGGTTTACAAGTGTTGATGAAGCATCAGACTGGTCGAGAATTTCCCTTTACTGATGCCATGGTAAACTCTGTGGGCGTCGTTCAAATTAAAGTTGTAGACTATACCGCAAAGAGACGAAGACAGCTTGAACAAGATATTATTATGCCTCCATTAACTAAATAATGACAAAACATCCTATTGAACTCTATTTTAATATAGCGTTTAGTAGGATGTTTTATTATGTATAACTAATAAGCATTAAAGCAGCTAATGGCTCATAACTATACTTTCACAATAGGAAAGATAAAAGTTTTATGAAGTAGCTAGGGCAACAGAATCGGCAGCATGTTTTTGATATAAATAAGAAAATATATCATTATATGTGTAAAGTATATATCAAGTTTTTATAAAGGAGAGATCATGAAGAAGCTTCTATTTAAGTCCGTTTTATCTGCTATGGCTGTAGGATTATTGTGTGCAGGATATGTTTCAGCTGATGTTGTTAATGATTCAATATCTACCGATAATGTTGGCGTTTCCGCTGCCGTTACATTTGATATGCCTAGAGTTCATCCTGATTCAGCAATCAAAGCATTACCAAGAAAGACTTTATTAGAGTGGCCTATGAAAACTCAAGAAGGGGCTCGTAATTGGAAAGGAATAGTAGAAGCTGCACAGCAACTGTCGTATGAGGTCAAGGCGCCTAGTTATATACCTTATGGTTATCAGCTTTATACAGCACGTCAAGATCGAAATGATGTATTAGAGGTTGTATATTACAAAAAAGGTGTGACTATCTATCGGGATGGGAAAAAATATATAGATAGCATTATGGCCTATAGAATGGGATATTCCTTGGATACTGTGAGAGACACACCATATGTGCCATCTGAGTACGGTGATCTTGAATGGTCTAAATCAGGTGATTCTGGTGAGGTTTATTATACAGGAAATCCTGAAACCCATATGGTTCGTAGCATTACGTGGGCGAAGGATGGCATGGCTTATTCTCTATTCTTCTTAGAACGGGTGAAAGAGGCTGATGCGGAATTCTATAAGGACCATGTGGTACCGTTGAAAAGTATTGATAGCTCTCGTTATGAACTAGTTGGTAACTATCTGACAACACCGATTAAACCTAAAACTATTGAAGAAATAAAAGAGGAACATGTAGTCCTATGAAAGCAAAGACTGGCGTGTTTTATTAAGATTACGTAGCACTATTAAAAGTCAGTGATCTGAGTTAAAAATGTAATAGATAAGTGATTACCTCGGTAATATATACTTATGAAATATCTAAATTTAGAGAGAAGAAATTATGAGATTGAAAATAACAAAATCATTATTAGCCATGGGAATACTAGCTACCGTGGTAAGCAGCTTTGGAGTACAATCAGTTAGTGCATTATCTCCTTTAGTGGATGAAAATGGACATACAGTTACCACTGATACAGTGGAAAAGAATAAAGAACTAATGAATCGCTATCGGTGGTATGATCAACTTGATAATGGTGATATCCTAGAGCGTAATATTGAGGCAACTACTAATTATTTTGGATATAATTTACAAATTCCGTCTTATATGCCTGAAGATTATGCAGTACGCGATGTAAAGTCAAGAGATCATGACGTATTAGAAATCGTGTATACGGAAACGGGACATAATGGAGAATATGGTCAGAAATTAACCTTCTCTAATACAGATATTGTGTATCGCATGGGGTGGGCTATCGATACCGTGGTAAAGCCTATATTGGAAAAGACAAAATATGATGCTGATGATGCCGTTAGCTTTACTACTCCTAATGGAGTCCCTGTACATACTTTAGGCTCTAGCAACGACTCTGTTCAAATTGCTTATTGGGAAAAAGATAATAAAGTATATATGCTCTACTTTGCCTCTACAAGAAACCAAAACTTTGTAAGCAAAATTGTAGACTCTGTAGGTCCTCTTACTAACGTAGCCGCTGATAATACTCGATTACGTGGTGAACGCAATGATAAGCAACATGTTGGAGAAAACGATGCGCAAAGTGTTAAACAAAATGGTGAACAAGATAGACCTCATTTTGAAACTATTGGTTTGCCACTGCGTACACATACGAATTCTGAATGGCCTATGCTTACGAGTAAATCCATCGGCTTACCTAGCGGTGTAATTGATGCATCTCGTAAGCTGTCCTATGACGTATCTGTACCAAGTTACTTGCCTCTTGGCTATACATACTATGCTACACATTTTTATGATAATGATGTATTAGAAACTGTATATTGGAAGGAAGGTCAAGAATATCAAGAACGCAGTGGACGTTGGGTAAATCATACGATGGTCTTTCGCATGAGCTACTCTATGGATACGGTATGGCCTAAAGAATATGTTCCAACGGAATACCATGACGTACAGTGGATTGACTCTACGCCAACCGGTGATGTACAGTATACAGGTAATGTAGATAAGGGCTTAGTACGCAGTGTTGCGTGGAGCAAAGATAACATGGCATATTTCTTGTTCTTCCAAGTGCCTGTGAAAGCATCTGAAGCAGAGTTTTATAAAGATCATGTAGTACCATTAAAAAATATTGATTCAAGTCGTACAGACTTAATCGGTGTAAAAACGATTCGTTAATACTAAACCCTAATAAGACTCTATAGCACGATTCGGTGATGCCATACGACGTTAGCGTTTAGTAAAAGAGTACATAATAAAAAGAACCTATTTCCTAGATATTAGAGTAATATCTTTGGAGATAGGTTCTTTTAGTGTATGTAATTTACATATATTTTGCTTTTAGGTATTAGTGATTTTATAGTTATCGAATATAAAGTAGCTTTCACTAATAGCATCATTATGGGTATACGTTAATTAGAAGAATACGTAGCGGATAATAACGAGAACCGCCAATACGTACATAATCCAGTTAACTTCTTTTGCACGGCCTGCAATGATTTTGAGTAGAGGGTATGCAATAAGACCTGCAGAGATACCGTTAGCGATGCTGTATGTGAACGGCATTAATACGATAACGAGGAATGCAGGGAAGCCTTCAGTCCAATCATCGAAGTCGATGTTGCGAATGGCACCTAACATGAGGGCACCTACGATGATAAGAACAGGAGATGTGGCTGCATTTGGAACCAAGGATACCAATGGAGCCAAGAATAAGCAAATTAGGAAAAGTACGCCTGTTGTGACAGCTGTTAAACCTGTACGGCCGCCAGCCCCTACACCTGCTGCACTTTCAACGAAAGCCGTAATTGTAGAAGTACCGAGTAATGCACCGGCACTAACACCGATAGCATCTACGGTCATGGCTTTACCAAGACCGGGGAATTTACCAGATTTAGGATCTGCGATTTTCGCCTCTGTAGCGGTACCAATCAAAGTGCCCATAGAGTCGAATAATTCTACAAATGTGAAGGAGAAGATAATCGTAATTAAGCCCATGTGAAGAGCACCAGGAATATCTAATTGCAAGAATGCTGCTTTGGAGAAATCAGGAACGGCTAATACGGTGAAGTTCTCAGGCATTGTGGAAAGGCCTGTCGCATAGGAGATGATTGTTGTTACTAAAACGCCGATCAAGAGCGAACCTTGAATTTTGCGAGCCATCAATAAAGCTGTAAAGATGAGGCTAAATAGTGCCAACAATGTTTCACCACTGTGCAAATTACCGAGCGTTAAAAGTGCCTCAGATGCTGGAGGAACTAGATTACCATGTGTCTGTACGACTTGACCCAAGGAGTTTGGAGACAAACTTATGGAGATAGCCATCAAGCCGGATAACTTTAAACCGATGATAGAAATGAAAAGACCAATACCAACGGTAATGGCAATTTTCATGGAGGCTGGGATACCTTCAACGATCATTTGTCGTATTGATGTCAATGTTAATACGAGGAAAACGAGACCAGAAATGAATACCGCACCTAATGCTGTTTGCCAAGATACGCCCATACCGAGAACTACGGTAAAGGAGTAAAATGCCAAGAGGCCAACCCCTGGAGCGAGAGCAATTGGGTAGTTTACGAATAAACCCATAGCAATCGTCACAAGACCTCCACCTAAGGCTGTGGCAATGAGGACCGCATCCTTATCCATGCCTGCAAGACTAAGAATGTTTGGCGCCAAGAAAAGGATGTACGCCATCGTGATAAACGTAGTGATACCTGCTAAAATTTCTGTTTTAACGGTTGTGCCACGCTCACTGAGTTGAAATAATTTATCTAACATTAGATAAAATCCTCCCTATATGAAATTAAAATCATACCTAAATAAAGATATTTCGATATATGTATAGTGTATCATATTTCCCACCATTTTTTGTATGAATTTGTGATATACTATTAATATATTATGAATGATATAGAGGTTAACTTATGAAAATATCTACAAAGGGGCGTTATGCCTTACGGATATTGGCGGATATTGCAGAACACGGGGTAGAAAAAAATGTACCGATTCGTGAGATTGCAGAACGCCAAGGATTTTCCGATAAATATTTAGAGGGGATTGTATCTCGTTTATCCTCTGCGGGCCTTGTTAAAAGTGGACGTGGTAAATATGGAGGATATCGTTTGGTGAAATCTCCGGCTGAATACAATGTATATGAAATTTTATATGCCGCAGAGGACTCCATTGCTCTCGTGTCTTGTTTAGAAGATGATGTAGAACCGTGTCCTATGTTTAATGACTGCTTGACAGCTCCATTGTGGCAGTATTTACAAGATGAGTTCCGACATGTTATGGAACATGTTTCCTTGCAAGATGTAATGGATCACAAATTTCCAACGGAATAATTGATAGCTTTTAAAGTTTTTGTATGAGCAATTTTTGCGAATTACTACATTGTATAGCTATCTTTTAAGTTAGTTTTTATGGAAAGAGTCGCGTTTCGTATGCGGCTCTTCTTTATATATGAAATTAAAATGTAAAAACATTTTATGAATAGTAACATAGATTGAAATCTAAGTAGAACTGTAATTTAAAGTGATTTATGTGTATATTAGTTTATCTAAACGATTTTATGCGGAAGGGAGGGTACCATGAGTACAAGTGTATATGATGCTCGAGGTGGCATGCGCAACGTGTGGATTATCACAACTAGTATGACGGTGCTAGCCATATGTTATACAATGATAATTCCTTTTTTGCCAATATATTTATTGGAACTCGGTGTTCCAAAGGATGATGTGGCACTTTGGTCTGGTCTCGTCTTTGGTATTACATTCCTAATCGCTGGCATTATGGCGCCGATTTGGGGCAAAATTGCAGATAATAAAGGGAAAAAGCGGATGGCTTTGCGCGCTGGTTTTGCCATTGCTGTCAGTTATGTTCTCATCGGCATGGTAACGGATCAGTATCAATTGTTAATGGGGCGTGCTTTAGTTGGGTTCGCTAATGGTTTCTATCCTGCAGCGATGACCATGGTTTCCCTCAGTGTGGATGAGAAACAGGTGGGCCGTGCCCTCGGCATATTCCAAACAGGTCTAATTTTAGGTAATGTCGTCGGTCCATTTTTGGGCGGTGCCGTTGAAAGTGTTGTAGGTATGCGCCCTGTATTTTATATATCTGGTATAGCCGTATTCATTGCTACTTTAGCGGTATTGTTTCTTGTAAAAGAACCAAAACTAGAAGTTGAAAATACAACTTCTAAGGAGCAGTCCAAACAGCCGGTAAAAGCTACATCCTTGCGAGAAGATTTTAAGTCGGTTCAAGAACAACCTGTATTAGTAAGACTTTTATGGATTTACTTCTTTATGCAATGTGTCATCATGATGCTACAGCCTATTTTGGCGCTTTATGTAGGTGATATGCAAGGCACTATGGAAGGGGCAGCCATCATTTCAGGTACAATCCTCAGTATCGGTGGTTTAGCCGGTTCCTTAACGACCAATATATGGGTGCGCCTCGGTGAGCGTCGTGGGTACTTTAGAACCATTTCCTACTGTATGCTTGGTAGTGGTGTTGTTCTCTTACTTCAAAGCTTACCAGTAGGTATTTGGTGGTTTGGTGTACTACAAGTATTAATTGGTTCTTGTATTGTGGGCATCAACCCATCTTTGAGTGCAGCCGTAACTCTTAATACAGAACCAGGCTTTAGAGGTCGCATGTTTGGTATGACGACGACGGCCCAACAATTCGGTTCTATGGTAGGGCCTGTGTTCGCAAGTATTGTATCTACCTACATTGGGATATCCTATGTATTTAGTATTACAGGTTTGTTATTACTCTATATGGGATTCCAATCACGGAAACTATCCGTACAACATGATAAATATAGTGTGTGAATTAGAGTCTAACAAGCTCCTTACTAATATATATTGGTAAGGAGCTTTTACTTTTTTAGGCTATTTTTATAATACGAGGCTTTCAGATACAGACCGTTTATTGGTAAGAGGTCTTAATCTAGGGTATAAGAAAAAGTGATGTTAATCGTTAATCTAAGAATACTGTTTTAGTGCATAATAGTAGGCTTTCATACGTTTTTAGTGAATAGCAATCCAATATGGGCCGATTGATTGCTTTTACAAAAATATTGGTATATAGTTAGTTTAAGGTAAGTCACTAGTCTCACCGTGTGGGACAGAAAGGAGTTATTATGGTCCGTATCGGTCATACTGTACTCGGAGAAAAGGGTACAAAAATATGCGTGCCTATTGTGGGCACAACAATGAAAGAGATTCTGGATGCCACCGCAGTAGCATGTAATACACCGTGTCACATAGTAGAGCTACGCATTGACTATTTCGAGCGGGCCCACTCCATTGATGCTATTATTGAACTATTAATGCTCATCAAGCCACAACTGAAAGGTCGTGGATTGCTCTTTACATGGCGCACAAAAGGTGAAGGTGGGGAAAGAACGATTTCTACACAAGATTACTTTACAATGCTAGAACGTTTGATTCCTACAGGATTGGTGGATGCTATCGATATTGAGCTGTTTTTTGATCAAGATAGAATGCTTAAAACGATAGAGTTTGCTAAGATTCATGGAATCACTATTATCATGAGCAACCATGATTTCCACTGTACACCGAGTCGTGAAGTCATTGTAAATCGACTTATTCAAATGAAAGAGTTCTTGGCCGATGTGCCAAAGATTGCCGTTATGCCTCACACAACTGGTGATGTATTAACGCTACTTGAAGCAACGGCTGAAGTGAAAGCTTTATATCCTTCGGATCCAATTATTACGATGGCAATGGGAGAACTAGGTGCTGTTACACGCACTGCAGGAGCTCTATTTGGAAATGCCATGACCTTTGCCTCTGCTGGTAAAGCATCGGCACCAGGGCAAATCGATGTACATGCTTTAAAACGAATTCTAGATACCATCGATGTAGATGGCGTATTCGATGAACAACAGCATAAACGGGTAAAAGTGCATTAAAAAAGTCGGCGAGAGCCGACTTTTTTATATGTTTTGTATTTCTTGTAGTATATTCATTTTTGAAGGGCGGATATAAAAAATATATATGTTATTATTAATGACTTTATATAGAATAAGATATTTTTTGTATGATAATTTTCTGTAATTGGTATTATTATTTAAAATAGGATAACGTTCAGGAAAGATAGCTAATGAAGAAATTTTTTGATAAATCAACTTTAATTCTTTTCTAATAAAGGAAGAATCTATAATCTGTTGTTCTAGTGAACTTTTGAGATTTACTATATCAGACTTAGCTGTAGGCGTCATAATTACTGTATACTTCATTTCAGCTCTCCATATTTATAAATCTTCAAGGAGTTCATTAAAAATTTTTTCCGCAGGTTCACCAATTTCTTTTTCTGCTTGATTTAGCCCTAATTGTATTCTTGTAGTTAAATCTTCTTCAGTCCAGAAATCATTATTAATAGCATCAATCCATTCTGGACGGAGGATAGTAGGTGGAATATCCTTATTAAATTGTATTTGTTTAGATACAAGTGTAACTGTTTGTGACATGGTTAATCCCATTTCTTTTAGAATAGCTGTTGTTAGTGTCTTAACTTTAGGATTGATACGGATGTTAAGAACTCCTGTCTTATCGATTGTATCGAAGGATATTTCTTGATTTTCTTCTCTTGGTGTACCATATGCACCTATATGATCTGAGGCTTTTAATGTAGTTTGTGGTTGTTCATAGGTGCCGTTGTTGAGTGTGCTTGGTGTAGGTGTTTCATCTATAGGTGCCGTTGGTAATGCAATGGCAAACGGAATGCGACGTTCTTTAATGATTTGACGAAATAGTGCGTCTAACATGGAGGTATAGGATAGACCTTGTGCTTTCAATATACTGGATACTTCTTGTTTTAGATCTTCGTTGATGCGGACTTGTAGGTTTACGGTTTTCATAATGTCTCCTATTTATGGTCGTCACGTTAAGACTATTGCTTATAGAAATTTGTTCATTGTATTTTGATAGTTCCATGGTGAAAGCTATTTTAAATTCTTTGTGTAATTACATTGTAATTGCTAAAGCGATTTTCTACCAATATATATAATACATAGGAGACATAAAAAAAGCAGTAGTTACCCTGAGGATAGCTACTGCTTTTCAGTTTATATCATTGATGTCATGATATGAGTTTTAGTTTTATCTAGAAATACAGATGTAAATGCTCTTACTTTTATAGATGTAGAAGCCCTTACTTATATAGAGGAAACAATCTTATGAATACCGTTATATAAACTCTTACAATAAGCTTGCTTCAAAGTCTTCTAGTATAGCTGCCACTGTTTCCGGTGCATTACGATTATGTTCTACGATGCATTGTGCAAAGCTTTTATACATTGGAGTGCGAGTTTCTTCGAGTTCACGTAAACGTTCTATGCCGCCACTAGAGAGAACACGACCTGACGTAGATAGTTTTTCTACAGGTTGCGTTAATTGGTAAATACGACCATTTTGGCGTAGATGTGCATAGTTTTTAGGTACTGTTACACAGCCGCCACCAGTGGAGATGACAAGGCCAGTTTCTGTGCCTAATTTTGCAATCATTTCTGCTTCTTTTTCACGGAATGCTGCTTCCCCTTGCTCCGTAATATATGTGGATATATCACCGATTTCTTTTGCTAACTCTTGATCGACATCAATACAAGTACGGCCCATCTCTTTGCCGATTGCCTTGCCTACAGTTGTTTTCCCAACACCAGGCATGCCGATGAGGATGATATTTTCCTTTTCACGGCGCATATCTCGCAAAATTTGCTCGATTTCCTTGGTGCCAAAGCTTTCACCTTGGAAATGATTAGCTGCCTCAACGCCTTGTGCCACGAGGAAAGGTAGACCATCACAATGAGGAATATCCATCATTTCTGCTTGTAAAAGCAAAACGGTACGGCGCGGATTGTAGATGAGATCTACAACGCCTTCTAATTTGGAAAATTGCATAATATCTATCAGGCTAGCCGGATTATGCGGATACATCCCGATAGGCGTGCAGTTAATGATAATCTGTGCTGTTTCGTAGTAATTAGGTGCATCGGTATAGAGCGGAGCTGTTTTACGGGATAGATGCGTGATGCTCTTAGCACCTAGATCTTCAAGAGCCACGTGAACGGTAGCAGAAGATGCGCCATCGCCAAGGATGATACATTCCTTACCGGATACATCGATACCAGCGTGTTTTAGGGTGAATACAAATCCATCGTAGTCTGTATTGTAACCATGCCATTTGCCGTCTTTACGGACCATCGTGTTTACACAGCCAATGCGTTCCGCGCGAGGGTCAACTACATCGCAAGCCTCAAGGGCATTCACCTTGTAAGGGAAGGTAATATTAATACCTTGTAATTCTGGATTTGCGAAGAACTCTTGCAGTTGGCTCGGTTCTCGTTCAAATAATTCATAATTAGTATTTCCCAAAGCATTGTGGATGCGTGGGGAAAAGCTATGGCCCAACGTACGGCCAAGTAAACCAAATTTCATAGGACCTCCTAGGTCAATATACACAAAATGGCTAATAGGCTGTCACCTATTAGCCATTGGAGTTTTAAAACTATATCCATTGTATTATATATGCCATTAATAAGCACTACCATAGAGGAAAATATTAATTTTCAGGATAATTACCGAGCAAGCGGAATTTATCTTGCGATGCGTGGAGCTCTGCCAACACGGAGAGTACTTTTGGATCTGCTAAGGATGCTTCCAAATCGAGGTAGAACAAGAATTCAAAGTTATGTCCTACGATAGGGCGGGACTCAAGTTTTGTAAGGTTCACACCGATGTTAGCAAATTTGGTGAGCAATGTACCAAGGCCCCCTGGAGCATGGCTTGCTGTCGTTACTACTGAGATTTTATTAGCTCCTGGGTATACGTGGAAGTCCTTACTAATACAGATAAAGCGCGTATAGTTGTTGTCGCTATTTTGGATGTTTCTTAGCAATGGAGACAAATTATATAGGTCTGCACATTGCGGTGCTGCGATAGCTGCCACCCCTGGGTCATCACTAGCCGCAACGAGCTGTGCAGCTCGAGCCGTGTTATCATAGGAGCGTAATTCTACGCCCTCTAACTTATCTAGGAAGTGACTGCATTGGCCCAACGCTTGAGGGTGGGAAATTATGGTATGAATATCTTCTAGTTTTGTTCCTTTTTTCACGAGCAAGTCGTGAGAAATCCAAAGGCGTGTGCCGCGAACGATATAGCATTTGCGCTCTTCTAAGAGGTCATATACTTCTTTAACAGAACCATTGGAGCTGTTTTCAATAGGCAATACACCGAATTGACATTCCCCTGACTCTACGGCATCGAATACGGCACGGAAACCCGTTACATAATGGATTTGGCTGAGAGGTAATAATTTATCACACGCCATTTGAGCATTGCTGCCGAATACGCCGGCGCAAGCTACACTGCCCCGTTGAGGTGGCAAAGTAGGAGATTGCTCGATGGCTTTTTTCATTTTCAAAGTAAATTCATTGTCTTGGAATAGTTGCTCAGATTGGTATGTACGACTCAAGCTAAATAATGCTTCAAAAAAGCGTCGTGCATATAGATCGAGGTCTGGACCTGCATCTTTTGTTACCTTGTCGAGGATGTCGCGCTCTCGTTTGGCATCGTAAATAGCCTTATTCATTTCTTTTTTTGCAGCCGCTACGTCCTTAGAGAGTTCCATGCGCTCTTTGAAGAGGGCAAGCATTTGGTCGTTTATATCGTTAATCTTAACGCGTACTTCATCTAAGTTCATGGTCAATATCTCCTAAGAAATCAAGAATGACAAGGGCCGTAACGGCTTCGATAACAGGTACAGCACGAAGCGCTACACATGGGTCGTGACGACCTTTAATGGTGAGCAACGTGTCCTCTTTTTTTGAAAGAGACACAGAATGTTGTTCCTTATAAATGGATGGAGTAGGCTTGATGCCCACTTGCATAATGAGGGGCAAGCCGTTGGTGATACCGCCTTGAATGCCACCGCTATTATTGGTAGTTGTTGTGATTGTATCGCCGTCCATGGTAAAAGCATCGTTTACTTCTGATCCAAGGCGAGAACACATGTCGAAGCCACCGCCAAAGGACACGCCTTTGATGGCAGGTACGCCAAAGATAACGCGAGCTAATCGGTTTTCAATGCCATCAAAGTTTGGATTGCCAAGTCCAATTGGTAGACCTGTAGCCACAACTTCAACAATACCACCCGTAGAGTCGCCATCTTTTTTTAGTTTCATGACAAAGTTTTCTACTTCAAAACGCTTGTCTGCATCGAGCATAGCAATTGGTTCTGTAGCAATTTCACGGAGTGCTTTCATATCTGGATGAACCATATCGATAGGAGTATCTTGGATTGTACCAACTTGTTTTAAATGGCCGTGAATTTCGATACCTTTTTCACGCAATAACTGTAGTGCAATGCCACCAGCTACGCAAAGAGGTGCTGTAAGACGTGCCGAGAAGTGGCCGCCACCGCGCATATCTACCTTGTCACCATAGCGCATGCGAGCCGTAAAGTCCGCGTGCGATGGACGAGGTATGTCGCGCAAGTTATTGTAATCGCTAGAGTGCTGAGAGGTGTTGCGAATCATAAATGCCAATGGAGATCCACTGAGCATGCCATCTACCATACCTGCTAAGAATTCAGGTATATCGGCTTCTTTACGTTGTGTTTGTAATTGGTTTTGACCTGGCGCACGGCGCTTTAAGAAGGCTTGTAGCTCGTCGATGTCGATGGTATGTCCACAAGGCAGGCCTTCCACGATACCACCGATGGCGTACCCATGAGACGCGCCAAAGGTAGATACTTGTATGGTTTTACCGAAATTAGATGCCATTATATTAACTCCTACTTATAGTATGTATGACTAGTATTCTTATCTATTGAAACGCATTAGCTGTGACTAGGACGCTATACTTGCTGTGCATTGCCACCTAGCATGTTCCAGTCCTCGAAAAAGTCAGGATAGGATTTTGTAATAGCTTCGCTATCTTGTAAGATGACAGGGGTTTCACTAATGAGAGCCATCAATGTGCCTGCCATAACGAGGCGATGGTCGTTAACACAATCACCTTGTCCTCCTTTTAGTATACCACTACCGATGATATATAGGTCATCACCATCTTCGCGAACCGTGCCTCCTAAATCTCTGACGAGATTAGCAACGGTTTCGAGGCGATCTGATTCTTTTAACCGTAGGCGAGCACCATTAACAAAGGAGCTTTCACCTTGGATAGAGCAAGCGAGGGCTGCCATAACTGGCAACATATCGGGCATTTGCTCGAGGTCGGCATGGATTGGCTTACTAGCGCGACCTGATACAGTGATATTCATGTCGTCCCATGTAATAGTGCACCCTGAGGATTCGATGACCTGCATGATGCGGCGGTCAGCTTGTACAGAATTCTGGTTCATACCCGTAATGGTAATAGGTTGGCCTGTCATAGCGGCAGCAACCATCCAAATCGCTGTATTGGACCAATCGCTTTCGATTTGGTAATTACTTTGACCTTTAAAAGTAGCATTAGCAGTTACCGTAAAGGATTCTTGTACTGTGCCACGTGCGGGTGTATGGTCAACGGTTACGCCGAAGTCTGCCATCGTTGTAGTCGTCAATGTTACATAGTCGCTAGATTGAAGTTGTGTAGTAGATGTAACTGTAGCGCCTCCACATTGTGGGGCTGCTAACAATAATCCAGAGAAAAACTGGCTACTCACATCGCCAACCATGCTAAATTGACCACCTTGGAGAAGACTTGTCATAGTGAATGGTGGTTTATCTTGGGAGAATGTTACGCCGTGAGCTTTCATTTCACCGAGCATGGGTTCTAAAGGGCGATCTGGTAAACGCCCCTTTGCATCCACATCTACCTCATTACAAATGGATGCTGCCACTGGTAATAAGAGGCGCAATGTGGTACCAGATTCATGGGGAACTACATTGCCCTTTGTTGGTGCAGGACCAGGTGTAACAGTGACAACTTTATTTTCATACACAACGTGTGCGCCTAAGCCTCGTAAGGAGTCCATAGTTGCATCGATGTCTTTAGAGGTGCGGCTCAGTAGTATGGTAGATGGTGAGCTGGCGAGAGCGGCACAAATCAATGCACGGTGCGCATGAGCTTTTGCAGGAATGGACGCGATAGTCCCAGTAGGGATGGCGTTCGTTACAGAATGCATATAAATCTCCTTAATCTAAATAGGTAGCAAGTTCCTCGTGCGTTACTACCTTGAGTTCACTGTGACCATAGCTAGTAGGTACTACGATTTTAATGGTTGCTCCTTCGCTTTTTTTGTCGTGCTTAGCGGCAGCTAGAATCTCTTCTTTGCAAATTGTTGTTGTGGTTGGCAAATCGTGTGCTTTGATGAGGGCTTTTAATTTCTCTAAAGCCTCTGCATCTAATTCTCCATGTTTGACAGCACCTTGTGCCATGAGGACCATGCCAATGGCAACGGCATAACCGTGATGCACCTCGAAATGACTCGCTTTTTCGATGCCGTGACCAAAGGTATGACCGAGGTTTAAGAGGGCACGAACGCCAGATTCGCGTTCGTCTTGTTCCACGATATCCGCTTTTGCTTGTACGCAGCGGGCAATAACGCCACTTACACTACCGCGATGTTTAATTAGTGGTCTATTCTCAAGTTGCGTGAGTAAGCCCGGTACGTCTAGAAAGCCATATTTGATAATTTCACCGTATCCATTAATCCATTCCATTTCAGGTAATGTATTGAGTGTAGCTGGATCACAAAGGACTAGAATTGGTTGTTTGAAAGCGCCCCATAGGTTTTTGCCGGCTTCGAGATTGACTGCAGTTTTACCACCTACAGACGAGTCTACTGCGGCTAATAGGGATGTAGGAACCTGAACATAGTCGATACCACGTAAATAGGTCGCTGCCGCAAATCCTGCCATATCGCCTACAACACCGCCGCCAAGGGCGATGAGCAAGTCTTTGCGAGTCAATGATTGGGCCGCCATGTATTCTACTAAATTGATGAGTTGATGAGCATTTTTGGAGCTTTCACCAGCAGGAAAAACATAATCACAAACAGTATAACCCGCATGTTCCATATTAGCTTTCACAGAGTCCAAATAGTGGGGCGCTACATTGCTATCGCTGACGATGATAACACGGCAATTTGGTTTTAATGGTTTAATATAATCGGTGATGCGTTGTAAAGCGCCTTCCTCGATGACAACATCATACGGTGTAGATGCATTAATATGGATGCGAGTCATAACGGTTCCTTTCTTAAAAGAATAAGCTAGTATCTATTATAACGGATACTAGCTTATTTGTGTGATATGTAAGATTATTTAGTGCATTCTACCAATGCTTGGCGTAACGCATTAATTTCTTTCATAAGGCTAGTGAATTGGTCTGGACGCAATGCTTGCGGACCGTCGCACAATGCTTTGGCTGGATCGTTGTGAACTTCGATCATAAGGCCGTCTGCACCGCCGCCTACGGATGCAAGTGAAAGCGGACGAACCATGCGGCTCATACCTGCTGCGTGGCTAGGGTCCATGATAATTGGCAAGTGAGATAATTCATGCATCATAGGAATTGCTGTTACATCTAAGGTATTGCGAGTCTTTGTTTCGAATGTGCGGATACCGCGCTCGCATAATACAATTTGTTCATTGCCTTCGGACATGATGTACTCAGCAGCCATCAACCATTCTTCGTATGTTGCAGATAAACCACGTTTTAAAAGAACTGGTTTATTTAATTTGCCCACTTCTTTTAAAAGCGTGAAGTTTTGCATGTTACGAGCACCGATTTGAAGCATATCTACATTATCAAAGTATTGTAATTGGGAGATATCCATAACCTCAGAAACGATAGGAAGACCTGTTTCTTTTTTAGCAAGCTCTAATAACTCTAAGCCTTCTGGGCCCATACCTTGGAAGGAGTATGGGGATGTACGAGGTTTGAAAGCGCCGCCACGAAGGATGGTAGCACCAGCTTCTTTACATGCTTTAGCAGTGGCTAATACTTGTTCAGGTGTTTCCACAGAGCAAGGACCGGCCATTACTGCGAAGTGACCACCACCGATGAGGACACCACCAACATTGATTACAGAATCATCTGGATGGAATTTGCGGTTTGCTTTTTTGTATGGCTCTTGAATGCGAGTTACTTTATCTACGAAATCTAGAGACTCGATTTGACGGGCATCAAGAGATGCAGTATCACCGATAAGTCCTAGAATATTGTATCGAGTACCTTCTACTGGATGGATAACGAATCCTTGAGCCTCTAATTCACCGCGTAAACGGGATACTTCTTCCGCTGCTGCGTTTTGTTTCAATGTAATAATCATGATAATTCCTCCTTTTAACTACAGTGAATAGTAGGGCTTACCATACGGATAGCAAACAAAAAGGGCTACCCGTAATCTAATACGGGTAGCCCTTTTACTATTCTAAGCAACTAATATTGAATAATCCTTAATTAGCGTACCACAAATAGTTCCTTACCCGTACGTTGGATAAAGAACCAATAAAAGTATTGTTTTGTAGCTGTGCTAATTTGGTTAGTCATCTTTGGTTGCTCCTTTCTAAAAATTATGGATATAGTATAAACCCAAATGATAAAATTATGCAATACCTAAAAAAGAATTTCATGGAAGTTTTAAAAACAATGTGCTTAATAAATTATTTGAAATGCAGATATAATAAGACTTTTTGTATAAAAATGATTTTTGCTATTCATGACTAAATTGTAGTATAATGAGTTTATAAAGAGAGCCAATCAACGTGTCGGTAGCGTTAGGCTCATCTAAAATTTGGGTAAAAATGATGCGCCTAACGTGTTAGAGGTCTAGCCACCTCATTACGTTAGGCGTTTTCATTACCTTACTTAACTAAGGCAATGATAGTAACTATGGATAACAAAAATAATTTTACACAAATAGCGATATATGAGTAGCAGTGGAGGCGATATGGTGATTCAAATCTTAGATCATATAACTGATGAAATAAAACAAATTCGTATCGATGTATTTATGAAGGAACAGGGTTTTGAAGACGAGTTCGATGAAATAGATGAAATAGCAAAATTTGTCCTTTTATATATCGATGGTAAGCCAGCAGGTACATGTCGCTATTTCCCAAGCAACGAAGAAGGGGATGCCCATATTGGCCGTATGGCGGTGCGTAAGTTGTATCGTGGACAACATCTAGGTACTAAGATTATGATGGCCGCAGAAAACGGCATTCGCCGCGATGGATTTAAGACCTGCTCCTTATCAGCGCAAGTACAGGCAAAACCATTCTACGAATCCCTTGGCTATAAGGCAGAAGGGGAAGAATACCTTGATGAAGACTGTCCACATGTGATGATGTGGAAAGTATTATAAGAAACTAGATACTAAATATAATAGTTTGTATTAGTTCAGTCAGTATATTAATATCCATATATTTCAAAATATGAGGTGAGAGTTTATGAAACTAGCAGAAGCATTACAAGAACGTGCTGATTTGAATTATAAAATTAGCGATTTAGAGCTTCGTTTGACTCAAAATAGTTTAGTGCAAGAAGGGGAAACACCGAATGAGAACCCTGAAGAGCTTTTAAAAACATTAGATCAATGTGTAACTAGACTACAAAAGTTAATTGCACATATTAATTTAACAAATTGCAAAACTATTGTAGAAGGTCGTTCTATTACTGAAGTTATTGCGGAAAAAGATAGTGCTGCATTGCGTTTAAGTGCTTATAGGACATTGGCGTCTAGCGCAGGTAGTATCAATTTTCGTGCGAGAGGGTCTGAAATCAAATTAATCCCGACCGTCAATGTCAAAGATATTCAAAAAGAAGCTGATTACATCGCAAAACAAGTTCGTTTATTAGACAATCTATTACAGTCTGCTAACTGGACCACCGAATTGATTGAAAGCTAATATCTATATAGTTGGTAGTTTGATACAGGGTGGACACAAAACTTTTGCTTTTACCAAGCGTTTTATGAATACATTCATGGGGCGAATGCTAATCTACAGTGTAGGCCTATTTGCGCACAAATGTATTGATACAATTTATAATGTATTACCATGTGTCGACTGTAAAAACGAGGGTGGCGTTGGGGACTATTTCTAAATATAAACGATAAAAAGATACCCAATTCAAAGATCTGGATTGGGTATCTTTTTTGTTATATTCTAAGTTATCAAGATCAAATGCCATTGCCTTTGATTATAGGTACATTAGTATAACAATACATTTAATTTATAAATAAGTATATAAATTTTACGATTTACTTAGAGAATTATGCTATAATATTTATATATATTTACATATATATAAATATTAACTATTATTTGATTATATAGAATTTCTTAAGTAAGGAGAATTCATTATGACAGCAGAACAAAAAGCAGCTACGGCAGCAACAAGTTCTACCGCAGCTAAACCAACACCTGAACAAGGTACTGAATGGATAATTTGCCGTGTATGCGGATATATTGAGGAAGCTAAGTACAGGGATCAACCTTGTCCAGCATGTGGTTTCCCTCCAACAGTTTGGATGGATTACAAGCCACGTCGCATTGATCCAAAACGTGAAAAATTGCTAGATCTTCACTTACATCCAATTGCGGTACATTTCCCAATCGTAGCAACAGTAGCTTCTTTCTTAGTACCTGTTATTGCATTGTTGATTCCATCTATTGCAAATATATTATTCTCTGCAATTACATTAGTAGCAATGATTTTACCACTCCTCGTTATTATTGGTGGTATTTCTGGTTATATTAGTAGTAAATTACGTTACAAAACAGGAACATCTAAAATTCCTAAAGCAAAGATTTACTTAACAGTGATTTACTTTATTCTTTCCTGTGCACAAGCCTATATCGCTATTGCTAACGGTGTAAATGCTGATAACGCATGGATTATGATTGTTTTAGGTATCGTAGCTTCTGTCTTTGCTGCCAAACTTGGTAAAATGGGGTCCTATCTATTTGCAGGTCGATTCGGCCCATATACAGCTGGCTAACCATTATTAACTGAATAACCTTTATAATGAAAAAAGTGATTCTCTCACCGTGAGAATCACTTTTTCTTTTATCTTTTTTGTTATTATTCTAAATCATCAAAATCAAATGCTGCTGCTTTTGTATAGTTTGTAACTTTTGCTTCGAAGAAGTCAGTTTTTGTGCTATTCAAGTTGGAGAAGCTTTCAATCCATTCCATAGGATTTTCTTTGATTTCAGGGTATAGATGAGGCAAGCCGATTGCTTCTAAGCGGATATTGGCAAGGTATTTGATGTAGCGTTCAATAAGAACGTTGTTAAGGCCGAGGATTTTATCATCAGTGATGTATTGACCCCAAGCGATTTCGTTTTCTGCACCTTGGCGAATCATGTCAGTGATTTTCGCTTCCAGTTCAGGAGTGAACAAGTCAGGGCGTTCACGACGTAACTCGCGGATGATGTTTTGGAATAATACAAGATGAGTTACTTCGTCGCGGTTGATGTATTTGAAAATAGTGGATGTAGCTGTCATTTTACCTTGGCGTGCCAATGTGTAGAAGAAGCTAAAACCAGAGTAGAAGTAGATACCTTCTAAGATATAGTTGGCAATGATTGTATGAATAAGGTTTGCTTCGCTAGGATCGTCGCTGAAACGTTGGTATGCATCGGCGATAAAGCGGTTACGAGCAAGCAATGTCTTATCTGTACGCCATTCGTCATAGATTTTGTCACGTGTAATAGGATTTGTTACAGTGTCCAAAATGTAGGAATAACTTTGAGCGTGAATTTCTTCTTGGAATGCTTGGATATTCAATAAAGATGCCACTTCAGATGCTGTAATATAACGGCTTAAGTTAGGCAAGTTTTCAGATTGAATAGAATCAAGAAAGTTCAAGAATGCAATAATTTTGTCAAATGCACGGCGTTCGTAATCTGTTAAGTATGGGAATTGCTTAACGTCTTCGTTCAAGGAAATCTCTTCAGGAATCCAGAAGTTGTTGAGCATTGTACGGTACATTTGGTTCGCCCAGTCGTACTTGATACGGTTCCATTCGCGAAGGTTTGTGGTGTTGCCGCCAATCATAGATTGCGTGCCACGTTCACCATGTTCGTTGAAAATCAGTTTTTTATCCATAGTAGGACTCCTTTATACAACGATGCGACCTATACTGCTATAGGTCGTCATCAGATTTATAAACACATCTCGTATTAGGAGGAGCAGCTAGTGCATTCATCCATTTCAAGGGATTGGTTACGGATGTAGTAGATTGTTTTGATACCTTGTTTATAGGCCTCAACATAAAGATCTAGGATTTCTTTCGCTTTCATTTGAGGTGTGATATACAAGTTGAAAGATTGTGCTTGGTCAATATGACGTTGACGTACGCCACAAGCTTTGATGGACCATTGTTGGTCGATTGTATGCGCCTCTTTGTAGAGCCAGAATGTTTTGTTGTTCAAATCTGGAGCTGTTTTTGGGGTGAAAGAACCTTTCTTTTCTTCGATAAAGAATTTTTTGAAGATTGGGTCGATACCAGCAGTAGTATTTGCAATGTTGGAAGTAGAACCAGTAGGCGCTACAGCCATCAAGTAACCATTGCGAATACCGTATTTAGCAACGTCTGCCGCCAATTGTTTCCAACGATCAGATGTGTAGCCACGACGTGTGAAGTATGCACCAGTTTCCCATTCGGAACCTTTGAATGCAGGGTACGCACCTTTTTCTTTAGCCAATTCCATGGAGGCTTTGATGGAATAGTAAGCGATATTTTCGAACAATTTGTCCGCTACTTCAATGTGCTCATCAGATTCCCATTGGATATCGTGGTTTACGAGGTAGTGATGGTAACCGGACGTACCAAGACCAATAGCGCGGTATTTATCAGATGTCATGCGAGACTCTGGTACCGGCGCTTGGTTAATGGAAATAACATTGTCTAGCATGCGAATTTGAAGGGCAATGTTTTCTTCTAATTCTTCGTCAGTAATACGGCCAAGGCTGATGGAATTCAAGTTACATGTAACCATGTCGCCTGTATTTGTTTTTGTAGTGATAGTGCCGTCTTCGTTGATAATTTCTTCAGCAAGGTTTGTGAAGCCAACGTTTTGTGCGATTTCGTGGCACAAGTTAGATGCGTAAATCATACCTGCATGTTTGTTAGGGTTTGCAGCGTTTACAGTGTCGCGGAAGAAGATGAATGGTGTACCAGTTTCAACAGCAGAGCGCATGATTTTTTTCATCATGTCTAGTGCTGGAACTTCGATGCCGTGTAAGTTCGGATCTTGTTCACATTCAAGGTAACGTTTTGTGAACTCTTTGTTATCGTCTGTGTCGTAGAAGTCCTCTAGAGCATAGCCTTTTACAGCCAAGATTTCATGAGGGTCGAAGAGGGTGAAGTTTTCACGAGCTAACATACGCTCCATGAAGATGTTTGGAACAGAGATAGCAGGGAAGATATCGTGTGCTTTACGACGGTCGTCACCATTGTTTGTACGAAGCTCTACGAATTCGTAGAAGTCTTTGTGCCAAATATCAAGTGTTACTGTAGCGCCGCCTTTACGTTTACCCAATTGGTCTACTGCAACAGCTGTATCGTTGTATAAACGGATCCAAGGAATAACGCCACCAGAGGAGTTTTTGAAACCGCGGATGTCGGAGTTCAATGCACGAACTTTACCAAGGTAGATACCAAGAGCACCACCGTGTTTAGATACGCGGGAGAACTTGCTGTTTACGTCGTAAATGGACCATAAGTTATCATCTACACCAGAGATGAAGCAAGAGGACAACTGATGGAATGGTGTACCAGCATTTGCCAATGTAGGTGTAGCTGTTGTCATTTTTAACTGGCTCATCAAATCGTAGAATTTCTTAGCGTATTCTACTTTGTTTTTGCCCTCTACCAATGCCAAGTGCATTGCTATAGCCATGAAGCGTTCTTGTGGCAATTCAAAGATTTCTTTGTTGAAGCCTTTTACCAAGTAACGGTCAGCCAATAATTTAAGACCTTCATAGTTGAAGAGGTAGTCGCGCTTAGGTTTGATGTAATCGCCTAACTCTTGCAATTCATCAGGTGTATATTCTGTAACGAAGAAGTTAGCGTATTTTTTCTCTTCTACAAGCATATGTACAAGATTTGGGAAGTTACCATAACCGAATGCTTTATAACGACGAGTGATAGCTGCTTCTTTATAGAGGTCGAACAAGAAGAGGCGAGCTGCTACAAACTGCCAATCTTGGTTCATTTTATTAACTTGGTTGCCGAAACCGTCGTCTTTTTTAGAGATAACCTTTTCAATAGCTGTTTGTACTAAAGTTTTTTGAATCTCTTTAGTAGTCATGCCATCAACGAATTGTAACTTTGCATCCAACTCCAATTCTAGTGGATCACAAGAATCTAACCCCAAACATGCGAAGGCAATCATACGTTTCGTTTTTTCAACGGATAAAGGCTCGAAATGGCCATCCCGTTTCTTGATCATAATCTCCATTACTGTTCCCCTTGAGTCTTAAAAGTAATAAAACTGTTAATCTAAGCATATATAAGATTAGACTGAAAAGTATAAAATATCTTTAAGTTAAGTCTAATCAGAAAAATAAGAAAACTACTATATGTTGTAGTTTTCCTATTGAGCTTATACATTATGTTACGATTATAGCGAAAAAATTCTATACATTCAATATTGACATTTAGAAATTTATAAATATAGAATACTTAAATTTATCGATATAGTTATAAATGCTAGAAAGTACTATATAAAGAGCATATATGTATGATGATTTTGAATGATGTATCTCTTTTGTGAATAGTAAAATAGTACGTGACAGTATATAAAATTCCGTTCTATATCGTTCTATATACTATTGTGATTTATTTTATTAAAAGCATGTCATATATGTCCTATAATAGATATATAGTAAATAGGAGGTAAGACATGAAGTCTATTGTTATATATTCATCCCTTACGGGAAATACGAAACAAGTGGCAGAGGCTATTATTAGCGTATTGCCAGCAGGTACACCATGTGTGTCCATGAAAGAATTGCCTTCCGATATAGCATCCTATGATCTTGTGTTTGCAGGATTTTGGGTGGATAAAGGGACAGCTAATAAAGAAGCTCGTGATGTACTCGGTACATTAGATAATCCTCATATTGCCTTGTTTGCAACAGCAGGCGTACCACCGCAAATGGCACATGCAAAGGAAAGTTTAATCAATGCAGCCAATTGTTTACCAGATGGCGTAGAGCCTGTAGGAACCTTTATCTGCCAAGGCAAGGTAGATCCTAAGGTCATCGAAATGATGTACAAGATGTTCCCGAAAGGGCATAGCCACGGTCAATCTGCTGATCGCGATGCACGTCACAAACAAGCTGCAGTACACCCAAATGAAGATGATTTTAAAGCAGCCCAAGACTTTGCCCAACATATTCTAGCCAAGTTAGATTGATGAATAAAAGCAGTACCTCTTCCGGGGTACTGCTTTTGTCATATTATATATGATGTTGTAATTATTACTATATTGTATTATATGCTTAATTATAAAGTACATTAAATTTAAGTTTACGTGTATCGAATTGGTTTATGAAGTACGACGTAATTAATAACTTATATCCATTGCCTTCTATAATGACCGGATCGATAGCTGTTTTATCGACTGTAAGGAACTTATCATAAATATGATGAACCTCTGTTACTCCATTTGGTAGAGATACCTCTAAATCAAGGCCGTTGTTGAGGAACTTGAAGGAGATGGAGTCGAAGTTGGCAGACTCTACTTGGTATTCTTTAAGATCTTGTTCGTATACAATTAACTCGATGTTTTCAATGTATTTATCGTATCCTGCAATAGAGATAACCTTTGGTGCAGACAAAGCATCAAAATTGATATACTCGACGCGTCTGCCGTTTGTTGGGTTTGTATCTGGCAGTTTTAAATCATCTACAGGGACATATGGTGTGCCATAGTCCGTGAAGTTAGGGTCAAAGGTAGCAGCTATTGGTAGGCTTGCATGCCATTCGCCATCAACTTTAGTATAGGTCACAAATTCACGATACGTTGCATATCCTATGAATGGCGTCAAGAGAACAGTACCTAAGGCAAGAGCCATAACTGTTGTGTGTACAGATGGTTTTAAACCCTTCACAAGAGAGTATACATTGTGTACTAAGAAGATTAAATTGAATGCACTCACGTAAATCGTATTGAGCCAGAGAACTGGTTCATTAATCACACGTTTACCGATAAGAGCTAAGCACAGTGTAGTTAACGTAATGAATAAGAAACATAGGATTTGCTGTGTTCTGCTACTTTCACTAGATCTAAAGCTAGCCAAGTAGAATAGGTAGAAAATGGCTACATACGGATAATAGGTATAGAAGAAACGCGTATCCTCTCGAAGCCCTAACAGGATCAAGACTAAATAGATATTAGCTAGAATGCCTGTAATAATGGACGCCTTAGGCAAGATGATGCCGAATATAACAGTAAAAAATGAGTTTGGTGCTGGAGGACCTGCGGGATCCTCTTTGTAAGAACATACCATAGATAGACAAATGAACATATTAATGGATGCGAGTACCTTAAAAATGGTTTCTTCAAAGTTGAATGGTTGGTCCACGATGATGAAGAAGAACCATAAACTCATGATGATAACAATGTTATATATCGTAGACGTAACAAGGGTGATGCCAATCCGTTTGATGCGGTTAATGATTTCACCGATGTAGTGTTCACCAGGCGATGTGAAATACAAGGCAATCATGGAGTACAGCCATAGGTACGATATATTTTCCGTAGCCAGTTCAATACCCCGCACATAGCCGTAGCTTTCGTGAATCATATAAAGGCCAACACTGATTCCGATACTTACTAAGGTATATAAAACGGAAAACTTTCGAGCCCTTGTTATATAGCTTTGTAATATAACGATAAAGAAATACAGTGAGTATAGCTTAATGTCGATTTCGGCAAACCAATCTTGTTCAATATACAACGGTGTACATGAAAATATGGCAATTAATGCCAGTAATATAGGCGACTGCGTTGCTAGGTCCCGCAGCGAAGACCATAAATGTTTAATGGCAAATTTCATAGATGTTCTCTCCCTCTATAAATATAAATATAAATACCCCTCTTATTATTAGTATACCTGTTTTCTAGTGAAAGCCCTATGAGGTTTTACATGCTTTTAAATATCCTTTACAATAACACTAAGAAGTAGTTTTCAAAGAAAAGAGGTTATCACATGGAATTCTCTTATTTTTTACCTGTAAATATCCAATTTGGTTGGAATAAAGTAGATAATGTTGCTGAGTTTGTTGCACCGTACGGCAAGAAAGCACTTATTGTAACTGGTCGTACTAGTGCTAAAAAATCTGGTTTATATGACCGGGTGGTAGCAAAGCTTGATGCAGCTCATATCGGTCATGTATTGTTTGATCAAGTAGATGCCAATCCATTGACCACGACAGCCTTAGACGGCGCTGCGTTAGCTAAATCTGAAAGCTGTGATATGGTTATTGCTATCGGCGGTGGTTCCATCATGGACTGTGCCAAAGGGATTGCCTTTATGGCGGTGAATGAAGGCGATATTAACGACTATATTTTCAACCGTAAAGTTAGTGATAATGCGCTGCCTCTTATTGTTATTCCAACGACTTGTGGTACCGGCTCTGAAGGCAACGGTTTTGGTGTTCTTACTAATCCTGAAACAGGTGATAAGAAATCTTTACGCTGCAATGCTATTGTGCCAAAGGTTTCTATTGTAGATCCTGCCGTAATGGGCACAATGCCACCTCATGTATTGGCATCTGTAGGCTTTGATGCACTATGCCACAACATCGAGGCCTATACATCTAAAACGGCGCAACCTTTCACCGATGCGTTAGCTCATTATGCTGTAACCTTATTAGCACAATACCTTGTACCACTATATAAACATGTGAAAGCAAGGGCGGAAGGCAAACCAGCTGTTCTCAACGAAACTCAACTCACAAAAGCTTGGGAGTCTGTTACATTAGCTAGCACAATTGGGGGCATGGTTATTAATACAGCTGGTGTAACATTAGCACATGGTATGGAACATCCGGCAAGTGGCCTTAAAGATATTACCCATGGTGTAGGCCTTGCCGTTATTGAACCTGTTGCGGTGGAATATACATGGAGTGCAAACCCTGATAAATTTGGTGTCTTAGCTCGGATATTTAACCACGGAGATGGTTCCGAACTAGGCGAAGCATTACGCCTAGTCGTACATGACCTAGACCTTACTACAAACTTTACAGAATTAGGATTTACGAAAAAAGACATTCCATGGCTCGTAGATAATGTATACGTTGTAGCTACAGGCAATATAGCTAATACAGTAGCTAAAATAAGCCGTGAAGATATAGAAGCATTGTATAAAAAGATGTTTTAAGTGCTGAAGATGTTTTATGTGTTGTCCATAATAGGAGAGAGTTTTGTTCCAAGGATTTTATGGTCTATTAACAGTTCTACTATGCGTGTTGTTTGCAATTGTGGTAGTGCTATTTAATATAGCGCCTATTACATATATTGTTTTTGGCATAGCCATAGTATCGAGTATATTTCTACAATATAGGCGCTTTAAGAAACAGTCCATATCTGAAAAAAGGCACACTCAGTTGGCTTGGTGTTTGTATATTGCCTTTACCCTCAGCTTTTCTTGGTTAGTAAGCGATTGGTTTAGGTACGACTTAAAAACAAGCATTGAGCAATTTGATTCCTTCGAGTATAGTACCATGGATTGGACTCAAGGGTGGCCTAATAGTGGAGAACTACCAGATGGGTTAAAACGACCAGAAAAACTTCCCGACGGTATTTATAGAGCGTCTGCTTTTCGTAGTAGTTTAGCTTGGGCTAATGCATATCCAGAGAGATATACTGTACTTGAGGGGGACCCTAAAGTAATTGCTCAATATGAGGCAATAGCAAAGCAAAATGCAGCCTATACAGCGCAAATTGATGCGGATGGTGTATTACGTGATTTAGATACTAGGGAGAAAAAGCGTTTTATATCTCACCCTAATAGCTATAGTATTGTAGAGAGTATAGAAGAAGAATCCCTCAATTTGCCAGAACGGACTTTTATTGAGTGGCTACGCTTTGCACCTCGAAAAGTAACAAAAACAGTAGTCAAGGATACATATAATTCTACTCGAAATCATAGATTATATGTGTTTGTAGATGATGGGAATACTAAAAGGCCTCATTTTGTGGAACTTTTGATCAGTAATGATGGGACACGAGCTGTGTTTTATCAATCTAAGTAATTTGATTAGGTATTGTTGTGGAGATCGTAAATGCAACAGTGTTTAATTTACTTTAAGAAATTGTTTTTTTCTGATCCTTATAGAAAGAGTATATGGTTTTTTATAATTCTTTGGGTATTAACATTTTTCTTCTCAGATTATATCTCGTATTCTGGGATGTACTATCTGATTTTATTAATCGCCACGATTGTATTATTGCTTGAAAAATGTAGAGTTATTGATAGTGAGAAAACTGTACGTAAAAGATTTTTATCATATTTTTATGTTATCTTTTTTCTGTGTATGCTTCCTACATTAGCTGTTACCTTAGTGTTTTCTGCTGTAGGATTATCCCATTATGATACTCAACGGTGGTACTCTACATGGCCATCATCTAAAGCAGGTTATATTCCATCTCAATTGCAAGCGCCTAAGTCTTTACCAGAGAGTTTGAAAGTGGTTTCTTCTGCTGAGATAATAGGATTGGGTGGAAATTATAGTTGCTTAGTATTAGATGGTGATAAAGTAACGATTTCAAGGTATGAGGAAACTGTTAAATCTAATGCTTGGTATTCGTTTGTAAATGGCAGGGACAAGGATACTACAGTTGAAGCACTTAATTCGTTTACATATCCAAAAGATAAAAATGTATTGGTTAGTGACATAGATAATTATTATGAGATTATCACTATTCGACGACAAAACTGGAAATTATTTCCCTGGTTAATTGATGGCAGGCAGAGTGTCGGTGATGATCCTAATGAAGATTATTATTATAGTACTCGAGTATCAGCTGAGAAATATATAGTATATGTTGTTTACTATAACTTTGATCATGACCAGCCAAGAGTGATTTACTTTATGTTTAATCCGGAACGAACGCGAATGATTACTGTAGATATAGATATGTATCATTAGAGTTGGGCAGAGTTTGTATATAAAATTTGGAACAAAGGGGCTGTTTTGTTACAGCCCCTTTGATGATTCTACAAGTATTAAAAGGTACAATACTAGTAGAGATTGAAGTTGATTGTAGTGGTTGTTATAAAGCTAAGGAGTTGTATTGTGAAAAGAATATATTCATACATTGCTGCACTGTTAATGCTAAGTCTTATGGCTTCACAAGTACATGCAAAAGAGCCGGTTACTCAAAGTGATATTTCTGGTAGTGCTAAAGAGAAGTGCGTTAGTAGTGAACAAACTAATGATAAGATTGAAGCTGATTTACAAAGACATTTAGAACGAATGAGGACCGAGGACATAGCAAAGGGGTATTTACGTGAAGAAGAAACGTATGCTCAAGAATTAAGTTTAATTCGGGGGAGATTGTATCATTCAACGGATAAGTTGATTCATGATGAGAAAAAGACTACTCTTTTATCGTATCCAGTGGGAAGCAAGGTTCCTTGTAAGAAGAATTTAAATGATATAGATTCATATACAGACATTATTACTCGTAAAGGCATGACATTCCGCATTCCCAAAGGTGCAGAGTTGAAGATGTTCTATATGTTAGATAACAATATTTTTATAGAGTATGAGATAGGAGATATTTGGTATTCTATTCAGATTATTCCTTTAGATGTAGATCATCCTGATAGTACAGATATAGAAAATAAAGTGCTTGTAGATAAAGAGTATAATTTTTATCATTCTTTACAAACATATTGGCGCATTTGGGGACCGTACTATGAACCAAATGATACTACTTATTCAGCGGTATGGAATAATGGCTTACCTGGAATATTAGTAGATTCATATCATCCAGATAAAAAATCTAGGTTACAATTTGTTACATACGATGGACGTTATGCTGTGTTTAATCAGCTTGAATATAAACCAAGCACTAGTCCTTTTACTCATGAGCAGTTAAGAAATACGATTGAATATTTTGATTCTAATAATAATCCAGAGTTTAAGGCTAAAAAGCATAGATTATTCCCTGATGAGAGGATAATTCGTATATATGAGTACTAGTACAAAACCTATATTACTAATTATATAATTTGTGTTATACTTTTATATAGAAAAATATCGAATTAATAGAAGGCTAGTTGGCATATTCTTTGCAGACTAGAGATTAGAATGAAAGATAAGTCAGTATTACCAATTGAGGAACAATTAAATAGATTTCTTCAACCAAAATGCCTAATCCCTGGCGGTCTAGGCTTGTGGGAGGAGTATTTCCGAAAGATTTGTACTGCTTGGGGCGAGATTAGTGGTGAAATTCGACCTCAGCATATCATATTTTCTGCTGATAATGGTTGTAATATGGAAGGCTATGTAGGTTATAACTATGAGGTAACGCAAAAGCAGTCGCGTAATATGCTCTTGGGTCGTTCGTCGGCTACACAGTTTTGTAACTTTAACAACATTCCTTATGAAGTTGTGGATGTAGGAATTGCCTCAGATGATGGTATCGGAGTGGATCGCAAGGTCGCAAAGGGGACAAAGAATATATTAAACCACCCTGCTATGACTGAGGATGAATTTAATAGTGCCTTTCAAGCTGGCTATGAACGAGTTGAACATTATGTAAAGCAAGGGATAAATCTTTTTTCCTTTGGTGAAATGGGACTTGGTAATACGACGACTTCTGCCTGTGTGTTGTCTGCCTTAACTGGAGCTGATACCACTGAAACGGTAGGGCCCGGTTCTTGGCCGAATAAACCAGATTTGATGAAACGAAAAATTGATTTTGTGCGTGCTGTATTAGATAAGCATAAGGCTAGTATCGTTTCTGATAGTGAAGTTGAAAGAGTTCGTAAAATCGTAGCCCATGTAGGGGGCTTTGATATTGCTGCTATTCTTGGGGCTATGCTCGCTTGTGTTGGGTTTAAAAAGCCTTTTGTCATTGATGGTTTTATTACATCGGTAGCGGCAGCTTGTGCGGTACATATGAATGATCGTGTTAAGGATTATGCATTGCCATCTCATAACTCTCGAGAAAAAGGCACAGAGCTAGCTTTATCAGAGGTAGATATTACACAAGACATGGTTCCTATTCAAGCCCACATGTCGATGGGGGAAGGGACAGGAGCTATCTTAATGGTTCAAATGTTGAAAACGACACAGCATATGTTTGTAAACGTAGGGACCTTTGCAGATTTGATGAAATTATAAGGAGAAAGAATGAAAATAAATAAATACTTTGATATACATTTTGAGCGAGCTGATGATGCAACTATCGCTAAAAGGTTGATAGGTGGGGCTAAGATTAAGGGACCTGCGTTGGTTATCCTGATCCTCTCCATGTTTATTGCCTCTATTGGGTTAAATATGAATAGTACTGCAGTTGTTATTGGCGCTATGCTTATATCGCCGTTGATGGGACCTATTTTAGCAACTGGTTTTGGCTTCGCTACGCTTAATTTTACAGTTGTAAAAAGCGGTATTTTAAGATTGTCCTTACAGATTACGATTGCTGTTTTGGCATCTGCTTTATATTTTTATATTTCTCCCGTTCAGACGGCTACCTCTGAACTATTAGCGCGTACAGAACCGACTATTTTTGATGTATTCATTGCTATATTTGGTGGGTTAGCTGGGATTATTGGGCAAACGCGTAAGACCTTAGATAATGTTATACCAGGGGTTGCGATTGCGACTGCACTTATGCCACCACTATGTACGGCAGGATATGGACTTGCTAATGGAAATTGGCAATATTTTTTGGGGGCTAGCTATTTATTCCTTATAAATACATTCTTCATCTTCTTTGCATCTTTCATTGTTTTAAAGGGTGTATATCGTTTGCCATTCCATAAACAAGACGAAGAGCTTATTCGTCGTAACCAGCTAATATTTCTCGTGATTGGTCTTATTATGGCTATACCAAGTATTTATGCAGGCTATGATATGACCATCAAGTATTCTGAGTCAAATCATATGGAGCAGTTTATTAAGAATGATATTAATCAAGATGGACGTCGACAAGTGATTGATTATTCATTGGATCAAACGAATAAGCTAGTAGACATAGTAGTTATAGGAGCTCCTGTAACTTCAGAGGAGCAAGCCCAGTTGGATGACAAGTTACAGAAGGATGAGTACTTGCAGCCTTATACATTACGATTTGTTAATAGCGTAGATGAGAAAAAATCTACTATGGATAAGACAAACTTGAATAAATCTTCAGAGAATCTTGAAACATATAAAAACTTGAGTAATCTGTACCAGCCGACTTATCAATTAGTAAGTGATACTATAAATACTATGAAAACGACAGAAGCTGAAGCAAAGGCGTTATTCCCGTTTGTAAGCAAAGTGGAAGGCATGCCTTTAATAGATAATCTAGAACAGCCTAAAGCGAGTCGCTATATGGTGATTATCCATACTACATCCACTATATCTGATGCAGATTTGGAACGAATAAAAGCTTGGTTAGAGGCTAAATTATCAGCACCTGTAATTATTTCTATCGAGCAAACAACGTCAACTCTATAAGTTGATTTTTTGATTTTGATTATATTGTTTATTATATAGGGTGACATTTATAACGGTACTAAGTATGATTTTAGCTATTAGGTATATTACCTAGTAGTACGGGGAATCATCTTAGTACCGTTTTTATGTACTTGGCATAGCTAAATGTAATTACTCTTATCTTGCTATAGATTAAGGTTATATTAATTGATATGTAAAAACTATTATACGAGTGGGAATTAAATTGCTATACTTACAACATCGAAATTATTAAATAATTAAATGTAGATACAAGTTAAGAAAAATAGATTTATTACAATATCTACGAATGTTGTATACGTATGAGTCCTCGTCCGAGATGTAGGTTTTCATCGTAGATAGGAGGATTACATGAAAAAATGGTTAGCATTAGCAGCGACGGCCGTACTAGGTGCGTCCTTATTGATTAGTGGTTGTGGCTCTTCCACAAATAACGCGAGCTCTAGTGGCTCTAAAGAGGTATTAAAGGTAGCCGCAAATCCTGTACCTCATGCTGAAATTTTAGAACAAGTTAAACCTATTTTGGCTAAGGAAGGTGTAGACTTACAAATCGTTGAATTTACAGACTACATCCAACCAAATATGGCTCTATCTAGCCATGAAGTAGATGCAAACTTCTTTGCAAACGTACCTTACCAAAATAACTACAATAAAGATCATGGTACAAACTTTGTAAGCTTTGCACCAGTTCACATCGAACCATTGGCTATCTACTCTCAAAAAATTAAAGACTTGAAAGACTTGCCAAATGGTGCAAAAGTAGCTATCCCGTCTGACCCAACAAACAGTGCTCGTGCACTTCTCTTGTTGCAAAGTGCTGGTCTAGTAACATTGAAAGATCCAACAGGTTTGACTAACACACCATTCGATGTGACTAGCAATCCTAAAAACATCCAAATTACTGAGTTAGAAGCAGCTCAAATTCCTCGTTCCATTCAAGACTTAGACGCAGCTGTAATCAATGCTAACTATGCGTTGCCAGCTGGTCTTAATCCTACAAAAGATGGCTTATTCGTAGAAAAAGCTGACTCTCCATATGCAAATCTTCTTTCTGTTAACCCTGGTGATGAAAATAAACCAGCTATCCAAAAATTAGCTAAAGCATTACAATCTCCAGAAGTTAAGAAGTTCATCGAAGAACACTACAAGGGAGCTATCATCCCAGCGTTCTAATTGATCGTTAATAATATATGTATCTGATACAATACCTTCTCATGACAAACTCTATAGATACGAAAAAGGCGTAATACCATTGGTGTTACGTCTTTTTTTGTTGTACGCCGAATAGGCATGACTAAACCCCCAGTTAAACTTGGGGTCAGTAAAATTTCTTAGAGAAAAGGAAAGAACCTCCTAGTGATAAAATGAAGTTGGTCTGGCAACCACAACATTTTAACATAGGAGGTTCAATGTCAATGAATGACGTAAAAAGTTTATCACATAGTAAATGGAGATGTAAATATCATATTGTTTTTGTTCCAAAGTATAGAAGGCAAATAATTTATGGTCGGATAAAAGTTGATGTAGGTAAAATCCTAAGAGATTTATGTAAGAGAAAAATGTAGAGATTATCGAGGCAGAATGCTGTCTAGATCATATACATATGCTAGTAACAATTCCACCACATTTAAGCGTATCAAGTTTTATGGGATATTTAAAAAGTAAAAGTAGCCTCATGATATTCGATAAACACGCAAATTTAAAATATAAGTATGGAAATAGACATTTTTGGTGTAGAGGATATTATGTGGATACGGTGGGACGATATGAAGGATCGATAAAAGAGTATATTCGCAATCAGTTACAAGAAGATATAGCACAAGATACATTAAACTTTAAAGAATATACCGACCCGTTTACGGGTGAGCCGGTAAAGTAGGCAAATTAAAAGCCCCCGAGTAGGGGGCAGCCAGTGGTAATAGAGTGGTTGTCAAATCATTCAATGCCCTCTTTAGAGGGCCACCACTAGAGAAAGACCCTTATAGGGTCAGAGCAAACCACCCGTTCTACGGGTGGTGGTTATGATTAATATGAAAAACCTTTGTTTTTAATTATTCTTTCTATAATTGATGCTGATTTTAATAGTTCCTTTTTTATTTTTAGTACTTTTTCAGATGATGTTGTGAATGTTAAAAAGCTAACGCTAAGGGCTGCGACTATTTTTCCATCTTCTCGGATTGGTAGTGCTATACAGCATGCATGATTAGTAATTTCTTCGTTTTCATAAGTAAAGCTATTATTATTATGAATATCATTATATAGATCTATAGGAGATCTTATAGTTTGTGCTGTAAATGCTTTAAATGGATTAGGAAATAGTTCTTCTAGCTCATTTATACTTTTATCTAATAATAAAGCTTTACCGAGTGCTGTAGCATAAGCTGGTAATCTTTTACCGACAGAAGAGATTAATTGGATTGGATTGGTAGTAGAGATTTTTAGTAAATACATAATTTCATTACCAGTTAGAATGCCTAAATGACAAGTTTCATTACATTCTGTAGATAATCGTTTCATCTGTTCTTGTATTAGATCTAAACTAGTATTAGTTGATTCATACATACTACTAATAAATAAAATCTCTTTTCCCATAGTATAAAGTAATGTTTCTTCAGAAAATAAGAGATAATTTTTTTCACATAATGTTTTTAATATTGGCATTAATGTGCTTTTTGGACAATTTATTTTGCTTGATATTTGAGATAAACTAAGGCCAGACTGATTTTCAGCAACAGTTTCAATTACTTCTATAACTCGTAGCGTTGGATTATGTAATTTCATATTCATATTATTGAGTATTCCTTTTGATAAATGATCTGCTTTCTAATATTTATAATATCTTTTTTTTCTTAAAATTTGAATAGATAACATTATCTGAGTACAGAATAAAATTAAATAGTAGGGGGTCTATTAGACTAGATAGCATTTCAAATATAGTTAGTTTTGAAGTGTTATTTTTTTTATTCATAATTATCTGTTCGCATATACGAATAATATTGACATTTGCGAACAATAGAGATACTATGAGATTAATAAAGATGATAAATTCTTAATAAGTTATGTAAGTTTAATTATTTTAAGGAGACGTTAATATGAATGCAATTCATGTGAATAACTCTGATAATGTAGGAACAGCACTAACTACACTGAATAAAGGTGATAAAGCTTTAGGTGTAGTTATAAAAGAAAATGTTTCTAAAGGGCATAAATTTGCAACCGAAGATATTTTAAAAGGGCAGCCAATTATAAAATATGGTGCGCATATAGGCGTTGCAAATCGAAATATTAAATCTGGAGAATGGGTACATATTCACAATATAGATGGAGAAAGAGGTAGAGGTGATTTAGACTCAAAAACAAAAGAAATTAGCCAAAATGGGATTAGAGATCATGTAATACTAAATAATAAAAAAAATTATACTTTATCGGGATTTAGACGACCTGATGGTAGTTTTGGTTTAAGAAATCATGTTTTGATTATTCCAAGCGTACATTGTGCCAATAAAGTGGTTGAACGCATTGCAAATGAGATTAAATATGGTTCTGTTGCAATGAAACCTGATTCAAAAGTAGTTTTTTTTAATCATCAACATGGTTGTAGTGAATTAAGTTATGATGCGAGCCAAACTCAAGATGTATTAGTTGGTTCAGGTACAAATCCGAATGTTTATAGTGTATTAGTAGTCGGATTAGGTTGTGAAGTTGTTCAAGCTAAATCTATAGCAGAACAAATAAAAAAGTATACTCCTTATAAAAAGGTTGAATACTTTAATATACAAGAATGTGGTGGTGTTAATGAGAGTGTAAAAAAAGGTGTAACAATTGTAAAAAAAATGTTAGATGAAGCTTTGCTCGTGAAAAGGAGTGAAGGCTGTCTTGCAGATATTGTATTAGGCACAGAGTGTGGAGGTAGTGATAGTTTTTCCGGACTGAGTGCTAATCCAAGTTTAGGTGCTGCCTCCGATATCGTTGTTGGCCATGGTGGAAAGGTTGTCTTGGCAGAAACTACTGAATTAATTGGAGCTGAACATATATTAGCAGAACGAGCTATTAATGCTGAAGTAAAAAAACAAATTTTAGATACTATAAAAGGATTCGAACAAACTGTTATTGATTCACATGCGGATATTAGGGGCGCCAATCCTAGCCCAGGAAATATCGAAGGTGGATTAAGTAGTATAGAAGAAAAATCTCTAGGTTGTATTTATAAGGCTGGGAATACATCTGTAAATTCAGTAATTGACTATGCAAAACCAATTACTGCTACAGGCTTGACTTTCATGAATACACCGGGAAACGATATAGAACAATTAAGTGGTATGGCAGCTGGTGGTTGTAATATAGTCGTTTTTACTACAGGTAGAGGAACACCAACAGGAAGTCCAATAGTTCCGACAATAAAAGTATCTTCTAATACCGATACTTATATAAATATGAATGATTCAATTGACTTGGATGCCGGCGTTGTTGTTAGTGGACAAAAAACAATACAAGAAATGGGCGAAGAAATAATAGATTTTATTGTAGAGGTAGGAAATGGAAGAGAAACAAAAGCAGAAATAAATGAACAAAATGATTTTTCTATTTGGCGATTAGCAACTACAGTATAAATTTATTACATTAATTATCTTTAGGAGGTAAGTATCATGGATTTGCAATTAAAAGGTAAAGTTGTTTTAGTTACAGGTGGTGGCAGTGGTATTGGTAGTGGAATCTCTCTTAGTTTAGCTGCAGAGGGAGCAATACCTGTTATTTTAGCAAGATCTCCTTTGACAAATGAATTTATAACTGAGATGGAGAAGATTACAGATAAATATGATTTCATTCAAATTGATTTAAATGAAGCAGATAAGATTAAATCAATTGTTGACTCCGTAGCAGAAAAATATGGTGGTATTTATGCTGTAGTTAATAATGCTGGTGCCAATGACAATAAATCCATCGAAGATACGACTTGGCAAGACTTTGAAAAGAGTTTACATGGAAATCTGACACATTACTATGAATTAGTCCGTTGTGCTTTACCATATTTAAAAGAAGCAAAAGGTTGTGTTTTGAATATAGGCTCTAAAACAGCGTTGACTGGACAAGGTAAAACTAGTGCTTACGCTGCAGCAAAAGGTGCTATTTTAGGTTTGACACGTGAATGGGCTGCAGCCTTTTTACCTTATGGTGTTCGTAGTAATGCGATTGTTGTAAGTGAATGTTGGACACCATTATATGCAAACTGGATTAAGACTTTTGATAATCCAGAAGAAAGAAAAAAAGTTATTACTGATAAAATTCCATTTGAAAGACGTTTTACTACAATTGAAGAGATTGCAAATACTGCAGTTTTTGTAATTTCCTCCCTATCTTCACATACTACAGGTCAATGGATTTATGTTGATGGTGGTTATGTGCATTTGGATCGAGCATTGAGTTAAATGACTCGGCTACAGGAGGTGTATTATGGATACCGATAAAACTATAAAAGTAAGTGCTAGTAATATTAAATTAGCGTTTTGGTTAGTTACAATTTTATTCTTCATGTGGGGGGTTAGTTATGGATTAATTGATGTAATGAATAAAAACTTTCAAAATCAATTAGGCATTACAAAAGCAACTTCTGGTTTATTACAAGCTGCATATTTTGGAGGATACTTTGTAATAGCTACACCAGCTGCTTTAGTAGCAAGAAAATTTGGCTTTAAGGGTGGTATTATCATGGGGTTGGCACTCTATGCTATTGGGGCACTATTAATAATTCCGGCTAGTAATGCCCATAGTTTCCATATGTTCCTTGGCGCATTTTTCATTCTTGCTTGTGGACTAGGTAGCTTAGAAACAAATGCTAATCCTTATATCACAAAATTAGGTAGTGACAAGGATGCTGCATTCCGTATTAATATTGCACAGATTTTTAATGGTGTAGGTCAATTTTTAGGACCAATTATTGGTGGTGCATTATTTTTATCAGTTACTCATGGGGGTGATGTAGCTGATAATATGCGTAGCGTACAAATGGTATATGTTGGAATTGCAGCGATTATTATTATTATGTTATTACTTTTTGTTTTTAACAAATTACCAGAAGGTTCTGAGGTTTCTGGTTCTACAGAGTCATCAGTAGATAATGAAGTAAGTTATGCGAAACTTTTTAGTTACCGTCATTTTAGATTAGGTGCATTATCTCAATTTTTATACGTTGCCGCACAGGTTGGTGCAGGTGCCTTTTTCATTAATTATAGTGTAGATAAGTGGTCAGAAGTAACTGATTCTCAAGCAGCATTCTTCTTTAGTATCGCTTTAGTTGCATTTATGGTTGGTCGTGTTGTTACTACTCCTTTATTAAAGAAGTTTAGACCAGGTTGTATCTTAGGTATTTATTCTCTTATTAATGTATGCATTATGATATTACTAAATATCTTGACTGGTAGCGTTTCTGTATTCACGCTTATTGCATCTTTCTTCTTTATGTCAATTAGTTTTCCAACTATTTTTGCACTTTCTATTACAGACATACCAGATGCATTGGTTAAGACAGCCTCTAGTGTACTAATCATGACTATTGTTGGTGGTGCAATCATGCCATATTTTATGGGCTTAGTTGCAGATCTTCATAATATTGAAACTTCGTTTTTATTATTAATACCATGTTTCTTATTTGTTGCTTGGTATGGATTTTTTGGGAGTTGCCCAAAAGTAATGAAACGAGACTAAATTACTTTATTGGATAATTAAATGTTTATCCTATTCGACGGATAGTCACGTTAAAGGAGACACATGATGCTTGAAATTGTAGATAGTCATTTTCACATTTGGGATTTAAATATATTAAATCTTCCTTGGCTAAATTCTTGCGCAGGGATTATAAAACGAAGCTTTTCAATAGATGATATTGCAAAGGATTATGGGCAGTATGATTTCAATTTTAAAGGTGGTGTGTATGTAGAGGTAGATTGTGATAACGCAATTCAAGAAGATGATTATATCTTTAAATTGAAAAGCCCATATATTTTAGCTCGTGTAATGAGAGCTAGACATTTATGTGAGCATATGCGATTACCAATCGGTATTGTTGGTGTAAGAGAACCACTTCATATAGATAGCTCTCCTCGAGGGAGATGTTTAGAACGAAGTTTTATTCAAGGTTTGGAAGTACTAGCTAAACAAGATTTATTATTTGAAAGTTGTAATCGAGTAGATGAATTAGAAGACTTATATAATTCGATTAAGCAAGTCCCAGAGGCTAAAGTAGTAATTAATCATTGTGGTAATGTGAGCACATTAGATGAAAGTTATAAAAAGGCAATGACAAAATTAGCATCACTGCCTAATGTATACTGTAAGATTTCAGGCTTCCCTACGGATAATAAGTTATTTGTAAAAAATCTTTTAGACTTTATTTCTGGAACCTTTGATCACTCAAAACTAATGTATGCATCTAACTATCCTGTAGTTAATTTATATTCATCTTTTGAGGATCATTTAAATTGTGTGCGTGAGTATTTTAATGATGATCTAGATATCTTTAGTAAAAATGCTAAAAAATTATATAAAATTAATCGTCCACAACTTTTTGCATCGGTTATTAAACTACGTCCAGAAAAAGCAGAATATTATAAAAAGTTACATGCGAATCCATTCTCGAGTGTTAATAAAATGATTAGAGAATGTGGTATTACTAAATATAAGATTTGGAATCGTGATGACTTACTATTTTCTGTAATGGAATATTGTGGTGATGATTTTAAGTATGATATGGCAAAAATGGCACAAGATCCTGAAACAAATCGTTGGTGGAAAGAAACAGACCCATGCCAAAAACGTATTGATGGTGCATTAAAAAGTGAATGGTGGGCAGATATGGATTTAGTTTATGATTTAAATAAATAGAGGGGAGTATTATATATGAATAGCAAATATTTTTGTCCAATATTAACATCTTTTAATGATGATAGTACTATTAATTATGATGATATGCATTCATTGTATGATCATGTACTTGAAAATGGTATTGATGGAATTTTAGTAGGTGGAAGTGCAGGCGAATTTTATGCCTTAGATTATAATGAAGCTGAACAATTAATATCAGATGCAGTTCAATATATTAATCATCGCGGAATTGTAATAGCTGGTACAGGCCGTATGAATAGATTAGAAACTATAAATCTATCTAATTTTGCTCTAAAAAAAGGCGCTGATGCAGTTATTATTGTTGGACCATATTATAGTGCATGCAGCCAAGAGGATGTATACAATTATTTTGATGATATCTTAGGCCATATTTCTGGTAATGTTTATCTCTATAATTATCAAGATCGCACAGGATATGATATATCTGTTAATACTGTATTGCGATTATTGGAAAAACATAAAAATTTAATTGGTATTAAAGATACACATCCAGTTTCTCGTCATAGTCAGAAATATATTAATGAAATTTTAACTCTATATCCAAGCTTTGCAGTATATACTGGTTATGATACTAACTGTGTTCCTGTAGTTATCTCCGGTGGTGCCGGATGTATTGGTGCATTATCTAATGTATATCCTAAATTGTGTCATGATTTAGTTATTGCCTTGAATGAAGGTAATTTTAGTCAAATTGTAGAAATTCAGCGTAAGATTGACACATATGCTTTATTCTATGAAGCGTATACTCCGTTTAACCCACTTATGAAATGGGCTTTGAGTGAGATGGGATGCTCAATCAAAGAAAATTGTAGAGTTCCTATTTCAAAACTAACAGATTCTGTAAAATCTGATCTAGATATGGTTGCCAAAAGACTTTGGAGAAAATGATTCCTAGGAGATGATAATATGAGCAAACGTATAATTCTCAATGAAACTTCATATTTTGGAAAAGGTGCTATTAAAGAGATTATAAATGAACTTCAAGCACGACATTTTCAAAAGATTTTAGTCACGACTGATAAAGATCTTCTTGAATTCGGTGTTGCTACGAAGGTTACAGATTTGCTTCGTGATGCGGGCGTTAATTTCGAAATATATACAAATATTAAGCCAAACCCAACTATTGAAAATATTAAAAATGGTGTTGATGTATGTAAAAGATTCGGTGCTCAAGCTATTGTAGCTATTGGCGGAGGTAGTATCATTGATGCTAGTAAAGCTATTGGTATTATAATGACAAACTCAGAATTCTCTGATGTTAGAAGTCTAGAGGGTTTAGCTGAAACTAAAAATAAGTCACTACCTATTATTGCAGTTAGTACTACATCGGGTACGGCTGCTGAAGTTACTATTAACTACGTTATTACTGATGTTGAGAATAAGCGTAAATTTGTTTGTGTTGATCCACATGATATTCCTGTAGTTGCGATTGTTGATCCAGATATGTCTGCTTCTATGCCGAAAGGTCTTTGTGCATCAACAGGTATGGATGCCTTAGTTCATGCAATAGAAGGGTATATTACTAAAGGTGCATGGGAATTAACCGATATGCTACACATCAAAGCTATCGAATTAATTGCAAAGTCTTTACGTAAATCTGTAGCTGGTGATTATGACGCTAGGGAAGAAATGTCTTTGGCACAGTATATTGCAGGTATGGGGTTCTCTAATGTTGGATTAGGTATTGTGCATTCAATGGCTCATCCACTTAGTGCACTTTATGATGTTCCACATGGCAAAGCTTGCGCAATGATGTTGACTGCTGTATTAAAGTATAATGCTAGTGCTACCGGTAATAAGTATAAAGAAATTGCTAGAGCTTTTGGTGTTCAAAATCTAGAGCAAATGAGTAAAGCGGAAGCTGATAGTGCTGCTATTGCGGCAATTCAACAATTAGCTGATGATGTTAATATTCCTAAACATCTTAAGGATGTTGGTGTAAAAGAAGAAGATTTAGAATTTTTAGCTAAGTCAGCAATGGCGGATGCTTGTACACCAGGTAATCCAAAAGATCCAACACTAGAAGATATAATTAATATTTATAAGTCTATTATGTAGCATTTGTATTTTTTTAGTTGTCTGCACTCCTCCTCTCAAATTTAGTATTTCTAAATAAAATAGAGTGGTGAAATCCTATATTTAGGATCTCATCACTCTATTTTTTATTACATAGTGAAACAGCTAATATTAAGTATATTACATATCTATTGGCTTAGCATATTTTTTCCGATATGAATGTGGTGTTTCAGTGGTAGCCATTTTGAAAATTTTACAGAAATAACTAGTTCTGTTATAACCTAATGTTTTACTGATCTGATTAACTGTTAGTTGGGAATATACTAATAGTTTTTTTGCTTCTTGTATGCGTAATAGTGTTATATATTGCACTACTGAAAGTCCTGTATCATCTTTAAAAATCTTAGAGAAGTAGGACTCGCTTAAATGAATATGTTCCGAAATCCTCCTGAGCGACACGCGTTTGCTCAGGTTTTTTTCTATGTATAGCATGGCTTTTCGGATTTCTGGACGATTAATAGGGCGTTCCGATTCTACAAAGTCCGGTAATTGCTCATAGGGCATTTCTTCAGCTATGGCATCGTTAAATGGGAAGTAATGTTCTACCAAGATCCTCAACACCTTTGTAGCACTGTAAATTTGTTCCGCAGTCAAAACTGGTAAGGTCCGATATAAGGCGCGAAGTTTAGTGTCATCATGCCAATCGGTTTGGGTAGGCAAAATAGGTTTGATTGTTGTATCTTCTGTTTTTGTCTGGCCTGCCATGATGAAGCCTAAGATGGCGCCATCTTTCATGATGGGCACGGAGAAATCTATAAGGCCCATATGACAGCGGTACGGACAAGAGGATAGTTCTTTTGTGGCATCTAGTCCACCATATAGGTCGCATTGATTGCAGCGTTTGGCGTAGGCTGGATTGCGCCTTACGACCTTACAAAATGGAGAAAAGTTATATTCTTGAGATAACACTTTTCCACGATTATTAACAAAAATAGCAGCGATTTTTGTTATGTTTGTGAAATCACGCATGATTTCATTGATAAGCTTAGTATCTTCTTTCGTACAAATCATAGTGAAACCTCCAATCACAAATGTGTTAAGAGGTCTAGTAAGCACCCCGCTAAAATAGCTCTACTTGCTCTCTAGCTAAAGGGTCGTCTCTAAACCTGAGAAAAGAGAAAAGTGACATACCACCTAAAATTCATATACCTATAAAATTAAGTTATTTCTTGCTTTTATATGTATAAGTATAACAGGATTGTCGTATTTTAGTAATAGAAAAATCGCATTTTTCGAATATACATAAAAAAGTTACATTTAATAATTTTTATAATAAAGGTAGATAAAAGCCTTATAGTACATGTATTTAGAAAGGATTGAGTCCGATGGGTTGTGACTGAATAGCAAGGCATGCTCTATAGCAATATATGGTGTACAGAATCTAGGGTTGCATACATATGAATGGTTAAAGAAATGATAAAAAATATAAAATGGTATACCGCAACATAGTTTTCTGTACATAGATACTTTGATACTTTCATTATACGTATGGAGGGTATTATGGCGACAACATGTGGATTAACTGAATTTGTAGGGACTAGTAAAACTGGTGATACTATTGGTCTCGTAATTGCTAACGTAGATCAACAAGTATTAGATGCGATGAAACTAAAGAAAAAATATCGTTCCATCGGTATTTTAGGTGCTCGTACTGGTGCAGGCCCACACATTATGGCTGCTGATGAAGCAGTAAAAGCAACTAATACTGAAATTGTTAGCATTGAATTACCTCGTGATACTAAAGGTGGCGCAGGCCATGGGTCGTTAATCATTTTTGGTGGTGATGATGTATCCGATGTAAAACGAGCTATTGAAGTAGCATTAGCTGAAGTGGAACGTACTTTTGGCGATGTATACGCAAACGATGCTGGTCATATTGAACTTCAATATACAGCACGCGCTAGTCATGCAGTAAATGCAGCATTTGGCGCTCCCGAAGGTAAAGCTTTTGGTCTTATCGTAGGTGCTCCAGCAGCTATTGGCGTAGTTATGGCCGATGTAGCTGTCAAATCTGCAAACGTTGATGTAATCGGTTATGCATCTCCTTCTGCAGGTACAAGTAATTCTAACGAAGTAATTTTACAGATTTCTGGCGATTCTGGGGCTGTACGACAAGCGGTTATTTCTGCTCGTGAAGTAGGTAAACAATTGCTCGGTACTATGGGTGACGAACCAGTGAACGGAGCCCCTTCCTATATCTAATCTGAAAGGATGGTATGCCCTATGAAATCAAAACGTTTCGAAGTCTTAAGTCAACGTCCTGTCAATCAGGATGGTTATGTAAAGGAATGGGTAGAGGAAGGTTTTATAGCCATGGAATCTCCTCAAGATCCAAAGCCTAGCCTCAAAATCGAAGGTGGTCGCATCGTTGAACTCGATGGTAAACGCCGCGAAGATTTTGATCTTATCGATACATTTATTGCAAATTACGGTATCGTTCTCGATGGTGCTGAACAAGCAATGGCAAAGGATTCAAAAGAGATTGCTAATATGATGCTTACACCATCAGTACCTCGTGAAGAAATCGTTAAGATTTGTAAATCTATTACTCCAGCGAAAATGTTGGAAGTTGTTTCTTCTATGAACGTTGTTGAGATGATGCAATGTATGCAAAAAATGCGTGCTCGTCGTACAATGGCTAACCAAGCCCATGTAACGAACGTAAACGACAATCCAGTGCAAATCGCAGCCGATGCTGCGGAAGGTGCACTTCGTGGGTTCGCAGAAGAAGAAACAACAGTAGCCGTTGCTCGTTACGCACCACTCAATGCGATTAGCTTACTCGTAGGCTCTCAATGTGGTCGTCCAGGTGTATTGACACAATGCTCCTTGGAAGAAGCGACAGAATTGGAACTTGGCATGCGTGGCTTCACAGCATATGCAGAAACAATTTCCGTATATGGTACAGAAGACGTATTTACCGATGGTGATGATACACCTTGGTCTAAAGGATTCCTCGCATCTGCTTATGCCTCTCGTGGTCTTAAAATGCGCTTCACCTCTGGTACAGGTTCTGAAGTACAAATGGGCCAAGCAGAAGGTAAATCTATGTTGTACCTTGAAATCCGTTGCCTATATATCACAAAAGGCGCTGGCGTACAAGGTATCCAAAATGGTTCTGTAAGCTGTATCGGTATTCCAGCAGCTGTACCTTCTGGTATCCGCGCTGTATTAGCAGAAAACCTTGTAGCAGCTATGCTCGACCTAGAATGTGCATCTAGTAATGACCAAACATTCAGTCATTCTGATTTGCGTAGAACAGCTCGTACATTGATGCAATTTGCACCAGGTACTGACTTCATTTGCTCTGGTTATAGTTCTACACCAAACTATGACAACATGTTTGCTGGCTCCAACTGGGATGCAGAGGACTATGATGACTGGACAGTTATCCAACGTGACCTCAAGGTAAATGGCGGTCTTATCCCTGTTCGCGAAGAAGAAGTAGTAGCGGTTCGTAATAAAGCGGCTCGTGCACTACAAGCTTTGTTCAAAGCTTTAGGTTTGCCTCCGATTACAGATCAAGAGGTAGAGGCTGCTACCTATGCGAATGGCTCTAAAGACATGCCTCCTCGCGATAAGGTTGCAGATATTAAAGCGGCTCAAGACTTGTTAAACCGCGGTGTTACAGGCGTTGACTTCGTAAAAGGCTTAGCTAAAGAAGGTCATCAAGATGTAGCACAAAGTATTTTGAATCTATTAAAACAAAAAATCTCCGGTGATTACTTACAAACATCGGCTATCTTTGACCGTGACTTCAACGTTATCTCCGCGATTAACAATAAAAATGACTATCAAGGTGCTGGCACAGGTTATCGTGTGGAAGGTGAAGATTGGGAACGCATTAAAAATATTCCAAACGCCATTGATCCACGGGATATATAAGGAGGTGTCATGATGGCTGAAATTAACAAAGATGTATTACGTTCTATTATCCTAGACGTTTTACAAGAAATGGGTGGTGTTCATGAGGCACCACAATTCAAGGCTAGTGTTGGTGAAAGCACAACATCAAGTGCGGCTCCTAGACATGAAGATCCAACTGGTGACGATAGCTGGCTCCAAACTGGTGGCCCTGCACAACCTGGTACAAGCGCAGATGAAGTAGTTATTGCTGTTGGTCCTGCCTTTGGCCGTAGTCAACGACAAACTATTGTTGGTGTACCACATCAAGAAGTAATTCGCCAATTAGTAGCTGGAATCGAAGAAGAAGGTTTAAAAGCTCGTGTAATTCGCGTATATCGTTCCTCTGACGTAGCTGCTGTAGCAGTTGAAGGCGATTCTATTTCTGGATCTGGTGTATGTATCGGTATTCAATCTAAAGGTACTACTTTGATTCACCAACGCGATTTACAACCACTTTCAAATTTGGAATTATTCCCTCAAGCACCGCTATTAACAGCTGAAACATATCGTGCTATCGGTAAAAACGCTGCTAAATACGCTAAGGGCGAATCCCCAACACCAGTACCAACATTGAACGATCAAATGGCTCGTCCAAAATACCAAGCATTATCTGCATTGCTTCATATCAAGGAAACTAAGCATGTAGTAAAAGGTAAGCCAGCTGATGAAGTTCGTGTCACTGTATAAGGAGGTTTACTATGGCTAACGAATTAGAAGCCTTAATTCAGCAGATCGTATCTGAAATAGAAGGGGCAAAGGGAAGTGCTACACAATACTCTGCGCCTCATACATCTTCTACACCTAATACAGCAGTTGTAGATAGAGTGGTTACCATCGAAGATTATCCAATTTCTAAAAAACACCCAGAATGGATTGATCTTGGTCAGGGTCGAGACTTGAGCCACATTACGATGGATAACGTAATGGCCGGTCATATCACAATGGACGATTTAAAAATTTCTCCATCCATTTTGAAAGCTCAAGGTCAAATTGCTAAGGCTGGGGGCCGAGATCAAATTGAACTCAACTTCTCTCGTGCTGCAGAAATGACAAAGGTAAGTGATAAACGCTTACTTGAAATGTACAATGCACTTCGTCCATATCGTTCTTCCAAACAAGAATTATTAGATATTGCTAGCGAACTTGATGGTTTAGGGGCTCCGATTTGTGCAAACTTTGTACGAGAAGCTGCAGAAAACTACGAACGTCGTAAAAAGCTCAAAGGTGATAATTAATCTATAGGAGATGTCATTATGAAACGAATTGTTGGCATCGATATTGGAAACTCTACAACAGAAGCGGCCTTGGCCGAAATTCATAGCAATGGAGAGGTAAAGTTCTTATCTTCTGCCATTGCTAGTACTACAGGTATTAAAGGAACACGCGAAAATATCGTAGGTCTCATGGATTCCCTCAAGTCGCTAATCAGATCTGCTAATCTTACACTACGGGACATTGACTTAGTTCGTATTAATGAGGCTACACCCGTTATCGGTGATGTGGCTATGGAAACGATTACAGAAACCATAATTACAGAATCCACCATGATCGGTCATAATCCTAAAACACCCGGTGGCTTAGGTCTTGGCGTAGGCTATACGGTTCCCATTGAGCAACTGATTGATAAGCCACAAGGTCAGCCATACATCGTGGTAGCTCCAAAGATTATCGATTTCGAATTGGTAGCACAGCTAATTAATGCGTACTGTAAGCGCGGTTATGATATTCGAGCTGCTATCCTTCAAGCCGATGACGGCGTACTCGTTAACAATCGATTGGATCATAAAATTCCTATCGTAGATGAGGTTGCGTATATCGATAAAATTCCAATGGGCATGCTTTCTGCGGTAGAGGTTGTAGAACCGGGGCAAGTGGTATCACAATTATCGAATCCTTATGGGATTGCCACTGTATTTGAGCTTTCACCAGAGGAAACAAAGAATATTGTACCTATCGCTAGAGCTCTTATCGGAAATCGCTCAGCTGTAGTCATCAAAACACCGGCAGGGGACGTTAAGGAGCGGGTAATACCGGCAGGATCCATCATTGTTATGGGGAATGATCGAACTGTATCCGTCGATGTATCTGCTGGGGCAGAGAGAATTATGGAAACCCTCGAATCTGTTCATCCTATCGATGATATCAGTGGTGAAGCAGGTACGAACGTAGGTGGCATGCTTGAAAAGGTTCGCCTTACAATGGCTCAATTGACAAATAAATCCCCGCAAGATGTATTCATCCAAGACTTGCTAGCCGTAGATGTAGCTGTCCCTATCAATGTAAAGGGTGGCCTTGCAGGTGAGTTCTCTATGGAACAAGCCGTAGGCATTGCCTCCATGGTTAAGTCAGATCATCTACAAATGGAAATCATTGCAAAGCAGGTAGAAAAAGAGTTAGGCGTACCAGTTGAAATCGGTGGTGAAGAGGCTGAATCAGCTATCTTAGGTGCTTTGACTACACCGGGGACAGCAAAACCAATGGCCATACTCGATCTAGGGGCAGGCTCAACTGATGCATCCATCATTAACCAAGAAGGAAAAATTAAAGCCATTCATCTTGCAGGAGCAGGAAATATGGTAACTATGCTCATCAATTCTGAACTTGGTTTAGAGGATATGCATATTGCAGAAGCCATCAAACGAGATCCATTGGCTCAAGTACTCAGTGTATATCACATTCGTCACGAAGATGGAACGGTGCAGTTCTTTAATGAACCACTTTCGGCAGCATTGTTTGGACGCGTTGTTATCGTAACGCCAGATGGGCTCGTTCCTGTAGAGCGAGATATCCCTCTAGAAAAGATTAAGCGTGTTCGTCAAACTGCAAAGAAACGGGTATTTGTCACAAACTCACTCCGCGCTTTGGCATCTGTTAGTCCTACTCATAATGTGCGAGATATACCATTCGTAGTTATCGTAGGTGGTTCTGCATTAGACTTTGAAATTCCTCAACTCGTAACTGATGCACTTTCACAATATGCATTAGTAGCGGGGCGAGGTAATATTCGAGGCGTTGAAGGGGCAAGAAATGCGGTAGCAACAGGATTGGTATTATCCTATGCACAGAAGGGAGGCCTATGATGGATCAAAGTATCGTCAGTAAGCCAACCATATTGCTGTATGCTACAGAGCATATCAGTGAGGATATACTAAAACCCGTTCTATATGGAATTGAAGAGGAAGGTCTACCTTTTGTCATTGAGTCCCATAGTGGTACGCATATGACATTGGCCGACCTAGCATCTCGTAATTCAGCTTTATCTGTTGGGATAGGCGTTGATGATGAGGCGATTGTGTTGACCTATAAAAACATACCAATGCATCAATTTATTTATCGACTTACGGGCTATGCTCAATATCCAGATAGCTTACGCACCTTAGGTGTCAATGCAGCCCGCCTTGTAAAAGGTAATCCTTTCGTTTCTGATGAACGATTGGAAGTAGCTTTTTAAATCTAACTAACTTTAGAGGTGGTGCATATGGCTATTTATACGAAAACCGGTGATACAGGTACAACAGCCCTCTTTGATGGCACTAGAGTACCAAAAAATTCACTTCGTGTGGACACATATGGAACCTTTGATGAATTAAATGCACAGGTTAGTGTATGTGAGAAATTAGTCGTCTCACCAGACAATAAACATGTGCTTCACACATTACAACATCAGCTATTCCGCTTATGTGCGGAGGTAGCCACGCCTCATGTGGAAAATCTTAGTGAAAGTAGTAATCTAATTTCACAACAAGATATAAGCGAATTGGAACACATGATTGATGACTATACAAAGCGATTGCCACAGCAACATAGCTTTATATTAAGCGGAAATTATCTATCTGCTGCAGAGCTACACGTGGCGCGCACCATTTGTCGTCGCGGTGAACGATTGCTTATAAGCTTAGGTTCTGTAGAACCTATTCGCGATGAGGTTCGTAAATTTATTAATCGACTATCTGATGCTCTATATATCATGGCTCGCATGGAAGACTATGTACAATTTGTGGAAACAATTGTAGAACGCGTTTCAGAACGTGTAACAACTAGTTGCGAGGAAATACTAACAGGAAGCAATCAATGCGTAGGTAATATAGAGCAGACTGCTGAAAATGGAGTTAATGATATGACAACTGGATCAGAGTTAGAGCATATTATGACGAAGCTTTCACAAGCGGCAATGGACTACGCTCAGTCCATAGGCGTACCTATCGTTGTATCTATAGTAGATGCAAACGGTGTATTAATGTATTTCCAACGTATGTCAGATGCATTGCTCATCAGTAACGACATCGCACAGGCAAAGGCGTACACCGCAGTGGCGCTTAAATCAGCAACTCATGAAATACATTTAAACGCACAGCCTGATGGCGATCTATTCAACATAGAATCCATGGTAAACCGTAAAATTTGCACCTTTGGTGGAGGCTATCCAATCATCATGAATGGAAAGATAATTGGTGGACTCGGCATTAGCGGTGGTACCGTGGCACAGGATATGGACATTGCATCTCATGCATTACAATCTCTGTTAACTCAATGAGGTGAAAACAATGGACGTAACGCAAATGTATATTAGTGAGTTTGTTGGTACTGCCGTTTTAATTGCATTTGGTAATACTACCAATGCATCTATCTTGTTAAAGAAAACCATTGTTAGTATTTTTGGTACTAACTGGCTACACATTATCTTCGGATGGGCATTTGCCGTAGCCTTTGGTGTATATGTAGGGATTACACTTGGTGGCCCGGGTCATTTGAATCCAGCCGTTACTTTTGCCCTTGCCGTGGCAGGTATATTCCCTTGGGATCAAGTCATTCCAATGTCTATAGCTCAAATTGCAGGTGGTTTTACAGGTGCTGCTATTGCTGCATTGTTCTATTATCCACACTTTAAAGTAACCGGTCCTGACGAAGGAAACTGTGTAGGGATTTTTGCAACAGGTCCAGCAATCGATAATAAACCTTTCAATTTATTATCTGAAATTATAGCAACATTTATGTTTATGCTAGCAATTCTCTGCTTAGGCAAAATGGCGGATGGTTTGGCACCTATGGTCATCGGTATTTTGGTAGCATCCATTGGTATGTCCTTTGGTGCAACTACTGGATATGCATTAAATCCAGCCCGTGACTTTGGTCCACGGTTAGCATATTTCTTATTACCGATTCCTAATAAGGGAACTGCGGACTGGCAATATGCATGGGTACCATTTATTGGCCCATTGATTGGGGCAGGTTTAGCTGTGTTGTTCTTCCAATTAGTGGCACCTTAACTATAGCTAGAGTATATAAAACAACGACAAACTATAACATGTCAGTATAGTTTAAAGAATACATATTACATTAGGAGGAGATTATATGGCCTTTCAAGAGGTAATTGATGCAAAACAGCGCATCATTCAAGAGTTTGTACCCGGAAAGCAGGTTACGATAGCTCATGTTATTGCCAATCCTAAGCCAGATCTATTTAGAAAAATGGGGCTTGAGGAAAAAGGACGCAATGCTATTGGAATTCTTACCATAACACCTGGCGAAGGGACCATTATTGCAGCCGATATTGCAAGTAAATCTGGTGATATCGAAATCGGTTTCATCGATAGATTTTCGGGGGCACTTCTCATAACTGGTGATGTATCTGCTGTTGAATCTGCTTTGCGCAGCGTAATTGAAGGTCTGCAACGCATATTAGGATTCTTTCCAACGGATTTAACAAGATCCTAATGAAAGGGTAATTATGAGCACCGAAAAGAAAGAAAAACGCATCCTTCTAGTAGGTCGTAGCGGTTGTGGTAAGACCACATTAGCAGATACGATTACTCATGGCTCGGCTACGTATCATAAGACACAAGCCATAACGAGAGTGGGAAACTTCATCGATACCCCTGGAGAATATATGGAGAATCCTAATTACTATCGAGGCATTATCTTGCACGCCTATGATGCGGACGTAGTGATTTTCATGATTCCTGCAGGTGATGAAACAACCATATTCCCACCAAACTTTGGAAACTCCTTAAATCGCGAGGTTATAGGGGTTGTATCAAAGGTGGACACGGGTAAAGATGTTGAGGCGCCTCGGCGCAATCTTAAACTAGCGGGAGCCACTAATATTTTTGAAATATCAGTTCACGACGAAGAGTCGTTAAAACAATTATGTAACTACATATACGGTTAGTTGAAAGAAGGTTTTTCCATGGACAAAGTGTTTGAAGAACAACTTAATCAATTTATTTTAAATAAGGCGATCATTCCAAAAAGCTTGGGTCTATGGGAACGATATTTCAAAAAAATGTGTCTCGCTTGGCAAGATATGAAACCTGAGATTCAGGCTCAGCATATTATCTTTTCTGCAGATAATGGTATTTCCGTAGATGGTCTAATCGGTTATAACTATGAGATTACTCGTAAACAGTCTCAGAATATGATTGATGGTAAAAGTGCAGTTGCTAATTACTGTATCTTTAACCATATTCCTTATGAAGTGGTAGATGTAGGCATTGCTTATCCACAAGGTATTGGAGTCAATCGAAAGGTAGCTCAAGGCACAAAGAATATATTAGATGGTGCTGCTATGAGTGATGAAGAGTTTGACCTAGCATACCAAGCTGGATATAACCGAGTTGTTTACTATGCAGAATCGGGTATCAATCTATTTTCCTTTGGCGAAATGGGTGTTGGTAATACAACTACTTCAGCAGCTGTTCTGAGTGGTCTTACAAAACTAGACCCACGGATAACTGTAGGTCCTGGATCTGGCCCTGATGAAGAGGCGTACATGAATCAAAAAAGAGAGTTTGTACGTACTGCACTATCTCATCATAAGGGACACTTAAATAGTCCTAAAGAGGTAATTAGCCGCGTAGGAGGCTTTGATATAGCCGCTATTACAGGTGCTATGGTAGCTTGTACAGACTTACATATCCCATTTGTAATCGATGGATATATTACAGCCGTTGCCATGGCTTGTGCTACTCAAATGAATGGAGACGCTCCATTATACGGTATTCCATCTCATTATTCTCGCGAGGTAGGGATGGCCGCAGCATTGGCTTATGCAAATATTCGTCTTGATGAAGTTCCAATCCATGGACAAATGGCGTTAGGTGAAGGTACTGGTGCTGTACTCATGGTACAACTACTTAAAACAGCGCACTTTGCCTTTATGAATATAGGTACTATGGTGGAACTATTAGAAAAATAAATTTGTAATCTTTATTCTATGTTTTGTAAAAGGAGAGAAAACAGATGACACAAGAAGCATTAGGTATGGTGGAAACTAAGGGTCTAGTAGGCGCTATTGAAGCAGCTGATGCAATGCTTAAAGCAGCTAATGTGGAACTCGTAGGCAATGAAAAAATTGGCTCTGGTCTCGTTACTGTTATGGTTCGTGGTGATGTAGGTGCTGTAAAAGCTGCTGTAGACGCAGGTGCAGCTGCTGCAGAACGGGTAGGTGTTGTTATCTCTACTCATGTAATTCCAAGACCACATAAAGATGTAGAAGGTATTTTACCAACAAAGGGTGAATAATTATGGCCGATACTAAAAGTATGGTAGATGAGATTTTAAAGCGCGTATTGATGCGTATCGATAGTGCTGATTTAAGCACAACTTCAGGCGCGACTAGTAATGCATCATGTGCTTCGGCACCTGTAAGTTCACCTGCTGTAAGTCAACTACAAACTTCTATGATTACTGAACACGTAGGTAGCACTACAACAGGCGATACAATTGGTCTCGTAATTGCTAATGTAGACAGTCAAGTATTGGAAGCTATGAAGCTCACTAAGTCATATCGATCCATCGGTATCTTAGGTTCACGTACAGGTGCAGGGCCGCAAATTATGGCCGCTGATGAAGCTGTAAAAGCAACGAATACAGAGATTGTTAGCATTGAACTGGCCCGTGATATGAAAGGTGGCGCTGGTTCTGGTTCCCTTATCATATTTGGTGGCGATGACGTATCCGATGTAAGACGTTCTGTGGAAGTAGCATTACGTGAATTAGAACGCACCTTTGGCGAAGTATATATGAATGACGCAGGCCATGTGGAGGTGCAATATACAGCGCGTGCAGGAGAAGCCTTAGTCACTGCTTTTGGGACACCAGAAGGTAAAGCCTTTGGGTTATTAGTAGGTGCCCCAGCAGCAATAGGTGTAGTTATGGCAGATACAGCAGTTAAATCAGCTAATGTAGATGTAGTAGATTATCAGTCTCCATCGAGCTCAGATATGTCAAATGAAGTTGTTTTACTAATTTCTGGTGACTCTGGCGCTGTTAAACAAGCTGTAAAAGCAGCACGTGATGTGGGGTTAGCGTTACTAGAAACTATGGGAGAAAGACCTAAAAACAAAGGTAATGCTTACATCATCTAATGAATGATATTTTGACTCAAGAACCAGAGTTAAAATATTTGATTCGTCAAATGTTAGTAGATATGCAACGTAGCTAACATTATAGGAATGCATGAATCCTAGGTGCGAATTAGCAAAGGAATAAACGTCGGGAGGTGGCATGGTGAAAGATTCACTAGGGTTACTAGAAGTAGCTGGTTTGCTGGGGGCTATCACCGCATCAGATGCAATGGTTAAAGCTGCAAATGTACGGCTCATGGGAATAGAAAAGGCGAGAGGTCTTGGCTGGATGACCGTAAAGGTAACTGGTGATGTGGCAGCTGTTGAAGCAGCTGTTCAAACAGGTGTGGCGATTACAAAAGGTATGAACTTGTATGTAGCTCACAAAGTAATTCCTCGACCTGCAGAAGGCTTAGTAGAATCCTTTAATGATGATTTTACAGATAAGCCGGCTAAGGTAGCTGATGAAACAGAGAAACCCCAATTAGATGAAAAGGTTGTTGAGGTATTAGATGAGATAGTATCTAAGATCATAGAACCGAAAAGTTCTAAATCAACAGGTACAAAGAAAATAACACCAAAGAAAAACACTAAAAAGAAATAAAGTAGTAAATAATAAAGGAGATTATCATGAATAACGCATTAGGCATGGTAGAAACAAAAGGTTTAGTAGGCGCAATTGAAGCGGCTGACGCAATGGTAAAAGCAGCTAACGTTACATTAGAAGGTACTGAAAAAATCGGTTCCGGTCTTGTAACAGTAATGGTTCGCGGTGATGTAGGCGCTGTAAAAGCAGCTGTTGATGCAGGCTGTGCAGCAGCACAAAAAGTAGGTGAAGTAGTATCTACTCATGTAATTCCACGCCCTCATAGCGATGTAGAATTGATCTTACCTAAGAAAGGATAATAGCTTATGGATCGGGAACAGATTCGTGCTATCGTACGAGAAGTGATCGAAGCCATGTTCGAATCGTCCATTCCCGTAGGTGTGAGCAATAGACATGTCCATCTATGTCAGGAGGACTGGGATATATTATTCCCTGACCGGGCTATTACTAAAAAAAGTGACTTAAAACAAACTGGAGAATTTGCTTCAGAACAAACGGTTACTTTAGTGGGGCCTAAAGGGGTCATTCAAAACGTCCGCGTATTAGGTCCTCTTAGAAAACAGTCACAAGTAGAGGTATCTTTGACCGATGCTCGTACATTGGGTATAAAACCTCCTATTGTGCTATCTGGTCATTTAGAATCAGCCGTAGAGATTACTCTATGTACTGAAAATGGGGAAATTACAAAACCTATTTGCATCGTTGCAAAACGACATATTCATATGTCACCTGATGATGCAAAACGGCTTAATGTAAACGATGGCGATAGCGTTAATGTTGAACTTCAAACGCCAGAGCGCACCACTGTATTTGGTGATGTCATCGTTCGAGCCGTACCCGGTTTTGTCCTAGAACTCCATATTGATACAGATGAGGCAAACGCTGCCAATGTACAAGGTACAGTGATGGCGAGAATTGTACAGTAAAGTAGGTGATATGATGAAAGGTTTGAAAAAGGCAAATAATACCTTGCAAGAGTTCTCTGATCTTGTAGAGTCCAAACAAGTGAGCTCTCATAATCAAAAGAATTTACGCGTAGGCATTGACCTTGGTACATCATCTATTGTCCTATCCGTAGTAAACGATAAAGGTAAACCTATATATGGTGCTTTTGAATACAACGAATCTATTCGAGATGGCCTTGTAGTTGACTATGTGGGAGCTGTTACAATTACGAGAGCTTTAAAGGCTAAGGCGGAAGCCGCCTTATGCACAGAGCTTGTATATGCCGCAGCAGCTGTTCCACCTGGAACGATAGGCAAGAATAAAGAGGTAGTAGGTCATGTTCTTGAAAGTGCCGGTTTTGAAGTAACCTGCATTTTAGACGAGCCTACCGCTGCTGCTAATGTGCTCGGAATCACCGATGGCGCTGTTATCGACGTCGGAGGTGGTACTACGGGCATAAGCATTTTAAAAGATGGCCGAGTTGTATATACCGTAGATGAGCCTACAGGAGGCACCCATATGAATCTTGTTATTAGCGGGGCCTATGGCATCTCTATTCCTGAAGCGGAAGCTTATAAGCGCAATGAAGCGAATAAACGCGATGTATATGCAACCATACGGCCTGTGGTTGAAAAAATGGCAGCTATTTCTAAGCGTGCGTTACAAGAGGGTGGCTATGAAAAGGGGACTCCTATTGTTGTTGTAGGTGGTGCTTCTAATTTTGAGGAGTTTACAAAAACTTTCAGTCAATATATAGGATTATCCGTAGATAAGCCATTATACCCAGAGTTTGTAACGCCCTTAGGGATTGCCATGGGAAGTGAGCATTAATATGGATGCATTAGTTAAACTGGTGCTAGAACGCCTAGAAAAGCGCATGACATCCACTGCTACTTTTATGGTCACAGAGTGCAATAGCTATGATGAGCATATATTGTTGCAGAACCAACTCATTTCTTTCGCTGGTATAGATTATGGTCATTTACGAGAGTTAATGTGCGATACATTGGTGCCTTGGGTTGCCTATTTACATCGTGCATTAGCGTATGACTGTGAGGTGACGATACACCTAGCAGTTCCTGTAACCTCGTTGATGAATCCATCAGTCATTCTAGATTGGCCTATCAAATTTCTAGATAAATTTGGTCGTCCTATATATGCCAGTCATCAAGCGTGGATAACGACCTCTTTTGTTAGATCTTGTGAAAGTCAGTCTATTATCGTCATATATAGGGGACAACGGTTCACCATGGCTGCTCGAGATGAAATCGAGCGCTTAGGTATCACAATAATTGAAGGGAACGAGAAGTATGCAAGTCGGTAAAGTTGTGGGTAGTATCGTATCTACTCAAAAGCATGAATCTCTAAAGGGAATGAAACTGATGATGGTAGATATTCTCGATGGAGAACAAGAGTTGACGGGGCGCATAGAAATCGCCGTCGATACAGTATGTGCTGGTGAAGGTGAATATGTGCTTCTAACTCGAGGCTCATCGGCACGGCATATTTTCGAAGATGATAAAGGCACCGCAGTAGATTGCGCTATTGTGGGTATTATTGATAGTTTTGAAAAATAATTGTATAGGAAATAGCTGGTGCCAGAGTTAAACCTAGTTATTGTGTCACATCATGAATGTATCCTTGATTGTGGACACCGTTAGTTGACATGGTCATTGCATCAGCAATGCAACCTATATGGAGGTTCATGATGGAAAACAATACACAGTTGAAAGAAATGATCCGCTCCATGGTTATAGATATATTACAGGGGCAAAAGCAAGAAATGGCCTCATCACAACCTATTAAACAAGCGCCTAGAGGTCAAGTTGAGCCAGGTGTGTTTGATACGGTTGATGAAGCAATTCAAGCTGCAAAAGCAGCGCAAGCACGCTTTGAAGATTGTACCTTGGCAACCCGTGAAAAGGTAATAGCAGACATCCGTGCTGCTATGCGTCCACGAGTGCAAGAGTTGGCTCAGAAAACCGTTGACGAAACGGGGATGGGTCGCGTTGCGGATAAAGTACTAAAATTAAACCTTACACTAAATAAAACACCGGGCGTAGAAGACCTTGTTACAGAGTGTGAAACTGGTGATAATGGTATGACATTATATGAATTATCAGCCTATGGTGTCATCGGTGCTATAACGCCAAGTACGAATCCGGCAGAAACATTAATATGTAATTCCATCGGTATGCTGGCGGCCGGAAATGCTATATTCTTTAGCGTTCATCCAGGCGCCAAGAATTTGAGTCGAGAGCTTGTTAGTGAGCTCAATCAAGTTATTGCTAAATCGATTGGCATTGAAAACCTTATTGTTACACTTCGAGAGCCATCTATTGAGTCTGCTCAAGAGATGATGCTACATCCAGATGTGAGCCTATTAGTTGTTACTGGAGGTCCTGGCGTAGTAAAACAAGCGCTTCAAAGTGGTAAAAAGGTTATCGGTGCTGGTGCAGGCAATCCACCGGCCTTTGTAGATGAAACGGCAGATATTAAAAAGGCCGCTCAAGATATTGTTCTCGGCGCTAGTCTAGATAATAATATTCTATGTATCGCTGAAAAGAGCGTTGTAGCCATGCGTCAAATTGAGCCACAGCTAGTTCAAGAAATGGTAAAAGCAGGTTGTATTCTCGTTGAAAATCAACAGGATATTCAACGCCTAGTCGATTTAACAGTGTTGCCGAATGGGACACCAAATAAAAAATTTGTCGGTAAAAATGCAAGCGTTATTCTTGATGCAGCACATATTCCGTACAATGGTGATCCACGGTTAATTATCATGCGGGCTCCAAAAAATCATCCCTTTGCAGTAATTGAGATGTTAATGCCTATTTTACCTGTTGTTACAGTAGATAGCTTTGACGAAGGTCTTGATGTATGCTTGATGTTAGAAGCAGGCTTACATCATACGGCCACAATGCATTCCTTGAATATGGAACGCCTCAACCGGATGGCTCGTAAAATGAAAACTTCCATTTTTGTTAAGAATGGTCCGTCCTATGCAGGGCTTGGATTTAGTGGTGAGGGTACGACAACCTTTACAATTGCTACACCTACTGGGGAATCTACTACATCGGCTCGTTGCTTTGCACGACGTCGTAGATGTTGCTTAACAACAGGATTTAATATTCGATAGGTGGTGAGCATATGAATAAATGGACTTTTCCAACCCAGATTTATGCAGGGACAGATTCGTTAAATCGTCTTACAGCATTTTCTAATGAATCTATCCTTATCATATGCGATCCATTTTTAAAAGATTCTCCAAGCCTTACGTATGTGATGGGGTTAATGGACAGTAAAAATAAGGTAACCATCTACACTGATGTGGTACCTGATCCACCAATTACGCATGTAGTAAAGGGTATTGAGTTTATGGAAGGCATTAAACCAACTGTAATCATTGCCATAGGTGGGGGCTCCTGTATCGATATGAGTAAGGGCATTGCTTACTTTGGTCGTAAGTTAAAGCATATGGATATCAAATCCTTTATTGCTGTTCCTACTACTAGTGGAACTGGATCAGAAGTGACCTCTTTTGCTGTTCTTACAGATAGCGAAACACAAATTAAATATCCTCTTATGGATGATGCGGTATCACCAGATGAAGCATTATTAACGCCATTATTTGTAAAAACATCGCCTCCAAATGTTACTGCTTTTAGCGGTATGGATGTTCTTGTTCATGCGCTTGAAGCCTATGTAGCAACGGCGGCAAATAATTTTACTGACGCATTGGCACAACAAGCGATAGAGCTTGTCTTTGAATACCTACCAAAATGTTATAAGCCAACAGCCACAGACCAAGATCGCATGTCAATGCACGAAGCATCATGCCTTGCAGGACTTTCCTTTAACAAGGCTGGCGTGGGTCTCGTTCATGCCATGGCACATCAGTTGGGTGGGCAATTTCATGTACCTCATGGACTAGCTAACAGTATGCTTTTGCTTTATGTGATTGGATTTAATTGCTCTCGTAACCAAGAGGTGGCCAAGAAATATGCCCATCTATCTGCTAAGTTGGGCTTTGCATCGCATAAAGCATCCGATGGAGATAAAATAGGTGCATTACTAGAGGCGATTGTAAAACTACAACGAACTTTAGAATGTCCAATGACACTGAGTGAATTTGGTGTAGATAAGGCTACATCTGAACCAAAACTTAACCTCATGGCAGATAGAGCACTAGAGGATATGTGTTATAGATTTAATCCATACCCAGCTAACCATGATGATCTTATCGGATTATATAAAAAGGTTTTGTAACCTATATAGAGTGAATAATAAAACTCAAAAGTATATAATGAACAATACAAATACAAGAGGCTTCCATGATTTCATAGAAGCCTCTTTTTGTATCCCCTTATTCTTGTTAATTGAAATAGAAATAATATTTACCTATTTATTGCTTAAGTTATGTGCTATTAGGTACACCTTTTTTCATCTTAGAATGATATAATCAATTTTACATCCTATCTTGATGTAGAGGTGTTATTCAAGTTTAGTCATATTCCATATAACTCATTGGAATATAGAAAAACATAGATTTTATCTACATTTGTTGTATAATATGTATAGGATATTTAAAAAATTAGATGTTTTTGTGAAAGTCTATCCTTATCTAAGTTTAATTAGATGTTTGGTGCATTATATTTTAGATTCATGCTCAATGTACTACTTTCACAATATGAGTATGATCTTGTGTGGTCATACGTTTTTTGAAAAGAGAGGTATTTATGCAACACATGCTACGCATGGGTATTGACGTGGGCTCTACAACTGTTAAAGTTGTACTATTAGACGAACACGATAATTATTTGTATAAAAAGTACATACGCCATTATGCAAACATATTGGACACAGTATATACCTTGCTACAAGAGGCTCAAGTTGGTCATGAAGACGCTCTTGTTCATGTATGTATTACTGGTTCTGGTGGGATGGCTATGGCCGAAAAGGTGCGCATCCCATTCGTACAAGAGGTGATTGCTGAAACGCGAGCTGTAAAAGCCCTCTATCCAGAAACAGACGTTATCATCGAACTTGGTGGTGAAGATGCGAAGGTTACGTATTTAGGTCAAACTGCGGAACACCGTATGAATGGTTCCTGTGCTGGTGGTACGGGTGCTTTTATCGACCAAATGGCGACCTTATTGCAGACAGATGCATCTGGTCTTAATCAATTAGCCATGAATGCTGATACGATTTATCCAATTGCGGCACGTTGTGGCGTATTTGCTAAAACAGATGTACAAGCTTTGTTAAATCAAGGCGCATCTCATGAAAATATTGCAAAATCCGTATTCCAAGCAATTGTAAACCAAACGATTGCTGGCCTTGCATGCGGACATAAAATCGAAGGTAATGTAGCATTCCTTGGCGGTCCATTGACATTCTTATCCGAGTTGCGCCAATGCTTCTGCGATACTTTAGAGTTGGATGAAGCGCATCGCATTATCCCTGAGAATGGTGAGTTGTTCATTGCTTTAGGGGCGGCATTGATGAAAGATGAGTGCCGTGAGATCACTGTCGGTCAATTGACAAAGGAAATCGGTGCACTTATCGGTATTCCTATGGAAGCTACAGACCGTGTCGATCCGCTATTTAAGAATGAACAAGAATTAGAAGAATTTCGTGCTCGTCACGCTAAGGCGGTAACGCCAAAAGCGAATATTGAGGATGCTCAAGGTCCTTGTTATCTTGGGATTGATGCTGGTTCTACTACGCTAAAGGTAGTACTCATTAATAGTAATAAGGAAATTATCTTCTCCCACTATGGTCCTAATCATGGTAAACCATTAGAAAAATCTCGTGAAATTATCGAGCAGATTTATACATTATTGCCTAAAGGTGCTTATATTGCACACTCTGGCGTAACCGGCTACGGTGAGGCCTTTCTTAAACGCGCCCTCGGCATCGATATAGGCGAAGTAGAAACGATGGCTCATTATCGTGCGGCTCGATTCTTCTGTCCTGATGTATCCTTTATTTTGGATATTGGCGGTCAAGATATGAAATGCTGTAAGGTTCGTGATGGGTATATCGAAGATATCGTGTTGAACGAAGCTTGCTCATCTGGTTGCGGCTCTTTCATTGATACATTTGCATCTGGTCTACGAATTCCAATCGATCAATTCGCAAAAGAAGGGTTATTGGCACCTATGCCAATCGACTTAGGCTCTCGTTGTACCGTATTTATGAACTCTAAGGTTAAGCAGGCTCAAAAAGAAGGTGCTACGGTACAAGATATCGCGGCAGGTCTTGCTTATTCTGTAATTAAAAATGCCCTTTATAAGGTTCTCAAGGTGAAAGACCCTAAAGAATTAGGCGATCATATCGTTGTACAAGGTGGTACGTTCTATAACGAATCTGTTTTGCGTGCCTTTGAGAAATTGATGGGCGTAGAGGTGATTCGCCCTGATGTATCTGGTTTGATGGGGGCATACGGTATGGCTCTTCTTGCCGCGGAAACGGCGGAAGAGTTGCAAAAGGGTGAAAGTACATTGCTAGATAGTGAAGGCCTTAATTCTTTACAAGTATCTACGACAATGCGCAATTGTGGCCTTTGCCCAAATAACTGCATGCTTACTATTAACGCCTTCTCCGATGGTCGTACGTACGTAACGGGCAACCGTTGTGATCGCGGTGCTGGCGATATGATCCAAGAGAAACGTAAACCAGTTCCTAACTTGGTAGATGTAAAATTACGTCGTTACTTTGATTACTACTTGAAGAAAAACATTCCAGAGTTTGAAGGTAAAATGCGTGTAGGGATTCCTCGCGTTCTCAACATGTATGAGGACTTCCCATTCTGGTTTACATTCTTCAATAGCTTGGGTTATGAAGTAATCCTTTCAGATTATACGACTAAGGATCAATACAATAAGGCTATCGATACGATTCCATCCGATACGGCTTGCTATCCAGCAAAGGCTGTTCATGGTCACATTCGCGACTTAGCGAATGCACAGGTAGACTTTATTTGGTACCCTTGTATTCAACATGGCCCTAAGGAATTTAGCCGCGACAATAATTACCATTGTCCAATGGTTATTTCCTATCCAGAACTTATCAAAAATAATATGCAAGAGGTTTTGGGCGATACTCCGTTCCACGCACCATTCTTGCCGCTAGCTGATAAAAAATCCCTTGTTCCGGCTCTTGTGAAAGCATTGGATTTCTTAGGCTTAAAGAAGAAGGATATTGCTAAGGCTGTAGACCTCGCTTGGGAAGAGCAGGAAAACTGTAAAGCGTCTTACCGTGAAACGACAAAGAAAACCGTGTCTCGCCTAGTGGCAGAACAAATTCCTACAATCGTATTGGCTGGCCGTCCATATCATTTGGACTCCGGTATTAACCACGGTATTCCTGAACTTATCACATCTCTTGGTATGGCTGTTCTTACAGAAGATGGCGTTGCACCATTAGGCAATGAAATCAAGCATTTACGTGTTGTAGACCAATGGTCCTACCATAGTCGCCTATATCGTGCCGCTGAATTCGTAAGTAGAACTGAAGGATTCCAAATTGTAGAGCTTAACTCCTTTGGATGTGGCCTCGATTCCATCGTAGCAGATCAGGTAAAAGATATACTTTCAGCAAATCACAAAATCCATACCTTGCTCAAAATCGATGAAGGTACAAACCTTGGAGCCGTGACAATCCGTTTGCGTTCCTTGCAATCTGTAATGGAACGTAGCTTGCGTCGTCATCATAATCCTGAGGCGCCGGAAGAAATAGTGGTAGAGAAATTACCAACTTACGATTACAATCGCGTTGTCTTCACAGAAGAAATGCGTAAGACTTATAAAATCTTGGTGCCACAAATGTCACCATTGCATTTCAGCCTTTTAGAGCCTGTTCTTCAACATGAAGGTTACAATTTTGAAATGTTGCCAGCTCCAACACGTGACGATATTGAAGTGGGCTTGAAATATATCAATAATGATGCATGTTACCCAGCGATTATCGTTGTAGGACAGCTCATGTCCGCACTGTTATCCGGTAAATATGATGTAGATAAGACGGCTGTTATCATCTCTCAAACTGGTGGTGGGTGTCGTGCTACAAACTACATCGGTTACTTACGTAAAGCATTAATTGATGCGGGTATGAAACAAGTACCAATCCTATCTCTCAATGCGAGTGATATGGAACGTCAACCAGGCTTTAAGTTGACAAAAGGCTTCTTGCATCGCATGATTCAAGCTGTTGTATACGGTGATGCGCTCATGCAATGTGTTCTTGCCACACGGCCATACGAGACAAATCCTGGTTCTACCGATGCATTATGTGATTACTGGCTTAAAAAGCTCCGTGAAAACATTACATCTGCAAGCCTTCGTCAATACAACAAGTATATTAAAGAAATCATTCATGACTTTGATAACTTGCCAGTCAACAAGGATGTACAGAAACCTCGTGTTGGCGTTGTAGGGGAAATTTACGTTAAATTCCATCCAAGTGCTAACAATCATATTAATGAGCTCATTGAAAAGGAAGGCGGCGAAGTCGTTACATCTGGCTTGCTAGATTTCTTCTTGTATTGTGCAATGGATAGCACATACCGTGCTAAGCACCTTGATGGTACATGGCTATCTGGCTTCTTCGGTACATTGGCTCGTGAAGCCCTTGAACTCTACCGCTTGCCATATGCAAAAGCCGTAGCAGCGTCAAAACACTTTGACCCGTTACAACGTATGACAGAAGTAGCGAAAGAAGCAGCTCAATTCATCGGACTTGGTAACCAATGTGGTGAAGGCTGGTTCCTCACAGGCGATATGATTGACCTCATCGAAAAAGGGGCTAAACAAATCGTATGCTTACAACCATTTGGATGTTTACCAAACCACGTAACAGGTAAAGGCATGGTAAAAACACTATCCGCTGCCTACCCAGACGTGCGAATCGCAGCTATCGACTACGATCCAGGATCCAGTGCGGTTAACCAAGCAAACCGATTGAAACTACTACTATCGACAATGTTTGAATAAGGGTGCTCTGTTATATTTTCAATGGGGCCCCGTGACAACTACATAACACTAGTATAGAAAAAACACAGCCCTCTCTTGGCTCAGTACGGCGCTACGCTTCGTAAAATCGCTGCAGAGAGGGCTGTGTTCTTTTCTATATACACCTGTTATGAAGCGGTCCCATTGAAAATATAACTAGTGCAGTGGGGAGAAGTTGGGATGGAATTTAGTGAATAAGCGATAAGGTCCCTTACATTTTATAATGGGGCCCGAATACAACTGCATATTACTAGTATAGAAAAAATACAGCCCTCTCTTGGCTCAGTACGTCACTACGTTCCGTAAAATCGCTGCAGAGAGGGCTGTATTCTTTTCTATATACGCTAATTATGAAGATGTCCCATTGAAAATATAACTGGATAGAGGAGGGGGAAGAAATGTGGAGATGTGCCTATGGCACATCTCCTTTCTCCTACAATCAGTTGTGTAGGTGGTTTTCGTTATTATGCCTAGGTGTTTGTAGAGTTAAAGAATTAATCTATTTTGAAATATGCTTGTAAAGCCCAACAATGGGACGCCTCTATAGATAATGTTAATATAAATACGATACCCCTTTCCGAAGCGATTTTACGAAGTACTGAGCAAGGAAAGGGGTATCTTATTTATATACTAATATTATTTTGTTGTAGTCGGGCCCCATTGTGGGGCTTATACAAATGTGTAAAAGAGATTAATCTTTTTCTACCAAACCATATAGGCACAATAAGGAAAGCACTGCACATACTAGCATTGTAATCCCCATGGGAATCCCCGTATATTCCCCACCAATACCAACTAATGGAGATACGATTCCTGCAGAGAACATGCTAGCAAAGCCAAGTACTGCAGAGGCACTTCCAGCCATTTTACCGTATTTAGCCATTGCCATAGAGAAAGAGGCAGAGCCAAATAGGGATACTGTACATACGGTAAAGAATAGAATGGCCGTTACAGGAATAAGTGGCCATTCGAAAAGCATAGCTATTAAGAATAGCAAGGAGCCGATTGTTAGTTGCCAGAGGGCAAATGTTAGTAATTGTCGAACTGTGATTACATTACTTAATCTAGCGCTTATGGCACTAGCTAAGATAATACCACAGCTATTGATACCAAAGAGATAGCTAAATTCTTGTGCAGATAGTTGGAAGATGTTTTGGTATACAAAGGATGAACCTGAGATATACGCAAAGAATCCACCAAAAGCAAAGAATTGGATTAGTGTTTGCCCAAGGAATCGCTTATCTTTAATAAGCGTAATGTAGTTCTTTGTAGCAGTTGCAACGCCACCTGTAACGCGTTTTTCTTTAGGTAAGCTTTCACGGAAGAGAAGAGATCCCACTAATAGAATAGCAGAAAATATTGCTAAAATAACGAAGATAACGCGCCATGTAGTGAATAGTAATAATTTGACCTCCGATGAGCGGAGCGATTACTGGCGCCAAACCGTTAACCATCATGAGCAATGCAAAGAGTTTAGTCAATTCTTGACCAAATGCAAAATCTCGAGCGATGGCCTTAGCAATTACAACGCCCACAGATCCTGTTAAACCTTGTAGAAAGCGTCCTAGTAAAAGTATTTCAATGCTTGGTGCATAAGCACAGATTATGCTAGAGATAACGCAAAGTAAGTTGCCTGTTATAAGAGGCAACTTGCGGCCCATAGTATCACTAATAGGACCTCCAAATAATTGACCTAATGCAACACCAAAAGTCATCACACCAATGGTCATTTGAATATTTGATGCAGATGTATTTAGTTCACTAGGCATAATTGGTAATGCTGGTAAATATAAATCTGTTGCAAGTGGTGTGATGGCTGTCAACAGACCAAGGAATACTACTAAGATGAAAGAGACCTTAGCAGAATTTTCTTGAGTCATAAAACCCTCCTATACTAAAGTGAGAAAAATAAAAGTCTGCGAATCGCACTTCGCAGACTGCATTTAATTTTTTCTATTTGATACGATGTATTTTACCATGATTGAGAAAAAATATCTATATGAAATATTGACTTTGCTATATCTCTATTTATAGATTACAATTAGTATATTAATTATATCTAAAAATATCAATGTGTTTATTGGAGATGGGAGAATTATATGAAATATTTACTAAAAGGTTTTGTGTTAGCTGCAATAGTAGTAATCGGGACAGCTACGATTTCATCTGTAGAAGCAATTAGTTCTGATGAGGCTGTTCAAAGCGCCTTAGCACGTGTGCCGGGTGCAACAGTTGCAAATGTAACTGAATTCAATCGTGATTATGAGAATGGCCGTTTAGAGTATGAAGGTGAAATACATTATAACGGTTATGAATATGATTTTGAAATTGATACAGATACTGGGACCTTTACTAAATGGGAAGTAGAGCAAGCGGCTTATTAATAGATTGTTACAATTATTTATAGCAAATTAGTGAACTCTAAACTGTATTATCATTAAGCCATGTTATATGTAGTATTCTCATATGTGGCAACAAAAAAAGAACAGCTCGTGAAAAGCTGTTCTTTTTTGTATTGTTACCAGTTCTTAGAAGAAGAAGTGGTGAATTTCATGGATGAAATGTTGACCGAAGAAGGAGATACAACCATGCATAACGATGAATACAATAAAGTATTTGAATGCGCTGTTCATGATAACGCTTGCTTCGATTTCATGTTCTAGTTTATGAGCTTCTTCAGCACTGATTTCTTTGTGGTTTTCTAGGTATGCTTTTAAAGCAGGTCCTACGGCACCAATAGAAATCGCGATGGATTGTGGGGACAACATTTTGCCGATACCAGCTGCACCGGAGTTAACTGCTGCCAACCAGAAGCCAAGGTCTTCGAAGTTTGTAGGATCTAAACCTTGAGCTGCAGCGATTTGAAGTGGACCAAACAATACGTTGGAGTTTGTACCAGAACCAGTTAAGAATGCACCCAACGCACCCACGATAGGAGCGAATAGAGGATACAATGTACCTGTACCAGCAACCATTGCTTTTGCAATGTCTGCAGTCATACCAGAGTAAGTCATCAATTTAGCTGTCATAACAACTGTGATGATTGTAAGGTATGTGAATTTCAAGTTTTTAACTGTGCTACCCAATGTACCGAAGATTTCGCCAGCTTTTGCTTTTTGGATGAAACCACCAACAATACCAGCGATAAAAATCATAATACCAGGAGTTGCAATCCATACGAATGTGTAAGGTTTTGCACCAGCACCTTGATAAATAGGTACAGATGTTTTAATGGACGCAAGAGGACCATTAATTGCAGGGAACAATTTAGAAGTTAATAACAATAATACGAAGATTAAGATGAATGGCATTGCAGCTACAAGGCCTTCGCCACCAGAAACTTTAGGGACTTCGCCAGTTTGTTTAACTGCGTATTTAGGATCATTAGGAGGCATGATTTTTGCACAACCAATGATAACTGCCATGATAACGATGGATGCAGAAATTACGGATAATTCTGGACCCATTACAGCGTTGATTACAGTTTCAGGAACTGCTAATGCTAAACCAGAAAGCAATGTTACAAGGAATACGCCTTTTAACGCTTTAATACCGCCACCAATAATCATAACAACAAAGAATGGAGCGATAAGGTTAAGCAAGAACAATTGTACGGAAATGAATGTACCTAAATGGCTTGGATCAAGGTTTGTTAAGGATGCCAATGTAGTTGTTGGAATCCCGATAGAACCAAATGTTGTTGGTACGGAGTTTGCAACGAGACATGCGATGATAGATTTAAGTGGGTCAAAACCTACGGCAACCATCATAGCTGCAGGAATTGCAACGGCAGTACCGAAGCCAGCCATACCTTCCATGAAGGCACCAAAGCCCCATGCAAGTAGTAATGCAAGTACACGAGTATCAGATGTTACAGAAGAAAGCATGGTTTTAATAGTTTCCATTGCTTTCGTATGTACTACCAAGTTATAAACGAAGATAGCAGCTGTAATAACTAATAGGATTGGCCAGATTGCCAATGCGGCACCTTCAAGGGCACCAGTGACCATAATAAATGGGTCAGCTTGGAATGCTGTAATAGCGATAATGAAAGAACCAATCGCAGCAACACTTGTTGCTTGCCATGCAGGTAATTTCAAGATGGATAACGCTACAATCAACCAAATGATTGGAGATAGCGCTAATAGAACGGTGATAGCACTCATTTCTAAGATCATCCTTTCAAGTAAAACAAAAATATATGCTCAACAGGACGACGTAGTTTAATCAATTTAATTGATGAATAAATCGCTATGATGTTAATTTGTAAAAGTTCAGTTAAAATAAAAGCTTACAATAAAATAACAGATATACTTATCATAAAAATTGATATAGTACATAAAATTTTTTAACCTCATAGCCTATGAGGTTAAAAACATAAGAGAGGGGACATAAACAGTGTTTATGTCCCCTTCTGTACTAACTACAAGTCCTTGTTAGGGCCATTACTAAGTTTAGGTATTAGTAGTTACCTTTGAACATTGTAGCAGGAGCTTCTGGTACATAATCGCCGAAGTAGGATTTGAAGTCTAGACCTAATTCATTGCAAAGGTCTTGAACTTCAAGCATTGTACCGTTAAGTACAGGGATGCCTTCAGCTTTAACTTTTTCAACGGATTCATGTTCTTTTTCGCCATGAGTATAGATACGATCTTGACCTTGAGCTTTAGGTGCTTCACGTAATTCTTGTAAGAATTGGGAGAAGTGTTTTTTGATTTCCGCAGGGTCACCGAAGAATTCAGGGTTGATAGCCATGAAGCCATGACAGATGTTGGATTTACCACCAACCATACATTTGTTGGAAGTACCACCTTGGGACAAGATAGAGGAGAACAACTCAGCAATCATGCCGTTACCATAACCTTTGTGACCGCCAAGAACTTCTGTAGCACCACCTAAAGGAAGGATACCGCCACCTTCATGACGGGAGATGTTGCCCAATACTTCAGCTGCATCAGTGGAAGGAACGCCGTCTTTATTAACAGCCCAGCCATCTGGAGTAGCTTTGCCCATTTTGTTGTACATTTCAAGTTTACCACGAGTTACTACTGTAGTGGAGCAATCGAAGAAGAAGTCAACTGGATCAGCTGGTACAGTCCAAGCGATAGGGTTAGAACCAAGCATAGCTTTACGAGCATATGTAGGAACCATGATTGCTTCGGAGTTTGTACAAGAGAAACCGATTAAGCCTTGGTCGGATGCCATTTTAGCATAGTAACCAGCGATACCGTAGTGGTTGGAGTTACGTACAGATACGATACCAACACCGGATTTTTTAGCTTTTTCGATAGCCATTTCCATAGCTTTATGACCCAATAATTGACCCATGCCGTCATGACCGTCGATAACTGCAGAAATTGGAGTTTCTTTTACGATTTCAGGTTTAGCGTCGATTTTAATCAAGCCATTAGTGATACCTTTATGGTAACGAACCATACGTTGCATACCATGGCTTTGAATACCGAACAAGTCAGAAGTCAAAAGTACGTCTTGGATGATGTCAGCTTCTTTTTCGGAGAAACCAAATTTTTGGAAAGCGTCCATGCTCAATTTTTTTAGTGTTTCATAAGGGAATAACACAGTGTTTTTTGCGTCTGCCATCGTTAAAACCTCTTTTCAGAAAATATGTACCTGATATAGCTACTTCACATTAGATAACCATGAATTCAAAATGATTTCTTGTGAGTTCTATATCCTCTCAAATGACACTGTCAGTATAGCACAGAAACAAGTGAGATTGAATAGTCTTACAGTCTGAACGACATTACTAAATACGCATACGTACCGGTGATTTTTGTCACATAATCTATACGACACTATTAAAATGTCTGATTATACCTAAAACTATATGGTTATGACTTTTAGTAATGATTACATGATTTTTTTGAAGAATTTTGGTATTTTTATAGAACTTATTAGTATATCTGTTTAGGCATTGGACAAGAATGATAATGGATAGATATCGATAAAACTTGAAATGTTTAACTATATATATCAAAATAAATGATGAGGTCATAAATGTAATGTGATAATTGAATGCATTGATATACATAAAATAATCAATTCTAAAACCTTTTTAATTCAGAATATGTGCAAAAGGTTATACTTATACGAGTCATACTATAATATAATATAAATATACATCCTATAGTTTATACAATTTATAAGCGAGGTGCTTATCATGAAAGAATATAAATCTGTATGCCCTTACGATTGTCCTGATGCATGCGGACTCATTGTATCAGTCGATAATAATAAAGTAATATCTGTTCGAGGGGATAGAGCACATGCTTTCACAAGAGGTACACTATGCCCTAAGATGGCACATTATGAAAAAGTAATCCATTCTCCGTTGCGCTTGAAGTACCCTATGAAGCGTGTCGGTAAAAAGGGAATTGGTGAAGCTCAGTACACTCGTATTAGTTGGGATGAAGCCCTTGATGCAATTGTCAATAATTTCAAAGAAACTATTGATACTTATGGCAGTGAAAGTATTTTGCGTTACTCTTATGCAGGAACAATGGGGGTTATTCAGAGTCCTGCAGCAGATTATTTTTTTCGCCGTATTGGTGCTACAGACCAAGATCGAGGTATTTGCTCTCCTGCTAAACAAGCGGGGTTCCGGTCCGTTTATGGTGAAACATTAGGTATTAAACCACAAGAGGCGCAACATAGTGATTGTATTGTCTTGTGGGGGATAAATGCGACAGCTACAGATGTTCATATTTTACACGATGTGAACATAGCAAAAAAGAATGGTACCCGCGTTTGGATTATCGATACTCATAAAACCTATACTTTTAGCCAAGCTCATGAGCATATTTACGTTAAACCAGGTAGTGATGGAGCGCTAGCATTAGGTATGCTCCATATCATTCATCGTGACGGTTTGGCGGATACAGATTTTATTAAGGAACATGTCCAAGGCTACGATGAGCTGGTAAAAGAGGTGTTGCTTAATTTTACGCCGGAGAAAGCATCTGATATTTGTGGTGTTTCCGTGGATCGTATGACTGAGTTCGCTCATGCTTACGCTACATCAAAAGCGCCGTTTATCCGTCTCGGCAGTGGTTTGTCTCGATATGGTAATGGTGCTATGACATGCCGTGCTATTAATGCCTTGCCTGCTGTGGTTGGAGCATGGCAATATCCTGGGGGTGGATTGTTGTCGAGTGCTAGTGGTAGTAAATTTATTGGCAAAGATGTGATGCAACAGGCTCATGTTCATGCGCCAGCTAAACGATTGATGCCTATGATTAAACTTGGGGAGATGCTTACAAATTCCGAAGGAGTTGGCGTTCATAGCTTATATGTGTTTTCCTCAAATCCTGCTATTACAGCACCTAATCAAAATGTGGTTCGTAAAGGTTTGATGCGTAATGACTTATTCACAATTGTGCATGAGCGTTTTTTTACGGATACCTGTAAATATGCGGATATTATTTTGCCGGCCACAACATCTGTAGAGCATGATGATATTTATAATTCTTATGGTCATTACACAATTGGTACGGGTTACAAATTGATTGATCCAGTTGGGGAGTCTCGTTCCAATTGGCAAGTTATCGCCGAGTTAGCAAAACGTATGGGGTTGGAGGATGCATTCTTTAACCTTAGTGAAAGAGAGCTTATTGAACAAATTGTGCACACTTCGAGTCGTATATCCAAGAGTGACCAAGATTTGATTCTAACAGGTGAGCCTGTGGAGATGACGGTACCTGAAAGTTATAAGATGGATTTCAAAACACCGTCTGGAAAAATTGAATTATATAATCCGCAGGATGTAGAACCATTAATTCGGTATATGCCTCCTTATGGTGACAATGCACCGTTTTGGCTCATAATTGGCAATGATATTCGGATATTGGACTCCAGTTTCTGTGAATTAGAGTTTGATGATCCTGAGTTGATGAAACTTCGCATTCATCCTGAAGATGCAAAAATTTATAATATAAGTGATGGGTCTGAGGTAGAAATTTATAACGATCGTGGCAGTGTAAAAATTAAAGCATACCACGATGATGAAGTACAGAGAGGGACATTGGTAACACTAGGTGTATGGTGGCAATCTCAATCGAGTGATCCTCACGTGGCAATTAATGCGCTTACCGCAGCTCGTCCCACAGATCAAGGGTGGGGTAGTACCTTCTATGATGTGCAAGTTCATATAAGAAACTTTTCATAGATAATAGTTTATTACCATATGATGAACGAATATGTATAAGATGTGTGATGTCACATGCTTTTACAGCTATATTTAAAAATTAAATTCTTTTACTTATGGGAATAACATTATACGGATATAGAATAGTGAGGATATTTTTCTTGTATACTCTAGCCCCTTTAGATTATAATAGTAATATTATTTTTATATAACCTAAAGGGGGTTACATTTATGAATGGTAACGACAATCTGTCGACCCGTGCTTATCTGGCTATAGGCATGATGTTATTTGCCCTATTCTTTGGGGCAGGGAACTTGATCTTCCCAGCGGCCTTAGGTCAACAAGCTGGTGATAATGTAGGTTGGGCTTTGCTTGGCTTTGTGTTAACTGGTGTAGGACTTCCACTCTTAGGTGTTGCAGCAATGGGCTATTCTTCCTGTAAAGATGTTGAAGAACTAGCAAGCCGTGTTCATCCGATTTATGGCTTGTTGTATACTATTTCTCTTTACTTGAGTATTGGACCAATGTTTGCGACGCCGCGTACTGGTACTGTAGCTTATGAAATCGCAATTAAACCTTTTGCTGAAGGTTTAAGCATGAATATGGAACCAATTTTCTTGGCATTATTCTTTGGTATTTCTTTGTGGTTATCTATTAGTCCACAAAAACTTGTTAACCGTATCGGTAATATTTTGACACCAGCTTTACTTCTTGTAATTCTGTTGTTGATTGTTAAATCTTTTATTACTCCACTTGGTGGGTATGCGGCACCACAACCGGCATATGGTGATGCACCAACGGCTGTGTTACAAGGCTTCTTAGATGGCTACAATACAATGGATGCCTTAGCTTCCGTAGTATTTGCTATTCTTGTAATCGATTTTGTACGCCTCAGTGGTGCTACATCTCGTGCTGTGATTACAAAAACAGTAATGGAGGTAGGTGCAATTGCGGTAGGCCTTCTTGGTATCGTGTATGTATTTATCGCTAATATTGGTGCTACAAGTGTTGAACGCTTTGGTTTGTTCGAGACAGGGGCTCCTGTATTGTCCGTAAGTGCTAACTATTTGTTTGGTGAGTTCGGTCAAATCATCTTGGCTATCATCGTGCTGCTAGCTTGCTTGTCTACAAGTATTGGTCTTATCACTTCTTGCGGTACGTATTTCCACAAGCTGACTCCAAAGATTAGTTACAAATTATATGTAGTAATTTTCTCTCTAGCGGCCTTTGGCCTTAGTATGTTTGGCTTGAAAACAATCATCAGTGCAGCAATCCCTGTGTTGATGCTCTTGTATCCGTTGACTATCGTAATCATTTTGTTGGCACTTCTTCATAATGTGTTCGGTGGTCGTCGTTGCGTATATGCATGGACTGTAGCGTTCACAATGATCTCTGCTCTTATGACTGGTCTTGAGACTGCAGGTATTGCACCTATAGCTTTGGAACAGCTCTTTGCTCAATATATTCCATTCCAAAGTGCTGGTATGGGCTGGGTAAGCTTTGCGGTATTAGGCTTTGTTGTGGGTCTTATCCATAAAGGTCTTGCTTCCGATAATAAGTAATAAAGATAAAGGCTCTATGCTTTCATTTTGTGAGAGTATAGAGCCTTTTTATGTTTTGATTGTTGTCATATAAAATTGATTTTGTGTGTAGAAGTTTCTATAATAAGGATAAATAAGGATATAAATGATAAAAGAAGGAAGGAAATTTTATGCGTAGTACTCATTGTTTACCTAGTTATAGTTTTGGAGGTCATGATGTATTTGACGCTATTCCAAAGTTTACAAAATTATATGGCAAGTCTGTAGCTATCATCGGTGGCGAAACAGCTCTTTCTAAAGCTTTGCCACACATTCGTCCAGTGCTTGATAAAGCGGGGATTAAGGTGCTAGATATTATCCACTTTGGTGGAGAGTGTACTTTTGCTCGAGGCAAGGAAATTGCACAAATGGCATCTGTAAAAGATGCGGACTTTTTGTTTGCTGTTGGTGGTGGTAAGGCCATGGATACGGTAAAAGTAGTAGCTATAGAGTTAGATGATAAACCATTCTTTACAATTCCAACCATTGCGTCTACTTGTGCGGCAACGTCAGAAGTGGCAGCTGTATACACGGCAGATCATACTTTTGATGACGTAGCTTTTGTAAATCATCCTCCTGTGCACTGCTTTATTGATGCTGATATTCTCGTAGAAGCACCAAGCCGTTACTTGTGGGCAGGAATGGGAGATACTATTGCAAAACACTATGAAACTCATCTTTCTGCTCGCAGTCGCGAGCAAGACTATAATACTCAGTTAGGCCTTACTCTAGCTTCTATGTGTAGTGAACCAATTTTAGCACATGGTATACAAGCCTATAAAGATAGTCAAGCTAATAAACGTAGTGATGCCTTTGATACCATTGCTATGACTGTTATCTTTACTACCGGTGTTGTATCAGGTTGTGTTCCTATGGCATATAATAGCAACATGGCTCATGCTGTATGTTATGGCTGTGTTACTAATAAAGAAACAGAAGAAAATCATTTGCATGGTGAAATAGTAGCTTATGGCTTACTTATTTTGTTAACCGTTGACCAACAAATGGATGAGTTACAACGGTGGTTGCCAGTATATCGCGAATTAGGTTGGCCTACTAAACTTTCACAATTAGATCTTACTGCATCGCATATTCCTCGAATTGTTGAAAAGGCTACATCTGTTCATGATATTGATGTATCTCCATATAAAATTACAGCAGATATGTTGACTAAGGCTATTCAATATATGGAATCTCTTGATTAATATGGTTTGTAACTATTTGTGTATGTTATGTGATGAGGTTATAAATGCAAGAAATTGTAAAGGGTGGCTTATATCGTCATTTTAAAGGCATGTACTATTACGTGTTAGATGTTGCAACTCATTCGGAAACGAGTGAACAGTTCGTGGTATATCAAAAATTATATGATCAACGTGACTTATATGTACGACCACTAGATATGTTTTTGAGTGATGTGGACCATGAAAAATATCCAGATGTAAAACAAAAAGAACGGTTTAAGTTAATGAGTGGACGTGATTAGGAGGGGCCGTGGAGCAGAAGTTTTTCTTTTTCGATATTGATAATACTTTAGCTGTATGGCCTGAAGGTAAAATCCCTGAAAGTGCTCAATACAGTTTAGATGAGTTAAAGCGTCGTGGTCACCGTGTAGCCTTAGCAACTGGTCGTATTCAAGTGGATGCTAAGCGTTTTGCAGAGCAAGCGGGCCTTACTGATTTTGTAGCAGATGGTGGTCACAGTATCACTGTTAATAATGAATTGGTATCTATGATAGGTATGGATCGTGATGCATGTATTAAATATTTAGAGTATTTAGAATCACATAATATTCCTTGGGCCGTAACTGACCGCAATAAACTCGGTCGTATTACGCCGTATAAGGAAATTTTAGAGTGGCATCCCAATTGGGATGTGTTTAAAACAACTGTAGACCCTAATTTTGATTTTCATAGTGTTGAAGAATTTTATAAGATTTATGTGTTTTTCAAGGAAGGAGAGGAAGAGGAGAAGGATATCGAGCATATGACACATAAGCTCATTCGTTATGGTGATGGCTGTGTTCTATATGAGCCTATGGAAAAGGCGTTGGGTATTCGTAATATGCTTGAACACTTTGGAATGAAGCCAAATCAAGCTGTTGTATTTGGTGATGGGTATAATGATTTGTCTATGTTTAGACCTGAGTGGTTAAATATTGCTATGGGTAATGCGCGCCCTGAATTAAAAGCAAAGGCTGATTATATTACTACAGACTGTGATAAAGATGGCATTTATAATGCGTGTAAGCATTTTAAATGGATCGATTAATTATTGATAATTCCTCTAAGTTAGGTGAAGCTTATATGAAGATTTATTTTTGTAGCTGTGGCTACAGAATTGGTGTAGTATAGTTAGTATAATGCGCTTAGTTCAATATTCATGTGTTAAAAGGAGAAGAGAAGATATGAACAATAAACGCAGATTATTTTCAACTTTACTTTGTGTAGCAGCATTGACAGCAGGTTTATTTGTTTCTGGTTGCGGCAGTGATAAAGCGGGTGGCATTGGCTCCGTAGTCTCCTCCGTAGTTGATGGCGGTAGCGATGAGAAAGCAGCTGCTAAGCTTAATACCCTTATTGATGCAACAAATCGCTTCAATGGTGACAATGCTACTTGGGGTCAAAACTATGCAGACAGTTTGGCTAAATTAAAAGGTGGTTTCCAAGAAGGTGCTATTGGCCGTCAACCTCACTATGATACTTTAAAAGAAGCTTTGGAACAATCTAAAAAAGAGGGTTCTACGTTCAAAGAAGTTGATACAGAACGCGATAATGTATTAAATGTTCTTAATGAATTAGTACCAACATTCAAAGATTTGAAAGCTTATGATGATTCTAAAGCCTACATGAACGATGGTGGTGCTAAAGGTAAAGAACTAGCAGCTAAATACGTAGCACAAGTAGAAAAATTTGATGCAGCTTATGCGAAGTTCAATGATGCTCTTAACAAAGCTAACACCGAACAAACTAAGAAACAAATCGAAAAATTGAAAAAAGACGGTAAAAAAGGCTATGCTGCAGCAATGGAATCTACGCTTCGCTTGACTACTCTTGTAGAAAATGTAGAAAAATCTCCTAAGAATGCAGATAAACAAGCTGTAGAAAAAGAACTTAATGAAATTCAAACATTGCTTAAGAGCATAAATAATGATCGTGGAGAAGTGCTTGTTAACTCTTATAACTCTGTAGTTGGTTCTGTTCGTCAAGTACTTAACGATGCAAATGAAAACAACCTTAACGACATGATTGAGAATTTCAATAATTATATTGAGTCTTATAACAATACAACTCCAGATCAATTTGACTCTAAATAATCGAATTAACTACGTGATTATTTGAGGATTACAAAAACAGAGCTCCTTTGAAGCTCTGTTTTTTGTTGTTATATTATTTTTTTATATTTTTAATTTCAATAGTGCCATAATATGATATACTAAAAAAGAGCCGCTCATGGGTTGAGCGGCTTTTCTATGTAAATTTTAAATCTACATTTTAGTTAAATATAATATTAGTATTTTGGGGGACATATGAACTGGAAACGCTTGGCTTTATGCGCAATGTTGGGGATTACAGTGCTTGGTACAACTGCATGCGGTACAAACAGTGGTGAACAACCACAAGGTAATACCGTGAAAGCAGAAACTGTAGCTATGCCCAATTTTACAAACGCACCAATTGCTGATGAATATGCTATCTTTGATACAAACTATGGTCAATTTAAGGTTCGTTTGTTAGGGTCTAAAGCACCGATTACGGTCAAAAATTTTGATTATCTCGTGAAAAAAGGCTTCTATAATGGTGTGACATTTCACCGTGTTATCGAAGGCTTTATGATTCAAGGTGGGGATCCTGATGGCACAGGTGCTGGTGGCCCAGGCTATACAATTCCTGATGAATTCTCCAATGATTTACACTTCAATAAAATGGGCGTTCTAGCCATGGCTAACCGTGGCCCTAATACAGGAGGTTCTCAATTTTTCATTACCTTGGGACCTACGGATTGGTTAGATAATAAACACACCATCTTTGGTACTGTAGTACAAGGTATGGATGTAGTTGAAAAAATCGGCAAAGTTAAAACCGGCCGCAATGATAAGCCAGTAGAACCAGTAATCATCAATACCATTACATTGGAACCAATCACTGATGATGCGAAAAATGGGAAATAAGAAAAGTACTTCTCAAGAGTCTCTTTCTGTTGAATGCGCATCTACACAAGAGGTACAAGGTATAATTGTAGATTGCGATACAATCTTGAATGATGCAAGTGTTCAAGGCGATGAATCAAAAAAAATGCACTATATTTATTTAGTGCGTTGCTCTGATGATTCTTTGTATTGTGGATGGACTACAGATCTTAAACGTCGAATAGATGCTCACAATGGACATATCTTAGGCGGTGCAAAGTATACGCGAGGACGTCGCCCTGTGACCTTGGTATATGCTGAAAGCTTTCACCAAAAACAAGAAGCACAACGCAGGGAATATGCTATTAAACGGATGACGAAGACTAAGAAATTGAGACTCATTAAGGGTGCAAAATAGTCCTTGATTATGGTATAATATGATGATTAATTACTACCACGGAGGTTGAAAATGAAGCGGGTTCTAGTGTCCGTAAAGAGTGTACAACGAGATATGGATGGCAAGGATACCGTAGTGGAACTGATTTCCCCAGGTACGTCACATGAAAAAGGTAATGCTCAATATGTGCGTTATGAAGAATCTAGTGTGACTGGATTGGATGGGGTTAAGACGACCATTAAAATCCATGATGATTCTATCGTATTGCTCCGAACAGGGGCGGTCAATATGCGTCATCAATACGTCCGTGGTGAAGAACGCGAAGCCGTATATGAAACACCATATGGTGATTTACATATGGCCGTAAATACTCATGAATTAACAGTAGACTTTCACGATGGCGTAGGTCATGTTCATTTAGGATATGATATTTCCGTCGAAGGTGAATGGCAATTTTATAATCAGTTAGATATAGACGTGCGGGAGGATATAGAGCATGGACATGAAGGAAATCCTGAAATTGGGGATTGAACAGGCATTACAAGATACGATTAACAGTGGTGATTTGCCGGCTGGGGAATATCCAGAAATCGTTCTCGAAGTGCCACCTCAAAAGGAATTCGGTGATTTTTCTACAAACATCGCTATGCAATCCGCTCGTGTAGCTCGTCAAAATCCTCGAGCTATTGCTGAAACTTTGATTAGTCATATGAATTTTGATTGGCTTGAACGTGCTGAGGTTGCCGGCGCAGGTTTTATTAATTTCTTTTTGAAATCCGATATGGTGTACGATACGTTGAAAGCCATTTTGAATGCTGGCACTGAGTATGGTGTTCAACCATTGCGTGCGCGCGATACGATTCAAGTAGAGTACGTAAGCGCAAACCCAACAGGTCCATTGCATGTTGGTCATGGCCGTGGTGCTGCGTATGGCAGTGCTCTTGTAAACTTGTTGCGTGCAGCGGGTTACAATGTACAATCTGAATACTATATCAATGATGCAGGTAATCAAATCGACAACATGGCGATTTCCATTGAGTACCGCTTTCAAGAATTGCAAGGTGCTACATTAGTATTCCCACCTAAACGCAATGAAGACGGCTCTATGCCTGAGTTCGATATTCCAGAAGGGGCGTTAGTGTTCCCTGAAAATGGCTATCGTGGCCCAGATATTATTGAAACAGCAAAAGCGATTGCTGAACGTGAAGGCTTTGATAAATTAAATGCCATGAACGAAGCAGATCGTATAGCCTTGTTTAAGGAAGAGGGCTTAAAAGAAAAATTAGCTCGCTTAGAGGAAACATTAAGAAACTTCCGCGTTACTTTTGATAATTGGTTCTCTGAACGTACAGTTCATGAATCGGATGAAATTCATCATTCTGTAGAGGCTTTGAAGGCCCTTGGTAAAGTTTATGAAAAAGATGGTGCATTGTGGTTAAAATCCACTGACTACGGTGATGATAAAGACCGTGTAGTTATTCGTGATAATGGGGTTCCTACGTATTTAGCGGCAGATATTGCATATCATCGCAATAAATATGATCGTGGTTTCAAAGAAATGATTGATATCTGGGGCGCTGACCATCATGGCTATGTATGTCGTGTAAAAGCGGCTATGGCGGCGTTTGGTTATGATCCTGATAAATTAACAGTATTGTTATTACAAATGGTAGCATTGTTCCGTGACGGACAACTTGTTAAATTGTCTAAACGTAGTGGCGATAGTGTTACATTAGATGAATTGATCGAAGAGGTTGGCGTAGATGCGTCTCGCTATTTCTTCTTGATGCGTTCCTTGGATAGCCAACTTGATTTCGATATTAACTTGGCAAAATCTCGTAGTAATGACAACCCAGTGTATTATATCCAATATGCTCATGCTCGTATTCACAGCATTTACAACCAAGTGCGTGAAGCTGGCATTGCATTTGGCGATTATAGTGAAACTGATTTCACAACGCTTACAAGTGAAATGGAATTAGAATTAATTAAGAAATTAGCTGAATATCCGGAAGAGGTCGTTCAAGCTGCTGAACATCGTGCACCTCATCGTATTGCTCGGTACTTATACGATTTGGCAAGCATGTTCCATTCGTTCTACCGTCAAGGTCGTATCATTGGTGTAGATCCAGCATTACAACAAGCTCGTCTTGGATTAATTACAGCGATTGCCCTCGTTCTTCGTCAAGGCTTGGGTATTTTAGGTATTTCCGCTCCGGAAAAAATGTAATAGGTGGGAGGCATCATGGCAACTAAGTATATTTTCGTAACTGGCGGCGTTGTTTCTTCTCTTGGGAAGGGAATTACAGCAGCATCTTTGGGTCGTTTACTAAAAAACCGTGGTTTCAATGTAACGATTCAAAAATTTGACCCATACATTAATATCGATCCGGGTACGATGAGCCCTTACCAACATGGTGAAGTATTTGTAACAGATGATGGCGCCGAAACTGACCTTGATTTGGGTCATTATGAACGCTTTATCGATATTAACCTTAGTAAACGTTCCAATATTACAGCTGGTAAAGTATATTGGTCTGTAATCAATAAAGAGCGCAAAGGTGATTACCTAGGTAGCACTGTACAAGTAATTCCACATATTACAAATGAAATTAAACAAAATGTTTACCGTGTAGGTAAAGAGGATAATGCTGATGTAGTTATTACAGAAATTGGTGGTACCGTAGGTGATATTGAAAGCTTGCCATTTATGGAAGCCATTCGCCAAGTGAAAAAAGAAGTAGGTCGTAACGACGTACTTTACATTCACGTTACATTAGTGCCTTACATCAATGCCGCAGGCGAGTTGAAAACAAAACCTACACAACATAGTGTAAAAGAATTGCGCAGCATTGGTATTCAACCAGATATTTTGGTATGCCGTAGTGAAAAACATATCTCTGATGATATGAAAGAAAAACTTGCTTTATTCTGCGACGTAGAACCTGAAGCAGTTATTGAAAATCAAACTTGTAGCTCCATCTATGAAGTGCCATTGATGATGCAAGATCAAGGCCTTGACGATATTGTTATCAAAAAATTAGGCCTTGAAGATCGTCCTTGCGATATGACTGCATGGAAAGAAATGGTTCATAAGATCTTGAATCCTAATAAAGATATTACAGTTGCTATCGTTGGTAAATATGTAGCGTTGCATGATGCGTATTTATCCGTAGTTGAAGCTCTAGATCATGCTGGTATTGCTACGGGTACTAAAGTGAATATTCGTTGGATTGACTCTGAAGAACTTGATGATACATCTGTAGATCCTAAAGAGGTATTTGAAGGTGTTGAAGGTATCATCGTACCTGGTGGATTTGGGTCTCGTGGTGTAGAAGGTAAAATTCGTACAATCCAATATGCTCGTGAAAACAATATTCCATATCTCGGCCTATGCCTTGGCATGCAATCTGCAGTTATGGAATTTGCTCGTAACGTATGTGGCATGGAAGGAGCAACCTCTAGCGAATTCGACGAAAATGCTAAGTACAAAGTAATTGACTTGATGAGTGATCAAGTTGATGTAGATAAAAAAGGCGGTACAATGCGTTTAGGTATCTATCCATGCAAAGTGGAAGCCGGTACGAAAACTCACGAGGCTTATGGAGAAGATTTGATTTATGAACGTCATCGCCATCGCTATGAGTTCAACAATGAATATCGTCAACAATTGACTGATGCAGGCCTCGTAATTTCTGGTACATCTCCAGATGGCCGTCTCGTTGAAAGTATTGAAGTAAAAAATCATCCATTCTTCATTGGTACACAAGCACATCCAGAACTTAAATCTCGTCCAAATAATGCACATCCATTATTCCGTGGTTTCGTAGATGCAATCTTAGAACTAAAAAAATAGATTAAAGCGATGGAATCTATTTTATCTATTATAGGTTTATTTATATTAGCTGCACTCAAACTAGAGCAGTTTGTATATGGTAAATCGGGAAAAGAACAATCTACAACTGGTCACATAGCACGGAGAGGGCTTGCTAATATAGCGGGTTTAATAGCTTTTGATCACGCTACTGTGAACAGTAAGTCTGTTGTAGTACGTAAAAAGAAGAAAGATGCTCAGAAATGAGCATTTTTCTTCTTTTTTTTGCCTACATCGAAAATGTTGAAAAAATATATCGATAAATTTAAAAATAACGCTTGCAATATTGAATGATATTTGTTATTATATAGACAAAGATAGATATAGATATGGTGTTAAGTACACCAATGTAAATATATTCGTTACATATGGAACTCAAATAAGGAGGACATAACATGTCTATTATTGGTAAACAACTTCCTGAATTTACACTTGATGCTTTCAAAAAACCTGAATTGGTAAAAGTTAGCACTGCAGACGTGTTGGGTAAATGGTCTGTATTCGTATTCTATCCAGCAGACTTCACATTCGTATGCCCTACTGAGTTGGAAGACGTACAAAATTCTTATGCAGAGTTGAAAGAATTGGGTTGCGAAGTTTACTCCGTATCTTGTGACTCCGAATTCGTTCACAAAGCATGGTCTGATGCTTCTCCAAGCATTAATAAAATCGAGTACTACATGTTGGCTGACAAAAAACATGAATTGGCTGATTTCTTCGATGTATTCCAAGAAGAATCTGCTATGGCTTACCGTGGTACATTCGTAGTAGATCCAGAAGGCTTCGTGCGTACAGCAGAAATTCATGATATGGGTATCGGCCGTTCCGCTGAAGAATTAGTTCGCAAAGTACAAGCTGCTCAATTTGTAGCTAAACATGGTGATCAAGTGTGCCCTGCACGTTGGAAACCAGGTAAAGATACTTTGAAACCAGGTCTTGATCTTGTAGGTAAAATCTAATTAAGAAACTTATACTTAAATGCTAGAGTAATCTAGACAACTCCTCAAATGACATAAACACGGGCGCGCATCGTTTTCCTGACGATACGGTAAGTCCCAATACCAGATGAACCCTCTCCAATTCATCATGGTAAACCTCATATAACAAACTACAAACTATACGCAAAAGGACTGGCCTTCGGGCTGGTCCTTTTGTGTTATAAGATTATCCTTACTTCGTTGTGTTGCGAATTAACAAAAGTATTATAACTTGAGCTTTCTACGAGGCAAGTTATTAAGTTAAAATATAGGATAAACTCAATAAATATAGAATGAGTAAATATCCCTTTATAAAAGTAGGAAATAAGTTCTTGCATTTTTATAGTGAGTGGTCTATAATGAAATTAATTCCTATTAATATGAAAGGTTTTATAAATATAATATAAGTACTTTATAATATGGGGTGTGTTTAACACTAACGTTTACAAAGAAAGGCAAAATATATGAGGATTTCCACAAAAGGTCGGTATGCATTGATGGTCCTCATCGATTTGGCAGAGCAAGGTCAAGATAAACCTGTCTCCTTGCGATCTGTGGCAGAACGACAAGGCATATCTGAAAAATACCTAGAAGGTATCGTAGCTCGTTTAGGCGCTGCAAAACTAGTGGATAGTATCCGCGGTAAGTATGGCGGCTATCGCTTATCTAAAAGTCCTAAAGAATATACAATTATTGAAATTTTGCTTGCTACAGAGGAATCTATGGCTATCATCTCTACCCTTGATGAAGGGGTGAGTACTGATACAGTGATCAACGAACGGACTGTTGGTTTCTGGGCAGGATTACAAAACTATATTCATGATTATTTAGAAAACGTAACCCTTCAAGATGTAATCGATGGGACCTATGCTAAACTTGATACAAAATATAATAATTGGGATGGTTCTATTTAATAAGGAGTGACCACTATGTCTAAAATTGCAAAATCTTTTGTTGAATTAATCGGTAAAACACCATTATTAGCTGCTACACGTTTTGGTAAAAAATATGGTGCAAACGCTAATATTTTCGCAAAATTGGAATACTTCAACCCAGGCGGTTCCGTAAAAGACCGTATCGCAGCAGCAATCATTCAAGCTGCAGTTGAATCTGGTGAATTACAACCAGGCGGCACAATCGTAGAAGCTACATCTGGTAATACTGGTATTGGCTTGTCTGCTGTAGGTGCTGCGCTTGGTTATAAAGTTGTAATCGTAATGCCTGAAACGATGTCCATTGAACGCCGTAAATTAATGCTTGGTTATGGCGCGCAACTCGTATTGACTGACGGTTCTCTTGGCATGAAAGGCGCTATTGCAAAAGCTAAGGAAATCGTAACGGCTACAGCCGGTGCTATTGAAGCAGGTCAGTTCGTAAATCAAGCTAATCCAGCAATTCATTACAGAACAACTGGACCTGAAATCTGGCAAGATACTGATGGTACTGTAGATATCTACGTGTCTGGTGTTGGTACAGGCGGTACGTTGACAGGTGCAGGTCGCTACTTGAAAGAACAAAACCCTGATGTACATGTGGTTGCCGTAGAACCAGCAGATTCTCCTGTATTGTCTAATGGTAAACCAGGCCCTCATAAAATCCAAGGCTTAGGTGCTGGCTTCATTCCAGATACATTGGATACTAACATTTACGATGAAGTAATCCAAGTTTCTAACGAGGATGCTTTTGCTACATCTCAAGCTTTCGGTCACACAGAAGGCGTATTGGTAGGTATTTCCTCTGGTGCTGCGCTTTGGGCGGCTCAAGAATTGGCAAAACGCCCTGAAAATAAAGGTAAAAATATTGTAGTAATTCTCCCTGATACAGGCGAACGCTACTTATCTACAGCATTGTTCCCTGAAGTTTAATCGCCTATCATGGTGAAAGCATAATAATTGCTTTTACCTGGCTCAAACACATAGATGCCCCCTGTATTTTACAGGGGGCATCCTTTTTTGATTGAATTCTTTTATTATTATAATAGGGTGATGTACTGATTAAATAATGGTGCAGATTATTCATAGTCGGAGAGGGACTTTCACAATAACATTTATAATTGAATACACAAGAAAATTTATAATTGTATATGAAAAAGGAACTACTAGGTAGCTCCTTTAGTATTTTGGTATGTATTTAATTGTGATTATCTACCGTTTTTAACGATATTATCCATCCAGTTGAATAATTCTTCTAAATCGTAGTCACCAGAGTGATCTACATTAAATGGTGTTGCCATATCTACTCTGTACCCAAGGTTTTGAGCACGTGTACCTACGATTAAAGGAATTGCAACAGATGTATTACTGTCGGCTGTGCCATAACGAATACGATAGAATCGTGCATTTGTCGCAGCAGGAGAACCAAGATAGTTCATTGGGTTCATCATAGTAACGATCTTAGCATTTTCTACGTATACATCTTGGTTAGCTGTTGAATCGTGTAATGCAGCAGTAATGGTAAAGTGATTATTATCTGTAGTACTTGTACCAAATAGATTGTTTTCACCTGTATCATTAGCACGAGAGTCAAAGGCACCAGGCGCTTTTGAGCGACTTACAAAGTGGTTATATGCTTCCCAGTTTATGTCTTTGATAGTTCCTGTTTTATTATCTCGTACAAGGTATGTATGCTTGGATAAATCAGTACCTTTAGCTGCTGCTTTATTAGCGGCAGCAACAATAAATTCTTTTACATAATTTTTGAAAGTACCGTTACCGTTCTTGTCAAGTTTTAGTACACGACCTAGAGAGTCACGTAATTGTAAGTTATTTACGTAATCAGGGAAGTGTTCGCTGAGCATTTTAGAGTATGATAGATCGTCTGCATTCAAGTTTACACGTTGCATCGTGCGTTGTGGTGGAGCAGAGTTGCCACCTACATTAGCTTGTGGTAATTCGCCTTGGCCCATAGTTACTTTGTTAAAGGATGTGATACCATTATAGCTCCATTCGTAAGCCATATCAGCCGCATCAAGGTTAGTGATAGGGGCATACGCAGATACTGCGTATACATTAGTTGCCGCTGTAGCTGCACCTAATGCTTGTAAATATGGTTGGAAGTCGGAACTGTTACCAGTTGCACCTTGTAACAAGGATACACCACCGCCTGCACTTGTACCATTTGTGATAATGCGGTTTGCATTACCTGGCATAGCGGAATCGTTAGCGTGTAAGTAGGCTGTAGCCGCTTGTAAGTCAACGATTACTGCCGGGGCCTTACCGATGAAGTTGCCATCGGAAGCTTTATTGGTACGACCACGAGTAGATGGGGAAGCTACTACATAACCACGGGATAATGCGTAAAGAACACTGTTAGGTTTTCCATTTTCCACCTTAGGCGTCATAGCTTGGCTCGGCATGTAACCACCTACTGCATTTGGCATGAAGATAGGGGCTGTTTGGGTATTGTAACCATTGATTGTACCGTTGTTGAAATATTCCTCTGGTACATAAATGTTCATGTATTGCTGATCTATGTCGATTGGATTAGCCACGTAAGGGATATACTCGAAGGCGCGATATTTAATTTCCTTATTATCTACTGTGGTAGACATGGATTCATAATTTTTCGCGTCGAAAGCAAGACTAATCTTTGCAGACGCATCAGCTTGCAATGGGGGTTCAATTGGTTGGGAGAGAATATTTTTCTCTTCTGTAACAGTAGAGCCCTTTGTGGAAGCTTCATTACGAGCGTTTACATAAGATTGCGGTAATTTACTTTCTTGAACCTGTTTAGTCTCTGCGTCAGATTTAGCTTTTGCTTCGGCTTCAGATTGAGCTTTAGCCTTAGCCTCGGCTTCAGCCTGAGCTTTAGCAGCAGCATCTACTTCTGCTTTAGCTTTTGCCTCTGCTTCAGCTTGCGCTTTAGCAGCAGCGTCTGCTTCTGCTTTAGCTTTTGCCTCTGCTTCAGCCCGAGCTTTAGCTGCAGCGTCTGCTTCTGCTTTAGCTTTTGCCTCTGCTTCAGCCTGAGCTTTAGCTGCAGCTGCCGCTTCTTCTTTTGCTAGTTGTTCAGCAGCTAAACGTTCTTGTTCTTCTTGGATCACAGCTTGTCTTGCAAGTTCCGCTTGTTTAGCAGCAATACGTTCTTGCTCCGCTTTTATAGCGGCTTCGCGTTCAGCTTTAGCTTTCTCGGCCGCGATACGCTCTTGTTCCGCTTTTATAGCAGCTTCGCGTTCAGCTTTAGCTTTTTCGGCCGCGATACGTTCTTGTTCTGCTCTAATAGCGGCTTGGCGTTGCGCTTCAGCTTGCTGAGCGGCGATACGTTCTTGTTCAGCTTTAATAGCCGCTTGCCGTTCTGCTTCAGCTTTAGCGGCAGCTTCAGCACGTTGGCGAGCCGCTTCTTCAGCCGCTAAGCGTTCTTCTTCAGCCTGTTGAGCGAGGATGCGCTCACGTTCTGCTTTTAAAGCCGCTTGGCGTTGGGCTTCAGCTTGTTGAGCGGCGATACGATCTTGTTCAGCTTTAATAGCCGCTTGACGTTGCGCTTCGGCTTGTTGAGCAGCGATACGTTCTTGCTCTGCTTTAATAGCCGCTTGACGTTGCGCCTCGGCTTGTTGAGCAGTGATACGTTCTTGCTCGGCTCTAATAGCGGCTTGGCGTTCAGCCTCTGCTTGTTGAGCGGCGATACGTTCTTGCTCTGCTTTAATAGCCGCTTGACGTTGCGCCTCGGCTTGTTGAGCAGTGATACGTTCTTGCTCGGCTCTAATAGCGGCTTGGCGTTCAGCCTCTGCTTGTTGAGCGGCGATACGTTCTTGCTCTGCTTTAATAGCCGCTTGACGTTGCGCCTCGGCTTGTTGAGCAGCGATGCGTTCTTGTTCTGCTTTAATAGCCGCTTGGCGTTGAGCTTCGGCTTGCTGAGCGGCAATACGTTCTTGTTCCGCTCTAATAGCCGCTTGGCGTTGAGCCTCAGCTTGTTGAGCGGCGATACGTTCTTGTTCCGCTCTAATAGCCGCTTGGCGTTGAGCTTCGGCTTGCTGAGCTGCGATACGTTCTTGTTCTGCTTTAATAGCCGCTTGGCGTTGAGCCTCAGCTTGTTGAGTTGCAATACGTTCTTGCTCTGCCTGTTGCTCGGCAATACGGCGTTGTTCCTCTTGGATACGAATGCGTTCTTGCTCTGCCGCTTGACGGCGTTCTTCTGCAATATGCGCTTGCTCAGCTTGTTGGGCCGCAAGACGTTCCTGCTCAGCACGTAAAGCCGCTTGGCGTTGAGCCTCGGCTTGTTGAGCTACCACACGTTCTTGTTCCGCTTGTAAAGTTGATTGCCGTTGGGCTTCAGCTTGTTTTTGAGCAAGTTGTTGTTGATCAGCTTGTGATAAATTTTCTTGTTGGGATGCTTCTTCAGCGGCTAGTTGAGCTAGACGCTCACGCTCAGCTCGTTGAATATCTCGAATTGTAAGTCTCTGTTTTGCTACCACGGCTTTTGTTACTGTAGTATTTGATACAGTTAATGGAGCTATGGATTCTTGTTGAATAACAACAGGTGTACGCTGTACTTGTGTAGTTTGTACTTGTTGCTTACCATCCACTGGTTTCTCTACAGTAACAGGTTCAGTTTTTCGTTGTACATTTATCAAACTGTGCATTGCTAATGTAGGTTCCATGACAGTTTTTGTATCTTTATTGACAACATACTGCGGTTGAGTTTGAACCTGTTGTTGAGATTGCATTGGTACTACTTGTTGCGGTACTGCTTGCAATGGTGTAACTTGTTGAGTTTGTACAGGGCTAACCGTTGCTGGTTGCATCACGTAGGATGGTTGAGGTTGTGCCATCGGTGGTGTTTGTTGTTGTACAACGGTGGCCGGTTGTGGTGTAGCTGGTAAGACTGGCTGAGTTGCCATTGGTTTCACGACTGGAGTTGCTACACTTGTAGGACTCTGTGTCGTTGATTCAGCACTGGTACTCGTACCTACTAAATCATTCATGTTAAGTGTAGGCTCTGCATGGGCAACACCACCCAGTGCAGCTGCAGCAAGAAATGCAGCAGTAACCTTACAATTTTTGGATGATTTCATGAATTAGCTCTCCGAACTAGATTTCTAATAATAATTTATAATTTTAAAGTTTATTAATATTTATATAGTTTAACATAAATCGATGTAATTGTACAATTTTGAGGACTTGCTTCGACTTTTGAAAGTGGTCTAGATTATAAAATATAAAATAATATTAATTATTTTTGAATATAAGAAAAGGACTAGATCACGTATACTTCTGAACTGTTGTTCCAAAATTGTGTCCAATTTTAGGTCAGTTCAGAATACGTATATTCTAGTCCTTTTACTATATCTACTGGTGTGACACCAGTTTTCACCATCGATAAGAGTCATTAATCAATTAGTCGCTAAATGTTAACTATTAGTTACTAACCGCTAATCGTCGAAACTCATCATAAACAATCAACAATTATCAGCCATCAATCAATCATATATAAGCTATAATTGATGGTTAATTTTAATGATTTATTTAGTGATACTATTTTTTAAGCTTGGCTTTACAAGTGCTAAGATGAAGCAAGCCACAACGGAACCGATTGCGATGGATGCAAGGTATAGAAGTGGATTACCAATTGTTGGTACTACAAAGATGCCGCCGTGTGGAGCGCGTAGTGTGCATTCGAAGAACATAGATAACGCACCGGCTGTACCAGCACCGATAATACAAGCTGGTAATACGCGAACTGGATCGGCTGCTGCAAATGGGATGGCACCTTCTGTGATGAAGGAAAGCCCCATGATGTAGTTTGTAATACCAGATTTACGTTCAGCCTCTGTGAAGCGGCTAGGGAAGAATGTAGTACAAAGAGCGATTGCCAATGGAGGAACCATACCGCCTGCCATGACAGCCGCCATAATACCGTATTCGCCAGTTGCAAGAGCACCAGTACCGATAACATAAGCCGCTTTGTTTACAGGGCCGCCCATGTCAACTGACATCATAGCACCAAAGATAAGTCCTAATAATACGCGGCTCGTTGTGCCCATGGATTGCAAGGAGTCCATCAACCAGTGGTTAAGTGCGGATACAGGAGGATTGATGATAAAGGTAATAGCGATACCGATGAATAATACGCCAAGTACAGGATAGAAGAGAACCGGTTTTGTACCTTCTAAGGCTTGAGGCAAACCAGATACTAATTTCTTAACTAATAATACCAAATAACCTGCTGCGAAACCGGCAATCAATGCACCTAGGAAACCAGAGCCACCTTGGTTAGCCAATAAGCCTCCAACGAAACCAGCTACAAGACCTGGACGGTCTGCAATACTCATGGCGATGTAACCTGCTAATACGGGTAACATGAAGCCAAAGGAAGCGCCACCGATTTGCATTAAGAAAGCTGCAAGAGGTGTACCGGAACCAAAGTTTTTAGGATTTGCTGGGTCGAATACATCGAATAAAAAGGCAAGGGCAATTAAGATACCGCCACCGATAACGAATGGCAACATGTGGGAGACACCATTCATCAAATGTTTGTAGATTTGACGACCAAAGTTATCTGCCGCATCGAATGCAGCCACTGCACCATTTTTGTCAGATGGGGAAGCATGGTATACAGGTGCTGTACCAGCCATAGCTTCACGCAATAACTCTTCCGCTTTATTGATGCCGTTCGCAACCTTAGTTTGAATCATAGGTTTGCCATCAAAGCGTGCCATCTCTACTTGACGGTCAGAAGCTACGATAATGCATTTAGCGTGCTCGATTTCTTCTGCTGTAAGAGCGTCTTTAACACCAGATGCACCATTCTTTTCTACTTTTAAAGAAACACCCATTTCTTTAGCTTTGCGTTCTAAAGATTCAGCCGCCATATAGGTATGTGCAATGCCTGTAGGACAGCCAGTAACAGCAAGTACATCATAATGCGGGTTATCTACAGAAATCTTAGGTGCTACCTTTTCAATTGCTTCTGTAGCCTTTGCTTCGATAGCATCGGTAATGCTGGTTGCTTTTTGATCCTCTGCTGGTTTGATATATCCTTCTACGGATGGGTCAAAGTTTCCTTCTTCTTTAGCTGTAATGAGCTCTAAGAATCGATCAACAGTAGCCGCTTGAATTAGGGCTTCTTTGAAGTCTGGGTCAATCACCATAGTTGCTAGTTTGCTCAATACCTCAACATGAGTGTCAGCGGCGCCTTCTGGAGCCGCAATCATGAAGAATAGGCGAGAAGGTTGACCATCTAATGCTTCAAAGTCTACCCCATTAGGTACAACCATAGCGGCGAGGCCTGGTTCTTTTACTCCTGCAGATTTAGCATGTGGTGTGGCAATACCGTCGCCAAGGCCTGTAGAACCAGACTCTTCACGAGCGAAGACAGCTTTTAAATATTCTGCCCTGTCTGTCAAATAGCCTCCTTTGTCCATCAATTCACTTAAGGTGTAAATGGCGTCAGCTTTTGTGACAGGATCTGCATTCAGTAGGATAGATTGAGGTTTTAATAGATCAGTGATTTTCATATGTGTACTCCTTGATGCACATAAAATATAAAACTATTTAACTCGTACTTGTGAAAGCAGTGTTTCTACTTCTTCAAGGGTTGCGAGGTTTTCAGAGTAAGCGGAGGCAGAGCCACTGGAGATACCCCAATAGAGCGCCTCTTGTAAGTCACCCGTCTTTTCATAGCCCGTAATAAAGCCGGCTACCATGGAGTCGCCAGCACCCACGGAATTCACGAGAGTTCCTTTAGGGGCAGGACTGGTATATACAGTGCCGTCAGCGGACACCAAAATAGCACCATCACCAGCCATGGAGATGAGCACGTGTTGTGCGCCTTTCTCTTGCAATGTTTTTGCTGCTTCTACAAGCTGATCTTTTGTAGATAAAGTGCGCCCAAAGATTTCACTAAGCTCGTGATTATTTGGCTTAATTAAAAATGGTTTATAAGGCAAGACTTTTGTGAGTAGATCCTTTGTAGCATCGACTACGATGCGAATATTTTTATGTTGTAAGCGCTCCATAATGAGTTCGTACATATCGCTTGGTAGGCTAGAAGGAATGCTGCCAGCAAGGATTAAGGTGTCCTTTTCGGTCAACGCATCAAGCTGTTTGTATAGAGCTTCTAATTCGTCGGTACCGATGATTGGGCCGCGGCCATTAATCTCTGTTTCCTCATCAGAGGCTTTTACCTTAACATTGATGCGGGTTAATCCTTCGCGAAGCCGGATGAAATCTTCTTTCACGCCGAATTTCTTGAGTTGTGTTACGATTTCTTCGCCTGTAAACCCTGCGATGAAGCCGAGTGCTGTCGTATCCATGCCAAGATTGTTGAGCACGATAGATACGTTGATACCTTTGCCACCACCGAGAACGTATTCTTGGATGGTGCGATTAATAGTACCCGTCTTGAGGTGATCAAGGCGCACGATATAATCGAGAGCTGGATTAAAGGTAATGGTATAAATCATACAATTTCCCCTTTTGAGATAATACTAATTAGCGTATGATTGGTTGATCTTGCTTCCGTAATCGTAACCAATAGATGAGTGGTACTAGATATAGGAAGAAGGCAAATGGTACATAACCTGTTGAACTTGTACCCATCATGACAATGGGCACGTAGGCAGCGATATTCCATGGTTGTAATGGAGCGATGAGAATGCCACTATTTTCAAAGTCTAGCATTACATCTTCGTCTTGAATACCTTGCTGTGCGTAGGTAATACGCATAATAGAGTGCGTCATAACTACCGCAATAGCTTGGCTGCATCCAACCGCACCTGTTAAGAAAGCAAGACCTACATTGGCAGCAAATACATCGCTCCGTGTTTTAGCTCGCTCTAACAGTTGTCGTATATCGTTCCAGAAGCCAACCCCTTCGAGCATGCCTGAAATGGCAGTAGCCATAAAAATTGAAAGGGTAGGGATAAACATCGTTTGTAGACCGCCGCCATGAATGATATTAGCTAGTGGATTATAGTGCGGTAGTTCAAAGCCTGTTAAGGTATACCATCCCAACTCTGAGAGGCTCGCATCCTGATTGGTATAGGCTAGAATGGCCGCCGCTAATGCACTGAGTCCGATAGGCCAACGGATAGATACTTTCAAAGGCAATAGGCCAATGACGATGATGACTGGAATCCATAATGTCCAATCGATATTGAAAATAAAGTGAATTGTATCGGATAGTAAACTATTTTCGTAATTGAGTGGGTACCACTGAGATAGTAATAGATACAACACTGTAGAGATGATGAGTGCTGGAATACCATCTTTAAACATAATGGGAATATTCGTCGATACCTTTGTATGGGTCAAGGCCGCTACAAGAGATGCACTAGAGGATAGTGGACCGTTTCGATCACCAAAGTAAGCACCTGCAATAATGGCACCAACTACGATATTTTCTGGAATACTTCCAGCTCTTGCCATGGTGATGAGTACGATGCCTATCGTTCCTACAGTGCCCAGTGCAGTACCTAACAGCATACTCACTATGGCTGTTATTAAAAAGGCACAGACGATAAAGATGGATGGATCAATTAAATCGATACCTGTGGCGATAATCATAGGAATAACGCCTGCTGCTTGCCACATGGCGATGAGCCAACCGATGAGAAGGAAGATTTGCATCACTATGATGGATGTTTTCGCACCTGTCCAAGATAGGTTTAATAATTCTTTTAGGGCATATCCTTTGCGGTAGAACACGTAGGCCATGATGCTCCATACGACAATCAAGGCATAACCAATAGCGATGCTATTGGCTACGGCTATGAGGATGACGAGAATGGATGCAAGTAGTCCCAAAAGGGGCTCTATATTCCGTGGTATGAGTGTGCGACCCTGTTGGTACCTTAGGAACGCATTTAATATAAGTTGTAACCACTTCATTTTAATCGATAGGAAGTTCTGTTTCGAAGACTTCCTCAGCCGGGCCTGTCATGAGCACCGTGCCATCCTCCAAGTATGAAATATGCAATGTTCCTAAATAGAGTTCCACATCTACTTCGCGGCCTGTTAAGCCCTTTTCAAAGGACATAGCGGCAGAGGCACAAGATCCTGTTCCACAAGCTAAAGTAGCGCCAGCGCCGCGTTCCCATGTGCGCACCTTGATGTGTTTGTCGTTTACCACTTCAATGTAGTTTACATTGGTGTTGGCAGGGAAGGCATCGTGCTTTTCAAGGATAGGGCCTTGTGTTGTAACAGGGGCTTTTGTAATGTCGTCGATGAATACCTCCGTATGAGGCACACCGAGCAATACAGAACTCACTGTTACGGTTTCACCGTTTACATTGAGGTCTACGTCGATAACCTTATCCATGTTTACATTCATAGGAATGTCTTGGGCCTTAAAAAATGGTTTGCCCATGTCTACAGTAACTTGTGTGACTATACCGTTTTCGATAGTCAATGTAGGCTTCATTACGCCAGCTAAGGTTTCAATGGTGAAAGTCTCCTTCGTTGTTTCACCGTGTTCATAAGCGTATTTGGCAAAGCAACGGATGGCATTACCGCACATTTCTGCTTCACTACCATCGGAGTTGATGATGCGCATGCGCACATCACAGGTTTCGGAAGGAACTAGGATAGCAAGACCATCAGCACCAATACCCGTGCGACGATCGCAAAGGCGGATGGCGAGGTCTGTGTAGTCTTTAGACGTCCCTTGTGGGTCGGCAAAGAGGATGAAGTCATTGCCGAGACCATGCATTTTCGTTAATTTCATAAAGTCTCCTATCAATAAGTAAGACTTTCACCATGAAGCCCGTGAAAGTCTCATATGTTTATTATTATATATTCTATATTATAATATTATATCATAAATAGGTCCTAAGCATGGCATGGAATCGTATAAATTTATAGCAAAATAAAGGGAAAATAAGGAAAGCTTACAACGTTTATTGAGAGTTATAGTAAAACAAAAAATGCCCCATATGGGACGGTTATTTAAGGGAGTATAGGTATTTGGATTACTTTATTGTTTAACAGAGAAATGATAAAATAAAGAGTAATGTAGTTAATCGTAATAGAAAGAGGAACACATATGCGAATTCAAGGGATTTCTGGATCTCGTGGCGTTGCAGTAGGCAATGTATATAGATATATTCAAGAGGAAATTGTCATTCCTGATTACAATGTAACGGAAGACAAGGTAGAAGAAGAAATTGGCAAGTTTGCAACTGCTATGGCATCTACCTTAAAACAATTGGATACTATTCGTAAAAAAGCGTTGGATGAAATGGGGCCAGAAGAGGCGGCTATTTTTGAAGCGCATATGCAAATTGCTCAAGACCCATCCTTATCTGACGGAATTAAATCCCTTGTTGAGTCTAGCCATATGAATGTGGTAGCGGCTACGGCTCAAACAATTGAAACCTTTGCCAATATCTTTCTCGGCATGGAAGACGCTTATATGCGTGAACGAGGCGCAGATATTAAGGATATCGGTGATCGTTTGATGCGTAATATGTTAGGCATGAACCCTCGCGGTTTATCACATATTTCTGGCGAGGTTATCTTGGTGGCTCATGATTTGGCACCATCTGATACGGCATCCCTTGATAAAGCGGTAGTAAAAGGTATCGTTACGGCAGCAGGTGGCCCTACATCTCATGCGGCTATTATGGCTCGCACCTTAGAGATTCCTGCAGTTATGGGCGTTGGTGATATTGAAAGCTTCGAAGATGGCGATAAGGCAGTCGTTCTCGGTACGGATGGTATCGTGGAAATCAATCCATCTGATGCGGATTGGACGGAGTATACAAATCAAGCGTTGGCGTTTCAAGAGGAGTTAAAACGGTTGCGCGAATCCGCTAATCTTGAAGCTACTACTACTGATGGTCATCATGTAGAACTATTCGGCAACATTGGTAAGGCGAAGGATGCTAAACATGCGCTCACTATGGGAGCACAAGGTATTGGTTTGTACCGTACAGAATTCCTTTACATGGAAAATGATGAATTGCCTGCAGAAGAAATACAATTCGAAGAGTATAAAAAGGTAGCCCAAGATATGAAGGGACAGCCTGTTATTATCCGTACCATGGACATCGGTGGAGACAAGGAATTGAAATGCCTTGATTTACCAAGTGAAATGAACCCATTCCTAGGATACCGTGCTATTCGAATATCCTTAAATCGTCCAGATATCTTTAAGGTACAATTGCGGGCTTTGTTACGTGCTAGTGCGTTTGGTGATATTCACATCATGTATCCTATGATTGCTTCCGTTGAGGAAGTGAAGCAAGCGAATGCTATGCTTGATGAATGTAAAGAGGAGCTGGCGGCTGAGGGTAAGGATTTTAACAAGGATATCAAGGTTGGCATCATGATCGAAGTACCAGCGGCAGCTGTTATATCTCCAATTCTTGCTAAATATGTAGACTTCTTTAGTATCGGTACGAATGATCTTTGCCAATACACATTGGCAGTAGACCGTATGAACGAAGCAATTGGTAGCTTGTATCAACCATTGCATCCAGGTGTGTTACGTCTTATTAAGCACGTCATTGATGCTAGTCATGAACAAGGTAAATTTACAGGCATGTGTGGTGAGCTTGCTAGCGACCCTGTGGCGACCATGATTCTGTTGGGCCTTGGCCTCGACGAATTCTCCATGACGGCTTCTTCGATTCCTCTTATTAAAAATATTTTGCGTTCTGTTTCCAAAACAGAATGTGAAGAGGTAGCAAATAAAGCACTTACTATGGACACAGCAGAAGAAATTACAGAATACGCTAAATCTGTATTAGCTGAAAAAGGTTTATTATAATTTTACTTTTGTTAAATAGGATTATTACATAGCAAATAGGATGTAATATACTTGAATTGAAATGCTTGATATTGATACAATATATCTATTAGAACGTATGGATAGGCACCGCCTATCGAGATAGAAAGAGGTTATCATGAAAGAATTAACAGTAGAAATTACTAACGAATCCGGTTTACATGCTCGTCCTGCTACAGCTTTCACACAATTGGCTGCTAAGTTCGCTTCCAAAGTGACTATCGCTGCTAATGGCAAAACAGCAGATGCTAAATCTATTTTAACTGTATTGACCTTGGGTGCTACAAAAGGCACATCCGTTACCTTGACTGCTGACGGTGCTGACGAAGACGAGGCACTCGCTGCATTGAGCGAATTCTTAACAACTAACCACGATTAATATGAGGGTAATAAAAAGGACCCTACATTTTGAACTGCACCTCCCAAAATTATGTCTAATTTTTTGGGTGCAATTCATTTGTAGAGTCCTTTTTTATTTACCCATATTTGCAAAGCGCTCTACAGCTTTTGTAAAGTCGCTAATGGTTTTTTCCACGTCACCATGTTCGATACCATCTCGTACGCAGTGGTTGATATGTCCTTCAAGAACTACTTGTCCTACTTTATGTAGTGCAGACTTAGCTGCATTAATTTGGCTCAACACATCTTCGCAGGGAATGTCTTCTTCAATCATTCGATCAATAGCTTGCACTTGACCTAAGATTTTACGCAATCGACGATGCAGATTTTCTGAATCCATACACTGTTTCATTTTACTCCTCCATAGGCATGTTTTTATCATCTCATACATTATACTCTATTTAAAGTTTTTAATACAACTTAATAAGTATAACTAATATGCATTAATCGATATATATAGATATAGGGTATCATGCCATTATTAAGATATATTAAATATATTTGTAGTATGAGTGGACGTAAAAACTAGTGTTTTACATATCTTCTTATTGATTGATGTGATACAATACATTTAATATACTTTATATTTGTATATGTATATAAGGTATTGTATAGATAGCTAGATTATAAACCTATAGTTACATGTGTTTATATTACAGACCTTTAAGAAATAGGTGAAAGAAATGAAAGTATTTCGCTACCTTCGAAATCTAGTTGTGTTCGTGGTGGTCATGATTTTGGCTATGTTTATATATGACGGATACCATAGCTTTCAAGGGACAAATCGTGAGAGTAAAGCTCATACAATTGTTGAAAAACAAATAGAACAAAGTGAAGACACGCTCAGTCGTACGGATCGAATTATACGACTGTTTACATTTAGAGATAAAGTACAGATAGCTCTTAATCAACGTGTTTCAAAAGAACATTGGGTGAAAGGGGATGTTATTCCTGAGTATACAAAAAATGCACTAATCGCTATTGAAGATAAGCGGTATTATAAACATGGAGCTATTGATGTACTCGGTATTATTCGCGCCTTGTACACAAACACTATAGCAGGTGAAACCTTGGAAGGCGGTAGTACTATTACACAACAACTTGTAAAAAATCTGTTCCTTTCCTCGAAGCGTATCATGAGTCGTAAGGTGGAAGAGGCCATCCTCGCTAGTGAAATGGAACATTACTACTCTAAGGAAGAAATCCTTACCATGTACTTGAATACCGTATATTATGGTCATAATTATTACGGTATCTACGAAGCTGCTCACGGCTACTTTGGAACAAGCCCTAGTCGATTGACATTAGGACAAAGTGCTATGCTTGCAGCATTACCCAATGCACCGTCCTATTTAGATCCTTATACGAACTATGAAGGAGCAAAGGCTCGACAAAAGCTAGTGCTCGAACAAATGGTAGACCAAGGCATGATTACACAAGCCGAAGCAGACTATGCGTACGAACAGGACTTGGAACTTGTGGAGGAATAAGTTAATATATTTAATAAGCTATATCTGGTGTTCGATTACTAGATATAGCTTTTTTGTTAGTTCGGAAACGAAATATATTATTAAAGTGTATAAAAATAATACTTGCATTTATAATTATACAGGTGTATACTATTTTTTGTCAGAAGGAGAAAATGCTTGTCGGTAATAGAAGATACCACGGTACTTTCACAATTATCTGATACTGTATTGATTATATGAGTCTAAATAGATAGTGGTTTATGAGGTGTTATCATGGGTAAAGCAAATAAAGTAGTACTCGCATATTCTGGTGGCTTAGATACTTCTGTTATCATTCCTTGGCTGAAAGAAAATTATGGCGCTGAAGTTATTGCAGTGTGTGTAGACTTGGGCCAACCTGAGGATTATGATGCAGTTGAGAAAAAAGCGATCAAATCTGGCGCATCTAAAGCGTACATCGTTGACGCTAAGGAAGAGTTTGTAAAAGATTATGTATGGCCTACTGTAAAAGCTGGTGCAATTTATGAAGGTAAATATTTATTAGGTACATCCTTCGCGAGACCTTTAATTGGTAAAATTCTTGTAGATATTGCAAAAAAAGAAGGCGCTGATGCAATCGCTCATGGTGCGACTGGTAAAGGTAATGACCAAGTTCGTTTTGAGTTGACTATCAAAGCATTAGCTCCTAACATGAAAATCATCGCTCCTTGGAGAGAATGGGATTTGAAATCTAGAACAGACTGTATGGAATATGCTGCTAAACACGATATTCCAGTTGTAGCTACAAAATCTCATCCATATTCTATGGACCAAAACGTATGGCATTTGTCCCATGAAGGCGGCGATCTTGAAAATCCAGCAAATGCACCTAAAGATGATGTGTACTTGGTAACACATACACCTGAACAAGCTCCAGATGAAGCTGGTTATGTAACTGTATCCTTCAAAGAAGGTGTACCTGTAGCTGTAGATGGTCAAGAAGGTACTCCATTACAAATATTAGAAAAACTCAACGAAATCGGTGCACACTATGGTGTAGGCGTTGTAGATATCGTCGAAAATAGATTGGTAGGCATGAAATCCCGTGGCGTTTATGAAAACCCAGGTGGCTCTATCATCATGTATGCTCATAGAGAACTTGAATACCTATGCCTCGACAGAGCTACATACCACTACAAAGAACTCATTGCTAACAAATACGCTGAACTCGTATATGATGGCATGTGGTTCGCACCATTGATGAACGCGTTACAAGCGTTTGTTGACGAAACTCAAAAAACTGTAACAGGTGAAGTAAAACTTAAATTGTACAAAGGAAATATCATTTCTGCAGGTAGTACTTCTCCATATTCTTTGTACAGCGAAGATTTCGTAACATTCGAAGAAGATGATGTATACGATCAATCTGATGCAGAAGGTTTCATCAACTTGTTCGGTTTACCTCTCAAAATTAATGCATTGATGAAAGAGAAAGCAGGTAAATAATGGCTAAATTGTGGGGCGGGCGTTTCACAAAAGGCACTGATAAAGCGGTAGAGGATTTTACATCCTCTATCGCTTTTGATGCGCGGATGTACGCCGAAGATATTGCAGGCAGCAAGGCTCATGCGACTATGCTGGCAAAACAACATATTATCTCCGACGCAGATCGAGATGCTATTTTAGTAGGTTTAACGAAGATTAAAAATCAGATTGATAAAGGAGAGTTTCCGTTCTCCGTGGCTCTTGAAGATATTCATATGAATATTGAAAAACGCCTTACTGATGATATCGGTGAAGCTGGTGGTCGTTTGCATACAGGCCGCAGCCGTAATGACCAATGTGCAGTAGACTTGCACATGTACGTGCGTAAAGCTGTTGTGGAAATGGGTGAACTCATCGTAGATATGCAGAAGGCTCTCATCGAAACAGCTGAAAAGTATAGTGATGTTATCATGCCTGGCTATACGCATTTACAACGGGCTCAACCTGTATTGTTTGGGCATCATATGATGGCCTATTTCTCTATGTTGGAACGTGATTTTGATCGTTTGTTGATGGTATTCAAACATGCTGACATCATGCCACTTGGGGCCGGCGCATTAGCTGGTTCTACATACGGCATTGATCAAACATATACGCAAAAGCTTTTGGGCTTTTCTCGTATTTACGAAAATAGTATGGACGCCGTATCTGACCGTGACTACGTAGTTGAATTCTTGTCCTTTGCATCTCTAGTAATGATGCATTTGAGTCGTCTTAGCGAAGAGTTGATCTTGTGGTCTACCAATGAGTTCAATTTTATTGAACTTGATGATGCTCACTGCACGGGCTCTAGTATTATGCCGCAAAAGAAAAATCCTGACGTTTGCGAGCTGGTTCGTGGTAAAACAGGCCGTACCTATGGTCATTTGTTAGGCCTTTTAACAACTTTGAAAGGCTTGCCTCTTACATACAACAAGGATATGCAAGAGGATAAAGAAGGTATCTTCGATGCTATTGATACAGTACACTTCGCATTGTCCATTAATGCGGCTATGATTCGTGGTATGAAGGTCAATGGGGCTCATATGAAAGCAGTCTTGGATGACGACTTCTCCAATGCTACAGATATGGCGGATTATCTTGCGAAGAAAGGTGTTCCATTCCGTGAAGCCCATGAAATCGTAGGTAATGCGGTGCATCATTGCATCGAAAAAGGTTGTGTACTCCTTGATCTATCCGTAGAGGACTTCAAAGCTATTTCCAACCATTTTGATGCAGATATTCTTGACGCTATCTCCATCGAAGCTTGTGTAGCGGGTCGTAACAACTATTCTGGTACGGCTCCGGAGTGTGTGGAACGACAACGTAATAATGGCAAAGCTATTATCGCTACAGAAGAAAAACAAATTGCTGAGTGGAAACATATTATTGAATCCGTACAGGCATAAAAGTAGTGTAAGAATACATCAACAATAAAAGTAAAGAATAATTATCAATATAAATTTGAAAGTCTGAGATCGATATACATATAAGGATTTCATTAAGGGTCTAATATTGCCCATTATACTTATATGTATATCGATTTTTTATTTAACAGCTAGACGATACCTATAAATCCCAAAATTCTAATTGATAATCCACTATTAAAATGATGTATTTATATGTACATGTATAGTGGACTTCGAGAGAATAATAGTCTTGTACTAGGACACTATAACCGTGATAGATAGGAAAAATTACATCTATACACAGAATAAAATAGGGTAAAAATATACTTTGTCACAATTAAAATGAGTTCTTTTCAATTTTGATGATAAATTACCTATGATTTATTCAATTCGTGTAATATGCCTTGTCCGCCAATAAAGTACTTTTATTTTGGTTTCATAGGTGTTATTATTTAACTCGTAATAAGAATAAAAACGGTAAATTCACATTCAAGCCCATCACAGCACGAACTGGATTTACTTAGCGGTATATATATTTTAAGTGAATTATGGACGAGAAAAAATTCACCTTAGTGAAAGGGGATTGATACATGAAAACCACCGCTAAAAAAATGTCTGTATTCCAGCTAACCACAATGGTAGCAGCCAATATGCTAGGAGCTGGGATCATTATGTTACCAACTAATTTGGCTCAAGTTGGTACTATTTCAGTTTTATCTTGGCTCGTGACAGCTGTGGGTGCGCTTTTACTAGCGTATATTTTTGCTCAAGCGGGTATGTTCTCCCAAAAACAAGGGGGCATGGGCGGTTATGCAGAACATCGCTTCGGTAAAACTGGACATTTTATGGCGAGCTATGCTTACAGCATATCTCTCATCATTGCTAATATCGCCATCGCGGTATCTGCCGTAGGTTATGGCGCAGCTTTCTTTGGTGTTGACCTCAATGCGACACAAACAAGTCAGGTAACAATTGTGCTCTTGTGGTTTGCAGCGATTCTAAACTTCAGAGGGAATCGCTTCACAGGTCGACTCAGCAATATGACTATTTGGGGCTCTATTGTTCCGGTTTTATTAATCGGTACAATCGGCTGGTATTGGTTTGATCCATCTATTTATTGGGCGGCTTGGAACCCAAATAATCTTCCGCTTTATGATGCGGTAAAAGAATCTATTTCCCTAACTTTATGGGGCTTCCTAGGATTTGAGTCCGCAGCGGCTAATGCTGATGCTGTTGAGAATCCAAAGAAAAACGTACCTATCGCAACTGTGGCGGGTACATTAGCAGTGGCAGTGGTTTATATCTTGTCCACAAACGTTATGGCAGGTATTGTGCCTAACGTTGACTTATTAAATTCTAACGCACCATTCGGTTTGACATTCGTATACATGTTCAATGATACAATTGCAAACATCGTTATGGCTGCTATGGTTATTTCTTGCTTTGGCGCTTTGCTTTGCTGGCAATTCACATTGTCTCGCGTCTTCAAAAGCGCAGCAGAACATGGTTACTTCCCTAAAATATTCGCTCGTGTAAATAGTAAAGATGCTCCTGTTCGTGGGGTATTGATTTTACTCGCTGTTGAAACATTACTTACTTTATTTACTGCAAGCGAATCCTTGCGTGAGCAGTTTGAAATCCTAGTAAACTTAGCGGTTGTAACTAACGTAGTACCGTATGTATTGTGCATCTTGGCAGTACCTACAATGATGCGTATGGCTGGCGTAGCTGAAAGCCGTATTAAACGCTCTAATTACTTGTTCGGTATAGGCGTTCTGTACTGCCTATATGCAATCTACGCATGTGGCTTTGATGCTATGGTAGGTAGTGCAGTGGCAGTAAGCATTGGTTTGGTGATTTATGTTTTGCGTAAAGCGTGGGATACACGCAGAGCGCATCGCTTACAACAAAGTATTGATTAACTAAATACATCTCGTCTTATAGAGGCTATTACTTGGTAATAGCCTCTTTTTATGATAATCATAAATTAGACTTATAATTCATGAGTGCCTAATTTGAAAAAACTTAAAGAGCATTTTTATTATTAATCAAATTTTTGCTGTGCATAAAAAGATTTTATGATAAAGTTTTACATTACTTTATTATTATTAAAATTAATATATATACCGTCTTATACAGTAAATATAATAAAAAATTATTTATATAAGTTAATTTATATGAATTTATACAGTATTGTGAATTTAATCACTAATCAATTGTTTTTGTTAGTATAAAAATAATATTGAAATAATAAGATATACATATACCCATAAGGGGTATATGTATTGTAAACAAAGTATTAATATAGTATATTATAATCGATAAAAATGAATAAACTAGTGAGTGTCGGTGTTTACCGAGCGTAAAAGAGGAAAATGGGTGAAAAACCTATACTATGCAAATAGCTGTAATGAGGAGCAAGGTTTCATTATAGGGTCACTGGGAAACTGGGAAGGCCGAAATGTTGCAATGAATCAGAGTCAGAAAGCCTGCTCTAAAGGCATGGTATGCATATGCTGTGCTTAATTTGGGTTAGTCGGGCGACTAACCTTTTTTCGTTCCCTAGCCTTTAAGCTTCATCGCTATATAAAAAGCTAGTACCATTAGTTTGTCATTTGAATTGTTGTTAGTGTTTAGAGAGTTTAGGAGGCGCCTATGGGCAAACGCTTTGTCAAACAATTGGGGCAATTTATTGTTACCTTGTTTGGCATCACATTTTTGACATTTTGTCTCACCTATTTAGCACCAGGTGACCCAGTAACGATGTTACTTGAAACGGCAGATACTATCGTATCTCAGGAGCTTATCGATGAAACTCGAGCTCAGCTTGGGTTAGATAAACCATTTGTAGTACAGTATGCAAACTGGGTCGTCAATGCCGCACAAGGTGATTTAGGGATGAGTTATTCTGCTAAAAAACCAGTAGTAGATCGTATGTTGGAGGCTTTACCAGGTACATTAATGTTAGCGGGTACGGCTTTAGTATTTACGCTGCTCTATGCATTGCCTGCAGGTATTATAAGCGCTTTAAATCGTAACAAATGGGTTGATTATGTGTTGAGATTTCTATCCTTCGTAGGCGTATCTATGCCTACGTTCTGGTTAGGTCTTGTACTGATTTACATCTTCGGTCTTAAATTGGGCCTTGTACCGATTGCATCCTCTCGAGTGACTGCGTCTGGTGTTATTTTGCCCGCTATTACTTTGGCAGTTGTTGTTGGGTCTAAATACATGCGTCAAGTGCGGCTCGTTATCCTTGAGGAAATGCAAAAGGATTATGTTATTGGCGCTCGTGCTCGCGGTGTTAGTGAGATAAAAATTTTATTCGGTCATATTTTACCTAATGCGGTGTTACCACTCATCACTATTCTTGGTGTTGTTATTGGTTGGTTACTAGGTGGTGTGGCAGTCGTAGAAATGGTATTCTCTTGGCCGGGACTTGGGAATATGGCAATTTATGCTATTACTATGCGCGATTATCCATTGATTGAAGGTTTTGTGTTGTGGGTTGCTTTAGCATATATGTGTATTAACGCATTGGTTGATGCATCATATATCTTATTAGACCCTAGATTGAAAAGGGAGAGAGCATAATGGCAGAATTTATTCAAAAACATAAATTGTTCTCTTTCTATAGTGGGTTGATGATTATCATTGTTCTCATCGCTATCTTTGCACCCTGGCTTGCACCGGGCGATGCTTTCACCTCAAATATAAGTCAGGCATTGCAAGCACCAAGCAGCCAACATTGGTTTGGTACAGATAAATTAGGACGTGATGTATTATCTCGTATCATTTATGGTACTCAATTATCCTTGTTCATGGGCGTATCCATCGTCGTTATCATGGTGAGCATTGGTACTATCATCGGTGCTATAGCAGGCTATTTTGGCGGTAAAGTTGAAATGGTTCTTATGCGTTTAGCAGACATCATGTTATCATTCCCTGGTATCGTATTGGCTATTGCTATTGCTGGTATTCTAGGTGGTAGCATTGTAAATACGATTTTAGCCTTATCTGTTGTAGGTTGGGCAAAATATGCTCGTATTGTACGTTCTATGACGCTCAAGGTGCGCGGTGAGGAATATGTAACGGCTGCTGTTATGATGGGCGCATCTACGACGGACATCATCAGACGTCATATCATTCCTAATATTATGCCTCTCGTTATTACAACAGGTGCATTAGATATCGGGGCTATCATGATTGAGGTAGCAGGTTTATCCTTCCTTGGCTTTGGTGCTCAGCCACCGACTCCAGAATGGGGTCTTATGCTTAACGAGGGTCGCCAGTACTTGCAAACGAGTCCATGGCTCATGGCATTCCCTGGTATGTCCATCCTTTTCGTGGTTGCTATTTTTAATCTTTGGTCTGACTCCTTACGAGATGTAGTGGATCCAAAAAATCAAGGATAAAATTGTTTTTACCTTCATAAATTTGAATCTTTATCTAGTGAAAGTTTCATTATGACTGGTAAGAAATTATGGTTTTTCCATCACAACTATTTTAGATAGTGATGATGTTAAATGTTTTTATGTTTTACATGTAGTTGTAAAAGGAGATTTTAAATGAAAAAATCTTGGAAAAAGGCCCTATTAGCAGGTCTTAGTATTGTAATGATGGGTTCCTTCATAGCTGGTTGTGGGTCTGATAATAATGGTGCTGCTAACAAAGATGTATTAAAAGTAGGCGTTACTAACTTCGCATCCACATTAGAACCTACAGAAAACTTCTTCGCATGGGTTGTAATGCGCTATGGTGTAGGTGAAACATTGGCTAAGTTTGACGAACAAATGAAACCTCAACCATGGATTGCATCTAAATGGGAAGTATCCCCAGACCATAAAACGTGGACTTTCACAATCAATGATAAGGTGAAATTCTCCAATGGTAAAAAAGTTGATGCAGCAGCTGTAAAGGCGTCTATTGAACGTGCTTTTGCAAAGTCTAATCGTGCGAAAACATTCTTCGAATATGACTCTATGGAAGCTAATGGTCAACAATTAGTTATTCATACAACAAAAGAATATCCTAATATGCCTGGCCTTTTAGCGGATCCGTTGTTCCTAATCGTTGACGTTCAAGCTGAAAAAGATGGCCGTAACTTTGCGAAGGAAGGTCCTATCGGTACAGGCCCATATGTAGTTAAATCCTTCACTAAAGAACGTGCTGAAATGGCTGCGAACGAAAACTACTGGGATGGTACAGTACCATTTAAAACTGTAGAAATTCCTTCCATCGATGACCCTAATACGCGTGCTTTGAGCTTACAATCTGGCGACGTAGATATGGCTGTTAACATCGGTCCTGGTGAAATTGGTTTATTCCAAGGCAATGATAAATTCAAAGTAGATGAAATCGCATCTCTTCGTGTCGTATTGGCCCGTATTAATCAAAAAGGTATTCTTGGGGATGACAAAGTTCGTGCTGCAGTTATCTCTGCAACAGACCGTAAAAACTATGCTGATGTATTGTTAAAAGGTACATTCATTCCTGGTTCCGCTCCAATTCCACCATCCATGGACTATGGTTTCAAAGACTTGAAAGATCCAAATGCATATAATCCTGAACGCGCTAAACAATTGTTAGCAGAAGATGGCTGGAAAGATACAGATGGCGATGGCATCCTTGATAAAGATGGCAAACCATTAACATTCAACTTCGTAGTATATAACTCTCGTGCAGAATTACCACTTTATGCAGAGGCTGTTCAAGCAGACCTTAAAAAGGTTGGCATCGATATGAAAATCAAAACAGTTGACTATAACTTGATCGATAAAATGGGTCAAGAAGGCGACTATGATATGCTTATCTCCAATATCGTAACAGCTAATACAGGCGATCCAATCTGGTTCTTGGCTAACTACTGGCACACTAATAACAATGGTTCCAACCCTCAAAATGGTTCTGGTTACTCCAATCCACAAGTTGACCAATTGTTAGATGCAGCTGAAACTGAATTCGACCCAGCAAAACGTCGTGATTATGCAATCCAAATTCAACAATTGTTGATGAATGATGGCGCTGCATTATTCTTAGGTTACCCTAAAACTAATATCGTTACAGGTTCTTACTTGAAAGGTGCTGTAATGTACCCAAGTGATTACTACTGGATTACTAACAAAATTACAAAATAGTGAGGAGCTATAATGGCAGAAAACATACTAACTGTAGAAAACCTTAACATTGCGTACCAAGGTGTGCCTGCTGTTATGGATGTGAACTTTACCTTGGAACGCGGTAAGGTATTAACCATCGTAGGTGAGTCCGGATCCGGTAAAACTACCGTGATCCGGGCCCTCATGGGTTTATTGCCTGTAGGTGGTGAGGTAACAGAGGGTACAATGCTCTTTAATGGTCATGACCTTCGTACCCTATCTAAGTCTGAATGGAGATCCATACGTGGCAAAGACATAGCCATGATTTTCCAAGATAGTGGTAGTGCATTGGATCCTATTGTTCGCATTGGTAAACAGTTTAGAGAGTTGTTTACATCTCATATTGAAATCTCCAATGATGAATGTGATCGACGAGCCATTGAGTTATTGGAATCCGTAGCCTTACCTAATTGTGCAGATATCTTGCGCCGTTATCCTCATGAGTTATCTGGTGGTCAACGCCAACGTGTGGGTATTGCCATGGCATTAGCTTTGGACCCAGCATTACTCATTGGTGATGAACCTACATCTGCTCTGGATGTAACAACACAATCTCAAGTGGTTATGCAAATGCTTGAACTAGCTAAAGAGCATAATTCAGCAATTGTAATGGTTACGCATAACCTTGGTGTAGCAGCGTATATGTCCGATTATATCATTGTTATGAAAAAGGGCCGTGTTGTAGATGCTGGTACTCCGCAAGATATTTTGGAAAATCCATCTAATGAATATACAAAACAATTAAAAGACGCTGTGCCAACATTGGGAGGAGGTCGTTACATTGACTAATTATGCAGTAGAAATTAAGAATGTATATAAACGATTCCCACTTCCTACTGGTGGTGAGCTCGAAGCATGTAAGGATATTAATATAACTCTCGAAAAAGGTCAGTCCCTTGGTATTGTAGGTGAATCTGGCTCTGGGAAAACAACATTGGTTCGTATGATCATGAAGATGCTTCCTATTACGGAAGGCGAGATTTATGTAGATGGTGTAGAGATTCAACATATGAACTCTGAACAAACGAAAGAATATCGTAAAAAGATTCAAATGGTATTTCAAGATCCATCTGCAGCTTTTAATCCACGTATGAAGGTCAAAGATATCATCCTTGAGCCACTCTATAATTTTGGTCTTCTTGAAAAGGGAAAGGAAGAGCAAATCGCAGGTGACTATTTGGAAATGGTAGATTTACCACGTGAGTTTATGCATCGTTATCCTCATGAAATGTCTGGTGGTCAACGCCAACGTGTTGCCATTGCTCGTGCTATCGTTTTAGAGCCTGAAATCCTCGTATTAGACGAGGCTACTAGTGCTCTAGATGTATCCGTACAAGACTCCATTGCGTACCTTTTGGCGCGTTTACAAAAAAAGAAAAATTTAACATACCTATTTATTGCTCATGATATTGCCTTTATTCGTACTATGTGCCACAAGGTGGTCGTAATGTACAAAGGTGCTATCGTTGAAGAACTAGATGCTTTCCACTTGGCGGATGCAAAACATCCATATACAAAGGTTTTATTGAGCTCTATCTTTGAAATTGGTCAAGATCATAAGCCGCTTACCTTGGATGAGGCTGCATTAGAAGCTTAATAGGAAAATTTACTTTCAAAATTTCAAAAGTATAAATTTGAAATGTAGAGAGTTACATCGGATAGGTAAACTTAAAATAGCAGTTAGTTTCAAGACTAACTGCTATTTTTATGCATAGTTAAGATATGAAATTTTTTAATAGATATATTGAAATGTTTCTCAAATTATACATTGTGTTAACACCTAATATATAGTATAGTTGACTGTATAAAATATACCCCTATGGGTATAATAAGATATGCTCATATGAAGTGATGTACATAGATTCTCTTTATATTAACTATTGTAAAAGCAGGTTATATTTACTAGATTATGTTAATGCAAAAAATAGTGAGTATCTGAGTATAAATAGATAGTTAATGTGTGTAGAAAGGTTAGGTGTATAAATGAAAGGATTACGCAAGTCTTTACTAATTGGTATGACCCTTGGTGTGACTATGCTCGGGACTATTGGTTGTATGAATCAAGATTCTGCTTCATCTAATGATGTATTAAAGGTAGGGGCTATTAGTTTTGCTGGCACATTAGAACCAACGGAAAATTATTTTAGTTGGGCCGTTGTACGATTTGGTATAGGTGAAACGCTTATCAAGTTTGATGATCAAATGAAAGCAACGCCTTGGCTTGCCACCTCTTGGAAGCAAGGTGATGACAAGTTAACATGGACTTTCACCATCAATGATAAAGTTAAATTCTCAAATGGTAATAGTTTGACAGCTGAGGCGGTAAAAGCATCTTTAGAACGAACTTTTGCTAAAAGTAAACGAGCAAAAACGTTCTTTAACTATACAGAAATTACTGCTAACGGTCAGGAGTTGACCATCAAGACTGACAAGGAATATTATAATTTGCCCAACTTGTTAGGAGATCCATTGTTTTTGATTATGGATGTGACAGCAGAGGCGAATGGTCGTGATATTGCAAAGGAAGGTCCTATTGGTACTGGTCCATATGTAGTATCCTCTTTCACAAAAGAGCGTGCTGAACTAAAGCGCAATGATAATTACTGGGATGGCAAGGCAGGCTTTGCTAAGGTTGAAATCCCATCTATTAATGATGCGAATACTCGTGCTATGGCGTTACAAGCGGGCGATGTAGATATGGCCGTTAACATTGGACCTGGTGAATATAGTATCTTCCAAAATGATAAGAAATTCACTATCTATGAAATGTCTTCCTTGCGTGACGTATTTGTTCGTATGGGGCAAAAAGGGAAACTACAGAATCCTAATCTTCGTGCAGCCCTCATTGCAGCAGCAGACCGTGAGTCTTATGCGAAGAACCTCATGAAGGATACGTTCGTAGCCGGTAAGGCTCCATTGCCACCATCCATAGACTATGGCTTTAACCAATTGCGTGATCCTAATAAATATAATGTAGAACGTGCTAAAGAATTACTGAAACGTGAAGGTTATGAAGATACAAATGGCGACGGTATTGTAGATAAAGACGGTGAAAACCTCGTACTTGATTTTTATGCCTACACAACTCGTCCTGAATTGCCATTATATGCGGAAGCATTGCAAGCGGACTACAAAAAAATCGGTGTAGATTTACGAATTAAAATCGTAGATTATGCGGTTATCGACACATTATCTCAATCTGGTGATTATGATATGATTATCTCCAGTGTTGTAACCGCTAATACGGGTCAACCAGTATGGTTCTTGAAACAATATTGGGGTATAGGCGTTGAAACTAATGGGTCTGGCTTCTCTAATCCTCGTTTCGATGAATTGTTGGCTCTTGGTGAAAGTAGTAGCGATCCAGTGGTGCGTCGTAATGCGGTTATCAATGCCCAACAACTGATGTTAGATAACGCTGTAGCATTATTCCTTGGGTATCCTAAAATTAATATTGTAGGTAATAAACATATTGATGGTATCAAGATAACACCGTCTGAATATTACATCATTACAAAAGATTTGAAAAAGAAATAAAGTTTGCTGCTTACATAAAAATAAAAGGACTAGCTCGCATGGGCTAGTCCTTTGTGTTATCTAAATATTATTTTTTTTCTGTTACATCTAAGTCTGCCATGTTAACTGCATTGGCCTTGCCAATCATTTTATTATACTTGGTAAATAATTGCGTATAAGCTTCGCCATAAGATGAGTTGATAATAATGTAGTTGCGTGCCTCTGCAACAAATTCTTTTACTGAGTCTTGATACTCTCTTACCGCATTTTGTACTTCTGGTGTAGTACCAGGTTGTAATTTATTGAGGCGTTGTGTAATTTGTTGTAAGTTTGATTCTACCTTTTGGGTGTCTGTATTCCCATCTGGATCAATAAGGTCAATAGTTTGTGCTGTTATGAGATTTATCTCTATAAAGTTAACCGCATTTTCCCGCTTTTCTCCCTGATACTCAGTCATGCGTTCGTTATAAAGCTCATTATTACGATTATCTAAAGCTAAGTCTAATGCATTATATGTAGCGTAGAACTGTTCTGCTAAAGGTACATATTGAGCTGCTAGCTCATCGCTACCTTTATAATTATCCTTTTCATAACGACGTTCCACATAGTAAGATTGCAACTGATCAGCAATAGGAATAATTTGATCAAGTACTACGAGGACGTCATTTGTCGCTTGGTTTACGTCTTCGTAGGGTGTAGAACTATCTTGTTTTGCTACCTCTAATGCAGCTTTAAGTTCCTTATATTTAGGTAAGGTAATCGTCGTATTATGAGACCCATTGCGCAACTCTTCAAGAGTTGGCTGTAATTGGCTAGCATAGGCTACACTGTATGAGTTATATGCATCTAATGCAACAATATAAGGTCGTATGGCGTTGATTTTATCGTCAACGGTTGATCGATATAAAATTGTCGTTGTATTGGATGATAAGAGTGTATACACCCCATAGATCCCACCACCGATAATAGCAGCACCAAGCACAATGGCTGCTATTAACTTGATGTACCCCTTTTTCAACTGCGCACGCTCCTTGAAAACACACTAACTCTTTTGGATCCATTTGGACAGACTACTGTCCTAAGAGTAATTATTTACATTATATCACAACTTTACGTGGCAAAAAAGACGTATAGATACGATAATTATAAGGAATAGATGAAAATGTTAGATTTGAACATGTATTTATATTTATAATTAACGATTAAACGATGAATGAGGCTGTAAGCTGTTATAAAAATATACTTTTAAAAGTAAAACTATATACTCTCTAGACGTTGCAGCTGTGGCTGGTATAATAGCAAGTATAGTATTCATTATATGGGGAGTTCGTTATGTCAGAATCGAATCATTTAATCAATTTTGCTACATCTTCGGAACTTATTGCTAATGGGGAAGGGCGTAATGTGCTATCTGCCATTGAGGACGGATTACGCAGTTGTGATGAGTTTTTAATATCTGTAGCTTTTATTACATCAGAAGGTTTGTTGACGTTAAAGCCAATCTTAAAGGAATTAGAGGATCGTGGTGTTCGTGGTCGTGTGTTAACGACAGATTATCTTGGTTTTAATAGTCCACAAGTTTTGGAAGATTTAGGAAGTTTAAATAATATTGAGTTAAAAGTGTATTGTACCACGCAAGGTAGTGGTCATGGATTTCATACAAAAGGCTACATTTTTAGAAAAGATGAATCTTATCAGATTATAGTTGGTAGTTCTAATTTAACTATTAATGCATTAAAGAAAAATCGTGAATGGAATACTCGATCTGAAGCTCATTGCAGTGATACCTATGCTAGAGAAATCACGGAAGAATTTGACTTGTATTGGAATTCAAAATTTTCTATTCCTTATGAAGATTTTATTCCTTGGTATAAACCAAGATGGGTGCGTCCAGAGCGAACTTCACAAAGGACTGTAGCAGAGCAATTTAGAAAAATAGATTTGCTTCAACTGGAACCTAATAGTATGCAACAACAGTTTATTGCTAACTTCAATGAACTAAGAGCTAATAATGCTAAAAGAGGTCTTTTGATCTCTGCTACGGGTACCGGCAAAACCTATGCGGCAGCTTTTGCTATGAGAGAAATGAGGCCTAAAAGAATATTATTTTTAGTACATCGTGAACAAATTGCAAAACAAGCGATCGCTAGTTTTGAGCGGATTTATAATGATCCATCTATTACATTTGGTTTAGTTTCTGGGAATGCTAAATACTATAATGCGACTCATGTATTCTCTACAATGCAAATGATGGGCCGTAATGATGTAATGAAACAGTATGCTCCAAAGGAGTTTGACTGTATTATCATTGACGAAGTACATCGCGCAGGTTCAGATAGCTATCAACGCATTATTGAATATTTTGAGCCTCAGTTTTTATTGGGGATGACGGCTAGTCCGGAACGGACAGATGGCTATGATTTGTATGAATTATTTGACCATAATATTATTTACGAAATCCGATTACAACAGGCTTTAGAAGAAGACTTACTATGTCCATTTCATTATTTTGGCATTAGTGATTTGTGGGTGGATATTCAAGAAGATATTTCTGATATGGAGGTATCCTTTTCAAACTTGTCTACAAAAGAGCGGGTAGATAAAATTATAGAAAAGATTCGCTATTTTGGACATAGTGGTAGTCGTGTAAAGGGGCTAGTATTCTGTAGCAATCGAGTTGAGGCAAAAGCGTTGTCTGATGCTTTTAACGAGCGTGGTGTTTATCGCACTGTATGTTTAACTGGTGAAGATAGCCAAGAAATTAGGGAAATAGCAATTGCTCGATTAACGGGAACTGGTGATTATCAGGGACGTTCAGACCTACAATTAGATTATATCTTTACCGTAGATATCTTTAATGAAGGTGTTGATATTCCAGAAATCAATCAAGTTATTATGCTACGTCAAACTGAAAGTCCGATAATCTTTATTCAACAACTCGGACGTGGTCTTCGTAAATTTGAAGATAAAGAATATGTAGTTATCTTGGATTTTATTGGGAATTATACTAATAACTTTATGATTCCATTAGCCTTATCAGGTGATAGGAGCTATAACAAAGATACATTGCGTCGTTATGTACAAGCTGGTAATCGTATTATTCCAGGTACCTCAACTGTACATTTTGATAAAATTGCAAAACAACGCATTTATGAATCTATTGATACGGCAAGATTTTCTGATATGAAATTAATTAAAGAAGCCTATTTTAATTTACGCTTCAAATTAGGTCGTATTCCTAAAATTTCTGATTTTGCTGATCATGGTTCGATTGATGTTAGTAGAATTTTCAGTAAATTTAAGTCATATCATCATTTCTTGATAAAGGTTAAGGATAAGGACTATGATATATCCTTTACACCGGTTCAGGAGAGAATGCTACATTTTATATCTCAGAAATTAACGACCGGTATACGTGTAAGAGAGCTTCTATTGTTGCAAGCATTACTAGATGGTCGTGATGATGTGATTAATTATGTTTCCGAAGAGCTATTTGATAGTTATAATGTAGACCTATCGGAATATGGACGTGTTAATCTCATCAATATGATGACAAATCAATTTGGTGTTCAAGTAGCACAAAAGACATTTGCCGATAGTGAATTTATTGAATTTTCCAATGGTAGATATGGTATATCTCGAATCTTTAAACAGGCTTTAGAGGATAATAATTTTAAGGAACAAGTTCAAGAGCTTATTGCTTATGGATTAAAGCAGTTCAATGATAAGTACAAAGATAATATTTATGGTAATACACCATTTGCATTATATGAAAAATATACGTATGAACAGGTTTGCCAATTATTAGAGTGGCCTCAAAACGAAGTTCCTCTCAACATTGGGGGTTATAAATTCCATAAAGAAACAAAGACATATCCCGTTTTTATTAATTATCATAAAGCAGATAATATTCAAGATACCATTAAATACGAGGATAGATTTGAGAATCCAGGATTACTAAAAGCTATTTCTAAAAATAAGAGAACCTTTGCTTCTGATGATGTACAAACCGCGTTTAATGCTGATGAACTAGGTGTTGCTATGCATTTGTTTGTGAGAAAAAACAAGGATGATGAAGAGTCTAAAGAGTTTTATTATTTGGGACCGATTCATTCTACTGGTCAGGAAAATGCTAAAGAAATTTTTATGGTTAATGGTACTGCGGCGGTAGAGTTAGAATATGTACTCGAAGTACCTGTACGGGATGATATATATGATTATATTGTTAATGGATAAGGATATTTATGAGTGAACAACGAAAACACATTGAAGTTGTAGCAGCTATTATAAAAAAGGATAATACCATATTAGCAACTCAGCGTGGATATGGTGATTTAAAAGATGGTTGGGAATTTCCGGGTGGCAAAATTGAACCTGGTGAACCCCATGAAGTAGCTCTTATTAGAGAAATCAAAGAAGAACTAGAAGCTGATATTAATATTCAAGAGCATATTATTACGATCGAATATACAGGTTATGAAAAGTTTGATTTAACAATGCACTGTTATTTATGTTCGTTGGAAAATGATTCTAATATTACTTTAGTAGAACATGAAGCTGCAAAATGGTTATCTAAAGATAGTTTATATTCTGTGGATTGGTTACCTGCCGATATTGATGCGGTAGATGCCATATACAAACGCTTGTAAGTTAAACATTAAATTACGTATAAGTCCCTATCTTAGATAGGGGCTTTTTCATGTTTATCTAGTTTTAATATTACGCAAATAAATAACTTTTACTGTGCCAAAATAAATTGTATATCCCGTTGTACTCGTATATAATAATATTATCAGATTTGTATTTTTCGATATAATCAAAGAAAGGAGTACAACATGTCAAATTTTATCACTCCTAAAGAATTATTAGCTTGTTTCGATGAGGTCATCATTTTAGATGCTAGAGGGTATCAAGATTATAAAAAAGGCCATATTAAGGGGGCTTATGCGGTAGATTTAGACAAGGATTTGACTGGTCCTTTAGGCGAGCATGGTGGTCGTCATCCATTGCCAGATATGGAACAGTTAGCTCATACCTTTGAGTCTTATGGCATCACTCGTAACTCAAAGGTTGTAGTATATGATTCGTGGCTATTCTTAGCGGGCCGTCTTTGGTGGACGTTACGTTACATGGGCTTAACAGATGTACGCGTTTTATCCGGTGGTATTGAACGATGGGTTCGAGAGGGCCATCTCTTAACTAAAGAGCCGACCCCGTTACCTGCTGAACCATCTATTTTTAACTACGAGTTGCAAACGGATATGGTTATGAGTCGCGATGAGGTGCTCAAGGCTAGTGAAAGCGGAGATCATGTTATTATTGATGCTCGTGCGCCATTCCGTTATGATGGATCTCAAGTGGATACGATGGATGGTATGACAGGGCATATTCCTGGGGCTGTTAATCATTTTTATGAAAGTGGCTATACCGTAGATGGTCCTAAATCCTTGAAAGATTTAGAGGCTGAGTATTACAACGAAATCTACCAAAATAGGCCAGTTGTAACGTACTGTGGGTCTGGTGTGACTGCCTGCAATGCGTTGTTAACCATGAGTGAAGTAGGACTTGAATCTGCTTTATATGTTGGTAGTTCTAGTGACTGGGTAACGTATGAAGGCTTCCCGCTTAGTACAGGTGTAGAAACATTAAACTAACTTAGGAGGGCGAATGAATCTATTAAAACAATTACTAACAGTCGTTGCCTTTGGTTATTTGTGTTATCACATCTATACCTTTGGACCTGGTATGTTTAATGTAACTGTATTAGTGATTCTTGTCTTGTCGGCGGTGGCTAACTATTTCCGTGAGAAACGTGAAAGTGATCTTAAAGCCAACGAAAACGCCCGTAAGGCTCGTGCAGAAGCAAGACATGCTAAGAAACATAAAAAGCAGTAGTATTGCTAACATATAATCTTTAGATTAGCTTACATTAAGCAAAAACTTGACGTATATTCTATGTGAAAGAGACTTTCACCAAGTTAAATACGGTGAATAGTATTAGATTGATGCGAAGTATTATAAAGAAGTATTATAAAGGAGTAAGAATTGAAATTAATTTCTTGGAATGTAAACGGCCTCCGCGCCGCTGTAACAAAGGGTTTCATGGAATCCTTTAATGAATTAGATGCAGATATTTTCTGCCTGCAAGAAACAAAATTGCAACCCGATCAAATTTCTTTGGAGTTGCCAGGGTATGAGCAATATTGGAATAGTGCAGTTAAGAAAGGCTATAGTGGCACGGCTGTATTCACGCGTATTAAGCCATTGTCCGTAACTAATGGCATCGGTATTGAAGAACACGATCAAGAGGGCCGTGTTATCACTGCTGAATACGATAATTTCTATTTGGTATGCTGTTATACACCGAATAGCCAACGTGAATTAGCTCGCCTTGATTATCGTATGACTTGGGAAGACGCATTCCGTAATTATCTACTTGAATTAGATAAGAAAAAGCCTGTCATTCTATGTGGTGATCTCAATGTAGCCCATCAAGAAATCGACCTAAAAAATCCTAAGACAAACCGTAAAAATGCGGGCTTCTCCGATGAAGAACGTGCAAAGATGACAGAACTCTTAGGGGCAGGCTTTACAGATACATTCCGTCACCTCTATCCAGATGCTATTGAGCAATACAGCTGGTGGTCCTATATGGGGAAAGCTCGTGAACGGAATACAGGATGGAGAATTGACTATTTCATCACATCCAAACGCCTTGATGATAAAATCCAAGAAGCGAAGATTCATCAACAAATCTTTGGCTCCGATCACTGTCCAGTAGAATTGGTTATTGATCTATAAAATTTTAGTGAATGTAAAAGCACAGCCTCATCTACGGATGAGGCTGTTGTGATAGAAAAGGAGATACTATGGCTCAAAAACAAAAAGCTGTTGTTCTATTTAGCGGTGGCGTAGACAGTACTACTTGTTTGGCCCTCGCCATTGAACGATTTGGTAAAGACAATGTGGTGCCCTTATCGATTCAATATGGTCAAAAACATAGTAAAGAATTAGAAGCTGCCATAGCTATTTTAGAGTACTATAATATGAAAGGTAAAACGATGGATGTTACCAAGCTATTTGCCTTCAGTAACTGCTCCCTGTTAGTACAATCTAGTGAAGACATTCCGCAAGGTTCCTACAAAGAACAACAAGATGCAGAAGGGAAGGGTACGGTGAGCACTTATGTACCGTTTAGAAATGGTCTATTCCTATCTGCGGCAGCATCCTTGGCACTATCTCTAGACTGCGGTTATATCTATTACGGTGCTCACAGTGATGATGCGGCGGGTAATGCCTATCCTGACTGTACAGAACACTTCTACAAATCTATGGGCGACGCCATCTTTGAAGGCTCTGGTAAAGAATGCTCCTTAGAAGCACCCTTTATTAACGCCAACAAAGCTGACATCGTAAAAGAAGGCCTACGCCTCAACGTACCATACCACTTAACCTGGTCTTGCTACGAAGGCGGAGACAAACCATGCGGACACTGCGGTACCTGCATCGACAGAGCTAAAGCCTTCCACGCAAACGGAGTCGAAGACCCAGCACTATAATACCCATAAACTGGCTTAGACAAGCAGTCGCCTTTTAGGCGACTACTTTACATATATTCTAATAGAGTAGCATGTATATGTGATTCAAGGCGGACTTGTACGTCACTAGTATTAGGGGATAAGCAGAGTTGCTAAATTTGAAGTGGTGGCAGATACCTTTTCAAAGAGCGACTTTGGCAGGTCAAGGCCCTAGGCCGATGGCCGGTTCGCCAGTGGAGCGATGAGGAAAGGTATCTGCCACCACCCCCACCTTACAATCTTGATACTAATCGTAGATGATCCTACAAGTCCGCCTTAATCCCAATTAATTGCGAAAATATTAGATATATGATATATTAGTACTGCCTAAAGGCGACAACTAAATAAGACAGTTTGAAACCATCCTGTCTCTAAACAAAACTACGGAAATTCATAAGCATTGTAAGCATGGTAGTTTTGCCATGCTTTTTTATTTTGAGGAGGTGAGTGTTATGATTTCTACACGCAAATTGACTATTTCTGCCATGGTTGTGGCATTGTACATCGTTGTATTGTATGTAACGCAAAGCGTTTCCTTCGGGGCGTATCAAATTCGTATAGCAACATCATTATATGCACTTGCTTATGCCTTTCCGTTCTTGGTGATTCCCATGGGGATTGGCAACCTCATTTCTAACTTCCTATTCGGTGGTCTTGGTATCTTCGATATGATAGGGGGCTTTGGTGTCGGTGTAGTAACGACAGGCATCATCGTAGGCATGCGCAAGCTTGGCCTTAGTGCTTGGTGGGCAATGCTTCCCATTGTTTTTGTGCCTGCACTATGTGTGCCATTGTGGCTCAGCCCATTACTTGGCCTACCGTACTGGCCATTAGTGTTGAACCTCATCGTGGGTCAAACTGTTCCAGCGATTCTTGGTTCTGTATTGGTGAAAGCTTTGATGAGCCGTCCTAGTGTGGCTGCTTTATTAGGTGCTTTTAAATAATAAGTGGTTTTATTGACAAAACTAAGTAAATAATTGAGCCTCAAGAGATGTTTCGATTATGTATATAGGTAAATAAAAAGGCGTAAGCTCAATGTGAGCTTACGCCTTTTCCATGGCTAACATGTATGGAGGTATAGGAGTTTAACAGTTGTAGCCACGCCACTTAGTTTCAACTACGAGTCGTTCAAGAGCAACCATGTATGCTGCTTGACGAGGAGGTACATTATATTTATGTTGCATTTCCCAAACAGCTTCGAAGCTATTTTGCATATTTTTAGTTAATCTTTCATTAACCTCTTCTTCAGTCCAGTAGAAGCTTGCTTTGTTTTGTACCCATTCGTAGTAGGATACAACTACGCCACCACCGTTGGCAAGCACATCAGGAATGATATCGATGCCCTTTTCATAGAAGTATTTATCCGCATCATTAGTAGTAGGGCCGTTAGCGCCTTCCAAGATGATCTTAGCTTGGATATTTTCCATGTTGTCTTTGTTTAATTGGTTTTCAAGGGCCGCCATGTACAATACATCCACTGGTTGAGCCAATAACTCTTGAGGCCCAATTGTAGTCATGCCTGGTTCGCTGTAACCTTCTAGGGAACGACCGTGGGAGTTAGCATATTCGTATGCTTTTTCAACATCGAGACCGTTAGGATTGTAGATGTTAACACTTACGTCGCCGATAGCCACAACTTTTGCACCTGCTTGTGCAATGAGACGAGCACCTACGGAACCTACGTTACCAAAGCCTTGAACTGCAACTGTAAGGTTTTTAATATCTAAGTTTTTCTTAGCAAGATAGCTTTGCAATGCGATGAGACAACCGCGACCAGTCGCTTCATTACGGCCTAAGGAACCGCCTACTTCGATTGGTTTACCTGTAACGATACCTGGGCTCCATTCGCCTTTTAATGTGCTGTATTCGTCAGCAATCCAGCTCATGATTTGGGCATTCGTATTTACGTCTGGTGCAGGAACGTCAGTATTAACACCAATGATAGGTGCAATACGGCGTACGAAGTTACGAGTTAAGCGTTCTAACTCACGAGGGTTTAAAGTTTTAGGATCGACTTTGATGCCCCCTTTACCACCGCCATAAGGAATGTTAGCGATAGCGTTTTTAATAGTCATCCATGCCGCAAGTGCACGCACTTCATTTTCGTCGGAATCTGGATGGAAGCGAAGACCGCCCTTAGCACTACCACGCAATGTGGAATGTTGGCATCGATAGCCTTCGTATACGCGAACTTCGCCATTGTCTAGTTGAAGAGGAACTGCTACTTTTAGTTCCCGTTCTGGGTGACGCAATACTTCGTATTCACTACGAGTATAGCCGAGCTTTTCAGCTGCTACGTCTAATGTGTTTAACATGTTTTCATATGGGTTATAACCGCTCATAATTACCTCCCGGATAACAGAGTAAATTAATTAGTGCTAATTTTTCACATACTTAAGTATTCGACATTATAAATAGAATACCCTTTATATTTTTATAAATATATTCTATAGTTTTTAACCTTTAAAAGTAGGAAAAATATAGATGGTTACTGTGATATCTGTCACTTTAAAATCTCTTGGTGGAGGATAGTCTTATCTATGAAAATGGATACTTTTACAAAAAATAAAAATCTATATTCCGAAGAATATAGACCCATCTGTATGCATTAATAAAGTATTTTAAAGATTATACGAATTTAAAGATTATACGAAAAAGACTGGTGAAAGATACTTTCACCAGCCTCATAGGTCAATATATTTTATTTTTCCACTGTATCTTCAATCGGAGTAGGAGGTACGGAGGAGTCTGTAGTTTGACCATCGCCCCACCATACGATGCCATATGTGTGATTTAGGATGGAACGGTTAAATACAGGCGTTTCAATACCTGCTTTGCGTTGTTTGATATAGTCGTCAAGGGCAAGACCTGCTGTGCGCCCCATGCGTACGATGGAACTTACGTTAGTTAATACTAAGAAAGCCATGAATAAATCGGCTAGATTCCATACGAGATCTAGAGAAGCAATAGAGCCAACAAATGTCATAAGAATTACGCCAATACGGAACAAATGTAGGTAGAATCGTTTATTTGTTAAGTGGCTGATATTGATTTCACCGTAGTAATAGTTACCAATTAAGGAACTAAAGGAGAACATAACGATGAAAATGGCTACGGCTGTAGGCGCCCAAGAACCAAGTTGTTGAGCTAGATTATGTTGTACAAGAGCAATGCCTGTTAGACCTGTAGTGCTGTAATCACCCACGATGAGTACGATGAAAGCAGAAGCTGTACAAATGATGAATGTATCAAGGAATACGCCGAATGCTTGTACAAGACCTTGTTCTACAGGGTGGTTAACAGCTGCCGTAGCGGCTGCGTTTGGAACAGAACCTTCCCCGGCTTCGTTAGAGAAGAGCCCCCGTTTGATACCATTCATAACAGTAGCACCTAATAAGCCACCACCTGCTGCAACAGGCTCAAATGCGGAGGCGAAAATAGTATAGATTACATGTGGGAATTGGGTGATATTCATAATTACCACAAATAATGCAGTAGCAATGTATAGAATCGCCATGATAGGAACAATGATTTCAGATGCTTTTGCAACGCGGTTGATACCACCGAATATGATAATACCAAGAAGGACTGCTACTACAGCGCCTGTATAGGACACATCAAGGTTAAATACCTGGAGAGATGCAGCCAAAGTATTGGCTTGTACAGAATTGTAAATCCAACCATAGGTAATACTGATTAAAATAGCAAATAGAACAGATAATGCCTTGTTGTTTAGACCATACCGAATATAGTAAGCTGGTCCGCCATAGAAACCGCCCTTAGCAACAGGTTCTTTGTAGATTTGTGCTAATGTAGATTCGATGAAGCCCGTGGCAGCACCGATGAGTGCGATAACCCACATCCAGAAAATAGCACCAGGGCCACCAAGTACAACGGCAATAGCTATACCTGCGATGTTACCAACACCTACACGAGATGCGGTACTAACACAGAATGCTTGAAATGAGGATACATGGTTCTTTTCTGTAGAGCTACCTGCGCCGTTAATTACGAGGCGAATCATTTCTTTAATCATGCGAATTTGTACAAAATTCGTTGTCATCGTAAAGAAGAGACCTGCGCCGATAAGAATAAAAATGATGAAATAACTCCATAAATAACCGTTTATGGTGGATATAGCATCATTAAGCATTGCTTCCATAAAAACTCCCTTTCTTATAAAAAATCCATATTTCATACTAATCAATGATATTGTATCAATTTCTATAGACTATGTAAAACAAAAATCCTTCACAAATAGGAAGGATTTTGCTTTATATAGTATTTTGTAGGATGTTTTTTATGCCTTAGTAAATTCTTGTGACTCTTCCATTCCTTGCAACAAGGTTTGTTCAGAATGTTCCATGTGAATTCGAGCTAGTTTACGAGCTTGTGCGGCATTGTGAGAGGCGATGGCTTCCACTAATTGACGATGTTCCTCCCAAGTTTTTCTAAGACGACCTGGTTGGTTCATAGAAAAACTACGGAAGCGGTAGGTTTGTTCTCGCAAATTGTGAACAATATCCGCCAATCTTTCATTACGAGATGCGCGGTAGAGGACTTCGTGGAATTCTACGTCCGCAGCCACAACGGATTCCATATTTTTGTTTTCCATATGATCGCCGATTTCTACAAGCATTCTCTCCAGCGTTTCGATTTCCTCTTCTGTAATGCGTTCTGCTGCAAGGCCTGCCGCAAGTTCTTCCAGGGCAGAACGGATTTCAAATACTTGCGTGATATCCTTCAAAGAGATGTTGGCAACGTAGGTGCCGCGGCGAGGCACCATAACGACAAAGCCTTCTAGTTCAAGTTTACGTATGGCTTCACGAATGGGGGTACGACTTACACCTAACTCTTCGGCAAGGGGAATTTCCATGAGGCGCTCCCCAGGTTTTAACACCCCATCTTGGATGGCTTGACGCAATGTTTCACTTACCACTTCTCTTAGTGGTTTATACGCATCGAGTCGTATAGGTTGTAACCGTTTTGTCATACTAAGTCCTCCTGTGTACATGTTTTAGTAATGAGTGACAGCCAATCATGACCAGCTGCTTTAATCTCTTCTTGTAATTGTAAGGCTTCCATAGGTTTGTTAAGTAATACTACCATCGTAGGACCGCTTCCTGTCATGATGGTTGGGTAACCACGGCTAGTGAAAAACTCCTTACATATTCCTAGTTCTTCGTGATCTGGGAATAATAATTCTTCGAAAGTATTAGCGCTACTAGTGAAAGCAGATTGTAAATCATTATTCTGAAGATGATTCAGAACGGTATCGATTGTTTTTGCGGTGGCATTAGATTTACCACTGAAGCGACCATAAGCAATCGCTGTAGAAATAGATACCTTTGGCTTTACTAGTAATAGCCAATGTGCCTCTGGCGATTGGCTATAGGTTAACACTTCGCCACGACCTGTTCCGCGAGCGGTACCACCTTGTAGTAGGAACGGCACATCAGATCCGAGTGAGGCACCAATGTTTAAAAGTTCCTCTTGTGTGAGCCGTAAGTCCCAAAAGCGGTTGAGACCTAATAACATGGCCGCTGCGTCTGCACTACCGCCACCAAGACCCGCTTGAATAGGAACGCGTTTTAATAGGTGGATGGCGGCACCGGCTTTACAACCCGTATAGGCTTGTATGGCACGCAACGCTTTGAGCGCGAGATTATCTTCTCCATAGCTTACGAGCTTTTGCATGTAATCGGGTAACTCAGGAGCGCCACCAGAAAAGACTACGGAATGATGCTTAGCGAAATAAATAGAATCACTAAGGCGAATCGATTGAAATATAGAATCGATGTCGTGGTATCCATCGTCACGCTTGCCTGTAATAGCAAGCCCAATATTAATTTTGCTGCAACCGAGTTGCTCAAAACTTTTACTCATAATAGCCTCGTTTGTAATGTACAAAATATATGCAGTTTATATGTTTATTTTATACTGTTATAAAGTGATTGAAAATAACCATTAAGTGGTTTATGATGATTTTGTATATACCTGTTGTTTGATTATTAAAAGCATTGTAAACAGTGTATGTTTTAATTAGTTCATTATAGAATATTTATAGTGAAATGGCAATTTGGAGGGAGCTATGTTCGCCAAGTATAAAGATGTTGTCTATCAATGTGTCATAGTTGCTGTTGGTTGTGCAATTTTTGGCGCTGGTTTAGATGCCTTTGTACTACCTCACAAACTGGTTAGTACTGGTATTAGTGGGGTAGGGTTGATTTTGTATTATCTAACGGGATTATCCGTTGGTTCTTGGAACGTTATTTTGAACGTCCCTATATTTTGGGCTGCTTGGAAGTGGCTTGGTAAACGTGTAGTGCTTAATACTTTGTATGGTACGCTCATGTTATCGTGGATGATTGATCTGTTTAGTTTCTTGCAATATGACATGATTATTAAGGATCCACTACTCAGTTCTATGATGGCAGGTATCACAACTGGACTAGGACTTGGTATCGTCTACCGTGTAGGTGGTAATACAGGAGGCCTTGATCCAATTGCACTTATCGTTCGCAAATATTATGGTCTTCAAATGGGGTCCATTAATAGCGCTATCAACTGTGCCATCCTCTTAGTTGCTGTCGGCGTTGTTGGACTTGAAGCGGTAGCTGTAACTCTTATCAGTGTGTATGTGTATACTATTATTACAAATAAGGTGGTAATCGGCTTTAATCAACGTAAAGTTGCTTTTATCATTACCTATCGCACCGATGAAGTATGTGAGTGTATTATCAATAAGGTTGGTCGTGGTGCCACTATTATTAATGGTATTGGTGCCTATACACGGACGCCTAAGCAAATTGTGATGGTTGCCGTTAACTTGCTGCAGGTAAATAAATTGAAAGAGGTTATTCAAGAAGCGGACCCAAATGTGTTTATCTTGATTACTGATGCCCAAGAGGTTATCGGTCAAGGTTTTACTCAACCTATTGTTCCTGCGGAAATATCTAAACAGCTGAAATCACAAGATATAACTACCGAAGCGAACAATAATGTTGTAATAGATGAAAATAGTTGTAACAGATAAAAATAAAGAATTATGATAAAATCTCTGGCTGTTGTCATCTTATATTAATTATGCGTAAATATAATATTTTATGAATGATACATACATTTTGAAAATAATTTAATGTAATTGATCGAATATCAAGGTTGTAAAATGAGAGGGCTTGCCCTCAAGATAAGATTAGAGGTTTCTATGACTCATAAATTAGCAGGTACTCCTGTACAAGAACAAGATATTATCGATGTGCAAACCCTTGTGGATGCATATTTTGATAATGCTCCGGATATTACAGATCCGACACAACTCGTATCCTTTGGTACATCTGGCCATCGCGGTACATCTTTAAATGGTACTTTTACAGATTTACATGTGGCGGCTATTACACAAGCTATTTGTGATGGCCGTGGTCAATTCGGTGCCACAGGTCCGCTTTTTGTCGGTCAAGACACACATGCTTTATCTCAGCCAGCCCTTGTAACGGTTCTAGAGGTTCTTGCTGGCAATGGTGTAACGGCAATGGTTGATTCCGATATGGATTTCGTTCCGACGCCATCTATATCTCGGGCCATTATTCGTTATAATGAAAGCCACGATGATAAGGCAGATGGTATCGTGATTACGCCATCTCATAATCCTCCAGATAACGGTGGCATCAAGTATAACGCTACTAATGGCGGTCCGGCGGATACTCTCGTTACAAAATGGATTGAAACTCGAGCTAATGAGTATGTTCGTGCATATTGTGAACTAGAAGGGTTCAAACGTATTAGCATCGACAATATTGAACCTGACCAACAAGTTCCGTATGACTATAAAGGCCTGTACGTAGAAGAACTGTCTTCTATTATTAATATGGAGGCAATACAAAGTGCAAAACCTAAGGTCCTCGTTAATGCCCTCGGCGGTAGTGGACTAGGTTATTGGCGAGCTATTAAAGAGCGCTATAATCTCAACATGGATATTATCAATGATGAATATGATCCAACTTTTAGCTTTATGACCTATGACCATGATGGTAAGGTCCGCATGGATTGTTCCTCCGAATACGCTATGGCCGATGTTATCAAGCAAATTGGTAATTACGATTTGGCTGTTGGTAACGATCCCGATTATGATCGTTATGGTATTGTTAGTGCAGAAGGGCTTGCTTCACCAAATGCATTCCTCGTAGCCGCTGCCGATTATCTATTCACAACCCGTGGTTGGAAGGATAAAGGGGTAGGCAAAACGGTTGTTTGTACAACCATGATTGATAAGTGGGCATCCGTTAAAGAAATTCCTGTGTATGAAGTTCCGGTAGGCTTTAAATACTTTAGTTCTCTATTATTCGATGGGGAAATTGGCATTGGAGGCGAAGAATCTGCTGGTGCATCGTTCCTTAAAAAAGATGGTACCGTATGGACCACAGATAAAGATGGTATGATTATGGCTCTCTTAGCAATGGAGATGTATGCTGTAATGGGCGCAACTGTTGAGAGACTATATAACAATATTGTGGAAGGCTGTGGGGATCCACGATTTGGTCGTATTGATGCGCCTTGTACAAAGGTGGCCAAGGCTAAGTTGAAACAATTAAATGCAAGCTCCATTACGGCTACCGAAGTAGATGGTGATGCGATTACTAATGTTCGCACTACTTCTCTGTATAAAGATATGCCTATTGATGGCGTTCGTGTGGAAACGGAAACAGGCTGGTTTGTAGCACGTCCATCTGGTACTGAAGATTTATATAAAATTTATGGTGAAAGCTATAAAGGTGACAAAGGTCTTATTGCATTGTTAACTGCTGGTGAAGAGATTGTAACAAGTGCTTTGTCTGACGAAGTATAACATATTGTTTTCACTAGAAAACTCATAAAGATTTCACTCATGAAAAATAATAAATGTGTTATAATATATTAATATAGTTTATTGAATGCCCTATACTGGCTATATAGTTTGTAGTGCTTAGAGAAGGTGATGTTATGAAATTAGTTGTTACCGTTGTCGGCGTAGACCGCGTTGGTATCATTGCTGGGGTTAGTACCGTACTCGCTAACTACGGTGTAAATATTATGTCGATAAATCAGACCATCCTTGATGGTGTTTTCAATATGATTATGATGTGTGAAACCAAGTCTGAAGATATGAAAAATCTTACAGCTATCCAAGAGGCTTTGACGACTCAAGGTAAAGAACTAGGTGTTGAAATCCGTGCACAACATGCTGATATTTTCTTGAGCATGCACCGTGTAGGATAGGAGGCACTATGTTATCTATCGACAATATTTTAGAAACGAATCAGATGATTCACGATAATAAGCTTGATGTGCGCACTATTACGATGGGGATTAGCTTGCTAGAATGTGCATCTAGTTCTGGTAAAGAGCTGTGTGACCGTATTTATGACCGTATTACAAAAGAGGCAGAACATCTTGTATCTACAGGGGAAGATATTGAGCGAGAATTCGGCATTCCTATTATCAATAAGCGTATTTCTGTAACACCCATTTCTCTAGTTGCAGGGGGGAGTGATTTAACAGCTTATGTTCCTGTGGCGGAAGCTATGGATCGTGCTGCAAAAACTGTAGGTGTTAATTTTATTGGTGGCTTTTCTGCGCTTGTAACAAAGGGCGCCACTCGAGCTGACCGCATTTTGATTGACTCTATTCCTGAAGCGCTGGCAACTACGGATATCGTTTGTAGCTCTGTTGCTGTGGGCTCTACTAAAACTGGTATCAACATGGACGCAGTGCGAGACATGGGAATCATCGTTAAGAAAACTGCAGAGCTTACAAAGGATAATGATGCTCTTGGTTGCGCTAAGCTCGTAATTTTCTGTAATCCTGTAGAGGATAACCCGTTTATGGCGGGTGCTTTCTTCGGGGTAACAGAAGGGGATAGTGCTATTTCTGTAGGTGTATCTGGCCCGGGCGTTGTAAAACATGCGCTTGAATCCGTTCGAGGTCAATCCTTTGACGTTGTAGCAGAAACGATTAAACGTACTGCTTTCAAAATCACGCGCGTAGGTCAATTGGTAGCCCAAGAGGCATCCCGTCGTCTCGGTAAACCATTTGGTATTATTGATTTATCTTTGGCACCAACGCCAGCTGTAGGTGACTCTGTAGCTCATGTTCTTGAAGAAATGGGCTTGTCCTCTTGTGGTTGTCATGGTACCACAGCGGCACTAGCATTACTTAATGATGCGGTGAAAAAAGGTGGTCTTATGGCTTCCTCTCACGTAGGTGGTCTTAGTGGTGCATTCATTCCTGTCTCGGAAGATGCAGGCATGATTGATGCTGTATCCTGTGGCAGTTTGACGCTTGATAAATTAGAGGCCATGACATGTGTTTGTTCTGTAGGGCTTGATATGATTGCTATTCCTGGAGACACTACTGCTGACACCATTTCTGCTATCATTGCAGATGAATCAGCAATTGGTATGATTAATAATAAGACAACTGCGGTTCGTGTAATTCCTGTACCTGGTAAGACTGTTGGAGAGGTTGTTGAATTTGGTGGATTATTAGGTTATGCTCCTATTATCGAAGTGAGTCCATATAGTGCAGCCGAGTTCATCGCCCGTGGTGGCAGAATTCCTGCTCCTATTCGTAGCTTAACGAACTAATCCGTTTTTACAACCTACTTGTTGGAGGTGTCTTATGAGTGAATATGTGCTCGATTATGTGTGGGCCTTTGCACTAGCGCTCATCATAACCTTTGCACTTACCCCATTGGTAAAACGCTTTGCCGTTGCTGTTGGGGCAATAGATAAACCTGATGCTCGAAAGGTGCATCATGGTGCGATTCCACGACTTGGTGGATTAGCAATCTTTCTCGGTTATGTGGGATCGGTTCTTTTTAACGATTCCATTCCGCATGATCATAAATTGTTTGGGTTTGTCCTTGGTACAGTCATTTTGGTGCTAGTTGGTATTTGGGACGACATTAAACAAATTGAGCCAAAAACTAAGTTAATGGGCCAAATTATAGCCGCCGCTATCCTAGTGGCTTATGATATTCGAGTAGATTTCATCAACCTTCCTTGGGGTGGTGTAGTATATCTCAAGTATTGGGCTATCCCATTGACTATTTTCTGGATAGTTGGTTTTACAAATATTGTAAACCTTATCGATGGCCTTGATGGCTTGGCTGCAGGTATTTCTTTTATCGCATGTATCGCTGTTTGTGCAATGACATTGCAACTAGGTCAAACTGATCTTGCTTGTATCTCTCTTGCCTTAGCAGGTGCGACTGTAGGTTTCTTGCGGTATAACTTTAACCCTGCAAAAATATTCATGGGTGATACGGGATCCATGTTGTTAGGCTATACATTAGCGGCTATTTCCGTTATGGGGGCCGTAAAGACGGCTGCTACGATTGCTCTAGTGGTACCTGCTATTGTGTTAGGATTGCCTATTTTGGATACCTTATTTGCCATTGTGCGCCGTAAAATCAGTGGACGTCCAATCTTTAAACCCGATAAAGGTCATGTTCACCATCGCTTGTTGGCACAAGGGTTAACACAAAAGCAAGCTGTATTGTTGATGTATGCAGTAACAGCTCTTTTCGGCGGTGTATCTGTTATCGTTGCAGAGGTTAATGCTTGGGTCGGCGCGACCTTGGTATTAGTAATTTTCTTGTGTAGTATTTATATTGCACGACGTCTTGGCGTTATCATGCATAGTGATGCGGCAGGGCATCCGTTACCACGTCCTACAATTGAACGTAGCGACTCGGATGATACCATATCCTTTGATCGCGATGAATTGGCTAAAGCCTTGGAGAATACTGATGATTCTCATAAGGAATAACCATCTGTGGGGCGCTTGGCGCCCCATTTTTTCTATCCTACTACGTTGGAGGCAACTATGTTAAAAGTTATGACAATCTTTGGTACAAGACCTGAGGCTATCAAGATGGCTCCTCTTGTAAAAGCATTACAAGCAGCACCAGATATGGAACCTATCGTCACCGTTACGGCACAGCATCGAGATATGCTTGATCAAGTACTAAACTTGTTTAATATTACCCCAGACTATGATTTAAATATTATGAGCCAAGGTCAAACACTATATGATGTAACTAATCGTGCTTTGATGGGCCTTAAAGATGTATTAGAAGAAGCAAAACCTGATGTGGTACTCGTTCATGGTGATACTACAACTACCTTTGCTGGTGCCTTGGCTTCTTTCTACCAAGAAATTCCTGTAGGTCACGTGGAAGCAGGACTACGGACAGGTGATATTTACTCTCCGTTCCCTGAAGAGATGAATCGCAAATTGACGGGGGCTATTGCGACGTATCACTTTGCGCCTACTTCTAGTTCTGAAAGCAATTTAAAAAAGGAAAATATTAATACAGAACATCTTTATGTAACAGGGAATACTGTTATCGATGCTCTTGATACGACGGTACAAGACAACTATGTATTCGATGATGCAGCTATTAATGCTCTTGATCCTAAAAAACGTACGGTTCTTGTTACCACACATCGCCGAGAAAACTTAGGTGAACCTATGCGCCATGTATATCAAGCCATTCGCGATTTAATTAATGAATTTGAAGATATTCAAGTTGTTTTCCCTGTACATAAAAATCCTAAAGTTCGCCAAGTTGTACAAGAGGAGCTTGGCTCTGTGGATCGTGTTACATTAATCGATCCTCTTGACTATGAACCATTTGCAAACTTGATGGCTAAATCTTACTTGATTTTGACTGATTCAGGTGGGATTCAAGAGGAAGCCCCAGCTCTTGGTAAGCCAGTTCTCGTATTGCGTGATACGACAGAACGTCCTGAAGCAGTAGAAGCAGGTACCGTTCGCCTTGTAGGTACTGATAAAGATGCGGTACATAAAGCCGCTTATGAATTATTGAGCAATGCTGAAGCGTATAAGTTGATGTCTAACTCTGTTAACCCATATGGTGATGGTAAAGCATCTGAACGCATCATCCAAGCGTTGCGCCATGAGTTCTTAGGCAATCCTAATCGTCCTGAACGATTTGGTAAATAATATGGATAAGGATCTTGTGAAAGCCCTCGCCATGGCAACATCAGCGGGGGTCACACTGGTCTCCTGTATAGGAGGTTTTATTTGGCTAGGTTATAAATTGGATACTTGGCTTCAAACGGAACCACTCTGCATGGTCATATTTGGCCTAATAGGAGCTATAACAGGGTTTTATATGTTGTATAAACAAGTTAAGTAGTGAGGTATGTATGAATCAATATATAAAATTCATAGTGCGCGTGCTACTGACTTGTTTTTTTATTGCCTTTTTAGGTGTAATAATACAGGTTGCATGCGGATTACAACACTATGTATGGGGATGGCTGTGGGGCATTTTTATAATGGTGCTCTACTTGCTTAGCCTTGCACTACATGGTCAAGCGATTATGTTAAGTGATCCTTATAAGGCTGTTCGTAAGGTGCGTAGACAGATGGTGTGGCGTCTTATGCTTGTTGGATCTTTAGTCGTATTAGGTTTGAAGATTCCCCATGTAGAAGCAATTAGTATGTTTGTAGCGATCGCACTTATCCAGCCTGCACTTTATATAGTGTATTGGCGGCTTAGTGGACGGTTCTAATTTTTATTATTTTAATTAAGAATTTTATTGCATTTAAATTAATGTATTGTATTCCAATTAATGTATTGATGTGGATTTTAATAAGACATGGAGTCGTATTCTAATAATGCATTGAATACATTCTATTTATGATTATTTGGAATTGTTTACCCTTCAAGTGTTGATTATATATCTATAACGATGTATGATGATACATATATATTATATTTATATTAATGTAAATATATTAGGTTTTTATTAGGTTTATGGAAGGGGTTGAGAACGTGGAATTACATGCGGGACACCATGAGGTCGTGCAGTGGTTGGGGTTGACATTTAATATGGATACTTTAATTGCTACATGGGTTACTATGGCTATTGTAATACTGATAACAGTATTAGCCACCCGGGGACGTAAATTGGTGCCTGTAGGCTTGCAGAATATAGTGGAATCTATATTAGAAGGCTTAGAGGGGCAATTAGCTCCGAATTTGGGTCGCCATTGGCCGATGGTGAGTTCCTTGTTATTTACGTTTTTCTTATTTATTTTTGTAGGAAATGAGTTAGGCTTAATGCCAACATTCAAGGCTTTAACATCACCAACATCCGATATTAACACTACAATTGCATTAGCTTTATGTAGTACATTAGTGGTATGGGTTATGGGGGTTAAAGTTAAAGGCTTATCTTATTTTAAGCATTTTGTACGACCTTATAAGGCTTTGTTAATACTCAATATTTTCGAGGAAATTGCTAGACCTGTTACACTTGCTTTCCGTCTATTCGGTAACATTGTGGCAGGTGAAATTTTGTTAGAAGTATTATATAACTTGCCTTGGTTTGTGCCGGTACCATGGGTTTGGATTGCTTTTAGTCTATTTATTGGTATTATTCAAGCCTTTATTTTTACCGTTCTTACTGCATCCTATTTGGGGATGGGGCTTAGTGAGGAACATTAATTAATTTATATGGAGGATATATTATGGAAGCTCAAGGTTTATTCGCGTTAGCAGCGGCAATTGCAGTAGGTTGTGGTGCTATTGGTGCAGGTATCGGTGATGGTCTTGTATCTAGCAAAGTTATTGAAGGTATTACACGCCAACCTGAATTGCGCGGTCAATTGATGTCTACTATGTTCGTAGCGATTGGTTTGATCGAAGCGATGCCTATCATCGGTGTAGTAGTAGCATTTATTTTGTTATTCAGATAATAACGAGGAGGAATAACCTTGGTTGACTTAAGCCTTGGAACGATTCTTGCTCAAATGTTGAACTTTTTTATATTAGTTTGGCTATTGGCTCGTTTTGCATATAAACCATTATTGGCTATAATGACAGAACGTAAAGAACGAATTGCTAAAGACTTAGAAGCTGCAGAACAAGCTCGCGCAGAAGCAGAGGGGTTTAAAGCTGATTATGCAGCTCAAATTGCTAATGCTCGTATAGAGGCACAACAAATTGTTGAAAAAGCAGTTCAAGAAGCAGAAAATACAACACGAGAACAATTGTCAACAGCACGCGAGCAAATTGAACAAGAAAAAAATCGTGCTCGCCAAGATATCGCTATTGAACGCGATCGTGCTATGAACAGCTTGCGTAACGAAGTGGTATCTTTATCTGTAGCTATGGCTGGTAAAGTTGTTGCTAAAGATATGAACAGCGAAACTAATACAAAATTGATCGAAGACGCTATTCGTCAACTTGATAGTAAAACGATAGGGTTGTGATACGATGAGCATAGAAATTGTAGCAGATAAATACAGTTCAGCTATGTTTGAATTAGCTCAAGAACAAAATATTTTGGAACTCATGGAGGAGCAATTAGGTTATGTAGCGTCCGTTATGGCGGAACAGCCTGAACTTCGTTCATTCCTTGAAAATCCAATCGTTACAGAAGATGCAAAGATTAAGTTAGTTGGTTCTATCTTTGAATCTAGTATCGACAAAGTTGCTTTACATTTTATCTATGTGATGATTAAACGCGGGCGCCATCGTTATATTGCGCAGGCCATTGCAGCGTTTATTCAAAAATCACGAGAAGCTCGTGGTATTTTGGAAGCTACTGTAACTGTAGCAGAACCAATCACAGCTGAGGTAGAAGCATCTGTACAAGCTAAATTACGAGAAGTAACAGGGAAAGATGTTATTTTATCTGTGCGCCAAGATCCATCAATTATGGGTGGTATCGTTATCCAAGTAGGAGATAAACGCATTGATGGTTCTGTATCTCGTCGTTTAGAGGAATTAGAAAAATCTTTATTAAGAACGAACTCTATTAGATAGGGGTGAATGGGTATATATGAAAATGAAGCCTGAAGAAATCACTGCTATAATCAAACAGCAGATTCAGGACTATGATGTTGACCTCAATGTCGATGACGTGGGTACTGTTCTCGACGTAGGGGATGGCATCGCCCATATTTATGGTCTTGAAAGAGCCATGGCCGGTGAGTTGCTAGAATTACCACACGGCGTATATGGCTTGGTTTTGAACTTAGAATTAGATAATGTTGGTGCCGTACTATTAGGTGATGACTTCTTGATTAAAGAAGGGGACCAAGTGCGTCGTACTGGCAAAATTATGGACGTTCCTGCTGGAGATGCCTTGATTGGTCGTGTAGTAAATCCTCTTGGTCAACCTCTTGATGGCAAGGGTGCTATTCAAGCTACAGAACGTCGTCCTATCGAACATCCAGCACCTGGTATTGCGGATCGTCAATCCGTAAATGAACCATTGCAAACAGGTCTTAAAGCGATTGATGCGATGGTACCAATCGGCCGTGGTCAACGTGAGCTTATCATCGGTGACCGTGGTACAGGTAAAACTGCGATTGCCTTAGATACTATTTTGAACCAAAAAGGCAAAGATGTTATTTGTATTTATGTAGCTATTGGTCAAAAAGAATCTACGGTTGCTCGTGTAGTGCAAAAGCTTGAAGAAGCAGGTGCTATGGAATATACAATCGTAGTTTCTGCGAGTGCTTCCACAGGTGCACCTCTTCAATACATTGCACCATATGCTGGTGTTGCCATGGGTGAATACTTTATGTACCAAGGTAAACACGTATTATGCGTATATGATGACTTAACAAAACAAGCGGCTGCATATCGTGCTATGTCCCTATTATTGCGCCGTCCACCAGGGCGTGAAGCATATCCAGGTGACGTATTCTACTTACACAGTCGTCTATTAGAGCGGGCTGCGAAACTTTCATCTGAACTTGGTGGAGGTTCTATTACAGCGTTGCCAATCATTGAAACACAAGCAGGTGACGTATCTGCATACATTCCAACAAACGTAATTTCTATTACTGATGGTCAAATTTTCTTGGGAACAGATATGTTCTATTCTGGTATTCGTCCAGCTGTTGACGTAGGTTTGTCCGTATCCCGTGTAGGTGGTAGCGCACAAACTAAAGCGATGAAGCAAGTGGCGGGCCAATTGCGTTTGGACCTTGCTCAATATCGTGAGTTGGCTGCTTTCGCTCAGTTTGGTTCTGACCTTGATGCGGCTACACGCGCTCAACTTGATCGCGGTGAACGCTTAACTGAAATGTTGAAACAAGGTCAATATGAGCCTATGAGCGTAGCGGAAATGGTTATCAACCTGTACGCTGGTACTAAAGGGTACTTAGCAGATATTCAAGTGGCAGATGTATTGTCCTTTGAATCTGAACTTTTACGCTATGTAAAAGCAAATTACCCTGAAATCATCACTAACATTGAAACGTCTAAGAAAATTGACGAAGAAACTGAAAATCTATTGAAGCAAGCAATCCCAGAATGTGTTGAAGCATTTGGCTCTACACATACATTAGTGTCTCGTAAGGAGGCGTAATGTATGGCTAGTGCACAAGATTTGCGAAAACGCATAAAAAGTGTTACCAATACGCAACAAATTACAAAAGCGATGAAGATGGTAGCTTCTGCTCGTCTTCGTAGGGCACAAACAAAAGCGGAAGCTACTCGTCCTTACGCAGAAAAGATAGGGCAAATCTTGCGTCATATGTCGAATAGTGATTTAGAAGGCTTTGAAAGTCCTCTCTTAGATGTGCGACCTGTAGAGCGTACTTGCTATATTGTAGTAGGTGCAGATAAAGGTCTTGCAGGGGCATTCTCGTCTAATGTGTTGAAATTTGCTATGGAACAATTACATGGTAAATCTCCTGATACATACCGTGTTATCACGGCAGGTAGAAAGCCTAGAGACAGCATGAAATCTAGAGGTATTCATATCGATAAGTCCTATGCGGGCTTTTCCGATAAACCTTCCTATGAACATGCGCGTGCCATCATGCATGAAGCACTTTCACTATATGAACGTCATGAAGTAGACGAAGTCATCATGATCTATACACGTTTTGTAAATTCTATGACGCAAATTGCACAGGCTGAGCGCTTGTTGCCAATAGAGCAACCACAAGATGAGGTAAAAGGCGAAGAGTATGATTTTATGCCGTCCGCTGTATCCGTCTTGGAGGCGTTGCTGCCAAAATACTTAGAAATTACAGTTTATAATGGATTGTTACAATCTGCAGCTAGTGAATTGGGTGCTCGTATGACGGCCATGACATCGGCTACAGATAATGCAGGGGAACTCATTGAGTCCTTAGGCCTTGAATACAACAAGTTGCGTCAATCTAGCATTACAAACGAAATTTCTGAAATCGTTGGTGGCGCTAATGCCTTGCAATAGATAAGGAGACATCTGTCGATGAGTAATAATATTGGTAAAGTTGTGCAGGTCATCGGCCCAGTTGTAGACGTGCGCTTTGATGCTGGTCATTTACCAGCTATCTACAACGCCATCCACATCTACCATGACCACAAGGCACACGATAGACAAAAAATCGTAGTAGAGGTTATGCAACACTTAGGCGACGATACAGTTCGTTGCGTTGCCATGAGTTCTACTGACGGTATGACACGTAATATGGAAGCAGAAGATACTGGTGCTCCAATTTCCGTTCCTGTAGGGGAAGGCGTATTGGGTCGTATCTTTAACGTACTTGGTGAAACTGTAGACCATGATCCAGCTCCAGTTGTGGCTGATGAAAAATGGCCTATTCACCGTCCAGCACCTAAATTTGATGACCTTTCTCCAGATACACAAATCTTGGAAACAGGTATTAAGGTCGTTGACCTTATCGCTCCATACGTAAAAGGTGGTAAAATCGGTCTTTTCGGTGGTGCCGGTGTAGGTAAAACCGTATTGATTATGGAATTGATTCACAATGTTGCTACAGAGCACGGCGGCTATTCCGTATTCTCCGGTGTAGGGGAACGTACTCGTGAAGGTAATGACTTGTGGAACGAAATGAAAGAGTCTGGCGTTATCAATAAAACAGCCCTCGTATATGGACAAATGAATGAGCCACCAGGGGCTCGTATGCGCGTAGGTCTTACTGGTCTTACAATGGCTGAATACTTCCGTGATGTGAAAAAACAAGACGTGCTCTTGTTCATCGATAACATCTTCCGCTTTATTCAAGCGGGGTCCGAAGTATCCGCCCTCTTAGGTCGTATGCCATCTGCCGTAGGTTACCAACCTACATTGGCTAATGACGTAGGGGCATTGCAAGAGCGTATTACATCTACAAAAGAAGGCTCTATTACCTCCGTACAAGCTGTATATGTACCTGCCGATGACTTGACTGACCCGGCTCCAGCAGCGACATTCGCTCACTTGGATGCGACAACAGTATTGTCTCGTTCCATTGCGGAACTTGGTATCTATCCAGCGGTGGATCCTCTGGACTCTACAAGCCGTATTTTGGACCCACATGTACTTGGTGAAGAGCACTACGCAGTAGCTCGTGGCGTACAAGAAGTATTGCAAAAATATCGCGATCTTCAAGATATTATCGCAATCCTCGGTATGGAAGAATTGTCTGACGAAGATAAACTCACTGTATCTCGCGCTCGTAAGATTCAACGTTTCTTGAGTCAACCATTCTTCGTAGCAGAAGTATTTACCGGTTCTCCTGGTAAATATGTGCCATTGTCCGAAACATTGAGAGGCTTCAGAGAAATCTTGGATGGTAAACATGATGAATTGCCAGAAGGTGCATTCTACATGGTTGGTACCATAGATGAAGCCGTTCAAAAAGCAAAGGAAATGCAAGAGAAGGGGGAATAATCCATGGCGGAACCTATGACCCTACAGATAATTACACCTGATGCGATTGTATTCGAAGGCAAATCTACATTCTTTGTAGGTAAAGCTATCGATGGTGCTTTTGGTATTTTGCCAAACCATGCACCTATGATTATCGCATTAGACTTGGCACCTTTACGCATTGATCAACCAGATGGAACATCTCGTGAATATGCTGTATTTGGGGGCTTCTGTGAAATTGAACATAATAAGGTGAGTATTGTAACCCCTGACTGTCAAGATCCAACATCCATTGATGTGGAACGTGCTCGTCGAGCTAAAGAGCGTGCTGAAGGTCGGTTATCAAATCCTACACCTGATATTGATGTAGAAAGAGCGGAAGCAGCATTGCAACGTGCCTTATTGCGCTTGCATGTTACAAAAATGTTATAAGAAAAAGGCTAGCCAGCTGGCTAGCCTTTTTATCTTTCTAATTTTGATTATAAAACGCTCACACCTTTTAAGGAGTATGCAGTATTCTTAGGTTGTTCTACTTGAAAATCTAGTACAACAGGTGCCTCAGAATTGATACCAGGTGCTTGGTAACGGTCACGGTCTGTTGGAATTCGTTTGTATGGTAATTTATCAAGTAATATAGTCATAACTTTGTTCCAAACTGATTTATGTGTTGGCATAGTCAAAGAGTCATCAGTTTGGTTGAAGCCCGTACGAACAGTATGGATTATCTTATCGTTTACATCATAATAGTATAAAAGGGCATTAACCTTTGCGGCGATATAAATTTCATGATTATCCTTATTATACGGATCTGGGCTATTAATAGTATTAACTTGTACATATACGTCTTGTAATGGTACAGGCATAATAACGATTTCAGAATTTTGGGCCTCTGCAATTTGAGCAGGATCAGCGGCTTTAATTTCTGCAGTTGGTGTGTTAGTACTTACGATGGTTGTATCATAGTAAGGATATTTAAGTGTATTTGATAAGCGATCTGTCATGTAGCGACCAAATTGAGCTGTGTTTTCATTGCGCAAATTTGCTGGTACAACAATAGTAACTTTACGGCTCGGAAAGTTTTCTAAGTGTCCATCATGACTTGTACTAGAAGTATTAATTGTGGCTTTTTCCGGAGCTCCAGAAATCGGTGTAGATGTTGGTGTTGCAGCCACTTTTATGACAGGCTCCATATTCGTTTCAGGGGCTAATGTAGGAGCTTCATTACTTGTGCTACTTTGTATAGTGCTAAGAGCTACAGGTTGTGTTGTATTTGGTGTTAATTGACTCAAATCGATCATAGCGGCACTGGCTGTTGTAAATGCAGTTGTGAGTAGTACAGCAAGTACTGTAAGTAGTGGACGTTTATAGAGTCCGAAGTTATGTAACATAATTCCTCCTCTTAATAAAACTCTTTTAAAATTACAAATTATACAATTTATATTATTATATCATATATACAAAAAAAAGAAGCAAGCTTAATAGCTTGCTTCTTTAGTCTGGTGGACGATGACAGGATCGAACTGCCGACATCCTGCTTGTAAGGCAGGCGCTCTCCCAGCTGAGCTAATCGTCCATGTGGTGACCCGTCCGGGAATCGAACCCGGGATACCGCCGTGAAAGGGCGGTGTCTTAACCGCTTGACCAACGGGCCAATAAAAATGGCTCCTCGAGTAGGACTCGAACCTACGACCGATCGGTTAACAGCCGATTGCTCTACCGACTGAGCTATCGAGGAATGGTACGATTGTTATTATATGTTAGTTTAATTATAAAAGCAAGCATTTTTTTTAGAACACTATAAAATAGATATTGTCAATTATGACTAAAAGACATAACTTTATAAATAAAATTAGTTATCAATAATTTTGATGAGAGAGTCATTAAAATTAATAAAATCTATAGAGCTTATTAACTATAGATATTTACTGCGTTCTAAGGTGATTGTATGGCTCCAAATGAATGGGAGTTAGCAATATAAGTATATTGAAGATAATCGGTATACATATGCATTATAGAAAAGTTTAAAAGATTTAGTTGAAAAGTAGTATCAGTTAAGACAAAAGTGTATTTATCTTATTAGATATAGTCTATGTTTGTGGTTCATTTTAAACCAAATTTATATATAAGAAAGTAGGTAAAAATGTAAGATATTAAAATCTTATTGATATGTGATAGACTATGACTTTTATCACAAAATGGGGCTTTTTTAGTGACTGGAGAATAAAGTCTATGTAGGCTATTGAAAAACCGAAATATATACAAAAATATTCGTGAAAACAATTCTCAAAAACTGGAAAAGCATTGAGAAAACTGTATAGGTGAGACGTTGAATCCCCTTATATTGTGTGCTACGATTTATGTATAGAGTTAATCTCATCGGTTTGAGATAGATATTCTTTCATATGTTTGAGAATTTTATTTTATCTCATCGGTATTAGAATTAATATTCAACTATTTTCCTGAGGAGGGATTATCTTGCGCGAGATTCAAGTATCTGAAATCACAAAAACAGTCCGTCAAATGTGTATGGACGCAGCTTACCACTTGCCAAAAGACATCTATGAAGGTTTGAAAAAAGGCCGTGAAACAGAAGAGTCTTCAGTAGGTCGTATCGTTCTTGATCAAATTATTAAAAATGCAGAAATTGCCGATGCTGAAGATCGTCCATACTGCCAAGATACTGGTATGACTATGGTATTCTTAAAAGTTGGTCAAGATGTTCATTTCGTTGGTGGTGATCTTACAGAAGCTATCAATGCTGGTGTTGCAGCTGGTTATGTTGAAGGTTATCTTCGTAAATCCGTTGTAGCTGAACCATTGTTCAACCGTAAAAATACACAAAATAACACACCTGCAATCATCTACACTGAAATCGTTCCTGGCGATAAAGTAGATATTCAAGTAGAATTAAAAGGTTTCGGTTCTGAAAATAAATCCGATGTAGCTATGCTCGTACCTGCTGATGGTGTGGAAGGCGTTAAAAATGCAGTCCTTGAAATCGTAAAACATGCAGGCCCTAACCCATGCCCTCCAATCGTACTCGGCATTGGTATTGGCGGTACTATGGACCAAGCAGCTGTTATGTCCAAAAAAGCGTTGCTTCGTGACATTAGTGTACCTCATAAAGATGCAGACTATGCAAAATTAGAAGAAGAAATCATGGAAATGGTTAACAAAACTGGTATTGGACCACAATTGGGTGGCACTACAACTTGTATCGGTGTAAACATCGAATGGGGTGCAACTCACATCGCAGGTCTTCCTGTTGCAGTTACTATCATGTGCCATGCTGCTCGTCATGCTCACGTAGTACTTTAATCGATAGGAGGTAAAAACAATGGCTGAATCAATTCGCATTAATACTGAAGAATATAATGAAGAGTTTTCCCGCAAATTAAAAGTTGGTGATAGCGTTCTTATTACTGGTAAAATTTACTCCGCTCGTGACGCTGCTCATAAAGTTATGACTGAAGCTTTAGCGCGTGGTGAAAAATTGCCAATCGACTGGACAAATAAGTTTGTTTATTATCTTGGACCAACACCTGCAAAACCTGGTGATCCAATTGGTTCCGCTGGTCCTACAACTTCCGGTCGTATGGATGCTTACACACCAACAATGCTTGATCAAGGTATCAAAGGCATGATTGGTAAAGGTTCCCGTAAACCAGAAGTAGTTGAATCCATGAAGAAAAATGGTTGCACATACTTCGCAGCAGTTGGTGGCGCGGCAGCATTGATTGCAAAATCCATCAAAAAATATGAAGTACTTGCTTATGGTGAACTTGGACCAGAAGCTTTGGCTGAATTGACTGTTGAAGATTTCCCTTGCATCGTAGTTGGCGATACTGAAGGTAATAACTTCTACGAATTAGGCCAAAAACCTTACAGAAAAATCTAATATCACCATTGAGTGATTGAAAGAGGCTTGCTGAAGCAAGCCTCTTTTTGTTGTTAAGCTATAATCATAAGATGTTCATCCGTTACGTGTAGAGTTTAGTCTACCGATTCTGTCGGTTTTATGATAATATACATATAGATTTTATACATTCAATTTGAGTGAGGCGATAACATGACTTCTGTAGAAACTATTCGTCAGTCAACTCGCAACGCGATGGCTGAATTACTTGATTTAGCAAAGGTTCGCGAAGGTCAATTATTCGTTGTTGGCTGTTCCACTAGCGAAATTGTAGGTAAAAAAATCGGCACTGACTCTCACCTTGATGTGGCTCAGGTCGTATTTGATGAAATATACAATGCTGTTAAGGCTAAAGGACTTAACTTGGCGATTCAATGTTGTGAACATATTAATCGTGCACTTGTTATGGACCGTAGCGCTATGACATGGGAGGAGGAAGTTAATGTTGTTCCTCAACGTCATGCGGGTGGTGCCCTGGCTGTGGTGGCGTACGAACATTTTGATGATCCTGTGATGGTTGAATTTATTCAAGCTGATGTGGGCATCGATATTGGAGATACTTTCATTGGTATGCACATGAAACACGTTGCAGTGCCTGTACGTCTTTGTGTGAAAGAAATTGGGAAAGCACATGTGACCGCTTGTCGTATTCGTCCGAAGAGCATTGGCGGTGAGCGTGCTGCATATAATGAAGCATTGATGTAGGGGGATAGTATGTCAAACCTAATACCGTATTTTGTATTAGCCGTCGTGGCATTGGGATTCTTTGCTGTTTGCTATGCTGTATTTAGCGGTGGTGATGGTGAAAGTAAGGCAAAAGAAAAATCCTATAAAAACATAAGTAATAAAAATAATCTTAAAGAGCATCATGATGTTATATTTGCAACGGAGTCGCAAGAGGGCAATGTAACAATCACACATACGAGTGGAACTAATGTATATACTGCATCAATTCCGGATACAGTTGAAACGGTGGTCGGTGAAGAGCGAGAACCGGCTGAACCTCTGGTTGATCCTATAGATACCTCTTATAATAGAAGAAGTACTCTAAAGTCTAATTCAAGTCATGTTTCAGAGGGAGAATATGCGTTAGCATTAGGTTCGGATAATGGAACACCAATAGGTTCGGATAATGGCACTCCAATAGGGGATGAAACCATTGTGATGACAGCCGTATCAGATCTTAAGCAAGCTAATCAAGCTAATCAAGGTGTTACTCCGTTGGTGGATAAAACTATTGTCCTCGATGTTGTTACAGATGAACTTCTCAATAACGCAAACTCTGTTGAAGATACAATTGCTATGGGTGAATCTGTGGAAGCCTTTGAAGCTGATGAAGCGGATAGCATAGATGCTACGCAGATGATAGGTGGTGCGAACGAAATACAAACCGCGGAAGGCCCATCGGTATTAGATGAAACGCGTTTGTTTGATGCTTCTGAAATTGAAGCACAATTGGCGGCAACAAGTTTAACTGAAGAGGAGGAACCGCATGGTCAATGGGCAAAAGCGGCGCATGAGGATAAATGCGTTGAGTTGGCTATAGCACCATTTGTTCATTCCTTTGGGGTGTTACATGGTGATACGCAACACTATGTAGAATCTATTACAAGAGATGCTTTAGCAGCTCTCAATATTACAAAAATTGTTGAAGTGAATGCATTACTAGAGAATATTGTTATTCAAGAAGCGTTGATGAGTATGCAAAAGGCATATGCCGCTACAAATACAGAGTGGATGAAGTCCGCTGCGTTAGGTGCTTTTCTAGATGTGGTTCAATCTCCTAAATCTAGTACGCCATACCTCGTAGCTTTTGATGCATTACGTGTATTACCTCATTTAACTTTAGGTCACTTCCAAGTTATGGCCTTAACATTATTGTTACAATATTCTAGAAACTCTAATAACTATGGATTGATTCATTTCCAACATTATGTGGAAAAATATATTGAGCCATTCATCTCTGATTTGCCTCGAAATGATTCCTTCTATCGCCAGCTAGACTATTTACGCTGTACACAAGAAGAACAAGAGCCTATCACTTTATGCCAAGTGTTGTCTAATTCATATCCGTTTGTATTTAACTATCGTGGTTTTTCTAAGGAAGAACTCTTCCGTGCTACAGATGGTCATGGTGTAGATCCACGTTATGTGGTGCGTAGCTTGAACTCCAATCTTTATAAATTAGCCTTGGTAGATGAGTCTTTGGCACCACAATTCTTTAGACAAACACGAATTTCTAATGCGATGGTTCAACGTGATCTTTTAGCTCTGATGAAGAGCAAACCTACTGCTTTCAGGGGCCAAGAGGCGCGTGATATTATGGATGATATTTCACCGGTTCTATTGGACTTAGCTGATGTCTTTGATAGCACGCCAATGTCTAAAATTAGCTTAACATTGTTAGGCCTTTACTTAGGCCGTGCTCATGTGAAAGCAACCATTGGTGAAGAATTTGATTTGTCTCATTGGTTCTAATGTATAATTTTAAGCACTATATAGTTTGAAAAATTATATAATATAGTTATTAATATGGGTATATACTTAAAACCGTTATATACTTTATGAGTCGTGTAATAAAAAAGTCTCTCAAGATAATCTTGAGAGACTTTTTAGTTTGTTAAATTTAATAGCCATTAAGTATTAAAAGGTGTTAAAGCCGAATTCTTCAATGTCTTCAATGTTTTTAATTGTTACGGTGCGCCCTGTAATATCAATGAGACCTTCATCGCGAAGGCGCCCTAGTTCACGGCTAAGGGCTGTGCGAGATACATTGAGTACCTCAGCCATTTGCTCGCGGTTATGGGGTAATTGAATTGTGTTAGAATGCTGACGTTTATAAATATCTGTTAAGTACGCAAAAATCTTTTCGCGCATCCCTTTTAATGTGAGGTAGTGGACTTTTCTGGTTAATAGAATTGCTTTTTCAGATAAATCCTCTAATAGATTAGATAGGATTTTAGTTTGGCATTGATGACAATCCGGCAATGTTTTAATAAAGGTTTCAAGCGGAATAAACATAATTTTAGTTGCTTTTGTTGCCTTAATGGTAGCAGGCCATAAAGGCTGTTTACTAAATAGTAGTGCTTCTCCGAAAATATCTGATTGCTCTAAGTTTGCCATAATAACCCGTTGGCCCATTACATTTTCACGAGTTAGTAAAGCGCTGCCCTCAAGGATGACGCCGATACCCTCCATAGGATCTCCAGCGAGGGCTATAAAATCGTTTTTTTTGTAACTGTGGATGATAACTTTGGCATTATTTAAATAGCCACGTAGTTCTGGCTCTCCTAATGTATTGAATAAAGGACATTTCACGAGGGTGGGCATATATTGATTAATGATATCGTTTGAAAGTATTTGTTTCATAGGCACCTCCGGTGTGATAAAGTCTATAGCAATTAAAAATGATTATTGTATAATAAAAGTATAAGACCAAATGGTCTACCTGTTCCATAAGGGGAGTCAGGAAAATTTTTGAAAAAGTTTTTATTTGTTGCTCAAGCTACAGAAATTGTATCATCTTTACGTTATACTTTCAAATGTAATCAATCAGACAACTGATAAAACATCAGTGTAATGTATAGGTTTTATATTATCTAGCTTGACTGCGAGGAAGTCTCGCAAAGGAGGATTTTCAAATGAGCATGTTCTGTTATCAATGCGAACAATCTGCAGCACCAGGTGGCTGTACTGTACAAGGTGTATGTGGTAAAACTGCACCAGTTGCTAACTTACAAGACGAATTAACTGCTGCTTTAGTTGGCTTGGCTCGCGCTTTAGACGTAAAGGGTCATACTAAAGAAGGTATCGATTATATTATGCGCGGTTTGTTCATGTGTGTAACAAACGTAAACTTCTCTGAAGACCGCGTTCAAGAATTCATTGACGAAGTAAATGCTTACCATGCAAAAGTGGATAGCGCTCAACAAAACTTTGATTGGGAACAATTGTGGAAAGGTGAAGAAGACATCGTATCCCTTCGCTCCACATTATTGTTAGGTATGCGTGGTATGGCTGCGTACGCATGGCATGCTGCTCGCCTTGGCTTCCACGATGCTGATGTTGACGCTTGGTTCGTTAAAGGCATGGTAGAATTCGCTAAAGATCACAGCGCTGAAGAATGGCTTGATCTTTTGATGGAATTTGGTCAAATTAACTTGAAATGTATGGCTGTTCTTGATAAAGCTAATACTGAAACATATGGTACACCTGTACCAACTACAGTTCCTTTGACTGTAGAACCAGGTCCTTTCATCGTTGTAACTGGTCATGACCTTCATGACTTGAAACAATTATTGGAACAAACTGATGGTAAAGGTGTAAATATCTATACTCATGGTGAAATGTTGCCTTGCCACGCTTATCCTGAATTGAAGAAACATCCTCAATTGAAAGGTAACTTCGGTACTGCATGGCAAAACCAACAAAAAGAATTTGTTGATGTTCCTGGCGCATTCTTGTTCACTACAAACTGCATTATGCCACCAAAAGAAAACTACAAAGCTAATATCTTCACTACAGATATGGTAGGTTTTGATGGTTGTGCACATATCGAAGAAAAAGAAGATGGTACTAAAGACTTCTCCGCAGTTATCAACCGTGCTATCGAATTGGGCGGCTACAAAGAAGCTCAAGAATTCACTGGTATCAACGGTGGTCATGAAGTAACTACTGGTTTCGGTCATGGCACAGTATTGGGTATTGCTGATAAAGTAATTGATGCTGTAAAAGCTGGCGCAATCAAACACTTCTTCTTGGTAGGTGGTTGTGACGGTGCTAAAGTAGGCCGTAACTACTACACTGAATTCGTTAAACAAACTCCAAATGATACTGTAGTATTGACATTGGCTTGTGGTAAATTCCGTTTCAACGACATGAACATCGGCGAAATCGGTGGTATTCCTCGTATCCTTGATATGGGTCAATGTAACGATGCTTACTCCGCTATTCAAGTAGCAGTAGCTTTAGCTGGTGCATTTGAATGTGATGTAAACGACTTGCCATTGACATTGGTATTGTCCTGGTACGAACAAAAAGCGGTATGTATCTTGTTAACATTGTTAGCATTGGGCATCCGTAACATTTACATCGGACCTTCCTTGCCTAAATTCTTCTCCAGCAATGTATTGAACATTTTGGTAGAAAAATTCCAATTACATCCAATTACAACTCCAGAAGCTGACATGAAAGCTATCTTGGGCTAATAGGATCTATTAATCTGTTAACTACAGTCCTACGTCCCCTCTCTTTTATGATTTAGGACTGTTGTTATAAATAACGCACCTTGGGTTTGCCTAAGGTGCGTTTTTTTACTATTTTTGTGAAAGCTATCTATTGGTGGCTGTATATTGATGGGGCCCTATTTCGTATCTACAACTTAGTTAAAAAGGAAGGACTATACTTCTTTGCTCCTCGTGACCTGATGTCGCTGCATAAGTATAGTCCTTCCTTTTTATAACTGTAGATATGGAGGTGTCCCATCAATATACTGCTCTTTGATAGTTTTCATATAAATAGTAGTCCCTCATAGACGCACAAAGATGCCTCTAATGTGTATATAGACATTTATCAATATTGATTGTTATACTATAGGTAAGTAAGAACTTTCTCATATTATTTGTGTGTATGTAGAGGCATATATGAATAGTATTTTTGATATTATAGGACCTATCATGATTGGTCCGTCTAGTTCGCATACAGCGGGTGCTGCTCGGCTAGGCAAGATGGCGCGGTGTATTTTTCGTGCTACTCCCAAAAAGGTAGATTTAACATTATATGGATCTTTTGCAAAAACTTATAAAGGGCATGGTACGGATCGTGCTTTGATTGGCGGCTTATTAGGTTATAAAGAGGATGATGCGAACATCCGAGTTGCCCATGAATTAGCGAAAAAAGAGGGGATGGAGTTTTCTTTTATTGAGTCTCCTCTTGATGTAGGGCATCCGAATGTGGTGCGTTTTGATATGTATGATGAACATAATCGTCATATGACTGTTATTGGTCGCTCTCTCGGCGGTGGTCAGATTATGATTACCGAAGTAGATGGAAATGATATGTCCATTACAGGAGATGAGTTTACGCTCGTTGTGTTCCATGAGGATAGACCTGGTGCGATTTCTCTTGTGAGCCAAGCATTGAGTGAGTCCGATATTAACATCGCTACGATGCGCGTATTCCGTAAGGGCAAGCATAAGGATGCAGTCATGGTTATTACTACAGATACAGTGGTAAATCCTATTACAGTTCAGTTTATGCGCGAGTTTCCAGGCATCCAGGATGTGATGACCTTTGAAGCATTATAGGAGGGCGAATGATGAGTTATGCATATGATACAATTGCAGATATTATTCGCCTAGGTGAGGAAAACAATATTTCTTTTGGCGATGTAGTATTGCGTTATGAATTAGAGAATTACGACCGCAGTGAAGACGCGGTTGTTCGTGAAATAGAGAATCGCTTAGATATTTTTGAAAGCTCCATTCAAGATGGCATAGCTTATGCGGAGAAAACGGCTTCTGGTATGTCCGGTGGTCAAGCGGCACAGCTTAATGGGCAAACACCTCGTTTTATGAGTGATATTGCGTATAAGGCAATGACGTATGCTATTGCTGTAAATGAGGCAAATGCAAAGATGTTCCGCATTGTTGCTTGTCCTACGGCGGGTTCTTGTGGTGTTATGCCTGGTGCTGTGAAAGCCGTAGCGGACCACTACCAATTAGATAGAGCTACAGTGGTAAAAGGCTTCTTAGCTGCGTCTGGTATTGGTAATGTAGTAGCAAATCGCGCTTGTGTTGCTGGTGCTGTTGGCGGTTGCCAAGCGGAAATCGGTACAGCGGCGTGTATGGCGGCAGGGGCCATTGTTGAAATGATGGGTGGATCACCACGTCAAGTAGGTCATGCTGTTGCATTGTGCATGAAAAATTTATTGGGACTTGCTTGTGATCCGGTAGCAGGGCTCGTAGAGGTGCCATGTGTTAAGCGTAATGGCTTTTATGCAGTCCATGCTATTACTGCATCTGAAATGGCGTTAATGAATATTGAAAGCCAAATTCCACCAGATGAAGTCATTGAAGCGATGAATAATATAGGCCGTGCTATGCCGGCAGCATTGCGTGAAACAAGTGATGGCGGTCTTGCGGTGACACCGACAGGTACAGCTATTGCAGAACGAGTGCAATCCTTATAAGGATTGCACTTTTTTCATGCTTTCATTTGTAGTAAAATAAAGATTAGACTAGTTCAGAAAGGAGCGTGTATGATGGAACAAGCAAATCGAATATTGACCGTATTAGAAGAAGCCGGCCATGAAGCTTATATCATAGGCGGCGCTGTGCGCGATATTTTGATGCATCAAAAGCCACATGACTTCGATATTGTGACGTCTGCACGTCCCGATACAGTGATTGAGGTTCTTCGCGGTCATAATATTCAAACGACAGACCTCGTAGGAAAATCTTTTGGTGTAGTGGTAGCTACATTAGAGGGCAAGCCATATGAAATTGCTACATATAGAACAGAACGATATGGTGCAGATAGCCATCGTCCCGAAGAAATTACTTATGCCGATACCTTAGAAGAAGATGTGTTGCGTCGTGATTTTACTGTCAATGGCATGGCTATGAACCGTTATGGTGAAGTTATAGACCTTGTAGGTGGACGACGTGATATTAAACATAAGATGTTACGAACCATTGGTAATGCGCAGGAACGTTTTGAAGAAGATGCGTTACGATTATTTAGGGCGTGCCGTTTTGTGGCGAAGTTGGATTTCTTGGCGAGTAAAGATCTATTAGAGGCTATGCCTAAGGCTTTTCACCGCGTACCTGGCTTGTCTTTAGAACGTGTACGAAATGAGATTAATCGTCTCATGTTAGAGCCTGCGGTGGCTAAAGGCCTTGATGTCCTTGTTCAATCCCGCTTGGCAGAATGCTCTTGTCGTGTTGTAGAAAATGGTACGGCTCGGGAGGTTCCCATCTTGCCTGAACTATATCATCTCGTGAATTTGCCCCAAGAAAAGGACTTTCACGAATTCGATGGCTGGTACCATACATTAGCCGTTGTGTCCCATACGGAACCGGATTTGGTGCTGCGTTGGGGTGCTTTATTACATGATGTGGCAAAGGGAATGCCAGCGGTACGAGCTGTTATCAATGGTCGCCTCACAGATCGTGGCCATGATACACTAGGAGCGGAGATGACAGAAACGTTATTAACACGCCTAGGATATCCGAAGGCCTTTGTGCAACGAGTGGCGTGGATTGTGAAAAACCACATGCGCTTTCACTATTTCGTACAAAATGGTGATGCAAACGAGAAAAAATGGCTTCGCAAGGAAGCTCGGAGTGGAGAGTTCCGAGATAGCCAAATTATGCGCACTGCATGGGAGCAATTAGCTAAGGTTTGTGCTGCCGATGTGTTAGGCTGTGGGAAACCTTACTCATCTACAGATGGAACATTAGCCTTTGGCGAATGTATGGCAGATCTTAGTTTGGATATGCCTGTGCATACAAAGGATCTAAATTATGATGAACGAGTGATTAAACTCGCTGGGAAGCAAGTAGGGGAAGGATTGCAATATTTATTGGGTCAGGTACAAAATGGGGTTGTTCCTAATGAACCAGATGCGCTATATGACGCATTAGACCATAAGTTACGCCGTCCAGTGGAGAAATGATGAATTTACTAAATAAAGCGTTGCGACACGTGAGTGGTTGGAGTCGTACTACTTGGTGTCTTGCCATTCTCATGACTGTTGCCTTTGTCCTCATAGGGCGTTTGGCACAGTTGCAGGTCTTTGATACATTTGATCTGGAGAAGAAAAATTTATTACAGGTTCAAGTAGATAGAAAATTACAATCACCGCGCGGTACAATCTATGACCGTAATGGTAAGCCTTTGGCGATGAGTGTGGTTACAAAATCTTTGTATGCGGATCCGAAGATGATTAAACAGTCTCCTCAAGAGATTGCGGATCTCATCTCACCGTATGTAACGATGTCAAAAGAGAATATTGTGAAAGCTTTGCAAGAGGATACCGCCTTTGTCTGGTTGAATCGTATGATGGATGCAGACAAATCAAAAGCGGTACAACAAGTTATTAAGGATAATAATATTGCAGGCCTCAATTTCGTTGAAGAATCTAAGCGCTATTATCCAAATGGTGTCTTAGCGGCACAAGTATTAGGCTTTGTCGGCACTGATGATAAAGGTCTTGATGGTCTAGAAATGGTTCTTGATGACGAATTAAAGGGGGGCGTACAACAAGAAATTGTAGCTACTGATAATAAAGGGAATGCCATCTTTGGTTCCGTATTATCTAAATTTTTACCAGATAAGGGTAAAAGCGTAACCTTAACCATCGATGCAACAATTCAATTTATTGCAGAACGCGCTCTTGATAAGGCGATGGTTGATACAGGAGCTAAGCATGCCAGCGTTATCGTTATGGATCCAAAGAACGGTGAAATATTAGCGATGGCCAATCGTCCAAGTTATGATCCTAATAACTACAACCAAAGTGGTGAAGAGGCTTTCAAAAATATTGCGGTTACCAATTTATATGAACCAGGCTCTACATTCAAACCTATCATTGCATCTGCAGCTCTTGCAGCAGGCAAATGGAAGTTAGACACTGTGTATAACGATAAAGGGGCCTTCGCTGCCAATGGACATATCATTAGAAACTGGAATGGTGAGGGATATGGTCCTGTTCGTTTGCTAGATATTTTGAAGTACTCTATTAATACTGGTATGGCTGAAATTGGTACATTAACAGGTGCAGATATTCTCTCGAAATATATACGTGATTATGGCTTTGGCTCTGAAACAGGTATTGAATTGCCTGGTGAAGGAGCAGGTATTTTGTATAATCCAGAGGATATGAGTAAGCTAGACGTTGCGACTATGTCCATCGGTCAAGGTATTGCGGTTACACCATTACAAATGGTTCGCGCCTTTGGTGCACTTTCTAATGGTGGGGCTATGATGAAACCACATATCATCAAGTCTTATAGTAACTCTCAAGGCGATGTTACAAGTACGACTGAAACATCTGTTGTGGGACAACCAGTTCCGGCGGAAACCGCTAAAACCATTGTAGATATTCTAGAAAAAGAAGTATCCGAAGGTGGCGGTACAAAAGCGATGGTAGAAGGTTATCACTTCGGCGGTAAAACTGGTACGGCGCAAAAACTAGATACCAAACATGGCGGTTATCTCGACGGACAATACATTGCGTCCTTTATTGGCTTTGGCCCTGTAGAGGATCCAAAATTTGTAGTTCTTGTCGTTATTGATGACCCACAAAAGGGTTCTTATTATGGTAGTCAAATTGTAGCCCCTGTATTTAAGGACATCGTATCTCAACTTGTACGGTATTACCAAATGAGTCCGTATGTTAAAGAAAGTACACCAGTAGCTGTTAAAGCTGCTAATACATTACCTGAACCAAAACCGGGAAGTGATGGTTCTGTTACATTGCCTAACTTTACTGGTTTTACCTATGGTGAAGTGCGTGATTGGTTACATAAGGCGGGACTTGCCTTTAAACCGGATGGAACTGGTATTGCCGTTTCTCAAGATGAAAGTGGGGGCACTACTGTTCAATCCGGGACGGCAATTACCGTTCACTTTAGTAGATAATTAGAAATTATAGACAGTTCGTTATATAATAGAATAAGAGACTTTGGTGCCTCTCAGGAGGCACCTTTTTTATAAATAGTTTGAATGAATGGAGATACTTATGATCGAATTACGAGGGAAAGCGGTAGCAGATGCCCACAAGGCGATTTTACAAGAAAAAGTTGCAGCAGTAGGCAACTCTGTGATTACTATGGCAGTGTTACTTGTCGGTGAAGACCATGGCGCTCATATGTATGCTACATTTATGGAAAAAACAGCTAAAAATTTTGGCTATGGTTTTGTGCTAAAGCAATTGCCTGAAACGGCAACGCAAGATGAAGTAGTAGCGGCGTTGCATGAATTAAATACTGATCCATCTATTCATGGAATTTTACCGCTAATGCCAATGCCTAAACACATTGATACAGAAGCTCTTATCGATATGTTAGATCCTAAAAAAGATATTGATGGTCTTACAACATATAACATCGGTTTAGTAACAGCTGGTAAGGGTGGCTTTGCTCCTTGTACGGCTAAGGCTTGTATGGCTATTTTAAATCACTATAATATTCCTTTAGAAGGAAAACATGTGGTTGTAGTCGGTCGTAGCCAAGTTATCGGTAAACCTGTAGCGCTTATGGCACTCGCTGCACATGGTACCGTTACAATGTGCCATTCTAGAACTTCTGATCTAGTAGAGCAAGTAAAGCGTGGTGATATTATTATTGCTGCGGCTGGTCGTGCTCATATGATTACTGCTAATATGATTAAGCCTGGTGCTGTTGTTATTGATGTAGGTATTAATGAACTGGACGGCAAAACTGTAGGTGATGTTGATTATGATGCGGTAAAAGATATTGCATCTGCCATTACTCCTGTACCAGGAGGTGTTGGATCCGTAACAACGACAATGATGCTAGAAGCGGTATACGAGGCATATCATGCATGAGATGTCTATAGCAGAAGGTATTCTTGATGTAGCGCTCGATACCTTACGTCAACACGATGCGACAGTCATTCATTCTATTCAACTAGACTTAGGTTTAATGAGTGGGGTAGAACCGGATTCATTGCTATTTTGTTGGGAAGCCATTACGAAGGGAACACCTGCGGAAGGCTCACGCATAGAAATCAATACAGTTCCTATTGAAGGAAAGTGTTTAGATTGTGATAAAATATTTTTTGTAAAAAATTATACGTTTATTTGTCCTTATTGTGACAGCCATTTCGTACAAACTATAGGCGGTCGCGAGCTACAAGTGACCTCTATAGATATCGATTGATAGAAAGGTTAGGGCATGCAAGTTCAAGTTAAAACTAATGTACTGGCAAAAAACGATGCTATTGCAGAGTCCTTACAACAGTTGTTTAAGGAAAAGAATATATTTGTATTTAACCTGTTAGGTTCACCTGGGGCAGGTAAGACCTCCCTTTTGGAGGCAACCTTACAAGATTTAAAAAAGGATTATCGCTTAGCCGTTATTGAAGGCGATTTATTTACGGCAAAGGATGCCAAGCGCATTCATGAGTTGGGTGTGCCTGTTATCCAGATTAATACAGTTGGTGGGTGCCATCTCGATGCACAGATGATTCAAGATGCCTTAGGTGATCTTAATCTTGATGATCTCGATATGATTATTATTGAAAATGTAGGCAATTTAGTCTGCCCTGCGGAATTTGAGATTGGTGAAAGCATGAAAGTAACGATTTTATCTGTTACCGAAGGTGAAGATAAGCCCCTTAAGTATCCGTTAATCTTTAAAGAGTCTAAGGCCATCCTTATTAACAAGATTGATTTATTGCCTTATGTGCCTTTCAAAAAGGAGCAGGCAATACAAGATATCCGTAATTTAAATCCAAATGGAGAAATTTTTGAAGTAAGTTGCACGGCCCACAACGGTCTTGAAACATGGTTGAATTGGTTGCGTGCACAGTTGGAGAATAATCGATGAACTATTCTATGAAGAGCCGTATTGTAGCAGCCCTCCTTGTGGGCTTGTGTGCTACTACAATCAGTTATGCAGCAGAGCCTGCCATTTCCACTGTTAACCCAGTTGCAGTAGAAACTACTGATGACACTAACGTTGTAGCTCAAGATTCCGCTAATGCGAGCAATGATGGTAGTGTAGATGGAACTGGTGAGGTTGATAGCTTGTCTTACCTTGATAATGCACCAGTTAGAGTTGTTAAGCTAGACCCAAAAACGAAACAGGAAGGTTCTAAAACTGGATGGCTCGCAGAGCAAATGGCTGTAACTGAATTTGGTGATTCTATACAATTCTGGCAAGCGGCTAGTGAGAACGAAGGTCCTTTGCCGAGTATCACTCAGAATAATTTAGCTGATATTGGTAAGTCTTATACGGCAAACAGTTTACCGCCTTTAGGTTCTCAAGATGACTATGCTATTGGCACATACCGATTGGGGAATCAGTTTGAAGTCCCAAAAGATGTAGAAAAAACTGAGGTACGTGATAACTTTACTACGTATTACATGAAAGATGTAGCAGTAACTGTATATACTGGACCTGCTCAAGAATTGTTGGTTAACAATCAATTGCGCGGTCAAGGGGCGACTTACTTCTTTGAACCAAATACTATTACAAATATTCATAGTACGAAAAAAGGCGCTAATACAGTACGTGACATTGGCCCTGGTAGCACACGGATGGAATTGATATTTGCCTATGGCAGTCCTAATGCGATGTGGCGTGATAAGAAAAATGAGACGTATATTTTCCTTTATGAGGGGCATTCCGAAAATTCATTGCCTCAAAAAAAGGAGTTTAAGAGTCCTGTAGAGAATACAAATAGTAATAGCCAACAACAATCTATGCTTGGTCAGCAAAAAGAATATATTGCTTTCACCATTAAACAAAGCAATATAGAGGCTGTAGACATTATTAGTGGACAAGTATGGCCTAGGTTTGGATTGCCGAAAGCTGAAGTGTATGATTTTGAAGCTGGTACACTTACGGCTGATGATTTTGTATTGCGTGGTTTCAAGTTGAATGACCATTTTGTTAATGATCCTAATAATGATTGGAAACATCAAGGCATATTGTTTGGCTCCACATTTATTGGCTATAATGAATACGGTGTGAGTGTAGATAAAAAAGATCTTATCAATCGCGTATTATTAAATGTTTATACGCCTACACGTCGTGGAATCGCGATGGGTGATACCAAATATTTATTGCTCTTTGTGTATGGTATGCCAACTCGTATTGTTGAATCTACAACAAAGGCGGGGACGTCTACCGTATATGAATATAAAAATCCAGCGGCAAGCAACTCTTATTTACAGTTTGCCCTAGATGATAAAAACCAATATATCAAATCCGTTATGTTATCTGACCGTCCTGTAAAATAGGATAGGTCACAGCGAGGAGGCAAAGGGTATGGTTACTGTACAAGATGTAAAAGAACGTTGGGAAAAGATTCAAGGTGATGATGAACGTATATTGTTTATCGTTGGTGGTCCAGGTTCTGGTAAAAGTTTGCTAATTCGTGAATTGTCTGAGCAGAAGGGCTGGAAATACTTGGAAGCTAAGCAACTCATCGAGGAAGAGTTTTTGCTCGTGCCTCGTGATGAACGGCCTCAATTAGCGGAAGAAGTTATTTGCCGTGCTCTTAGCCGTAGCGATACGGAAGTAGTCTTGCTAGATGGCATTAATGTATTCTTTGCACCTATCTTAAATCTAAAACCATTTGAGTTGTTAAAAACTATTAGTAAGAAGTATCCTATTGTCGTTGGCTGGCGTGGACATATTGAAGGGGATCAGTTGTACTTAGAACATAACAATAATCCTAAACATGCTGTAGTTAGTATTGCACATCCAGATCATGTTATTGCAATCGACTAAATGTATGTTTGAACATATTGGTTGAATATAGGGAAAACTATAGATGTATAGAAGGAGATAGCGGGCTATCTCCTTTTTTAGTTATATAATTACAGTTATTAGGTAAAAAATATAGTTTTGTAATTTCCTATTATTTGATTTTAGTAAACCTGAAATATGGATGTTAGCAGACATGGACTGGTAAGGAATGAAACTATGTAAAGGTATATAAAGAATATACTAGTAAATAAAAGTTGATTACTGGATATATACTGAAAACGAGGCATTTTATAGAGGATTGATAAAATATAAATTTTTTTTGACAAAATACTTGCATAGGGTATCGTTTCATGTTATTATGATTAAGCACTAAGAGTGACCACAGTGAACGAAAAACTTCAAAAAAGTTTTTAAATGTTCTTGACACTTAGTGTGCTAGGTGATACAATTCATCTTGTCGTAATGATGCTGGCGTAGCTCAATAGGTAGAGCAGCTGACTTGTAATCAGCAGGTTGTGGGTTCAATTCCTATCGCCAGCTCCATTTTATTTATGGAGGGATTCCCGAGCGGCCAAAGGGAGCAGACTGTAAATCTGCCGTCTTCGACTTCGAAGGTTCGAATCCTTCTCCCTCCACCATTCATAGCGGGGTGGAGCAGTTGGTAGCTCGTCGGGCTCATAACCCGAAGGTCGCAGGTTCAAGTCCTGTCCCCGCAACCATAAAAACCACAGTGAAATGATCGTTCATTGTGCTGGTGTAGCTCAGTCGGCAGAGCGTATCCTTGGTAAGGATAAGGTCACCGGTTCAATCCCGGTCACTAGCTCCATACATGGCGGCATAGCTCAGTTGGCTAGAGCAATCGGTTCATACCCGGTGTGTCCGCGGTTCAAATCCGTGTGCCGCCACCATTAAACCTCACCTTGGTGGGGATTTTTTTATTTCTTTACATATGACATGCTATTCTAAGACTTTGTATATATGGTATAATAATAGGTAAGGAAATCTTATATTCCATTGATAAATTAGGGTTAATATATTATATTAATACTAGAATGTAATTTGTTTTTGTGAAGGAGGATATAATCCTAATGGCAAAAGAAAAATTTGAACGTACGAAACCGCATGTTAACATCGGTACAATCGGTCACGTTGACCATGGTAAAACTACTTTGACTGCTGCAATCACTAAAGTATTGGCTGAAAAAGGTCAAGCTGACTTCCAAGATTACAGCATGATCGATAAAGCTCCAGAAGAACGTGAACGCGGTATCACAATCAACACTGCACACGTTGAGTATGAAACTGCTAACCGTCACTATGCACACGTTGACTGCCCAGGCCATGCTGACTATGTTAAAAACATGATTACTGGTGCGGCTCAAATGGACGGCGCTATCTTGGTTGTATCCGCAGCTGACGGCCCTATGCCTCAAACTCGCGAACACATCTTGTTGGCTCGCCAAGTTGGTGTTCCTGCAATCGTAGTATTCTTGAACAAAGCTGACATGGTTGACGATGAAGAATTGATCGAATTGGTAGAAATGGAAGTTCGTGAACTTCTTTCTTCCTACGAATTCCCTGGCGACGAAGTACCTATCGTTGTAGGTTCCGCATTGAAAGCTTTGGAAGGCGACGCTCAATATGTAGCTAAAATTGACGAATTGATGGATGCTGTAGACTCCTACATCCCAACACCAGTTCGTGACACTGATAAACCTTTCTTGATGCCTGTGGAAGACGTTTTCACAATCACTGGTCGTGGTACAGTAGCAACTGGCCGTGTTGAACGTGGTCAAGTAAACGTTGGTGATACTGTTGAAGTAGTAGGCTTGAAAGAAAAAGCTGAACAATACGTAGTAACAGGTCTTGAAATGTTCCGTAAAGTGTTGGATTCTGCAGTAGCAGGTGACAACGTAGGTGCATTGCTTCGTGGTGTTGATCGTAAAGACATCGAACGTGGTCAAGTATTGGCTAAACCAGGTTCCATCAACCCACACACAAAATTCAAAGCAGAAGTATACGTATTGACTAAAGAAGAAGGTGGCCGTCATACTCCATTCTTCTCCAACTACCGTCCACAATTCTACTTCCGTACAACAGACGTAACAGGTGTTGTAAACCTTCCTGAAGGTGTAGAAATGTGTATGCCTGGCGATAACGTAACAATGGAAATCGAATTGATTACTCCAATCGCTATCGAAGAAGGTCTTCGTTTCGCGATCCGCGAAGGTGGCCATACAGTAGGCGCTGGCGTAGTAACAGAAATCGAAGGTTAATACAAGTTTATAGCTCAATGTATCGATACATTAGCTATATAATTGAATTTTAGATTCAATAAAAGGGACCCAATGGGTCCCTTTTATTTTGTATATATTGATGATTAAGAGTATAGAATTGAATCGCTAATATATTGAAACAATGATGATTTTGTAATGTGACATATACGTTGTATTCAGGCTTCAAAGGATAATCATACTATTGATACAAATTGAGAAGAAATTTTAATATATTGTAACCTTAGATACAACTTTATTTATAAAATTAGTGTATATTATATATGAGGAGAGCATAGGCTCTCTTTTTGTGCTTTTATAGAAAAGGAGGTAATGTGATGGGCGAATACAAAAAGTATTGGATAGCCGTAGTAGCAGTTCTTATTATTGGATTCTCTATTCTTGGCTATTTGGGTACTGATGTATATCATCAAGCGCCACCGGTACCAACCGCGTATGTATCTCAAGATGGACAGGTTTTGTTCACTAAGGATGATATCTTACATGGTCAATCGGCTTGGCAATCTACAGGTGGTCAATCTGTAGGGACCGTACTAGGTCATGGCGCATATCAAGCCCCGGACTGGACAGCTGATTGGTTGCACAAAGAAGTGTCCGTAATGCTTGATATCAAGTCTCAAGAAGCTTTTGGTGTTCTTTATGAACAGTTAGGTGATGTGCAGAAAGCGGCTGTTAAAGAAGCAGTTAAAGCAGAGTACTTTAACAGTGCTGTTCGTGAAGATGGAACTGTTGTGCTTTCACCGGAACGTATTACAGCGATGAATTTAACCGGACAATATTTTATTGAACTGTATGGTGATAACCCTAAATTGTCCGAAACACGCGATCATTTTGCGATGAAGGACAATACGTTGCCAGAATTAAAAGATCGTATTGATATGGCACGATTCTTCTTCTGGACTACGTGGATGGCATCGACTCAACGTCCTGGTACAGATGCAACATACACCAACAATTGGCCTCACGAGCCATTGTTAGATCATAATCCAACACCGGAAAGCGTAGCTTGGTCTGTTGTGAGTGTTATTATTTTACTTTGTGGTATTGGTATTGTCGTATGGATGTGGGCATTCGGTCGCAAACAAGATGAACATGAATTAACACCGCCTACGGAAGATCCAATTTTCAAATTGCATCTCACACCATCTCAACGGTCTTTGGGCAAATATTTATTTACAATTTTGGCATTATTTTTATTACAACTTGGTATGGGCGGTATCATTGCGCATTACACTGTAGAAGGACAGGCTTTCTATGGCATTCCATTGGCGCAATATTTCCCATATTCCATTGCTCGTACATGGCATATTCAAGCATCCTTGTTCTGGATTGCGATGGCATTCTTGAGTGCCGGTTTATTCTTGGCGCCCATTATTAATGGCGGCAAAGATCCTAAGTTCCAAAAATTGGGCGTGGACATTTTATTCTGGGCACTCGTCGTGTTAGTAGTGGGATCCTTTACGGGCACATATTTAGGTGTTGCTCATGAGATTCCGGCGTCTCTAAACTTCTACTTGGGTCACCAAGGATATGAGTTTATCGAGTTGGGGCGCGTATGGCAATGGATTGAATATATCGGCATTCTATTTTGGCTTGTACTCATGGTGCGCAGCATCATTGGTGCTTTCAAAAATAAAGGGGATAAAAACCTTATTGCTGCCTTTATTTTCTCCGTTGTGATGGTCGGTATTTTCTATGGACCAGGTCTTTTCTACGGAGAACACAGTCACTTGGCAATCATGGAATACTGGCGCTGGTGGGTTATTCACCTTTGGGTAGAAGGATTCTTTGAAGTATTCTCTACTACGTTGATGGCCTTTATTTTCGTAACACTTGGTCTCGTATCTTACCGTGCAGGTACCATAGCAGCGATTTCGTCCGGTGCCATTTACCTTATCGGCGGTATCCCTGGTACATTCCATCATCTTTATTTCACCGGTGTTACATCGACTATCGTGGCCACAGGGGCATCGTTCTCCGCGTTGGAAGTAGTGCCTCTTGTACTCTTGGGATATGAAGCGTTTGAAAATTATACACGCCTTCATAGTGCTCCTTGGATGCATCGACTAAAATGGCCTGTATACTGCTTCATTGCCGTATCCTTCTGGAACTTGGTGGGTGCAGGTATCTTCGGCTTCTTAATTAATATGCCGGTTTCCTTGTTCTATATTCAAGGTCTAAATACGACAGCTGTTCATGCTCATACGGCGTTGTTCGGCGTATACGGGTTCTTGAGTTTAGGCTTTGTATTCCTCATTGCTCGTTATATTCGACCTGAAGTGGAATTTAACGACAAGTTGATGAAATTCGGTTTCTGGGCATTGAATTGGGGCCTTGCGTTAATGGTTCTTATCAGCCTATTGCCAATTGGCTTGATTCAAAGTTGGGCAAGTGTTACACAAGGCTTATGGCTCGCTCGCAGCGAAGACTTTATGCAACAACCATTGTTACAAAATTTGCGTTGGCTTCGCATGGTTGGCGATACCATCATGATATTGGGGGCATTGGCCTTCTTCTGGCAAATCGTGAAAGTAACTTTCACAAAGAAACAGTAATAAACAAAGCAATAATAGTAAATATGTAAATATAATATAAAGACATATAAGCTAACTATAAGTTAATATGACATGGCGTTCTTTGGGTAGACAAAGGGCGCCATTGTCTGTTATACTATCCATGTCAGGCATACGTGCCTGGCTTTTTTGAGTTGCTTAATTTCTTGACATCGCTTGCTACGTATGATATAGTTTTTTAGTATGTAGTCGAGCGTTTTCGAGTACAAGAGACAGATTTAGTAAATATAAAGCGAGGTGTATCCGGATGCGTAATGCCATTACTTTAGCTTGCACAGATTGCAAACAACGCAACTATCAAACGAACAAGAATAAAAAGAACAATCCTGATCGTATTGAAATGATGAAATATTGCAAATTCTGCGGTAAACATACATTACACCGTGAAACAAAATAATTCTTATCATTCATTACCTGTTGATTTGAGGATGTGAAACACAATGGCAAAGTCTAACTCAGCAGTGCAGCAGCGTGGTGGATTTGGAAAATTCTTCCGCGGTGTGAAAGCTGAACTAAAAAAAGTAGTCTGGCCAACAAAAAAAGAGCTTATCAATTACACAATTGTAGTATTCTTAGTGACCATATTCATCGCTTTGATTATTTCTGTGTTTGATGGACTCTTTGCCCAACTTTTTAATACGTTGTTGCACTTTGTTGGATAAGGGGGCCATTACATGGAAGCAGATAAGAAGTGGTATGTAATTCATACCTATTCAGGCTACGAAAATAAAGTAAAAACCACTCTTGAACTTAAAGTTCAATCTATGGGCCTACAAGATGTAATCAGCCGAATTTTGGTACCTCTTGAAGACGAAATAGATGAAAAAGATGGGGTTAAAAAAGTAGTAAAACGCAAGATATTTCCTGGGTATGTATTGGTGGAAATGGAAGTTAATGACCGTTCTTGGTATGTTGTACGCAACACGCCAGGTGTAACAGGTTTCGTTGGCTCTGCTACAAAACCAGTTCCACTTTCTGATTCCGAAGTAGAACATATACTTAAGTCTCAGGGCTTGGATAAGAAACCAACCATAAACGTTGATGTAGAAGTTGGTGAAACGGTTCGCATTACGTCCGGTGCCTTTGAAGATAAACTAGGTGTTATTACCGAACTTAACCCTGAAAAAGGAACATTGAAACTTAGTGTGGAAATGTTCAATCGAGATACCGAGGTAGAGGTAGAGTTCTCTCAAGTTGAGAAAGCTCTTTAATATATAAATATAACTCTAAAAAGAGCAATCGCTTTTGGTTGCCAGTGGGAGGATGTATATCCGTTACCACCACAGTATAAGCATAGGAGGTTTAATTACCCATGGCTAAGAAATTAGTTAAACAAGTAAAACTACAAATTGAAGCCGCTAAAGCTACTCCAGCACCACCAGTTGGTCCTGCACTAGGTCAAGCAGGTGTTAATATCGTTGCTTTCACAAAAGAATTCAACGAACGTACTGCTAAACAAGCTGGCTTGATTATTCCAGTAGTTATTAATGTATATGAAGATCGTAGTTTCGACTTCATCACTAAGACTCCACCAGCTGCAGTATTGTTGAAAAAAGCTGCAGGTATTCCAAAAGGTTCTGGTGTACCTAACCGTGATAAAGTAGCAAAAGTAGGTCGCGATAAAGTTCGTGAAATTGCTGAATTGAAAATGCCTGATTTGAATGCTAATACCGTAGAACAAGGTATGCGCATGGTGGAAGGTACTGCTCGCAGCATGGGCATTGAAATCGTTGACTAATAAGCGTACGACTTGCGCATAAGGCGCAAATCGGTGGGAGGGAATTCCCGTTTGACCACATAAGGAGGATATTATAATGGCAAAAGTAGGTAAGAAATACGCTGAAGCAGTAAAACTTATTGAAGCTGGTAAATTCTACGAACCAGTAGAAGCAATTGAGTTGGTTAAGAAAACTGCAACTGCAAATTTCGATGAAACAGTTGAAATTGCTTTCAACTTGAATGTCGACCCTAAATACGCTGATCAACAAGTTCGTGGTGCAGTAGTATTGCCTCATGGTACTGGCAAAACTAAACGCGTTCTTGTATTCGCAAAAGGCGACAATATTAAGGCAGCTGAAGAAGCTGGTGCAGATTTCGTAGGTTCTGAAGAGTTAGTAGCTAAAATCCAAGGTGGTTGGAGCGACTTCGACGTAGTAGTTGCTACACCAGACATGATGGGTCAAGTTGGCCGTCTTGGTAAAATCTTGGGTCCTAAAGGCTTGATGCCAAACCCTAAAGTTGGTACAGTAACTCCAGACGTTGCTCGTGCAGTAAACGAAATCAAAGCTGGTAAAATCGAATACCGTACTGATAAAGCAGGTATTATCTCTTGTTCTATCGGTAAAGCATCTTTCGATGAAGAAAAATTACTTGACAACTACCGTACAATCGTTGATACTATTATCAAGGCTAAACCTGTAGCAGCTAAAGGTCAATACATTAAATCTGTAACCTTGTCCGCTACAATGGGCCCTGGTGTACCTTTGAACGTGTTCAAATTGAGCACTGTTTCTAAAGAGCAATAATTAAATATGTCTCTTAGCTGTAGACGGCTGGTATGTATAATGGATGAAAATCCGCCCGCTGAGGCTGACACTAGAACAACCTAGGACTAGTTACGACCTCATCGCGTGCGATGGGGTCGTTTTTACGCTAAGATAGTACATAGAGCACCAAAAAAATCTACAAGGAGGTAATCTAATGGCTGTCACTGAATCAAAAAAAGCAATCGTTGCTCAAATGAAAGAAACTCTTTCTGAAGCAAAAGGTGCTGTATTGATTGGTTACTCTGGTTTAACTGTTGCGCAAGCAACTGATCTTCGTCGCAAAATGTTGGCTGAAGGTGTTGAATACAAAGTAATCAAAAATACTTTGACTCGTATCGCTGCAAACGAATTGAATCTTGAAGGTTTTGCTGAGCATTTAGAAGGCCCAACTGCGTTGGCTACTTCTAAAGATGATGCTGTTGCACCTGCTCGTGTAATCGAACAATTCATCAAAGCAACTGAAAAAGAAGTTGTAACAGTTAAAGCTGGTATCGTTGAAGGCGAAGTTATGGACGCTGCAGGCATTAAAGCAATTGCATCTCTTCCAAATCGCGAAGGTATGCTTTCCATGTTGCTTTCCGTATTGCAAGCTCCTGTTCGCAATGTTGCATACGCTGTCAAAGCTGTTGCAGAAGCAAAACCTGCAGAATAATATTTTTTGCAAAGTATTCGTTGGCCGCTTGAGGCTGGCACTATAAACTAATTTATGGAGGAAATCTAAAATGGCATTGAACATTGAAAACATCGTTGCTGAATTGAAAGAAGCAACAATCCTTGAACTTAATGATCTTGTAAAAGCAATCGAAGAAGAATTTGGCGTAACTGCAGCAGCTCCTGTAGCTGTAGCAGCTGCTGGTGGTGCTGAAGGCGGCGCTGCTAAAGATTCCTTCGACGTAATCTTGAAAGATGCTGGCGCATCTAAAATCAACGTAATCAAAGTTGTTCGTGAAGCAACTGGTCTTGGCTTGAAAGAAGCTAAAGCTATCGTTGACGGTGCTCCTGCACCTGTAAAAGAAGGCGTTGCTGCTGAAGCTGCTGAAGCTTTGAAAGCTCAATTAGAAGAAGCTGGCGCATCCGTAGAATTGAAATAATTCTAACCATATTAAAGGCGTACCCTATGGGTACGCCTTTTTTATTGAAGCTTATAAATTGATGCGAGTTTTGTTTTGTTGACTAATTTTGCCTTTGGATACGGTAATGCATTAGAGAAATCCTTGTCATATTTTTTAGGAACGATGACATAGGAACCGCGATTATTTGATGTATTACTTAAAAATGTTTCTTTAGTTATTGTAGGCATCAATGTTTTGCCTTCGGTCCATATAGAATCATCTGTTGTATCTACAAAAACTTGGGTAGGTGTAGTGTCCATGTAATATACAATAGAAGTATAGTAACTGCCATATACATATATTGGTTTTGATGTATCTTCGATGAACGTTCTAAACTGTAAACCAGATTGATTAAATAATATTGGTGGTACTGTAATTGTAATAGCTGAGTATAAAGTAATTAGTGGAACTAAAGCATATATTGCTAGTTTAAAAAATGATGTTATGTAGTATCGACCGATTAAAATCATACATACTATAATAAAGGAACCTACGATTAACGGTTTACTATCAAGACTTTTATCAAAAGCTGTAGTAAATGTAAAAATCATGTAGTAAATACCTAGTGGTAGGGTAATTAAATAATTAAACTTTTTGAATGATTGAGTAAATTCACCGGTTTCTTTGTCAGTAACTAATTCACAAATTTTTACAGCCGCCCATATTATACAAGGGATAATGGCAGGTAATGTGTAGGTTAGATACTTTGTAGCTACTAGAGAGTAGAATAGAACTATAACTATAAACCATATAATACCTAATAGATCAAAATCATCTTTCCAGTTAAGATCTTTTAAATGATAGACTATTACAGGTGTCCATGGTAATAGTGAAAGGGGTACAATTAATAGATAGTAATACCATACATTAAATTTAGGATGCTCAGATATAAGAGCTCGATCTACATTGTGTAGACCTAAGAATCCGGAAATAAACTGCTCACCGTGAATGGAATACATAGCGATATACCAAGGGCTAGCTATCGCTATAAAGGCTAATAGTCCTAAGGGATTAAATAGTAATTTAATATCCTTTGAAAGCTGATAACTTTCATCTTTTCTATGGACTATATAGCGAGCGCATACATAAATGAGTAATATCAGGCCGGGCAAGATGATGCCTATAGGTCCTTTGGTAATTACAGCTAAGGCAGCAGCAATGTAAGCTTTCACCATAGCTGACTTGTCATTATTGGTAAAAGCTAAATAGCTATATCCAAATATAGCTAAGGTGAAGAGAAGTAGAAATCCGTCGGTTATAATTGCATGAGATATGTACCAAAACTGTAGTGTACTCATTAATAGAATAGCACAGAGTACACTAGCAAAAGTATTTTTAGATATGCGGTAAATTATATGGTACATTAGGGCCACGCTGGCTCCCGCAACAAGCGTATTTGGTATACGAGATGTAAAGTCAGATATGCCAAATAGTTTGTACGTAATCATAAGTGCCCAATAGGTGAGCGGTGGTTTATCATACCATACGTGATCGTATATCATGGGGGATATCCATGAGTTATGTTTTAGCATGGTGATGGCGGAGAGAACATAGTTGGACTCCACCGGATCAGTGATTGGCAAATAGGCATTATAAAAGCCGTAGCTCAAAACGGTTAATAAAAAGAGCGCACCTATGCGCAGCATGTGATTGTTAATCATAGTTACTCCTTACTTACATAGTTTATATTATTGTACTATAGGGCGTGTAATATTTAAACCAATCAAAGATAAAAACAGAGCCTTTATAAATATGGAGATAATATGGAGATAATTACAAAAAAATAATTATTTATGAAATAATATATTGTATAGAATATTGTTTATTCGGAATACATGAAATAACTTTTATGTATACAAAATACATGCTATAATGAGCGCATAAGATAAAACCGTTTCATTAAACTATCATCTAATATATGAAATAGTGGAAAGAGGATCTATTATGAGAAAAGAACATGATTTCCTAGGTGAATTAGAAGTAGCGGATGAGTTATATTATGGTGTGCAAACGATTCGTGCCTTAGAAAACTTCCATATTACAGGGAAACATTTAGACCAAGATTTTATTAAAGCTCTAGCGATGGTAAAAAAAGCATCTGCTTTAGCTAATATGAAAACAGGTCGTCTCAATGTATCTATCGGTAAAGCGATTGTTCAAGCAGCTGATGAAGTTATTGCAGGTGAATTTGCTGACCAATTTCCAGTTGATCCAATTCAAGGTGGTGCTGGCACTTCTGTGAATATGAATATGAACGAAGTGTTGGCAAATCGTGCTTGTGAAATTTTAGGTCATCCAAAAGGTAGCTATGATATTGTAAGCCCTAACAATCACTGTAACATGGCACAATCTACAAATGACGCTTTCCCAACAGCGATTAAAGTTTGTGCAATTTTGAAATCTAAACCGTTACTTGAAGCTTTGCAACGTCTTGTTGATGAGCTTGAGAAAAAAGCTGAAGAATATAGTGAAATTTTAAAAATGGGACGTACTCATTTACAAGATGCGGTGCCTATTACATTGGGCCAAGAGATGGGCGCTTATGCATCTGGTATTCGTCGTGGTATTAAACGTATTAAATCTGCCGTTGAAGGTGCACATGTAATTAACATGGGTGCCACTGCAGTTGGTACAGGCCTTAATGCTGAACCTAATTATATTCATGATGTAGCTTATGAACTTAGTGAAGTAGTAGGCGAACCGTTCTACACTGCGGAGAACTTGATCGATGCTACAAACAATACAGACGTATTTGCTGATATCTCTAGCGGTTTGAAGGTAACTGCACTTGTGTTGATTAAGATGGCTAATGATTTCCGCTTAATGGCATCTGGCCCTCGCTGTGGCATTGGTGAATTAAAATTGCCTGCCCGTCAACCAGGATCCTCTATCATGCCAGGAAAAGTAAATCCTGTTATCGCTGAAGTATTGAATCAAGTGTGTTACCAAGTTATCGGTAATGACCTTACTATTACATTAGCTGTAGAAAATGGTCAATTTGAGTTAAATGTTATGGAACCTGTATTGGCATACAACTTGTTCAATAACCTTTGCTACCTCAAAAATGGTGTAAATACATTCGTTGATAAATTGCTCGTTGATCTTGAAGTAGACCGTGAACAATGCGAATACTGGTTGAACCGCTCCGTTGGTATCGTAACAGCATTGTTGCCACATCTTGGCTATGAAACAGCTTCTGCATTGGCGAAAGAAGCGTATGAAACTGGTCGAGCTATTCGTGATATCATCTTGGATCAAGGCTTATTGACTGAGGATGAAATCAATCATATTCTTTCTCCTAAAGAAATGACTCGCCCTGGTATTGCTGGTGCGAAACTTTTAAAACAAAAAGGTAACTAATCTTATAGTTCTCTTTTGATACATGAATAGAGTATGAAAATGAAAGACTGTCAACCCTTTTGGTTGACAGTCTTTTTTAATACTGATAAAATTATATATTGCAAAAGTAGCGTTTTCTGCTTTTGGATGTAAAAACTATAACACAAATAGTGATGAGGTTTTCTTCCAAGGTTGTGCTTGGTTAATGGGAAGCAAGGTTATTTTAAAAATGAAATGGACCTTGCTTTATTTGACGTTGCCCGAGCAGGAAAACTGAGACCTGTAAGATGTCTTTTTCATGCCGTTATAGAAAATGGTAGACCAGTGTGTTTTGATAGGGGTGAAAGCAAATATGTTCAAACCTGAACAGGTAGGCAAACGAACTCGTTATACGTACGCTAAAATTAACGAAGTTATCAAGATGCCGCATTTATTGGACATTCAGCGTAAATCGTATGAGTGGTTCTTGGAGAGTGGTTTACAAAATATTTTCAACGATATTTCTCCGATTAAAGACAATTCAGGTAATCTAGTACTTTCTTTTGAAGGCTTCAGCTTAGGTGAACCTAAGTATGATATTAATGAATGTAAAAATCGTGATGCTACTTACGCAGCACCACTTCGTGTAAATATTCGCTTGGTAAATAATGATCCAGAAAATATGGACATTAAAGAACAAGAAGTATTCATGGGCGATTTCCCATTGATGACAGATACAGGTACTTTCATCATCAATGGTGCAGAACGTGTTATCGTATCCCAATTGGTACGTTCTCCAGGCGTTTACTACAATAAAGAAATCGATACGATGGGTAACCGTTTGTATGATTCCACAGTTATTCCTAACCGTGGTGCATGGATTGAACTTGAAACAGATGCTAGTGAAGTGGTAGCTGTTCGTATCGACCGTAACCGTAAATTACCAGCCACTGTATTGGTACGTGCATTAGGTTGGGATACGAATGAAAGTATCCTAGACCTCTTCTGGAATGGTAAAACTGATGAGGATGGTTTACCAGTATATGATGAACGCATCGTTCGTACATTAGAAAAAGATACAACTCAATCTGCTGATGAAGCATTGGTTGAAATCTATAAAAAATTACGTCCAGGTGAGCCTCCTACTGTAGAGTCTGCTCGCAACTTGTTCGATAACTTGTTCTTCGATGCACGCCGTTATGACTTGGCGCGCGTTGGTCGTTACAAATTGAACAAAAAACTTGGCTGGCGCCAACGTATGTTGGGTCAAACATTGGCTCAACCAATTGTAGATCCAGAAACTGGCGAAATTATCCTTGATGCAGGCGTACAGGTTGGGGAAGAACAACTTGATATCGTTGCTAATAGCCATGTATTCGATGGTGAAGGTTTTGCTGAATTCTACATCGTAAATAATGATGGTGTAGAGTCTAAAGTTATCTGTAATAATTGCAACTTACCATATGATCACCGTACAGTAACACGTGAAGACATGATCGCTAACATTTCTTATTTGCTCAACCTTATGGATGGTGCAGGTCATACAGATGATATCGACCACTTGGGTAACCGTCGCCTTCGTTGCGTAGGCGAATTGTTGCAAAACCAATTCCGTATCGGTTTAACTCGTATGGAACGTGTTGTTCGTGAGCGCATGACAATTCAAGAAACTGAATCCATTACGCCTCAAGCATTGATTAACATTCGACCAGTAGTGGCTGCAATCAAAGAATTCTTTGGTTCCTCCCAGTTGTCCCAGTTCATGGACCAAACAAACCCATTAGCAGAATTGACTCACAAACGTCGTTTATCTGCCCTTGGACCTGGCGGTTTATCTCGTGAGCGTGCAGGCTTCGAAGTCCGTGACGTGCATCACTCTCATTACGGCCGTATGTGTCCTATTGAAACTCCAGAAGGTCCAAATATCGGTTTGATCAACTCTTTGTCGAACTATGCAAAGGTAAACGAATTTGGCTTCATCGAAGCACCATACCGTAAAGTAGAAAAAGTGTATGGTAAAGGCAAGGATGCTGATAAAGTTGTTAAAGTGCGCGTATCTGACAGCGTAGTATATATGACAGCTGATGAAGAAGAAGGCATGACAATTGCCCAAGCAAACTCTCCGCTTGATGCAGAGGGGTACTTCACAACTGAACACGTAGCTTGTCGTCGTGGTCATGACGTATTAGAAGTTACACCGGATAAGGTTGACTATATGGACGTTAGTCCAAAAGAAGTTGTATCTATTGGTACAGCTATGATTCCATTCCTTGAAAATGACGATGCTAACCGTGCCTTGATGGGCGCGAACATGCAACGTCAAGCGGTACCACTTTTGCGCGCTCAAGCACCACTTGTTGGTACAGGTATGGAATATACAGCAGCTACTGACTCTGGTGTTTGCGTATTGGCGCGTGAAGCAGGTAAAGTTGTACGTTGTTGGGGTAATGAAATCCACGTTCTTCGCGACAGCGATGGTCGTGTTGATACATACCGTTTGAATAAATTCCTTCGTTCTAACCAATCCACATGCTTTAACCAAAAACCAATCGTTAATCGTGGCGATCATGTTGTAAAAGGCCAAGTATTGGCTGATGGTCCTGCTACAGATGGCGGCGAATTGGCATTAGGTTATAACGTTCTTGTAGCGTTCATGCCTTGGGAAGGTTATAACTACGAAGATGCTATCTTGCTTAGTGAAGAACTCTGCAAAGAAGATATCTATACATCCATTCATATTGAAGAATACGAATGTGATGCTCGTGATACCAAATTAGGTGCTGAAGAAATTACTCGTGAGTTGCCTAATACAGGTGACGACACACTTAAAAACTTAGACGAAGATGGTATTATCTGCATTGGTGCAGAAGTACATCCTGGCGATATCCTTGTAGGTAAAGCTACACCAAAAGGTGAAACTGAGCTTACTCCAGAAGAACGTTTGTTGCGTGCTATTTTTGGTGACAAAGAACGTGAAGTTCGCGACACTTCCTTACGCGTGCCTCATGGTGAATCTGGTAAAGTCGTAGATGTAAAAGTCTTTACCCGTGAAAATGGCGACGAATTACAACCAGGTGTAAATAAACTTGTTCGCGTATATATCGCTCAAAAACGTAAGATTCATGAAGGCGATAAAATGGCGGGCCGTCATGGTAACAAAGGTGTCGTTTCTCGCGTTATGAGAAAAGAAGATATGCCATTCCTTCCAGATGGTACTCCAGTACAAATTGTATTGAACCCATTGGGCGTACCTTCTCGTATGAATATCGGTCAGGTTCTTGAAACTCACTTGGGTTGGGCTGTTCAAGGCTTAGGTATGAAAATCAAAGCTACAGACCTTCACATTCAAAACGTGTTGAAAGAAGCTCGTACTGATGCGTCTTACTGGGAACAAATCGATGCAATCCGCGACCTTTATGCTCAAATTGAAGAATTGGAAGCGAAAGTTGCAGAAGATGTTACGGTAAATCATTTCGAAGAAAATGAACAAATCATTACTTTGAAAACTAAAATTCTAAAACATGTAGAAAAAGCGGCGCAAAAAAAATTGGACGCTATGGGTGGCGAAGCTCGTTACCAAGAACTTAAAGCTATTGAAGCTAAATACAATGCACTTCATGTAGAGTTCTTTGATTCTGAAGAGGATGCTCCTGAAATGGATCCTGTTCTTGTAGAGGAATTAGAGGTAATTAATAAAGTTAAGAATACTCTTAACAATATTCACTCTGCTGAAGAAAAACGCGTTGAAATCCGCAAAGAGTTGGAAGGTCTTGGCTACGACTTTGACAAATATGGCATGCCAAAACCAGATGTAGCAGGTATTCATATTGCTACACCTGTATTTGATGGTGCTCACGAAAAAGATGTATTCGAAACATTGGGGATTGCAGGTCGTCCTGATGATGGTAAAACCGTGCTATATGATGGTCGTACTGGTGAACCGATGGATAATCGCGTTACTGTTGGTTACGTTTACATGCTTAAACTCCATCATTTGGTTGATGATAAAATCCATGCTCGTTCTACAGGTCCGTACTCCCTTGTTACACAACAACCTTTGGGCGGTAAAGCTCAGTTCGGTGGCCAACGTTTTGGGGAAATGGAAGTTTGGGCTCTAGAAGCATATGGCGCAGCCTATACTCTTCAAGAGCTATTAACTGTTAAGTCTGACGACGTTGTTGGTCGTGTGAAAGCATACGAAAAAATCGTTAAAGGCGAAAACATCCCTGAACCAGGTGTACCTGAGTCCTTCAAGGTATTGCTTAAAGAACTTCAAAGTATCGGTCTTGATGTAAAAATCTTGAATGAAGATCAAGAAGAAGTTGTTATGAAAGAACTTGAGGACGAAGATGAGGTGGTAGAAACTGGTATTGAAGAAGTTATGGAAGGCAGTGCTGTAGAAACTGATGAAGTAACTGTAGTAGAACCAGAAGTAGAGGAAGAGGAAGAATTACCAGCTGATAATGGCGGTGAAGATGATATCCTTAGCCAATTGGCGTACCCAATGGGCGACTCCTCTAACGATGAAGACTAAAACTATCTATAAGGAAGGGAGCGATAGTAGTGCTAGACGTAAATGAATTCGATTCCATGCGAATCGGTTTAGCCTCTCCAGAGCAGATTTTATCCTGGTCTCATGGGGAAGTTAAGAAACCTGAAACAATTAACTACCGTACGTTGAAGCCAGAACGTGATGGTCTATTCTGTGAACGCATTTTTGGACCAACAAAGGACTGGGAATGTCACTGCGGCAAATATAAACGCATCCGCCATAAAGGCGTAGTCTGCGACAAATGTGGTGTAGAGGTTACTCGTGCGAAAGTACGTCGTGAACGTATGGGCCATATTCAATTGGCTACTCCTGTATCTCACATTTGGTACTTCAAAGGAATCCCATCCCGTATGGGGCTTATCCTTGACATATCACCACGTTCTTTGGAACGTGTATTATACTTTGCTTCCTACATCGTAGTAGATCCAGCTGGTACACCATTGACAAAACGTCAATTGTTGTCCGAGCAAGAATACCGCGAATACGAAGCTCAATTTAATGAAGACGGTTATACTATCGGTGGTAAATCCGTCGTAATCGAAACAGTGGCTCAACGTAATGAACGTTTAGCTATTGTTCGTGAAGCACAACGCAAAGAGCGCTATAATGCGGCTCTTCGTGATGATGCAACAATACCAGAAGCTGATAAGGAATACGAAGAATTAACTCGCGAAGAACGCTATGAGTTAGGCGCTGCTGAAGAGGTTCTCTTCGCATGTATCGACATGGGTGCTGAAGCGGTAAAAGCTCTCTTATCAGAACTTGATCTTGAAGCATTGAATGCCGAATTGCGCGAAGAGTTGAACACTGCTAGTGGTCAACGTAAAATCCGTGCAGTTCGTCGTTTGGAAGTAGTAGAAGCATTCCGTCAATCTGGGAACCGTCCAGAATGGATGATTATGGACATTGTTCCTGTAATCCCACCTGAATTGCGCCCTATGGTCCAATTAGATGGTGGCCGTTTTGCTACATCTGACCTCAACGATTTATACCGTCGTGTTATCAACCGTAACAACCGTTTGAAACGTTTACTCGACTTGGGTGCTCCTGATATCATCGTGCGTAACGAAAAACGCATGCTTCAAGAAGCGGTTGATGCATTAATTGATAATGGCCGTCGCGGTCGTCCTGTAACAGGACCTGGTAACCGCCCATTGAAATCCTTGTCCGACATGCTTAAAGGTAAACAAGGTCGTTTCCGTCAAAACTTGCTCGGTAAACGTGTTGACTACTCCGGTCGTTCCGTAATCGTAGTAGGTCCTGAACTTAAAATGCACCAATGTGGTTTGCCAAAAGAAATGGCATTAGAATTGTTCAAACCATTCGTTATGAAACGTTTGGTAGAACGCGGTCAAGCATCCAACATTAAGGCTGCTAAACGCCAAGTCGAAAGAATTGGTCCTGGCGTATGGGAATCCTTGGAAGAGGTAATTAAAGAACATCCAGTTCTCTTGAACCGTGCCCCTACATTGCATAGACTTGGTATTCAAGCCTTCGAACCAATCCTTTGGGAAGGCCGTGCTATCAAATTGCATCCATTAGTATGTACAGCCTTCAATGCCGACTTTGACGGTGACCAAATGGCGTGTCACTTACCATTGTCCGTAGAAGCACAAGCGGAAGCTCGTACATTGATGCTTTCTAGCCATAATATTTTGTCCACTAAGGATGGTAAGCCAGTAGCAGTACCTTCTCAAGATATGATCTTAGGTACATACTACCTAACAGTTGTACGCGAAGATACTCGTGATAAAGCAAAAACATTTGCTACCTATGATGAAGTTATGCTTGCCTATGAGTCTCATATCATTGGTTTGCAAGATATTCTTTATATCCGTTTACCTGATCATGGCCGTGTAGAAACAACAGCAGGACGCTTGATCTTCAACAATGCTTTATTCCCAGAATTGTGGCAATACGAGAAACGTGAAGATGGCACTTATTCTTTAGGTAAGGTTATGGATAAGAAAACAGTTGGTAAATTGGTTGATCAATGTTTCCAATTGTTTGGCAATGAAAAAACTGCAGAACTTTTGGACCGTATCAAGTCCTTGGGTTACTCCTTCGCACGTCGCGCAGGTATGACTGTAGCCATTGCTGATATTAAAGTACCAGAAGTTAAAACTAGTTTGTTAGATACAGCGGAACAAGAGGTAGAAAAAGTATCTCGTATGTACCGTCGTGGTCTTATTACAGAAGAAGAACGTTACCGTAAAACTATCCAATTATGGACAAAAGCAACGGAAGATGTTACTGATGCGATGATGGATAATATGGCGTGTGACAAAGATGGTTTCAACCCTGTTTACATGATGGCTATCTCTGGTGCCCGTGGTAATAAACAACAGATTCGTCAGCTTGCTGGTATGCGTGGTTTGATGGCCGATCCATCTGGTCGTATCATCGACTTGCCAATCAAAGCAAACTTTAAAGAAGGCTTGACTGTATTGGATTACTTTACATCCTCTCATGGTGCTCGTAAAGGTTTGGCCGATACAGCGCTTCGTACAGCTGACTCTGGTTACTTGACTCGTCGTCTTGTTGACGTATCTCAAGACGTTATCGTTCGCGAGGACGATTGTGACGTTGTAGGTATCGATCTTGTTCGTGAACGCGCTCGTTTGGCTACATCTCCACGTCAAGCATTGGAATTGTTAAAAGATAAACTTATTGGTCGTGTATTAGATAAAGATGTTGTGAATGTAGAAACAGGGGAACTTGTTGTACCTTCCGAAACTATCTTAGACGAACAATGTTTAGCTGATATTGCTGAATCCGGTGTAACATCTATCGCATTGCGCGGTGTACATTTAGGTTCTGACAGCGATATCAACCATACTAATTTGGTTCAAAAAATTATTCTTGGTGAAAGCGATGAACGCATCCGTGCAACATTAAAAGAAACTATGGTTCAAAATATGTTGAACAAGGATACTGTCCATGCCATCGTTGACAGCGAAGGTGTAGAAATCTTCCCTGCTGATACACGTCTCACTGAAGAAGGCATCGAAGCTATCCTTAACTCCGATGTAAAAGAAGTACAAGTACGCAACAACGAAATCCACGGTATCGAAGTGGAGGCAATCGTTGAGGGTACTGGCGTTATTGAACCATTAAAAGATCGTATCGTAGGTCGTATTGCAGCTGAAGAATTGGTTAATAAAGAAACTGGCGAAGTTATCGTTCCTCTTAACGGTGAAATCACAGAACCATTGGCTGATGAAGTTGTAAAACACTATGAAACAGTTAAAATCCGTTCCGTATTGACTTGCCGCAGCCCTTATGGCGTATGTCGCAAGTGCTATGGTCGCGACCTTGGTACAGGCGGTCAAGTCCAAGTTGGTGAAGCTGTAGGTATTATTGCAGCGCAATCCATCGGTGAACCTGGTACTCAGTTGACAATGCGTACATTCCATACAGGTGGTGTCGCAGGTGACGATATTACACAAGGTTTGCCACGTGTCGAAGAATTGTTCGAAGCGCGTAAACCAAAACGTAATGCTATCATCGCAGAAAATGAAGGTACAGTTCGCGTTGTACCTAACGAAGGTAAAAAAGGTACTAATACAATCTTCATCACTGGTGAAGACGGTATTGAACTTGATTACCTCATCCCTTACGGTTCTCGCATTATCGTTAAAGACGGTGATGTTGTATCCTTAGGTGCACGTTTGACAGAAGGTTCTATTAACCCTCATGACATTATGCGTGTAATGGGTACTGAAGCAACTCAACGTTACCTCGTATACGAAGTACAAAAAGTATACAAATCCCAAGGTGTAGAAATTAACGATAAACATATCGAAGTTATCGTTCGTCAAATGCTTCATAAAGTTAAAATTGAAACAGCTGGCGATGCGGATATGCTTCCAGGGGATATGGTGGACGTTAATACCTTTGACGAAGAAAACCGTCGTCTTACTCTTAATGGTCGTGAAAATGCTACAGGCAAACGCACGCTATTGGGTATTACGAAAGCCGCTTTGGCAACGGACTCCTTCTTGTCCGCTGCGTCCTTCCAAGAAACAACACGTGTTCTTACCGACGCTGCTATCAAGGGTAAAATCGATCCATTGTTGGGCTTAAAAGAAAACGTAATTATTGGTAAGTTGATTCCTGCTGGTACAGGCATGAGTCGTTACCGTAAGATTGAAGTTGTAAAAAATACACCTGAAATCATTGATATTACGGAAGAGGTTATGTCTGAAGATTAATTGCTTCGGAGCGGCCGTTAGGCTATATTAATTGTATAGGCTTGTTGCATAGTTGATATTGTGCGACATAATAAAAAAGGGTGCACCTGCGGGGTGCACCTTTTTGTTATAGGTATTATTGGTTTGAGAGATATATGTGTATGAGCTCTATGATTATATGTCTCTATAATTATAGGCCTATATGAATTGAGAGCTTCATGATATGTGTTAGTATCAGTTTGTAAAATAAAATGATACTTTGTTAAGGTTGTAGTATGAAAACTATTCAGCTGCTTCTTCCGCGTCATGAGACATGATGTCATAACCGACGTCATCCGATAAAGTAAGATATCGTTCGTACTGTCGAATGATATCGGTAATGATATCCTCCCGTGTCATATATTGTGCATCGTATCCGGCGCGCCCGTCACTGAAATATGTCATAGGGATTGCGTTGGTGCTTTCAGTAATGTGAGGAATGTTGGGATCTTCGATGAGATGATCCGATACTTCTTGCGTAACGAGCTTGATGCCGTAGGTAAAGTTGCGCATTGATTCTTTTTCGATGGTTAACTCTACGGAGGCGTCGTTACCGTTGAAATGTTTGTCAATTCTCGTAGTTAATCCGTACTCTTCGGTTAATTCTTTATTGAGCTGATACATAGCAGGCAATGCTGTTGTTTTCATAAAGGAAATAACATCTTCCGACTGCGTTTGGTTGAGTATTTTGGCAAGACCTTGTTTCCAGTTCTTGCTGTCCCAGTAGATGGATGTGGTTGAAAGTTTTGTGTTAAAGTATTGCGTATCTGTCAATAATCCTTGCCATAAGCTGTAGCACATGATAACCATCAAGGCTGCAAATGGTAAGGCGAGAATGAGCGTTACCGATTGTAGTACATTGAGCCCACCAATACTGAGCAAACTGATGGCAAGAAAGGACATTACAGAGCCCCACATCAAGCTTTGCCACTTTGGAGATGAAGTGGATTTATCATAGGCCGCAATATTATTTAACACATAAATGCCTGAATCGGCAGATGTGATAAAAAATAATGCTAATACGATAATCGATAGAAGACTAGTTAAACCGGATAAAGGTAAATATTCAAGGAATGCAAAGAGTAGTTGTTCTGGTTTATCGGTTAATGCACCGAGTGCACCGTTTGCTACTGTTTCATCGATATAAATTGCAGTATTACCAAAGATAGTAAACCAAACGATAGTAAATACAGTTGGAATAATGAGTACCCCAAAGATGAACTCCCGAATAGTCCTACCTTTTGAAATACGCGCAATGAACATGCCCACAAATGGTGCCCAAGATAACCACCAGGCCCAGAATAGTATGGTCCAGCTGAAGAACCATGGTCGGGTTTCTGGTGTATAGATAGATGTATAGAAGCTTTGCCCTAAAATATGTGATAGATAGTATCCAAAGTTTTCTACCATTGTATTTAATAGGAGTAATGTAGGACCTGCACATAGTACAAAAAACATTAAGACTAATGCAACAGATATATTGACTTCGCTGAGCAGCTTAACGCCTTTATCAATACCTGTAACAGCAGATAGAACGGCAATGGACATAATGACGATAATGATGACCGTTTGTGCGGAAAAGTCATTAGTGGAGATGATATCAATATATAGGAACCCTGCACCTAGTTGGGCGGCGCCAAATCCTAAGGTGGTTACGATACCTAATAAAGTTACACAAAGTGCGATGATATCGATAATGTGCCCTCGTGGGCCATTGATCTTATCCTTCCACAGCGGATAGAAACATGAACGTAGTGATAATGGCAATTTATAGCGAAAACCAAAATACGCTAATGCTAAAGCCATAATACCGTATACCGTCCATGCATTGATGCCCCAGTGGAAGATGGAGCGGAATAATGCTTCCTTGGCACTAGATGTGCCATCGACTAAGCTTACAGCAGAGTGATAATGTGAGAGCGGCTCAGCAGTTCCGAAGAACATGAGACCTACACCGGTACCCGCCGCAAATAACATGGCGAGCCAAGCTGTATAAGAGAATTCCGCTTCTTCATCATCGCTACCGAGTTTGATGTCACCTAGCGAACTAAGTGCAAGAAAGATATTGAAGATAAAGAAGAGACTTATGGATAAAACATAAAACCAGCTGAAATCTTCAAATATAATATCACGAACCCCTTGGAGGATCGTTTGAGAAATTTGCGGAATCAGAAGGGCACATAAGCTCAGCCCTAAGACGATAGACAAGCTACCTATAATTACAGGGGGATTAAAGTTTGAATAACGTTTAATGAGTTTAATCATATAATCTCCTTTCTTTAGTAACTTATAAATACAAATATTTGTTCTGTATTAATTTATATCATAATAAAATGGTGTTTATATTAATTTTGCATAATTGGTAAAAGAAAAAATAATAGTAAATGCATAGAATGATTATTTATACATAAGAATAATGATATATGAATAAAAAATCATTCTTCATTTATAATTTAAGATTGAATGAAACACACGGATGAGTGTACATATAAAATGCAGCTGTAGAGCGGTGTGTGACATTGGAAATTGTTTGACATGGACTGATGTAATTGATATACTTACATAGTGCTTTAGGCGAGGTATGCCTAATGGGCATAATTTCGTAAGGAGAATTAGTACAATGGACATTGCCCATCTGAAGTCGGTGAACAAAACAATCGGTGCCAAGCAAACGTTGAAACAAATTGCTAAAGGTGCTGTGAAGTACGTGTTCCTGGGTTGTGATAGTGATGAACGTGTGGTACAGCCTTTACGGATTGCTTGTGAAGAACAGGGAATACCTGTGAATGACAAACACACCATGGATGATCTCGGTCGTGCGTGTCGCATTAAGGTGCGGGCCACAGCTGTAGGCGTCCTACGTTAATCTTGGTAATATCCGATGTAACACTTTGTTATGACGGATCAATTATAAATCTCAAATTTGGAAAGGAGGTGCCCAAATGCCAACAATTAATCAGCTAGTACGCAAAGGTCGCATGAGTTTGACTAAAAAATCTACAGCTCCTGCCCTTCAAGAATCTCCACAAAAACGTGGTGTATGTACTCGTGTGTACACAGCTACTCCAAAGAAACCAAACTCCGCGCTTCGTAAAGTTGCCCGTGTACGTTTGACAAACGCTATTGAAGTAACTGCTTACATCCCAGGCATTGGTCACAATTTACAAGAACACAGTGTTGTACTTATCAGAGGCGGTCGTGTAAAAGACCTTCCAGGTGTGCGTTATCACATCGTTCGTGGTGCATTGGATACAGCTGGCGTACAAAATCGTATGCAAAGTCGTTCCAAATACGGCGCGAAAAAAGCTAAAAAATAATTTTAGCCATTAAACGAAATTAACACACATCATTATAAAGGAGGAATTGAACATGCCAAGAAAAGGCCCTGTTCCGAAACGTGATGTACTTCCAGATCCGGTGTACAACAGCAAATTAGTAACACGTTTCATTAACAAAGTTATGTACGATGGTAAAAAAGGCATTGCTGAAACTATCGTATATGATGCATTCGAAATTATTCGTTCCAAAATGGGTCAAGACCCAATGGAAGTTTTTGATCAAGCATTGAAAAATGTTATGCCTGTACTTGAAGTACGTGCTCGCCGTATCGGTGGTGCGAACTATCAAGTGCCAGTTGAAGTTCGTGCTGATCGCCGTCAAACCCTCGGTATTCGTTGGGTTGTAAACTACGCTCGTCTTCGTGGTGAACGCACTATGAAAGAACGCTTAGCAGGCGAATTGATGGACGCTTTCAACAATGCAGGCGCTGCAATCAAGAAAAAAGAAGATACTCATAAAATGGCAGAAGCTAATAAAGCATTTGCTCATTATCGTTGGTAATAAGAGGTGACAACTGTGGCAAGAGAGTTTTCCTTAGCAAAAACTCGTAATATCGGTATCATGGCTCACATCGATGCTGGTAAAACAACAACTACAGAACGTATCCTCTACTATACAGGTATCGTTCACAAGATCGGCGAAGTACATGAAGGCGCTGCTACGATGGACTGGATGGAGCAAGAGCAAGAACGTGGTATCACAATCACTTCTGCTGCAACAACTTGTCAATGGAAAGAACATCGTATCAATATCATCGATACTCCTGGTCACGTTGACTTTACTGTAGAAGTAGAACGTTCTCTACGTGTACTTGACGGTTCTGTTGCGGTGTTCAGTGCTAAAGGTGGCGTTGAACCTCAATCCGAAACAGTATGGCGTCAGGCTTCTAACTACGGCGTACCTCGTATCGCTTATGTAAATAAGATGGATACTGTAGGTGCTGACTTCTTCAACGTAGTTGACATGATGAAAGCTCGTTTGGGTGCAAATTCCGTAGCTATCCAAGTACCAATCGGTGCTGAAGATACTTTCGAAGGCATCATTGACTTGATGACTATGAAAGCGGAAATTTATAAATCCGATGACGGTAAAGAATATGAAATCACTGATATCCCTGCTGAATATCAAGAAGTAGCAGAAGCTCGTCGCGAAATGATGATCGATGCTATCGCTGAAACAGATGATGATATCATGATGAAATATTTGGAAGGCGAAGAAATTTCTGTGGAAGAATTGAAAGCGGCATTGCGTAAAGCTGTTATTGCTAACCAATTATTCCCAGTTCTTTGTGGTTCTTCCTATAAAAATAAAGGTGTTCAAATGTTATTGGATGCTGTTATTGATTACATGCCAGCTCCAATCGACATCCCACCTATTAAAGGTGTTGTTCCTGGTACTGAAGAAGAAACAACTCGTCCTTCTTCCGATGAAGAGCCATTCTCCGCATTGGCATTCAAAATCATGGCTGACCCTTATGTTGGTAAATTAGCGTTCTTCCGTGTGTACTCCGGTACATTGGAATCTGGCTCCTACGTTTTCAACTCCACTAAAGGTAAAAAAGAACGTATCGGTCGTATTCTTCAAATGCACGCTAACTCCCGTAAAGAAATCGAACGCGTATATTCTGGTGACATCGCTGCGGCGGTTGGCTTAAAGGATACTACTACAGGCGACACATTGTGTGATGAAAAATCTCCTGTAATCCTTGAGTCCATGGAATTCCCTGAACCAGTTATCTCCGTTGCTGTTGAACCTAAAACAAAAGCTGACCAAGAAAAAATGGGTACAGCTCTTGCTCGTTTGGCAGAAGAAGATCCTACTTTCAAAGTTCGTACTGATGAAGAAACAGGTCAAACTATTATCTCCGGTATGGGCGAACTTCACTTGGATATCATCGTTGACCGTATGAACCGTGAATTCAAAGTAGATTGTAACGTAGGTAAACCTCAAGTAGCATACCGCGAAACTATTCGTAAAGCTGTTAAGGCTGAAGGTAAATTCGTACGTCAATCTGGTGGTCGTGGTCAATATGGTCACTGCTGGTTGGAATTGATTCCTCAAGAACCAGGTGCTGGCTTCGAGTTTGAAAACAAGGTTGTAGGTGGTGCGATTCCTCGTGAATACATCGGACCTGTTGAAAGCGGTGTTAAAGAAGCTATGGAATCCGGTGTTATCGCTGGGTACCCTATGGTTGATGTTAAAGTTATCGTATTTGATGGTTCCTACCATGACGTTGACTCCAACGAAATGGCCTTCAAAATTGCTGGTTCTATGGGCTTCAAAGAAGGTGCTCGCAAAGCAGACCCTGCATTGCTTGAACCATACATGGCTGTAGAAGTAGACGTTCCTGAAGAATACATGGGCGACGTTATCGGTGACTTGAACTCTCGTCGTGGTCGCATGGACGGCATGGAAGCTCGTAATGGTTCCCAACATATCAAAGCATATGTTCCATTGAGTGAAATGTTCGGTTACGCAACTGATCTTCGTTCCAAAACGCAAGGCCGTGGTAACTACTCTATGACATTCGATCATTACGAAGAAGTTCCTAAGAAAATTGCTGAAGAAATTCAAGCAAAGAAAAACGGTTAATCTCATATTAGATTAATAGAATTACTATTTTCCTCGGAGGATAATTTAAAATGGCAAAAGAAAAATTTGAACGTACGAAACCGCATGTTAACATCGGTACAATCGGTCACGTTGACCATGGTAAAACTACTTTGACTGCTGCAATCACTAAAGTATTGGCTGAAAAAGGTCAAGCTGACTTCCAAGATTACAGCATGATCGATAAAGCTCCAGAAGAACGTGAACGCGGTATCACAATCAACACTGCACACGTTGAGTATGAAACTGCTAACCGTCACTATGCACACGTTGACTGCCCAGGCCATGCTGACTATGTTAAAAACATGATTACTGGTGCGGCTCAAATGGACGGCGCTATCTTGGTTGTATCCGCAGCTGACGGCCCTATGCCTCAAACTCGCGAACACATCTTGTTGGCTCGCCAAGTTGGTGTTCCTGCAATCGTAGTATTCTTGAACAAAGCTGACATGGTTGACGATGAAGAATTGATCGAATTGGTAGAAATGGAAGTTCGTGAACTTCTTTCTTCCTACGAATTCCCTGGCGACGAAGTACCTATCGTTGTAGGTTCCGCATTGAAAGCTTTGGAAGGCGACGCTCAATATGTAGCTAAAATTGACGAATTGATGGATGCTGTAGACTCCTACATCCCAACACCAGTTCGTGACACTGATAAACCTTTCTTGATGCCTGTGGAAGACGTTTTCACAATCACTGGTCGTGGTACAGTAGCAACTGGCCGTGTTGAACGTGGTCAAGTAAACGTTGGTGATACTGTTGAAGTAGTAGGCTTGAAAGAAAAAGCTGAACAATACGTAGTAACAGGTCTTGAAATGTTCCGTAAAGTGTTGGATTCTGCAGTAGCAGGTGACAACGTAGGTGCATTGCTTCGTGGTGTTGATCGTAAAGACATCGAACGTGGTCAAGTATTGGCTAAACCAGGTTCCATCAACCCACACACAAAATTCAAAGCAGAAGTATACGTATTGACTAAAGAAGAAGGTGGCCGTCATACTCCATTCTTCTCCAACTACCGTCCACAATTCTACTTCCGTACAACAGACGTAACAGGTGTTGTAAACCTTCCTGAAGGTGTAGAAATGTGTATGCCTGGCGATAACGTAACAATGGAAATCGAATTGATTACTCCAATCGCTATCGAAGAAGGTCTTCGTTTCGCGATCCGCGAAGGTGGCCATACAGTAGGCGCTGGCGTAGTAACAGAAATCGAAGGTTAAT